>Ga0207710_10000047_pt1 | contig 191694 bp, 164 predicted proteins | sample KBSS24metaG_FD_184400 | JGI IMG/M metagenome (GOLD analysis project Ga0207710, IMG submission 184400) | Switchgrass rhizosphere microbial communities from Kellogg Biological Station, Michigan, USA - KBS S2-4 metaG (SPAdes) (version 2) | ecosystem: Host-associated > Plants > Roots >...
TTTCGAAAACTGGTTGGTGCGTGTCAGCGACGCCGGGACCGTCGAATGGCGACCACCCCTCGCCTGGGGCGACCGACCCTGGCGAACAAACCGCATCCGGACGGCGCACGACCCATACGCCGCATACACCGCCGCGGCGCCGGCCTGACCAACCGGACCGACCGGACCGACCGGACCACCGCCGGTCGGGTGGCCGCCATTTCACAGCCGGAACATCCCGGCCGTGCACAATTTCTCGCGCACCTTTTCCGGGCTCCGCGCCAGGATCTCGCACGTCCAGTCGGTGGACGCGGGTGGACACGCCGGCCACCCGCCCGCCCGTGGGCCGCGGCAAACCGTTCACCATACGGATAGCCCAAAGCCGCGTACCCGGCGGGAAAACGGGGAACACTATCGGTCATGCCAATGAACCTGATCAGGGGGACGTATCGGATCGTGGGCGCCTCGCCCGACGGCGACTCGGTCCGGTTCTACCCCGACGACCCCCACGCCTTCGCCGCGGCGGGGATCGTCGTCAAGGCCAACCGGTCCGGCGGCGTACAGCTGCGCCTGGACGCGATCGACGCCCTCGAGACCCACTACACCCCGCCGCACGCGCCGACGGCCTGGCACCAGCCGGCCGCGCTCGGCGGCGGCGCGGCCACCGCCCTGCTGGACATCCTCGGCTTCACCCAGGTGAGCCGCAACGAGGCCGGCATCGTCACCAGCGCCACCCCGGCCCAGACCCCGGGCTACATCCTGACCTCGTTCGCCGACGTCTACGGCCGCGCGGTCGCCCTGGCCTACCCCGGCGAGCCCGACACCGGGCAGGCGGACGGCTCGGTCTACGTCACCGTCGCCCGGCTGCGGCGCTCGGCCAACTACCGGCTGCTGGCCGACGGCTGGGTCTACCCGACGTTCTACTCGAAGCTCTACGTCGACCTGCGGGGCGCGCTGGCCGACGCCGCGCGGGCGGCCCGCCAGGCCGGCGCCGGCGTGTGGGCGAAGGACGACACCCTGTCCGGCTTCGAGATCTCCAGCCGCGCCGACCTGACCGACACCCTGGTCATCCTGCCGAAGCTCTTCCGCCGGCTGGCCGAGTACCTGACCCTCGACGAGACCGGCGGGACCGACCTGGGCGCGTTCCCCGCGTTCCTGGCCGCGCAGAACGACCGCCTGTTCACCGTCCCGGAGGGCCAGGCGACCAGCTTCGACACCCTGGTCACCCTGGACGGGCAGAAGCTGACGCTGACCAAGGCGCCGGAGGAGATCGTCTTCATCGAGAAGTAGCTGGCGTCCGGAGACGACACCCGCTCTGGAGCAGGACGGTGCCCGGCCACGGCGGGCGTCACCGGGGCGGCGGGAGGGCGGCCGGCAGCGCGCCGGCCAGGACGGTTGCCACCGTGCCGGCGACCGCCGCCGGCTCCGGCGATGGCCCGCCCACCGCCGAGGTGAACAGCAGGTGGGCCGCGCCGACGAGGGTCAGCGCGAGCCTGTCGACGTCGGCGCTGGGGACGAGCCGACCGAGCTCACGCTCCGCGGCCAGGTAGCCGGCGACCATCGCGACGGCCTCCCGCAGGACCGGGATGCCGCCCGGCGCACCCCGGCCCAGTCGGGCCCGCAGCTCGTCGCGGCCGATGACCAGGCCGACGATCCGCAGCGCGAGCGGCCCGAACACCATGGGCAGCACGCCGCTGAGGTTGCCGACAATGCTGCCTGTGCCGGCCTGGGCCAGCAGCCCGTCGCGGCGCGCCCCCAGCCGCCGGGCCCGATCGGACACCAGCTCGACGAGGAATCCGTCGAAGTCGACGAAGTGCCGGTGCAGCACGCCCTTGGCGCAGTCGGCCTCGGCGGTGACAGCCCGGCTGGTCAGGGCGTTCGCCCCGTCCCGCAGCAGGACGCGCTCGGCCGCGTCGAACAGCCGCGCCCGCGCGTCGTCCAGGGCGATTCCCGTCGGCACTCGCGTCTCCCCTCGATCGCCGCCATCCCCGATTCTGGACGAGTGGGCGAACGCCCACTTAGAGTGGGCATATGCCCACTCTAGATTCCCCGTCGCCGCAACCGAACCGGATGACCACCGAGCCGCTGCACCAGCAGCGCGCCGTGGCCGAGTCGTTCGGCGCCGACGTCGAGCGCTTCGACCGCGCCCGCCCCGCCTATCCGGCCGCCGTCATCCAGCGGATCATGGCGGAAAGCCCCGGCCGGGACGTCCTCGACGTCGGCGCCGGCACCGGGATCGCCGCCCGCCAGTTCCAGGCGGCCGGCGCCCGCGTTCTCGGCGTCGAGCCGGACGCGCGGATGGCCGTGTTCGCGCGCGAGCGCGGGCTGGACGTCGAGGTCGCCCGCTTCGAGGAGTGGGAGCCGGCCGGCCGGAGCTTCGACGCGGTCGTCGCCGCCACGTCCTGGCACTGGGTGGAGCCGGCCGCCGGCGCCGCCCGGGCCGCCGAGGTACTGCGCCCGGGCGGCCGGCTGGCCCTGTTCTGGAACGCCTTCCGGCCCTCACCCGAGGTGGCCCGGGCCCTCGCCGGCGCCTACGCCCGGGCCCTGCCCGACTCGCCGCATTACCGCCGCGGCCTGGCCAACGCCGATAGCTACCGCGCCAGTGCCCGCGCGCGGGTCGAGGACGGCCTGCGCGGGACGGGCGCGTTCGGTGAGCTGGCCGAGTGGACCCTCGACTGGGACCGGGCCTTCCGCCGGGACGAGTGGCTGGAGCAGACGCGGACATTCGGCGGCCACGGCCAGCTGCCCGCGCCCGAACTGGACGCGCTGCTCGGCGCCCTCGGCGCGGCGATCGACGGCCTCGGCGGCACCCTCACCATGGGCTACACGACCCTGGTGTTCACGGCCACCCGGCGGCCAGCCGCCTGACCCCGCCGCCCGCCACACGACGGAGAGCGCGAGTCTGGCCGACCAGCTTGGGCGCGGCCGGGGACCTCCAGCGCCGCCAAGCCCGGGAGCTGGCCCGGGACCTGACCGCGCCCGTCGCCGCATTAGCTGACGCCGAGTAGCCATCTGAATTCGGAAGGAAGTACCTGGACCCCAGGGCCGAGAGCGGCGATACGGCAGGTTCGGTCCTGGCCACGTCGGGTACGAACGGCGCACCGGCCGGGGTCAATCCGGGCCGGGCAGCGGTACCACCGGTGTCAGGGGGTATGGGCAGTGCCGGTCGCCGTGAGGTCCGTCGTGGGAGCCCGGGTAAAGGTCCCAGAGCCGGACGCGAGCGTGGTCCAGCAGCTGGGTATCCTGCGCCGCCACCTCGGCATGGACCTCGCGTGGCTGTGCCGGCTGGACGAGGCGGGCAGCCTCGTCATCCAGGCACACGACGGCGACGCGGAGTCGTTCCACGTCGGGCCGGGGGTGGTCGTGCGCGGTCCGCACGGGGACAAGGAGCGTTCGGTGTACTGGAACGTGCTGTCCGGGCGGCTGCCGACGGTCATCAGCGACATCCGCGAGCATCCCCTCGCCCGGACCCTGCCGGCCGTGACCGAACTCGAGCTCGGCGCGTACGCGGGCGCGCCCGTGCACGACGCGGGCCCGCTCTACGGCATGGTCGGAGCGGTCGCGCACACGCCGCGCCCGGGCCTCGGCGAGCGCCACGCCCAGATCATCCGTCTGGTCGGCGACCTGCTCAGCATGACCGCGCACGACCTGCACCGGATGTGGCGGCGCCACAATGACAACTGGCGGTCCGTGCGCCGAGTGCTCGACGCCGGCGGTCCCCGCCTCGTCTACCAGCCCATCCTCGACCTGCGCACCGGCCGGGCGGTCGGGGTGGAGGCGCTGGCCCGGTTCCCCGAGCCGCCGGCCGACCCGCAGCGGTGGTTCGAACGGGCCGGCGACGTCGGCCTGGGCGTCGAGCTGGAGCTCGCGGCCGTCCGCCGCGCCCTGGACACGCTGCCCGCCCTGCCGGCCGGGGCCCGGCTGGCCATCAACACCTCGCCGACCACGCTGGCCCAGGGCCTGCCCGCGATCCTCGACGCGGTCGACCCCAGCCGCCTCATCGTCGAGGTGACCGAGCACGAACGGCGGATCGACGACCCGGCGGTCCTGCGCGCGGCGGGCGAGCTCCGACTGCGCGGGGCGCGGATCGCGGTCGACGACGTGGGCGCCGGCTACTCCGGGCTGAGCCGGCTCGTCCACCTCCAGCCCGAGGTGATCAAACTCGACCGAGTCCTGGTCCAGAGCATCGACACCGACCCGGTCCGGCGGGCCACCGCCATCGCGCTGGTCTACATCGCGCGCGAGCTCGGCAGCTCGGTCATCGCCGAGGGCATCGAGACGGCCGGTGAGCTGGCCGCGGTCCGTGACTGCGGCATCGGTTTCGGGCAGGGGCACTATCTCGCCCGCCCGGCCGCGCGGCTGCCCTCGTTCGCCGAGCCCTGCCCGCGCCCGGCCTCCACCCTGGCCTGACCACCCCGGCCTGAGCGCGCTGACCTGAGCGCGCTGACCGGCTGTCGCGCGTGATTGCGCCGCCGGCCGGCGGGAACCACGGGGTTATGACCGAGGCGAACCCCGCGGACGCGGTTGAGCAGAGCCAGCCGGCCGGCCCGGCTGACCAGCCGCCGGACCCACTCGAAGAGCTCGCGCGGCGCGGCATCCCCGCCGAGGCGCCCGAGGCGGACGTCCTCGAGCAGACGGAGGAGGAGCCGGAGCCCGCCGACGACCGCGATCCCGACGGGGACGAGGGCCGCGGCCCGCTCGAGCCACCCGCCGTACCCGAGCCGTGACGGGCGCGTCCGGACGCGCGGCGTCTTAGATCGACGCCGGAGCGACGCCCCCGGCGCCGGTTGGGCGATTTTTCCGGTCCGGGCGGGTATACATGAGCCCGTGGACAACGGGGCGACCAGCGACGACCAACGGCCGGCTCCCGCCGCCCGTGGCGCCCGGGCCCACGCTGACCGGGCCGGGGGCCGGACCGCGGACTGGCGCGGGGAGCTCGCCGACGACCGGGCCGGGGACCGCGTCGGGCGCTGGACGACAGTCGGGCGCTGGTCGCTGGAGGCCGGCCCGGCGGCGGCGGCCCGCGTCCGCCGGCTGGTGGCCACGGCGCTGGCCGGCGAGCAGTGGTCCCAGCTGCGCCCCGACGCGATGCTGGTGGCCAGCGAACTCACCGCCAACGCATGGCTGCACGGCCGCCCGCCGCTGGAGGCCCGGATGGCCACGGCCCACGCGGCGGTCCGCCTCGAGATCCTCGACGGGAGCGAGGCGCCGCCGGTCATGCCGCCGGCGGGCGGCACCGGGCTGACCGGCCGGGGCATCGAGCTGGTCGCCTCGGTTGCCACCCGCTGGGGCGTGCGGACCCACGAGGGCGGGAAGACCGTCTGGGCCGAGCTCACCGACGCCCCGGCCACGGACGCCAGCGCCCCGGTGCTCGCCGGCACCGGGAGCACCACCCGGCCGGAGGTGGCGGGCCCACGCGTCGAGGTGATCCTCGGTGACGTCCCGACCGACCTTCTGCTGGCGGCCAAGTCCCACGTGGACGGCCTGGTGCGGGAGTTCGCCCTGGCCTCGGTGGGCGCGGCCGCCGGGTCCAGCGGGCCGCTGCCCGGCCGGCTGGCCGAGCTGCTGCGCATCGTCACGACCGGGTTCGCCGAGCCCCGCGAGGCGCTGCGACGCCAAGCGCTGGCCGCCGCGGCCGCTGGGCGCGGGCGCACCCAGCTCACGATGTCGCTGCCGACCTCGGCGGCCGACGCCGGCGAGGTCTACCTGGCCGCGCTGGAGGAGATCGAGAGCTACGCCCGGGCGGCCCGGCTGCTCACCGTCGCCTCGCCGCCGCAGCACGTCGCCTTCCGCCGCTGGTACGTCCGCTCACTGATCGACGTGCTGCGGGCCGCCGCGGCCGGCCGCCCGTCGCGGCCGGTGCCGACTTTCGAGCAGTACCTCCTCGACACGCTCGACGAGACCGTCCTGGCCGGCCGGGCCGCCGAGCGCGCCGCTCGGCTGCAGCGCGTGACCGCAGCCCTGGCCGAGGCGACCACGCCCGAGCAGGTCGCGGCCGTCGTCGTCTCGGAGAGCGTGACGGCCCTCGGCGCCGCCGCCGGGCTGCTGCTCGTCCCGGGCGGCCCCGGCGAGGCCGAGCAGGTCCAGATCCCGGGCACCGTCGGCTACGGTGACGAGCTGCTGGCCCAGGTGCGGGCCGAGCGGCTCGACGACGAGCTGCCGGCCGTCCACGCGCTGCGCTCCGGGCAGGCGGTGTGGCTGGAGTCCCGATCGGACTGCGACCGCCTTTACCCCGGGCTGTCCAAACTCGAGCCGACGGTCGTGGCGATGTGTTGCCTGCCGCTGGCCGTCGCCGGCCGGGTGCTCGGCGCCCTGCGCTTCTCCTTCGACCACCCGCGACTGTTCGACGCCGACGAGCGCGGCTTCGTCGAGGCGATGGCCGCGCAGACCGCGCTGGCGCTGGAACGGGCCCGGCTGTTCGCCGCCGAACGCCGCGCCCGGGAGCGGGAGGTGTTCCTGGCCAGCGCGGGCGACCTGCTCGCCTCGACGCTCGAGCCCGACCGCATCCTGTGGCACCTGACACGCCTGCTCGTGCCGCGGGTGGCGACGGCGGCGGTCGCCTGGCGGGTCTCTCCCGCCGGTCCCGGCGGTTTCGGCGACTCCGGGGGTCCTGGGGGTCTCGGGGGTCCTGGGGGGCCCGGTGATCCCGCCGCCCGGCTGACCGGCCCGAACGCGGCGGCCGGCGCCGAGGACGCCGTGCGGGCGCTCGCCGATGACGCGCGCGGCCCGGCGCTCGATGCCGCCCGCCAGGCTCGGCCGCTGGAGGGCCCGGGCGGCGGCGCGGGTGACGCGCTGGTGATCCCGCTGGTGGTGGCCGGTCGCGCGGTGGCCGTCGTGGCGCTGCGTCCGGCGTCGGCCGGGGCCGTCCCCGACGATCGTGACCTGCGCACGGAGCTGGTTCGGCGGGCCACCGCCGCGCTGGCCAACGCGTTGCGGTACGAGCACGAGCGCGAGATCGCGGTGACGCTCCAGCGCGGCCTGCTGCCCCGGCGGCTGCCCACCGTCGCCGGTCTTCGCTTCGCCTGGCGCTACCGGCCGGGCAGCACGGCTTCGCTGGTCGGCGGCGACTGGTACGACGTGCTGACGGTCGCCGACGGCCGGACGGCCTTCGTGATCGGCGACGTGATGGGGCACGGCATCCACGCCGCCGCGGTCATGGGCCAGCTGCGCGCGACCGCCCGCGTGTACGCGGCCGACCGCGCCTTGCGGCCCGGCGCCGTCCTGGCCGAGCTCGACGTCGCGGCCAGCCGGCTGGAGCAGAGCGCGATGACGACCGTCGCGCTGGCCGTCCTCGACCCGATCCGGGGCCGGCTGACCACCGCGTCGGCCGGCCACCCGCCGCCGCTGCTGATCCCGCCCCGGGGCGAGGCCCGCTACCTCCCGGTCGAACCGGGCCCGCCGCTGAGCGTGGGCGTGCCCGACCACCCGACGGCCGACGGGCCCACGGGCCGCTTTGCCGCGGACCCGGCGATCGAACGCGCGGCGACCGACCGACCGGCCTGGGGGTACCCGGCCGCCCAGTCGGGGACGTCCCCGGCCGGCATCGGGTTCTGCCGGCCCCGCTACCCCGAGCTGGACCTGTCCCTCGAGCCCGGCAGCACCCTGCTGTTCTTCACCGACGGCCTGGTCGAGGACCGGCGGCGTCCGATCGACGACGGTCTGGAGCTGCTGCGCCAGAGCGCGAAGCCGGGCCGGCCGCCGGAGCGGCTGTGCGACGAGCTGCTCGCCGCGCTGGGCCGGACCGACGGCCACGAGGACGACCTCGCCATGCTCGCCGTGAGCATGACCGACACGCCCTGAGCATGACTGACACGCCCTGAGCGTGACTGACGTGCCGTGAACACGACCGACGCGCCGCGAGCAGGGCTGAGGTTCGGCCGCTGAGGCGGGTCGACCTGGCCGGCGGGACTGGTCGGGACGTCGGGTTGCCGACAGTCCCGGCCCGGCGCGACCGCCGCCGGACCCGATGTCCTCGGCGCCTCCGACCGCCGGCCGCCGCATACCGCCTGACCTGCGACGACATGATGATCGGAAAATTGCCGACGGAATCAGCGCCGCACCGGCGGTGAAGGCGGTCACACGATCCGACCTGCATTTCTGGACTGATCTCCCGCAGGGTCGGTTACTATCACTTACAGGTACATTGATCACCCTGCACGTGGATCATTGCCGCCCCCAGAAAGTCCGACCAGGGAGACAAACCGACCTCGTCCCCTCTTTTACGCACGGAATCACCATCGACCGGTCCGCCGTGCCGGACAGGACCGGGAACACGGATGGTTACGCGAAGCCTCAACAGTTGCGACGCATACCAACTCCCGCGAGGCACCACTGGAGCACGACGCCGGGAAATGCGACTGGTGGGCCAACCGACCATGGATACGGAGAACGCATGCTGTCGGCCGCACCTGTGGAACGCGAGCAGGAAATCAACGTCCTGCGCGAGCTGAGCCGGGACTGCGTAAAGGGTCGCGGCGGGGTGGCCATCATCCGGGGTATTATTGGCTCCGGAAAGACGACGTTACTGGAGGCCGTCGGCGAACTTGCGGGCGAGGTCGGTCTGACCACCCTGAGCGCGACGAGTTCTCGCATGGAGCGGGGAGTCCCGCTCGGAATTATCAACCAGCTCTTCCAGGACGCCGACTTCAGCCCCGAGAACGCCCGATGGTTCAGCCGAATCCTGGATGAAGGCGTGGTGAACACAACCCTGTCCGACCCAGAGTCGGACACGATCGACTATGCCGCCGCTCGCCTGCTGAACCGTCTGTGCGGAGCCGTCTTCGAGCTCGCCGAACGCGTTCCTGTTCTGCTCCGGGTCGACGACCTCCAGAACGTCGATGTCGGTTCCCTGCACTGCCTGCTCTACTTGATCCGCCGGGTACGCTCAGCACGGATCATGATCGTGCTGACCGAATGCACGTTCACACCGCCCACCCATCCGCTGCTGTACTCCGAGTTGAGCCGGCAGCCGGCGTGCCAGCGGCTGAACCTCGGCCCGCTGTCGGTCGACGGGGTTGGCGACATGCTGCGCGAGCAGCTGTCCCCCGCGCTCGCCTACTCGCTCGCGCCGGCGTGCCACCTGGCCAGCGGCGGCAACCCGCTGCTGGTCCGCGCCCTGCTCGAGGACTACCTGCGCGAGCAGGCCCGGCGGGGCGAGCGGGCCGGCGCGGCGAGCCCGCATCCCGCCCAGCCCGGTCAGTCCCAGCCCGGTCAGCCCGGGCCGGCCGCCGCCGGCCCCGGTGTGGTGGTCGGGGAGTCCTTCGGCCTCGCCGTGGTGAACTGCCTGCGCGCCAGCGACCCGGAGATGCTCCGGCTCGCGCACGGCCTCGCCATCCTGGACGGCTGCGAGCCGCTGGACGTGCTGGCCCGCCTGGTCGACATCCGCCCGCGCGCGGCCAGCCGGTTCGTCACGCTGCTGACCGACGCCGGCTTCCTGATCGACGGCGGTTTCAGCCACCAGGCCGTCAAGGCCGCCGTGCTCGACGACATGCCCGAGGGCGAACGCGCGGCCCTGCACCAGCATGCCGCCCTGCTGCTGCATATGAACGGCGGCGACGAGCGGCTGGTCGCCGACCACCTGGTCGCGGCCGGCGGCACGCGGGAGCCCTGGGCCGTCGCGGCGCTGTGCGACGAGGCTGACCGGGCGCTGGCGGACGACCGTCCCGACCGGGCCCGCGGCTATCTGGAGACCGCGCTCGAGTGCTGCGCCGACGACGCTGTCCGGGACGCGATCCGGGCCCGGATCGCGGGCACGATCTGGCGGATGAACCCGCGGGTCGCGATCCGCAAGGTCAACGAGCTCACGCCGGCTCTGCGGGCCGGACGCCTGCCGCCCCTGGAGGTCCTGACGCTGGTGCGGCGGCTGCTGTGGCACGGCCAGGTCGGCGAGGCCGACGAGGCGCTGCGCTGGCTGGCCGGCGCGCTGGCCGGCGCCGACGAGGCGGTCACCGAGGAGACCGGGCGCGAGGCGTTGAACGTCGGCGCGCTGCTGGCCACCACCTATCCGGGCATCCTCCCCCGGCTCGAGGGCGTTCTGGCGGTCTGCGGAGCCGGGGCCAGGCGCGACCCGGCCGAACTGACGGCCCGGGCAGCGCAGTTGCTGGTCTCCGCGCTGCGCGACGGCCCGAGCGAGGCGGTGGTCATCGGCGCCGAGGAGCTCCTGCAGGGAAACCAGCTCGGCGAGCGGACGTACGAGCCGATCGGCGCCGCCGTCCTGGCCCTCCTCTACGCCGACCAGGCGGAGCGGGCGATGTACTGGTGCCGGCGGCTGGCCGCCGAGGCGTCCCGGCGCCAGGCACCGCTGTGGCACGGGCTGTTCGCGGCGCTCAAGGCGCTGATCGCCTGCCGGCTCGGGCAGATGGCGGCGGCCTTCCAGGCCGCCCAGGAGGCGCTCGCCCGCATGCCCCTGCAGTCCTGGGGGGTGGGCCTGGCCGGCCCGCTGTCCAGTCTGATCATGGCCGGCACCGAGACCGGCCAGCACGAGGCGGTCGAGAAGGCGATGCGCATACCGGTCGCGGACTGCCTGCTCGACACCCGCTTCGGCCTGCACTACCTGCACGCCCGGGGCACCTACCACCTCGCGGCCGGCCGGCTCTACGCGGCGCTGGCGGACTTCACCGCCTGCGGGGACCGGATGCGGTCCTGGGGGGTGGACCAGCCCAGCCTCGTCCCCTGGCGGCGCTGCGCCGCCGCGACCTGGATCCGCCTCGGCGACGTCGACCGGGCCCGCAGCCTGCTCCTGGAGGAGCTGGAGCTGGTGGCGCCGGGCGAAGGGGCCGTGCGCGGCGCGACGACCCGGGTGCTGGCCGAGACGCACGAACCGGCGACCCGGGCCGACCTGCTCGTACGGGCGATCGAGCTGCTGCGGTCCGGGGAGCAGCGGCACGAGCTGGCGCACGCCCTGGCGGCGCTGTCGCGGACCTACCGCGCGCTCGGCGATGAGCACCTGGCCGCGCGGACCGCGCGCAACGCCTACCGGGTGGCCCGGGCGCTCGGGGTCCAGGTGCTGGTGTTGGCCGAGGGCGACGACCGCGTGGCGGGTCCGGCCGACGCCGTCGTCCCGGTCGGTTCGTTGGACCTTCTCGGGCCGGCCGACGGCCTCAGGCCAGCCGAGCTGGGCGGCCCGGCTGGGCGTGGTGCGCGTCCGGAGTTCGCCCGGGCCTCCGAGTTCGCCCGGGCCTCCGAGTTCGCCCAGGCCTCCGAGTTCACCCAGGCCTCCGAGTTCACCCAGGCCTCCGAGTTCACCCAGGCCTCCGAGTTCACCGGGCCGTCGGAGGCTATCGGGCCGGATGGTGGCGGCGAGCCGGACGGCGACGAGGGGATCGCGCTGCTCAGCAGCGCCGAACGGCGGGTGGTGAGCCTCGCCGCCCGGGGGTTTACGAACCGGCGGATCTCCGAGGAGCTCTACATCACCGTCAGCACCGTCGAGCAGCACCTGACCCGCTCCTACCGGAAGCTCGGGGTGACCCGGCGGGACGCGCTGCCCTCGGTTCTGGGCGTCGAACCCGGCCCGGGCGGCGCTCAGCCGGCGGGCAGGACGGCCTGACCGTCGGCCGCCGGAGCCGGCCGACCGGCGTCGACCAGCGCCGCCACCACCAGCGCCGCCCCGGCGAGGATCGCGGCGGCGAGCAGGGCGGCGACGGTGTAGCCGTGAACCAGCCCGGCCACCCGACTCGCCGGCCCGCCCGGGTGGGACCGCGCGTAGGACCGCGTCGCGTCGATCGCGATCGAGTTGAGCAGCGCCGTCCCGATGGACGCGCCGATCTGCTGGGACGCGTTCACCGTCGCCGACGCCACCCCTGCGTCGGCCGGGCCGACGCCGATCGTCGCCGTGCTGATCGCCGGGACCATGACCAGACCGCCGCCGAACCCGACGAGCAGTTCCGCCGGCAACGCCACCGACGCATAGCCGGAATCGGGTGACAGCCGGGACAGGACGGCCATCGCGCCGGCCGCGAACAGGAGGCCGGGCACCATCAGGACCCGCGGCGCCACCTTCGGCAGGAGCCGGGTGGTGATGCCGGCCGAGGCGACGAGCAGCGCGCCGACCATCGGCAGGAAGGCCAGACCTGTCCGCAGCGGCGAGAGCTGGCGCACGACCTGGAAGTAGTAGGTCAGGAACAGGAAGACCCCGAACGTGGAGATCAGCACGACGAGGACGGCCAGGTAGGCGCCGCCCCGGTCCCGGTCGAGCGGGATGCGCGGCGGCAGCAGCGGGGCGGGGGCACGCGACTCGGCCAGCGCGAACAGGCCGAGCCCGACCAGCGCGGCGGCGAGCAGGCCGAGCACGAGACCGTCCGACCACCCGCGGGCCTCCACCTCGCTGAGCGCGTAGACCAGCGCGACCAGGGTTCCGGTGATCAGGGCGGCGCCGGTCACGTCGATGCGGCCGGCCGCGGGCGGGCGCGGTCCGGCGTGGATGAACCGGGCGCCGCCGGCCGCCGCGGCCAGGGCGATCGGGACGTTCACGTACAGGCACCAGCGCCAGTCGAGGTACTCGGTGAGGACACCACCGAGCAGCAGCCCCACCGCGCCACCGCCGCCGGCGATCGCCCCGTAGGCGCCGAAGGCTCGGGCCCGTTCGCCCGGCTCGGTGAACGTCGTGCTGAGCAGGGACAGCGCGGCCGGCGCGAGCATCGCCCCGAAGCAGCCCTGCACCGCCCGCCCGGTCAGCAGGACCGGCAGGTTCGGCGCTGCCCCGGCCAGCGCGGACGCCAGCGCGAACCCGGCCAGGCCGGTGAGGAACATCCGCATCCGGCCCAGGTAGTCGGCCAGCCGGCCACCGAGCAGGAGCAGGCCGCCGAAACCGAGCGTGTAGGCGGTGATCACCCACTGGCGGGAGCCGTCGGAGATGTCCAGCGCCCGCTGGGCGGAGGGCAGCGCGATGTTGGTGATGGTGGCGTCGAGCACCACCATCAACTGGGCCAGCGCGATGAAGCCCAGCGCGAACCAGCGGTCCCGGTCCGGGGCGGGCCCGGCCGCGGGCGGCGAGGCGGGAGTTTGGGCGCCGTCGGCGCGGAAGGCCTCGGTGCGGGCTGTTCGAGGCGGTGGTGGGGGTGGCGCCGGAAGCGGTCCGGTCGTCGGATCGTCGGGCGCCACGGCCGTGTGGTCGATGTGCTCGGTCACTGGTCGACTCCCTGCGCGGTCTGAGGTCGTGGGTCAGCTCGTCGGGTGTCCGGTCGCGGGTCCGCGGTCGTGGCCTACGGGCTTATGGGCTTGTGGTCGCCCTGTCACTCGCGCTGACCGCGGCGGCGTCCGGGTTCGGGTCGGGACTGGCCGGGTAGCCGTGCGCCGCGAGGGCACGCCGCAGGTCGGCGGCGGCGAGCGGGACGGCGGACAGCGGGCACGGCGGGCTGTCGGGCCGCGCGCGCAGCCCGGCCAGCACCACCTCGAGCTCACGCTCGACGAGCGCCTCCCCCACCAGCTCCCGCAGCGGCCGCGGCAGGGGGCGGCCGAGACGGATCAGCGGGAGGAACACGTCCCCGAAACCGATGTCCGGCCGCAGCGAGCCGGCGTCCTGGGCCGCCGCCAGCAGGCCTTCGAGCCGGTCGATGACGCCGGCTCGGACCGCGACGATCTCCGGGTCGCCGGCGAGGCTCGTGACGAGGGTCGGCGTGACCGCCCCGATACGCAGCCGCACCGCCTCGCGCATGACCCGGGTCAGCGCGTCGAAGGGGTCGGCCTGCTCGGCGGCGGCCGCGTCGATCACCAGGGTGAGCCGGTCGGCCAGGTCGAGCAGGACCATCCGGATCAGCGTGGAGCGGTTGACGAAGTGCCGGTAGAGCGTGGCGATCCCGACGCCGGCCCGTTCGGCGATCAGCTCGAGCGGAGCGTCCGGTCCGCGGTCGGCGAACACCTCCCGCGCCGCGGCCAGGATGCGCTCCCGGTTGTTCTGGGCGTCAGCTCGTTTCCGACGCCGAGGGGGCGTGACGATCACCCAACTATCTCCTTACCGGAGGAAAATCCTTCGCTTAGCACTATAGCCCGGCGGCGGCCGACCGTCACGCGGATGGACCGAGCTCGCCACCGGACGCCACGCCGGCCCTCGGGAGAGGCCGTCCCGGCGGGCCGGCCCGCGCGCCGCGTCGGGGTGCGGACGACGGGTAGGGGTACCCCGCAAACCGAGAGCTGGGGTGTGCGACCGGGGTCGGCCCGGACTAGCTTTCAAGCCGCGTGAACTCGACCGCGCGGCTGGAACACCAGCGAACGCGCCGCGGCCCGAATTCGCCGGAACTCGCGGAAAGAACCGCGCAACGTTTCCCCACCGTCCAGCGTCCCTTTCCGCGTGGGCGGGCGTAGATCAACAGAGGGACGGCCGATGACGATTTCCGAGAACATCTCTGTGCCCACGGTGCCGGTGCCCACCACTCCCGTGCCCACCGGGCCCGCTTCGGACCGACCCGCTTCGGACCGACCCGCGGCGGCCGGCCCCGCGCCGGCTCGGTCGGCCGACGAGCGTGCCCCGGCCCGGCGCCTGAGCCGCCTGTTCGACCCGGACTCGCTCGTCCCGCTGGCCGCGCCGGACGACAGCGGCGTCCACATCGCCCGCGGCCTCATCGACGGCCGGGCGGCCGTCGCCTACTGCACGGACGGCACCCGGATGGGCGGCGCGCTGGGCATGGCCGGCTGCCGGCACGTCGTCACCGCGATCGAGACCGCCCTGCGCGACGGCCACCCGGTGGTCGGGCTGTGGCACTCGGGTGGAGCGCGCCTGGCCGAGGGGGTCGAGGCGCTGGACGGGGTGGGCGCCGTCTTCGCCGCCATGATCCGGGCGTCCGGAGCCGTCCCGCAGGTGTCGCTGGTACTGGGGCCGGCCGCCGGCGGAGCGGCCTACGGACCCGCCCTGACCGACGTCGTAGTCATGACCGGCGGCGGCCAGATGTTCGTGACCGGACCGGACATCGTCCGCCAGGTCACCGGTGAGCGGATCGACATGGCCGGGCTGGGGGGCGCGGAGGTCCACAGCCGGCGCTCCGGTGTCTCCCACGTCAGTGTGGCCACCGAGGCCGAGGGCTACGAACGGACCCGGCGGATCGTCGGGCTGCTGGCCGGGTGGGCCACCGCCGGCCCGGGCTCGGTCGGTGCCGCTCCGGTCGGTGCCGCTCCGGTCGGTGCCGCTCCGGTCGGCGACGCTCCGGCTGTCGCGGATCCCGCCGCACTGCTGCCGGCGAACCCGGCGCGCGCCTACGACATCCACCCTCTCGTCGCGGCGCTGCTGGATACCCCGGCCGCCGGCGGGGACTGGGTCGAGCTTCAGCCGAGGTGGGCGCCCAACCTCGTCGTCGGCCTCGGCCGGCTGGCCGGACGCCCGATCGGGCTCCTAGCCAACAATCCCATTCGCAAGGGCGGCTGCCTCGATTCCCTGTCGGCCGAGAAGGGGGCGCGTTTCGTGCGGATGTGCGACGCGTTCGGAATTCCCCTGGTCGTCCTGGTCGACGTGCCGGGGTATCTGCCCGGTGTGCGGCAGGAATGGGACGGGGTGCTGCGCCGCGGCGCGAAACTGCTGCACGCCTTCGGGGCGTCGGTGGTCCCCCGGGTGACGCTGGTGGTGCGCAAGTCCTACGGCGGCGCCTACATCGCGATGAACAGCCGTTCGCTCGGCGCGACGCGGGTGCTCGCCTGGCCGGACGCCGAGGTGGCGGTCATGAGCGCGACCGCGGCGGTCGGCGTCCTGCACCGGCGCGCCCTGGCCGCCGCCCCGGCTGAGACCCGGGACGACCTGCGGGCCCAGCTCGCCGCCGAGCACGCCCGGACGGCGGGCGGCCTGGGCCGAGCCCTCGCGCTCGGCTCGATCGACGAGGTCGTGGACCCGCCCGCGACCCGCCGCCGGTTGATCGAGGTACTGGCCGGAGCGCGTCCCGCGCGGGGCAGCCACACGAACATCCCCCTCTGACCTCCGGGCCAGCCCGTCCGGCGGCCGCGCCACCCGACCGTGGCCCGCGCCTGCTTCCACCACCCCCGTCGCCGGCCGCCCGCCGTGCCGGTGGCGATCCTGGCCGGCGCCCGGCACGGTTGACTTCGCCCACGGGCGAAGTCCTACGGTCCGCTCATGACCTCGATGTCCGTGGGGGAGGCCGCGCAGCTGTGCGGCGTGCGCCCCAACGTGCTGCGTTACTACGAGCGGGTCGGCCTCCTCGACCCGGTCGGCCGCGACGGTGCCGGAAGGAGGGTCTACGACGACGACGCCCTCGCGACCGTGCGCTTCATCCTGCTGATGCGCGATACGGGCATGCCCCTGCGGGCGCTCCACGAGTACCTGGAGCTGTCTCGGCGGGGCGAGCGGACGGCCAGCCGGCGCCGGCAGATTCTCGAGGAGCAGCGCCAGCGGCTGCGGCGCCAGCGTGCCCGCGTCGACGAGTGCCTCGCGGCGATCGAGCGCAAGATCAGCGCCTGCCCGCGGCCGGCCGACGCCCGCGCGGCCGCACTCGCGACCGTCGGGACCGGGGAGCGCGGGTGACCGCCGGGGACACGCCGCTGGGGCGCCGCCGGCTCGGCAGCGAGCTGGAGGTGGGGGCGATCGGCCTGGGCTGCATGAGCATGAACGGCTTCTACCGGCCGGCCGACCAGGACGAGGCGCGGGTGACGCTGCTGCGCGCCCTCGACCGGGGCGTCACCCTGCTCGACACCGCCGACGTCTACGGGCCGCACACCAACGAGGAGCTGGTCGGCCGGACGGTGCGGGGCCGGCGCGACGAGGTCGTGCTCGCCACGAAGTTCGGGCTCGTCCCCGGCGACGGCCACGGCGGCTTCGCCATCGACGGCCGCCCGGAGTACGTCCGCCAGGCCTGCGAGGCGTCCCTGCGGCGGCTCGGCGTCGAGCACATCGACCTCTACTACCAGCACCGGCTGGACCGGAACGTGCCGATCGAGGAGACGGTCGGCGCGATGGCGCGGCTCGTCACCGAGGGGAAGGTGCGCTACCTCGGGCTGTGCGAGGCGGGTCCCGGCACGCTGCTCCGGGCCCACGCCGTCCACCCGATCACCGCACTGCAGACCGAGTGGTCGCTGTGGTCGCGGGACATCGAGGACGAGGTCCTGCCGGCCGCGCGTGCGCTGGGCGTCGGCATCGTGGCGTACAGCCCGCTGGGGCGCGGCTTCCTCACCGGGACCATCGCCAGCGCCGACGACCTGGGACCGACGATGGACATGCGGCGCCAGATGCCGCGCTTCCAGGGGGACAACCTCGCCGCCAACCTGCGGCTGGCCGAGGAGGTCCGCACGGCCGCCGCGGCGCACGGCGGCACGCCGGCCCAGTTCGCGCTCGCCTGGCTGCTCGCGCAGGGCCAGGACGTGGTGCCGATCCCGGGCACGGCGACCCGTGCGCATCTGGAGGACAACCTCGGTGCCGCGGCGCTGACCGTCGCCGCGGGCGGCCTGACCAGGGCGGCCGCGGGCCAGCGCGCGAACCCGGCCAGTATCCACATGGAACAGGCGCTGCCGGGGTAGGCCAGCCCTGACGCCTCCCCGGCAGCGGGCGGCCCAGAGCTGGCCAGGCCCGCGGCGGCCGCCGGCGTACCCCTCATCGAAAGTCCACGGCAACAGCACCTCGCGCCAGGAGTCAGGCGGCGGCCTCCCGACGCGTACCAGTCCTGGGCGCGGCCGCCGTCACCTCGGCGGCGATCGCCGAGGCCAGGGCGGGGAACTCCGTCCCCAGGAAGTAGAAGTGGCCGCCGGGGAACAGGCGCCGCGCCGGGTCGGAACGCGCCTCGCGGCCCCAGTCCCCGATGGCGTCCACCGGTGCCCACGAGTCCCGCCGGCCACCGAACACGGTGAGTGGGCAGGACAGCCGGGCCCGGTCGGGGGCCGGGCGGTAGGAGTCGACCGCGGCCAGGTCGGCCCGGACCGTGCGCAGGAACCGCTGGGTGAACTCCGGGATCTCGCGCAGCCGCTCGGGCAGGCCGCCCATCGAGCCCAGGGTCGCCAGGATCTCGGCGTCGGAGCGCCGGTGCAGGCCCTGGCGAGCCTCGTCCTGGCGGGCCGGCGCGACGCGGCCGGAGACGCCCAGCCACATCGGCGACCGGCCGAGCGCCTCGAGCCGGCGGGCCAGTTCGGTCGCGACGACCGCTCCCAGGCTGTGGCCGAACAGGGCCAGCGGCTCGTCGGACCAGGCCAGGGCCTGGTCCAGGACCACGTCGACGAGCTCGGTCAGCTCGGTGCGGGGCGCCTCCCGGGCCCGGGTGCCGCGCCCGGGCAGGTCGGGCAGGACCACATCCCAGTCGGCCGGCAGCAGCCGGGCCAGCGGGTGGTACACCGCCGCCGAGCCGCCGGCGTGGTGGAGGGCCAGCAGGCGCACGGCCGGGGCGTCCACGGGGCGCGGCCGCAGGTAGGGCCTCACGCCGACGGCTCCCCGGCCGCGACGCCCGCCCCAACCGGATCGCCGGCACCGGCACCGGCACTGGTGCCGACGCCGACGCCGGCACGGTCGCCGTCGTTGTCGCCGTCACCCAGGATCCGCTCGCCGAGCACCTCCAGGAGGGTGCCCAGGGACGCCTCCAGCGGGAAGTCCTCGACGGGCACCGTGACCGCGTAACGAGCCTCGATGCTGGTGGCGAACAGCATCGCGGTGAACGAGTCGCCCCCGACGTCCAGAAACGACAGGTCGGTGTCGAACGGGGAGTCGACCCGCAGCACCGTCGCCAGCTCGCCGAGCAGCTCCTCGCGCACCTGGGCCAGCGCGGCCCGGCGCGCCGCCGCGCCGTCCTCGACCGCGCGCGGACGCGGGGCTTCGGTGGAGCGGGGCGGGCTGGCCAACCCGTCCTGCTGGTTCGGGATCGCTGGTGGGGCGGCGCGGCCTGGCGCCGGCTCGGCCAGCCAGTAGCGGCGCCGTTCGAACGGATAGGTCGGCAGGTCGTCCCGGATGACCGTGCCCGGCGGCCGCAGCGCGTCGAACCGGACGTCAGCGCCCGTCTCGAACAGCCGGGCCAAGGCGGCGAGCAGCATCGAGCGGACGGTCCCGCCCGCCGGTGACGTCCCGCCGGCGGCGGGCAGGAGCGGGATCCGCTCCCCGGCCCACTCCAGGTCGGCGGCCAGCCCGGCCGGCGGGGTTCCGGTCCCGGGCCGGGCCCGCATCCCGAGGGCGGCCAGCAGCCCGGCCACCCGGGCCGCGGCGGCTGGCCCCGCCGGCCGCGCTGACGCCTCGGCCAGGCCGGGAAGGCTGGCCAGGCCGGGGAACTCGGCCAGCAGCGCGCCCAGGGCCGCGTCGGCGGCCGGGCCGACGCGGAACCGGAGCGCGTCGTCGCGCCGGTTGGGTGCCGGGGCGTCCACCCGGGCCGCCCGCAGCCGCGCGGCCAGCTCGGCCGGTTCGGAGCCGAGCACGGCGAGGCGCCAGGCGTGGGCCGCCCGCCCGGCCCGCAGCGTGTGGCCGACCGCGCCGAGTTCGTCGGGCGTCGCGGTGTCGAGGCGGGCCGCGAGGGCGGCGACCTGCGCGCGCAGCACCGCCGGGCCGCGCCCGGACAGCGTCAGCAGCTCCAGCCGTCCACCGGCCGACGCCGAGCTGGGGGCCGGGGCCGGGGCGGCCTCGAGGATGGCGTGCGCGTTCGTCCCGCTCAGGCCGAACGCGCTGATCCCGGCGACGCGGCGGGCCGGCCCGGCGCCGGGCGCCGGCGAGTCCGGCCAGGCCGCCGGCCGGCGGGGCACGGTGAGCCCGACCTGGTCCCAGGGAATCAGCGGGTTGAGGTCGCCGGCCTCGGTCCACGTCCCGGCGGGCACCATCCCGTGGCGCAGCATCAGCACCACCTTGATCAACCCGGCGATGCCGGCGGCGGCCTCCAGATGACCGATTCGCCCCTTGACGCTGCCGACCAGCAGCGGTGCCGCCCGCCCTCCCGGGCCGGCGCCGGAGCCGAGCACGGCGTCCAGCGCCCCGATCTCGATCGGGTCGCCGAGCGACGTGCCGGTGCCGTGCGCCTCCACGTAGCCGACGGCGGCCGGCTCGACGCCGGCGTCGGCCAGCGCGGCCCGGATGATCTCCTGCTGGGCCGGCCCGCTGGGGACGGTCAGCCCCGAGGAGGCGCCGTCATGGTTGACCGCGCTGCCCCGCAGGACGGCCAGCACCGGTCGGCCCTCCCGCTCGGCGTCCGCCAGGCGCATCAGGACGCAGACGCCGACGCCCTCGCCCCGGCCGTAGCCGTCCGCGCCGGCCAGGAAGGTCTTCGACCGGCCGTCCGGGGCCAGCGCCCGGCTCTGGCACAGCGAGACCATCAGGTTGGGCGACAGGATGAGGTTCGTGCCGGCGACGATCGCGTAGCGGCACTCCCCCGCCCGCAGCCCGCGGGCGGCCAGGTGCAGCGCCACCAGCGACGACGAGCAGGCCGTGTCCACGCTGACGGCCGGGCCGGAAAGTCCCATCGCGTAGCTGACCCGCCCGGCGGCGAAGCAGTGGCCGCCGCCGGTGCCGTAGTACGGGTCGACGCCGGAGCGGTCCGCCCCGTCGACCATGCGCTCGGTGTACTCGGACGACATGATCCCGACGTACACGCCGGCCGGTAGGCGCTCGGCCCGCCGCACGGCGATGCCGGCGCGTTCCATCGCCTCCCAGGCGACCTCCAGCAGGAGGCGCTGCTGGGGGTCGAGCGCTTCGGCCTCGCGCCCGGAGATCCCGAAGAACCCGGCGTCGAAGTCGGCGATGCCGTCGAGGAAACCGGCCCGGGAGACGTAGGAGCGGCCGGGCTCGTCAGGCCGGTCGGCGTGGACGGAGCGCAGGCCGGGACGGTCGGGCGGCAGCTCGCTCAGCCCGTCGGCGTCGCCGGTCAGGAAGTCCCAGTACTGCTCCGGGCTGGTCAGGCCGCCGGGCAGGCGCAGGCCCATCCCAACGACGGCCAGCGGGGCGTGGGCGGCCTCCTCCAGCTCACGGACCCGGGCCCGCAGGCGGCGGGAGAGCGCGAGCTGCTGTTCCATCACCTTTCGTATCGCGGCGGAGTCCTGTGTCTGCTCAGTGTCCCGGGTCTGCTCAGTGTCCCGTGTCTCGGCGGAGTTCATGTCATCCTTCCCGTTCGGCATCGGCCAGCAGGTCCGCCTGGACGGCGGCGAGAAGATCGGTGAACGACATTGCGGCCAGGTCGGGCTCAGACCCGGGCTCAGACCCGGGCCCGGGCGTAGGCGTAGGCGTAGGCGTGGGCGTGGGCCTGAGCCCGACCGCGGGCGCGGGCGTGGCGACCTGCTCCGGCGCCGGCGCCTCCGGGCGGCTCGCGAGCACGAACCGGGCCAGCTCGCCGACGGTCGGATGGTCCAGGGCCACGGTCGCGGGCAGCTCCGTCCGGAGCGCGTGCGCGAGCCGGGCCCGCAGGTCGATCGCCATGATCGAGTCCATGCCGAGGTCGGCGAACCCGACCGTGTCGTCGACCGCGCCGGCGTAGCCCAGCACCTGGCCGACCTCGATCCGGATCGCCGCGCGGGCCGCGTCGAACGCGTCGTCGGCGTCGAGGCCGGCAAGCTCGGCGGCCAACCAGCCGCCCGGGCGGACCGGCGCCGGCTCGGCGGCGGCCGTCGGGACGGATGCCGGATCGGGCCCCCCGGCGGGGCGCAGCCGCTCGAGCAGGACAGCCCGGCGCGGCGATCCGCCGCCGGCCCGGCCGGCGTCGAGCGCGGCGGCGACCAGCGCCGGCTCGCCCGCGGCCGGCGCCGCGAGGGCCGCGGCCAGCAGGCGGGCGGCCGCGGCGTCATCAAGCGGGTGGACGCCCGCCCGCTCGGCCGCCCGCGCCACCATATCGGTGTCGGCCAGTCCGCCTCCTCCGTCCGGCCGCCACGGCCCCCAGGCGATGGCCCGCGCGGGCAGGCCCCGCGAGCGCAGCCGTGCCGCGAGGCCGTCGAGGTAGCCGTTGGCGGCGGCGTAGGCGGTCTGGCCGGCGGAGCCGAGCGTGGCCGACACCGAGGAGAACAGGACGAACGCCTCCACGCCGCCGCCGCCAGCGCCCCCGGACCCGCCGGACCCGCCGGACCCGCCGGAAGCGTGAGCGAGAACGGCCTCGGCCAGCGCCTCGGCTCCCGTCGCCTTGCCCCGCCAGGCCGTCGCCAGCTCGGTGGGGCCGACGGTCTCGAACGCCGCGTCGGCGGTGGCCCCGGCCAGGTGGAACACGGCGCGCACCGGAGCGAGCGCGGCCGCGACCGCCAGCACTCGGTCGCAGGTCGCGCCCTCGGCCACGTCACCCGCCTCGGCGGCGACGCGCACGCCGGCCGCGGCCAGTTCGGCGATCAGCTCCCGGGCCGCCGGCGGCGGCGCGCCCCGGCCGACGAGGGTGACCGCGCTCGCGCCCCAGCTGGCCGCGATCCGCGCGACGCTTCGGCCCAGCGCGCCGTAGCCGCCGGTGATGACGACGCCGCCGCCGGCCCAGTCCGGGACGCCGGCGGCGGCCGGCTCGGTCACGGTCGGGCTGGGCACCAGCCGGGCCACCCGGACGCCGGCCCCGGACAGGGCCAGCCTCGGCTCCGGGACACCCGACGCCAGCGCGTCGAGCAGTGTTCCGGCCAGCATGTCCGCGAGTTCGTCGGTCAGAGTCCCGGCCTCGACCCGCACCCGAGCCAGCGCACGGTCGGGCTGCTCGGCCTCCAGCGCCGTCAGCAGGCCCTCGAGGGCGGCGCGAAGGGCTGGGTCCGCCGCCGCGACCGACCCGTCGTCGGCCGGCGAGTTCCCGACCGGAGCGAGGGAGTCGGCCGGGACGAGCAGTGCGTAGGGGCGGTGGCGCGGCAGGTCGCGCAGCGTCGCCGCCAGCGCCGCGACGGCCGCGCTGGCCACGCTGGCCGGCGCCGAACCGTCAGCCGCCGCGTCCCGGGTGAGGAAACGGGCGTCGAGGACGAGGTCCGCCTCCCCCGGCTCGGCCACGACGGCCGCGCCGCGGCGGGTGAGCGCGGCGGCCAGGCCGTCCGGGCCGCGACCGAGGATCGTGACCGCCGGGGTCCCAGCGCCGGCCGGCACAGCGCCCGTCGACACAGCGCCCGTCGACACAGCGCCCCTCGGCGCGGCGGGGGCGGCCGGCGCGGCGACGACAGGCTCGGGCGCGGGTGTCCACTCGATCTCGTACAGCTGGGCGGACTGGCCCGGGGGCGGCGCGACCAGGCTGGCCCGGGGCGCGTGGCGGACCCGGAAGGCGTCGGCGACCAGGATGTCCCGGCCGTCGGAGCCGGACATCCGCAGGTCGGCGACCTCGACCCGGGAGCCGCCGGTCGGCAGCGGCTCGGCCTGGCGAACCGTCACCCGTCCCCACAGCTGCTCGCCGGGCAGCGGCCGGCCCGGGAAGGCGACCCGCTGGGCGGCGAACGGTATGGCCAGCGACGGCGCCTCCCGACCAGCGGCGTCCTCGCTGGCCGGGCTCACGCCGAACACGACGGTGCTCTGGAGGCAGGAGTCGATCAGGCCGGGGTGGATCTCGTAGTCGGACTCGTCGTCGGGCAGTTCGGGGCGGGCGAAGCGGACGAGTGCCTCGCCGCCCGAGATCCAGACCTCGTCGATCCAGCGGAACGACGGGCCGAGGTGGTAGCCGAGCGCGCGGAAGTAGCCGTAGAACTGGCCACCGGTCAGATGGCGGTCGGCGCCGGCCGCGAAGGCCTCGCGCGCCCGCGCCGCTTCGGCCGGGTCGGGAACGGGCGCGATGGGCGCGGTGGGTAGGCCCGGCCCGGGAGCGGCCGGGGTCGGGACGCCGGTGGGTCCGGCCAGGCCCAGCCGGCCGGTCAGGTGAAGGTCCCACGCGCCGGCCGGGCCGGTCGCGCCGGTCGCGCCGGTCGGACCGGTGGCCTGGCTCTGGACGCTCAGCTCAGCCCGGTCGCGGCCGGGTCCGACGACGACCTGCACGTCGCGGCTCTCGCCCTCGGGCAGGACGAGCACCCGGGTGAAGACCAGGTCGTCGACCACGAGCGGCCGGCCGGCCGGTCCGAGCGCGCTCAGCACCGTGGCCAGGTGGGAGGCGCCCGGAACCGACACCGTCCCGTAGAGCCGGTGGTCGCTCAGGTAGGCCGGACGGTCGCTGGAGCGGCGGCAGGCGAAGACCCGGCCGGCGATGGCCGGCGAGCACAGCTCCACTCCCCCGTGCGGTTCCAGCGCGGCGGGGGCGGGGGCCGCGGGAGCCGGCCTCGCCGCGGCCGGAACCGGCCGGGCGGCGAGCGGCGTCCAGTACCGGGTCGGGGCGAACGGGTAGCGCGGTGGGTCGCTCCGGCGCGCTCCGCCGGCGGAGCGTGCCGCGACGCGCCGCCAGTCCAGCTCGGCGCCCCGCTCGTAGAGGACGCCGGCCGCGGCCAGCAGCGTCGAGCGGCCGTCGCCCCCGCGCCGCAGCGAGGCGAGCGCCTCCGTCCCGGCCGGCAGGCCGATGCCGCGCAGCAGGTTGACCATCGTCGCCTGCGGCCCGATCTCCAGGCAGACGTCGACGCCGAGGGCGAACAGCTGCTCGGCGCAGCGGTGGAACTGGACGGGCGAGCGGACGTGGTCACGCCAGTAGGTGGCGTCGAACGTCCCCGGCCCGGCCAGTTCACCGGTCACGTTGGCCACGATCGGCAGGGTCGGCTCGGCGAAGGAGAAACGGCCGGCGACGTCGGCCAGCTCGGCGAGGATCGGCTCCATCAGCCGGGAGTGGAAGGCGCGGGAGACCGTCAGCCGGCGGGCCCGCGTCCCCCGCTCGGCGAGGGCGGCGGCGAAGGCGTCGAGCGCGGCGGGCTCGCCGGCGACGACGGTGGCGGCCGGCCCGTTGAGGACGGCCACGTCCAGCCCGCCAGCCACATCCAGCCCGCCAGCGTCCAGCCCGCCAGCCGCGGGCTGGTTGCCGGCGGCCAGCTCGGCCAGGGCCCGCTCGACGTCGGCGACGCCGGCCGCCACGGCCAGCATCGCGCCGGGCCGGGTGCTCTGCATGAGCCGGGCCCGGTGGGCGATCAGCCTCATTCCGGCCGCGCGGTCCATCACTCCGGCGTGCACGGCCGCCGCGATCTCCCCGACGCTGTGCCCGAGGACGGCGACCGGCTCGACCCCCCAGGACTCCCAGAGGGCGGCCAGGGCGATCTCGAGCGCGACCAGGGCCGGCTGGGTGACCCGGGTCTCGTCGACGGCCGACCGGTCGGCGCCGGTGAAGACCAGCGTGCGCAGGGAGTCCCCGAGCAGACCGGACACCGCCTGGTCGCACTCGTCGAAGGCGGCCCGGAAGACCGGCTCGCTCTCGTACAGGTCACGGCCCATCCCGAAGTACTGGCTGCCCTGGCCGGCGAACAGGAACGCGACCCGGGGCGGGCGGCCGGTCCCGGCCGAGCCCGTCCGGCCCGGCGCGTCGAGCCCGCTCCGCAGGGCGTCCGCGTCCCGCCCGTACATGGCCCGGCGGTGGGCGAAGTGGGCCCGCCCGGCACCGGCGGCCGCGGCGAGCGCGGCGGCTTCGGCGTCATCCGCGCCGGCCAGCCGGTCCCGCCAGGCGGCGGTGAGCCGGTCCAGCCCGTCCGGGTCCGGCGCGGAGATCGGCAGGAGCATCGCCGGGCCGGCGTCGAGCGCGGTCGGGTTCTCGGCCGCGGCCGCGGCCGGGACCGCGGGAACAGCGGCCGCCTCCGGCGGCGCCTCGGCGACGAGCACGTGCGCGTTGGTGCCGCTGAACCCGAAGCCGGACACCCCGGCGACCCGCGGGTCCGGCCCGCCCGGCCAGGCGGTCGGCGCCTCGACGACGTCGACGTCCATGTCCGCCCACGGGATGCGCGGGTTGCGCTCGGCGCAGTGCAGGCTCGCCGGCAGCTCGGCGTGGCGCAGCGCGAGGACGGTCTTGACGATGCCGGCCAGGCCGGAGGCGGACTCCAGGTGGCCGATGTTGCTCTTGACCGAACCGAGCCGCAGCGTGTCGCCCGGGCGCCGGCCCGGCCCGAGCGCCGACCAGGCCGCGCCGACCTCGATCGGGTCGCCGAGCGCGGTGCCGGTGCCGTGCGCCTCCAGGTAGGAGACGGCCGAGCCGGGCAGGCCGGCGTCGGCCAGCGCCGCCTCGATGACCTGGCGCTGGGCCCGGCCGCTGGGCACGGTCAGGCCCGGGGAGGCCCCGTCGGAGTTCACGGCGGTGCCGCGCACGACCGCGAGCACCCGCTCCCCGTCGCGCAGCGCGTCGGACAGCCGGCGCAGCACGAGCACGGCGGCGCCCTCGGAGCGCACGAACCCGTCGGCGTCGGCCGCGAAGGTCCTGCACCGGCCGTGAGGCGAGAGCATGTGGCCCCGGCTGACCGCGACGGAGCAGGTCGGGTCGGCAATCACGTTGACCCCGCCGACCAGTGCCCGCTCGCTCTCCCCCGAGCGCAGGGAGCGCACGGCCAGGTGCAGCGCGACCAGCGACGACGAGCAGGCCGTGTCGACGGCGAGCGCCGGGCCGGCCAGGCCGAGGACGTAGGCGACGCGGCCGGCGGCGGCGTTGAGCGCGGTGCCGGTGCCGTAGTAGGCGTCGATCGGTGCCAGCCCGCCCCGGGCCAGCAGCCGGGCGTAGTCCGAGTTCGACACGCCGACGAACACTCCGGTGGCCGAGCCGTGCAGGGCGTGGCCGTCGATCCCGGCGTCCTCCAGGGCATGCCAGGCGCACTCCAGCAGCAGCCGCTGCTGCGGGTCGAGGCTTTCCGCCTCACGGGCGGGGATACCGAAAAAGGCGGCGTCGAACCGGGCGGCGTCGCGCAGGAAGCCACCCTGGTCGGTGGTGACGGTGCCGGGGCGCATCGGGTCGGGGTCGCGCAGCGCGGCGCCGTCCCAGCGGTCGGCCGGCACCGGCCCGACCGCGTCCCGGCCGGCGGCGAGCAGCTCCCAGAACTCCTCGACCGAGTCGGCGCCGGGGAAGCGGCCGGCCATGCCGACGATCGCGATCGGCTCGGGCGTCGCGGGCGCGGTCACCGGGCCCGTGGGGCTGGCCGCTGTGCCCGTGGGGCTGACCGGCGGCGGCGGAACGTCGAGCGGGGCGGACGGCTCGCCGCCGGTTCCGGCCTCGCCGCCGGTCCCGACGAGGCCGGTGAGGTGGGCGGCCAGGTCGGCCACCGTCGGGTGGTCGAACACCTCGGCGATCGTGATCGGCGCGGCGAAGCCGGTGGACAGCTCGCGCGCCAGGTCAACGGCCATGATCGAGTCGAGGCCGAGGTCGAAGAAGCCCCGCCCGGCCGGAACCGCCGCCGGGTCGTCGTGGCCGAGGATAGCCGCCAGCGCGGCGGTCAGGTGCTGGCGCACCGCGGCGGGCCGGGCTCGCTCCGGCAGTGCGCGGACAGCGGCGGCGAGCGCGCCCGGCCCGGTCGCGCCGCCCGGGTCGGTCGCGCCGCCCGGGTCGGTCGCGCCGCCCGGGTCGGCGGCCGCCCCAGGCGTGTCGACGCCGGGCTGACGCGGCCGGACGTCGTCGAACAGGGACCGGGGCCGCCGGGCCTCCATGACGGCGAGGAACCGCCCCCAGTCCAGCGGGCTGACGACGGCCGGCCGTCCCGGAGCGGCCGCGGCGCGCAGGAGGTCGGCCGCGCCGGCCGCCGCCTCGATCCCGGCGACCCCCATGCGGGCGAGCTGGGCCCGCGCCGCGGCGTCCGCCATCCCCTCGACCGCCCACGGGCCGAAGGCGACGCTGGTCGCGGGCCGACCGGCCGCGGCCTGGTGGGCGGCCAGGGTGTCCAGGCAGCCGTTGGCCGCCGCGTAGGCGGCGTAGCCGTCGGTGCCCCACAGCGCGGACACCGAGGAGAGGTGGGCGAAGAAGTCCAGCGGCCAGTCGCGGCTGATCACGCCGAGCCACCAGGCGCCGAGGTACTTGCCGCGCAGGGCTTCGGCCAGCGCGGCCACGTCCAGGTGGGCGGCGGCCAGCCGGCGCAGGGTGCCGGCGCCGTGGACGATCCCGCGCACCGGCGGCAGGTCGGCCAGCGCCGAGCAGGCGGCGCGCAGCGCGGACAGGTTGTCGACGTCGACCGACCGGTAGGCCAGACGGACGCCGGCCGCGCCCCAGCCTTCCAGCGCGGCCTGGGCGGCCGCGTCCAGGGCGTCCACTTCGCGGCGGCCGACGAGCAGCAGGTGGCGGGCGCCCCGGTCGACCAGGTCCGCGACGACCGCGCGGCCGACCGCGCCGAGACCCCCGGTGACGAGGTAGGTGCCGTCGGGCCTGATCACCACCGGCCCGGCGCCCTCGGCGCCCTCCGCGGTCCCGGCCGACACGGCCGACACGGCCGGCACGGGCCGGATCCGGGCGCCGAGTGCCCGGCCGGACCGGACGGCGGCCAGGTCCTCGCCGGGACGGGGACCGGCGGCGCAGACCAGCGCGAGCAACGCCCGGGCGTCCGCGGCGGACGGACGGTCGGGCAGGTCGACGACGCCGCCCCAGCCGGCCGGGTACTCCAGGCCGAGCACCGGCGCGATCCCGGCCAGGACTCCGTGGTCGCTCGCGGCGGCCGGGCCCTCGACGGCCCGGGCGGCCCGGGTCAGGGCGTGGACACGGGTGCCGGCCCGCTCGGCCGCGCGGACCGCGGTGGTCAGGGCCAGGCCGATCGCCGCGGCCCGCTCGATGGCGGCCGGCGCGTCGCCGTCCCCGCCCGGCGGGGCGCTCGGTGCCAGGGCCAGGACGACCGGCGCCACCGGCTGGCGCGCGTGAAAGGCGTCCCAGTCCCGCGCGGTCGCGGGCAGCGGCCCCCGCGTCCAGCCGGGTGGAACCGCCAGCGCGTCGGCGGCGGCATCGGTGAGCACGGTGCCGGTGAGGTCCGCCTCGTGCGCGGCCCGCGCGAGCGGGCCGAGCGTTCCGGCGTCGTCACCGGCCAGCACGATTCGGCCAGCGGCGAGCGGCGGGAGATCCAGCGGGACCCACTCGAGGGTGTGCAGAGCGCTCGGCGGCCCGGCGTCGGGCGGCCCGGCCTGGGGCAGCGCGGCCGGGGACAGCGCGGGCCGAGGGCCGGCGGGCGCGGGGGCGGCGGGCTGGGGCGCGGGCGGGCGGACGGTCTCCGGCGCGAAGCGGACCCGCCGCCAGGGGTAGGCGGGCAGGTCCAGCACCCGGCGCGGCAGCGCGGCGGCCGGATGGGCGTCGGCCGGCGGGGCGTCGAACGTCTCGACCGCCGCCGAGGGGGCGCCCGCGGCCAGGGACCGCAGGGCGGCCGCCGCCTCGTCCCGATCGGCGGCGCGGATCCGGGCCCCGGCTCCGTGGCGGGCCCGGCCGGCGGTGACGGTGTAGGCGAAGGCCGGGTAGTCGGCCGGGGCCAGGCTGGCCGCCGGGCCCGCGAGCCGGTCGGCCAGGGCGCGCAGCGCCGCCGGGGTCGGCGCGGCCAGCTCGAACCCGTCCGCCCGGGCGGGAGCGGTTGCCGGGCCGGTCGGGTCGGCCGCGCTCCCCGCCGCCTCCGGCGGTCCGAGCAGGATGTGGGCGTTCGTCCCGCTCATCCCGAACGAGCTGACCCCAGCGTAGGCGCCGGCCTCGCCCGGTCGCCAGTCGGTCAGCGCCCGCGGCAGCTCGATGCCGGAACCGTCCAGGTCGATACGCGGGTTGAGCGCGCGGAAGTGCGCCAGCGGCGGCGCCTGGCGGCGGCGCAGGCACAGGACGGCCTTGAGTATGCCGGCGATGCCGGCGGCGGCCTCGAGGTGACCGATGTTCGCCTTCACCGAGCCGACCAGCGGCCCGGCGCCGCCGGCCGCCTGGCCGAGGGTGGCGACCAGCGCCTCCATCTCGATCGGGTCGCCGAGCGACGTCCCGGTGCCGTGTGCCTCGACCAGGCCCACGTCGCGGGCGCTCAGGCCGGCGTCGGCCAGCGCCGCCCGGATCAGCGCGATCTGGGCGAGGACGTTCGGCGCGGTGAAGCCGGACGACCGGCCGTCCTGGTTGACCGCGCTGCCGTGGACGACCGCGTGGATCCGGTCGCCGTCGCGCCGCGCGTCGCGCAGCCGGCGCAGCACGACGACGCCGGCCCCCTCGCCGCGGACGAACCCATTGGCTCGGGCGTCGAACGCCTTGCACAGCCCGTCCGGCGCCAGCGACCGGGTCTGGCTGACCAGCCGGGTCGAGCGGGGCGACAGGATGAGGTTGACCCCGCCGGCCAGCGCCACGTCGCACTCACCCCGGCGCAGCGCCTGCGCCGCCAGGTGCACCGCGACCAGCGACGACGAGCAGGCGGTGTCGACGGCGAGGGCCGGCCCGTTCAGGCCGAGGGCGTAGGCGACGCGGCCGGCGGCGAAGCAGTGGCCGTTGCCCGTGGCCCAGTAGGTGTCCGGTTCCTCGGGCTGCCAGTCCCGGTAGTCCTGGCCGGTGATGCCGATATACAGGCCGGCCCGCGCGTCCCCGAGCCGGTCGGGCGGCAGGCCGGCGTCCTCCAGACCCTCCCAGGCCACCTCGAGCAGCAGGCGGTGCTGGGGGTCGAGGCCCCGCGCCTCACGCGGGCTGATCCCGAAGAACTCGGCGTCGAAGCCGAGCACGTCGTCGAGGAATCCGCCTCGGTCTGGCAGCCGGGCCCACTCGGCGGCGAACGGCTCCCGCCGGGCAGCCGGCATCGACCGGACAGCGTCCCCGCCGGCGGCGAGCAGATCCCAGTAGCCGTCCAGGTCGGCCACCCCGCCCGGCAGGCGCAGGCCGGCGCCCACGATGGCCAGCGGCTCCCGGTCGTCGCGGGCGTCGAGCTGGGCCCGCAGGTTGCGGATCGTCGCCAGCGCCCGGCGCAGCGGCGTCGTCCCGCCGGAGCCGGCGTTCTCGGTTGGCCCGGCCGGGTCGGCCTGGTCGCTCGGCTCGGTTCGGGGCGCGGTGGTGCTGTCCACGATTTCACCTCGGTCGCAAGCGCGGGGATGGGGATGGGGTCGTCGGATGGTCCGCCGCCGGGGCCGCCTGGCCACGGCGGCGGACCGGGCTGGCGGCTAGGCCTGGGCCGCCAGCGGGCGGGACGCGGCTCCCGCCCGCTGCCCGGCGGTGCCGTCGGCGCCTGAGGCGCCCGAGGCGTCGTCGGCCTCGTCACGACCGGACGCGCCCGCCGGGTCAGGCCCGCCGCCGGCGGCGACCACCCGCTCGCGCAGGACGGCGGCCAATGCCCGCGCGTTGCCGTAGGTCCACAGCAGGGTCGGCGACAGGCGCAGGCCGAACGCGGCCTCCAGCCGGTTGCGCAGCTCCAGGCCCATCAGCGAGTCGAGGCCGAGGGCCTTGAACGGGGCCGTCGGTTCGACGGCGGAGCGCTCGAGGCGCAGCACCCGGCCGGCCAGCTCCCGGACCCGGTCCTCGATGCGCTCGAGGCGTTCGCCGTCGGGCGCGGCCCGCAGCGCCTCGAGGAACTCGCTGCCGCCGGCGGCGTGGCCGTCGCCGGCCAGCGCCGCCCGCCGCATCAGCTCCCAGCTCTTCTGCGCGACGGTGTCGGGGTAGGAGTCGAACCACTGGCGGAGGTTGATCGGGACGTAGCCCACGACCGGCGGGACGCCGGGATCGGCCAGCAGGCTCTCCAGCGCGGCCCAGGCTTCACCGACACCGAAGCCGGTCATGCCGCGCTCGGCCAGGCGGGCGCCACGGCCGTCGTCGGCGGCGGCCAGGCCGACGTCGGTGACCGGGCCCCACTGGACGCTCAGGCCGGGCAGGCCACGCCGGCGCCGGTTCTCGGCCAGCGCGTCCATGGCGGCGTTCGCCGCGGCATAGGCCGCCTGACCGGCGTTGCCGACCAGCGCGGCGGCCGAGGAGAACAGGACGAACAGGTCGAGCGGATCGGTCGTGGTCAGGGCGTCGAGGACGCGCGCGCCATCGAGCTTGGGCGCGACGACCCGCTCGAAGCCGGCGGCGTCCAGGTTCGCGATCGTCGCGTCGGCCAGCAGGCCGGCCGCGTGCACGACACCGCGCAGCGGCGGCAGGCCCGCGCGGACCTCGGCCAGCACGGCGGCCATCGCGTCCGCGTCGGCCACGTCGACCCGCCACGTCTCGACCCGCGTCCCGGCGGCGCGCAGGGCGTCGATCCGCGCCGCGGCCGCCGGGCCGGGCGCCGAACGTCCGAGCAGCGCCAGCGCGCCCGCCCCCCGCTCGGCCAGGAACTCGGCCAGCGACAGGCCGAGCGCGCCCAGCCCTCCGGAGATCAGGTAGGTGGCGTCGGCGCGAGCCCGGCCGGCCCGCAGCGGCTCCGGCGTGACGGCGCCGACCGTCGCCGGGTCGGAGAGGACGAACTTGCCGATGTGGGTGCCGCGCGACATCGCGCGCAGCGCCTCGCCCGCCTGGGCGAACGGGTAGCTGATGACCGGCGGCGGCGCCAGCCGGCCCGCCTCGACCTGCTCCCAGACGGTCGCGAACAGGCGGGCGAACCGCTCCGGCCGCCGTTCCATCAGGCCGGCCAGGTCCACCGAGTGCAGGCTGATGCTCTTGCGGAAGGCGTCGAGGCCGATCCGCCGGCCGCCGTAGATGTCCTTCTTGCCGACCTCGACGAACCGGCCGTCCTCGGCCAGGACATCCAGGCCGAGGCCGATCGCGGCGCCGGCGAGCGAGTTGAGCACGACGTCGACGCCCCGCCCGCCACTCGCCGCCCGGACCTGGTCGGCCCAGTCGAGCGAGCGGGAGTCGAAGACGTCGGCGATGCCGAGTTCGCGCAGGTAGGCCCGCTTGGCCGGGGTGCCGGCGGTGGCGATGACCCGCGCGCCGGCCAGACCGGCGACGGCGATGGCCGCGAGGCCGAGCCCGCCCGTCGCGGAGTGGACGAGGACGGTCTCGCCGGCTTCCAGCCGGGCCAGGTCCCGCAGGCCGTACCAGGCGGTGGTGGCGACCAGCGGCAGGGCGGCCGCGTCGGTGTCGGTCAGGCCGGGCGGGATGGGCCGGACGTGGTCGGCCCGGACCACGGCGTGGGAGGCCATCGCGCCGAACACGCAGGCCACCACCCGGTCGCCGACCGCCAGCGCCGCGCCCGCGACACCGGGCCCGAGGGCGACGATCCGGCCCGCGCACTCCCCGCCCAGCGCGTCGGCGCCGACCGGGTCGGGGTAGGTGCCCATCGCCTTCATGACGTCGATGAAGTTCAGCGCGGCCGCGCTCACCTCGATCTCGACCTCCCCCGGTCCCGGCGCCGGCCGGGAGCGGGGACGGAAGGCCATCCCGTCGAAGAAACCGGGACGGTCGGCCGCCAGCCGGAACGGCTGGGCCGGGGTCCGCCAGGCCGGACGGCCGGCCGGGCCTCCGCTCCCGCCGGCACCGGCGGGCTCACCGGGGCCGGGGCCGCCGTCGGGGCCGTCGTCGAGGCCGTCGTCGGCGCCGTCGTCGGGGTCGGTGGCGGCAGCGCCGCTGACCAGGCGTCCGACGTAGGTCGTCTCGCCCCGCAGCACGACCTGGTCCTCGCCGTCGTCGGCCAGGATGCGCTCGGCGCAGGCCCGGGCCCAGCCGGGCACCCCCGGCGCGACGTCGATGAGGCAGGCTCCGGTCTCGGGGTGCTCGCGGCGCAGCACCCGGCCGAACCCCCAGGCCAGGGCGGCCTCCGGGGCCGGGATATCAGCCGGCTCGGCCGCCTGGGCGCCGACGGTGACGATCACGACCCGGGGGACGCGGGGCAGCGCCAGGACGGACCGGGCGAGCTCGGCCAGCGCCGGGACGGCCGCCCGGCCGCCGCCGGGCGGCACGAGCGCCACCACGCCGGCCAGCGGGCTCGCCGGCGCGCCGGCGGCGGAGCCGGCGGCCAGGTCAAGCGCCGGGTCGGCGCCGCCCTCGGCCCGCGCGTCGCATCCGGCGGCCCTCAGCGCGGCCGCCAGCGCCGCGGCGGTGGACGGCCCGTCGCAGGCCGGCGCGGGGGTCCCGTCACCGGGCAGCGCGCGCACGACCCACCGGCCGGTCTCGCTCGCGCCGACCGGCTCACCGGCGCTCGCGTCGGCCCGGCGGAAGACCAGCCGGTGGCGCCGCGCGGGGTCGTCGCCGGCCTGGCCCGCGGCGGCGAGCTGGCACAGCTCGAGCCCGGTCAGGCCCAGGACGGCCTGGCGGTCCGCGTCGAACAGTGTGAGGTCGAAACGGCCGTCCGCGCGCCGCCGTGCGTGTGACCAGCGCGGCTCGAGCGGACCGCCGGGCGGCCCGGCCAGGTGGATCGCCGCGACCGCCGTCGGGACGACGGTCACGTCGGGCCGGCACAGCGCCAGCGACACCTGCAGCGCGGCGTCGAGCAGGGCGGGATGGACGACATGCTGGCCAGCGCCGGCCCGGCACCGGGCCGGCAGCTCGAGCGCGCCGAGCGCGTCCTCGCCGTCCGCCACCACGCGGCGCAGGCCCTGGAAGGCCGGGCCGTAGGCCAGGCCGCGGTCGGCGCAGGCCGCGTAGAACGCCGCCGCGTCCAGCGTGCCCGGCACGGCCGGGTCCGCCCCGGCCAGCCGGTCGGCCAGGGCGGCCGGGAACGCCGCCTCGATCCGGGCCGGGGCCGGCCCGAGGGCACGCGCGGTGGCGTGCGTCGTCCATCCCGTCCCGCCCCCGCCGGGCCCGGGCTCCCCGTCCGGCAGCGAGAGCAGAGCGACCGACCCGCCGGCCGTCACGTCGTCGGCCCAGGTCAGGCCGACGCGAACCGTCCCGCCGGTCGAGGTCACGCCGGACGAGGTCACGCCGGACGAGGTCACGCCGGTCGAGGTCACGCCGCGGGACGCCTCGTCGGTGAAGGTGAGATCGCGGCCGAACACGACGTCGGTCAGCGCGCCCGGCACCGCGCCCAGGCGGGCCCGGCCGGTCGCGAGCATCAGCCCGATCATCGCGGCCGCCGGCAGGACGACCGCCTCGCCGACGGTGTGGTCGCGCAGCCAGGCGTCGTCGTCCAGGCTGAGCTCGGTGCCGCCCTGCCAGGCGTCCGACTCGCCGGTGGCCGGCAGCAGCTCCACCGACCAGGCGGCCCTTTCGCGGGCGCGGGAGCGGCCCGGCGCCGGCCAGTAGCGCGTGCGTCGCCACGGGTAGGACGGCAGCGCCACCCCGGCGCGGGGCAGTCCGGCGAACGGTTCGAGCCCGGCGACGTAGCCGCGGGCGAAGGCGGCGGCCAGGTCCTCGGGCGTGCCGGCGTCCCGGCGCAGCGTGGTCAGCACGCGGGCCGGCCGCGGGCGGGCGGCGACGATCTGCTCGATCGCCGGGCTGAGCACCGGGTGCGGGCTGATCTCGACGACGTGGGTGACGCCGTCGTCGAGCAGCGCGCCGAGCGCGTCGGCGAACAGCACCGGCTGGCGCAGGTTGTCGGCCCAGTAGGCGGCGTCGAGCTCGGTGCCGGCCACGACGGCCCGGCGGACCGAGGACATCATCGGCACCGCGCCGGCACGCGGCCGCGCGCCGCCGGTCGCGGCCAGCAGGTCAGGGCGCAGCTCGTCCATCTGGGGGCAGTGCGAGGCGTAGTCGACGTTCACCAGCCGGCAGAACACGCCGTCGGCCTCGAGCAGTTCCTTCAGGGTGAGGACGGCCTCGGTCTCGCCGGAGAGCACACATGAGCTGGGGCCGTTGTTGACCGCGAGCGCCACGTCGTCCTCGAACCCGTCGAGGGCGGCCCGGGCGGCGGCCAGGCCGAGGTCGACGGCGAGCATCCGGCCCTGCCCGGCGACCCGCCGCACGATCGACGCCCGCCGCGCCATGATCATGGCGGCGTCGTCGTAGCTGAGGGCGCCGGCAACGGTGGCGGCGGTGATCTCGCCCTGGCTGTGGCCGATGACGACGTCGGGCTGGACGCCGGCCTCCCGCCACAGCTCGGCCAGGCCGACCGTGACCGCCCACAGGGTCGGTTGGACCATGTCGAGCCGGCCCAGCCATGCCTCACCGGCCTGGCCCTGGACGACCTCGGCCAGGTCCCAGTCGACGTGGGGGGCCAGCGCGTCGGCGCAGCGGCGGATCGTCGCCGCGAACGACGGGCTGGCCACGCACAGGTCGCGGCCCATACCGGCCCACTGCGAACCCTGGCCGGGGAAGACGAACGCGGTGCGGCCGCGCGGCAGCGCCCGGCCGGCCCACACGCCGGTCAGCTCCCCCTCCTGGTCGTCGGCGTGGGCGCGCAGCCGGTCGGCGGCGGTGCGGGCGTCGGCCGCGACGACGGCGAGGCGCGCCGGCAGGTGGTCACGCTCGCGGCCGAGGGTCCCGGCGATCGCGCGCAGCCCGGCCCGCCCGGCGTCCAGGAGGTCGGCGATGTCGGTGGCGCGGTGTCGCAGCGCGTCGTCCTGGTGGGCCGAGACGGGCAGCACGAGCGGCGCGGCCGCCCCGGCGGCCGGCGTCGAGGCCGGCGCGCCGGCTGGCGGGTCGGTGGCCGGCGGGTCGGTGGCCGGCGGGTCGGTGACGACGGCGTGGGCGTTCGTCCCGCCCCAGCCGAAGGAGTTCACGCCGAGGTAGACCGGCCCGTCGGCGGCGCTCGGCAGCGGCAGCGGCTCCCGGGTCAGCAGCAGGTTCAGCTCGTCGAACGGGATCGCCGGGTTGGGCTCGCCGGCGTGCAGCGACGGCGGCACCATCCGGTGCTCGAGGGCGAGCAGGACCTTCACCAGGCCGGCCAGGCCGGCGGCGGCCTCGGTGTGGCCGATGTTCGTCTTGACCGAGCCGATGGCCAGTGGCCGGCGGCGGCCGGGGGCGCGACCCAGCACCGCGCCGATCGTGCCGGCCTCGACCGGGTCGCCCCGGCCGGTACCCGTCCCGTGGGCCTCGACGTAGGCCAGCCGGTCGGGCGGGATGCCGGCGCCGTCGTAGGCGGAGCGCAGCACGTCCTCCTGTCCGGCCGGGCTCGGGGTGACCAGGCTCTCGCCGCCGCCGTCGTTGTTCACCGCGGTGCGGGCGATGACGCCGCGGACGCGGTCGCCGTCGGCCAGGGCCCGCTCGAGCGTCTTCACGTACAGGCAGGCCACCGCCTCGCCGCGCACGAAGCCGTCGGCGCCGGCCGCGAACGCCTGGCAGCGCCCGGTCGGCGACAGGCCGCCGAAGTGGGTCAGACCGACCGACACGTCCGGGGTGAGGATGAGGTTGACCCCGCCGACCAGGGCGCCCTCGATCTCGCCGGCCCGCAGCGCCTGGCCGGCCAGGTGCAGCGCGACCAGCGACGACGAGCAGCCGGTCTCGACGGTCAGGCTGGGCCCGCGCAGGCCGAGGAAGTAGGACAGCCGGGCGGCGACGACGTCGAGGGCGTTGCCGACCGCGCTGTGCGGGGTCGGCCCGGCGCCGCGCTCGCGGCGCAGGATCTCGTAGTCGTGCCAGGACGCGCCGACGTAGGTACCGGTGCGGCTGCCCCGCAGCGACGCCGCCGGGACGCCGCCGTCCTCCAGCGCCTGCCAGCCCACCTCGAGCATCAGCCGCTGCTGCGGGTCCATGGCCTCGGCCTCCCGGGGGGAGATGCCGAAGAACGTCGCGTCGAACTCGTCGACACCGGTCAGGAAGCCGCCGACGGCCTGCACGCTCAGCGTCGGGTCGAGCTGCGCGGACGCGTCCCAGCGATCGGCCGGGACGGGCCCGATGGCGTCGCCCCGGCCGATCATGAGGTCCCACAGCGCGTTCACGTCGGGGGCGTCGGGGAAGCGGCCGGCCAGGCCGACGACGGCGATGAGCTGGCTGGGGTCGGCCAGCCCCCGGCGCTCCCGCGGCGCCTGTCCTCCTGGTTCGCGGCCGGGGCGCTCCCGCTCGGTCAGGGTCGTGTCCATGGCTGTCTAGCTCTCCTTCCCGGGCAGCGGTTCGCGGGCGAGCGGTTCGAGGCCGAGGCGGCGCCGGCCGACGGCGCGGGCCAGCCGGGCCAGCCGGGGCCGGCCGGCGTGCTCGAGCAGCGCGATCGTGGTCAGCAGGCGGGTGTGGCGCAGGTGGTGGGGGCTCGCGTGGACGTCGTCGAACGCGTAGACGGCCAGGTCGGGGAGGGCCGCGCCGGCCTCGCGCCAGTCGGCGGCCGGGATGATCTCGTCACGCAGGCTGGCCACGTAGGTGACCGGCGCGGTCACAGCGGACAGCTCCGCCGGGCGCAGCGCGAGCGCGGCCAGTGCTCCGTCCAGGCCGTCCCCGGACCGGCCCGTCGTGTGCCCCAGCGCCGCCCGGGTGATCGCCGGCATGGCGGCCCGGGCGGAGGGGTCGGTGAAGAACACCGACAGCGGCGCGCCGACCGTCACGATGCCGCGCACCCGCTCGTCGCGGCCGGCGGCGAGCAGCGCGAGGTGCCCGCCGAAGCTCGAGGCGAACAGCAGGGTGCGCCCCGGGTCGCAGTCGCCGTCCACGGCCGCCATCACGGCGGCGAACACGCCCGCCGCGTCCCGGTCGTAGCGCAGGGCGTTCTCCCCGACGCCGGGGAAGTCGACCAGGGCGATCGCCACCCCGAGCCGCCCGGCCGGCCCCAGGAACGACGCCCACTGCTCCTTCATGGACACGATCCCGCCCATGACGATGACCAGGGGACTCGACGGCCGGCGGCCGGGGCGGAACACGAACGGCACCGACGTCCCGGCCGCGGGCGCGCTCCGCCGCTGCCCACGGCCGGTCGCGGCCAGCCAGCGGGCCAGGCTGTCCGCGCTGGCCTGGGCAGCGCGGGTCCGGGCCGGGCTGTCGGCGACCGGGAAGCGGGCCAGGTTGTACAGGTCGGCGGCGGCCCGGTGCTCGCCGGCGGCGGCCCGCCGGTCGGCCTCGGCCCGCCAGACGGCGCACCAGCCATCCGGCCCGTCGCCCGACAGGCGGGCGATCCGACTCAGGGTCGCGGCTACGGCCTCGTCGCCCAGGCCCATGTGCCGGGCGTGCATCCGTACGAAGGAGCGGGCCTCGGCGAGCTCGGTCGCGTCGTCCCGACCGCCCGGGCCGGCGGCGGGGCCGGCGGGGGGGCCGGCGGGGGGGCCGGCGGGGGGGCCGGCGGGGGGGCCGGCGGGGCCCGCCGCCGGGCCGGGCGGCCCGGTCGCGGTGGCCTCCGTCGTCATGTCGAGCTCCACCCCTCGAGACGGTCCCGCACGTCGGCGAGGACATCGGCGGCCAGCGCGCCGTCGAGGACGCGATGGTCGAAGACCAGCGACAGCGTGAGCACCGGCGCCACGACCAGCCGGCCCTCGCGCACGAGGGCGCGCTCCTCGGCCCGGCCGACGCCGAAGCCGAGAACCCCGCCGATCATCGGCAGGATCGAACGGACGCCGCGGTGGCCGACAGAGGTGACCGAGAACGTCCCCTGCAGCGCAGCCCGGCGGCCCGGGGAGCGCAGGGCGGCCCGGTAGAGCAGGCCGCCCAGTGGAACCGGCAGCCGTTGGATCATCCGGACGGCGCGAAACGGCCCGTCACCCTCGACCGGAGCCGCCTTGAGCGTGTCGACGGCCGCCTGGATGTCCTCCACCGAACGGGTGTCCGGGTCGTCGACCGAGCCGGCGACCACACACCGCGTCCCGTCGACGGTCTTGTCGAACAGGACCTTGGCGTAGAGGCCGGGCACGGTGGCGACGCGGGGGAACAGGCCGTCCCGGATGACGGTCCGGCACTCGGGATGCGCCGCCACCACGCCGGCGGCGGCCTTCACGACGAAGCTGGTGAACCCGATCCGGCCGCCGCTCTCGGCCCGGGCCTTGACCAGCGCCGACGCGTCGACATCCGTCGTGAGGTAGACGTGGCTGGTGGCGGCGGCGTCGCGCAGGAACGCGTACGTCTGGCGTCGGGCGGCGGGGAAGGCGCGCGTCGTCGGGCGCCCGCGGCGCGGGCTCGCGCTGTCCGGGCTCGCGCTGTCCGGGCTGGCGCCGTTGGGGTTCACCGGCTCGCTCCCGCCGCGGCCACCGTCGCCGCGAGCAGGTCGGCGATCTCGCCGAGGCTGCCGGCCGCGCTGAAGGCGTCGAAGTCGAGCGGTTGGCCGGCCTCACGCTCCAGCACCATCAGGACCCGCAGGGCGTTGACCGAGTCCCAGCCCTCGACGGCGTCGAGCGGCTCCGCCAGGGACAGGCTGTCCTCGTCCAGGTCGAGCAGGAGCGCGACCGTCTCGCGAACGTGCCGGGCGGTCTCCGCGCCAGCCGCGCCGGCCGCGCGCCGCCCGTCCTCGTGGGGACCGTCCTCATGGGGACCGTCCTCGTGGGAACCGTCGGACATCACCAAAACACCTCCGGGCCGTGCGGGAACGTGATCCAGGCGGGCAGATCGGGCAGGGTGGCCAGGTCGTGGCGGAACCGGCGGGGGGCGCCGGCGCCGGCGACCGGCCCGGCTTCGGTCTCCGGGTCGGGCACGAACCCGAGGGCCGGGTAGAACTCGGCGAATGCCCCGTTGCGGGCCGACGGGGCGTACGCCGCCGTGACCGCGCTCGCGCCGGCGCCGGCGGCGGCCCGCAGCAGCTGACCGACGATGGCCTGCTCGACGTTGCGGGCGAAGACCCGGCAGCTGAGCACCATGTTGTCGATCGACCAGCGGGCGCCGGGACCGGTCGCGGGACCGCCGGCAGCGGCCCGGTCGACGGCGAGCGCCGCGATCACGCCGTTGTCGCCGAAGCGGTCGGTCAGGCGCGCGACGAAGAAGCGCCGCCCCGGCGCGGGCGCCTCAATCTCGCCCCGCGGGTAGCGAACGCCGGTCAGGTTGAACTGGTTGGTCTTCGCGAACAGCTGAGCGGCCCGGGCCGCCTCCAGCGAGCCGACCGACCCGACGGTCAGTTCGCAGCCCAGCTCGAGGAGGTACTCCTCGACGGTCGCCGCGGTGCGCGCGAGCTCGGCCCGCCGGCTGTTGGCCTGGTACATCCGGCCGCGGTCGCGGTCGGCGTCGGTGACCTCCAGCAGCGTGAAGTAGTCGGCGGCGGCCAGGCTCGCGGCGTAGGCGGCCGGGTCCGGTGGGAGTTCGTGCGTGCGTACCTGGGGCAGCGAGTGGCGCATCAGCCCGCGTTCGGCCGGGTTGTCGTCGACGAACACCAGCGCGTCGACGCCCAGGTTGAGCTCGGCCGCGAGCGCGCCGACGTTGCCCGGCTTCGGATCCCAGTTGGCCCGGACCGCCGCGAAGGAGTCGGCGGCCAGCACCATCTCCGGGTGGGTGGCGATCGCCTCCCGGGCCAGCGCGTCGTCGTTCTTCGAGGCGACGGCGAGCACGACGCCCTGCGCGGCCAGGTCCCGGGCCAGGGCCTGCAGCTCCTGGTGGGCGCAGCCGGGGTAGGCCCCGCCCAGTCGCAGCGCGGCGACGCCCTCGTCGCCGACGACGCCGCCCCACAGCGTGTTGTCGAGGTCGAGCACCAGGCACTTGCGAGCCAGGCCGAAGCGGGCCCGGACCACCGTCGCCACCTGTTCGGCGTAGCCGCGAAGGTACTCCGGCGTGTACGCGTGCCCGGCGACGTGGCGCATCCGGTCGCTGGCGAAGACCGCGGCCGGCGCTCCCGGCTGGCGCCCGTCGGGCTGCCGGTCGGCGGGTTGGCTGAGCACCACCGTCCGTCCGTCGCCGGCCAGGTCGCAGATGGCGGCGTTCATCCGGAGCCAGGCCGCCTCCAGGCGGGCCCGGCCGGCGAGTGAGATCACCCGGGCGCGCCGGGCCGGGGAGAGCGGGATCGTGCTCAGCACGACCAGGCCGCCGAGCACCCGTTCGCAGGCGTCAGCCCAGCGGCGCAGCTCGACCGGGAAGGCTGCGCAGGCCGTCTCGACCTCGCCGAGTTCGAGCGGGTCGGCGACCCGCTCGAACACGGCGGTGTCGTCGAGCAGGCAGACGACCAGTCCGGGCTCGAAGCCGCCGAGCGTCGGCGCCCCGCCCATGATCTCCAGGCGCCACTGGTTGAACCCGGCCGCGCGGATGCTGGGCGCGATCCCGTCCCGGACCAGGACGGCCGTCAGCAGGTTGGGCAGCGCGTCGAGGGTGGAGCTGCCGAGGACAGCGACCCGTTCCGGGCGCAGGTCGGCGGTGGGGGCGACGCCGGCCCGGTGGAGCAGGGCACCGGCGGCTTCGAGGTCGAGCGGGTCGGCGCACTGGCGCAGGGCCGCCTGCGCCTCCAGCAGGGCCGGGCCGGCCAGCCGGGCACCGTCCGGACCGGCGTTCGCGCGGACCAGCGCCCGCAGCGCCGACAGCGGCCGAGTCGCCTCGCCGCTGGCGGCTCCGGCGCTCACGGCGCCCGCGCCCACGGTCTCAGTGGTTGGCATGGCCCGGCTCCTCGCGGTGGGCGGGCTCGGGCTGGTGGCGCAGGGCGAGCCCGGAGACGATCCACTTCGACGACTCGACCGTCGCGACCAGCGCGCGGGAGCCGGCGGCGCCGCCCGCGCGACCGCTGTCGGCCGCGGCGCCGGCGGCGTTGGCGGCGTCGGCGGCGCCGGCGGCCATCTGGCGGGTGGCCCGCAGCAGCTGGAGGAACGGCAGCGCGTTTCCGCTGTTGCCGGTGTCCGCGACGCAGTGCACGGCCTGGTCCGGGCGGACGGCCAGATACTCGCGGATCCGCTCGGCCTGCACTCCGTTGAGCTGCGGCGTCAGCACGTAGTCGACGTCGGCGACCGGCCAGCCGGTGGCCGCGGCGAGCTCGTCGAGGATCTCGCGGCTCATCTCGGGCACGCGGCGCTCGATGGCCTTGTAGTCCTCCTGGCCCATCGACTCGAGCTGGAGCCGGCCACCCGGGCCGCTGACCTCGGGCGCACCCTCGGTTCCGTACCAGCGCACCACCTGGGCCGGCTGCTGGCCCTTGCCGACGGTCCGGACGAAGACGTGCTCGACGACGAAGCCGGGGCCGTCGTCGTCCGCGTCCACCACGGCGGCCCCGGCGCCGTCGCCGAACAGGGCGAAGTTCACCAGTTCGGCCGGCGACATCTCCCGGACGCTCCGGCGCGACGGCCACATCTTCAGGCACGAGTCGGCGCCGATCACCAGCCCGCGGCGCAGGCCGCCGGCCAGCAGTGCCCGGGCGGTGTAAAGGCCCTGGATCGCGCCGGCGCAGCCGGAGGCGATCTGGAACGTCGGCAGGTCGTTGACGCCGATCCGCTCGGCGACCAGGTTCACCGTCGCCGGCATCAGATGGTCCGGCGACGCCGTGGTGAGGATGAGGAAATCCAGGGTGGACGCGGCGACGCCGGCCGCGCCCAGCGCGTCGAGCGCCGCGCCGACCGCGAGGTCCCCGGTGTTCTTCGGGATTCCCGGCGCGGAATCCGCGTCGCAGAAGTAACGCGCGCGATTCCCGGTCATCCGGTCCAGCCAGAGCTGGTGCAGGCCGAACCGTTCGGCCAGTTCCCGGTTCGAGACCGGCTCGCCCGGCAGGGATTCACCGAGAGCCATAATTCTCACGACTGTTCGCCCCTCCGTATGCCTGACCGCCCGCGCCAGCCGGTGACAGCGCCGCGCCGATCGCCCGCCAGTCGGCTGGTCACGATGGTCACCGGTCACGATTGCGCGGATGATTCGTCAAAGACCGACGGGACGGGACGTTATGCCGCGCGCCGCCGGGCCGGACACCCCTACCGGACCGCTAAGCCGCGGGTAAGGGGTCGGGGTCCGTCCGCGCCGGCGGACCGGTAAGGGGCTGGTAGGGGTCGGCCGGACACGGCGCGGGCGCACGACATTACGAGATGGGAACGGTGTCGTCGCGGCACCGGCCAGGTCCGGCGGGGGGACCTAACGTTGGGGTCCGGCGAGGCGAGGAGGCGCAGGTGGGCGTCCGGGCGGACATCGGTGTGATCGGCGGGACGGGGTTCTACGCGCTGGCCGAGGGAATGCGCGAGGTACCGGTCGCCACGCCGTACGGGGAGCCGAGCGACCCGGTGGCGCTGGGGACGCTGGCCGGGCGGGAGGTCGCCTTCCTGCCCCGGCACGGGCGCGACCACCGTCTCCCCGCGCACGCGGTCAACTACCGGGCGAACATCTGGGCGCTGCGATCGCTCGGCGTCCGCCAGATCCTGGCCCCGGCCGCGGTCGGCAGCCTGCGACCGGAGCTGGGGCCGGGCACGATCGTCGTCCCCGACCAGATCGTCGACCGGACGTCGGGCCGGGCCCAGACGTTCTACGACTCGGGCGCGGTCCACGTCTCGTTCGCCGACCCGTACTGCGCCGTCGGTCGCGCGGCCGTGTTGGCCGCCGGCGCCCCGGGTGAGAGCACCAGCGGCGCGGGCGAGAGCGCCAGCGGCGCGGGCGGCGCTGTCGACGGCGGGACGATGGTGGTCGTGCAGGGGCCCCGGTTCTCCACCCGGGCCGAGTCCGCCTGGTTCGCGGCGCAGGGCTGGTCGCTGGTCAACATGACCGGGCATCCCGAGGCCGTCCTGGCCCGTGAGCTCGGCCTCTGCTACACGGCGATCGCGCTGGTGACCGATCTCGACGCCGGTGTCGACGCCGCGTCCGCCGTCCGGCAGGAGGACGTGTTCGCCCAGTTCGCGCGGGGCATCGACCGGTTGCGCGCCCTGGTCGGCACGGCGCTGGACCGGCTTCCCCTCACCCGGGACTGCGCGTGCGCGCATGCTCTGGACGGGATGACGCTTCCGTTCGAGCTTCCATGACGGCCGCAACCGCGCCCGCGGGAACCTTGCCAGCGGCGCCGGCGGGCCCGGGACCCACCGGGACGCGACTCACCGGGACGAGGCTCACCGGCGCGGCCCCCGCCGGCCGGCGGGCCCGGGCGAGCCGGGCGCACGCGGCCAGCCCGACCACGAGAGCGCCGATCGCGTAGCCGCCGGGCCGGGCGATGTGGGCCGGCAGCGCGAGCCGGTCGAACAGCGACTGGTAGAGCACGTAGGGCGCGGCCGCGACGGCCAGCCACTCCAGCCGGCCGGCCAGCACGGCGAGCACCACCAGTTGCAGCCCGTACCAGGGCTGGGCCGGCGTGGCCAGCAGGAACGCGGCGCCGACCAGCCACAGCGCGGCCCGGGGCAGCCCGACGCGAGCTGGGTCGGCCCAGGCCGCGGCGGCCGCCGCCACGGCGAGCAGGGCGACGGCGAGAACCTGCGCGCCCTGGCCGGAGAAGCCGAGCAGGCCGAGCAGCCGGTAGCGCTGCCCGTCGGTGTAGCCCTCGCTCGTCAGGTAGCGGGGCAGGTAGCCCAGGGTGCCGGAGCCGACGGTCAGCACATGGGGCAGGTAGGACAGGGCCACGACTCCGACGGCCGTCGGGATGACGATCGTCGGGCGCCGACGGGCCACCGCCGCCAGCAGGAGCGCCGGGTAGAGCTTGACGGCGATCGCCGCGCCGAGCAGCGCTCCGGCCGCGGCCGCGCGGCGGCGGGACGGCCGGCCCGCCGGGGCGTCGGCGGAAGCACGGCCGGGACCGGGTGGCCCGGTGGAGCGCCGGGCGCCGAGCACGAGCAGCCCGGCCACCGACAGGACCGCCGCCACCACGTCGACGTGCGCGTCGATCCCGATGTCGACGCCGGCCAGCGGGCTCCAGGCGTAGGCGGCGACGATCGCGGGTGACCGGCCGGCCCGGCCAGTCGCGACGAGCAGCAGCCCGGTCAGCGCGAGCGACATGAGCGCCGCGCACACCTGGAGCGGGCTCACCCCGTCCGGGCCGGGCAGGTAGTGGACGGCGTCGAAGTACAGCTGGGCGACCGGCGGGTAGATCGTGTGCGCCCAGACGAAGTTGATGCGGGAGCAGCCCGGGGCGTGGCGTAGCGCCGCGCAGCCGGCCGGATCGGGCCACAGCCAGCCGTCGTGCAGCCGGGCCAGCGCGGGCGAGTTCGTCGGGTAGCGATACGGGTCGATGCCCGCCGCCTGCACCTTCGCGTCCCAGGCGTAGCGGTAGAGGTCATCGGAGAGGCGGGGCCCGGAGGTGAGCGCGGTCGCGTGCACGGCCAGCGTCCCGCCGAGCACGAGACCGACGACCAGGCGCCGGGAGGTCCCGGCGCGGGAGGACAGCCGGGACAGCGCGGCCACCGCGATCAGGGTGACCGCCCACCACAGCAGGATCAGGTAGAGGACAGCGGCGTTGCCCGGCAGGCGGCCCGGCCGAGTGATCACCAGCGCCTGGCAGGTCAGGGCGGCGGCCAGGGCGGCCACCGTCCCGGCGAGGGCGAGGACCGCGCCCCGACCGGGCCGGCGGGACGGCGTTCCGACTGTCTCGGGCCCGGTCGCCGAGGCAGGCTCGCCGGTGGGAGCGGACCCGCCGGCGGGGTCAGGGCCGGCCGCGGGGTCAGGGCGGGACCGGACCGCCCCCGGGACTGGGCGGCCGGACTGGGTCGACTGGCTCACGCGAGCCAGCCTGGCATCCCCTCCGCGCGCCGCGGCAATTGCGGTGCCGTTGTTCCGAAATCCGTAAGGAGATGCTGGGCCGCCACGCCGGGATATGCCCATATGGTGCCAGTGTGATCCCGCTCAGACAGGCCGTGGGCCGACTTCCGGATCAGGCACGGCGAATTCAGTCCCGCTGGCGGCCTCAATTCTCCAGTCGGCTGCACGACCCACGGCTGGCTTCATTGTTCGGCATTGCGCTGGGCGTCAGCTTCACCACCTGTTTCGTCACTGGTCTCATCTCACATTTCATGCAGCACAACCAGCTCTGGGCGGGCTGGATTTCCCGGCCGGTCTGGTTCTACCGGTTGACACAGGGCCTTCACGTAGCGACCGGGCTGGCCACCATCCCGCTGCTCGGCGCGAAGCTCTGGACGGTCTACCCCAAGCTCTGGGAATGGCCGCCGATACGGTCCGCGGCCCACGCGCTGGAACGGGTCAGCATCGTCCCGCTGATCGCCGGCTCGATCTTCCAGCTCGCCACCGGGGTGGCGAACATCGCCGAGTGGTACCGGTTCCGGTTCTACTTCACCGCGGCCCACTACTGGGTCGCCTGGATCACCGTCGGCGCCCTGGCCGTCCATGTCGCCGCGAAGATCACGGTGGTGCGGGCGTCGCTGGGCCCGGCTCGGCCGGGGACCGGGCCGCTCCGGGCCGAGCAGCCCCGGACCGAGCAGCCCCGGACCGACCAGCCGGAGGCGGCGGGCGGCGGGCTGTCACGGCGCGGGTTCGTCGTCGCGGTGGGCGCGGCGGCCGGCGTGATCACGCTGACGACGGCGGGCGAGGCGACGCCCGGTCTGGCCAGGGTCGATCTGCTCGCTCCCCGTAGGCCGGACGTGGGGCCGTCCGGCCTCCCGGTCAACCGGACCGCGGCGGCGGCGCGGGTCACCGTGATCGCGCGCGATCCGGCCTACCGGCTGGACGTCGTCGGCCCCCGCCCGTTCAGCCTGTCCCTGGCCGAGCTGACCGAGCTGGCCGGGCGCGCCGCCCACGCGTCCCGCCTGCCGATCACCTGCGTCGAGGGCTGGTCCGCCGACGCGCGCTGGACCGGCGTCCGGCTGCGGGATCTGCTGGACCGGGCCGGAATCCCGGCCGGGACAGCGGTCCGGGTCGAATCGCTCGAGCGGGCCGGCGCCTACCGGGCCAGCGAGGTGAACCCGTCCCACGCCCGCGACCCGCTCACCCTGATCGCCACCGGGCTGAACGGCGCGCCGCTGACCATCGACCACGGCTACCCGGCCCGGCTGATCGCGCCCAATCGTCCCGGGGTCCTGCAGACGAAATGGGTACACAAGGTGGTGGCGCTGTGACCTACGGACGCGGAGACGACCCCGCGGAGCAGACGAGCGCCGAGCAGACGAGCGCCGAGCAGACGAGCGCGAAGCAGACGAGCGCGAAGCAGGCGCGGCCGGAGGAGGCAGGAGCGGAGCGGCCGCGGGCCGCGGGTGACGCCCGGCGTCCCGCCCGGCCGGGCACGGTTCTCCGGATCGCGCTCGCGCTGGCCGGGCTGGCCGGGATCGGCTGGGGCGTCGCCGGCTTCACCGCTCACACCAACGAGACCCGGCCGGCAAACAGCCTTGGCTGGCTGGCGGGTGGCGTGATCCTGCACGACGGGCTACTGGTCCCGGCTGTGACGCTGATCGGACTGGTACTGGCCCGGGTCGTCCCGCCGCCCTACCGGGCGGTCGCGCAGGGAGCCCTGATCGTGTCCGGCTCGGTGGCGCTGGCCAGCCTGCCGCTGTGGCGAGGCTACGGAGGCGCTCCGGGCAACCCGTCGGTCGATCCGCTCCCCTACGGCCGCAACCTCCTGATCGTGCTGGCCGCGGTGTGGGCGGGAGCCGGTCTGATCATGATGGTCCGGGCGGTCAGGGTTCGGCATCACCGCGACGGGCGCTCCAGGCGGGCGAAGTAGCGGCCCCGCTCCCGCCACCGATCGGTGAGGCGCAGGCCGGCCGCCTCGGCGAGCGTCCCGATGTCGTCCGCGCTGACCTCCGCCCACCGGAACGGGGAGCTCGCCGCGACCTCGCCGGCTCCGGCCGGGGCCGGACCGGACGCCGGGACCGCCTCGAGAACCGTGAGGTAGGCCTGGGTGGGAGTGCCCGGTGGGGCGAGCTCGACGAGGGCGGCCCCGGCCGGCGCGAGCAGGCGTCCGACCCGGGCCAGCAGCCGCTCCGGGTGGCCGCCGATCCCGATGTTGCCGTCGGCGAGCAGCGCCGTATGCCAACGCCCGGCCCCCGGCAGCGGGCCGAACACGTCCCGGCGCAGCGCCGGGGCGCCGGCCGCGCGGGTCAGCGCGACCGCCAGCGGCGCCACGTCGATGCCGAGCACGACCGTTCCGCGGCTGGCCAGCGCCGCCGCGAGACGCCCCGGGCCGCAGCCGACGTCCAGGGTCGCGCCGGTACATCGGGCCAGCAGGGACTCGTCGCCGGCGTCCGGCGCTGAGCGCCAGCGGTCGATCGTGAGCCGCTGCCAGCCGGCCGGGCCGTGCGCCCACAGCTGCCAGCCGGGCCGGGCCAGCACGGCCTCGTAGACCGCGCCCGGGCGGGGCCTCACGACCGGGCGGGGCCTCCCGACCGGGCCGGGCGTCACCACCGGACCGGGCGTCACCACCGGACCGGAATCCACCACCGGACCGGAATCCACCACCGGACCGGAATCCGGCGCCGGACCGGAATCCGGCGCCGGACCGGAATCCGGCGCCGGCCTGGTGGGCGCGAGGCTGGTCGGCGCCGGCGGTGCCCACGCCGCGGGGAGGCTCACAGGACCTCCTCGCCGGCGACGCGAACCCGGCCCGCGGCCGGGGGGACCGCCGACGCGGGGCCGGCGGGGGCGATCCGGTCCAGCGCGCCGTACTCGCGGGCCAGCCGCGCGAAGCGGCCGCCCGGAGCGAGCCGGGCCACCGCCGGAATGTCGGCCGCGACGTCGACGTCGCGCAGCCGGGACAGCTCGACCACGGTGAGACCGGCCGCGCGCAGCCGGTCGCGCTGCAGGGCGCCGGTCCCGGGCCGGGACGTCGGGACGCCGCGCACCGGCGCCCCGTCGCAGCGGCGGAACCCCAGCGCCCACCAACCGCCGTCGAGCGCGGCGCCGAACACCGCGTCGGCCCGCTCCAGCTCCCGCATCGCCTCGATGAGCTGGCCCGGGACGACCTGTGGCGTGTCCATCCCGATCAGCAGCGCCGGCTCGCCGGCCTCGGCGTCGAACGCCGCCGCCAGCCGCTCGTCGAACGGTCCGGCCGCCTGCGGGCGCACCCCGACCCCGGCTGGCAGCCAGGGGCCGGGAGCGCCGTCGAGCACCACGGTGACCTCGGCGTCGGCGACGGTCGCCGCCGCCACCGCCACGTCCAGGGTGTCGGCCAGCGACGCGGCGGCCAGCGCCGCCGCCTGCTCGGGCCGCAGCGGCGGGCACAGCCGGGTCTTCACCCGCCCGGCGACCGGCTCCTTCGCGATCACGAGGAGCTTCATGTCAGCCGGCCGAGCACGGCGGAGAAGTCCCGGACGGCGCGCACGGTGCCGCCCACCGTCCCGGTAACCTTCGAGCGACCTGAGCGGGGCAGGTAGGGCACGTCGAGTTCAACGATCCGCCAGCCGGCCTGGGCCGAGCGCACCAGCAGCTCCAGCGGGTAGCCGAAGCGGCGGTCGGCCACGCCGAGAGCGAGCAGGTCGGCCCGGCGCGCGGCCCGCATCGGGCCGATGTCGCGGACGGGCACCCGGGCCCGGCGGCGCAGACGGTGGGCGACGACGGCGTTGCCCAGCCGGGCGTGGGCCGGCCAGGCGCCCGGGCTGGTCGGGCGGCGGCGGCCGACGGCCAGGTCGGCCCGGCCGCGCGCGACCTCCTCGACCAGGCGCGGCAGGTCCGCCGGGTCGCAGGACGCGTCGGCGTCGCACACGCAGACCAGCGGCGCGCTCGCCGCGGTCAGGCCGGCGTGGACGGCCGCCCCGTACCCGCGTTGCGGCACGGTGAGGACGGTGGCGCCGAGGTCGCGCGCGAGCTCCGCCGAGCCGTCGGTCGAGCCGTTGTCGGCGACGACGGCGTGGTAGCCGGGTGGCAGGCGCCGCAGCACCCAGGGCAGCGCCTCCGCCTCGTTCAGGCACGGCAGCACGACGTCGACGGCGACGGCAAGATCGACGGCCCCGTCAGCGGCGACGTCGACGGCAAGATCGGCGGAAAGATCGACCGCGACGCCGGCCCAGGCCCCGACCGGGGCGAAGGCCGGGTCGTCGACGGGGGCGGGGCCGGGCGCCGGAAGAGTCTCACGATCAGTGGTCACGGGCCGCACGCTAATGGCGGCTGACGGCCGGAAACCCTTACAGAAAAAGGAACTCGGGGCGCGAGCTCCCCGCCTGACCCGGAAGTATTACGAGCCGCTGACGATACCCGCGCGGATGGGCCGGGACCCGGCCTGCCCCGCTACGGTACGACGATGGCCCGCGTTCTGCTGGTGGAGGACGACGTCACCGTGGCCGACGTCGTCGACCGCTACCTCGTCCATGACGGCTTCGAGGTAGAGCGGGCGGCCGACGGGCCGGGGGCGCTGCGCGCGGCCGAGACCCGCTGGCCGGACCTGGTCGTGCTCGACCTGATGCTGCCCGGGCTCGGCGGCCTGGAGGTCTGCCGGCGGCTGCGCGAGCAGGCTCCCGTCCCGGTCGTGATGCTGACCGCGCTCGGCGAGGAGGCCGACCGGATCGCCGGCCTGGAGATCGGCGCCGACGACTACCTGACCAAGCCGTTCTCGCCGCGGGAGCTGGTGCTGCGGGTCCGTTCGGTGCTGCGGCGAACGCTGGAGGAACCGCCCTCGGGCGGCGCGGTCCCGTTGCGCGCCGGCGAGCTGGAGGTGGACGTCGCCGCCCGGGCCGTCCGGCGCGCGGGTGTCCCGCTCGCCCTGACCGTCCGCGAGTTCGACCTCCTGAGCTTCCTGATGCGCCACCCCGGCCGGGCCTTCACCCGGGCCGAGCTGATGGAGCGGGTGTGGGGTTGGACCTACGGTGACGCCTCCACGGTGACGGTGCACATCCGCCGCCTGCGGGAGAAGGTCGAGCACGATCCGACCAACCCGTCGATGCTGGTCACCGTGTGGGGGGTGGGCTACCGCTTCGAGCCATGCGAGCCCGGCACCGCCGGCACCGCCGGCACCGCCGGCACCGCCGGCACCGCCGGCACCGCCGGCACCGCCGGCACCGCCGGCACCGCCGGCACCGCCGGCACCGCCGGCACCGCCGGCACCGCCGGCACCGCCGGCACGGCCGGCACGGCCGGCACGGCCGGCACGGCCGCGGGCGACGGGGGCCCGCGGTGAAGGACGTCCCGGCCATCGTCGCCATCGCCGCCGGCTGCGCGCTGGTCGGCCCCGCGCTGGCCGTGCTGGCACTGCGCCTGCTGCGGGCCAGCTCGATCCGGGTCTGGGGCGCGGTCATCGTGGTCAGCGCGGTGGTGGCCATGGGGGCCGGGGTCGCCGGCGCGGCCAAGGAAATGTTCATCTCGCCCCACGACCTGCGCGTGGTGCTGCTCGTGCTGGCCGTGTGCACGGTCGTGGCCACGGTGACGGCGCTCGCGCTCGGCCGCCCGCTGACGAGTGCGTCAGCCGCGCTGACCGAGCAGGCGGCGATGGTCGGCGACGACGACTACCTGCCGCTCTACGGCGCCTCCCTCGCCCTGCCCAGTGGGCCCCGGACCGCGCCGCCGACGGCCGAGTTCGCGGCGCTGGCCCGGGCGCTGCGCCGCAGCCACCGCCGGCTGCTGGCCGCGCGGGAGCGTGAGCAGGCGCTGGAGGCGAGCCGCCGCGAGCTCGTCGCCTGGATCAGCCATGACCTGCGGACGCCGATCGCGGGCATCAGGGCCACCGCCGAGGCGCTGCGCGACGGCGTCGTGGCCGACCCGGCCACCGTCGCCCGCTACCACCAGGTGATGGTGGAGAGCTCCGAGCGGCTCACGACGATGGTGGACGACCTCTTCGAGCTGTCCCGCGTCCACGCCGGGCGGATCGCCGTGTCGGCCGCCCAGGTCCCGCTCGCCGACATCGTCTCCGACGCGCTGAGCACGGCCGATCCGCTGGCTCGGGCCAAGGGTGTCTACCTGCGGGCCGACGCCACCGTCACAGCCGCCGACCGGGTCACCGCCGACGTCGGGGAGCTGAGCCGGGCACTGGCGAACCTGCTGGTCAACGCGATCCGGCACACACCGAGCGACGGGACGGTCGCCCTCACCGCGCGCCGGCGCGACGCCCGGGTCGAGGTCGCCGTGGCCGACTGCTGCGGCGGCATCCCCGAGGCCGACCTGGGGCGGGTGTTCGAGGCCGGGTTCCGCGGCGAGCCGGCGCGGACGGCCGCCGGCTCCGGGATGGGGCTGGCCATCGTGCGCGGGATCGCCGAGGCCCACGGCGGCGCGGTCAGCGTGTCCAACACCGCCGCCGGCTGCCGGTTCGTCCTGGCCCTACCGGCGGCCTGACCGCCCCGCCGGCGGGGCCGACCGCCAAGCCCGCCCGGTCCCCGGCTGTTCAGCCGCGCCCCGCGGAGCCGTTCGAGGCGGTCGGCTCCCGCTGGCCGACCGGCTCCCGCATCGGGACGGTCGCGAACGCGCGGATCCCCTCGGCGAAGCTCACCGCGGGCGCATAGCCGAGCTCGCGCCGGGCCCGCGCCACCGACGCGGTGATGTGGCGGACATCGCCGAGCCGGTAGCTCCCAGTGATCTCCGGGGCCGGGCCGCCCATGGCGGCGGCGAGCGTGGTGGCCATCTCCCCCACTGTGTGGGGTTCGCCGGAGCCGAGGTTGTAGGCCGTCACGTGGCCCGGCGGGAGCTGGCCGTCCGCCAGGCGCATCGCCGCCAGGACGTTGGCCGCGGCGACGTCGCTGACATGGACGAAGTCCCGGCGCTGGCCGCCGTCCTCAGTGACCCGGGGCGCCCGGCCGGCGGCCAGGGCGGTCCGGAAGATCGCGGCGACCCCCGCGTACGGGGTGTCGCGGGGCATCCGCGGACCGTAGACGTTGTGGTAGCGCAGGGCGATCGTCCGCCCACCGCTGGCCCGGGCCCACGAGCCCGCCAGGTGTTCCTGCGCGAGCTTGCTGGCCGCGTAGCCGTTGCGGGGGTCCGTCGGCGCGTCCTCGGCGATCAGCTCGGGCGACAGCGAGCGCCCGCAGGCCGGGCAGGGCGGTTCGAACCGGCCCGCGGCCAGCTCCCCCTCGGCTCGCGGCCCGGGCCGGGTCGCTCCGTGCTCGGCGCAGCGGTATCGGCCCTCGCCGTAGACGACCATCGAGCTGGCGAGCACCAGCCGCCGCACCCGGCGGCGGGCCATCGCGGCCAGCAGCACCGCCGTGCCCAGGTCGTTGTGGCCGGCGTAGGAGGGCAGGTCGTCCAGATCGACGCCCAGCCCGACCATCGCCGCCTGGTGGAGCACGACGTCGACGCCGGCCAGGGCCGTCTCGACCGTCGCCGCGTCACGGACGTCGCCGACGACGAGCTCGACCCCGGCCGGGGTCGCGGCCAGCGCGGCCGCGCGCCGGCGGTGCGCGTCGCCGGCGTGCACCGCCGGCAACAGCGCGTCGAGCACCCGCACCGCGGCCCCGGCGGCCACGAGGGCGTCGACGACGTGGGATCCGATGAAGCCGGCTCCGCCGGTGACCAGGGCTCGCACGAGCGCCAGCCTAGGGACGTGATCAACGACCCGACAGCACGTCCGGCCGTTACGGAATTCTTACCGGTCACGGCGGGTACGGCGGGCGGCTCCATACCCGCCCGGCGGGACGAGGACGGGTCGGGACTGGGGTCGGGACGGGGTCGGGACCGGGACCGGGACTGTCGGGATCAGGCGTAAAGCGGGACCTGGTGGCCCTCGGTCGCTCCGGGGTAGCGCTCCCAGATCTTGTTGAGCTCGAACTGAAGGTAGAGGGGGCCCGTCCCGGCCGCGAACAGCCACAGCACGAACGCGAGCGCGGGGTTGCACTCCGGAATACCGGCGGCCCGCTGGGCGGCGGCGACCCGCTTGCCCAGGCGCCACGCGGCCACGAACGGCGGGACCAGCAGGATGAAGCCCGGAAAGAAGGCGAGAAGGGACAGGGCCGGGTTCACCTCGATGCGGGAGTCAAACCGCTTCAGCTCTTTGTTCGTCTTGTAGATCCAGACCATGCCGTAAATGCCGAACGTGATGAGCGGGAGCCCGAGCCACACAGCGAACGGATTACGCCGCTTTCCGATCACGCCGCTGCCAACCGGCACCGCCGGCGCCTGACCATATCCCGGCTGACCGTAACCCTGAGCCTGCCCGTACGGCGCCGGCTGGCCGTAGTCCGGCTGCTGCCCGTAACCGGGGGCCTGACCCTGGGCGTGGCCGTAGCCGGGTGCCTGGCCGTACCCGGGCGCCTGCCCGTAGGCCTGGTCAGGCTGGCCGTAGCCCTGGTTGGGCTGGCCGGAGTCCCAGCCCTGGGGCGGATAAGCGGTCGGCCCTTGACCCCGACGCGTTTCGTCCGCGGGCGGATTGTTCCCGTACGCACCATACGGATCGGTCATTGTTCGTCCCCTTCATCAGCCGGACCGCGCACCCGTCGGCTCCGCTGCCCGGCCTGCCCCCCGGTGTGCGCGGCGGTCAGCATAGCGCGGGCAAACCGCCCGGAGACGCCCGCGCGGGGTCCAATTCGAGACAGTGGAACAACGGCCCGAATCCCCGCTACCGGTACCCCGAGGTATTCGATGTGACACAGTCCGGCATAGCACCGGTCAGCAGCGAACCCGACCCGAATCCGCCGGCCCATCACTGTCACTGTGGGTGACGCCCGTCGCAAGGCCCGACGCGCACGGGTTTCGACCGGAGATCATCGCCGCCGGGAGCGGGTTCTGGCCGCCGCGCGGTCAAGATATCTTCCGGCCATGACACACATGGGGCCGCCGGCCCGCCCCCGCCGGCTGTCCGCCACATTCGCCGCCGTCGCCGTCGCCGTCGCCGTCCTCGCACTGTCCGCCTGCTCGAATGTGGGGGGCGGCGGCTCGGCCGGCCCGTCCACCGGGGCGGCCGGGCAGATCAGCGCGACCGGCGCCGGCTCCAGCCCCGGCGCCGGCGCGGGCGGCGCCGCGCCGGCCCGCCCGCGCACGCTGGTCGCCGTCAGCCGCGCCGGCGCCCTGGTGACCCTCGACCCCACCACCGGCCACCTGATCCGCACCCTGCGCGCCGGCGGTGTCGCCCCGGACGAGCTCGCGCTCAGCCCGGACGGCCGGACGGTCTACTTCGAGCTCGCGACCGGCTGCCAGCACCAGATCTGGCGGGTCGGCACCGACGGCACCGGCTCGACACTGGTCGCCCCGGCCGGCAGCGCCCCCGCGATCAGCCCGGACGGCTCCCGGCTCGCCTACGCGACCCAGTACTTCGACTGCTACCCGGACGACAACCTGACCGCCGGCTACGCGGTGATCGTCACCGACCTGACCACCCACACCCAGCGCCGCTACCCGATGGCGCCGGCGCGGGCCGCGTCCGGGCTGCCGAGCCCGGTCGGGCATCTGTCGTGGTCGCCTGACGGCACCGTCCTGGTGGAGTCGATCAACGCCGTCCAGGACAACGAGGGGTGGCGTGTGGTGACCATGAAGCCGGCGACCGACCGCTACCTCGAACGCGGCGACGACTCCGACACACTCCCGCTCACGGCGGCCGAGACCAAGGCCGACTACTTCTTCTCCGAGGCTGTCTCCCTGCCCGACGGGCACCTGTTCGTGGTCCGGCAGTGCTGCGGCGGCGAGCCGGAGAACACGACGTCGGTCAGGCTCCAGGAGGTCGACGCGGCTACCGGCGTCCCGGTGCGGCAGGTGGCCGTCGGCCTGACCACCCAGACGCACACCAGCCTCGACGTCGACGCCTCCGGTCACTGGCTGCTCTACCTGTCCGGCGACAGCATCGAGGTCTCACTCGACGGCGCGCGGCCGACCACACTCGCCTCCGGCTACCAGGCGGCGGCCTGGTAGCCGGTCCTCCCGACCGGACGGCCTCGGCGCCGCGGCCGCTGGAGCCCGCGACCCCCAACCCGAGGCCGGGTACCGCCCGCTGTCGGCGGTGGAACTACGGGTCAACACCGCATACCGGGTTCTCGCCCGAAACAGGCATACTGCCGACCCTCGTCGCGGCCGGCGGGGATCGCCCGCGTAGGATTAGTCCACCGGGCGGCTACCGGCCTCACCGACCCGATTTCGTTGGGAGCCCATGACTATTCCTTTCGGACTACTCAAGGGATCGACACCGGATGACCTGTCAGGTACCGCGAAGGAGGAAACGGCCGCGACCACACGGCTTCCTCGACCTTCGTCGATCGCCCGCCACGGCCTGCCTCACCTGATCGAGGCGACGGTCGTTCCGGCGGTTCTCTTCTTCGTCGTACTGCGCCTGTCGGCCTTCATTCCAGCCGCGCTGGCCGCGGCGGTCTGGGAATACGCGGCACTGGGCCGACGGATCGCCACCGGGAAGCGCATACCGGCGTTGCTGGTACTCTCGTCGGTCGGCCTTACCGTCCGTACCGCCGTCGCCATCCTCAGCGGAAGCGCCTTCATCTATTTCCTGCAGCCGGTGATTGTCGCCGGAATCGTGGGGATGATGTTCCTGCTGTCAGCATTCACTCCCCGGCCGCTGGTCCACCGGCTTGCCCGGGACTTCTGCCCGCTGCCGGACGGTGTGACCGGACGAACCGCCGTACGCAGGCTGTTCCTGGGGCTCACGTTGTTGTGGGCGGCGGTGAACCTCTGCAACTCGGCTTTCACGTACTGGCTGTTAACCTCTCAGCCCACCGCCGTCTTCGTCCTCGTGCGGGGGATCGTCAGCACGGCGCTGCCCGTCGTGGCCACAGTGGCCACCGTCGCCTGGTCCTGGTCGGTGGCGGGCCGGGAGGGCCTTCGGCCGGCCCGCGCGGTCGCCGAAGGGCGGGACAACTGCCTCCCCCAGGCCGCCGCGGCCTGACGTCGATCGCACTCAGCCGCCGGATCGCGTCCGCCTCGATCCGGTGTCTCTGGTCGAAATCCCGACCCTGACGGGCCTCGCGGTCAGGGGTAGCTGAGGAAACCGATGACCGTCGCCCGCGCGCGGCGGTCGCCGGCTACGGTGACGTGGCCGCGACGGCGGAACATCCGTAGCTGGCTGTTCGGGATCAGCGCGGCGGTCTCGGTGAACAGCTCTGGGGTGTAGAAGCGGTCGCGCCGCCCGGCGATGATCAGAGTGATGGCGCGGATCGGCTGTGCGCACGTGGCCAGGTCGAAGGCGTCCTCGGCTTCCAGGGTCGTGGCGAGGTCGGCCTCGCTCGCCGGGTCGGGCACCATCCGGCGCGCCCCCCACCAGGCGAGGGCGCGCAGGACGGTCCGCGCACCGCGCGGAGCCAGCCCCGCCCCGACCAGGCTGAGGGCGGTTCGTGTTCGCCCGGCGCGCAGCTCGGCGGCGATCCGAGCCTGCATTTCCCGGCCTTCCCGACCCAGGCGGCAGGCGGAGCTGACCAGCACGAGCCGCCGCGCGACGTCCGGATGGTCGGCCGCCAGCTGCTGCGCGATGCTGCCGCCGGTCGAGTTGCCCACCAGATCCACCGGCGGGTCGAAGTCCGCCCGCAGGGCGTCGGCGTACTCCGCCGCCATGTCGGCCAGGGTCATCGTCGAGGGAAGACCTGCCCGGCGGTTGAACACGACGAGCCGGTGGCTGGCGGCCAGCGGCCGCAGCGAGGACAGTGTTCCCCGCACCAGGCCGTCGCTCTCGACGCCGGTCACCGGCAGCAGGCCCGGCAGCACGAGGACCGTCGACCCCGAACCGACTGCCGCGTACGGAATCGCCCCCGCCCGCCCACGCTCGATCTCCACGCGCCCACCGTAACTCCACCCGCGCTCGCGAGTGACCGCCGACCAGGTGAATGCCGCCGCGCCGTGATCGTGGCCGTCTATACTGCTGTTGGCACAACACGGGGGGAACGGGGATGCGTCCGCCGATTTTTGCGGCTGCGCGCGGAATGAGTATGCGCGCCGCCAGGAAACGCGTTGCCGTTATTCAGGCCGCCTATCGGTATCACGCATTTGTTTCCTACACGCGGGACGCCGATGCCCCACTGGCGAACTGGCTGCGCCGGCGTCTGCAGGGCGTGGGTAGCCACTGGGCGGAGCGCCAAGGTCGCCGCGCTCGCCGCCGACATCCTGGGCCTGGACGCGGACGGGCTGCACGGCGAGGAGATCCGGCGTCACCGCCGGGCCGTCGTCGGGACCGCGATGGTGACCGCGGTCGTCACGCTCCTGTCCGTGCTGGCGGTAGCCCTGAGCAACACCGCGGCGGACAACGGCCGCTCGGCCCGGCGCCAGGCCGAGCTGAGGACCGCCGCCAGCCTCGCCGCCGCGGCGACGCGCAACCAGGGCCGTCCCGACGTGTCCCTCCTGCTGGATGCCGCCGCCTACCAGGTCGCGCCGGCGGCCGGCGCCAGCCTCCTGCTCGAGCAGGCCCTGCGGTACCCGGGTCTGCGCCGGATCGCCCAGATGCCGGCCGGGGCCGACACCCGGACGGTGAACGGGATCGACTTCAGCCCGGACGGGCGGCTGCTGGCGGCGGCCGCGAGCACCGACACCGGTCCCGTTCCCCGCGGCGCGGTCCTGGTGTGGCCAGCGGCGGTTACCGGCAAACCCCTGAACCTGACGGTCGGCGGGGGCGGGGCCGCGACCAGCGTCATGTTCAGCCCTGAGGGCCGGCTGCTCGCGGTCGGCGACGCGGCGGGGATCGTGACGCTGCTGCCCGTCCGCCCCGATGGCGCATGGCCGCCGGCGGTGGGGACAGCCGGCACCCGTCTGACCGCTTCGGCCGGAGCGGTCGGCGGGGAGGTCGACCGGCTGTCGTTCAGCCCGGACGGCGGCCGGCTCGCCGCGAGCTACTCGGACGGTTCGGCGGTCGTCTGGGATGCGCGCGGCGGTTCGCCGCGGGCAACCCTGCGCGGGAAGGACGCGGTCTTCAGCCCGGACGGGCGCACCCTGGCTACCGTCGAGGAGACCGGCGTGGTCGTGCGCGACGCCGGCACGCTGCGGGAGACGGCCCGGTTCGCGCGCGGCGGGGTTCGCGCGATCGCCTACAGCGCGGACAGCCGGCGGATCGCGGCGACGGGAGACAGCACCTCGCCCCCGGCCGGCGTCACGGCCCTCAGCACCGTGCCGACCGGGCTGGTCATCGACGACCTGGCCACCGGCCTATCAACGCCCGTGCCGGCCGCGCTCGCCGGCGGGGTCGTCGTTTTCGGCCGGTCCGACACGGTGGTCACCGACACCACGACCGTCACCCAGACCAGCTCCCCGGCACCCCACGTCGAGCTGACGGCCGGCCTGATCTCGCCGGGCGGCGTCGCCGTCGCGCCCGACGGCCGGTCCTACGCGCGGGCCGGCCACTGGTACGACCAGTCGCTCAGCGGCGCCGTGATGCTCTGGGACGCGGCGACCTCGGCGAGCCCGGCCACCTCGGCGAGCCCGGTCAGCCCGGTCAGCCCGGCCAGCCCGCCGGGCACAGCCAGCCCTACCGAAACATCCGGCCCGGCGGCCCGGCCGACCGTCTATCCCCCGCCGTCCGCCGGCGCCGCGGCCGGTCCGGGACCGGCCGTGCTCAGTCCGGACCGAAGGTCCGTCGCCCGCGTCGCGCCAGACGGGACGGTCGAGCTGCGCGCCGCCAGGACGGGCGCGCCGGCGCGGCCGCGGCTCGACCCCGTCCTCGGCTCGCCCACCAGGCTCGTGTTCAGCGACGACGGCCGGCTGCTGGCCGGGCTCAACGGACGGGAGCTCGCGGTCTGGACGGTGTCCACCGGCTCGGCCCGCTCGGTGTTCTTCCCCGCGCCGGGCGTTCCCGCGGCCGACAGCCGCGCCCGAGCCCCGTCCAGTCTGGCGATCAGTCCCGACGGCCGCCGGGTCGCGGCGGCCCGGCCCGACGGCCTCGTCGCCGTCCTCGACCTGACCGACCTGACCCACCGGCCGCTCGCCTGGCGCCCCGACGGCGCGCCCGCCGACCTGGCCTTCGCCCCGGACGGGCGCACCCTGGCCATCGCGGCGGCCGGCGGCGTCCAGACGTGGGACGTGCCATCTGGCCGGTCGGGTCGCCGGCTCACGGTCCCCGGTGGCCGCCGGGCCGTGGCGATCGCCTTCACCGGGCCGGGCCGGCTGGCCGGCTCGGACGGCAAGGCGGTGACGGAATGGGACCTGGCCACGGGCCGGGCCGACGTCCTGCCCAACCCGCGACCGCCGATCGGGAACATCGCGCACCTGGCGGCGCAACCGGCGGCGGCCCTGCTCGCGGCGGCGGGCGACGACGGGGCCGTCCTGCTCTTTGACCTCGCCGCGCGCCGACGGCTCGACGCCACGCTGACGGCGCCGTTGCCGGTGAACCGGCGTCGCCTTCGACCGGGCCGGCTCCGCGCTGGAGGTGTCCGGCCCGGTCGCCACCGAATGGACCATCGACCCCACACACTGGCGGGACTGGGCATGCGACGTCGTTCAGAGGAACCTCAGCGCGCAGGAATGGCGGCAGTACACCGGCGGCGGGCCACGGCCGCGCGGGTGCGCTCGGTGGCCGCTCGACTGACCGGCGGAAGGGCGCCCGCTCACGGAGATGCCGTGCGCCCGGAGGCCAGGAGGCTTCGACGTCGCCGTCAACTACACCGACCCGCCCGCGGGCCCCGACGAGGTGATCGCCCAGGCCGTCGCGCAGGATCGCGCCGCCCGCCAGCCGCGGTGACCGGGCCCGCGCCCGGGGCCCGGGCCCGGCCCCGAGTCAGGGTCACGCCGAGACGAGCAGCCAGGCGGCGGCGTCGAACCCCTTCTCCGGGTTGCGTACCTCGACCCGGCGGAAGGGCGGCCCGGCCCACTCGCGGGCGAGCACGTCCTGGTGGATCTCGTCGGAGGCGACGACGACCAGCGCGGCGCCCGCTTCCCGCATCGCCTCCCGCGCCGGCTCGCTGTCGCGCAGCCGGCTGGCCGCGATCGGCGCCTGGCCGGACCAGCCCGTGGCCGCCACGCCCGTCGACCCCCGGGCGACCCCGACCCGGATACGGAGGGCCAGCGCCAGGGCCCGGCCCCGGTTGGCCGCACGGACGGCGTCGGCCAGCGCGGACAGGAAGGCGGGCAGGACGTCGACGTCGTCCGACCCGGGCGGGAAGACCAGCACCAGGCAGTCGCCCTGCGGCTGCGGTTGGACGCCGACGACGCCGGTCGCCGCCCGGGCCGCGGCCATCACTCGGGCCAGCCGGTCCTGGAGCCATTCGGCCTGGGCGACCTCGTGCGCGCTGTATCCCTTCACGTCGGCCGAGATCACCAGTCGGACCGGGCGATCGACCGGCCGGCTCGGCCCGGGCGGGCGCTCCGCCTCCCCCGGGCCGGGCCCCGGGCCGGCTGCTCCCAGCGGCTCGTCGAAGGCCACGTCGCGGGCGTAGGTGTCGACGGTCCGCCGGAAGCGGCCCGTCGACCGGCTGATGGTGGCGTCGACGGCGATGTGCCCGGTGAGCCGGGAGCTGGCTGGCGGGAGCTCAAGTGTGGCGTGGCCGACCAGCCCGCGCCCGGCGCCGGCCGTCAGCCCGCTTCGGAAGGACCAGGTGAACGAGCCGCTCAGCAGGCCGCGGCAGCGCACCTCCGGCTCCGGTTCGACGGTCTCCCCCGGGCGCCGTCCCACCGAGGACGGGAGCGGGACCGCCGAAGCCGCCGCCGAGGACGTCGAGGACGGCCGCGCGGACGGCCGTCCCGTCGACGGCCACGACAACCGGGACAGGCGCGCCGGACGAGCGGCCGCCAGGCGCTGCGTCCCGACCGGCGCCGGGACCACCTGGCCGGCGCCGCCCAGGTCCACCAGCTCGAGCACGGAGGCGTCGGCCGCGAGCCCGACCGCCCGGCCGTCCCGGTCGTCCAGCCGGACGGTTAGCTCGACCTTTCCATAGCCCCCGCCCCGGGGCAGCTCCCCCAGGTCGGCGGCGAACAGCGCGCCGACGTACCGGGTTCCCAGGGTGGTGGCCCGGCCGCGCAGGGAGGGCGGTAACTCGTCGGGCGCGATGGGGTAGACGAACGGCCGGACGACGTCCACCCAGCCCTCGCGCCCCGGCGGGGTGCCCGCGCCGCCCCGGCCGTCCGGACCGCTCAGCAGGTCAGCCCGGGCCAGGATCTCCTCGGCGGGCACCGGCGGCCAGCCGGCCGGGCCCTCGCGCCCGTCCGCTCGCCCGTCTTCCCGGTCGTCTTCCCGTCCGTCTTCCCGCTCCATGAACCCCACCCCCGTGCCCCGAAGGCTATTCGGTGCCGCGCCGGAGTAACCGATGTTCCCGGCAACGCTGTGTGGCAGGCTCCTTGCCGTGGTGACAGGAGCCGGCGGCTGGGACTTCTTCGTCTCCTACGCGGCCGACGACGTCGCCTGGGCGGAGTGGATCGCCTGGCAGATCGAGGAGGACGGCCACGCCGTCCTGGTCCAGGCCTGGGACTTCGTGCCCGGCTCGCACTGGACGTCCCGGATGGCCGACGGGATCGGCCGGGCCACGCGGACGATCGCGGTCCTCTCCCCAGCCTATCTCACCTCGGTCTACGGGCGGCGGGAGTGGGAGGCGGCGTTCCGCGCGGACCCCGAGGGCCTGGCGCGCAGGCTCGTCCCGGTCCGGGTCGTCGAGTGCGAGGCGCCCGACCTGCTCGGCGGCGTCGTCGGCATCGACCTGTTCGACCTGCCCGAACCGGCCGCCCGGGCTCACCTGCTGGACCGGCTGCGGGCAGCCCTGGACGGCCGGGCGAAGCCGGCGTCGGAGCCGCGTTTCCCGGGCCCGGGCGCCGGGACACGAGGTGGACGGTCCGGAACGGGAGCCGCCGGGCCAGCGCCCGCCTTCCCGGGGCACAGCCGGCGCTAGCGCGGGCATTCCGTAGGTTCGACCGGACCGGCTACGCTGTGGGCTGGTTGCCGCGGTACGGGGCCGGGCACCGCGAACGGGGTGATGGAAGGCTATGGCGGGAATCGCCAAGCGGGCGCTGCTGGTCGGCATCGACGAATACGAGTCCCACCGGTGGCCACGGCTGCGCGGATGCTGCAATGACGTCAGGGCGCTCAAGCCGCTGCTGAGCCGGAACGAGGACAAGGACGGAAGTCGCAACTTCGGCTGCATCACGCTGCTGAGCGACGAGCTGGACGTCAACCGGGACAGGCTTCTCGCCGACGTGGACCGGTTGCTGGCACCCGCGGCCGACGTCGCTCTGTTCTATTTCGCCGGGCACGGGAGGCAGGAGAAGAGTGACGTCACGCTCATCACGTCCGATGCCACTCCCGGCACGGCCGGAATACCGTTCTCGGAGCTTCTTGCGAAGGTACAGAGTTCACCCGTCCCGGAGGTCGTGATCATCCTCGACTGCTGTTTCTCGGGCGGTGCCGGCGGGGTTCCCCAGCTCGGGTCGGCGTCGGCGACCATCCGGTCGGGCGTGTCCATCCTCACCGCGTCCCGGGCCGACCAGAGCGCCGAGGAGAAAGCCGACCCCGAGGCGCTGACCCGGCGGGGCGTGTTCTCGACCTATCTGGAAGGCGCGCTCGAAGGCGGGGCGGCGGACGTCCTTGGCACGGTGACGGTCGCCGGCGTCTACGCCTACGTGTCCGAACTGTTCGGCCCGTTCGACCAGCGCCCCACCTTCAAGGCGAACATCGACCGGCTCCACCCACTCCGTCTGACCACCCCCAGCATGGAGACGACGGACCTGCGGCGGATGGCGGGGCTGTTCGCCGAGGAACGCGATATCCTGCCGCTGGACTGGTCGTACGAGCCCGAGCTCGAGCCGCGTCATCCCGAGCATGAGGCCTACTTCGCGCTGCTCCAGCGCGGCCGGGCCGCGAAGCTCATCGAGCCGGTCGGCGCTGAGCACATGTACTGGGCCGCCTACTACAAGCAGGGCTGCCGGCTCACTCCGCTCGGCCGCCACTACTGGCAGCTCGTCAGCCAGGGAATCCTGTGAACGCGCCATGCCCGCGACCTGACGACGCCTGTGGACGGGAGACATCAATGAATCCGGGACAGTTGTGACCAGCGTAGGAATCACCGGCCACCAGAACCTGCCGACCGTCGGACTCGCCTACATCCGGGACGGGATCAGTTCCTGTCTCGCGTCGGCCGCGACCCCCCTCGTGGGTGTCTCCTCCCTGGCCGCCGGGGCCGACCAGCTTTTCGCCGAGCTGGTCCTCGCGACCGGCGGGGAACTCACGGCGGTCATCCCGTGCGCGGACTACGAGACGACGTTCTCCTCGCCGGCCGACCTCGACCGGTACCGGGAGCTCCTGGCGGCCGCCGCGACGGCCCAGATCCTGGACTATCCCCACGCCTGCGAGGACGCCTACTTCGCCGCCGGCCTGGCCGTCGTCGAGCGCGCCGACGAGTTGCTCGCCGTCTGGGACGGCCAGCCCGCCCGTGGCCACGGCGGCACCGCCGACATCGTCCAGCACGCGCGGGAGGCGGGAAAGCCGACAACCGTCATCTGGCCGGCCGGCGTCCGCCGTTAACCCACCAGGCTCCCGCGGCGCGACCCAGGAGACGACGGAGCCCGCGGGTCGAGCCGGAATGCGGTCGAACCCGAGCAGCGTCATCAATAGCACCAGCCTCCAGATTCTTTGAACCAAACCCGATCTTAACATGTTGGTATGGCGGCGGTTGGCCTGGCTCAGGAGAACGGCCTCCTGGCACCTGAGCGGCTACACGCGTTTCTCGCCGGCTATTCCGAGATTACTCCCCGCCCGGCGAGGACTTTACGGCGCAACCAGGTCCCAGCGTTCGACAGTGGAGACCAGCAGCTCCGGTATGGCGCGGTATGAACCCTGCTTCCCGCTGGTCCGATCGTTACCACGTCCAACAGTCGTCCCCAGGGAACCGGCATGCTCTGGCTGTCGCGGTAGCCGCCGAGGAAATCCCGCGCCCGGGCGGGTTCGAAGACGGTACCCTCACCGGCCAGCCCGAGCACGGCCATGCCGAGATCGAGGAGATAGCTGTCGTACGCCCCGTTCTCCCGGTTCTCCACGGGGAGCGGGAGCGAGAAACCCTTGCACTGTAGTCGGTCGCCGGGCGGGACAGCTGTCAGAACAAGGTCAGGGGGGCCGGTGCCGGAGGCGTGGGCGGCGGGCGGAGCGGAGCTGGGAGCGGGGGCAGGTCGGGGACGCGGGCGCGGACGGCGTCGTGGAAGCGGCGGGCCAGCACGGGCGCATCGACGTTGTCAGGCGTGTGGATGAAGACGGTCGGCGAGCGTCCCTCGCGCAGCCAGCCGGCCGCGGCTTCGACCCAGCGGGCCCAGCCCGCGACCGTCGCCTCCGGGTCGTCCCGGCCGAGGTAGCGCACGATCGGCGCGGCGGTCAGGGCCCGGGTGCGCGCCGGGACCCGGGGCTTCTTCTCCCACGCGTCCCGCTCGGCGGCGCTGGTCGGCGGCCGAGCGAAGAACGCGGTCGTGTCGAACGGGACCCACTCGGCGCCGGCCGACACCAGCACCCGTTCTAGCGCGGCCGACGCCCCTTGGTCGGTGAAGAAGGCCGGGTGACGGACCTCGACGGCGTAACGCTGCGAGCGGGGCAGCCCGCGCACGAAGGTGGCCAGGGCCGGGACGGCGGCCGGGGTGAACGAGGCCGGTAGCTGGATCCAGAGCGCGTGCGCCCGCGGCCCGAGCGGCTCGATCACGTCGAGGAACTCCCGGAGGGGCGCCTCGACGCCGACGAACCGGCGCTCGTGGGTGATGGTCCGGGGCAGCTTCAGCACGAACCGGAAGGCGTGGTCGGTCTGCTCGGCCCAGGCCCGCACGGTGTCGCGGCTTGGCGTCGCGTAGAACGTCGTGTTGCCCTCGACGGCCGTGCACCAGCTCGCGTAGGCGCGTAGCCGCTCGCCGGGCCCGCTCGCGGCCTGGGCCGGCAGGAGACGTCGTGACCAGGCCCTGTGCGTCCACATCGCGCAACCGACGTGCAAGGCCGGCGGATCCGGCGGGACCCGCGGGACCGGCGGCGGGTTCGACGAGCTCATGCCGGCGGCGGTCACGCCGCCGGGGTGGGCCGGGCGGTCGGGCGCATCGCGGCGGGGATGTCGGGCTCGGCGTCGACGATGCGCAGCAGCAGGGCGAGCAGCTGCTCCTGCTCGGCCTGGGACAGGACGTCGAACGACGCGGGCGGGACGGCCATCAGCTCGCGGGCCTGGCCGGCGAGGCGCAGGCCCAGGTCGGTGAGAGCGACGGTCTTGGCCCGGCGGTCGGTCGGGTGCGGCTCGCGCCGGGCCGCGCCCCGGCGCTCGAGGGTGTCGACGACGCCGGTCAGGTAGGACGGGTCGACCCGGAAGGCGCCGACCAGCTCGCGCATGGGGCGCGGCCCGTCGGCCAGCACCATGAGCATCTTGAGCGCGGCGGGGGTCAGGTCGACGTCCTGGCAGATCTCGTGGATCCTGTTGCGCTGCTCGCCTCCCATGAGCAGCGCCTGCATGGCTCGCCAGACCTCGCCGGCGGGCCCGGCGGGCCCAGCGGAACCAGCGGAACCAGCGGAACCAGCGGACCCGGCGAAACCCGAGCCCGCGCCGGAGGCGGACGGGCCGGAGGCAGCCGCGCCCTCGGCGCCGGAGGCGGGCCGCTCGATCACCCTCCTGACGGTACCCGACAAGGTAAGCCTCGTAAAGATTTAGTGGTCTCCACAATATGTTTGACAGATCTCAACGTTCGCCGCCATCCTAGGGACCGCTATCACTCAGCCAGCACCCTGGGGAGCCGCTGTGCCCGACCACAACCACGAGGCGCCGCCCACAGGCGGCACCGGCGGCGCCCAGCCGGCGGGATCGGCGCCGACGACGATCGACCCCGCCCTGCGCCGCCTGGCCATCACCGTCGTCCTCGGCGCGATCATGGCGATCCTCGACACCACGATCGTGTCCGTCGCCATCGACACCCTCGGCCGCGACTTCCACACCAGCCTGTCGACGATCTCCTGGGTCACCACCGGCTACCTGCTGGCGCTGGCCGTGGTCATCCCGCTCACCGGCTGGGCGGTCGAGCGCTTCGGCGCGACCCGGATGTGGAACCTGTCCCTGACGCTGTTCGTGCTCGGCAGCGCCCTGTGTGGCCTGTCCTGGTCGGCCGGCAGCCTGATCTTCTTCCGGATCCTGCAGGGCCTGGGCGGCGGCATGATCATGCCGATCTGCATGACGCTGCTGGCCCGCGCGGCCGGTCCGGCCCGAGTCGGGCGGATCATGAGCATTGTCGGCGTGCCGTCGCTGCTCGCCCCGATCCTCGGGCCGGTGGTCGGCGGCCTGATCGTCGACGACCTGAGCTGGCGCTGGATCTTCTTCGTGAACCTGCCGGTCGGCATCATCGCGCTGATCGCCTCGGCTCGGGTCCTGCCGCGCGGCGACCGGGGCCAGGCCGAGATGCGCCTCGACGTCCCCGGATTCCTGCTGATCTCCCCCGGTCTGGCCGGGCTGGTCTACGGGCTGTCCGAGGCCGGGACCGAGGGCGGCTTCGGCGCGGCCAAGGTCCAGATCAGCATCGCCGCCGGCGCGGTCCTGCTGGTCGGTTTCGTCGTCCATGCGCTGCGCCGGCAGGACGCCCTGCTTGACCTGCGCCTGTTCCGCGACCGGGTCTTCACCGTGGCCGGCGTGGCCACGTTCACCATCGGCGCGATCCTGTTCGGAGCCATGTTCCTGCTGCCGCTGTACTACCAGGTGGTGCGCGGCCAGAGCGCGCTGCACGCCGGCCTGCTCATGGCGCCGCAGGGGGTCGGCGCGATGATCGCGATGGCGATCGCCGGCCGGATCTCCGACCGCCACGGCGCCGGCACGATCGTCCCGGCCGGGCTGGCCCTCTGCCTGGTCGCCACGCTCGCCTTCACCCAGGTCGACGCCCACACCAGCCAGACGGTGCTCGCGATCGCCCTGTTCGCGCGCGGCCTGGGCTTCGGCGCCGCCATGATGCCCACGATGGGCGCCGCCTACCAGACGCTCACGCCGAGCGCCATCCCGCGCGCGACGACGACGCTCAACATCCTTCAGCGGGTCGGTGGTTCGCTGGCGACCGCGCTCGTCGCGGTAGAGCTCCAGCGGAGCATCAGCGGCGACTTCGGCGTCTCGTCCGGCAGCCCGCTGGAGGCCAGCGGCGGGAGCCGGCTACCCGAGCCGGTCGCGCAGATCATCGGCCACGCCTTCGGCTCGACGTACTGGTGGATCGTCGGCCTCACCGGGGTCGGTCTGGTGTTCTCGCTGTTCCTGCCCCGCCACGCCCCGGCCGTGGCGGGCGAGGTTGGCGAGGCTGGTCCGGCGGCCGCGGCCGACCCGGCCGATGCGCCCACGCCCGAACCGGTGGGATAGCGCCCATCGCCGCTCAGCGCGGGTGCGAGTAGGCGGCCCGGGCCTGCTCGAAACGGTGCTCGGTCAGGTGCTCGGTGCCGATGGCGGCGCCCGCCGTCAGCAGCATCAGCGCGGCGAGCGCGCCCGCGAGGGCCGGGCGGCGGCGTGGCGGCGGGCCGAGCAACGCCCGAGTCCGCTGCTCGAGGTGGGTGTCGGCGGCGGCCAGGACCCTCTCCCCGCCGCTGGCGCCGCCGGGAGGGGAGTCGGCCCGGGCGAGACCGGCGCGGGCCAGGGCCCGGGCGGCGACGATCCGGTCGCCGGCGTGGGCCGCGGCGTCCTCGTCGGCCCAGCGTTCGGCGGCGAGGCGCACCGCGCGGGCCGGGCCGCGCAGCAGTGGGTTCGCCGCGGCGGCGAGCGCGGCGAGCTGGGTGTAGGCGTGGTGGTGGTGGCGCAGGTGCGAGTCCTCGTGCGCGAGCAGCACCCGCCGTTCGTCGGCCGGCAGGGCGCGCAGCATGGCGGTCGAGACGACGATCCGCCCGGTGAGCCCGGAGACGGTGTAGGCGTCGGGACGGTCGTCGTCGATGACGACCAGGCCGGCGGGAGCGGGGCCGAGCCGCCGGCAGGCGCGCCGCGCGGCGGCCAGGTCTCGGCCGAAGCCCACGGCGCGGCCGATCGCGGCGGCCAGCAGGCCGAGGGCGGCGGCCGCGGGAAGCAGTCCGGTGCCCGCCGGGAGCGGGTCGCCGCCACGCACGACGGCGGCCGACCAGTGACCGGCCGCCACCAGCTCCGGCAGCGGGGCCAGCAAGGTGAAGGCCCAGACGGCCAGGACGAAGCCGGTGGCCAGCGCGGTGGTCAGGCCGGCGGCGGTCAGCAGCCGGGTCGCCGTCGCCGGCGGCAGCCGCCGGCCGGCGCGGGGGCCGGCCAGGGCGAGGACGACGCTCGCGGCGAACGGGACGAGCGCGACCAGCGCCGTCATCGGGGCGGGTCCTCGGCACCATTCGACCCGGCACCAGTCGACTCGGCACCATTCCACTCGACCCCATCGACCTGGGCACCGCTGGTCTGGGCACCGTCGGTTTCGGCACCGTCGGCTTCGGCGGGGCCGCGGCCGGCGCCGCCGGGTGGATGGGCGAGCAGCAGGTCGGCCAGCAGGCGCTCGTCGTCCGGGCCGAGATCGGCCACGAAACGAGCCAGCGCCTCGGCCCGGTTCGCGCCGCCGTCGAGCGCGCGGGCCATCCGGCGGGCGGTGAGAGTCGCGTCCAGGGTGTCGGGACCGACGGCGAGCCCGTAGGCGAACGAGCGGCCGGCCGGGCTCCGGGTCAACGCGCCCTTGTCGTGGAGCCGGGCGAGGGTGCTCATGACCGTGGTGTAGGCCAGCGGCTGGCCCAAGGCATCCCGCGCCTCGGCCGGCGTCAGCGGGCGACCGGCGGCCGCGATCGCGGCGAACAGCTCCCGCTCGAGCATGCCCGGTCCGCGGCGGGACCGTGGGGCCACTCGACCTCACCTCCTACTATCGACCCGGCAGTGCGTGCGCGGCCAGCGAGCGGGGTCCGCCCCGCCACATCGTTGTCACATCGACGCTGTCTACTATTCGATGAATAGTAGACAGGGGACGGCATGACGACGCCAGCGGTGGACGTGGACGGGCTGGTCAAACGGTTCGGTGATCTGACCGCCGTCGACCACGTCGACCTTCGGGTCGACGTCGGCGAGGTCCACGGCCTGCTCGGCCCGAACGGCGCCGGGAAGACGACGTTCCTGCGGATGCTGTTCGGGCTCATCCGCCCGGACGCCGGCACGCTCCGGCTGCTCGGCCGGAGCTGGGCCGCCGACGGCCCGGCAGCCCTGGACGGGGTCGCCGGGTTCATCGAAAGCCCGCGCTTCTATCCGTACCTGTCGGGCCGGCGCAACCTGGAGCTGCTGGCGGGGCTCGACGGCGCCCGAGACCCGGCCAGGGCGATCATGCGGGTTCTCGAGCTCGTCGACCTCACCGGCCGGGCCGGTGACAAGGTCGGCGGCTACTCGTTCGGCATGCGCCAGCGCCTCGGCGTCGCCGCCGCCCTGCTGCGCGAGCCGCGGCTGCTCGTCCTCGACGAGCCGGCGAACGGGCTCGACCCGGCCGGCATCCGGGACATGCGCGCGCTGGTGAAGCAGCTCGCTTCGAGCGGCCTGACCGTGCTGCTGAGCAGCCACGACATGGACGAGGTCGAGGAGATCTGCGACAACGTCACGATCATGCGCTCCGGCCGGGTGGCCTTCGACGGCTCGATCGACGCCCTGCGGTCCCAGGCCCCGGACCCGGCGCGCCGCTTGGCCACCTCCGACGACGAGCGGACGCTGGAGGTCGCGGCGGTTCATCCCGGGGTGAGCGTCACCCGCCACCCCGACGGAGCCCTCGCTCTGCGCGCCCCGGCCGCCGCCGCCGACGCCTTCCTCATCGCGCTGGGGCGCGCCGGCATCGCGGTGCGGTCGCTGGCCCTTGAGGTGGCCCCGCTGGAGTCGCTGTTCTTCATGCTCACCGAGACCGGCCCGGTGTCAGCCGCCTCCCGCGCAACCAGTCCCGAGGCCTCAGCCCTGACCGGAGCCCGCCCATGACCGGCGCCCCACCCATGACCGGAGCCCGCCGATGACCGCCAGCCCGACGACGACGGCCGCCGCCGTCCCCACCGCCCCGTCGGACGTGCCCGCGCCCCCGGGCCGGCCGCGGACGCGCACCGCCTACCGCTGGGAGATCCGGAAGCTCACCGCCCAGGTCCGCACCCGCGCGACCCTGGCGGTCTGCCTCGTCGCCCCGTTCCTGTTCGTGGTCCTGCTCAACCAGCAGAGCCAGGTGCCCAAGGACACCCTGTTCGGAAGGTGGGTGCACGCCAGCGGCTTCGCGACCCCGCTGCTCGTGCTCGGATTCGCCGCGCAGTGGGTTTTCCCCCTGCTCACCAGCATCGTCGCCGGCGACATCTTCGCGAGCGAGGACCAGTACGGCACCTGGAAGACGATCCTGACCCGCTCGCACAGCCGCAACCAGGTGTTCTGGGCCAAGACGCTGGCCGCGGCGACGTTCGCGACGGCCGTGGTCACCGTCCTCGCGGCGAGCACGATCGCCGCCGGTGTGCTGCTCGTCGGCCACCAGCCGCTCGAGGGCCTCTCCGGCACGCTCATCCCGTCCGGGCGGGCGGCCGGGCTGGTCGTCGCCGCCTGGGCCACCGCGCTCATCCCGCTGCTGGGCTTCACCGCGCTGGCAGTCATGCTCTCGGTGGTCACCCTCAACAGCCCCGCCGGCATCGCCGGGCCGGTCGTCATCGGCCTGGTCATGCAGCTCTACGCCTTTCTGAACGGCGCCGACGCGGTCCGTCACCTGCTGCTCGTCACCCCGTTCGACGCCTGGCACGGGCTCCTGCGTGATCATCCCTACTACGGGCCGCTGTGGCAGGGCGCGCTCGTCAGCGGCGGCTACCTGGCCGTCTGCCTGGCCATCGCGCACACCGTCCTGCGCCGCCGCGACATCACCGGAGGCTGACCGCCGTGCGACCCCGACCCCTCCGCCGCGCCCGCGCCCTGGCTGTCGCGGCCGCGGCCGCCGCCGCGCTCGTCCCGCTACTCGCCGGCTGCGGCGCGGACGTCACCCGGGCCCGCGTCGAGCACTCGATCGGCCCGACGTTCGCCAACCTCTACGTCCAGCAGCAGGCGCTGCTCGGCCGGCCTGGCCTGGCGGCCGCCGCCGTCGCGCCCCGGTCCGCCTGCCACCGGACAAATCCGACCGCCCACGACACCGGCGCCGGCAGCGACTGGGTCTGCCAGCTGACCTGGTCGGACGCGGGCCGGCGGCCCCGGACCGGCAAGTTCGAGCTCATCATCCATCCAGGCGGCTGCTACGAGGCCGGCGGCCCGACCAAGGTCATCGGGCCCCTCACTATCCGCGCGGCCAGCGGGAAGACCGTCACCAACCCCGTCTTCGAGTTCGACGCCTGCTTCGACACCACCTGAGGGAGCTGCCAATGGCTTCCCCGACCGCGCACGACCGGTCCCGGTCGAGCGATCCGTCCGCGCCCGGCGAGAGCCCGGCCGGACGCGGCTGGCTCACGCGCAACCTGAAGGTCCTGTCCGGGGTCAGCCTCCTGCAGGACGCGGCGAGCGAGCTGCTCTACCCGATCCTGCCGATCTTCCTCACGGTCACGCTCGGCGCCCCGGCCGCCGTCGTCGGCGCCGTCGAGGGCCTGGCCGAAGGCGTCGCGTCGGTCACGAAGCTTGCCGCCGGACGGTTCGCGGACCGCTCAGGCCGCCGGCGGCTGGTCGCGTTCGGCTACGGGCTGGCGGCGCTGGGAAAGGTCGTCATCGCCGCGGCGACCGTGTGGCCGGCGGTGCTCGCGGGCCGCTGCGTCGACCGGATCGGCAAGGGCGTGCGCGGCGCGCCGCGCGACGCTCTTCTCGTCGAGGGCATCCCGGTCGCGGCCCGGGGCCGGGCGTTCGGCTTCCACCGCTCGATGGACACCGCCGGCGCCGTCGTCGGGCCGCTGCTCGGCCTGGCCGGCTACGCGCTGCTGCATCACCACATCCGGCCGCTGCTCGTCATCGCCGTCGTACCGGCGGTCGCGTCCACGCTGCTCGTCGCCGCCGTCCACGAACAGCGCCCCGCCGCCCCCGCGCCGTCTGCCGGGTCGGCCGTCGCGCCCGCCAGCGCGCCACCGGTCACCGACCCGCTGCCCCGGCCGTACTGGCGGGTGGTCGGGCTCCTCACCGCGTTCAGCGTGGTGAACTTCCCAGACGCGCTGCTCCTGCTGCGGGTGAAGGCGCTCGGCCTGTCGCTGGGCTGGCTCATCGTCGCCTACGTGGTCTACAACCTGGCCTACGCCGCGCTGTCCTATCCGGCCGGCGCCCTGGCCGACCGGCTCGAGGCGCGCCGCGTCTACGCCGTCGGCCTGGTCTGCTTCGCTGTCGGCTACCTCGGCCTCGGCCTCGTCCATTCCAGCGCCTGGGTCTGGCCGCTGATGGCGGTCTACGGCGGGTTCACCGCCTGCACCGACGGTGTCGGCAAGGCCTGGGTCTCCCGCCTGGTCGCCCCGGGGCAGCAGGGCCGCGCCCAGGGCATCTACCAGGCGTTTACCGGCGCCGCCGTGCTCACGGCCGGCCTGTGGGCCGGCCTCGCCTGGGGGCGCGCCGGCCGGCTTCCCCTGCTGATCTCCGGCGCCACCGCCGCCGGCCTCGCCGCCGCCATGGTGCTCACCGGCGCCCGGCGCCGCCCCTCATCACCGGGGGCGGGCCGGGCGAGAAGGGTGACGGCGAGCGCGCCGACGAGGGCGCCGGGCCGAAGCCGGCGCCGAGAGCGGGGTAGCCGCCCGCCCCGGGATGCCGCCGACTAGACCCTGGCGACAGGAAGCTCCCGCAACTCATTGATGAAGACGGACCAGCCACGCCTCGGGGTGCCGTTGAGACGGAGGTTGAGGCCCGCGGCGCGGAGCTCTTCCCAGAGGATCTTCACCTCGAGCTTGGCCAGGTGGGACCCAATGCACCGGTGTACGCCGGTGCCGAACGCGAGCGACTCCCGCTCCGCGCGCCACGGGTTGAAGCGGTCGGGCTCGGAGAAGACGGCGGGGTCGCGGTTCGCCGCGATGTAGTAGAGGACCATCACGTCGCCCTCACTGATCTGGTCACCGCCGAACTCGACGTCTCTGGTGGCGGTACGCGCCATCTCCATCGGCGGGCTGATCAGCCGAAAGTACTCATCCACGGCACGACCGATCATGTCCTCATCGAGGGATCGATCGGTGAGTTCCCGCACCTCCGGGTCCTCCAGGTACATCCGCATCGACTGCGCGATGGCCGTATGGGTCGTCTCGAAGCCGGCGACCATGATCAGGAACATCCACTGGAGGAACTCCGCCTGGTTGATCTCCCCGCGGTCCACGCACCCGGTCAGCGCCGTGCACATGTCGTCGCCCGGGTTCTCCCGCTTGCTCCGCTGGATCTCGGCCGCGTAGGCCTGGATCTCACCGAGTGTCTTCACGAACCCCGGCGAGATACTCGACTGCTCGTTCCCCTGCTGGGTCGCCTCGAAGATCGCCAACGTCCAGGCGACCGTTTTGTCCCGGTCGGCCCGCGGCACCCCGAGCACGTCGGCGATGACGTACGCCGGGATGACCCGGGCGAACTCCGCCACGAAGTCGAACTCGGTTTTGCCCGCGACGCCCGCGATCACATCACGGACGATCGCGCGGACCCACGGGTCGAAGTTCGCCACGACCCGCGGCGAGAAGCCCTTCGCCGCGGCCCGACGCAGGTACGCGTGCCGCGGCGGGTCGACCATCATCAGATTGTCGGCGGACGGGTTGTCCGCCGGCTGGTTCGTCATCGGGTACGCACCGCCACGTGTCGACGTGAACGTCGCGGGGTCCCTCTCGATGGCAACGATGTCGGCCCACCGCGTGACCGCCCAGTAGCCGCCGTTCGCCGTCCCGACGTCGGTGGGCTGCCAGTACAGGCCGGGTTTACGGAGGAGCTCCGCGAAGGCCTCATGCGGAACGCCGTCGGCGAAAGTCCGCTGGTCGGACAGATCAGGAATGGTCAGTCCGGGGCCACCGGCCGCCACTAGCGTCATCGCTCCTCCAAGGGTCCCGCAGAGACAAGGGCGCATGCGTCCACAACATGTCGAGCCGACCGCGTTCCGGCCGGATCCGTGCCGCGGCGCGCCGCCGCGGCCCGAACCGGTACGCGAGGATGATCCGAATTCTCCACGACCATCCCGCGCAGATAGTACACTCAATCTCCAGTCGAGAGGTCCCCCTTACGAGCCACTGCCCCAAGGCGAAGGCGGGTTAGAAGTCGTCTCAGGTGGATTTCTGATCTTGTTGGATGAGTATGTGGTTGGACGATCGCCTCCGACGCCGCGGCCGCCCGGTGAGCCCCTCGTGAGCCCCGCGCCGGCCGGGTGTAACCCCACCTCCTATCTCCCTGTGTGCGGGTGATGTCGGTGACGACGGGCTCGTCGGCGCGCTCGCGGGCTTCCGCCGCGGCGGCCCAGGCGACGGTGGAGGCGGTGGCGCTGCGTGGCCGGTGGGAGCGTGGCCGGTGGGAGCGCTCCAGCGCGACGACGCGCCGTGGGCGCGGCATGGCTGGTTCGTGACGACCCAGTGGCGACCGACGACGACCGCGACGAGACGCCCCCGGAGCCCCCGCCGCCCCCGGACGGCGCCGCGCCGGGCGCGCGGCTGCGGGTCGTCCACCCGGACGACGCCTATCCGAGCTGGGAGGAGATCTACCGCGACAACGTGGACCGGATCTACCGGCTGATGTTCGCCAAGGTCGGCAACCGGGCCGACGCCGAGGACCTGACGGCTGAGGTCTTCATGACCGCGCTGCGGCCGCTGCGGGTGTCGGCCAGCGTCGGCGAGGTCCGGGCCTACCTGCTCGCCGTGGCCCGGACCGCGCTCGCGGCCCACTGGCGGCGCACGCTCGGCCAGCCGGTGACCACCCTCGACGCCGAGACCGTCGAGTCGGTGTTCGCCGACCCGGGCCCGGCCGGCGGCGGGGCCGGCCCGGGCTCCGGCTCGGGCGCCCCGACGAGCGCGGCACCCGAGCAGGCCGAGGCGATCCTGGCCGAGCTGCCGCCCCGCTACCAGCGCATACTCCGGCTGCGGTTCCTGGAGGCGCGCACGATCCGGGAGGCGGCGGCCGAGCTGGGGGTCAGCGTGGCCAACGCGAAGGTGCTCCAGCACCGGGCGCTGCGCCGGGCGGCCGAAGTGAGCGCGCGGTGAGCGGCGAGCGGCCGGCGGACAGCGGTCGGCCCGGCGACAGCGGTCAGCCAGTGGACGGCGAGCGGCCGGGCGAGGCTGAGGAGGCGGTGACCGACATGGCGGGACGGGGCGCGCGCCGCTTCGCCGAGGACCTCCTGACCGGCCACCGGCCCCGGTCGTTCACGGCCTCCCCCGAGGACGCCGAGCAGGTCCGGGCGGCGATCACGCTGCGAGCGGCCGCGCCCGAGGCTGACACACCGAACCCGGACTTCGTGGCCGACCTGCACCGCCGGCTGGCCGCCGCCATGGAGGCCGAGCCGGCCGGCGATCCCGCCCTGACGCCGGCTCCTGAGCCCGCGCGCGTCGATCCGGCCCGCGCGGCGGCGCGCCGGCGGCTGGGGCCGCGCTGGCTGGGGACCCGCCGCCGCTTCGTCGGGGTCGGCGCGGTGACGGCCGCGGCGGCCGCGGCCGGCGGGGTGGTCGGCGCGGCCGTGGACCGGATGCTGTCCTCGGGGGGCGGACGGCCCGATGTGGCTGCCGCCGACCAGGTGCTGGAGCCGGTCACCGGCACCTGGTGGACCGTGGCGACGACCGCGGACCTGCCCGAGGGCGGGGTGCACGCCTTCGACCTGGGGACGGTGACCGGTTTCGTACGCCGCGGCGACGGCCAGGTCGCCGCGGTCTCCGGCGTGTGCACGCACCAGGGCTGCCGGCTCGCGCTGGACGCGGCCGCCCGTCGCCTGAACTGCCCGTGCCACCGGACGGTCTTCAACCTCAGCGGAGCGGTCGTCCATTCCCAGTTGAAGACCCACCCACGCGCGCTGCCGCAAATCGAGGTGCGTGAGGTGTCGGGTGTCATACAGGTTCTCGCGCCGCCGCGGGCGACCTGAACCGCCGTTTCGCGTAACCCGGCCGCCTATTGGATGGGTGAGGAGTCCGCACGGGAGCGGACCGCTATCAGTCAGGCCCGGATCTCGGGTCGGAATGGTTCGGCGTGACCACCCATTTTCCTGCCCGCTGGCGACACCCGGCATTCGCGGCGGCCATTATCCTGACGGCACTAATCACCCTTCTCGCCGCGTGCGGATCGTCCGGGTCGAACTCGGCCGCCGCCGCGCCGGCGGTGAGCTCACCGGCCGCGGCCCCGGCCTCGGCCGCCTCCGCCGGGACAAGCATGCCCGGAATGGAGATGCCCACGGGCGCCGCTACGGCGGCGGACGGCCCGGCCGTGTCGGCCAACGCGATCGCCATCAAGAACTTCGCGTTCTCCCCCGCGAAGGTGACGGTCAAGGTCGGCACGACGATCACCTGGACCAACCAGGACAGCGACGCCCACACGGTGACCAGCATGAACGGCGGCCCGCTGAGGTCGAAGACGCTCAACACCGGCGACACCTACCAGTACACCTTCACCAGGGCGGGCACCTACTCCTACCTGTGCACCATCCACCCGTTCATGCTCGGCAGCGTCGTGGTGACCGCGTGACCGGCCCGGATGCTCCGGACGGCCCGGCCCGGCGGGGGCTGACCCGCCGGGCGCTGGCCCGGCACGCCTCCTGGTTCGGCGCCGCCGTCGGCCTGAGCGTGGTCGGCGGCGAGGTGACCCGGCAGTTGGCCGGCGGCACGTCGACGGCCTCCGCCGCGCCCGCGCCCGACCTGCGTTTCGTCCAGGTCAGCGACAGCCACATCGGCTTCAGGGGGACCGCGAATCCCGACGTCACCGGGTCGTTCCAGCGGGCCATCGCCCAGGTGAACGCCCTGCCCTACCAACCAGACTTCGTGATGCACACCGGCGACCTCACCCATCTGTCGACGCCGGCCCAGTTCGACCAGGTGAAACAGATGATGTCCGGGATGCGGGCCGGCTCTCTCCACACCGTTCCCGGCGAGCATGACTCCGTGGACGACCACGGAAAGGCCTACCGGGCGGCGTTCGGCGCCGGTTCGGCCGGCGAGGGCTGGTACAGCTTCGACATCCGGGGAATCCACGTCATTGCGCTGGTAAACACGTTCAGCCTGGAGGCGCTGGGACATCTCGGCCCGGACCAGCTGGACTTCGTCCGCACGGATGTCGCTAATCTCTCCGCCGACACGCCGATCATCGTCTTCAGCCACATCCCACTGTTCGCCATGTACCAGAAATGGGGTTGGGGAACCGACGACGCGGTGACGGCCCTTGGCTATCTCCGGCGGTTTTCCTCGGTCACCTGCCTCAATGGCCACGTCCATCAGCTGTTCACGAAACGGGAGGGGAATGTGACATTTCACAGCGCCACGACGACCGCCTACCCGCTGCCGGCGCCCGGTCAGGGTCCGGCGCCCGTCCCGCTGACGCTGCCGGCCGGTCGGCTCGCCGGCGCGCTGGGCATCCGGGCGGTCGTCTACCAGCAGGTCAACTCGGTTCCGTCGATCACCGACAGCGGGCTCGCGTGAGCGGCCCGGGTGTCACCGCCGGCCGGTCGCGCGGCGCGGTCAGGCCCGCGCTGTGGGCCGCTGTGCGGCCCTCGGGGCCGCTGGAGGCGGCCACCCGTGTCATCACGGCCGGGCTGCTCGCCGGCTCCGGCTACATCCACCTGCATCTTTACCTGGACGGCTACCGCTACATTCCCACCGTTGGGAACCTGTTCCTCGTCCAGGAGGCTGGCTCGTTCGCGGTCGCGCTGCTGCTGCTGGTCGGCGGCGCGCTCGTGCTCCGGCTGGCGGCGGCCGGCCTGGCCGCCGGGGCGCTGGTCGGGTTCGTCCTGTCCCGGACGAGCGGCGTGGCCGGCTTCACCGAGCGGGGCTGGAACCCGGCGCCCGACGCCCTGGCCAGCGTCCTGGTCGAGGTCGCGGTGCTGCTGATCGTGGCGGCCGGCCTCCTGCCGGCGGCGCTCCGGCTGGCCCGGCGCCCGGCTCGGACCGTCGCCTGACCGACCAGGGTCCCCGGGCGCGGGCCGGTCAGGAGTCCGCCGCCCGCGTCCGGGCCGCCACGACCACCGCCAGCGCGGCGGTCAGGCGCGCCTCGGCGTTCGCCTTGCTGATCCCTAGATCGGTCAGCGGGCCGGCGCCGTCCTCATATTCGAGGACGGCGAGCAGGATGTGCTCGGTCCCGACGTAGTTGTGGCTCAGCCGCAGCGCCTCCCGGAAGGTGAGCTCCAGGACCTTCTTGGCGCCCGCGTCGAACGGGACGAGGTCGGGCACGGAATCGGCCGCGGGCGGCAGGCCCGCGGTGATGGCCCGCCGGACGTCAGCCAGCGGGACGCCCTCGGCGACGATCGCCTGGGCGGCCAGACCGTTCGGGTCGGCCAGCAGCCCCAGGACGAGGTGCTCGGGACGGATCTCGGGGCTGCCCGCCGCGCGGGCCTCGTCCTGGGCCACCATCACCGCGTGGCGGGCCCGCGCGGTGTAGCGGCTGAAGCCCTGGGTGGGATCGAGGGCGGAGGGTTCGCCCGGGCTCTTGGGCACGAAGCGCTTCTGCGCGGCCTGCTTGCTCACGCCCATGCCTCGGCCGATCTCCGTCCAGGAGGCGCCCGAGCGGCGGGCCTGGTCCACAAAATGGCCGATGAGATGGTCGGCCACCTCACCGAGGTGGTCGGCGGCGACGACGGCGCTCGCAAGCTGCTCGAGGGGGTCGGAATGCACCTTCTTGATGGCATCGATCAGGTCGTCGAGGCGGACGGGGCTGGTCACGCGGACAGGATCGGTCATGCGTCAACCATAGGTTGACGCGGTGTCAATCGTCAACCCCAGGTTGACCGGCGGTCGGCGTCGCCGAGCTGGTAGCGCAGGGCGGTGTGGGTGTGTGCTCTCGCGGTCTCGGCCGGGAACGCCGTGATCCCGGCCCCAGACCGGCCCGCGGCACGGCGCCGGCCCCCTACCGCGGCGAGAATGCGGACGGCGGCACGCGACCAGCGGCGGGAGGCACGCGCGGATGCTTCCGGACGAGCTCTACACCGAGTCGCGGGTGAGTGTCGGCGTCCGTCCCAACGACCTCGACGCGCTGGGGCACGTCAACAACGCCGTCGTCCTGGAGACCGGCCGCCGGGACTGGCTCGACCGGCGCCGCTTGCGCTCCACCGGCGCGGTCCTCGGGGTGGTCGCCCGGCTCGAGATCGACTACCGGGCCGAGATCTTGACATCCTCCCCCGCCTGAAGCTGAAGGAGGGGGATTCCAACTACTAGACACCAGCCTTGAGAGGAGGTGCTTTTCGTTGAGGTTCACGGACGCTCGGACACTCGCGCGTCGTCGTCCCTCCGGCACGTGCGCGCATTCCAGCGCGCCCGGCCCGTCTCGCAACGGGCTGTCCTGCCGCGACGTTGATACTGGCGTTGATGTCGGCGTTGCAGGTGAAGCCGCACTGGACACAGGCGAAGACGGCTTGGTTCTCGCGCGACTTCTTCTCAATCCACCCGCAGGCGCTACAACGCTGACTCGTGAACGGGGCCGGAACATCCTGCACCCGGCCGGGCGCTTTGTCCTCGGTGCGCTGGCGGAGCATCCCCCAGCCCTGCGCGAGGATAGAGCGGTTCAAACCCGCCTTCTGCCGGATGTTCCTTCCGGGTGCCTCGGCCGTTCCCGCCGCCGAAGCGGTCATATTGACGATGTTCAGCTTCTCGAACCGGATCAGATCATGCCGCCGAGCAAGCCGGGTACTCGCCTTCTCGACGAAGTCCTTCCGGAGGTCGGCCTCGCGGCCGCGCAGCCGGCCGGCCTTCGCGTACTCGGCCTCCTTCGCCGCCGACTTCTTCGGCGCCCGCGCGGCCCTGCGCTGAGCTTTCCGCAGCCGGGCCCGCTCCTGGACAGACAGGCTGGGGCAGTGCAGCTTCTCACCTGTCGACAGCGCGGCGGTGATGACCACGCCTCGATCCACACCGACGATCTCACCCGTTCCCGGCCCGGGAATCGGGTCGGGTCTGACCGCGAAAGCCACATGCCAGCGTCCCGCGCGATCCAACGTGACCCGGTAGGACCTGGCCCCGACGGGAACGTCACGGGTGCGGCGGAACTTCACCCAGCCCAGCTTCGGCACCCAGCAGCGCGACCACTTCCGGTTCAGCTTCTCGTGCCGCGCATCCTTCCCGACCACCCGGAAGCCATCCGACCGGCCCTTCTTACGAAAATCGGGTTTCCCGGTGGGTGCCGTGGAAGAAACCGGTCATGGCCTGGTCGAAGTCGCGGAGCGCCTGCTGTTGGACGTTGACCGACCCGTTGCGCAGCCAGCCGTGTTCCCTACGGATCTCGGTCAACTGCCGGTTGCGTTCCACGTGCCCCGGCGGTCGGGCCGCCTGGCCACGCGCGAAATAGGCTTGCTGCTCAACGCACAGATTCCACAGATAACGCGCATCCCGGCAGTGCGACTCCATCGCCAACACCTGACTTGGTGTCGGGTAGAGACGGCAGCGGGACATGCCCCATATTTTACAGGAAAGATCCCGGAATCGGTGCGATACGCTGGCGGTGTTTCCCCCGCCGCCTGAAGGCGGCGGCCCCGACGCCGCAAAACTCGGTGGACGGGCCGGTCGAGTCAGCACCATCCTGGCGCCGCTCGGCGAGGCCGAGCCGAGCGAGGCCACCGTGCAGATCCAGTTCCGCCAGGCCATCTACCGCTCGGACCGGGTCCGCCCGGCGGTGGAGGCGCTGGTCACCGTGGTCTTCATCGATGCGCGGACGCGCCGGCTCACCTCCGTCGCCCGTTTCCCTGGCCTCGGCCGAGGCCAGCCGGTCGTCCGTTCAGCCGGCCGACCAGAGCCGGACGGTGTAGTCCCAGCTGGACCCGGCCAGCAGGCGCCCGCCGTCGGCGAAGGCGACCTGGGTCACCGTGTTGGTGGCGCCGGTCAACGGGGAGCCGATCGGCCGGGCCTGCGTCGGGTCGAGGACGTTCCACAGCCGTACCGTGTCGTCCGCGCCCGCGCTGGCCAGGGTCCGCCCGTCGGGGGTGAACGCGACCGACCACACCTCGGCCGACCCAGTGAGGGGCCGGGCCGCCGCGCGCGGCACGGCCGGGTCGGACACATCCCAGAGCCGCACCGTGTCATCGGTGCTCCCGCTGGCCAGGATGTGGCCGTTGGGCGCGAACGCCACCGACATCGCGGCCTTCGCGTGGCCGGTCAGCGTGCCCATGATGTGCGCCGTCTCCCGGTCGGAGACGTCCCACAGCCGGATCGTGCCGTCATGGCTGCCGGTGGCCAGCACGAGCCCACTGTGCGACCAGGCCACCGACCACACCTGGCCGTTCCCGCTGGCCAGGGGGACGCCGAGCGGACGGGGCGACGCCGGATCGGTCACGTCCCACAGCCGGGTCGTCTGGTCGCCGCTGGCGGTGGCGAGCGTCTTACCGTCGGGCGAGAACTCCAGGTCCCACACCTCGCCGGTGTGCCCGGTCAGCGTGGCCAGCGGACGCGGGCGGCTCGGGTTGGACACGTCCCACAGGCGGGCGTTGTGATCCTCGCTGCCGGTGGCGAGCGTTCGACCGTTCGGGGAGAAGGCCACCGCCTGCACCGGCTTGGTGAACCCGCTCAGTCGGGCCAGCGGTCGGGGGTGGCTCGGGGTGGAGGTGTCCCACAGCCGGGCCGTGTCGTCGTCACCGCTGGTGGCCAGGGTACGGCCGTCCGGCGCGAACGCCACCGCCTGGACCCGGTCGGTATGGCCGCTCAGCGGCGCCCCCAGCGGATGGAAGGAGCCGGAAGCGGCCGCGGTGGGCGAGCCGGCCGCCATCGAGGCGCCCGCGGCCGGCGGGCCCGACGAGCCGCCCCGGGTGAGGGCGAACGCCGCCACCGCCGCCGCGACGGCGACGAGCGCGGTCGCCGCGGCGGCAAGGATCACACCGCGCGGGGCGCGCCGAGCCGGGCGGGGCCCCGAGCCGGTGGCACCAGCCCGGGGTGGCGGCCAGACGGGCCCGCCGGACGCCGGCCCGCCGGACGCCGGACCGCTGGACGCCGGCCTCTCGGGCGCCGAGGCGGCGGGTTCCACGCCTGTCGGCGACGGGATCGCGCGCGCGGAGACACCGGGCGGCGGTACAGCGGGGGGCGGTGTCATCGGCGGAGGAGGCACGTTGCTCGGCCCGACGACGGTGGTCCGCTCGGCGCTGGGCCCCGCGTCCAGGCCGGCCCGGAGGCGGCCGCGGGCGGCCCGCCCGGGCGTCGCGGCGTCGGCGGCGGCCCGGATGTCGTCGTCGAGGCGGAGTGGGAGGCCGCCGCGGCCGGTCCAGCCCGGCCCGTAGCACTCGGTGGCCGCGCGGGCCAGCTCGAGCGCGAACGCGCGGGCCGACGGCGGGCGGGCGGACGGTTCCTTGGCCAGCGCCCGCATCACGATCGAGGCGACGGGCGCGGCCACCCCGGCCGGCGGCGCGGGCTCGACGTTCAGGTGATGGTGCATCAGTGCCGGCGGCGGCAACCCGTCACCGAACAGCGCGGTGCCGGTGAACAGCTCGTGCAGCAGGACGCCGAGCGCGTAGATGTCGGTGGCGTGGCTCAGGCGCCCGCCGAGGATCTGCTCGGGCGCCATGTAGCGCGGGGTGCCGACCACCATGCTGGCGGTCGTGGCCGCCCCCTCCACCAGTTTGGCGATGCCGAAGTCGGTGACCTTGAGCAGGCCCGCCGCGTCGAACAGGATGTTGTCCGGCTTGATGTCGCGGTGCAGGACACCGCGCCCGTGGGCAGCGGACAGCGCGGCGGCGACGGCCAGGCCGACGGCGCAGGTGGCCTCGGCCGGCATCCCCCGCCGGCGGCTGAGCGGGCCGCCGCCGAGGAACTCCATCACGATCAGGTGCAGGTCGGACGTGGCGACCGCGTCGTGGACGCGCACGATGTGCGGGTGGTCGAGCGAGGCCAGCAGCCGGGCCTCGGCCCGGCCGCGCTCGGCCGCGCCGTCCTCGCCGACCGGCAGGATCTTGATCGCCACCTCGCGGCGCAGCTCGCGGTGCCGCCCGGCCACGACCAGGCCATACGAGCCCTGCCCGAGCACGCGGCCCAGTTCGTAGCCGGGTAGCGCCGCCGCGACGCGCTCCGTGTCGACGATCATCGGACCGATGCCAAATCCGGCACGGCGCGGCAACTCCGGCAACCACCAGCCATCGATTTCCCCCCGAGCCCCGCCATCCCCGGGCGGTCGCATGATCCTACCCATACCCGCGGCCGCGAGCGGCGGCGGGCGGCGGCCCGCCGTGACCACCCGGCCCCTGGCCAACGAGGACGGGGTGGACCTGCTCAAGTACCCGCTGGAGGAGGAGCACCGGCGGATATTCGAGAACCTGGCGAAGGAGGACACCAGCTACCGCGAGCTCATCCGCCAGCTCAGCGCGGCCGGCCGGCCGGCCGGAGCTGAGCTCACAGATAGGCATTCGGCTCATGGAAGCCGGTCCGCTGGCCGCTACGACAAGCATGACAATCGAGTCCTCATCCAAGACCGGCTCCGTTTCGACGGCGTCGGGACCGAGTACGAGGTATGACGCATGGACCTGGAACCGACCTACATATATGTCGCCGGAATCGGTAACTCCGGACCGGACCACTGGCAGTACCAGTGGTACAAGCGCGGCGGCAACGGTGTGTGGGTGGAACACGGGTCGTGGGACGCACCGGTGCGCGACGAGTGGGTCGCCGACCTGGACGCGGCGCTCGCCTCGACCGCCGGCGAGAAAGTGATCATCGCGCACAGCCTCGGCTGCTCGGTGGTCGCGGCCTGGGCCGCCGAGCACACCGACGAGGCGGTGACCGGCGCGCTCCTGGTCGCGGTGCCGAACGTTCTCGGCCCGGCCTTCCCGGCGGCCGCGGTCGGATTCGCCTCGCTGAACTACTCACCGCTGCCCTTCCCCGCCGTCGTGGTGTCCAGCACCGACGATCCGTACGGCACGGCCGGGCACGCGGCCGAGGTCGCCGGGCAGCTGGGCGCCCGGCTGGTCGACGTCGGCCCGAAGGGGCACGTCAACGCCGACTCAGGGCTGGGCGACTGGCCCGAGGGCTGGGGCATTCTGCGCGGGCTGGACGGTCCGCGCCCCGGCCCGGCGGCCACGACCGCCGAAGCGCACTGACGCCGGCCGCCGGGCCGGCCGGCGGGCCAACCGTCGCGCCGGCCGCCGCGCCCGGCCCGAGGACCACCCACCAGTGACGGGAGCGCCGGTGAACTGGACCGGGCATGTCTACGACTACTGCGAGCGGACCTCACCGGCGTTCTGGGGCGAGCCGCTCGACGCGCTCAGCAACCTCGCCTACCTCGCGGCGGCTGGAGCCCTGTGGTGGGCCCTGCGCCGCGACGAGGACGTCCCGGCCAGCGTCGGGTTCATGCCCGGCCTGGCGGCGGTCATCGGGGCCGGCAGCTTCGCCTTCCACACGCTGGCCACCCGATGGTCGAAGGTGCTCGACGTCGTGCCGATCGGCCTGTTCGTCCTGTGCTATCTGGCCTGCTACATGCGTTGGTTCTACGGCCTGAGCTGGCGGCGCTGCCTGCTCGGCGTGGCCGGTTTCATCGGGCTGACCGCGGTCTTCGGCGTGACCGTCGCGCGCTTCGTGCCCAACCGCTCGGGGATCTATGTCCCGGTACTGATCGTTCTGGCCGGGCTGGCCGCCGCGCTGGCGCTCGGGCGCGACGCCGACCGGTCGCGGCACTGGCCGCCGCTGGCCGGCGCGGCGGTCGTCTTCGCGGCCGCGCTGGTGGCCCGCACGATCGACCGGAAGGTCTGCGCGTCCGACCCGGAGGGCACCCACTTCATCTGGCACCTGCTCACCGGCCTGCTGCTGTACCTGGTCGGCCTGCCCCTCATCCGCCGGTGGCGCTCGGTGGCCGGCACGGCCTCGGCCCCGCCGGACGAACACCCGGCCGCCACCCCGGCCCCGGCCCCGGCCGCCGGCCCGACCGCGACTACCACCTGAGTGATGACGTCACCGCCCGCGGACCGTCGCCCGCCCACACCCGCCGCGCCGCGCCGGGACGCCGAGGCGAGCCGCGCGGCGATCGAGACGGTCGCCCGGCGCGCCTTCGCCCGCCAGCCCTACTCCACTGTCACGCTCAAGGCGATCGCGGCCGAGGCCGGCGTGAGCGCTCCGCTTGTCATCAAGTACTTCGGGAGCAAGGAGCAGCTCTTCGCCCGGGTCGCCGACTTCTCGGACGAGTTCGACGAACTGCTTGACGCCCCGCTGCCCGAGCTCGGGCGCCATCTGGTGGCCACGCTGCTCGACGCGCACGAGGCCGGGCGGATGCCGCTGGTCCGGATCGCCTTCGCGCTCCAGCACCCCGAGCAGGAGGACCTGCTGCGGGCGAACTTCGGCCGCCAGGTCGTCGCCCGGCTGCGCGAGCGGCTGGTGGGCCCGAATGCCGACTTGCGGGCCGAGCTGGCGGTGGGGGTCCTGCTCGGGCTGGGCGTGATGCGCGGCATCGTGCGGGGCGACGCCGTCCTGCGCGCGGGCGAACGGCAGCGCCTCGTCGACCTGCTCGCCCCGGCCGTCCAGGGCCTCATCGACGACGAGCCCGGTGGACAACCCCGGACGCGGCCGAGCGCGGCGCGTTCGTGAGACAGCTGGCTCGCGGAGTTGTCAGGCGGCGAGCGCGGTGGCTGGGGCGCGGACGAGCTCGACAGCACGGATCCGGTCGGCGCGCTCCGGGGCGGCGGGGGCGAGCATCAGCTCGTCCGCGCCGGTCTGTTCGGCCAGCCCGGCCAGGTAGGCGTGGACCTGCTCGGGCGTCCCAACCGCGCTGTAGCGCATCATGTCCGCGATCTGCTGGCCGGCCGGCGAGTCGAGGGCGGCGTCGACCTCCTCGTCGGTGAGGGCGCCCACCTCGGCGGCGGCCGGCCCGCGGGCCAGGAACATCCGGGCCCGCTGGCGCAGCGCCGCCCGGTGCTGAAGCCGGGCGGCATCCTCGGACGGGGCGGCGACCAGGTTTGCCGCGACGATCAGGTAGGGCTCCGGGTGCTCGTCGGAGGGACGGAACTGCTCCCGGTAGGAGCGGACAGCGGCGCGCAGGGCGGCCGGGGCGAAGTGGGAGGCGAAGGCGTACGGCAGGCCGAGCGCCGCCGCGAGCTGGGCGCCGAACAGCGACGAGCCCAGGATGTAGAGCGGCACGTTCGTCCCGTCGCCGGGCGTCGCCCGCACCCCGGCGATCCGGGTCTGGCCGGTCAGGTAGCCGCGCAGCTCCAGGACGTCGCGGGGAAAGGAGTCGGCCGACTCCGGCGCGCGCCGGAGGGCCAGCATGGTGGTCTGGTCGGTGCCGGGCGCCCGGCCGAGACCGAGGTCGATCCGGCCCGGGTGCAGCGCGGCCAGCGTGCCGAACTGCTCGGCGATGACCAGCGGCGAGTGGTTGGGCAGCATCACCCCGCCGGCGCCGAGCCGGATGCCCTCGGTGTTCGCCGCCACGTGGGCGATCAGGACGCTGGTCGCCGCCGAGGCGATCCGCTTCATGTTGTGGTGTTCGGCGTACCAGACGCGCTCGTAGCCGGCGGCCGCCGCCGTCTTCGCGAGCGGGACGGCGCCGCGCAGCGCGTCGCCCGGATCCTCGCCGTCGGCGACCAGCGCGATGTCGAGGAGCGAGTACTTCGTCATCGGGCGCGTCCTCCCGCCACCAGGCGCCGCGGCTGGGCGCCGGCCCCGGGATGCCGGCCGAGGGCGTCCCGGATGGCCTACTGTCTGGGTAGGGCGCGCCCCCGCGACGCGTCCGCGGATACGAGCCTAACACGGAAGTGGATGCCCCCTTCCGGTTCTCGGGAGTGGCATGACGGACCTGCACGAGCAGACCCGCCGACCGTTGCGTTCGGACGCCGAGCGCAACCGCGAGCGGCTGGTGGCGGCGGCGCGCGCCGCCTTCCGGGAGCTGGGCGCCGAGGCTCCGATGACGGAGATCGCGCGGCGGGCCGGCGTCGGCGTGGCCACGCTCTACCGCCGCTTCCCCACCCGCGACGACCTGCTGGCCTTCGTGTTCTCCGACCGTCTGACCGGCTGCGAGGACTCCGCGCGGGCCGCCCTGGCCGACCCCGATCCGTGGCGCGGCCTCGTCGCCCACCTCGAGCACCTCCTGGCGCTTCAGCGCGAGGACCGGGCGTTCACGGCCGTGTTCCTGTTCCGGTTCGCGACCGGCGGCCCGTCCCACCCGACCGGCCCGTCCCACCCGACCGGCCCGTCCCACCCGACCGGCCCGTCCCACCCGACCGGCGGCCTACCTGGCCCGGCCGAGGGGACGACGCTGGACCGGTTGCTCAGCGCGGCCAAGGCGAGTGGGGTGGTGCGGGCCGACGTCGAGCGGGCCGACGTCATGCTCCTGCTTAAGGCCAACGACGGGGTGCTGCGCTGGGCGGCGGACCCCGAGCGGGAGAGCCGGCGCCTCCTCGAGTGGGTCCTGCGTTCCCTGCGCGCCTGACCTCCCCGCGAGCTCGAGGCACGATCCCGTCGACGCCCGCGGCGGGCCACCCGCGGGTGCGCGTGGAGGGCGGCGCGGCGGAGATCCGCCGCTTTCTCGACGCGATCGCGATCTTCCCGCCCCGGCCGGCGTCTGGGCCGGGCGCCGACAACGTCAGCCCGAGCGCGGACGCTGACGCGGTTCCGCGCGGGAAGCGGCTTCACCAGGCTGACCTGGTCGGGGTCGTCCAGTGCCGCCTGGACGATGGCGCTCGTGCAGTGGGCCCTGTTCGGCCCGCTACCCCCGGGCCAGACGTCGGTCAACGTCGTCGTCGGCGCTACGCGAAGCCCCTGCCAGCCCGGGTCACCGCCGACTGATGCCGCGTCGTCCGCGCCTGGCCCAACCGACCCCGGCAACCCCACAACGCGACTATTGACCACATGTATACATCGAGTGTAGACACTCGGGTATGACGGTTCCCATGGCGCTGCTGGGCCTGCTGGAGCGAGAGCCGAGCCACGGCTACGACCTCAAGCGCGACTACGACAACTTTTTTGGCCGGAGCCGGCCGCTGCCGTTCGGGCAGGTCTACTCGACGCTCGGGCGGCTGGCCCGGGACGGGAAGGTGGTCGTCGGCGAGACGGAACCGGGCGGCGGGCCGGACCGCAAGCGCTATGTGATCACGGAACAGGGCGTCACCGAGCTCGAGTCCTGGCTGCGCGAGCCGGTCGAGGCCGAGCCGCACCTGCAGACGGTGCTGTTCGTCAAGGTCGTGCTGGCCCTGATGTCGGGCCGTTCGGCCGAGGGGTTCCTGGACGCCCAGAGGGCGGCCCACCTGCGACGGATGCGGGAGCTGACCGAACTCAAGCGGACCGGCGGCCTGGTCGACGGGCTGCTGGCTGACCACGGCCTGTTCCACCTGGAGGCCGACCTACGCTGGATCGAGCTGACAACGGCCCGCCTCGACGCACTCGCCGAGGCGGTGCGGTCGTGACCGCCGGGAGCGCGCCGAAGGGGCCGGGACCACTCGTCGAGGCACGCGACGTCAGCCTGTCGTTCGGCTCGACGCCGGCGCTGCGCGGCGCCAGCGTCTGCGTGAGCGCGGGCGAGATCCTGGCCGTCATGGGCCCGAGCGGCTCGGGCAAGTCGACGTTGCTGCACTGCCTGGCCGGCATCCTGACCCCCTACTCGGGTGAGATCCATTTTGCCGGCCGTCGCCTGGACCGGATGCGGGAGAGCGAGCGCGGCGCCCTGCGGCGCGAGCGCTTCGGGTTCGTGTTCCAGTTCGGTCAGCTCGTCCCGGAGCTGTCCGCCGAGGAGAACGTCGCGCTGCCCCTGCTGCTGGGCGGGATGCGGCGGGCGGCGGCGCTGGCCCGGGCGCGGGCGTGGTTCGACCGGCTCGGGCTGGATGGGACCCAGACCCGCCGCCGCGGCGAGCTGTCGGGCGGCCAGGCTCAGCGCGTGGCGCTGGCCCGCGGTCTCGTCACCGAGCCTGATGTGCTCTTCGCCGACGAGCCGACGGGCGCGCTCGACTCGCTCTCCGGTGAGAACGTGATGAACCTGCTGGTCACGGCGGCGCGTGAGCAGGGCACAACCGTCGTCCTGGTCACCCACGAACCGCGGGTGGCCGCCTACGCCGACCGTGAGGTCGTCGTGCGCGACGGCAAGGTCACCGCCTTCACGCCCGCGCCGGTCCCGTCATGATCCGCCTCGGTCTGCGCCTGACCCTGGGCGGTGGGCGGGAGGCGGTCGCCCGGCTGGCCCTCATCGCGGGCGGCGTCGCGCTGGGTGTCGGCATGCTGCTGGCCACCCTGGCCGGGATCAACGCCGTCAACGCGCAGAACGCCCGCTACGCCTGGCTCGACACCGGCGCCGGGCCGGCCCCGGCCCCGGCCCAGGCCGGCTCCGGCTCCCGCTCCGACCCCGCCACCGGCCCCTCCGCGACGGCGACGGACCCGCTGTGGTGGCGGCTGAGCTCCGACCAGTTCGAGGGCCGGGTCATCGGACGCGTCGACGAGGCCGCGACCGGACCGCGCTCGCCGCTGCCGCCCGGCCTCTCGCGCCTGCCCGGGCCGGGACAGTTCTACGCCTCGCCGGCGCTGACCGCCCTGCTGCGGTCGACGCCGCCGGCCGAGCTCGGCGCCCGCTACCCCGGCCAGCAGATCGGCGTCATCGGCTCCGCCGCGCTGCCCGCCCCGGACTCGCTGATCATCGTCATCGGTCGCCGCGTCGACGATCTCGCCGGCGCGCCGGGCGCCGAGCGGGTCACCAGTATCGGTGCGACGACGCCGAGCAGCTGCCAGGGCGACTGCTACGACGTGGGCTTCAACGCGCGCGCCATCGACCTCGTCCTATCGGTCGTGACGGCGGCGCTCCTGTTCCCGATCCTGACCTTCATCGGGATCGCGACCCGGCTGTCCGCTGCCCGCCGCGAGCAGCGTTTCGCCGCGATGCGCCTCGTCGGCGCGACCCCGCGCCAGATCTCGGTGATCTCAGCCGTCGAGTCGAGCGTGGCCGCCGTGACCGGGGCCGCGGCCGGCTTCGGGCTGTTCTACCTGCTCCGGCCGGCCCTCGCCCGGATCAACTTCACCGGCGGGCGCTTCTTCACCGCCGACCTGGCCCTCAACGCCCCCGACATCCTGTTCGTCGCGATCGGCGTGCCCCTGGCGGCGGCCGGGGCGGCCCGGCTGGCGCTGCGCCGGGTGACCATCTCGCCCCTCGGGGTGACGCGAAGCGTGACCCCGCCGCGGCCGCGGGCCTGGCGCGTCCTCCCGCTGCTGGCCGGCCTGGGCGAACTGGCCTGGTTTGTGCACGCCGGACGGCCCCGGAGCACCGCCGGACAGATCGAGGCCTACCTGTCCGGGATCCTGATCACCATGGTCGGGCTGATCATCGTCGGGCCGTGGCTGACCGGCGCGGCGGCCCACCTGCTGGCCGAGCGGACCAACCGGCCGGCGGTGCTCATCGGGGCCCGCCGCCTCGCCGACAACCCCCGGGCCGGCTTCCGCGCGATCAGCGGTCTCGTCCTCGCCCTGTTCGTCACCAGCGTCGCCGTCGGGACAATTACCACGATCAAGGCCTATGGCTCGGGCGGCGGGGGCAACGGTCGCGTCCGCGCGGCCCAGGGCGCGGACGAACGCGACACGCTGATCGACCGGTACGCGACCTTCACGCCGTCCGGACCGCGCGCCGCCGCCGCGATCTCGCCCTCTCTGCTCGCCGAGCCGCGGTCGACCCCGGGTGTGCGCGGTGTGACCGTGATCCGCACGGTGTCCCGCCCGGGCCCGGGAGAATCGGAGCCCGGCGCCGCCGCGTGCGCGCAGCTCGCCGCCACCCCGGCGCTCGGCCGCTGCCCGGCCGGGACGGCGACCGTCGCCATGGGCGGCGACGGCGCCTGGTCGCGGGGTGGGGTGGACGGCCAGATCTGGCCGGCGGCCGCGGTCTCGGTCGCCCGGCTGCGGCAGCTGCCGGTCCAGGCCGTCGTCGTGGCCGCTGACGGTCCGGCGGCCGTGGAACGGGCCCGCACCGTGCTCGAACTGGCCAACCCGTACCACATGACGCCCCTGACCGTCACCGAGAACATCAACCAGGGTCTGAAGCTGATCCACGCCTACCAACGGCTGGCCGACGTGGTCATCCTCACCAGCCTGCCGATCGCCGGCTGCGGGCTGGCGGTCAGCGCGGCGGCCGGCCTGAGCGAACGCGCCCGGCCGTTCAGCCTCCTGCGGCTGGCCGGCACTCCCGTGGGCCTGCTGCGGCGGGTGGTCGCGCTGGAGAACGCCGTGCCCCTGCTGGCCCTCGCGGTCGTGTCGATCGGGACCGGGTTCCTGGCATCCGGCCTGTTCCTGCGCTCGCAGCTGGGCGAGAAGCTACAGGCGCCGGCGCTGAGCTACTACGCGCTCGTCCTGGCCGGGCTGGTCGCGTCGCTCGCGATCATCGCCTCCACCCTGCCAATGCTGAGCCGCGCCACCGGGCCGGAGGTCGCGCGCAACGAATAGCCAACCGGCGGACCCACGGCCCGGCCCACAGGTGCACGCGCTCGGGGTCGCCTCGCGTGGTCGTCCAGGCCGGCTCGCCGCCCCCGGGCGCTACCCCCGGGTCGGGGGCGGCGCCACAGCCGGGCCGGTCAGGACGCCCCGGCGGGAAGCAGGGAGCCGGCCGCGCTCTCCCGGTAGAGGGCCGCGTCGCCGAGCAGCGCCTCGTCGAGCAGGGTCCGCTTGAGCAGCAGGTGGCAGTCGTGCTCCCAGGTGAAGCCGATACCCCCGTGCACCTGGACGGCGTCGCCGGCCACGGTCACCGCCCCGTCCAGGACGAACGCGATAGCGCTGTCGATCAGGCGGGAGTCGGGCTCGGTGTCGATGAGCTCGCTGGCCTGCTCGACGGCGGCGCCGCTCGCCTCCACGGTGACGAACATGTTCGCCAGCTTGTGCTTCACGGCCTGGAAGGAGCCGATCGGCCGGTCGAACTGGACCCGCTGCTTCGCGTAGGCGACCGCCAGCGTCTGGGCCCGCGCGGCCGCGCCGATCGCGTCGGCGGCCAGCGCCAGCTTTGTTCGGCGGGCGGCCCGGCCGGCCAGGACCTCGGCCTCGGCGCCCCGCGCGAGCAGGCTGGACGCGTCGAGGGCGACGCCGCTCAGCTCGAGGGTGCCCAGGCGACGGGTCAGGTCGAACAGCTTCACGGCGGCCCGGCCGACGCCGGGCGCGGCCGCGTCGAGAAGAAACAGGGCGTAGTCGCCGTCCAGGCTGGCCGCGACCACGAGCTGGTCCGCGCTGGCCAGCTCGGGCACGAACCCGAAGGTGCCGGTCAGCGTCCAGCTGTCGCCGCTGGTCTCGGCGCGGGCCGGCGGCGGCTGGGTCGGGCCGCGCCACCGGCCGTCCGGCCCGGTCAGGGCGACCGTCGCCAGCGCGTCGCCCTCGGCGATCGCGCCCAGCACGGCGCCGGCCCGCGGGTTCGACACCGTCCGCAGCAGGCTCGCGGCCAGCACCCCGCTGGCCAGGAACGGCCCCGGGACCACCGACGCGCCGATCTCCCGGGCGATGACCATCGCCTCGGCGAAGGTGGCGTCCGCCCCCCCGAGGGCGGACGGGATCAGCAGGCCCGACCACCCCATCTCGACCATCTGCCACCAGACCGCGGGGTCGTAGCCGTCGGGGGTGTCGATCGCGGCCCGTACAGCCGGGCTGGCGCACACCTGGTCGAGGAAGCCGCGGGCGGCCTCCCGCAGCGCCTTCTGGTCGTCCAGCGCATTCTGGTCGTCGTCCATGGTCACACCGTCACCTGGGCTCTCGTGGCAGCTTCAGCACGCGTTCGGAGATGATGTTGCGCTGGATCTCGCTGCTACCCGCGGCGATCGTCCAGGTCCAGGACCGGATGTAGTCGATCATCCAGTCGCCGGAGGTGTAGCTCAGGTCGGCCCGGTTGCCCCGGTCGACCATGGCGGCCAGCCCCTGGGCGCGCACGCCCGCGTGCATCACCCGCTGGAGCAGCTCGCTGAAGAACAGCTTGCCGATCGAGGACTCCGGGCCGAACGACCCGTTGATCATCAGCCCCCGCATGATCTTCTCGACGACCATGCCGAACACGTCGACCTCACTCACCAGCCGCCCGAACTCCTGGCGGAAGGCGGCGTCCGGGTTGTCCCCGGCCAGCGCGGCCAGCCGCTCAAGTGTCACCAGGAGGCCCTGGTGGAGCTCCAGCAGCTGCGCGGCCCGCTCGGTGAGCAGGGTGGTCTGGGCGATCTGCCAGCCGTTGTTCTCCAGCCCGACGCGCATCGACGCCGGGATGCGCACGTCGGTCAGGAAGATCTCGCTGAACTCGCTGCCGCCGGTGGCCTGCCGGATCGGCCGGACCTCGACCCCGGGGGCGTGCATGTCCATGATGAAGATCGACAGCCCGCGGTGCTTGCTCACCGACGGGTCGGTCCGGGCCAGCAGCAGGCACCAGGTGGACCGGCTGGCCATGCTCGACCAGATCTTCTGCCCGTTGACGACGTAGTCGTCGCCGTCGCGGACAGCCCGGGTGCGCAGCGACGCCAGGTCCGAACCGGCCTCCGGCTCGGAGAAGCCCTGGCACCACGACTCCCCGTCGAGGATGCCGCGCAGCAGCAGCTTCTGCTCGTCGGTGCCGTGCTCCAGCAGCGTCGCGGCGGCGTGGCCGAGCGCGATGGCCTGGAAGCGGGGCCGTGGCGCGCCGGCCCGGGCCGACTCCTGCTGGATCACGATCTGCTGGGCCAGCGGGAGCCCCCCGCCGCCCTGGGCGACCGGCCAGTGGGGAACCAGGAAGCCGCCCGAGTGCAGCGTCCGCGACCACTCGCGGAAGAACTCCTCGGTCTCGTCGTCGGTGGCCCGCCGCAGCCGCTCCTCCCAGTCGGGTGGAGTGTGCTCGGCGAACCAGGCTCGGACCTGCTTGCGGAACGCCTCCAGCGACTCGGGGTCTTTCCGCTCCCCGGCCGGTGTCGCGCCGGCCTCGCCTGTGGACATCGCGACTCCCGTCGTCAGGGCTGGTTACGTCGGTGGGGCGTGTACTCGTGCATGTTCCGCCGTCGGGGCCGGCATCGGCTACGCCTCTCGCCAGGCGCCATGACCCGTGCCAACATCTATCATATAAGTACCCCTATTTCTCGTGACCACTGTCGCTTCTCGTGACCATTGTCGCGACGAGGAGGAAAGTTGACCGTCCACGCCAAGGCGGCGGGCCGCGTTCTCGTGATCTCCATTGACCGGCCCGAACGGCGCAACGCGATCGACGGCGAGCACGCCCGGGCGATCGCGGCGGCGGTGGACCGGCTCGAGGACGATCCCGAGCTGTGGGTCGGGGTGCTGACCGGCACCGACGACTGCTTCTGCGCCGGCGCCGACCTGCGCGCCCGGGTGGCCGGCGAGCAGGTCACCGACGAGCGCGGCTTCGCCAGCTTCACCCATCGTGCCCGGGAGAAACCGGTGATCGCCGCGGTCGAGGGAGTCGCCTTCGGCGGTGGCCTGGAGCTGGTCCTCGCCTGCGACCTGGCGGTGGCGTGCACCTGTGCCCGCTTCGCGCTGCCCGAGGTGAAGCGCTCGATGCTGCCCGCCGCGGGCGGCGCCTACCGGCTCGGCCGGCTGATCCCGTCCCGGGCGGCCACGTGGATGCTGCTGAGCGGCGAGCCGGTGACGGCGGCCCGGGCCGCCGAGCTCGGCCTTCTCAATGAGGTCGTGCCCTGCGGGCAGGCCCGAAATCGCGCGGTTGAGTATTCCAATCTGATCGCGGAAAACGCGCCGCTGGCCGTCCGGGCCACCCTCCGGCTGGCCCGGGACACCGCCGGCACCACCGACGAGGAAGCAATGCGACGCACCCGCGCCGAGTACGCCGCGTTAGGCCGGACGGAGGACTACCGGGAAGGCCCGCGCGCTTTCCTGGAAAAGCGAGCGCCGCGCTGGGCGGGCCGCTGAGCCGTCCCGCCCGGCCGCCCGCCCAGCCGCCAACCCGTCCGGTCCACCCGTCCGTGTACGGGAAACGTCTCGAACATGATCTGACCCATCCCGATCATATCCCGCGCCCGCAACAGTCGTTGTACGCCCGCACACTCGCCAATGCCAGATCCTTGTCCCTCCCCTCCAGGAACAACTGACCACAGAACCTCGGCACCGTCGGGAAACAGAGCGACGCCAACCTGCCGCCCTCCGCGACCGGGGCTCCGCCCATTCTCCCGGTCGCTTCGGGCGGGTGGCCTCCGTGTTGTTCTCATCCAGCACCTTTAACCGAGCCGCCTGGTCGAAACACCCCGGATGCATGTCCTCATACGTGATCGGATCCTCGGAGCCCTCATCCTCGAAACCCGCGTACGTTTCAGGATTTTCATCCGGACCGGTTGCCCGGCACAGACGGCGGTCCTAGCGGTTCTGGGACTCCAGCCACGCGTTCATCGCCTCGAGATGGGTCTGCATCCGGTGCCGGGCCAGCGCCCCGTCCCGCGCGATGACCGCCTCGGCGATCTTGTCATGCGCCGCGCGGACCTGCGCCGCGATCTCGGGACTGGCGCTGCCAGCGACGATGGCCTGCGTGGTGAGGCTGGTCAGGACGTCGAGGAACACGATGAAGGCGGGGTTCCCGCTGGCCCGCACGATCGCCCGGTGCAGGCTGTGGGTGCCGCCGAGGCCGCCCTCACCGGTCTCCAGTCGCCGCTCGGCGGCGCAGATCGCGCGCAGCTCGGCCACGCCCTCCTCGTCGATACGGTTGGCGGCCAGCTCGACACACTTCAGCTCGAGCGCCGACCGCGCCTCGAAGAGATCACGTGTCGTGGCTCCCAGGTAACGCAGGGCAAGTGCGGCGCCGTAGGCGACAGCGGCCGGGTTCGGCGCGCGGACCACCAGGCCGCCACCGGGGCCCTGCCGCATGGTCGCCACGTCGTGGTGCTCGAGCAGGCGGATGGACTCGCGCAGCACCCCGCGGCTGACGCCGAGGCGGTTGATGAGATCCGTCTCCGAGCCGAGCACCTCGCCGACCGGCCAGCCGCGGTCGATGATCTCCTGTTCCAGCTGGCGGGCGACCTTTTCCGCGCGCTTGCGCTTCTCGGGAAAGCCGGCCGCCTCGCCGGAGGAGGTCCCGAGCGCGGCTCCGTACTCGGCAGCGGTCGACATGGCGGCTACTTTAACTCACCGGCCGGCTTTTCCGCCCTTGATCGCGATCTCCGCCCACCCCCACGCCACCCAGGTGGGCGGACGCCCGCTTCGCGGGGAATCCGCTGTTCCAGCGGCCTCCGGTCCGGTGCCCGCGGTCAACTCGCGAACGACTGACCGCAGCGGGTGAGCGGCTGGTCCGGTACAAAGCTGGTCCCGTCGGCCGAGACGCGCGTGACGAAGTAGCAGGGCTCGATCGACGCGCTGGCCGTCGCGAGGTCGAGAGGTCGCGGCAGGAGCTGGCCGGCGTCGTAGCCGCGCAGGGCATGGAGCCGCTTGAGGACCGACGCGCGAGTCGGGCAGGGGCCGGCGAGCTTGAGCCCCTGGATGAAGAGGTCGGCGGATATCCATCCCTCGAGGGCGAACTGGTCGCGGGGCTGCTGGAGGTACGGCGCGTAGGCGGCCATGGCGTTCAGGTACTGGGTGGTCGCCGCGGTCGGACTCTCGAACGGCCTCGCCACGGTAAGGAAGTAGGAACCGGCGAGCCGCGACCCGAAATTCCGCGGCGTCGCACCGCCGTAACCGACCAGCGAGATCACCAGCGGGTGCTCGCCCAGGGCGGCCAGCGCCGACACCACGCCGGCCAGCGCCCCCGGGTCCACGGCGGACACGAGCGTGTCGACGTCCTCGGACTTCAGCCGGGCCGCGGTCTCCGAGTACCGAGCACCCGAGAGCGGGATCTTGACCTGCTCGGCGACCGGGACCCCGCCATCCGTGAGCCCCGCTCGCAGCACGTCGCTGATGACGTTGCTGGCGCCGATCAGGGCGACCGAGAGCACGGCGGCGCGATGACCGCCGTGACTGTTCACGAGATCGCCGAAGGTGGAGACGGGCTGTCCCTCCACCTGGTTCGAGACGGTGACCATGTTCGGGTGGAGCCGCCACGAGCCGTCCGTGGCCTGGCCGACCACCGGGACGTTCTGGCTGGCCAGGAATTCGGCCGCGCCGCCGAGGTTGGCCGAGCCCCCCAGGAGCCCGAAGACCTGGTCGGTCCGGATGAGACGCCGGGCGCTCGCCGCCGCGCCCTCGTCCGTGGAATCGTCGTTCTCCCATTTATAGGAGATGGTCCGGCCGTTGACACCGCCTTGGGCGTTCGCCAGGCCGATACGGGCGTCTATCCCGGCCCGGACCGGCAGCAGAATTGCCGCCGCCGCGCCCGCTGACGGGGTCAGATAACCGAGATCAATCGATTGCGCCGTAACCCCGGGCACGCCGGTTGGGCAGTTTCCGCCGACAGCCGTCTGTTTGCCGGCAGCACACGAACTTAACCCAAGCGCAACAAGGACCAGAAATCCGGCGAACATCGGCTTCGCCCGCGCTGTCACGTGACTGTGTTTGTTCCGTGCCCACACAAGATCCTCCAATGCGGGTATAGGATTCCGCCGAATCCTACTCAGGTGTCATCGCTGGGCGAGGGCCGTCCCGCCTTGGTCTTCAGGCCGGCGGCCACGCTCCGAACAAACAGTCAGACCGATCCGTCAATACCGAGACCTGTCCATGGGCCCGGGCAGATCGTTGTTGCTTTGGGTTAGGAAATGCGAACGGGGAGACGCCCGCCGCGACCCGCCGAATGTGACGCATCAGACATGGTCAGTCCAGCAGAGAAGCGTTTATCAGGGTCGCACGGCCCGTGATGGGGTTTGCTGTGGCCAGCGCCCTGATCGCCGTACAACGGCAACTACGAGCCGGTGTTCGGCGGCAAGGCGCGGGAGATCTCCGCGGTACTCCACGGCTAGGGGCTGACCGGCTCCGGCTCACGCGGTCCAGGAGCCGGCCTTGCCGCCGGACACGTCGAGCACCGCGCCGGTGATGTAGCGCGCCTCGTCCGACGCCAGGAAGACAATGGCCGCCGACACGTCCGCGCACTCGATGTGCGGGACGCCCATCGGGATCAGCGCGGTGAACCGGGGCTCGGCGTCCTCCCAGGTTGGGTTCTCCAGGTCGGGGCGGAAACGGCGGTAGATCTCGTCGTTCTGGATCAGCGGCGTGTTCACCGCGGTCGGCGCGACCGCGTTCGCGGTCACGCCGGTCGAGGCCAGCTCCAGCGCGGTGGACTTGATCAGTCCGATGATCCCCCACTTCGAGGCGGCGTAGTGGGCGGCGTTGGGGGCGCCCATCCGGCCCATCGTGGAGGCGGTGGCGATGATCCGCCCGTGCCCCTGCCCGGCGAGCACCGGAGCCGCCGCCCGGATCGCGTGGAACACGCCGGTCAGGTTGATGTCCACGATCGTGCGCCAGGCCTCGGGCCGCATCTCGGCGACCGGACTGTAGCTGGCGACACCGGCGTTGGCCACGACGACATCGAGCCCGCCCAGCTCGGCGGTGGCCCGGGCCACTGCGCCGTCCACCGCCTCGAAGTCCCGGACGTCCCCCTTGATCGCCAGGCAGCGCCGGCCGAGGGCCTCGATCTCCTTCCGCGTCGCCTCGAGATCCTCGGCCGTCGCCAGCGGGTATGACAGCACCGGCTCGTCCCGGCACGCGTCCAGCAGCACGACGTCGGCGCCGCGCTCGGCGAAGGCGAGCGCGTGGGACCGGCCCTGCCCCCGGGCACCGCCCGTGATCAGGACGACCTTGTTGTCAAAGCGAGTCATCGGAAACCTCACCCTCCATGCCGGTCGTGTGCTGGGCGGTCGTGCGCTCAGTCGAAGGCGACGACGCCGCGCAGGGACTCTCCGGACCCGCTACGCGCCGGCGATGCGGTCGAGCAGCCGAAGCAGGTACTCCGCGAACCGGTCAGGGTCCTCGGACATCGGGAAATGGCCCAGGCCGGCCATCACCTCGAAGTGGACGCCGGGGATCTCCTTGGCCGTCTCGATCGACGCCGGCACGGTAAAAGCGTCGTACTCGCCGGTCAGCATGTACAGCTGGCAGTCCGGGTGGCTGAGCAGGTGAGCCTGGCCGCGCAGGTCGTGGTCGATGCTGTAGTAGTAGATGTCGCCGGGAAAGATGCCGGGCGCGCCCTGGGCGTAGTGAAAGCGCGTCTCCTGCCGGTAGGCCTCGGGCGCGGTGACGCTCATGGACTGCATCATCGAGGCCGCGTGGAACGCCGCGCCGTCGCCGAGGTCGCGCACTTCGTGGGCGTCGTCGTCGCTGGCGCCGATGCCGATGTAGAGCGCGCCCTCGCAGGCGATCACGGCCCGGAAGGACTCGGGGTGGAACCGGGCCAGGTCAAGGGCAAGCATGCCACCCACCGACGCCCCGACGAACGCCGGGCGGTCCAGGCCGAGCACCGCCGCCAGCGTGACCGGCACGCTCATCAGGAACTCGCGGGTCAGCGCGTACGGCCGCGCCCACCAGGCGACGCCGCTCGGCGGGACCGACTTGCCGTGGTACGGCAGGTCGTAGCTGATCACCCGGAACCGGCTGGTGATCCGCTCGTCCTCGAGGACATGCCGCCACTGCCGGCCGTCCGAACCCGCGGTGTGCTGGCACAGCAGGGGGATACCGGTCCCGGCCTCCTCGTAGTAGACCCGGTAGCTCACCCCGTCGAGGTCCAGGTGCACGTAGCGGCCCACGGCGGCGTCGTGCGTCCCGTGCGGGCGCGAGGCGGCGAGCACCCGCGGGGTGGGGTCGAGGCCGTTGGCCGCGTGGCGCAGCAGGTCGACGAGGCGCCGCACCGCCAGGTGGCGCTCCGCGTCGCGCGGCGCGGGCTCGACCGCCATCCCGCCGGAGCAGGCCCCGAAGACATCGGCGTACCCGGGCGGCGGCACCGCCGCGAGCACCTTGCCCCACGCCTCGGGCGTCCCGCTCACCGTGATGTCGCCTCCGCCGCCCCCGCCGGTCGCGTCGGTCGCCGGCACGAGGCTGAACTGGCCGCGGTCCACCGCGATCCGGTACGTCACCCCGTCGACGAGGAGCGTCACCGTGCCAGTCCAGGCCCGGCTGTTCAGGCGCAGCTCGCCGTCGGCGTTGGCGAACCGCACCGCCTCGTCGACCGTCGAGGAAGCAAGGGAGGGCGCTGGGGCTGTAGTCATCGATTCACCAATCCGCCTAGGACAGACAGCGATCGCTCCGTACGGCGGGAGGCCAGCCCGGGGGGACCGACGAGGACATGATCGGCGGCCTCCCTCCTGCGGGAGAAATCGACAATCCCGAAACGAGCCGATAATAGGGTGCTCGAACCCTAGCGCACACAGGCGATACAGGACACTTTTCAAGGCAGTCGAGGAGGCGTCACCGACGCCGGACCCGGCGGTCGCCGCGTCCCCTTCGCCGCGCGGGTAGCCCGGATCTGTCGGTTCCGGCGCCGCCCGGGCCTATCGGAGCACGGCGTCAGCGAAGTCCCGCAGGTCCGCGGCGGCCGTGCGGGAGCCCGCCCACGGCTGGACGACCACCCGGTCCACCCCGGCGGCGGCCCAGGCGTCCAGGTCCGACCGGTCGCGGACGTCACCGCCCACCGTGATGGTGAAGCCGTCGGGCCCGCGGCCGGCCTCCGCCCGCAGGCGGCGCAGGGTCGTGACCTTGGCGGCGGCCGACGCCTGGGTGTGGCGCATCCCGATCCAGCCGTCGCCGAGGCGGGCCGCCCGGCGCAGCGCCGGCGCTGACTCCCCGCCGACCAGCAGCGGCACCCCGCCAGGCCGGGCCGGCTTAGGCCTGAAGCCGACCGGGCCGAACGAGTAGAACTCGCCGCGGTGGGCGATCCGCTCCTCGGACCACAGCCGCCGGCAGAGGCCGATCGATTCGTCGAGACGGCGGCCGCGGTCCTCGCTTGGGACCTGCGCAGCCTCGAACTCGCTGGTCAGCCAGCCGGCACCGACGCCGAACAGGGCGCGGCCCCCGGAGACGACGTCCAGGGTGGCGACGGCGCGCGCGGCCGCGAACGGATGGCGCAGGCCGAGCAGGTAGACGTAGGTCCCGAGCCGGACGCGCTCGGTGATCCCGGCCAGATAGGACAGGTACCCGAGCGAGTCCAGCAGCGGTGTGTCCGGCTGCATCCGGGCGTCCTTCTCGGCGGTACCGAGGCTCCCCCGCGCCTGGACCGGGGCGACCAGGTGATCGGAGACGAAGACGGACTCGATCCCGGTCTCGTCGGCGGCCAGCGCCACCTCACGCCACGACTTCGGGTTGAGCCCCCCGAGCGTGATCCCCAGGCTGACCGTCCGGTGGCCGTCGCGGCTCGGGGTGGCGGGCGTCGGGGTGGCGGGCGTCGGGGTGGCGGGCGTCGGGGTGGCGGTCACAGCGACGGGTTCACCCCGCCGGCGACCGTCACCAGCTGGCCGGAGATGTTGCGGGCCTGCTCGCTGAGCAGGAACGCGACGGTGTGGGCGATGTCCTCGGGCGCGTTGGGCCGGCCCAGCGGGTTGCGGTCCCGCCAGTCGTCCACCGCCGGGAAGCCGGCGATACCGGCGGCCAGGGTGAGCGTCCCGCCGGGCGCTACCGCGTTCACGTTGACGTTGTACGGCCCGAGCTGCTCGGCTACCGACCGGGTCAGCGCGACCAGCCCGGCCTTGGCCGCCGCGTAGTGGGCGTGCGCCGGCGAACCGGCCCAGCTCGTCGACGCGATGCTGACGATCTTCCCGGACCGCTGCTCCATCATCGGCCCGGCGGCCCGGCGGATGCAGTAGAACGCCGAGCTGAGGTTGACCTGCAGCACCCGCGACCACTGGTCGTCGGTGATGGACCAGACCGGGTTGTCGATCGGGCCCTTGATGCCGCCGGCCACGTTCACCAGCACATCGACGCGGCCCCAGCGCTCCAGCGCCGCGTCAACGGCCGCCGCCGCGCCCTCGGGCCGGCCGACGTCGGCCACGACCGGCGCGAGCTCGACGCCCGGGCCGGACAGCTCCTCGACCAGCGGGCCCAGGCTGTCGCGCCGGTCGTTGAGGACCAGGTTGTAGCGGTCGACCAGCAGGCGGGCGATCGCGCCGCCCATCATCCCGCCGGCCCCGGTCACGACGGCCGCTCCCCGCGGCCCGGACGCGGTGGGCATCAGCAGCCCTCCCAGGCCACGGCGCCGTTCGGCGACGCGCCGTTCGGTGCCGAAGCGGCTGGCGTGCCCCTCGACCCGGTCGCCAGCCACGACGGGTCCTCGTCCGCGTCGCCCGACATCCAGCGGCCCATCGCCGCGAGGTGGATCCGCATCCGGTGGCGGGCCACCGCCGCGTCGCCGGCGATCACCGCCTCGGCGATCTTAGTGTGCGCGACGCGAACGTCGGCCGCGACCGTCGCCGACCGCTCTCGGCGGCCGGTGGACAGCTGCGTGAGGATCCGGACGAAGTGCACGAATGCCGGATTGCCGCTGGCCTCGGCCAGGGCGGTGTGGAGATCGTGCGATCCGATGTCCCCGTGCTCCTGCGCCGCGTGCTCGTCGGCGAGGACCTTGCGCAGCTGGGCGATCCGTTCCTCGTCGATGCGCTGGGAGGCGAGCTCGACGCAGCGCAGCTCCAGCACCGAGCGGGCCTCGAAGACGTCCCGTGGGCTGGCCTTCATGAAGGCGAGGTTGAGCGCGCTGGCCCGGACGGCGGCGTCCGGCGCGGGCTCCTTGATGACCAGGCCGCCGTTCGGGCCGCGGCGCATCGTTGCCACGTCGTGGTGCTCGAGCATCCGGATGGCCTCGCGCAGGACGGCCCGGCTGACCTTGAGGCGGGCCAGGAGCTCCGGCTCGGATCCCAGGCCGTGCCCCACCGGCCAGCCGAGGTCGATGATCTCGTTTTCCAGCCGCTCGGCGACCCGCTGAGCGAGCTTGCGCCCGTCCCGTTCGTCCGGCGGGATGAACGGCTGGGGCATGTGGGCTCCTCGGTCAGAACCAACGGTGAGCGGAACGACGGCGCGGTGATGGGCGGGAACGGTGACACCGTGCTACCAGAGACCTCCCGGTCTCGCCGTGGGCGCCGAAGCGCGCGACTTCCGACCTCATGGCGGCCCGCCGCGATCGCCCACCCGCCGCGCCGAGCCAGCCAGTAGGGCACCGCCCCCCCGCGGACGGTAGGACTGCGGCCGATCCGGTCGTCGGCCACGGGAGGGCCCTAGTCAGGGCCTTGCGGTACACTCACCAGACGAGCCTAGCGGAGCGGACTCGGAAACTCTTGACTGCACATCGGGTTGTGCGCAGAGTCCAGCATACTCATTATACCGTAGGGTGATCCCGATCAAGCGCTCCCCGCCCCGGGTGCGCGGGATCCGAAGTGGCCCCGACCAACGCTCAGCGAGACAGGCGAAGTGATCACCTCGAACGGGCTGGGTGGCGGTCTGTGGACACGGGACCTCAGCCGGGCTCACCGGGTCGCGCGCCGACGGCGAAGTCGTCCGCGTCCAGCCGGATCACCGCGCCCTGATCCCCCACCGGCCGCGCCCAACCCATCCTTCTAGTTACGCGGTGTCACGGGCCTTTGACGAGATCGGAGACGACCTGCCGGCGCAGGATCTTGCCGGTGACGGTGCGGGGCAGCTCCGGCCAGCAGGTGACCTGGGCCGGCGTCCGGGAGCCGCGCAGCCGGGCCCGGACATACTCGCGCAGTGCCGCCGTGTCGATACCGGGCTCGCCACTGAGACCGCTGTGGCCGGCGGCCGGGACGACGACCGCCTCGATCCGCTGGCCCCACTCGTCGTCCGGGACACCCACCACGACCGCGTCCGCCACCGCCGGGTGGGAGAGCAGGACCTCCTCGATCTCGGCCGGGGCGATGTTCTCCGCCCCCCGGATGATCGTGTCGTCGACCCGGCCCTCCAGGAACAGGTAGCCCTCGGAGTCGAGATGCCCTCGGTCGCGGGTGTCGAAGAACCCGCTCTCGTCGACCGAGGAGGCACCACCGGCGTACTTGCCCGACACCTGCTCGCCCCGCACCCAGACCCGCCCGGACTCCCCCGGCGCCACGAGGGCACCGCCCTCGTCCCGGATCTCCAGCTCGATCGCGGGCACGACCGTGCCGACCGAGCGCAGCCGCGCCCGCACCGCCGGGTCCGCGCTGGCCAGCGCGGCCCGGTGGTCCTCCGGGCCGAGCACCGTGATGGTCGAGCTGGTCTCGGTCAGGCCGTAGGCGTTGACGAAGTCCACGTCGGGCCAGGTCACCAGCGCCTGCTCGATGACCTTCTCCGGCATCCGCGCGCCGCCGTACGCCAGCGTGCGCAGGGACGGGACCGCCAGCTCCGCGCGCGGCAGCTCCATGATCCGCGCGAGCATCGTCGGGACGACCATGGCGTTCGTGACTTCCTCGGCGCGGACCTCCGCCAACCACTGGGCCGGGGTGAAGTTCTCCAGGACGATGAACCGGCGCCCGGCATAGAGATTGGTCAGAACATTGGAAACCGCCGCGATGTGATACGGGGGAACACTCATCAACGCGGCCTCGTCCTCGCCCGCGCCGGCGAACTCGGTCGAGTTGATGACGTAGGAGACCAGATTGTCGTGCCGGAGCAGGACGCCCTTGGGGGCCGCCGTCGTCCCGCTCGTGTAGATGATGACGGCGGGAACGCCCTCCGCGCCGTCGTCACCTTCGTCGCCGTCGCCGGCGTCGGCGTCGGCGTCGGCACCGGCCGCGGCCGCCCGCTCCAGCCACTCGGCCGGCGACATCGCGACCAGCCCGGCCCGGACCACCGCCTCCGCGTGGCCCTCGTCCGTGACCACCAGCGCCCCCGGATGCCGCGCGAGCAGCCCCTGGAGCTGCGCGTCCCCGAGCCGGTAGCTGACCGGGACCAGCGGTATGCCCGCCCGGGCCGCCGCGAACAGCGCGACCGGGAACGCCGGCCCGTTCACGGCCAGGTAGACCAGCGCGCTCGCGCTCCGGGCCCGGAGCAGCCCGGCGCCGCCCCCCACCAGTTCCCGCAGTCGCGCCGCGGTCAGCCCCAGCTCCCGGCGACCCACGACACACCGGTCGGGAAACCCGTCGGCCGCCATGTCCAACAGCATGGTCACGTTCACAACAGGCTCCCTAGACGATCGCCACGGCGCCGTCGGCACGAACAGCGCCCCGCCCACCGACCGGGCGACCAGCCTTCATCACCGGTCCGGGCCTCCTCACCAGTCGAACCTTTCGACCGCGAAGCAGGGTATCCCAGGCGTAGGGTTGTCAGCCCGAAATGCCGGAGTACGAGGGGTTTCCAGAGTGGATGGCAAGCCGGACTCCCGGCGCGGCCCCGATCTCGCCGGACCGGCCAGGGGCCGCCGGACCCAGGGCGAGCGGCGCCCCGTCGACGGCCAGGACGCCCTTCCCGCCCTTCATGCACAGCAGCTCGAGCCCGATGGCCTCGTTGACGTAGCGCTTCCCGAGCTTGGTCTCGCCGGTCAGGGCCGGGTCCAGCTCACCCTTCGCCGCGCCCGCGGTCCTCGGGTCGATCATCTCGGGACCGCCGCACGTCAGCGCGATCTCCGACGCGGGAGCCTTGACGACGATCACCGTCGTGGCGTCAACGGCGCTGGTGAAGTGCTGACCAACGCGCACCTTCATCCGCGGCACCTCCATGTGTTGCCCGACGGGAAGCGTGTTACCGGTGGGCTCACGGTCACCGAGCCGAAGCCGAGGGAGATGACCACAGTCACCTCCCTCCTCACTAACCAGTGGAGCAGTATACCGTACTTTCAGTATCTCGGCGGCTGGACCCGAATGATCCCTCTCAGCTCCAAGAAAGGCTCACTAAATGGCAAACGACCTCACCGTGGAGCGCCGCGGCCCGGTCTCCTGGGTGCGGCTGCGCGCTCCCCGTTCGAACGCGCTCACGCCCAGGTTTGTCTCCGAGCTGACCGCCGCGCTCGGAGAGGCCGAGGCGGACCCGGCGGTCACCTGCCTGGCTCTCACCAGCGAAAGCCGGAACTTCTGCACCGGGGCGGACCTCGACCTCCTGCGGTCGGTGGGAAAGGACCCCCTCGAGGAGAGCAACTATGCCGCCCTCGGATCGATCTACGACATGTTCTGCGCCCTGCAGAACGCGTCCATCCCGACCATCGCGGGGGTAGGCGGCTTCGTTGTCGGAGCGGGGATCAACCTGGCGCTGGTCTGCGACCTGCGGATCGTGGCCGACGACGTCCGGGTCCGCGGGTTCGCCGCCGCCGGCGTCCACCCGGGCGGCGGCCATCTCTCCCTCCTCCTGCGCAACCTGGGGCCGAGCACCGCCGCGGCCGTCGCGCTGTTCGGCCAGGAACTCGACGCCGCCGGCGCCGTGGCGAGCGGGTTCGCCTTCGAGCAGGTGGCCCGCGACGACCTCGACGCGCGGGTCGAGGAGCTGGCCCGCGGGGTCGGCGACGACGCCGCGCTGGCTCGGAAGGTCACTGCCAGCTACCGCCAGAGCCGTCGGAGTGACCTCACTCCGGAGTCGGCCGTGCTTCTCGAGCGCGCCTCGCAGCTGTGGAGCCTGCGGCGGAGGTGAGCCGCGGCTCGGTCACCCGGGCCTTTGATTTACCCGGTTACCTCGACTCCGTGGCGGACTCCGGCGGCGGCACCGCCTTCGGCTCGGTCCGGCGCCGAATGATGAACAAAGCCCGAATAGCCCTCCGCCGCGACCTTGTCGCAGATTTCCCGGTAGGCGCCGACACCGCCGGCGTAGGGGATGAAGACTCGTGGCTTCCCCGGAATGTTCGCGCCCATGTACCAGGACGCGGCCCGCGGGTAGAGCGCGTGGCTCGCCACCTCGCCGACGTGCTCGACCCACCGGTCCTCGGCCGTGGCGTCCGGGACGGTCACCGTTATCGCCCGCTCCCGCAGGTACGTCAGGTAGTCGGCGATCCAGTCCACATGCTGCTCGATCGAGACGACCATGTTGCTGAGCACGGACGGGCTGCCGGGGCCGGTCACGGTGAAGAGGTTCGGGAATCCCGCGCCGGCCAGCCCCAGATAGGCGCGGGGGCCGTCTCGCCATTTGTCCCGCAACCGGACGCCTCCACTGCCGCTGATCGCGACCCGGTTGAGCGGGCCGGTGATGGCGTCGAAGCCGGTGGCGAACACGATGGTGTCGAACTCGTAGTCGACACCGCCGGCCCGGATGCCGGTGGCGGTGACGGTCTCGATCGGCGCGTCCCAGGCAGCGCCAGCTGTGTCCCTACAGCTTCAACAAGTAACGTGATCGGGTCACCAGTCAAACGGTGGGTATCAGTGGCCAGGTGGACAGGTGACCCGGCCGGCCCCAAGGGCGGCCTGGGGCCGAACCTCCTGTCGGGCGAGTGTCGCCCGGGCCGCCGCCGGGTGCCCATCCCAACTCGGCGCCCGCCAGTCGCCGTCGCCCTCGCCGGCGACGGCCGCGACCAGAGGGTGAGGTGGCCCGGCGTTCGGCGCCGCCGGGCGGCACTCGCCCGGCGCCGGTGGCTATCTCGTGGCGGCGGCGCCGGACCGGTGAAGGCACAGCTTGATCCGCTGGAGATAGTCGTCGAAGGACTCCTCCTCGCGCCAGGTCTGATAGGCGGTGCGGGTCGCCGCAATGGCCAGGTTCAGCTCCAGGGTCGTGTTCAGCTCGTCGCCCTCGGCGGTGCGGGATGTCACCCACTCGCGCAGGTCCGCGACGAACACCTCGCCGAAGTGCTGGGTGGACTGGGCGAGGGCGGGCGACTGCGCCTTGAGCCGCCGTTGCACCGGCATGCGATGCCGCATGTTCTCGGCCCAGCCCATAATGATCGCGGTCAACGAGTCCCACAGCGGCTCGTCCGCCGGACGGGAGCTCATGAGGCGTTGCCACTGGTCCCGCTCCTCGGGATTGTGGTCGAAGACCGCGGCCTCCTTGCTCGCGAAGTAGTTGAAGAAGGTACCCCGCGAAACGTTCGCGGCCGCGGCGATCTGCTCGACGGTCACCGCCTCGTATCCGAACTCGTCGAACAGCTCGAGCGCGGCGGTCCGGATCGCCTGCCAGACCGCCAGCTTCTTACGTTCCCGCAGGTTCATAGGTCCTCCCACGACGATCCTATGGCGAGCATTTTGTTGTGCTCAAGCCGCGGTCGGTGTAGGTTTTTCGACCCAGATCACGACCGGACCGGCGGCGCGGGACCGGCGGCGGGCGCCGGCTCCGGCCGGGCCGACGCCAGCACTTACATCGGACCGGGCGGGCGGCACCACCAGAATGGCGGCGACCCCACGCGTGACCCCGGGCGGTTCCTGGCATCACGTTTCCCAGGTGGTGGTGATCCAGACCGCGTTCACGGTCAGGTATTCGTCCAGGGAGTGTTCGGCCAGTTCGCCACCCCATCCGATCACGCTGCCCCATCCGTTCCCGCGATGCCCTCCGAAGGGGACAGCCGCGCCCTGGCCGCCAGGCCGGGGTGCGAGCCGCCAACCGCCTCCCGCCGGCCACGGGGCCCCGCCGCCGACAGGGGCCGACGGGCCGACGGGCCGGGAGGCCGGGAGGCCGGAGGACCGACGACCCTTCACTGGACGAGTTCAATTTTGCACTGATATAAATTCCGTGTCGAGCAACTGGACGGGAACCCGCCCGGCGGGCTCCCGTCGCACGTCGGTCTGGAAGGGATGCGTGTGAGCAAGGTCTGGTTCATCACCGGCACCTCCCGCGGCTTTGGGCGCTCCTTCGCGGAAGCCGCGCTCGAGCGCGGCGACAAGGTCGCCGCGACCGCCCGCGACACGAGCTCGCTGGACGATCTGGTCGCGAAGTACCAGGACTCGGTACTGCCGTTGGCCCTCGACGTCACCGACAGGCCGGCCGTCGACGCCGCCGTCGCGTCGGCCCATCAGGCATTCGGCCGCCTCGACGTCGTGGTCAACAACGCGGGCTACGGCCTGTTCGGCATGGTCGAAGAGCTTTCGGAGCGGCAGCTGCGCGACCAGCTGGAGACCAACTTCTTCGGCGCGGTCTGGGTGACCCAGGCCGTCCTGCCGATCCTGCGTGGCCAGGGAAGCGGCCACATCGTGCAGATCTCCACCATCGGCGGTATCGGCGCGTTCCCGTCGCTGGGCGGCTACCACGCCTCGAAGTGGGCCCTGGAAGGCCTCAGCGAGTCCCTGGCCCAGGAGGTCGCCGGCAGCGGCGTCAAGGTCACGCTCGTGGAGCCCGGCGGCTTCGCCACCGACTGGATGGGTTCCTCGGCGGTACACACCGAGCCGAACCCCGCCTACGACCACATCCGGCAGGCCATGGCGGCGCGCGGCGGCGGCGTGCAGCTCGGTGATCCGACCGCCGTCGGCCCGGCGCTGCTGCGGATCGTCGACGCCGAGAACCCGCCGCTGCGGGTCCTGTTCGGAACACCGCCGGTCGAGATGGTCAAGCACATCTACGCCCAGCGCCTGCAGACCTGGAGCGAGTGGGAGCAGGTCTCCCATGCCGCCCAAGGGTTGCATCAGGCACAGAAATGAGGATGCCTATCACACCGCCCTGGCGGGCGAACCTCACCGTGAGCGAGGGGGAGCGTCACCCCCGTCACACGCTGCCTCGCCACACGGGCGGGTGAACGGCGCCGGGACAGCGGCCAGGCGAGGGAGTCACTTCGGAATCAGCCAGCGGATCGGCTCCAGGGTGGGTCCCACGAGGCGCCCGAGGGCCGTCGACGAACGAGAAGCAACTCCTGAAGTTGAAGATCAAGGGAGAACGCGGTGGCAGTTCCTCGGTTCGAGCAGTGGATAGCGGGCCGGGCTGTCGCGCCCGCGGGCGGCCAGTACCTGGCGTCGTACAGCCCGGTTGACGGCGAGCTCGTGGCGGAGATCGCCCAGGGGACGCCGGCCGACGCGGCGGCGGCCGCCGAGGCGGCCGCGGCCGCGCAGCCCGCGTGGGCGGCGCTCTCCTCCGCCCAGCGCTCCCAGGCGCTGCTCGCGGTGGCGGCGGTGCTGCGCGAGCACTTCGACGAGTTCGTCGAGCTGGAGGCGGCGGAGACCGGCAAGCTCACCAGCCATCTCAAGCCCGAGATCAACAGCTCGATCGAGTACTTCGAGTACTACGCGGCGGTCGTGCGCGGCCTGCGCGGCCAGAGCCTGGAGCCGGCGGCCGGGTCGTTCGCCTTCGTGCGCCGGGAGCCCTACGGGGTCGCCGCCGTGGTCACCCCGTGGAACGCCCCGCTCAACCAGGCCTGCCGGGAGAGCGCGCCCGCGCTGGCCGTGGGGAACACCGTCGTCATCAAGCCGTCCGAGTTCACCAGCGCCACGACGCTGACCCTTGGTCGACTCGCCACCGAGGCCGGCCTGCCGCCCGGCGTGCTCAACGTCGTGTCCGGCACCGGGCCCGAGGTGGGCGAGCCGCTGCTGCGCCGGCCCGAGGTCGCCAAGATCGCGTTCACCGGCTCGGTCGCGACCGGCCGGCGGGTCGCCCTGGTCGCCGCCGAGCGGATCGTGCCGGTCACCCTCGAGCTGGGCGGCAAGTCGGCCAGCATCGTCTTCGCCGACGCCAACCTGGAGGCGGCCGCGCGGGCCGTCGCCCAGGGCTTCACCGTCAACAGCGGCCAGGTCTGCTCGGCGAACACCCGGCTGCTCGTCGAGCGCTCGATCCACGACGACCTCGTCGCCCGGGTCGCCGGCATCGTCGCCGAGATGAAGGCGGCCCAGAACTTCGGCCCCATCATCACGCCGGCCCAGTTCGAGAAGGTCCAGGAGTACTGGGAGATCGCCGAGAAGGAAGGCGCCAAGCGCGTGGTGGGCGGCACCGTCGCCGCCGACGGGGACCTGGCGAAGGGCCACTACGTCCTGCCCACCGTCTACACGAACGTCGAGCCGAGCATGCGCCTGGCCCAGGAGGAGGTCTTCGGGCCCGTCCTCGCCGTCACCGCGTTCGACGACGAGGACGAGGCGGTCCGGCTGGCCAACAGCACCGAGTACGGGTTGTCCTCCGGCGTCTGGACCCGTGACCTGGGACGCGCGCTGCGGGTCGCCAGCCGGATCCAGGCCGGCCAGGTCTCCGTCAACGGGGGGGTGGTCAACTCCGAAACGCCCTTTGGCGGCTACCGGAACAGCGGTCTGGGCCGGGTCAAGGGGATCGAGGCCCTCAACACCTACACACAGTTGAAGACCATCAGCATGGGAACAGGGAGCTGATCATGGCAAAGCCGGACTTGGGCGTCCTTGAGGGCCTTTACCTCATCGACGCGGACTCGCACTACTCCGAGCCGCACGACCTGTGGACCTCGCGCGCCCCCGCGTCGCTGCGCGACATCGTCCCGCAGGTCCGCCCGAACGCCGAGGGCCAACCCCGCTGGTGGCTGGGTGACCACGACCTGTTCTCGGCCGGCGGCGGCAGTTTCGTCGACAAGGCCGGCGCGAAGGTCGCGCTGTTCGACAAGGACATCAGCCAGGGCATGAGCTGGGCCGAGATCCACCAGGCCTCCTACGACGCCAAGGCCCGCCTCGCGCTGATGGACGAGATAGGCATCTGGGCCCAGATCGTCTACCCCAACACCATGGGCTTCGCGATGTACGCGATCATCCGGGAGGTCGAGACCAAGGTCGGCGCGGCGATCGTCTCGATCTACAACGACGCCATCGCCCAGTGGCAGGAGGAGGGCAACAACCGCCTCCTCCCGATGGCCGTCCTCCCGTTCTGGGACATCCCGGCCTCGATCAAGGAGGCCCAGCGCGCCGCCAGCATGGGCCTGCGCGGCATCACCATGGCCGGCAACCCCCACCTCGGCGGGCTGCCCGACCTCGGCCAGCCCGAGTGGGAGCCGCTCTACGAGGTCCTCCAGGACCTCGACCTGAGCATCAATATCCACGTCGGCTCCACGGCCAGCGTCGGTGCCGACCACTACCAGACCGCGTGGCCCTCGCTCGAGAAGCGCGCCGTCAAGCCGGTCAACTCCGTGCAGATGGAGCTGAACAACTCCAAGTTCATCTCCAACCTGTGCGTCAGCGACATCATCCTGAAGTACCCGGACCTCAAGTGGGTCTCCGTCGAGAGCGGCATCGGCTGGATCCCCTACGTCCTCGAGCGCGTGGACTACGAGTACCGCGAGGCGTTCCCGGACTACCCGCCCGTGACCCGGCCGAACGCCCTGGAGATGTTCCGCCGCGGCATCTACGGGACCTTCTGGTTCGAGCACGCCGGCCCGAACCTGCTGCTGGACTACCTGGGCGCCGACAACATCATGTGGGAGACGGACTTCCCGCACCCCACCTGCCTGTACCCGTCGCCGGTCGAGCGCTCGGCCAAGGCCCTGGCCGGCGTCAGCCCGGCGAACGTCCGCAAGATCGTGCAGGACAACGCAGCCAAGCTCTACAAGATCGACCTGCCGTCCGAAGCCAAGGGTTCCTGACCGGCGAACCTCCCGTGAGGCCGGGCCCTCGGGGGTCCGGCCTCACGGGCACCGGACACTCTGACAAAATTCTATAAATCAGTCATTCCGGACTTCACCGGCCGCTCCGATTGTTCCGGCAGCCTGGCCGGACCGCGTGCTCGGGCTCACGGCCGCGCGGCAATCCAGCTGGCGGCATGCGCCCCGGCTGGGAAAGGCGAAATATGGAGATCAGCATCCGGGTGCCCCCGTGCCGCCCGATCCGCGAACTGATCGCGTTCGCGCGGCGGCTGGAGGACATCGGGCTCGACCGGGTGGTCTTCCCGGACTCGCAGCTGCTGTGGCGCGACGTCTGGGCGACCTTGTCGGCGGTGGCGCTGTCCACGGAGCGGATCGGTCTCGGGGTCTCGGTCACCAACCCGGTGACCCGGCACCCGACGGTCACTGCCGGCGCGGCCCGCAGCATCGAGGAGCTCGCGCCGGGCCGGTTCGTGCTCGGGATCGGCGCCGGGGACAGCGCGGTCACCCACATCGGCGCGCCGTCGGCGCGGACGGGGGAACTGGCGGAGAACGTCCAGACCATCCGTACCCTGCTGGCCGGCGGCGTGGTCCCCCACGACGTGTACCCTTGGCGGCTGCACAACCCGATCCGGGTGCCGGTCCTTATCGCGGCCTCCGGGCCGCGCAACCTCGCTCTCGCCGGGCGGCTCGCCGACGGGGTGATCATCCCCGGCGTCGCCTGGGAGCGCGACATGGGGATCGTGCGCGACGCCGCCATCGAGGCCGGGCGGGACCCGGACAGCCTCGACTACACGATGATGCGGTCGTGCGTCATCACGGACGACCCGGAACGCGACGCCTCGGACTTCAAGCCGGCCTGCCTGCGGATGGCCCAGATGGGCGCGGCCGGGGTCTTCGCCGCGGCCGGCTTCCCGATCAACGCTCCGGCGCACGACATTAGCCTGGGCGACCTCGGACATCCCGAGGACTGGGACGAGGCCGTCAAGGTCGCCTCACAGTGGGTCTCGGACGAGGCCGCACTGTGGTTCGCCCGGAACCGGGCGATCTTCGGCACCGCGGACGAGGTCGTCGCGCAGCTGCGTGACCTCGAGGCGAAGGGCGTCCGCACCCTCATCCTGACCCACCTGGGCGCGTTCACCCCGCCCACCGATCTCGTCGACGCGCTCGAGGAGTCGGTCCTGCCCCGGCTGCGGCAGCCCGCCGCGACCTGACCCGCGCCGGACGGGCGCGCTGATGGTTCGGATGGCTGACGGTTCGGACGACAGAAAGGTGTGACTGGCTGTGGCGAGGCGCGGTGAGACGGCAATCGTGGCCGTGGGAACGACCGAACAGGGAGAGCTGCCCGGCCGATCCGCGGACGAGGTCGCGGTGGAGGCGATACAGCTCGCGCTGGCCGAGGCCGGCCTGGACAAGTCGGACGTCGACGGGCTCATCACCTGCAAGTCGGGGATGAGCTACAAGGGGATCGACACGGGGATCGGCCCGCTGCTGGGCATCAACCCCCGGTACAGCGCGACCCTCGACTACGGCACGTGCAACTTCTCGCTGCACCTCGGCGCGATGGCCATCGAGGCCGGCCTGGCCGAGGTCGTGGTCCTCACCTACGGGGCCACCCAGCGCAGCGACAAGGTCAACTTCGGGGTCCCGATGGGGGTCGACCTCTCGGGCGCCTCCGGCTTCGTCCACATCGCGGGCCCGGCCGGGCTCGCGCTCCAGCGGCACAAGCACCTTTACGGCACGACCGACGAGCAGTTCGGCCACATCGCCGTCGCCCAGCGGCAGTGGGCCCGGCTCAACCCGCTCGCCATCTTCACCAAGCCGCTGACGATGGAGGACTACCTCGCCTCGCCCTACCTGGTCGAGCCGCTGCGCCGGCCGGACGTCACCATGATCTCCGATGGTGGGGCGGCGATCGTCCTGACCAGCGCCGAGCGGGCGGCCGACCTCCCGCGCCGGCCCGTGTACCTGCTGGGCACGGCGGAGACGACGGCGCTGAGCGGCGCTCGTGACCTGGACAACGTGATGCGGCCGTGGATCGCGAACGTGGCCCGGGACGTCTACGCCAGCGCCGGCCTCGCGCCGTCCGACATCGACGCGCTCTACATCCAGGACCCGACGGCGGTGTGGGTGCTGCAGATGCTGGAGTACTACGGGTTCTGCGGGCTCGGTGAGGGCGGCGCCTTCCTGGCCGAGGGGCACACGTATCCCGGCGGGTCGCTGCCGGTCAACACCAACGGCGGCCAGCTCTCGGAGAGCTACATGTGGGGCTGGCTGCACCTGTGTGAGGCGGTCCGCCAGCTGCGGGGCGAGTGCGGCGAACGGCAGGTACCAGACGCGGAGGTGGCGATGTACTGCTCGACCATGGTCTTCACGAAGGGAGCGGCGTCGATTATTTCGACGCGTCGGTCATGAGCTACGACAAACCTCTCCCGAACGTCGACGATCCGCTCACCGCCCCGTTCTGGACGGCGCTGGCCGAGCACGAGCTGCGGGCCCAGCGCTGCCAGGAATGCGGTACCTACCGGCTGCCCGCGGCGCCCGTGTGCCCGAACTGCCTGGCCCGCGGGCACGACTGGGTGGCGATCGAGGCGACCGGCCCGCTGTGGAGCTACGTCGTCTACCGGCGGGCGCTCGCGGGCGCGTTCGCCGCCGACGTCCCCTACGCCGTCGGCGTCGTCGAACTCGACCACGGCCTGCACCTGCTGTCCCGGATCGACGCCCCGCTCGAGGAGATCACCGTCGGCGACCGGATGACGGCCCGTTACGACGACGTCGCCCCAGGCGTCAGCCTGCTGACCTGGGTGCCGGAAAGGAACGCGGATGCCTGAGCCGTCGGAACCGACAGGGCCCGCCGCACTGCCGGGCAGCCTCGCCGGGCTGCGGGTGATCGAGATCGGGGATATCCAGGGCGAGTACTGCGGGCTGACGCTCGCCGGCCTGGGCGCCGAGGTCGTCCGGATCGAGCCCGCGCAGGGCGCCTCGACCCGCTCGCTCGGCCCGTTCGCAGGTGACAGACCCGACCCGGAGCGGTCACTGCATTTCTGGGCCTACAACCGGGGCAAGAAGTCCGTCGCGCTCGACCTGGGCTCGGCCGGCGGCGCCGAGCGGCTGGGCACGCTGCTCGCGGCGGCCGACGTCCTACTCGACTCGACGCCGGCCGGGCAGCTCGACGGCCTCGGACTGACCGCCGACGCCCTCGCCGAGCGTTTCCCCGGGCTGGTCGCCGCCCGGATCACGCCGTTCGGCGAGGACGGCCCGTGGGCCGGTTACACCGGCTCCGACCTGGTCCACCTCGCGCTCGGCGGCCCGCTGCTCAACTGCGGGTACGACCCGCGCCCGGACGGCAGCTACGACCTGCCGCCGGTGGTCCCGCGGCTGCTCCAGCCGTTCCACATCGCCGGCGAGCAGGTCGCGTTCGGCATCATCGCCGCGCTGATCCACCGCCAGAAGACCGGCCTGGGCCAGCGGCTGACCTGCGCGGTGCACGAGGCGGTGGCCAAGAACACCGAGACCGATCTGATGGCCTGGATCGTCCAGCGCCAGCCGTACCAGCGCCAGACCGCGCGCCACGCGACCGCGGCCATCTCGGACTTCTCGCTCGCGCAGACCAAGGACGGCCGCTGGCTGCACGTCATCAGTATCGGCGCCCGCGACCGCAACCTGCTCAAGCCGTTCCTGGAGCGCTACGGGATGGCCGAGGGCATGACCGAGGAGAAGGTCGCGGAGGAGACGGGTTCGCGCACCATCCCCGGCACCACCGGGGCGGCCTCCCGGAACGTGGAGATCATCGCCCGGCTGGTCCGCCGGTTCACCTTCGACGAGCTGCCCTGGCATGAAATGCAGGAGGCCGGCCTGCTCTGCGCGCCGGTCCGCAAGCCGCACGAGAACGCCCTCGACGCGCACTGGCGGGCGCGGGGAACGTTCCGCGAGATCGACCACCCGGAGCTCGGCCGGTCCTACCCCTACCCGGTGAGCAAGTGGATCGCCACCGGCTCGGCCTGGCAGGTCGGGCGGCGGGCCCCCCTCGTCGGCGAGGACACCGAGCAGGTCCTGGCGGCGTGGGCCCCCCGGCCCGCGCCGGCCCCGGCGTCGACCGCCCCGGCGTCGACCGCGCGGGCGTCAGCCCGGGCGGCCGGCGAGGAGCTGCTCTCCGTCCACAAGAAGCCGTTCGCGCTGGGCGGCGTCAAGGTCTTCGACTTCTCCTGGTTCCTGGCCTCCGCCGGCGGGACCCGGTTCCTGGCCGCGCTCGGCGCGGACGTCGTCAAGGTCGAGTGGAAGAAGCACCCGGACACCCGCGGCGGCGGCTTCCCCGCCGGCGGCCGGGAGGCGCGGCGCGCGGCGACGGCGCCGCTGACCGCCCCGCCGACCGGTCCCATGGGCGGGCAGTTCAACAACAAGAACCCCGGCAAGCGCGGGATCTCCCTCAACGTCCGCCACCCGAAGGGCCGGGAGATCGCCGAGGAATTCATCCGGCGGTCCGACGTCGTCGCCGAGGGCTTCTCCCCCGGGGTGTTCGACCGCTGGGGCTTCGGCTGGGACCGGCTCCAGGAGCTCAAGCCGGACATCATCTACGCCCAGCAGTCGGGCATGGGCACCCATGGCAGCTACGGGCGGTTCCGCGCGGTCGGCCCCATCGCCGGCTCGCTGTCCTCGCTGACGGAGATGGGCGGCCTGCCCGAGCCGGCGCCGCCCAGCGGCTGGGGCTACTCCTACCTGGACTGGCTCGGCGCCTACAGCTTCACCCTGGCCATCGTGAGCGCGCTCTACCAGCGCGGCGAGACCGGGCGCGGCCAGTGGATCGACGCCTCCCAGACCGAGGTCGGCATCCTGACCACGCCGGTCCCGATCCTCGACTGGGCGGTCAACGGGCGGTCCTGGCGGCGGGCCGGCAACCGGTCGCCCTACGGCAATGCGGCGCCAGAGGGCGTCTACCGCTGCGCGGGCGAGGACCGCTGGCTCGCCGTCACCTGCGCCACCGACGCGCACTGGGCCGCGCTGGCCGAGACCGCCGGGCATCCGGAGTGGGCCCGCGAGCCCCGCTTCTCGACGCTGGCCGGCCGGATCGAGCACCACGACGAGATCGACCGCCTGATCTCGTCGTGGACCGCCGGCCAGGACCGGTACGCGGCGATGGAGGCGCTCCAGCGGGCCGGCGTCCCGGCCGGCGCCGCGCAGACAGCCGAGGACCGCTGCGACGCCGACCCCCAGCTCGCCCACCTGAAGTGGCTGACCGAGGTGCCCAATCCCAGCATCGGGACCTGGCCGGTGGCCGAGGTGCCCTTCGACCTGTCCGAGACCCCGCCGCACGCGGGCGGGTGGATCGACAAGGGCGCGCCGGTCTACGGCGAGCACAACTACGAGGTGTACGCGGAGGTCCTCGGCCTGTCCCCGGCCGAGGTCGACGCCCTGGCCGAAGAGGATGTGATCTGAGAATGTCTGGTTCCTTAGGCGGCTCCGGCGTGTTCACCTACACGGGCCGGACGGCGCTGGTGACCGGTGCGAGCCGGAACATCGGCCGGGCCATCGCCCTGGCGCTGGGCGCGCGCGGCATCGCGGTCGGCGTGAACGCCCGCACCAGCGCCGAGGACGCCCAGGCGGTGCGGGAGGAGATCGTCAAGAACGGGGGCCGAGCCGAGGTCGTACTCGGCGACATCGGCACCCCCGAGGGCTGCGCGGACGTCGTCGCCCGGACAGCGGCCGCGCTCGGCCCGGTCGACTACCTGATCAGCAACGCCGCCACCCGCCGCTTCCAGACGTACATGGAGATCTCTCCGGAGGACTGGGACGTCACCATCCGCGAGAACCTGTCCGCCCTGTTCTACCTGGGCCGGGAGGTCCTCCCGGGAATGGCGGAGCGCGGATTCGGCCGAGTCATCGCCCTGGGTGGCCCCGACGGCTATCTCGGCTGGCACCACCGGGCCGCGAACGTGACGGCCAAGGCCGGGCTTACCGGCCTGGTGAAGGCCATCTCCTTCGAGTTCGGCTACTCCGGTGTCACGGCCAACATCGTGGTTCCCGGCCACACGGACACCACCCGCTCCAAGGTGAACTACCCGAGCCACATGACGGAGGTCGACGGTTTTCCAAAGGGCAGCCCGGTCCGCGTCATCCAGCGGCTCGGCACCTCCGAGGAACTGGCCGACGCCTGCGCCTTCCTCGCCTCCGACCAGGCCTCCTACATCACGGGCCAGTCCCTGCACGTCGACGGCGGACTGGTGATGCGCTAACCGGCGCGACGGGCCCGCGGGCCGGTCGAAGATTCCCTCAGCCCTCGCGCGGGGCGACAGACGCAGGAGAGCATTCATGACGGAGACCGGGCCCGGAGGGTCCTTAGCGACAATTCCGGATCTCGGTGTCCCCGCGACCTTCCGCGAGGCGGGTCCGCCAGCGGCGGGGCACGTGGTGGTCGTCGGGGGCGGCCCGGCCGGCGGCGAGGCCGCCGTGGCGCTGCGGGCCGCCGGGTTCGGCGGCGCGATCACCATCGTCGGCGAGGAGATCCATCTCCCGTACGCCCGGCCGCCGCTGTCCAAGGGGTACCTGCTGGCGACGGTGGCGGCGGAGACGCTGCCGCTGCGGCCCGCCGGGACCTACGACGCGCACGATATCCGGGTGCTGCCTGGCCGGCGGGCGCTCGCCGTCGACCGGTCACGCCGCGTCCTCGAGCTCGACGACGGCTCCCGGCTGGCCTACTCCGACCTGGTGCTGGCCACCGGCGGCACGGCGCGCGCCCTGCCCGGACTGGCCGCCGACCCGGCCTCGGGCGTGCACTGCCTGCGCACCATCCAGGACGTGGACGCGCTGCGCCCGACGCTGGTCGCGGGCCGCCGGCTGCTGGTGGTCGGCGGCGGCTACATCGGGCTCGAGGTGGGATCCGTGGCCCGCCGCCTGGGTCTGGAGGTCACCGTCGTCGAGGCCGGGCCGCGGGTTCTCGGCCGGGTGGCCTCGGCGGTCACCTCCGCGTTCTTCACCCGGATCCATCGCGAGGAGGGCGTCGAGGTGCTCACCTCGACGACGGTGCGGGAGTTCCACCGGGGGGCCGGCGGCGCCGTGCAGTCCGTCACCCTGAGCGACGGAACGCAGCGCGATGTCGACGCCGTGCTGGTCGGCATCGGGATCACACCGAACACCGCGGTGGCCGCCGCGGCGGGGCTCGCCGTCGACGACGGCGTGGTGGTGGACGAGTACCTGAGGACCGCGGACCCGAACATCTACGCCATCGGTGACGTGGCCCGCTTCCCGGCGCCGGACGGGTCCGGGCTCCTGCGGCTGGAGTCGACGCCGAACGCGGCCGAACAGGCCCGGGTCGTGGCGGACGTCCTGACCGGCCGGCCGCGCCCGTACGAGACCGAGCCCTGGTTCTGGTCCGAGCAGTTCGACGTGAAGCTGCAGGTGGCCGGGGTGTCGCGGCCGACGGACGCGTGCGTCACCCGCGGCGATCCGAGCTCCGGGCGCCGGCTGTGTGTCTTCTACCTCCGGGACGGGGCGGTGCGCGCCGTCGACGTGGCGGGCAGTCCGAAGGACTTCGCGCTCGGCCGGAAGCTGGTCGGCCAGCGGGCCGTCGTCCCCGCCGCCGCGCTGGCCGACGAGGCGACCCCGCTGCGGGACCTGGTCGCGCTCGCGGCCACCCAGTGACGATGTGGCCACCAGCGACAACGCAGTCAGTGACAAACCGGCCCCCAGCCAGTGACAACGCGGCCAGGCATTGACAACGCTGCCGCCCGGTGACAGCCGGGCCGGGCAGGAGAGGAAACCGATGAGCAGAACACTGGATGGTGCCGTGACCGTCGTTACCGGCGGTGGCACCGGCGTCGGGCAGGCACTGGCGATCGAGGCGGCACGGCGCGGGGCCCGCGTGGCGATCGCGGCGCCCGACCCGGCCACCGACACGGTCAAGCAGATCACCGCGGCGGGTGGGGAGGCGATCTGGGTCGAGGCCGACATCGCCGACTACGACACGGTAACCGCGGCGGCCGCGCGGATCGTCGCGGAGCTCGGCGGCGTCGACGTGCTGGTCAACAACGCCGCCGGCTCGGCGGCGGTGGGGCCGCTGCAGGTCACCGACCCGGCCACGGTACGCCGGCAGTTCGAGATCAACATCCTCGGTACGTACCACTGCCTGCGGGCCTTCTTCGAGCCGCTGGCCGCCGCCGCCGCCCGAGGCCGGCTGGCGCACGTGCTCAACGTCGGTTCCGAGCACTCGCTCGGCGTCCCGCCCTACGTGCCGCCGATAAGCACCTACACGGTCACCAAGTACACCTCGCTGGCCTTCACCGACGTGGCCCGGCGGGACTTCGCCGAGGCGGGCGTCGGCGTGACGATGCTGGCTCCGGGCTGGGTCCTCACCGACGGCGTGCGGCAGGCCGTCGAGCTGATGCCCGCCCTCCGCGCGTCGGTGGACGGCCGGGGACAGGAGCCCGAGCTGGTCGCCGGCCTCGCCTGGGACGCGGTGCTCGAGGAGCGCTACGTCGCCGTCACCAACCCGGCTTCGCGCCCGTTCGCCGAGGCCCACGCCCGGGAACTGCTCTCGGCCATCACCGGGTCCTGACCTCCCGGTCAGCTCCCCCGCTCGGTCGGACCCCACCCGGTCGGCCCGGCCTCCCACCAGACTGGACAACGAAGGAAGAGCATGCCTCGGATCGTCTTCACGCAGCCGTCGGGAGCCCCGGTCACGCTGGATGCACCCGCCGGGATCTCGGTCATGAAAGCGGCGGTCGGCAACGTGGTGCCGGGCATCATCGGCGAGTGCGGCGGCGAGCTCGTCTGCGCGACCTGTCACGTCTTCGTCGACCCGGAGTGGTTCGACCGGGTGGGCCCGGCCTCCGCCGACGAGGCCGACATGCTGGAGGTCACCTCCGAGGAGCCGACCGAGTACAGCCGCCTGTGCTGCCAGATCACGATCACCGAGGAGCTGGACGGCCTGACGCTGCGGGTGCCCGCCACCCAGCGCTGAGCGCCCCGCCGCCAGCCCTGTCGCCGGACCCGCCGCCAACTCCCGCCGCCGGGTCCAGCGGCGGGGGTTGGCCTCCGTAGGGGGATCAGGCGTCGACGATCGCGCGCAGGCGCTCCACGGTCCGGACCGGGTCGCCGCCGTGCGGGGTGATCTCAAGGTAGGTCACGCCGGCGTCGCGGTAGGCCGCGACGCGGTCCGCGATGGCGGCGGGCGACCCGGCGAGGACTAGGCCGTCGAGCAGTGCCGCCGGCAGCGCGGCCTCGGCTTCCTTCTTCTTCCCGTCCAGGTAGAGGTCCTGCACGACCGTCGCCTCGGCGCCGAAGCCGTAGGTGGTGGCGATGTCGTTGTAGAAGTTCTTCCCGCGCGCGCCCATCCCGCCGACGTAGAGCGCGACCTGGGGACGGACGGCGTCCCGGACGGCGTCGGCGTCAACGTCGTCTCCGATCGCCACCCGGCCGCCGGCGATGATGTCCAGGGTGCCCAGCTCCGGGTCGCGCTCGGCCAGCCCCGCCGACAGGGCCTCGCCCCAGACCAGCTTGGCCCGCTCGGGGAAGAACAGGAACGGGATCCAGCCGTCGGCCGCCCGCGCCGCCGCCTTCACCGCGCCGGCCTTCAGCGCCGCCCACCAGATGGGCACGGCCGGGCGGACCGGCCGGTTGATCAGCTTCAGCGGCTTGCCCAGGCCGGTCCCCTGGTCGGGCGGCAGCGGCAGGGTGACGGTCTCGCCGTCGTGGATGAGCGGCTCGCGGCGGATCGTCTTGCGGACGATCTCGATGATGTCACGGGTCCGGGCCAGCGGCTTGGTGTAGGGCAGTCCGTGGAAGCCCTCGATGACCTGCGGGCCCGACGCCCCGAGGCCGAGGATGAACCGGCCGCCGGAGATGTTGTCGCAGCCGGCCGCGGTCATGCCGAGCAGGGCCGGCGTCCGGGAGTAGACGTTGACGATGGCGGTGCCGAGCTCGATCCGCTCGGTGATCGCCGCAAGGTAGCCGATCTGGCTGATGACGTCGAACGAGTAGGCCTCCGGGAGCAGGATCGCGTCGAGGCCCGCCCGCTCCAGGTCGGGAACCGTCTTCGCGAACGCGCGGAAGTCCCCCGAGTACGACGGCATCATGGCCAGTTTCATGGCTAACTCCCTGGTCGGCGGCGAGTGGGGGCGGCGCTCGTGGGCGGAGTCGACGGCTGTCGACGGGTCTCGACGGGTGTGTCGGGCGGGCGGCGGACCTGGGTCGGCTCCTGGCCTCCAGAGAGCTTCCCCCGGACGGGCGGCCGAGGTCCACCGGTCGGGCCCTACGCGGACCACGCGCGCGCCGAAGAACGGCACCCCGATTCCTGGTGCGGAAACGGTTCCCCGAGCCACCCTCGGCACAGCGCCCGGTTTTGCTCCGAAGAATGTGACGGAAGTCTCGGACCCAGCCAACCCGGCGTCACCTGAATTCCGCGGATTCACCGTCGGTCTCTCGCCGGAGCAATCCGCGGGCAGAGGTGGCCCGGAAGGGCCGGTCTCGCTTTCCTGGCCGGCCTACCACGGTGTGCGTAAGCTGACGGGGACTTCGTTGCGGTCGCTCCGCCCTGCCGGCTTCAACCGACTTTCAGGATCGCCAACAGCGTGGAGTTTCGAGGCGTCTCACTGAGACCGAGCCCGCGCGTGACCGAGGGCGGTCGAACCGGCACGGTGGGCGGGACCTGATCGGATTCAGCTGTTGTCTGCTCTTTACCTGGTGTAGTGGTCAAGGAGAAGGAGATCCTTTATGGACATCAGTGGCAGGGCTGCCCTCGTGACCGGCGGAGCGTCCGGTCTCGGCCTGGCGACCGCCCGGCGCCTGCACAGCCAGGGCGCGCATGTCGTCCTCGTCGACCTGCCGACCAGCGACGGCAAGGCGATCGCGGAGGAGCTCGGCGGCAAGGCCACGTTCATGCCGGCGGACGTGACCGACGCCGACCAGGTCCAGGCGGCCGTCGACGCCGCCGTGGCGAACGGCCCTCTCGTCGCCGCGGTCAACTGCGCGGGCATCACCACCGCGATCCGGGTGGTCAGCCGGGACGGCAAGCCGTACCCCCTCGACACCTTCAAGAAGGTCGTCGAGGTCAACCTGATCGGCACCTTCAACGTGACGCGGCTGGCGGCCGCGGCGATGATCGCCCACACGGAGGTCGAGGAGGAGGAGCGTGGGGTCATCATCTCCACCGCCTCCGTCGCCGCCTTCGAGGGGCAGATCGGCCAGGCAGCGTACTCCGCGTCCAAGAGCGGCGTCGCGGGCATGACCCTGCCGATCGCCCGCGACCTGGCCCAGCACAAGATCAGAGTCGTCACGATCGCGCCGGGGTTGTTCATGACCCCGATGTTCCAGTCCCTCCCCGACGAGGCGATCGCCTCGCTCGGCGCGCAGGTGCCACACCCCAGCCGGCTCGGCGATCCGGCCGACTACGCCAAGCTGGTCGCTCACATCGTGGACAACATCATGATCAACGGTGAGGTCATCCGGCTCGACGGCGCCATCCGGATGGCACCGCGCTGACGCTCGCGGGGACCCCGGGCGGGGACCCGGCGGCCGGGCGGGGACCCGGCGGCCGGCCGCGTCCCGCCCGGGACCGCCCCCGGCACGGACACCATCGCCTCTCTGAAAGGTCCGCGGGATCTCGCCGGCGGGGTGCCTCCAGCGGGCGCCCGATCCGGCTCACTCCCCGGAACGAGCCGGGCAGCGCGGCGGCGCAGCGAGTTCCGTTCAGCTTCCATGACTTCGCGAGTCCGACCCAGTAGAAAGAGATTGCCAATCTTCTCACCACCCTGCAGGAGCTCGAGGAGATGGCGCAGGTGGCGCAGGGGAACGCGGAGACGCTCGACCTTGTCACCGGGTTGAATACAAAGGCTTGGCCATGTATTTCGACTTTCGTGGTTATGCGGCTGTGTGGGTTACGTCCTTCCAGTTCGCTCGACAGGCCGAACCACCCACGGCCCGCGTCCGTGGCCGATGTCGGCCCCTTCACCTCTGATACGGCGCGCTGGCCGCACCGACCGTCCGCCGCGGGCGAAGAAACATCCCGGTCGGCGGCGCACGCTCACGCGTGACAGCGAGGTTCCTCGCCGTCACCTGGATACGGCGACCGTGATAGCCCGGCTGTCCGGCACCGACGCGGAACCTTCCGCGTATCCGCGCCCCTGCGGCATACAGCGACGCCATTCGCCCTCACCCTGATACGGCGGCTCAGTCAGCCCGACCGTCCGCCGCCACCCGGACCACCCTGGATGACATCAACTGTCGTGATCATCCGTCGGCGCTGGGCCGCGCGGTTCCCTCGGGGGCGCGAACGTCACCATCGGCGCCGTCCTGGACCAGACGCATCCGCCTGCCACGTCGCCTCGGCTGCCCGCCGCGCGTCGTTGGCCACTGTGGATCGGATCGCGATCGTGGACCGCGGGGAAAGTGGAAGTCCCATAGCCGTTCGCGTCTGTTTGGTGCACTACGCTGGGATACCGACGACAGACAGTCGGCGAGCGGGACGGTCGTGGTGACGGGACAGGACGCGACAGAACCGGACGGGCCTCCCGTCGACTCGGCGGACAGCGGACCGGCGGACTCCGCGCAGGAACACCGTCTCCTCTCGCCGGACGTCCTTCACGAGCTGCTGGCAGAACGAGGACTCGATCCCGACGACATCGGTCAGATGGTGGACGTCGCGGCCGTCGCGCCCGGCCGCGGTTCCGGTGGCTCGACGGTGCGCAGTTCCAGGTTCCCGCGATGGACTTCCCACGCTTTCACGGGTGAGCGGCCAGGTAGTACGGCAGGCGTTCGACAGCGTCGATGGTCGGCCCAGCCCACGGCACCTCGCCGAAGGCGAGCGCTCCGGCGGCCCCGCGCCGGCGCACCGCTACGGCGGTCATGCCTTCGGCCTGTGCGCCTCGCAGTTCGTCTCCCCCGCCGTCCCCGCAGTAGATCGTGCGGCTCGCTGGGATAGCGAGACCACGAACGATCCGCTATCCGCGCCGCCGCGGCCGCCGACGACAGCGCCGACGAGGCCGTGGCGGACGGCGGTACCGGAGCGGGCGGCGTCGGAGCAGTCGGCGCCGGGCGCGCTAACGGCGGGTCCGGCGACGGGCTGGCCGGGCTGCCCGCGCTCGAGGCCCGGCGCCTCGTCGGGCTGGCCGCCGCCGCGTCGCGGACCGCCGCCGCCAACGCCCGCCTCGAGATCTACCCTCGCGACCTGGATCTCGTACGCGCTCTGCGCCTGGCTCAGGCCGGCGTGCTTCCCACCCGACCGGGCGCCATCCCGCCCCGGCCAGACGGGTCGGATGAGCGGCCGGAACCGCCCCTGCTCGAGGTCGCGACCATCCACGAGCGGGTCCGGGGCCGCTTCCCCGGTCTCACGACCGAGCTGCCGGCACATCCCGCGCTCGACGGCCCGCTGGCCGACGCCGGATTCGCGCTCGAGCGGAACGCGGCCCGCGACGGCTACCTACCGCCGCGCGGCCTGCTGTCCTCGACCGGGCTCGGCTCCCGAGCGACGCCCGTCGTCCGGGAGGCCACCCGCTCGGGCGGACGGCCAGCGCGGGCGGCGTTGGACAGCCCCGACAGAATGATGGCGGCCCGGGCTGAGCAGCGGTTGGTCGCCGCCGCGGCGGCCGGCGGCTTCCGGGCGCTGACCGTCCGGCGCAACCACTACCTGGCCGCCCGCGCCGAACTGGCCCGGCCGCACCGGTTCGCCGCCGAGTCCGAGGCTGGCGAGGCGCCGCTCGCGCGGGCTGCCAGCGATGCGGTGACCGCGGTCGCGACATTGCGCCAGCATCTCCTGGCCGGCGCCGACCGTCCCGAGGTGTAGCGGGCCGCCATGGCCGCCCGGCTCGTCAGCTGGCTCGCCGCCGGTTCCCCCGGCTCACTCGCGCTGCCCGTTCCCCGGACGGCCCGCGCCCCGAGCGGAACGGGACCGGCGGCCCGACGACGCTGGCAGGTGCTCTGGACACTTACCTGGACGACGGTGCCTGGGCCGACATCGCGCTCAGCCACCTGGCCGCCGGCGAACCCTCGCCCGCGATCGGCACGGCCTACCGCGACCTCTACCGGCTGGCGGCCAGCCGACGCCGGGCCTTCGACGCCGCCTTCGCGCGCCTCCTCGCGGTGTGGACGGTGACCGGCCGGCCGATGGGGCCGGCCGGGCCGGTGGCTCCGGGCGAGCCGCTGTGCATCGAGGACGTCCTCGACCGGGTGGTCGCCCCGGCCGTGACCGTCCGTGGCGGGCGGGCACTGCTGGTTGTGCTCGACGGGATGAGTGCCGCGGTCGCCGCGCAACTCGCCGCCGAACTGCGCCGCGACCGCTGGGAAGAGTGTGATCCGCTCGGCTCGACTGGAGCGGCATCCGGCGGCGAGCGGCCGTAGCCGTGCTGCCGACCGTCACCGAGACCTCCCGGACGTCGCTGCTCGCCGGCCGGCTGCTGAGCGGCGACAAGACGAAGGAGAAGACCGAGTTCGAGGGACATCCGCGCTGGGGCCGACGGCGGGCCCGGCTGTTCCACCACATCGAGGTGGCAGGCGCGCCCGGGGCCGCGCTCAGCGAGGAGCTCACCGACACGCTCACCTCGGACATCCCCCTTGTCGCCGCAGTGATCAATACTGTCGACGACGTCCTGGACAAGGGACGGCAGCGCGGGGACGGCGGGTGGAGCCTCACTGACGTCGGTCGGTTGGCCGCCGTGCTGGGCTATGCCCGGACCGCCGAACGGGTCGTTATCGTGACTAGCGATCATGGTCATGTCGTCGACCAGCACACAGAGGCGATAGCCGATGTCGATGCCGCATCCGCCCGGCACCGCCTCCCCGTGCCCACCGGCCAGCTCGGCGGCGGCGAGCCGCGGGAGGGCGAGATCGCGCTGGCCGGGCCGCGGGTACTGGCTCCGGGCGAGCGGATCGTCACGCTCTGGGATCCGGCCGCGCACTACCTGGGCCGCCGGGGCGGCTACCACGGCGGCGCGTCGCCGGCCGAGGTGACGGTGCCCGTGCTGGCGTTCCTGCCGTTCCGCCTGTCCGCGTCGTCGACGAGCCGCGATCTGCCGCCCGGCTGGCGTCCCCTCGCCGACCAGCGCCCGCGCTGGTGGTCGCTCGAGACGACCGATCTCCTGGGCGGCCTCGGTCGCGCGGACGCCGCGCCGGCCGGCCCGCACGCTGCCCCCACCGCCGAGGGCACGACACCACCCCGCAAGCGACGCAGGCAGGCCGAGGAGCAGACCGGCCCGGCCCTGTTCGACCTCCCGGCTGACGCCGCAACCGGCCCGGCGAGCGCCCCTCCGGTCACGGACCGGACGGACCCGGTCGACCTCTTCGTGGCCGCCCTGCTCGCGTCCGAGCTGTTCCGCTCCCAGCTCGACGGGCTGGCCCGCAAGGTTCCGGTCGAGAAGGTCGAGGCGGCGGTGCGGGCGCTGCTTGACGCGAACGGCACCCTGGCCACGAGCGTCGTCGCCGAGCGGGCCGGTGAACGGCCGGGTCGGGCCGCGGGCTTCGCGGTGACCCTGCAGCGCCTGTTCAACATCGACAACTACCCGGTGCTAGAACCGATTGACGACAACCACACCCTTCGCCTCAACGTCGACCTGCTGCGCTCCCAGTTCGGGCTCACTCCGTGACCGGGGTGGACGCCGGTCCGGTCAGCGCGGCGCGGCGCCGGGACGTCTTGGACGCGCTGCGGCGGGGGGCGGTGCCGGCGGCCGGCCTAGACCTGCTCGCGGTCGGGCTGGACCGGTTCGAGCGCGCCGCCGCCGAGGACTTGGCCGCGGTCGCCGTCGGCGGATCGGTGTTCAAGGCGGTCCGCGGCGAGTACGGCTCCGGGAAGACGTTCTTCACCCGCTGGCTGGCCGAGCGGGCCAAGCGGGCCGGCCTGGCCTCCGCCGAGGTGCAGATCTCGGAGAACGAGACACCGCTGCACCGGCTGGAGACCGTCTACCGCCGGCTGACCGAACGGCTGACGACCTCGACGTTCCCGCCGAGCGCGTTGCGCCAGGTCGTTGACGGTTGGTTCTACGCACTGGAAGAGGACGTCCTGGCGGCCGACGAGGCCGCGGGCGACGACGCGGCGGCGCTGGAGACGGCGGTTGGCGAGCTGGTCGACCGGCGGCTGGTCGACGTGGGCCGAACGGCGCCCGCGTTCGCGGCGGCCCTGCGCGGCTACCGGGCGGCGCTCGCCGCTGGCGACGAGGCGACCGCGGCGGCGGTGCTGGCCTGGCTCGGCGGGCAGCCGCACGTCGCGGTCAGCGCGCGCCGGGTGGCCGGGGTGCGCGGCGACCTGGACCACTTCGGCGCCCTCGGCTTCCTGCAGGGACTGCTCGCGGTCCTGCGGGACAGCGGCTTTCGCGGCCTGCTTCTCGTGCTCGACGAGGTCGAGACGCTGCAGCGGGTCCGCTCGGACGCGCGCGACAAAGCACTGAACGCGCTCCGCCAGCTCATCGACGAGGTTCACAGCGGGCGCTTCCCCGGCTTGTTCCTCGTCATCACTGGGACGCCGGCCTTCTACGACGGCCCGCAGGGGGTGCAGCGCCTTGCCCCGCTCGCCCAGCGACTAGCCACCGACTTCACCGCGAACCCGAAGTTCGACAACCCGCGGGCCGTGCAGCTGCGGCTGGCCGGGTTCACCGAGGCGTCGCTGGTCGAGCTGGGCGGACGAGTCCGGGAGCTGTACGCGGGCGGCTCAACGGACGACGGGGCCGGCCGGATCAAGACGCTCGTCGACGACGCCTACCTCGGTGAGCTGGCCGGGGCGGTGGCCGGACGCCTCGGCGGCAAGGTCGGCGTGGCGCCCCGGCTCTTCCTGAAGAAGCTCGTCGCCGATGTGCTCGATCGAGTCGACCAGTTCCACGACTTCGACCCCCGCCGGGACTACCCGCTGACGATCGGAGCCGCCGAGATGACCGACCTCGAGCGAAACGCCGCCCGCGCCGACGACGTCGTCCTGGACCTGGAGTGACCGGCGAGCCGCCGGCGCCTACCGCCGAGGCGGCGGACCTGCTGCACCCGGTCGTTCTGCACCACCGACCATCGTGGATTCTTCGCGGGCGTCCGCGCGGTGATCGTCGACGAGGTCCACGCGTTCGCCGGCGACGACCGGGGCTGGCACCTCTTGGCCGTCCTGGAACGACTGCGCCGGGTCATCGGCGCCGAGCGGGCGGTCGCCGGGGTCGCTGAACTCCAGGTGATCGGTCTGTCGGCCACCGTCGGGAACCCGGCCGAGCTGCTGCACTGGCTCCAGGGCTCCGGCGCGCAGCACCGCCCGGCCCAGATCATCGCGCCGGACCTGGCTGCTCCGTCCGCTTCCACCTCGATCGCGGCGGGGCGCTCCCCCGCGGCGCCGCCCGCTCCCGATCCAGCCGCTCTGGCCGCGCCGGCCACACCGCCGCCAGGAGAGATCGAACTCGACTACGTGGGCTCAGTGTCGAACGCCGCTACAGTGCTGGCCACCCTGCACCGGGGCGAAAAACGGCTGGTGTTCTGCGACTCACGGAAGACCGTCGAAGAGCTGGGCCAAGCGCTGCGGCTGCGCGGAGTCACGACGTTTCTCTCGCACGCGTCGCTGTCCGTCGACGAGCGGCGGAGGTCCGAGGAAGCCTTCGCCGAGGCTCGGGACTGCGTGATCGCCGCCACCAGCACGCTCGAGCTGGGTATCGATGTCGGCGACCTCGACCGGGTCATCCAGATCAACGCGCCCCGGACGGTCGCTTCCTTCCTGCAACGTCTCGGCCGCACCGGCCGTCGGCCCGGCACCACCCGCAACTGTCTGTTCCTCGCGTTAACCGAGAGCGCCCTCGTGCATGCAGCCGGCCTGCTCGTCCTGTGGGGACGCGGCTGGGTCGAGCCGATCGTCGCCCCGCCGGAGCCCCGGCACATCGTCGCCCAACAGCTACTGGCGTACTGCCTGCAGGAGAACCGGGTCGGCGACCGGACCTGGGTGGATGAGTGGAACGGTCTCGCGCCTTTCGACCGCTCGGCCGAGCCGATCGTGCGCCATCTCGTCCGCCTCGGCTACCTCGACTCCGACGGCGGCATGCTATTCGTCGGCCCCGAGGCAGAGCGCCGCTTCGGTCACCGACACTTCTCCGAGCTGACCGCCGTCTTCACCGCGGCGCCCGAGTTCAGTGTCATCAATGGCCGCACCGAGATCGGCCGGACCGACCCCGCCCTGCTCACCGACCCCGTCGAGGGGCCGCGGCGGCTGCTGCTGGCCGGCCGGGCCTGGCTAGTCACCCACATCGACTGGAAGCACCGCCGCTGCTTCGTCGAGCCCGTCGACGGCGGCGGGCGGGCCCGCTGGGTCAGTTCCGCCGACCGCGCACTGTCCTTCGAGATGACCAGGGCGATGCGGGCGGTCCTGCTCGGCGCCGACCCGCCGGTCCCCCTCACCGGCCGGGCGAGCGCGCGGCTCGCGGCCATCCGCGACAACCATCTCGAGGTCGTCCACCCCGGCGGCACCATGATCGTCCGTTCCGAGGACCGAGCCGACGTCCGCTGGTGGACCTGGGCCGGCGAACGAGCCAACCGCACCCTTACCGCGAGCCTTGGCGGCCTGGCCGACCCACTTCAGACCCCGAACGCCAGCTATCTGCCTGCATGCCAACCTCACGCCGCCCATGTGGAAAGCCGCCACCGCCGACCTCGAGTCCCGTCTCTGCCTCCCCCACGTCACCGACGAGGCGCTGGCCGGACTCAAGTTCAACGCAGCGCTCCCTCCGCGCCTGGCCGAAGCCACCCTGGCCACCCGCCTGGCCGACCTCCCGGCCGCCGCCGCCGTCCTGCGCGAAGCGGTCCGCATCACCACCCTCGGAAGCTGACCGCTCTCGGCGCGGCATTTCACCAGCGCGGCCGGGTTGTCCGGCACCCGACGCCAGTCGTATGGCCACATCGCCTTGTACCACCGCCACGATGGCCGGGAGGGTTGGCTCGTCCGTGATTGCTGAGGTAGTCGACAGTTATGGCCGATCGACGATCCGCGGGGCGGGGTCTGCGCCCGCTCCTGGGCGAGGACCTGTGGCAGCCTTTGCTGGGGGCTGGCGTCCCTCGCCATTATCGACCACGGGAATATCTGCTGCACCAGGGAGCCTCGGGCGGATCTCTGCTGGTCATAGTCGAGGGAAGAGTCACAGTCGTGCGCACGGAGCGGAACGGGTCAGGCCTCCTGGTAGCGCTTCGGGGCCCTGGGGACGTTGTCGGCGAAATCGCGCTGAAGCCTGACGAGGTCCGTACCGCGTCTGTGCGGGCATTGGATACGTGCGTTGCCCACTGGGTTTCGGCGGCCGCGTTCGAGCGGTTCCTGGAGCGTGCGGGCGCTCATGCGGCATTCACTGACTACCTCATGGGCAAGCTTGCGGAAACCATACCGTATCAGGTCCATACCGCACATTTTCCCCCGTACCAACGCGTCGCCCGCCTGCTGCTGGAGATCTTCTCGCTGGCGGGACATGAGATACCAGATCCGTCGCGCATACCCCTGTCGCAGGAGGCGGTCGGGACCGCGCTGGGACTGTCGCGCGGCACCATCGCCAAGTGTATTGCGACCCTCCGCTCTGATGGGGCTCTGCGCGCGGGTCCGCGTCTGGTTGTCGCGGACCCGGCACAGCTGAGGCGAGCTGCGGGAATCGGTCGCTCGAGCCCCGGGTGCGACAGCATCCGAATGTGATGCTGGTCATCGTCGGACTGTGCACCGGTGAACAGTCCACGGCCTCCGCGCGACCGACCGTGGTGTTACGCCGCTTCGCCTGGGTTAGACAGCAAGGCAGGCGGGACGCACCACTCTTCGGAGGAGACCGCCGCTCATGGGCGAAGAACCAGCACACGACGCTTACCCGGCATGCGAGCTCCCGCCCTATCGGGCGCTTCTCGTGGTCGACATCAAGGATTTCAGCGGGCGGCGTGGTCGCCACCATGAGCAGCTGACGCGCTCGGTCCCGGAGCTCCTGAAAGCCGCGTTTACACGGTGCGGCCTGGCAGCCCTACTGGGCGCCGTCTGTTTTGACGGAACCACCGGGGACGGTTTTGTGCTCGGCTTCGACGCGAAACATCTACCCGCGTTGGTCGATCCGTTCCTGCGTGGCCTGCAGGAGGAGCTGGCGTACAGGCACCGAGTGGCTTCCGGCCACGGCGGCCAACCTGTGCGGATGCGGGTCAGTATCAACGTCGGGCCAATGACCGACTCCGGCGGCAACCGCCTGGGAGACGGCAGCGGCGCCGGCCGGGTCGAAACCCACCGTCTGCTGGATTCCGATGCCGTCCGCCATCTCCTGGATCTGTCCACTCCGACGATCACGTTCGTGGCCGCGGTTGTGTCCGAGCGGACCTTCGAGGACGCGGTCGCGGGAGGCTTCACCGCCGTCGATCCCGAGCTCTTCGTCGAAGTTCCGGTGACAGTCAAGAGCTATCAGGGCCGCGCCTACCTGTACGTACCCCTGCCGTTCGGCGGCCTGCTCGAACACGGATTCCGCCCGGCCGAACTCCAGGCGGGGGCCGTTGCCGGATCCGCCGGGCGGCCGCTGGACGCCGACGGTGGCGTCCGAGTCGGGGGCGTCGGAAACGTGACGGGCGACATCCGGACGATCGTGACCGACGCCCGCGGTCCGGTCCACGCCGGCGACGGGTCTCAGGTCATTCACGAGTCGGGCCGATGAGCGCGCGGAACCCTCCTGATGACTACGACCCTTTCGGCGAGGACGAGGCCACGCCCGTCGCCCGAGGCCGGGTCGGCGGAACCGGCGATATCCACAACGGCCTGCGCACCGCTGTCACGGACGCGCGCGCGCCCGTCCATGCTGGCGACGGCCCGCAGTACATATACAACATAACTCGCGAGAGGGAGTGGGAGGCACGCATTGAGCCGGCAGTGATTCCGGCGGATACGTGCCAGCGTCTGTCAATCCGCTTCGTCGAGCCCGCCGGCTTCCCGCGGGCGGCAAAGGTTCTGGAGGCCTCATCCCTGGTGCTTGTCACGGCGCCCCCGGGCAGCGGCAAGCGGGCAGCCGGCATCATGTTACTGACCGGGACGCGCGCCATGGGAAGCTCGACGGAGCCTGCGTCCGGGCCCCGGATCCGGGAGTTGCCGGTGCACGGGAGCGACGACGGCCCCTCGGTTCTGACCGCCGGGCTGGTCGAAGACGGCGATCGCCTGCTCCTCGATCTCGGCGCCGTCGAGACGACGGAGATCGAGCGGCGCCTCCGCGAGTTCGCCGCGCTCAGGTCAGTCATCGTCACTCACCGCGCTCTCGCCGTCGTAGTGGTCACCGAACCAGTGCGCGCCGTGATACCGGACGACCTGTCGCACCTTGTGGTCCGGATCGCCAGGCCTGACCGCCGCGAAGTGTTCCGCCGTCACGCCGCGGCCGCGGGCATCGCCCTCGGCCCAGCCGACCTGAATGAGCCAAAAGTGGCGGGCGCGCTCGCCAGCGCTTCGATGAGTGTGGTCAGCCGTCTGGCGGAGTACACATGCCAGGCTCGGGAACGCGGCCCGGACGCCAGCGTCGCCCAGTGGCTGAACACCGCCGCGGTCGGGCTCACCGACTACACCGACAGGGTCCAGGTTCAGCTCGACACGATCGTCAAGGCACCTGCCAGGGCCTTGCTGTTCGCCGTGGCCATGCTGGAGGGATGCCGGATCGAGACCGTGGTCGCCGCGGAACGCGAACTACTCAGGCTCGCCGGTCATCAGCCGGAGGAAATCTCGCCACTCGAACGGACAGGACTACGGGGGCGGCTCGGCGCTCTCGGAGCCGAAGTCGATGGCCAAAGGAGGGTCCGCTTCCAGGACATGGGATACAGCGAAGCGGTACGGGCTCATTTCTGGAATGACTTCCCGGAGCTCACCGACCTCTTCCGCGAATGGGTTAAACGTATGCCCCAACTACCCAGCGGGGGAATGACCCCGCACGATGGGATCGAACTCGCGAATCGTTTCGCGGCCCAGGCCCTGCGCACCGGGCGTGCACGAGACATAAGATATATCGCCTCGTCCTGGGTCGGGTCGCGCGGCTCGACGTATAAGGGGGCCGCAGCAACCCTCGTTGCTCGGGGACTACAGGACAAATTTGAAGGATGGCGGTTGCGGGTCTGGCTGTACGAACTCTCACGGAAGCCTACACTCGGCCGCCCGCTCTCCGAGCTTGTTCTCACGATGAGCATCCAGGAGCTCGGGCCCACGTTCCCGGGACAGGCTTTCACACGGCTGCGCAACCTGATGACGAACAGCGACAACGAGATAGCAGCTAGTGCCGGAAAGGGCATAGTCGATCTCGCCGTCGCGGACAGCCGTCTGTTCCGAGACTTCCTCCAGAGGGTCACCTCCGAAGCAGGCACTCCTTCGGAGGCGGAGCGCAACAATATTCTTTTTCTCGCCCTCGTCGCCGCCGAGGGGCTGACCGCTATCGGACGGAAGGACTTCGTCAGCGGCGAAGAGGTTCGCCAGTCGCTCCGAGCTGGGTGGCGGAATGCCCTGGACGCGGCCGACCGGGGCGCGGCGGTCGACCGACTGAATGACTGGCTGGACACCGCGGCCCGGTCGCGGAACGCCGAGGTCCTCCTCGACGTACTGGTCGAGTCCTGCGACGGCCGATTTGACCTCCTCGGCCGTCTCTGGTCGATCATCCGCGAGTGGGCAGGCGGAGGCGGGATCGAGGCCGCAACCCAGCGGGGCGCCGTCCGTGACCAGATCGAGCGCCGGATCGAACAAGCGCAGCGACTGGACGAGGTATTTCTTCTACCCACCCCCTGAAAGGATCTCTCAATGGCAAGAAACAGCGACGGTGGCCCCGTCCTGGCCGCTCTCGTGGCCGGCGGGATCGTGGCCGCGCTGGCTGTTCTTCTCCACGGTCCGGCGTGGCTGTGCGCAGTACTCGCTATCGCGGCCGCCCTCACGGCGTTCCGGGCTGGAAGCTACTGGCGTGGCACCCGTCGGCCGGTTTGGCCAACCACCTTCGAGCCAACCCTCCGCGCCGCTGAACATGAGACATCCGAACGTGAGTCGCCAGTAGCCGGCAGGCTGCCCAGCAGAGATGTCGGATTCGATTTTCAGGTTGCCTGCGGCGCGCTGTGGCGGCCGAACCCCGACGCCGGGCGGATCCTTCACCATAACCTGGCCCAGCTCGCCGCCGATTACATCCTCGACCGCTGCCGGGCCCTGACCGCCAGTGAACGGCTCATCGATCACTCAGCAGTTCAGGTAAGACTGGCGGCGGTACTGGGTGAGGAGACACTTGATCCCTCAGGCCAGGTTTGGGCACGTGCGACGAACATCAGCCTGACAGTCGACCAGCGAGACATCGCACGTCTGGACACCGTTGTGCAGGTCAACAAAGACCTGTATGTCCGCGAGCGCCAACGTGAGTCCGAGCGGGCCGAGCGCGCGTATCTCACCAGAGACGTTTTCGCGACTACCGGCAGCGCGGCAGGATGGTGGCTCGCGCGTCACCCAGATGGCATTGAGGAGGCGGCGCGCCTTCTAGATTCCCTGAAGCGCCTGTCCGACGCCATCAAGCCAGTCGAGGTTGCACAGGTCCCCAGAGAGCCCACGGATGATTCGGTGTCTCCTCTCGCCCGCCGGATCCAAGACCTGATCCGGGCTGTCCTGCCCGACGGGGGCGAGGACACCTACGGTCTCTTCGCGAAGAACCTCGCGACGCTCCTGGACGGCTACGGCTGCGACGAGGCGGCGGCGGAGACACGCACGCTCTTCCGGGAGGACGCGGCTGGAGCATGACGTGGGACGCCCACCGCCTTGTACGCCTATGCCATCCGCCAGGTGGGCGACCACCTGACCCTGTGGTCGCTCGCCCTGCCCTCGGCCTCACCGGCCAGCCGGCTGTCGGCGCCCAGCCAGCCGTGTCCGGTCAGGTCGGCCAGGCACGCGGTTACCGCCGCGCGGTCAGCGGCAGTCGGGGCCGCGACGAGGGTGCCGAACAGGTCGAAGATGACGGCGCTTATACGGCCGTCAGCGCTCGGCACCGATCGGGCCAGCTTACGGCCGGCCTCTGTCCCCTCCCGCTGACCGAGCTGGTCAGCTACGACACGGAGACCACGGATCGCCGCGGCGGCAACCCCTACGGCCGCATGTCGATGCTCCCGGCAGTCCGGGAGATGCCGCGCAGAGCGGCGCGGATGTCCATGAGGGCGAATCCGAGAAGATTCAGGCCGCGCCAGTCGGCCGGGCGGCCGGCTCGTTCGTCGGCCGCGCCGAGACCGATCCCCCAGACACAGTCGTGCGGGCTGGCCTCGACCAGTATGTCGGTGCCGGTGCCGAGAAGGTAGTCGCTCAGGTCCTGGTGCTGGCCGAACTTGGCCAGGTTACCGGCGACCACGATCTCGTACCGGTGCCGCTTCCACACCGCGTCGTCGAAGCCCCGCGCCGCCCGTCCGAGTGCCTTCGCGGTCTTCGAGTCCGGCGCCGCCAGAATCGCCTCAGCCGTCTCCTCGTCACCGAACAATCGAGCCTTGCGCTCCATCATGAAATGCTCCGCGCTGGAGTACCGCCGCCCGTCGAGGGTGAACGTGACCGCCCACCACTGGCTGAGCATCCCGGGCCGACGCCGCCACCAGCAGGCGGTTGATGGCCCTAGAAGAACCGAAACCGCGGCGACTGCCCAGCCTCCTGGGCCTGCACGAGTTCCTCGACCGACGTCGGATGACCAGCCGGCGCCCCGGCTACCGGCGACACATCTGCTCCGGACATGCGCCGACAATGCCAGGCGGCTCCGACAGTTTCGCAACCCGGCCCTGGCGCCCTTGGGGCCGGGCGCACCCACGGAGATCCCGTCCAAAGCCAGCGTGCCGCCCGCCGCGAGATCGCTCCGTCCGCCCGGTCTACGCGCCTGTCCGCGCATCAAGGGGGTCTCGTAGCAGGAACTCCGAATGACCTCGCAGTGCGGGAGCGCTACCGCCGTCTGGCTGCCGAAGTAACTCTCCGGCTTGGCCGCTGCTCTGACGCCGGGTCGATCAGGCGCGCAGCCCGGTTCCTCTGCCCCTCGCCCATGCCTGGTTCTGGCGCCGGGCGCCCGTCGCGGCTCCCGTCGGCCTGAAGTGTTGTCCGACCAAGACACGAGTCATGCGCGGGCGGCACCCACGGTGAACACGGCCATGGTGCAATCGTGCCCGCTTCGATTGATCCACTCATGCCGAGTCCCGTTCTGGACGACGCAATCTCCCGCATCGAGATCCACTTCGGTGCCGTCAGCCATGATCATCGAAACACCACCGCTGAGCACGATGACGTAATCGATCGTGTTCGTTGCATGCATGCCCGCTGGGTTCGGTCCTTGCTCGACAGGGGGAAGCGTCCACAACCCGAACTGCGTCTCTCCAGGAGCGACGCCCACATCGACCGGTGTCGAGTCTGCCTCGGCGCTCAACTTAGCGTCACCCTGCGTCTTGGCGACGGTCGCGAAGGTCCACCCGGCAATGTCCGGAAGCGTCATCACTTCCGAGACGGTGGCGTCGACGGCGATCGTCGAAACGCCTCGGGCGTTGAGGCCTGTCGCGATCATGCGGACGTTCAAGGGGCTGGCTCCTGTCTCGCTGTGGTTTCAGTTGTCGGGCCCCGACGGGTCGGGCTCCCCAACTCGTATCTGGCTGCTTCCATCAGGCACCGATGACAAGCTCTTGTCAAGGCCTTGTCGCCCTAGAGGTCGAGCGATACGCTCACCGCGTCTCAGCCCGCCCACGCTGCAGTGGCTAATAAGGTGACTGGAAGTGCGCGTGAACTACTGCGTCGCAAGGTGGTCACGGTTGGAGCTCCGAGGGTCGGCCGCCCGAGCGATGGTTCGGACCGACGGCGATCGCGGCTCGTTGGATCACCGACGGGGCGGTGAGTGGCCCGAAGGTCGAAGACGACATGTCAGGCGCACTCAGCTCCTTGAGCTCGGCGGTTCCGCGGGCTTATGAACCTAGTATTCAGGATGCCCGGCGGGTCGGTACCCGCACGCGTCGATCTGCTATCGGCTTCCTCGATCGGACGTATGGCCCGTACCGCTGAGGATGCTGGCTGGGCAGGCGTCTGCTTCGACGAGCATCCGATCCCGCCGTCCTACTGGCGCAACGGAGGCGATGGCCACGACGCAGTCGATCCGTTCGTAGCTCTCGCCGCCGCGGCCACAGCCACACGGCGTATTCGCCTCGTGGTCTACGCGACGATCGTCTCGATACGAAACCCCATTCTCCTGGCGAAGACGGTGGCCACGCTCGATGTGGTCTCGGATGGGCGCGTCGAGCTCGGGATGGTTGCCGGGTACCTTCCTGAAGAATTCGCTGCGCTCGGAGTATCTTTCGAACGTCGCAACCAGTATTTCGAGGAAGACATCGATGTGATGAAGTCGGCATGGACAGGAGAGTCAGTAACGCTTCATACCGACAGGTTCGATGCGGTTGCCGTGTGCGCACAACCCCGGCCTGTCCAACGACCTCACCCGCCGCTATGGATCGGCGGTAACAGCCGTTCGGCTATGCGCCGGGCCGTGACGTACCGTGCCGGCTGGATGGCTCTCGTCAATCCCCGAGGTCGCAGCGTGAGTCGATGCAGTGCGGCCCTGGAGACGGTTGCCGATTTCAAGCGTCTGCTGGCGATCCTCCACGCAGAGGTCGAGACGGCTGCCCGAACCGACCAGATCCCGGTAATGGTGTCGGCCAACTACAACCCTGGTGAACCGGTCCACAGACTCAAGCGAACCCTCGAGCAATGCGGAGATGCTGGCGCCGGATGGGTCACGGTCAATGTCCCGAGCGACTCCGTGGACAACGCGTGCCGATCACTCGGAATTCTTGCTGACGAACAAGGGGGATGTGTGGTGTCCCCATGAGAAGCGAAGGAGCGTGACCGTGCTGACGGCGCTCGATGGTGTGCGAATCCTTGACCTGACGCAGGGGATGGCTGGGCCCCTGGCGACCATGATCCTCTGCGACTTCGGGGCCGAGGTCATCCGGATCGAACCGCCGGAACCGGATCCGATGTGGTCGCATCCAGCATATCTGCTGTGGAATCGCGGTAAGAAGAGCGTGGCGATCGAGTTCAGGTCCGAACGAGGTCAAGCCCATCTTGATCAACTAATTATCGATGCCGATGTGCTCGTCGAGAGCTTCCGTCCGGGCGAAGCGGACGCGTTGGGGTTCGGACACAAGCACGCCGCCCTGATAAACCCGAGACTGGTGTACTTCTCGATCTCAGCGTTTGGCCAGGACGGACCGTACAAGGATCTCAAGGCATGCGACGGAATCGTCAACGCCAAGTCTGGGCGAATGCGGGATCAGGTCGGCTGGCACCCGCGTCGTCCGAACTACCGCGCTGTCAACGACACGTCCTACCACACCGCAATGTTCACGGTGCAAGGAATCCTTGCAGGTCTGCGGGTCCTGTGGACGACGGGCGACGGTCAAAGAATCGATACGAGCCTGCTACGGGGTACGAGCGCGCCGAACAATCCTTGGCGCAGATTCGAAGGCCAGAGCCTTCCTGAGGATAGGTATCCCGGCGAGTCGGCAGCGGACGTGCTGAAAGGAGAGCTCGTCCCTGACCGCAAGGAGACCGACCCGTACAAGGCCAATCCTTCGATGCTGTGCCTGCCGTGCAAAGACGGTCGTTGGATCATGCACGCACATATTCAGTACGACCTGTTCCGGGCATGGATTCACGCGATCGGGTTCGATTGGATCTGGGACGATCCGCGGTACAAGGGTGCGCCAAATCATTTCGAATCAGATCAGGATCGCATCGACCTGAATCTTGCGATCCGGGCACGCTTCAGCGAGAGAACCGCGCAGGAGTGGATTGACGTGTACCGGCAGCATCCGGATTGCGCCGGCGACATCATGCAGACGACGCAGGAGGCTTTGCGGCATCCACAATTCATTCACAATGGCCACTTGATCGACCTTCATGACCCGCGGGTCGGCGCGATAAAGATGATTGGGCCTTTCGCGAGGATGTCCGAGACGCCCGCAATCATCGAGTCTCCTGCGCCGTTCCCAGGCCAGCACACCGACGAGATTGTGTCTCGGCCGCCGCGTGGGCGCCGCGACGACACAGCCTTGCGAACGAGCCGCAAGCCGAGCCGCCCGTTGGAAGGCGTCGTGATGTTGGAGTTGGCTTCGTGGTTAGCCGCTCCGTTCGCGGGCGCCTTGCTTGCTGATCTCGGCGCGACAGTAATTAAGGTCGAGCCGCTGAGCGGTGACCCCTTTCGTAAAATGATTACGAATGAGAACTTCCTTCGGGCGACACAAGGCAAACAAAGCATTGCCCTCGATCTCAAGTCGCCCAAGGGGAGAGAAATATTGCACGCGCTGGTTGCTCGCGCCGATGTGCTCATGCACAATTACCGGCCTGGTGTACCCGAGCGACTCGGTATTGGATACGAGGCGCTCAAGGCAGTAAAGCCCGATCTTGTCTACGTTTACGCGGCGTCATATGGCTCGACAGGGCCAGACTCAGCCCGCGCGGCGTTCAATCCAACGATGGGTGCCTTCGGCGGAAACTCGGTCTTCCAGTCCGGTGAGGGCAACGACCCCATTGGCGACCAGTCCCCAGATCCTATCGCGGGCAGCGGGGTGGCCACGGGGATCATGCTCGGTTTAGCAGCGAAGTGGCGCACCGGCAAAGGTCAATACGTGGAGACCACCATGATGAATTCCATCGTCATGTGCAACTCCGACGACGCACTGATTTACGAAGGGAAGCCCGGTCGGCGTCAACCGGACAGGCATCAGCTGGGCCTGGACGCTGCCTATCGCCTCTACGAAACCAAGGACGGCTGGATTTTTCTGGCCGCCACTACCGACGCAGATTTCGCTACGTTCTGCTCGACAGCGGGCTGCGAAGACCTGGGCCGAGATCCCCGGATGGGGACGATGGCGGGCCGGTACGAGTACCGCGACGATCTCGGTGCAGCGCTGGAGCCGGTCTTCAGGGAACGAACCGCAGATGAGTGGGAAGACCTGCTCACCAAGGTGGGTGTCGCCTGCGTCCGAGCGGATCGGCATGGGTACCGGCGGTTCCTGTACGAGGACTCGCATACCACCTCGACAGGATTCATGGTCGAAACCGCGCATGAGGCGTTCTCCGATCATGCGCCGGGCGGTCGCTATTGGCGTCACGGGCCAGTGCTCAATTTCTCGGAGACACCATGCCCGGATGGGCTTTCCTATGTTGGACTGGGTGAGCATACGTCAGCGATTCTTTCTGATCTGGGATACAGCGCCGACGCCATCAACAAGCTTGCGGGACAAGGCGTCATCTTGTCGACTGGCGCCGGTACACGAGGGGGAGGCGCTCCAGCCAGGTAAGAGCGACGGGATGCAACCGCGGGAGCGCCCCGGGTTAGCTGACGACTGGCCGTGTCGAGGTCTTCGGAGGATGGACGTTCTCGTGTGGCCATCTGGAGGACCTCGACGTCGCCTAACGCCCTTCTCCTGTACTAGTAGGACTTTGTTAGGTGACTCTGGGCATCTCTAAGGATGTTTCCTGTAATGGCTCGTAGGGACGGTGGCAGGTGCGGCATGCGCCGGTCCAGACGTTGAGCAGGGTCTGGAGTGTGCGGAGGACTCCGTAGAGGGTCAGGCCGGCGCAGGGGCTTTTGGGGTGCGGCGGAGCTGGGTGCACAGGGCCTGGGCGAGGCTGACGAGGGTGGTGGGCGGTGCCAGCCGTCGAAGGAGCGGCCTTCGTAGTGGTCGAGGCCGAGGCCGTCTTTGAGTTCGCGGTAGTCGTGCTCGATCCGCCAGCGCAACTTCGCCAGCCGGACCAGGCGGCCAAGGGGGATGTCGGCGGGCAGGGTGGACAGCCAGTAGTCGGTGGGCTCGGCCTGACCGGGTGGCCATTCGGCGAGCAGCCAGCATTCCGGCAGCCGCCGCTCGGCGTCGCGGGGGATCGTCCGGGCCGCCGGGCGGACCCGTACGGCCAGGAGCCGTGAGCGCATCGCCGCGGTCGGGTTGCCGGGGCCGTGGTGCTGCAGCCCCTGATGGTCGACCCCGAGCCGTTCCGCCATGGGTTGCAGGCTCTTATGTTTCCCGTCGAGCATCAGCCCGCACAGGTAGAGCGCGCCCTTCGCCCGCTGATCCCTGCGCGGCAGGTCGGCGAAAGCCGCGCCGCGAACTCCTCCACGACCGGTCGCACCGCCGCCATCTCCTCCGGAGTCACGACCAGCAGCCAACCAGACGAAGATCCGCGCCACCAAACCAGACGATCAAAGACCTACTAGGCCTGGGCGAGCCAACGCCTGTTATGGCACTCCCGCCGAGGCACACAACTCAGCGCACTCGGCGGGAATTCGTCAGGACGGTTGCGGTTGTCGCAACGATGGGACCGGGTTCTTGTCAAGGAAGCGGAACTCCGGACCTGCATCGCGCCATTCGGGATCTTGCCGATTCCACGTCGCCAGTTCAAGGTCCAATCCATCTGGATCTTTGAAGTAGATCGACTTGACGAGCCGCGTCTCATCGCGTTCCGAAATCTCACTCACACTGACACCATGCGCACGTAGACGTTGCTGCCAATAGACGAGCGATTCGCGCGAGTCCACGTCTAACGCGAGGTGATCCAACTTGGTCGGGTGCGCCGGCGCCTCCGGCTCGCCCCAAAGATCGTTAGTGAGGGAGGGAGCCGCAGAGTTGTCAGGTAGCGAGGGAATCTCGAAGAACGCCACGATGGCGGGATTGCTTGGGAACTGGAAGAAGTAAGTCCGTGTCCACCGCGGATCCGCCTTGAAGTCCCCCGCGATGCTCGTGGCATCGCGATGATCGACGGTATACACCGGTTGCATGCCCAGGACGTCCTGGTAGAAGCGGACCGTGCGGTCCAGGTCCTTGCAGTACAACACGATATGGTTCACGCCGGCGATTGCGTGGGCTGCCACGACCGGGTCGAGAGCCTCGACGACCTGATCATCGATCGCCGCTGACTGGATGTCGCTAGCGCTGCTGGCCAAAATCGTCACCGCTTCTAAAAGGGGAACCAATGAACGTCCAGAGTCGGCGCATCGACATCTAGTTGTCAACCCCTGTTGCGAACGCGTTGCGAGCGACGAGGTCAGCTACATCCGCTGGCGTTGCAAGTGGGTATGGTGACGTCGGGTTACTTCGTGACAGGTGAAGCGATCTGTGCCAGGATCACCGGCAGTCTCATGGGTAGCGGCAATGGGCCACTATCCGCGGCAGTCTGACGGTTGGGGTCACGGATGATCACGTTGTGGGCGGCCGGGGCGCGGTTGCGGACTGTCGCTGGCCTGGGGTTGGTGGGGCTGGTTCTGGCCGCGTGCGGCAGTAGCGGTGGCGGTAGCGGTGGTCAGACGGCGGGTCAGGGGTCAATGCCGTGACGTTTAACCGGATCTTGATTGTTTGATCTTGGTGCTGGTTGTGGGGCCCTTGCGGTGTGGCGGCGTGGCATCGGCGCCGCTGGTGGTTTGGTCACGGTTCGTGGCTTCGATGGTGTCCCCGGGCCAGGTGTCGGTTGGGGTGCTGGTGACGGCGGTCCCGCGCGACGCGGTGGACGAGGCGGTCGTGGCGTGTGGGGTCGAACCTTCCTGCAACCGTACGTGACGACTCATCCAGTCGACGGCGGACGCCATTTGCGCACCAGAACCAAAACCGACATCATGTTATCGCGTCCAAGACGAACGGCAAAGCATCTGCCAGTACAGGGACGCATGCGACTCGACGGCCACTCGGTGTTGTGGGCGTCAGCGATTCGGAGGGAGTCACATGGGTCTGCTGGACGGGAAGGTCGCCGTGGTGACTGGAGCGGGCCGCGGCATCGGGAGAGCTTACGCTCTGGCGCTCGCGAGTGAGGGTGCTTCTGTAGTTGTCAATGATGTGGGTTTGGGGCTCAAGGGTGGCCGAGGTGGCGCTGGGCTCACAGGTGGGCCGCCCGTACTCGAAGTCGCCCAGGCTGTCGTGGACGAGATCAGGGAAGCCGGGGGTCAGGCGACGCCTGACGCATCCGACGTAGCCAGCATCGATGGGGCGGCCGCCGTAGTTGAGACGGCGCTGCGCGCGTTCGATGACGTCCACATCATCGTGAACAACGCCGGTACCTGGACCGAGACAACTGTTGAAGACATTGACGATCAACGAATCGATGAGCAGTTCGCCGTTCATTTCAAGAGCACGGTCGGCACGATCCGAGCAGGATTCCGCGCGATGCGCACTGCAGGCCACGGCGGTCGCATAATCAATACGGTCGCTGGCGTCGCGACTTCCGGGGAAGGCGGTATGGCGGCATACTGCGCCGCCAAAGCCGCTGTCGCCTCCTACACTGGTACAGCTGCTGCAGAAGGCCGCTCGCTGGGCATCACGGTAAACGCGATTTCGCCGCTCGCGATAACGCGACAGTCGCAACGCTTCTTCTTCGATTCGGGAGTTGTGAATCCGTCCGACGAGGCGGCGATCCGCCATCTTGCTCCGGAGATCAACGTACCGCTGGTTGTGTATCTCGCGTCCGACCTGTCAGAACACCTAACCGGTCGGATTTTTCGTGTCACGGCGGATGGCTTTGATGCTGCTGATCCGATCCGCATCAAGGAACTCTGGTCGACCTCCAACGACGGCGTCGCATCTACGTCGTGGACTGTCGACGCCGTTGCGTCACACAAGTCAGAGATCGCGGTGGAACTGCCTCCTGACGCGGTGGGGCGCGCCGTCGAGACGTACCGATAGATGTGACGGCGCTGAGCCAGTCGCTCAGCGAATGATGCGCTCTCCCATCGGCGGCAGGGCAGCTCGTCGGCAGTGACGGTCTTGAAGCCCGCAAGCCCGTGCACGGCGACGCCCTCGAATGCCGGCGAGGAACTCGCGCATATGCGCTTCGTATCAATCCCTCAACGCCTCTCGGAACGGCCCTGACCATATCCAGCAGGCGTGACGGACCGGTGCCGTCGCACACCGAAGGCAATCGATGATCACGATGATGTACTTGACGCCGGCAACGGGAGTGCCGCCATTGGTGCTCGCCGATGGCACGGACGAAACGGTGCACCGTCGCCGCGATGGACCGTTTCACGTCGCCGCCCTCGCTGGCGAGGAAATCGGCCGCTTTCGGCAACGCGTCCAACAAGACACCTGCGGTCTCCGCGTCTGTAGCGCATCTTCGCCGCCTACCGGCATCCGGACTGCGCCGCCGCGACATCTGACCACGTGATCGACTCGATCGGCCGCGGCGTCGCCACGCAGCTCACCGAACTCGAGACCGTCGGCCGCACGCTCGCGCGGCGCGTTGCCGACGTCCTGGTGCAGTGCGATCGACCCCGCACCAGCAAAGGCCCGACCGAGGCTATCAACGGCGGCCTCGAGCGTCCTTGGGTTTTGCAACGTCATCAACTACGTCGCCCGAGCGCTACTCGACACCGGCAGCATCAGGCCACGAATACACCCCTCTACGGCGGAGGGCGACTCAAAAGTCCCGAGAATTTGCGGCGGACGTCGCGTACACGGACAATAGCTCGCGGAGAAGTTGACGGTCGTTCGGGTCGAGTGGTTCCACGAGTCTGACCTGGACAGCGTCCACCAGGGGTTGCGCATTGGCGAGCTTTTGGCGTCCAGCGGGCGTTATTCGAACCTTGATCTTCTTTCCATGGTTTCGTATCCGTCTGATCAGGCTGCGTTGCTCCAACAGTGCTAGCTGGTTCTGGACGGCCTGCGCGCTGACGCGAACCTGACGAGCAAGTTCAGCACCGCTAATGTCAGGGTCTTGCGCGACCCTTATCAGCAATCCGTACTGCATCGCGGAGAGATCGAAGCGCCCGAGGACTCTGTCTATCTGCGCCCTACTGGATCTGTAGGCGTCCGTGACGAGTTGCATGATTGCTGCCGCCTCGTCAGGCTGCTCCGTCGTGCTTCCGATAACTGACACCGTCACCATCGCGCTGGCTGGGATGCGGCCCGCGAAGGCCGAGAGGACTTGTCAAGGGTACCTTGAAGCTGCCGTAGGCGGTGACATCTCTGCTCGTGGTGTAGGTCCTCGGGGGCTGACGGCATGGGAGCCCACGACGTTGTAGGCCACCGTGTGATGGTAAGCATTCAGGTAGCTTGATCTTCTCGCGGTGAGTGACTGGTCTTCGCTGGGGCGTGGGTGGATGTTGTCGATCTGGCTGGGTGTTGCTGTGTGTGACCGGGGCGGGCTGTGGTGAGGTGGCATGGTGCCGCCGGAGGAGTTGTCGCGGGAGGCGCTGGTTGCGCTCGTGACAACGGCGCAGGCGGGCATCATCGACGAGCTGCGCGCCGCGCTGGCCGAGCGGGACCGGCGTAGCGACGAGTTGGCGGCCGAGGTCGACAAGCTGAAGCGGCAGCTGTCGCGGAACTCGAGGAACTCATCGTTACCCCCGTCGACGGACGGGGTGATCCCGGGCCGGGAGGCGCCGAAGCCGGCGAAGAAGGACGGATCCGGCCCGAACCGCGGGCGGGGGAAGCAGCTCGGGCGCTGACGGGATGACCCTGGCCTGGGCTGAGAACCCGGGCCGCGTCGAGGCGCACTACCCGACCGGGGACTGTGCCTGCGGGGCTGGGCTGGACGGCGCCGAGGTCGTGGGGGTCGCGCGGTCCCATCAGTCCCATGACGTGCTGCCGATCATGGCGGTCGTGGTCCAGCACGACTTGTACCGGGTCCGGTGCGGTTGCGGGCGTTGCCATGTCGCCGACCGGCCGGCCGGGCTGGCGGCCGGGGCCGGTGTCCTACGGGGAGAACCTGCGCGCGTTGGCGCTCTACCTGCTGGTACGCCAGCACCTCCCGGTCGAGCGGCCGGTCCACGGTGGCGGCCACGTCCAGCCGGGCCAGGAAGTCCCGGATCACCGGCAGGCCGCCGAGCGGCTTGTCCACGCTCGCCGGCCCGTACCCGATGTCCGCCACATCCAGGACGGTGCCAGCCCGAACCCGCGGCTCGAGCGACCGACACACAGACCTCGAGCAATAACAACCGCGGGCAGATCAACAAAGATCAGGAAAGCTCACCGACCCGCATGTGCGGAAGACGGGGGCTAGCGGCTCGTCGCAGACTCGCCCTTTGAGCAACGCCTCGGCGCCGCGATGTTTGCCTCCGGCTTCACAATCGCCTAAGCAGCGCCGGTGGCGCCGCGTGTCACTTCCAGCAGGTGCGCGCCTGAGGTGCCCGGCTGAACCCGAGGAAGCGTCGCTCCCGGGGCCACCATCAACACGCTCCGTTCGGCTAATGGACGGTCCCCGAATAAGGCAGTGCCCTCGAGCAAGAAGAGCGCCCGCCATTCATCGCTGGTGCGGCTCGCGAAGTCCTCGCCGGGCTGGAGAAGCACATCGTCGACGAGCCCGCAATCAGGATCATCCGGGTCTCCTAGGGTCCAGCGATCGCCTCCGCCCAGACGATTCAGGACCAACCGAGCGTCAGCGGCGAGTGGAAGCGTCTGACTAGTGCGATTGCGCTCGTTCTCGGCGGTACGGGGCAGAAACTGAAACATGCTGGTTCCATCCGCCCCCGTATCCTGCAGCGTCGGATGATCGTGGTACTCAGGGCCATAGCCGCCCAACGACAGATGGTCCTTCGCAAAGATCTCGAAGAGCTGACAGCCGGTCGGCCCACTGACGAGCGGCCCGTACTCCAAGCCTGCTGGCGCGATGAGAACGTGACCGGGTTCGAGCCAGGTGTCGCCAACCAGGCACTCGCCATCGAGGACAACGATGGCGATCCAGCAGTCATGCCAATGCATAGGCCAGTATTGATTCGCGGGCATGCGGACGTCGGGAACCGTCAGCCGGAAGGGGTCGGCTTCGCTGCCGAGCAACCAGGATTCGATCCAGACTTGCCCGCCGCGAGTCGGCAGGAGCACTTCACCGTTTGGCCCTTTCTTTCCGCCCGGCGCGATCTCCGAGAGTTGTATCCCGGGAGCCAGTTCGGTCATGGGGGGCTCGGCCACGATGTATCGCACTCAGTCACCTCGAAAAGTTCTGAGACGAAGTTGTCTCGGTTTGAAGCCTGTGTCGCCACGAACGTTGCAGGCTGTTGACAGCTGCTTCCGGGCGGCCGCCCTGAAGCAGCTGCGCCCTATACGGCGGACCGCACCACGATGGGGTCTCCTGAGCCGTCCACTGCGACGACAATCTGGTTCCCCGGATAGAGAACCGATGCCCACTCGTCTCGCTGCAGTCTGGCGTTGCCGATGCCACGGACGTAGGTCTCGTTGCTTAATGGAACGCGGGTCACGGAACCGTCCGTTGTTTGTACGTGCACGAGCTGATCGGCAAAGGCCGTTACCTTGCCGATGATGGGCTGCGGCGAGGAGGCAGGAACAGCACGCACATCGATCGAGAGCCGCAGTTTGTCGGACACGTTGTCGAGCGCTGCGTGCGCGACCAGATTGTGGAACATCAGCACATCGCCGGCACGATAGTCCGATCTGCGCCACTGACTATCTGCAATCGCACCGCTCGGAATGTCATAGGTCGGCGGCGCGTCGTCATTGTGAAGCGGCCCCCTCTTGTGCGTGCCGGGGGCGATGGCGAGACCGCCAAGACTGGAGTCGATGTCCATCAGCGGCACCCAGCAGATGCGGAAGTCGATGCCTGCGTTGAAGTATCCGTCCTGGTGTCGGTTGTGGAAGGTGTCAGGCGAGGAAGTTGTCACTGGAACTTTGGCGCGGTACGAGACAATGGGAATCCAATTCGGGGGCTCGACCAGGACGGCCGATATGACCGCAGAAAAGCTCGGGTCGCTGACAAGCTTCCGCCAATGCTGCTCGTCCATGCGCTCGATCGGCTTCGGCCCTGCCGACGGTATGCCCGTCCACACTGGCGATGCATCAACGGCCGCAACCAAGTCTTGATCCTTCAGCCGAGCCATGTATTCGGTTCGCAGCGCTGCAATCGCAGACGAACCAACAACGTTCCGGAAGAACAAGTACCCATCGTCAGCCCACCGTTGGTCGAGCAGATCGCGGTGGTTCAAGGCGTCGTTCGACTCACGTAGCGGAGGAATGTCTGTGATCTTCATGCGCAACTCCCGGTGTACTGTTTTGTGTGAGACGACGACTGTCGCTCAGGCGCGAGCACTCGCCGCCTCTTAGAAGTCTCGTGGACCCTGCGGCTGACCGGGGGCCTTACCCCGCAGCGGCCAGGCGGCCGAGCGCGCGTGGTGGGCGACGCGATCATCAACAAGTTGACAAACTGTAGAACATCTTGTCTGCGACGTCAATAGAACGCTTGCTCGCTGTGGGCAGGCGTCGTGACGACGGTTTCTCTCATAGCCCTGCCGCGGTTTCTCTGAGTGAGGTGCCGCGGTGGGTGGGCCGGCTGTGCGGTGCGGTTGGTGTGAGGGCAGCGCCGCGCGGCCATGCGCTGAACCACCCGGCATGCCCAAGCACTCACGGGGTCGGGAGGCCGGACTCAGCGATCTCGACCCGGTGGCGGCGGGTCGCTACGAGTGAGGCGAACTACGCGTCCGGAATCTGCTGCGGTCCGGCTGGCGCGGGCGGCCCATTCTCGTCATGCGGAGGTTCGCGTTCACGGACAACCGCGGTGAGTTTTCGAGGCGGCGACGCTGGGCCGGGTCGACGCGGAGCATGGGGCAGCGGATGTCCCCGTTGACCGAACCAACTGGGCGGATTCCTGGACTCTTGCCGAGGGCGACGGACAGTGCCCTACGGCTGGCCTGGGCCCTGGTGTCAGCTTGCGATTACTCCCTGTGATGGTGCGGATCTGCCGTCATCGCGTGTTGTCGACTATGGCGGCTCGCGGAGGTATGGGTGTCGGAGCACAGCACGATGGTTCGAAATGTTGCATTGCTGCAGATTGCGAGGGGGGCCGGGCCGGTTTCGCCGGTCCGGCCGGGCCGGTGCGGGTGAATCTGGCGCGGCGGCGGACCCCGAAGGCGCACGTGACGATCAAATATTTGGAGGCCGATTTCGCGGAGATGTTCGTGCGCGCGTTGGCGGGGCAGCAGCCTGACGGCGTGGCGGACGAGGGCTATCGGGGCCGGGAGTTGGAACGTAACGCCGCGGTCGCCGGTTGGCGTTGGCCAGTGGGCTGCGCCGGGCGGAGTTCACCTACCTGCTGGTTTACGAGGTCCCGGCGCTGCCCACGGGTGGCGCAGCAGGCGCGGGTCGACCAGCGGATGCTCGCGACCCAACTCCCAGACCACCCAGACCACCAGCAGCACCGCCGCCGCGGCGAACAGGACGATCTCCCGCCCCGAGGCCCAGTGCCAGCGCTCCCCCTCACTGATCGCCAGCAGCAGGGCCAGCAGACCGGCCGTGATCAGGACGCAGCCAACGAGGTCCAGCGGGCGGTGGTGCCCGACCCGCGCCGTCGGGACGAACGCCGCGACCGCCAGCAGGGCCAGCAGGGCCACGACCGGCTCCCCCCCAGTAGGCGTGCGGTAGCCGTCCCACAGGGTCAGCAGGCCGGTCAGCGGGTAGCCCAGCCCGACCCCGGCCGAGGCGGTGACCGCGAGCAGGGCGACGGTGGACCGGGCCCGCTCGACGGGCAGGTGGGCCGGGCCACCGCCATCGCCATCGGATGAGGCCGAGGCCGATGCCCTGCAGGGGCGCGGCCGACGAGCAGCATGGCGAACTGGCCGGCCAGGGCGGCCAGGATGTTGCCGGCGAGGATGAGCGCCAGGGTGACGATCATGGTGCGCTTGCGGCGCCGGCCGTCGGTCAGCCGGCCCAGGATCGGCGTCGCGATCGCGCCCGACAGCAGCGCGGAAGCCCGCAGCGACGTCGCCGACGACGTGAACACGATCGAACCGCCGCCGCCCCGGGCCAGCATGTGCCCGATCTCGTATTTGAGGCACAGCCCGCGCCCGGGGATCGTCGTCGTGCACGAGGCGTTCGGCCTCAACGACCACATCCGTGACGTGGGCCGCCGGCTGGCGGCCGGCCGGCCGGTTACGACGCGCTCGCCCCCCACTTCTACACCCGCCTGGGCGCCCCCGATCCGGCCGATATCCCGGCCGTGATGGGGACGATGCTCGCCCTGCCGGACGCGACGGACGTGGCCGACCTGACGGCGCGGCCGAACACCTGCGTGCGCTGCCCGACGCGCGAGGCGAGCACCGAGGCCCGGCTGGCCGGGTCCGCGCACGCGGTCGTGCGCACCATCTACCCGGACGCCGGGCACGCCTTCTTCGCCGACTACCCCGACGGCTACCGCAAGGGACCGGCCCACCAGCTCTGGGACCAGCTGCTGGACTTCGTCGGCACCCACCTCAAGCGCTGAGCGGCCCGGTCCCGGCCCGGTTCGGCGCGGGGCCTGGCCGCGGGCGTCAGGCCGACTGGCTGTAGCTGTGGAACCCGCGCCCGGACTTGCGGCCCAGCAGGCCGGCCGAGACCATCCGCATGAGCAGCGGCGGCGGCGAGTACAGCGGCTCCTTGAACTCCTCGTACATCGACTCCGCGATCGCGTTGATGGTGTCCAGGCCGATCAGGTCGGACAGCGCGAGCGGGCCCATCGGGTGGGCGCAGCCGAGCACCATGCCCTGGTCAATGTCGGTGGCGGAGGCGAAGCCCGACTCCAGCATCCGGATGGCCGAGAGCAGGTAGGGCACCAGCAGCGCGTTCACGACGAAGCCGGCCCGGTCGGTCGAGCGGATGACCGTCTTGCCCAGCACGCCGGTGACGAACGACTCGGTCCGGCCCACCGTCTCTGGCCCGGTCAGCAGCGACGTGACCATCTCGACCAGCGGGAGCACCGGCACCGGGTTGAAGAAGTGGATCCCCAGGATCTGCTCGGGCCGGCTGGTGGCCATGGCCAGATTCATGATCGGGATCGAGGACGTGTTCGAGGCCAGGATCGCGTCCGGCCGCTTGACGATCTTGTCGAGCTGGGCGAACACCTCCAGCTTCACGGTCTCCCGCTCGGCGACTGCCTCGACGGCGAGGTCGACGTCGGCCAAGTCGTCGATGTCGGTCGTGAACTGGATGCGGGCCAGAGCCGCCGTCATGTCGGCCTCGCTCAGCTTGCCCCGCTTCACCGCCCGCTCGAACGAGGACGTGATCCGGCCGCGGCCGGCCGCCAGCGCCGGCGCGTCGATCTCGCGCACGACGACCGACAGCCCGGCCCGCGCGCACACCTCGGCGATACCCGAGCCCATGAGCCCGGCTCCCGCAACCCCCACCCGCTCGACGTCCGCCACCGCGCCGCTCCCCGCCTGTGCGCCAACGTGCATACAAAAAGAAAGCCGCATCCAGGATACGAAACCCAGAACACGACACGGCCGTCCCGGCCCGCGCTGGTCGGCGGCCGGCGACCGTCAGCCCCAGCCTACGGGGCCGGCGCTCGGACGTCCGGCAGTTGGAGGTCCGAGGTCGGGGCCCGCGCTGTCAGATGCGCCACGGTCGAGCCCCGCCCGTGCAGGTAGGTCCCGCCGGCCGCGCGCAACCACGAGGCCACTCGCTCAGAAGGGCCGCCGTTGCTGTAACGGAGCCGCCGACCGCTCGACGGTACCCCGGACGTTGCCAGAGGCTGGGGCAGATGAGCGCGAATGACGGGACCGCGTCGCCGCCCACGCCGACCTGGCGGATCGGTGACGCCCGGATCACCCGGATCGAAGAAGTGTCCTACCGGCTGCCGATCGAGCAGTTCATCCCGCTGGCCGGCGCCGAGAGCCGGGCGCGGCACGGGCAGCGGCTGAGCCCGGCCCAGCTCGACGCCGAGGGCGAGATGACGCTGGTGATCGGCGGTTCGTCGTCGAGAGCCGGGGCCGGCGAATCCTGGTCGACACGTGCATCGGGCCCGAGCACGAGCACGGCGACCCCGCGTCGCCGTTCCTCCGCCGCCTGACCGAGGCCGGCTTCCCGCCCGCGGCATCGACGCCGTGGTCTGCACGCACGTCCGCTTCGACCATGTGGGCTGGAACATCGCCCTCGCGCGGGGCGAGCGGCGGCCCGTGTTCGAGCGGGCCGAGTACGTCTTCGGGCAGCGGGAGTGGTCGGCCGTGCGCGACGCCGACACCGACACCGTGCTGCTGAGCCCGGTCGCCACCGGTGTCGAGAAACATGCGGATCACCGCGGTATCCCGGCGGGAGACGAAATCCCGGCCCGCGCAGACAGCGATCTCCAGGTGCCCGAGCAGACGATGGCGATGGAGGGCTGGCTCTCGGCCGACCTGTACATCCAGGGCCTGCGGATGGCCGGGAGTGCCCAGCCCGGTCCGGGTTCATCAGCCAGCTGCACACGCTCCGGGGCTACGACGCGAATCGCTTCCTGCCGCGACCCCTGAGTTTCGCGACTCCCCCGACGTCTATCGGCCAGTGTTACTACGTCGTGCGAGTCGCCGCGGACGGGCAGCGCTTCATTCCTCAGCAGCCGGCCGTCCAGTGCGGCCAACCGCTGGGTGGCTGACCGCCCGTCGTCGACTCCGAGGCGCCACGGCGATTGCCGTCGCCAGTCTCCCGCGCGCCACCGGGACAGCCGCGCTGCGCCACCGGTCGGATGCGCCCCGCCCCCCGTGGCCCGGCCCCGAACGCATCGGCCGCGCCCCGGATCCTGGATGCAGAGTGCCAACAATTGCGCCGACGGCACTGGGACGGGAAACCGTTCTGGTACCGCGCTCGGCTGTCGTCGCCGACGGGTGCGTCACCATCCGGCCTGAGGCAGCGGAGCGCATGAGCCGTTACGCTCTGCGGGAGGATGATATCTCGTCTGCACCGGGATCGGCACGGGCAGGCGTCACGCCTTGGCCGGCCCGGAACAATCGGGGTGGCTGCTCGGCGGCGCCTGTCTGTTCCTGCGGCCACACGCCGGGCTGCTCCCCCAGTACCTGAACCACTACATGCGCCAGCCCTCGGTCCAGGACTGGCTGGCCCAACGCATCACCGAGCGATCGTCGCGACCGTCACCGCCGCAACCCTGGGCGACCTCCCGCTCGCCCTGCCCCCCTGGGACGCACAACTCGCGATCGCCGATCTCCTCGACGCACTCGACGCACTCGACGCACTCGACGCACTCGACGAGAAGATCCCAGCCCACCGAGAGATCATCAGTACGACCGAAAAGCTGCGCAGCGTCCTCGGGCCCGCGCTACTCACCGGAGCCATCCGGCCGCCGGACGGCCTGTAGATGCTTCGCGTCAGGCCGCGGCCAGGACCGCGCGGATGCGCGGGGAGTTCAGCTCGAGGCCGCCGACCCGGGTGCGCCCGAGGGTGGTGCGGTGGGCAGGTCATCCAACAGTCCATCGGGGACGAAGCCGAGATCGACGCAGTCCAGCACGGTCGAGGGCGGTGTTGTAGGCGTCGGCGGCTCGGCGCATCGGTGGCGGGTCGGGTTGGTGGTCGGCGAGTTCGGCCAGGCCGGTGCGGAGGATCCGGTTGTGGAGCCGGGTCAGGAACTGGGCGTGCCGCCGCCCGTCGGGGGTGATCGTGTAGCGGTGGGTGCCGGGGGTGCGTTCGATCAGGCCGTGGAGGCGGAGGCGGCGGAGGTCGTAGCTCATCTGTCCGCTGGTGATGGTGCTCGGGTCACGGCCGAGCAGGGGCGCGAGGTGGTCGCGCAGGTCACGGTTGGTGAAGCCGTGGGGCAGCAGACGGAAAACCAGGATGGCGGACAGCAGGGCCTGGGCGCGGGGGTCGGTGAAACGCATCCCGGCGACACGCCGGCCGGTGTCGGTGATGACAGGGTCGGTGATGGCGGCGAAGGCGGTGGCGCCGTCGATCGGGTCGTGGCTGATGGTCTGGGCGTCGAGCAGACGCCGGTTGGCCTGGAAGCCGACCCGCCGTAACGCGGGGAGGTTGACCAGCCGTTTCCCGATGCGGAAGTCGCGGGTGTCGTTGATGGTCGTCCCGGTGCGTAGCGCTTTCCCTTCTTTGTGGTACTGCTTGATCGTGGCGTGTTTGTAGTCGACGTGCAGGCTCGGGGTGACGCCGCTGGTGATGACCCGGGTGCGGAACCGGCCGGGGGTGGCACGGGGGCCGCTGCGGCGTAGTACCCGGTCGAAGACGAGGCTGACCTGGTCGGGGCGGCCGATGTCGAGGTTGTCGTGGATGACCTGGTCGAAGAAGACCCGGCCGGACAGGGGCCGGTCGAGGGTCTGGGTCAGGGAGAACTCGGCCTGCCCGACGAGCATGTCTCTGTGGTCTGGCTGTGATCTCGGGCTCCGGTCGGGCGGTGTGACGGGTTGGGCTGCGGCAGCCCGCACGTCTGCCGAGCAAGAGCGCACTCTGGGTCCACCTGAGCAGAGCCCCGACCCTCGCGATCGAGGCAACGCCTGCGGCGCCGGCGGCCGCATCTTGGCGGCCCTTCTCACTGATACCTTCGCGGGTACCAGTCTGGCCACGCGCGCAGAGCTCCGCCAGCGCTGACGCGGGGGCGCACTTCAGCCGCTCATCTCGACGCCGGCGGGCTCAACCGGATGCGACGCCGTCCACGATCTTCTTGATCTCTCCCATGCGCCGCTCCACCATGTCCCGAGAGGAAGCCTGGACGAGGAAGAAGGCTCGCTCTGCGCCCGCGTCGGCGAATTCCGAGAGCCGACTTCGGTCGAGGTAAGGATCCGAGAGCGTGACCCCGAGCCGCTCCTCCGACCGCTCGCGGAACTCGCGCACTCGCGCCACCAGTCCCGCGTGATCCTTGTGCCGCCCGGGCATCCAGTCGGCCTCCATCTCGAGCGCCGACTGGATGGCTCGCGGACCATTTGCGCCGAGGAGGAGCTTGGGCCACGGCCGCTGGGCCGGCTTCGGCCAGGACATGATCTGGTCGAACGAGGTGTATCGGCCGTCGTAACTGGCGACGTCGTCACCCCAGATGGCCTTCATGGCCCCCACGCGGTCGTGCAGGAGTCCGAACCGCTGCGACGGATCCACCCCGTGGTTCCGCATCTCCTCAAGGCTCCAGCCGGCACCCACGCCGAACAGAAGCCGCCCGCCGGAGAGGTGGTCGACCGACGCCACCATCTTCGCCGTCAGGATCGGGTCCCGCTGCGGGATCAGACAGATGCCGGTACCGACCTTGAGGTGTCGAGTGGCAAGCGCGGCGGCGGTGAGGGCCACGAAGACGTCGAGATTGCGCGCGTACTCCCGAGGGAGTTCGGCGTGCCCGACCGGATGCCGGGAGCGGGTTTGGCTCGGCAGGTGCGTGTGGTCGGGAAACCACAGTGACTCGAACTCGTGGTCCTCGGCCAGGATTGCGACCTCGTCCGGGCCCAGCGTCTCGTCGGTGGCAAAGACCTGAATCCCAATCTTCACCGGTCGACTCCGTAGTCGGGGAGCTCACCTCTTGCGATCTGGCTCGACTCGACGAAGCTGGTGCACCGGACCTCTCGGAGTGCAGCGTCGCGCTCCAGGGCAGTCATCAGGCCAGCGATGCCCTCGATGAACGCCCTGCCGTGGGCCTCAGAGGACGCGTAGATCTCCACGAACGCCGTCGCATCTGGCTCGTCGGTGAACACCCCAGGGCTGAAGCCCTGCCCGGGGAAGTCCAGTTCCCGCGCTTCCTCCTGCCGTCGCACCCGGTTGACCAGAATCAGGGCGATGTCGTCGGACTGCTCCACGCGGCGCGTGACCGCATCGAGGAACTCCTCCGTCGGCTGTCGGCTTGCCGCGAAGGACCCCGGCCGACTCGCGACCTCGAGAATGAACTTGGCCCGCGCCTCGGTCGCCCGTCCTCGCACCACGGACTCCGAACACAAGTAGCTCCGGAGGTTGCAGAGGAAGCGCCGATGGTCGTCTTCAATGGCGCGACGGACGCCTTCCTCCAGCGCCCCACCTTCAGCTGGGATCGACACCCGGATGGACGCCGAACGCCATTCCCGCACGGCGGGCGTCCAGTGGCCGTCGATATGGCGGCGCGCCACAGCCTTCGCCGTGTAGTAGCTGGCGTCGATGCCGGTCTCGCGCATCATGTTGACCACGAAGGGCACGTGGTGCTGGACATAGTGACGGTCGCACGCCTCCTCCGACTTGCCGGGGAGATGGTCGAGGAAGGCGATCGATTTTACGAGCCTGGACAGGACGATCCCTCCTCGCTGCGATGGGACGTGATCGGGACCGGATCCGGATCAGTCCTTCGTCCGCGGTCCAGGAGTCGCGCGGGGGGTGGCGCTGGCTTCCTGTCCACGCCTAGCCCTCCCCGAGGACGGCGCGGCGCGCGTTGTCGCTCGCAAACTTGCGGCGCCGCTCCTCGTCACGGAACACCATGTTCTCGATCTCCCGCGCGCACCGGTCCAGGCAGAGCAGCGGGTAGTCACTCGCGAACATCACCTTGTCGGTCCTGCGGGTGTTCATATAGTGAGTCAGCATCGGATGTGACCAATTCTATCACTTGAGTATGAGTTTCACGCATAGTTCCGGCGGCGAAGACGTGCGAAACGTTCACCGTCTCGGGCACCTGACGATGGGTGGCGTCCATGCCGGCGGCACGGGCGTGTCTGTGCGGCCGCGTCCTCGCTCAGGACATCGCCCGCGCCACCGTGGACGAGCATCGGGGGCAGACCACGGAGGTGGTCAGCACGGCCACCCGGTCGCCTCGATCGAGACCAAGCTGCCGCAGATCCCCCGCGAAGCGCTCGGAGCGCTCATGCAGACCCGCGTACGAGATGGCGTCGTAGTGCCGCTTCAGGCAACGTTGGCCCGGTCGACGATCCGCTCGATTCGCTGATCTTGGGCGTGCTGGTTCCGCCAGATGATGTAGCGGCGGATCATGGATGCCTTGGCGCTCCCGGACCCGCACCCGCTCCGCCACGTCCTGATCATCCCCCCGACGGGAGAAGATCTTGCTGGCGGTGAAGGGGAGCAAACTCGGGGGCGCGCTTGAGTCGCGGGTCGTCGGGCCGGCCGGCACAGAGGGATTGCTCACGTCACGAAACTCCCTCCGCGGAGGTGTCTCGCACCGCTCGACCAGGTCGGTACACAGCCTGCTCCTCACTGAGCCTCCAGCACCAGCGCATCTCCAGTGCATCTGGGGTCGATCGAGGTTCCTCCGAGTCGACCGGACGGGCGCATCGCCCGAATGCAGGCGACCTTTTCGAAGACCTCCCCCGGAGGGTCGCCTACGTCGAGCCATGCACGTCGGCCGCTACGATATCTCGACGCCAGGTTCGATGACCAGCCTCGGCGCAGCGGCCCAGACGTCCCGGCAGGGACGTATCCGAACAATGGCATGGCGTCATGACGGACCCTCGCGGGTTTTTGGCCGGCCTCGCATGGGTCGAAGAGAGCGCGACAGGGTCGCCTACCGGGGACGTTGTGACGGGGCCCCCTTGGGAGCGTGTCGTCGTCCAGGTCCCCGCGAGCGGAGTCGGGCGCGTCCCGGTCGAGCGATCCAACGATCTTTGTCCGCTGATACGGAAACCACGGTCTCGTTGAGGGCGCAAACCCGGCGCCCGCTTATCGACCCTTGCTACACTTTTCCGTGCCGGATAACTTGCAGCCCCAGACAGGATGACGTGGAGAGCAGTCTCAGCCCCTCTGATGTACCGAACGGCAACGGGATGAGGTCGACGCGCCAGGTGCTCCTGGCTGCAGGTCTGGCTACCTTCGCCCGCGCGGGCTACGAAGGCGCCCGAGTCGCCGACATCTCAGCTGAAGCCGGCATGACGACCGGCGCGTTGTACGGGCACTTCGACGGCAAAGAAGCCCTTTTCACCGAGCTGTTCCAGCTGTACGGCGACGACATCACGCGCTCCCTGAACGACGCCGATTCACTGGAGGCGCAACTCGTCCAGTGGATCGAGGTGTCGCGGACGTACAGTGGAGCTCTCCGCGCCTCGGCCGGGATCTTGCAGCGGCGGCCAGACCATGCGGCGGCGCGCCGCCGACTGCGGGAAACGTGCGCCGGCCTGATGGCATGGCACCTGCGCGGACCACTGACGCAGAGGGACGCCCGTCTCGTTGCCCGGATGCTCATCGACGTCCTCGATCAGTACACCCTCATGGAATCGATGGGCTGGATTGAGCGGCGCCAGCCAACCGACGTGGCCGCTGCGCTGCACGGCATGGTCCTGGAAGGTGTGTACGTGCCGTGACGAACGCGCAGAGCGGCACCGACTTCGGCTGGACCCCGAGCGAGGGCCGGGCGCCGGCGTCGAGACGTGGCCACCGGACGCGTGACCGGATCCTCGAGGCCGCTGTGAGCGTCTTCGAGGAACGCGGCCTGGTCGAGGTGACCATGCAGGAGATCGGCCAACGGGCCGGGCTGTCCTCCGGGACGGTGTACAAGTACTTTCGCGACAAGGCGGACATCTTCCGGTTCCTGCTGACGCAGCTGCGGCAGACGATCAGGGACGAAACGACGATTCCTCTGGATGACGACGGCAAGTTGGTCGTGCGCCCGGCAGTGACGCGCTTCCTGGAGCTCTACCGAGACAACGTTGCGCTGTATCGCGTGTGGTGGGAGTCGCTCGACCCGCCGAACGAGTTCTCGGACGTCTGGGTCGAGGTCCACGAGGGCTATCGCAAGGGGTTCGTCGCCGCCTTCAAGCGCGGGAGACACACAGGCGTCACCCGACCGGATCTCGACGTGGAGCTGCTCGCCGAGCTGGCGGTCCTGCTTTTCGAGCGCCCGACCTACTCACGGATCGTCCTCGGCTGGGACTCCGAGGTCGAGGACGATCAGCTGTCTGCGGTCACCACCGCGTTGCTCGGGTCTGGTCTGGGAGCGACCGTCACCGGGTGAGCGCCCGCGCCATCCGGCAACACCGGGCGGCAAGATAGTCCGAACCGCGGGTCCCGATCCGCTCCGTTCCCCTTACGTGAGGCCCATGGGCTGCGGCCTGCCAGGCGCTGGCTTGATGGGTCCGTCCGCCCGGCCCGCCAGCGACTCCGTCATGCTACGCAGCCGTAACCTGCGGTCGCCTTACGAATCGGTCTTAGCTAGGGGTCGGGAGCGCCGATGCGCTGACATCGCGGGCCCCGATGTCGCCTCGGCAGTTGCGGCCCCTCCTCTCGCCGAAACCCTGCATCGCCGGGAAGGAACGACATCGTCACCTTGCGATCCGCTCGACTTCCGCGGCTTTCCCTGATCGGAAGCGTGTGCTGGTAAAGGGAAGTTGATTGGTGTCAATAGACCGGTTGATGTAGGCCTGCCGTGTGCAAGTCGTGTCCAGGGGTGGGATCGCCTGCGCGAGGGAGAGGTAGAAAGCCAGCTCGCGAGGCTGGTTGAGGGAGCATCGACGGTTCCCAAACCAACTCGAAAGAGTGGGCACCGATGCTCCCGGTCGTCATGATACCGACTTCTCTCCCCGTACTGTTGGACTGTTTCCGGCCGTGTTTCACCGCGCCGACGTTCCGCGTGTTCCGCGCCTGGCGGCCGGGATGCTGTCCGCGACCCGGCGGCGCACGGTGTGTGGTGTGGTTCCTCGGTCGCTACGCCGCGACGGACCCCGCAGTCAGGCGCTCGCCCAGACACCTCCGGTGACCGACCGGGTCGCTCTCAGCTCGTCCGACCCGGTTTAATTACAGCTTCTAAGAATGAAGCTCCAAGAACGCCGCCACCTGGCGCGTCACCAACTCTGCGGTCGCGGACACAACGGGGTCACGCCAGAAGCCGTGTTCCGCACCGAGCCACCGGGCCGCGACGACCTCCACCCCAGCCTCCACCAGCAGCTGGACGAGTCTCTCCCCCTCGTCGCGCAGCATGTCGACCTCGGCGGTCAGGACGAGAGTCGGCGGCAGCGTGTGGAGGGCAGTCGATCGCAGGGGGGCGACGTCTGGATTGACCAGATCGGCCGCCGAAGACGTGTACTGATCCCAGAAGACGGTCGCATCCGCGGCGCTCCCCCCCGGGACCGCGTTCTGGTATGAGTCAAAACCTGCCGTAGGGTCCAGGAAGGGATAAATGAGGACGAGAGCGCTGAAGTGCCCGGGGTTCCTCAGCGCTGTCACCAACGCGAGGTTGCCCCCGGCACTGTCTCCCTGCAGGAAAGCGCGGCCATGGAGACCGACGCTCGGCCCACGGGCATCGAGCCAGTTCAGGACCGCGGCGATGTCGTCGAGCTGAGCAGGAAAACGGTGGTGGGGCGCCAGTCTGTAGTCGATGCTCAGAACGGGTAGGCGGCTCCGGTTGGCGAGGCGGCGTGCGGCTCGGTCGTGACCATCGGCGTCGAAGAGGGCGAATCCTCCACCGTGAACGTAGACGACGTAACCGACATCGGAACCGGCAATCGTCGGCCTGTACAACATGCAGGGCACGCCGTGCGCGTCGACAGGGGTGACCTCTTCCACTTCCTCTGGAGCCCCCGGGGCTGCAGCACCCGGGCGATCCACGGTCACGGTCGACTGCGATGCCGATTCACTCAGAGTCCGGGGGTGGGTATCCATAGTGCGATCCTGCCCGCACCACTAGCTCACCGTCAATCCGCTTCTTGTAACGTGGCGTCAAGTGACGACCCGATGTCACCACCGTCTTTTCCCTGGACGAGGTGCAACGGGCGTTCGAGGTCGCCTCGACGCCGGCTCTGGGACGACTGAAGGTCGTCATCGAGGCCTGACCCCGCGAAGACGCGAGGGCCGTGCCCCCGACGCTGGCGGGCGATGCGGGCTGGAATCGGCTGAGGGCCGGCGCGCGAGTGGCGGGCCGTGACGCCCCACGGGCACTCGGTCTGCTTGCCGAGCGAGAGGTCGACCACCGTCCGAGGTCGCTTCGCTCGGCCTCGGTGGCGGCGCCCCGGCGGCACGCGTCCGCGAATCACCGCCCGAGGCGCGGCCCCGTCGCCGAGTCGGCAGATGCTGGGCCGGCTGACTCGCGATGAACTGAGGTCGGCGGTCTATGCCCCGAGGGCTCGACGGTCTATCGAGGGCACGAGGATGCGCCGGCCAGCTGTTGCCGAACGGGCGGGGCGCGGCCGGGTCGCGCCAAGGGTTGAGGAGCCCGCTGCCCGGAGTCGCGTCAGATGACGCCGTCGCGCACCAGGTCGTCTATCTCCTCGCTGCTCATCTGGAGGATCTCCCGATATACGTAGTCGTTGTCCTCTCCGTAGTTCGGGCCGTGCCGATCCGGGAGGCCGCCCTGGTACGGCGGCGTGTGGCTGAACCGAGTCGGAGGGGTCTTCGCCCGCCAGGACCCGATCTCGGTCTGCTGGAACTCCATGAGCCACTGGAGATGACGCAACTGCGGATCCCACTCGCACCGGTCCTCCGTCGACTCGCAGATCCCCGCTGCAACTCCAGCGGACTGGAGAGCGGTCATGAGCTCCACACCGTCCCACTTCAGCGTCTCGGCGTCGATGGCTGCGTCGAGGAGATCAGCGTTGGCCATTCGCAACGGTAGAGTCGCGAATCGCTCGTCATCGGCCAGCTCGTGCGCGCCGAGGACTCGGATGACCCGGATCCAGTCGGCCTGGTCGAACGCCGCGATCGCTATCCATCGGTCGACCCCGCGCACGCGGTAGATCCCGTGTGGGGCGGCCACTTTGTACGGCGAACGATTGCCGTATCGACTCCAGCTCCGGCCGTTCACCGAATGGTCGAGAACCGCCGTACCGGACAGGTAGATGCCGGCTTCGACCTGAGACGAGTCGATCCAACACCCCCGTCCGGTCGTCTTCTGCCGGAACAATCCGGCGGTCATGGCCAAGGCGATCTGGTAGGCGCCGAACCAGTCGAGGTACGAGTACCCGATACCGGCGGGCGGTGCGGGCTCGGGGAGCCCCGACATCTCGCTGAGGCCTGACATCGCCTGAGCTGTCGGACCGAAGCTCTTGAGGCGTCCGTAGACGCCGACCTGTCCCATGCCGGATTGCTGGACGTAGACGAGCCGCGGATTCAGCGTGCGCAGCACGTCGTACCCCAGGCCCATCCTCTCCATGGTGCCCGGCGAGTATCCCTCCACGAGGACGTCTGCCTCGACGATGAGCCTCTTGAGAATCTCCCGACCGCGTTCGCTCTTGAGGTTGAGGCTGATCGCCCGCTTGCCGGTGTTGTTCTCCATGAACCCGCCTGTGCGGTTCAGACTCGGGGTGTCCTTGGACGGCAGGGGCTCGGTCGCGGCGTCTCGCTCGGCCCTCAGACCCTCGGGGACGAATCCACCACCGATCCGCTGCATGTCGATCTTCGACGAGTGCTCGACTTTGATGACCTCGGCACCGAGCGCCGCGAGGAAACGGCCCCCTCCAGCGCTGGCCAGGATCCATCCCAAGTCCACCACTCGCACGCCGCCCAGAGCCCAAGGCTTGCCCCAGCGACTCGCGTCCGAACCCCGCGCGTAGTGCTGAGTGCTGTCCACCAGGTCGGGGAACCGTGGCCGGTCGTCGGGGTGCCGTAGGACCACGTCGTTGTGCTCGCCCAGGAGGGGGGCCTGGGGTCCGCGTCGCCAGGGCACGTCCGGCGAGAGCCACTTGGCTCCGACGTGGGTGATCATGCGGCCCGAGTCCCGGTCCGGCAGCCGGACGAAGGTGCCTCGCTGCGACCAGTGCAGGTCGTCCGCGTTCTCCTCGGGCTTGCGCACCGGAGCCCAAGGCAGGCCCCGTTTCTGGGCCTCGAGCCACAGGTGCCTGTCAAAGGTGTAGCCCCCCACGAGCCTGCTGACGATCGCGTTTGTGCGCCGGATCCCGGCCGCCTGGCGCAAGTAGTCGGGATTTTGGAATTCCTCCCCCGCTACTTCCTCCCCATAACCGTGCTCGGCGAGCATCGTCAGCAGCGCACCCAGGGGGGAGCCGACCCCGGGGAGGTAGGACTGGTACGGAAGCACCCACCTCCCGTCCTTGGACATCACGATGCCGGGTGTCGCCGGGAGATTCTGCGCCGACGAACTGCTGTTGCTCGGGAACGAGTGCCTGCAGGTGGCCCGATAATGCGGGGCACGCCGATAGACCCAATCCGGCAAGTCGGTCTCGGTGTTCTTGGCGACCACGTCGTGCACGGCGGTGGACAGCGCCTGCGACTGCCCCGTCTGGAGCCGGTAGCACAGTGCCGCGACGATGGACATCGCCGTCACCTCACCGGCGATGTGGTACGACTGCCACATCTGCGGCGCCATAGGAGGGAGGTCGTACTCCCCAGTGGGCGTCGGGTCGTAGCCACAGTTCATGACCACTCCCCCCAGCGCCAGATGCACCAGGTCACTGCCCCGGTAATCCGCCCAGGGTCCGTCGTCGCCGAATGGCGTGATGCGCGCGTAGATCACGCCCGCGTTGATCTGCGACATGGCGTCGTAACCAAGCCCGCGCTCCTCGAGGTAGTGGCGGGGGCGGGTGTCCAGGACGACGTCCGCGGTTTTGATGAGGCTGGCCAGTTGGTCACGGCCGCGCTCGGATTCAAGGTCGACGGTGACCCCGCGTTTGCCGAAGTTGTAGTGCCAGAAGTACAGGCTCTTGTCCGGGTGCGGATCGTCGCCCGCGAACGGGCCGTATGACCGGGTGCACTCTCCACCCAAGGGCTCCACCTTGATGACATCCGCCCCCAGCCCGGCGAGGACTTTTCCGCAGTACTCGCCTAGTTCATCTGCGAGTTCCAGGACTCGGACGCCGGAGAGAAAGCCACCTACATCGGCCTGCGCTTCCCGATTCACTTGCTGCTCCTCGTGTGTCGGACGACGCTATCCGTCGCCCAACTCGGTGTGGACTCTCCCAGCCCCTGCGCCGAACCAGCTCGCCGCCCGAGGTTCGGACGACAGAGCCCGCGGCGACGTGTCGCTAGCGGCTCAACGCTCGCGCCCTGCCGCAACCCGGCCCTATCACCTCGAACCACGGGACGTACACGTCGTCGCGCGTGGACGAGAAGACCGCCCGGACCGGATCTCCGACCCTGACGTCACTACCCTCGCGGGCCAGGAGACCGACGATCTGTGTACGAACGCCCTCGTCGAGCTCCACCACACCGACCACGAAGGGGGCCCAGCTCGGATCGTCATCCGCAGGCACGTAGTGCACGCGGGTCACCGCATGGACCACGCCGGCACCGGAGGCCCTGGCCCACTCCAGGCCATGCTCCAAGCAGTTCTGGCAGGTAGCGAGTCGTGGCACGGGCCAGGCCCAGGCACCGCACGACGGACAGTGGCGCAAAAACAGTTCTGAGCGGCCGGCCGCCTCGAAGAACGGCTCCGACTCAGGATCCGGCACCGGCGAGGGCCGTGCGGACCGCTGGTCGTCACGCATGGTGGGCCACCGCCCGTCCAGACCCTTCGAGGGGACTGAGGATCACCGTGGAATGGTGGTTCAGGAAGCCCCCGCTCCCACTGACCATGACGTGATCGCAATGGGCGACTTGCCGCTCGCCAGCAGTACCGCGGGCTTGGATGATTCCTTCAGACAAGGGCGTGAAGCCCCAGGCGTAGTAGCCGGACAACTGGCCGCCTCCTGTGTTGCAGGGCAAGGAGCCGCCAACTGCGAGGCGCCCGTCCGCGACGAACGGCCCACCCTCGCCCTTCGGACAGAATCCGTAGTCCTCGAGGGTCACGAGAACCGTGTACGTGAAACTGTCGTAGATCTGCAGGACGTCGACGTCCTCGAGGCCGATCTCAGCTTGCTGCAGCGCCTGCCGGCCCGCAGCGACGGCACCGGTGTGGACCCCGTGGTCGCGACCGGGCCGACCGGTCTCGCCCGGGTGCCCCTGTCCCACCCCGCGGACGAAGACGGGCGGGTGGGGACCGTCCTTAGCCGTGTCCGCGGACGTCATGATCACGGCCACAGCACCGTTGGAGGTCAGACAGCAATCCAGCAGCCGGAAAGGCTCTGCGATCATCCGCGATGACTGATGGTCCTCGAGCGTGATTGGCTCCCTCTTCTGAGCCAAGGGACTGAGCGAAGCCCACTGCCGCTGAGCCACCGCAATAGCTCCCAACTGTTCGCTCGTCGTGCCGAACAGATGCATGTGGCGACTGGCGGCCAAGGCGTAGCGGATCGCCGCCTGCCCTCGGTCACCATAGGTACGACCAAGTCCCTCCAGCCCCGGTGCGGGCCCCACCGGCACCCCGTATCGGGAGTTCGCGACCGAGGTCTCCCGATGCAAGGGCGCGTCCGCGAACACGAGGGCGACGACCGACGCAAGGCCGGCCTCGATGGCGAACGACGCGTACTGCACCATCGACCCAGCCGTCGCGCCTCCCGCCGACATCGTGTTGAGGAACGTGAGGTCGGCCAGCCCCAGGGCGTCCTGCAAGTTGTTCCGGACTTCCGACGACATCATGTTGCCGTTGACGAGCAGCCCGTCGATCTTCGACTTCGGCAGCTTGCAGTCCTCCAGCGCGAGCTTCACAGCTTCCGCGGCGAGGTCCAGCGCAGTGACGTCATAGCGACGCCGTGTCATGTCGGTGATTCCCAGCCCGACTATCGCCGTCCTACCGGAGACCACTGCTGTGTGCCCTCACGTCCATCACTCCTCAAGTCCACGTTCCCCATCGAGCGGAGCAGTCGGCCCCGACCGTCCGTTCGTCCGTTGCGGTGCTCACGCCCGGGGGGTTTCGCCGCGCTGGCGCCTTACCGGAACTCGACGCCCTCGAACGTGCCGGCCTCGCGCCAGCCCCGCAGGATATCGAAGAACTCCGACGCGCTGCCGCCATACACCAACTGGTATCTATTGGGCCTGTCGTCGGCGACGTTTGCGTTGCTGAAGCGAGTGGGCGGGCAGGCGAGCCAGAATTCCTCATGGTAGGACGCGGCCTTCTGCATCCGCGACTGCCACGCGATCTCGGCAGCCTCAGTCACCTCGATCTCGGACGCCCCGCAGTCGAAGAAGTGGCGCACGATGTGGGTGAGGTGGTCGACCTGCTCCTGGAGCGTCTGCGAGAAGTTCACGCTCAGCGCAGTCTGCGTGTAGCCGAGCATGAAGCAGTTCGGGAATCCATGCGTCTGCAGGCCGTGGAGGCTCGAGAGGTTGTTATTCCACTTGTCGCGCAGCCTCAAGCCGCCCGAACCGACGACTTCGAACCCCAACTTCTCCGCATACGGCGACAGGGTGTCAAACCCTGTAGCGAACACGATGCAGTCGATGGGGTAGTCGACGCCACCCGCCACGAGCCCGCTCGGCGTGATCCGGGAGACGCCAGCGCCGTCGGTGTCGACCAGGGTGACGTTGGGCCGGTTGAACGCCGCCAAGTACTCGTCATGGAACGTCGGCCGCCTGCAGTGGAGCCGGAAGTACGGCTTCAGTGATTCCGCGACGTCCTTCTCATGGACGATCTGGTCGATGCGGTCACGAACCCGCTGCATCACGCGGAAGTCGGCGAGCTCCTGCTCCTCGGGAGTTGGCGCCTCGGCCGTCTCGCGACTCAGGTTCCCCGAACCCGCGCCCGAGAGAGAGGCGAACTCCTTCGTCCAGTTGTCCGAGACGAGGTCCACCTCCGTCGGACGCCCCGACACGACCTCCCCGAAGTTCCTGATCCGCTCCCGCTGCCATCCCGGCTTCAAGGCAGCGGCCCATTCGGGATCAGTCGGCTGATTGTCACGGGCGAAGATGGTGGTCGGCGTCCGCTGGAAGACCAAGAGCTCCTTGGCGCACTCGGCCAAGTGCGGTGTCACCTGGACAGCGGTGGCCCCTGTACCGATCAGGGCCACCCGCACGTCAGCCAACTTGGTCAAGCCACCGTTGCTGTCTCCCCCGGTGTACTCGTAGTCCCAACGGCTGGTGTGGAACATCTTGCCCTGGAAATCGTGGATGCCCGGAATACCCGGCAGCTTGGGCTGGCTAAAGTCGCCCGAGGCCAGCACCAATAGGGACGTGCGGACTTCGTCGCCTCGGTTAGTGGTGACGATCCACGCGTGCTCACGCGAGTCCCAGCGAGCCCCCGTGACGGTGGTCTGCAGCAGCGCGTGCTCGTACAGCCCGTACTTCTGAGCGAGCTTCCGCAGGAAGTGGAAGATCTCGGGTTGGTGGGCGTACTTCTCCCCCGGTAGGTATCCCACTTCCTCGAGCATCGGCATGTAGATGTACGACTCGACGTCGCACTGAGCCCCGGGGTAGCGGTTCCAGTACCAGACCCCTCCGAAGTCGGCTCCGTTGTCGATCACACGCACGCGCTCGACGCCGGCCTCACGCAGGCGTGCGGCCGCGGTGAGCCCGCCGATTCCACCGCCGACGACGACGACATCGACAGCGTCACGAACCGCGGGTCGGCTGTCCTCCTGCTCCGCGGCCTGATCTTGAGCTAACTCCGGGAGCGCGTTGAGCGGAACGCTCGCCTTGTCAGCGAGGATGCTCCGAAGGCGCTTGTCGCGCTCCGCCCGATACCGCGCCCTGACAGCGTCGAGATCAACATCGTGTCCGGACACCGATCGCCTCCTCTTCCTCAGCTCGGGACCCGTCATGGGCACCGCCACAAGATAATGCGGCGTCAAGTTAATGACAAGCGGTCTTGCCATGCCCCCGTCGCAGGGCTGCGGCGAGGTAGCACATCGACCTCGATCGACTACGTGATGTGGTGACGTCGGTGGCTCCCCGGCGGGGCTGGGGGCCCGGCAGCGTGGTTCTGGCAATGCGCGCGGTCAGCAGCTGGCCAGGCGGACCGGAGTAGCGTTTCGCCCGCTCGGTCGCTGAACGCCTGGCGCCATCGGGGCAGGGCGTCTTCGATGGGTTTGGGAAACGGCGAGTAATGCGATGGGAGAATTTGGTGCCAGCGTTGTGAGAGAAGTGGCCTCCTGTTCGGACAATGAAAGCGCCGACCACCATTGTCCACACGGTCAGAAGGCCACCACGTTTCATCATGCCAGCCTGGCCCCGGCATGTTCACCGTCCCGTTCGACGTCCAGCGCTGTGACATCACAAGTCTCCTGGGAATGCTGGGGAAGATTCCCGATCCGCGGCGCGGGCGGGGAAAGATCCACAGTCTTTCTTTCGTTCTGGGCGTGGTACTTGTCGCGACGCTGACCGGCGCAAAATGCCTGCGCGAGCTCCACCGTCGGGCCGCCGACCTCCCACAGCCTCCTCTCGCCCGCCTGGGTGCTGCACTGGACGATTTTCCACGGAAACTGCGGGGCGGCTTCGGAAAAGACGGTCCGCATGCTCCTGAGGAAGATCGATGTGGACGCTCTTGACGCGGCCTTCGGTGCGCGGCTGTGCGCGCAGGCCGCCCGTGGTCAGGTTGCCCTCGCGATCGACGGCAAGGTCTGCGCGGCGCCTGGTCCGGCGAGGACACCCAGATCAGGCTGCTCTCCGCGATGCTCCACGGCGAGGGCGTCGTCGTCGCACAGGTCCGGGTCCCGGACGACACAAACGAGATCACCCAGGTCGAAGAACTGGTCGGGAAACTCCCGGAAATTCCTGGTAGGGCAGTGGTGACCCTCGACGCCGTCCACGCCCAGCACGCCACCGCGGAACTTCTCGGCCGGTGGTGACCCTCGACGCCGTCCACGCCCGGCACGCCACCGCGGAACTTCTCGTGAAAGCCGAGATGGACGACATCTTTACCATTAAACGAAACCAGCCGACTTTGAAAAGAAGATCTTCAAGATGGTCCTTCCGTTTCTCCAGGAAGCGCCGCACCACGAGGCCGAGGAACGCGGCCGCGGGAGGATCAAGAACTGGAGGACTTGGGCCACGGCAGCCAACGGGATCGATTTTCGACAGGCCGCCACGGCCGGCGTCATCAATGGCACCAGGAAGATTAAAGAAACCCTCGAACACATCGCCGCCGCCCGCTACAGAGCCCTCCCACTCCTCGCACTCCTCGCTACCGTCTGCAACCGATCAATACGATGAGCTACCTCGTCGAGGCCCTGCCCCCGTCGTCACACCGTTTTGGGGTTTCAACGGGGCCACGCCCCTCTGCGGAAGCGAGCTTCTCATACCTATGCCGTTCTCCCCCGCCCCGGCCGTGTCGGGTCCGGAGCCGCTTCACCGTCTTGCATCGGCGCCGGGGGCGATATTGACGTCAAGTTAGCATAGGTGCGTTCCCGAGCGGAGCACCTTGCGGGCTCCGCCGGGTGATCAGGCGGACGGCGCCGTGGCGCCGGATGCGGTGATCGGAATGACGATCTCGGCTCAGGGGAACGAATGGCGCGAGAGCGCGGAGGCAGCGCCTCACCGTTGAGCGGCCTGGCAGGAACTTAACGATCGACAACAGGGCACGCTGAGTGCGATCTACGACCTTGAGCAGGAGGTCGAGGTCGCGCGGCATCTCGGCCAGCCGGTCGCCTCCCCGGCGTTGTTCGACCGGATCGGATCCCGGTTCCGCCGGGCGGTCGACAGCTTCGCCCGGGAGAACGACATCCCGGTGGTGCGGTTCGCCAAGGGCGACCGCAAGGTCGAAGTGATGCGGCGCGCTCGTCGGAGGCCTGCGCCCGCCGGGCCTGCTGGGCGGCCTGCTCGGTCGCGGCCGCCGCTTCGTCCCGGGCTTCTGCGGCGTCCGCGCGGGCGCGTTCGAGTTCGGCCTGCATCTCGGCTGCGGCGTCCTCGGCGGTGAGCCGGGCCTGCTGCTCGCCGGCCAGAGAGACCTCGGCGTCCGCGACTGTCTTGAGCGCCTCGGCGCGGACAGCGGCGAGTTCCGCGGCGACCGTTTCCGGGTCCGTCGCGGTCCCCAGCAGCTCCGCGCCGCGCCGGCCGCCGCCTCGAACTCGGCGAGCAGCTCCGCGAGCCGGTCGACGGTCACTCGCAGCGACGCACCCGCGAGGCTCGCCGGCCGATCGGCCGGCCCGGCGGACTCGGGTGGAGCGGCGCCGGCGGGCTTGCGCGCCCGGCGGGCGCGAAAGGCGGTCTGGGCTGTGTGTTCTTCCCGGATGCAGTACCGCGGCGCCGGCCCGCCCGTCGCCGGCGGCGCCGCAACCGGTTCGTCGCAGCCCGGGTAGGCGCAGACCGGTCGGCTCGCTACGTTCGTTCGTTCGTTTATTCGTTGACGATATGTACAATTATCGCTGGATACGTCTAGTAATCCCACAGCCGCCCCCCGCGAGATCATTGCTGTTTCCTGCCGACCGGGGCTGGCGGGGAGGACCTCCGCGGTTCGGCAGCATGACGGGCAGAGGTTTCGGGTTCCGGTCCGAAAGTTGCATACTGCCGACGGCGTACCGCGGGTCGTGGAGGCCCCAGCGCGGGCGTGTTCTGCTGCGTGTTGGCTGTACACTTCGCGGCATTCTATGAGCCTTTTCAAAGTCGTTTTTCTAAATTCCCTCCTGGGTGAGGACGAGGATGGCTTGGGCGAACGTGCCCAGGCGGCGTGGGCAGCCGCGGAAGCGGTCGAATATGTGCCAGTTCTTTAGGACGGCGAAGCCGCGCTCGCCCTGTGAGCGGGTAGCGGCGTGGGTCCGGTTGAGTTTCTTGTCGCGGTCGGGAAGATCGTTTTTGAGGGGCTTCTTGATGGGGATGAGGAGTCCGTCGCCCTCGCCGCCGACGTAGCCCTTGTCGGCGTAGAGGTAGAGCTGCGAGCGGTCGATCAGGTGGAGGAGGTCGTGCATCCGGGCGGCGGTGAGGTCGTGGACGGAACCGGGCAGCCCCTCGGAGATCCAGATCATCCGGCCGTGGGGGTCCATGAGGCCCTGGAGGTTGGTGCCGTGGTATCTGTGCTTGCCGGAGTAGTACAGCTTGTTGTGGGCGCGGACACGGTTGGTGCTCACGACGGTGCCGTCGAGGATGAGGAAGTTGCTCTGAGCCCACGCGAAGGTCCAGACAGCGGCGAGCAGGGTGCGGCCACGGGTCGCGAGCAGACCATGCGGTCCTGCACCAGAACGCCCTACCGGTGATAGCGGAGATGACAGTCACCCTGGAGGCAGCGCCGTCTCTGCCCGCGAACGTGCACGGCCTCGGGCTGGAGACCCCAGCGGAAACCACCGACGACATGCTGATGGTGGCGCGACAGGGGATTAATCGCCTGGTCGTTGCCATCAATACTCTACTGCCACAGGTTGCCGATAAGGCCGAACACAGTGCCGACCGAGCATTAGCGCGGGACTGCACTCGACACTCGTCTCACCTCGGCGACTGTTTCAGCGGCCGACTCTATACCTTCGGCGTAGGCGTGGCGGGTCGGTGATCGGCGAGTTCGGCCAGTCCGGTGTGCAGGATCCGGTGGTGCACGCGGGTCAGGAACTGGGCGTGCCGCCGCCCGTCGGGGGTGAGCCGCGGCGGCCGGGTTTATCGCTGGCCTTGGCCATGGATGTAGACGCGCCCGAATCGGTCGAATCAGGCCACATCGGGGGCTACGGTGTGACGTAGGCAGCGCGGAGCTGCGATCCGTCTCTGCCAGGGCATGTCCCCGAGGCGAGGAGGCCGCGATGAGTGAGTACGGGCTGCGGAGGGGCACTCCCGACGTCCGGTCCGCGGGTCCCATCACGTTCGGCCCGGCCGGGATCCTGTTCCTGGCCGACAACGTCGGCGCGAGGATCGTCGCGGTGGACGTCGCCGATTCAGACGGGTCGGGTGACCTCGGCGGCCCGGGCTTCTCGGCGCCTTTCGACCTCGACGACGTCGATGTACGCGTCGGCTCGCTGCTGGGCTGTGACCCGCAAGACGTGTTCATCCGCGATGTGGCGGTGCATCCGTCCGCTCCGGCGGTGTACCTGTCGGTGCAGCGTGGCCGGGGTGCTGACGGCCAGGCGGTGCTGGTGCGTCTCGGCGCCGTCGACGCATCGACGACGGCGCTTTCGCTCGTCGACGTCCCGGTCGCCCAGGTGACGCTCGCGGACGCACCGGCACAGGACGACGAGCGGCTCGACGTGACACTTCCGCTCGACGAGTCCGAAGGCGAGCAGATCACCTTCGGCGAACGCACGCTGCGCATCCTGCGCCAGCCGATCCGTACCTCGACGGTCACCGACCTGGCCTACGTGGACGGCTTTCTGCTCGTCGCGGGCCTGTCGAACGAGGAGTTCTCCTCCAAGCTGCGGCGCATTCCGTTCCCGTTCCCGGCCGACCCGGGCGGCATCGTCGACACCAGCCTGGAGATCTTCCATGTGTCGCACGGCAAGTGGGAGACGGCGGCGCCGATCCGCGCGTTCGTGCCATACCAGGGCGGGCAGAGCATCCTGGCTTCGTACACGTGCACGCCCGTCGTGCATTTCCCGCTGACCGACCTTCGGCCGGGCACGAAGACGGTCGGCCGCACCGTGGCCGAGCTGGGCGCGATGAACCAGCCGCTGGACATGGTCTCCTACCTGCACGCGGGCGAGGAGTACCTTCTCGTCGCGAACAGTGCGCACGGGCTTGTGAAGATCGCCTGCCGGGATATCGACGACCAGGCGCCACTCACCGACCCGCACGAGCCGGTCGGGGTGCCTCGGGAGACCGAGAACCTGCCGGGCGTCCTGCGGCTGGCAGATCTCAACGACGGCTACGTGCTTGCCCTGCGCGGCGACGCCGACGGCCGGCGCCATCTCCGCTCGTTGAAGAAGGACTCGCTCTGACAGTCTGGGACGTGGGCCACCCGGCGGACAGGACCGGCGTGGTCGCAGTTGCTTCCGACTCGCCGGTGCGCTCAGGCCGTCGCACCCGAGCGGTCGCGACGTCGTGAGCGAGGCGTCCTGGTCGCGCCACGACGGCGAGGACTGCGTGCGGGTACGCGGCCTGCCTCCCGGGGCGACGGTGGCGCTGCGCCCGGCCGGCTCGCTCGCCGTCGACGGTGCGCCGCCGATGGCCGGGCGGGTGGCCCGTGATCGCGGCGAGGCGTGCTTCGTACCGCGCTTCCCGTTCCGCGCGGGAACCACCTACACCGTGCTCGTGGACGGTGCTCCCACCGCGGTCCTGGTCCGGCACGGACGCCCGGACGCGGCCACGACCGAGGTGCTCGGCGTGTATCCGACGTCCCGCGAGGTCCCGCGCAACCTGCTGCGCTGCTACGTCTGGTTCAGCGCGCCGATGAGCGAGGGGTACGCCGCCCGGCATGTGCGGCTCGTCGACGAGGCCGGTGACCCGCTGCCCGGGGCGTTGCTGCCCAGCGGGCAGGAACTGTGGGACACCGAGCGCCGCCGGCTCACGGTGCTGCTGGATCCCGCCCGCATCAAACGGGGCCTGGTCGGACACCGAGAGGCCGGGTACCCACTGCGCGGCGGCGTCCCGTTCCGGCTCCTGGTCGATGCCGGGTTCCGGGACGCGCAGGGGATGCCGCTGCGTGCCCAGGCTGGTCGGCGCTACCAGGTCGGCGACGATCTGCGTGGCCGGGTCGAGCCGCGCCACTGGCAGCTGAGTCCGCCAGCGCGAGGCGGTCGTGCGCCGCTTGAGCTCAGGTTCCCTCGAGCGCTGGACCACGGCCTGCTCCTGCGGTGTCTGCGGGTGGCCGGGCCGGACGGCAGTGGCGTCGCCGGAACCGCTGCCGTCGGCGGCGGCGAGCAGTCCTGGCGGTTCACCCCGACAGTTGGGTGGGCGGCGGGGCGGCACCGCCTGCTGATCGATCCCGTCCTGGAAGACGTCGCCGGCAACTCCTTGTCCCGGGTGTTTGACCGTGACCTGGACGATCCCGCCGATGAACCCGTGAATGCCCGATCAGCCTCCCTCGCCTTCCTCGTCCAGGAAGGCGGCTGAACCGTTCATATCGACCCGCACACGCGAACGGCAGCAACCTTGTCGCCCTTACCACTCACGCCGTGTTTACCACCTGTCACCGGGGCTGTGGCGACACGGCCGGGCCGCGTCGATCAGCAACGCGGTGAACCGCTGGACCCACCCGGTAGACGCTCACATGATCAGCGGTGATGCCGCGTTCGGCCAGCAGTTCCTCGACGTCTCGGTAGGACAGGTTGTAGCGCGGGTCGCAGGTACCACCGCACCGCCAGCGTGATGACCTCCGGCGGGAACCGGAACCCCGCGAACCCGGAGACCGGAACCACGGGACGGGCACGCCGACGATGCACCCGTCGATCATGCCTGAGCGGCTGGCCCGACCGCTCTACCCCGCCGACGCAACAGCCCCACCCACCGAGCTGATCGGCGCCGTCACTCCGTCTCGTCAGATCGTCAGTGCTGCCCGGGGACCGTGGCGAGCCGCGTCAGCCAGGGCGGGTCGGGCGCGGCGTCTGCCGGCACCGGCTTCGCGGTCGCCGGGACAGCCGCGGTCGGGAGAGTCCGCGGGACGTCAGGCTCTTCACCGTGCCGATCCGGGACCCCCGCGCCTCGGCTGCCTCCGCCTCGGACAGCTGGAGGTAGCGACGCAGGACGACCGCGGAACGCTGGCGGGCCGGCAGCTCGGCAAGGGTGCCACTCGAACGGCAAATGTGAGCGTGTCCAGAAGGCAGCGTGTCAGAGTAGGAACGTCCGTCGGTCCACGCTACGAGCGCGGACCGGGACGCGCGGGAGATCCGGCTGGCACTGGAGGCATGAGTATGCAGAACCCTTGGCCGTTAGCAGCCCTTTGCAGGGTCTTCTCCCGGCCGGAGGCGACGAGCGCAGTGTGGTCGCACGCAGCAGAGCGGTCGCCGCGGTGAGGCGCACCCGGATCGGCGTCCTCGACGTCTCGGTCGTCGGCATCGGCTGCAACAGCTTCGGCACGGATTTCTTCGGCCGCCCGTGCGACCAGGAGACTGTCACTCGGATCGTCGGCACCTCGCTCGACCTCGGGATCAACTTCTTCGACACCGCCGAGGAGTACAGCATTACGTCCTACCTCGGCGAGGGGCATTCCGAGGAGTTCCTGGGTGTCGCTCTACGCGGTCGCCGCGACGAGGCGGTGATAGCGACGAAGTTTCTTAACATCAGTGAACAGGAGCCGGCACAGCGCGGCGCGGGGCGGATCGTCGCCGCGGTCGAGGCCAGCCTGCGCCGGCTGGGGACCGACCGTATCGACCTGCTCCAGCAGCACCAGCCCGACCCAGACACCCCGGTCGAGGAGATCCTGCAGGCACTGGACACCCTCGTACGCGACGGCAAAGTCCGCGAGGTCGGCTGCTGCAACCTGCCCGCCGACCTGCTCGACGCGGCGGCCGGTGTAGCCGAACGTTCCGGCCTGCGGCCATTCCGGTCCTGCCAGGTGCAGTACAACGTGCTCGAGCGCCCGTCGCCGAAGGTGCTCGATGCCGCGCACCGCGGCGGCGTGGCGATTCTGCCGTATTTCCCGCTCGCCAACGGCCTGCTCACGGGGAAGTACCGGCGCGACGAGCCATTGCCCGCGGACTCTCGCCTCGGCGCCGACGGCCTCGTCAGCCAGCTGCTCCGCGACGGGCTCATGGCGCGACGGCCCCCGCTGTCCGACGCACGGCTCGGCACGGTCGAGCGGCTGACGAGTTTCTCCGAGAAGCGCGGCCATTCCCTGCTTGAGCTCGCCGTCTCCTGGCTCGCCGCACAACCGCTGGTCGGCTCCGTGCTGACTGGCGTGACCAGGCCGGAGCAGGTCACGGCGAACGCCGCCGCGACCGACTGGAAGCTCACGTCCGACGACCTCGACGAGGTCGAGGCCATCGTGGCGGCGGAGGAATCGAACGACGGCCAGCCCCCGGGCTGATCTGTGCATGACCTTCGGAATCGGATACCCGGCTTCGACTCCGAAGGTCACGGCTAGCCTCGATCTTTCGTGTGTTCAGCAGACTGGAGGTGACGCCGTGTAGCGGCTGATCCACTAGTGTCTCGTGATTCTGCTTCTTTTACTCAACTGCTCGGATAAAATGGGGCTCTTCGAAGTTAATCGGGGTGGGCTGCGGTAGCCCTGCCCAGTTCGGTGACCGTGCGTGATGGTGGCTGGCCTGGCTTCTGTGAGCTGATGTGGCACGCCCGCGTGTCGTGACAAGAAGGGCCCGCAACCCCCGGCGATCTTGGTTGTTCCTGACGCAACCAGACACCGCGGGGCTACGGGCTTGGACGATCATACGAGTGAGGCGACAGGTCTGCTGGGCCTCGACGGTCTGGAGGTTCGGCGCGTCGAGCTGTTCCCGGACGGGTCACGGCAGGCGTGGCTGGCGACCGCGGACGAGACGGCGCGGGCCTGCCCGCGTTGCGGGGTGTTCGCGGACCGGGTCAAGGACGTGGTGACCACCAGGCCGCGCGACCTGCCATGCGGGTCTACCCCGCTGCGGCTGGTCTGGGTCAAGCGGCGGTGGTACTGCCGGGAGCCGCTGTGCCCGTTGGGTTCGTTCACCGAGTCGCTGCCGGCGGTGCCGGCGCGGGCGCGGCTGACAGCCCGGCTGCGTGAGCAGGCCGGGAAGCTGGTGGTCGACGGGATCTGCGCGACGGTGGTGGCCGGCGGCCGGCATCTCGGGCTGTCCTGGCCGACGGTCATGGACGCGGTGCGCGAGGTGGCCGCGCCGCTGACCGACGCCGCGCCGCCGGTCGAGGTGCTCGGGATCGACGAGACGCGCCGTGGCCGGCCGCGGTGGCGGCCTCCCGTCCCCGAGCCGGCGGCGCCACCCGAACCCACTGGCAGCGGACCCGTCGCCCCCGTGCCCGCCGAGCCCGTGGCGGGCGAGCCGGCGAAGGCCCGGGTGCTGGCCGACCGGTGGCACGTCGGGTTCACCGATCTCGGTGGCGGGCAGGGGATAAGTCGAGGGCCGGACCGCCGACGACGTCGCCTACTGGCTGGCCAGCAAGCCCACCGCCTGGCGTGACCGGGTCCGCTATGTCGCGATCGACATGTGCACCGTGTTCGTCGCCGCGGTCCGTCGCTACCTGCCCCTCGCCACCCTGATCATTGATCGTTTTCATGTCGTGCAGCTGGCGAACGACATGGTCGCGGAGGTCCGCCGCCGGGTCACCACCGTGCCGCGGGGCCGGCGTGGACGCGACAGCGACCCCGAGTGGAAGATCCGGAACCTGCTGCGCCGCAACCGGGAGAACCTCACCGGCCGCCAGATGGCGAAGCTGTGGAACACCCTCGTGGACCTCGGCGAGCCCGGGCAGACGATCCTGGCCGCCTGGATGGCGAAGGAGGAACTGCGCGCCCTGCTCGCCCCGGCCGGCACCCACCCCGACCGCACCATGATCGCCCACCGGCTCACCAGGTTCTACACCTGGTGCGCCGACGCCGCCGTCCCCGAGCTCGAACGGCTCGCGACTACCGTCAGCACCTGGTGGCCGTGCATCGAGGCCCTTCTGCACACCGGGATCACCAACGCCGGCAGCGAGGGCCACAACCGGATCGTCAAACTTGACGCCCGCAACGCATTCGGGTACCGCAACCCCGAAAACCAGCGGCTACGAACACGCTGCGCAACCACCCGCCGATCCCGCGGATGCCTCAACCCCGGTTAACTTCGAAGACCCGCTTTACCATGCCTGGCACCGGCATGTCACCCTGGCGATCCTCGCGCAGGCCTGGCTCGCTGTCTCGGCGTCGGAAAGCCGGGATGAGAACCCGCCGGAGCCGCCACCACAGGCGACCGTCGTGGGATATCAGCGTCTTTCCGGCGGCTTGCCGATCATCGAGCCGGCGGAGCCCGACCGGCTTGTGATGGCACCAATCACATCGAACGAGGTCCGTCGTATCGTCAATCTGTTCAGGCCGGCGGTCATCCCTCACGCGCTCATCTCCCGATGGTCAGCCTGGCGCCGGGGGCACCAGGCAGGCGCCCGCCATTACCACTTCCGATCTCGTATCCGCGCCGCCCAGGGAAGGAGCCGACTGGCGGCAGCCACATAAGGACCACTACGGCTGGAGTACTAGCCCGCGACTACCGCCGACCAGCAGAGCCATACGCCCGTGGAGATCGACATCGTCCATCTACAACCAGCCTCCTCAAGTAGGCCAGGGTGGAGTGCTGAACTGAGCGGTCAGTACCTCATTCGCGATGAACGGTGTGGCCGGAGCCGGCGAGCGTCCTCTGCTCATGAAGGCGGCAATCTCGCCCAGGTCGTCTGGGCCGCCAGTGGATTCGGGGCCCGGCCGGATAGCACCGGAGTTAGGTCTGCCACGGCTGACGTGTGAGGTCGCGGCGGGTCTCGGCACGCGCGATGGATCGCGGATGTACTTCATCCGGACCGTCCGCGATTCGCAGCAACCGCTGGTAGGCGTAGTAAGTCGCGAGGGGGAAGTCCTCGGTGAGGCCCGCGGCTCCGTGCACCTGGATGGCGCGGTCGATCACTTTGAGCGCTATTCGGGGAGCCGCAACCTTGATTGCGGCGATCTCGGTCCGTGCTTCCTGATTGCCGACCGTGTCCATGAGCCAGGCGGTCTTCAGGGTCAGGAGGCGTATCATCTCGATCTCGATGCGCGACTCCGCGATCCAGTCCTGGATGTTGGCCCTTGCTGAGAGCGGTTCTCCGAAGGTTACTGGCTCGGCGGCTCGCCGGACCATCAATTCAAGTGCGCGCTCTGCCATCCCAATAGAGCGCATGCAGTGGTGAATTCTGCCGGGACCCAGACGTGCCTGGCTGATCGCTGAGCCATCCCCTTCGCCGCCGAGGAGCGCCGATCGCGGCACTTCGACGTCCTCGAACAGGATCTCGGCGTGCCCCTTTCGGTCGTTGTACCCGAACACGGGGAGGTTGCGCACCATGGTCACGCCTGGCGTGTCGATGGGCACGACCATCATGGAATGCTGGCGATGACTCGGGGCTTCGACGTCCGTCTTACCCATGACGATCAGCACCTCGAAATTCTGATGCAGGGTGCTGGAGGCGAACCATTCGCGACCGTTGAGGACGTAGTGGTCGTCCGTCGGCTTCATTCGAAGCGCGATATTGGTGGCGTCCGAAGCCGCGGGAGCGTGCTTCGGCCTTCAGTTTCTCGAGCACGGGAGGATGGTGACGGGGATGGCCTCCACCATCTGCTCGGCGTAGAGGGACTCGGCTGGGTAGACCCTTCCTGGATGCCCAAGCCGGCCGGCGGCAACTGCCCGCTCGCTTATCCCCCCGACATGCAAATCTGACGCCACGTTACTGGACGGCACCCGCGCCAGGTCGGCCAGCACAGAGTGGCCGCACGCTCACACCGCGCTCCGGAGTTCGCCCTCGCTTCTCGAGCGCGGCCGGCCGGCCGGCCGATCGGGCGCTGACTCCCTGGATCAGCCACCCGCTCCGTGGGCGAGGTGCTCGCCAGCGGGGTCGAAAGAATCATTTGAGCGGGAGCTGCGCGAACCCCCTCGCCGACTCCGCGCCGTCGGTCAGGGGGGAGGGGTGAACCACCGAGACGCGCGTGGGCGGCTCTACACGATCGTCACGACGCGCCAGGCGTGACCGGATCGTCCCGTCACCGTCTTCTAGACGACCCGGAGCACTATCGGACCCCGTTCAGAATCTGACGTTTGATTATGATAGGCGTCACCTGCTAGCGTCGTAGCCGGAGGCCTCGCTGTGAAGGTCGTCAAGCTGTGGAGAGGCACAGGGATGAACCAGTACCTGGAGAACTACAGGGCGTGCATGGAAAGCATCAAGGCCATGCACGATGCGGAACAGGACCCGCGCCGCAAGGCCATCGCCGCGAACTACCAGCGTCATGTGGCGCTCGAACTTGCGGGCCAGGGCGACAAGGTCCTGCAGCCCGACATGACGGTGCCGGAACCGGTCTACCGCGTGAAGATGGGGCCGGGCCTGACCACGTTCGACGGCATGGACAGGGTGAAGGTCTTCTACGAAGGTGTGAACCGAGGCGTGCAAACGTTCCAGGAGCAGACGTGCTGGGTGAACGACTGGGGGATCGCCTCGTACTACACGGCCGTTCTGTTCAAGACGGGCGAGCAGCTGGCGTTAGAGGGAGTCGACATCGGCAAGGCGGACGACACCATGTACGCCCAGCACCTGCCGATGGCGATGTTCTGGAAGTTTGACGAGCGGCCGCGGCTGATCGGTGAGCACGTGTACCTTGTGGGTGACCCCGAGTGTCACGAGCTCAAGGAAGGCGAGATGTTCGAGATCGATGAGCTTCACGAGGTCGCGAAGTCGTTCCTCTGAACCAAGCGTCTGCCTGAAGCGTCACGGGCTTGACGCCGCCTCCTGGTGAGTCCAGGAGGCGGTGCCGTGCTCAAGCGGTGCCTGCGCGAGTTCTGGAGCGGGCCGTTCGGATGGTTCTCGATCATGCTGAGGACTACGGTCGCTGACCGAGGACTGCAACGCCGTCAGCGCGCAGCTGGGTCTCTCGGGGGGCGTTGCGCCGCTGGGTGAACCAGGCCCAGTTCGCGGCGCCCGGCCGGGGTGAATACACGGAGTCTCAGGAGATCCGGGCGCTGGAGGCGGAGAACAAATGGCTGCGAGGCGAACGGTTTTTTTGCGCCAGGCGTCGAAACTCTTCGCGCGGGAGCCCGGCCCGCACCATCGCTGATCTGAGCGGCTTCAATAGCGTGCGCCGGGCCCGCGTTGTGCGCACCACGGTGCTGGGCAAGGATGGGCGCGCGCCGGTGACCTGTTCGACCGTAACTTCACCGCCCCGGCGCCTTGCGCAGCCCTTCGCGCTCGTCGTCGACAGTCATGCTCACAGCGGGTCTCGCAATCCGAACGGGGGGAGGCCAGAACGCTCTGTGCGGGTGCTCGTCCGACGTCACCGTCACTCCGTTGGGCATCAGCCAACAGGGCCTGGGCAGGATCTGCAGAGAGACGGCGGCCCGATCCAGACGTACGCGTGCCGACGCGATGGTGTACCTCACTCACTCTTAGCACAGTGGACTACCGATGCCGAGTGCACAGCAGCGCAAAGTAGGAGTGATCTCTAGAACCTGACGTCGCCCTATCGAATCGTGAGTTTGCCGCCCAGACGTCGGATGCGAAGGCGATCAACGCCTGGACTAGTGCCGCTTCAGGCAACGTTGGCGCGGTCGACGACCCGCTTGAGTCGGTGATCTTGGGCGTGCTGGTTCCGCCAGATGATGTAGCGGCGGATCACGGATGCCTGGGCGCGGTAGTTGCGGTGGTCGATGGCGTCGAGCACGATGTAGCGCAGGGTGGTGAACTGGGCCTCGTCGGGTAGCCCCGGCGCATTGCTGCGCCAAGGCCCCGCCCGCGTCCCGCCGAGCCAGGGCGAGCTGTTCGCGGTCTATCGCTACCACACCGCGTTCACCTACTCGACGCTGCGCCTCATCGAGGCGGAGGCGCTCCGCCGCCACCTCGTCGCCATCCCGGCCCGGCTCGCGCGTTCGGCCCGCGGTCAGACCCTGCACCTGCCCGAAGGCTGGCCCTCGGTGGCGGCACCTCCGTATTGCGCAAAACCGTCGGTGCCGCGACCCACACCTCGGTCCAGACCTCAGCTGCCGGAGCTCCGCGGCCAGTTGTAGACCCTCCGCGCGTTCAACTCCACGATCTTGCGAGCCTCCTCGTCCGGCACGTCGGCGAGGGAAGCCTCGAGCATCTTGCGGGTGTGCGGCCAGTTGCTGTCGGAGTGCGGGTAGTCACTCTCGAACATGATCTGGTCCACCCCGATGCGATGGCGGGCCTCGATACCGGCGTCGTCGTAGATGAAGCAGCCGAAGATGTGGTCCTTGAACAACTCCGACGGCGGGATCTCTCGGTTGATGTCGTTGTACCAACGATGGCGGTCCCACACGTAATCGATGCGCTCCAGCAGGTAGGGCATCCACCCGATTCCGCCCTCGGATAGCGCGAACCGCAGCTTGGGGAACTTGTGGAACATCCGCGAGGTCAGCATCTGTGCCATGGCGAACGCCGAGTTCAGGCCCATGACGGTGATGCGGTTGATATTGACGCCCCCGCCGTGCCCGCCCTCCGGCGGGATCATGTCGGACGCGCCAGTGCTACCGAAGTGGACTGAGACCGCCATATTCGCCTCCTCGGTGGCGGCGAACAGAGGATCCCAGTGGTCGGTGTGGTAGGAGGGGAGACCGCGCATGTGCGGAAGCTCAAGGAAGGAGTAGCTTCGGGCTCCCTTCTCGGCGGTCCGGTACAGCTCCTTGACCGACGCGTCGATGTCCCAGTACGGCAGGATGACCATTGGGATCTGACGGCCCGGCGCGGAGGCACACCACTCGTCCAAGATCCAATCGTTGTAGGCTCTGGTGCACGCCTCGGCCAGCTCCATGTCGGTGGATTCTTCGAACACGCGACCGGAGAAACCGGGCATGTTCGGAAAGGCAACCTGGGCCCAGACACCTTCGATGTCCATGTCCTTGAGCCGCTCATTGATGTCGTGACAACCGGGCCGCATGTCGTCGTACGTCCGCGGGTCGAGGCCGAGCTCCTCGCGCGGCTTGCCCGCTACCGCGTTCAGTGCGAAGTTGCCGGCCTTCTTGCCCTCGTAGATCCACCAATCGCTGCCGTCGTCCATGCGCTCGAGGCGCGGGATCGCGTCTCCAAACTTCGAGGGGACCCGGTCCAGCCACACCCGGGGGTGCTCGACGACATGATCGTCAACGGAAATGATCTGTGCGTCGTCTGGCAGCGGCATTGTCAGCCTCATCTCTCGTGGGTTCAGGTTCGTCTCGGCATGCAATGGGGGTGGGTATCGATGTTGGCCTGGCCGACGACGGGTGCACCCTCTCCCGCGTTCCGGTCGCACCGGTCGGTCCAGGCACTGCCTGTCAATCCGAGGACGGCAGCGGTGCGGCGTCCTTCATCACCATCGGCTCCCCGGAGACGGAGAGGGGGCCGGTACCCACCCTGGTGCATAGGACCTCGACGCCGAACGTCTGATCGACGTACCGCTTGCGGAGCTGGATATCGGGGCCGCTCGCGGTCGAGACCGGGGGCGAAATGGGGGCGTGGAGGAGTGCCGCGCCTCCATCAGCTCGCCACCGCATTCGAGTCCGACCTCCGCCGCGGATAGCCGGACGACCACGAGCTCGACGCCTCCGCTGTTGCTGCGCAAGCGAGAGCCCACACTCATCGGCATTGCGCACATCACCTTCCTCGAACGACGGGCGCCGGTGAAGTCCCGTGGCCGGCTCGCCCGCCAGGGCGCGGCACATCGTTCGCCCACTGTCGAGAGCACCTTCTGACGCCGCACAGGCGGTGGACCGACGACCCGTGCGTGAACCGGCCTGCAACCCAAACCGCCGCGGGACTGCGCATCGACTCGTCCATGGACTGCGCTCACTCCTCTCCCAGTAGGAGGTGAGGTCCCTGGCGGGCACCCGGTCCGGATGGGGGTCTGCCGTCGGCGCAGACCCTCGTCGAACTTATCCGTACCCAGTTCAGAAAACAAGCCCTCGGTCGTGGCCTCCGGGCTCGTCTCCCAACGACCACGCCCACAAGGCAGGTTTGCCGGGAGCCCGATGGGTCCTGCCGCACGAGTTGGTCGCTCCCCGTAGGGTGGGCCGAGCAGCAGCGACTACGAAGAGGGCTTGACCATTGCCTCCAGGACCAGGGCGCCCCCGAGCCACGACGCCCGAGAGAATTCTCGAGATCGCGCAGGAGCTCTTCCGGACTCGCGGCTACGCCGAGACCTCCATGGCCCAGATCGCCGAGGCGGCCGGTGTCAGCCGTACCACCCTGTTCAGCTACTTCAGCGCGAAGAGCGACCTGATGTGGCGGGACTATGACCTGAACTTCGAGGCCTTGGCCCGATCGCTCGAGTGCCGGCCGCTCGACGAGGAGATTGCGACGTCCATCCTCGCGGCCCTTGTTGAGGCGCAGACCATGGGGCCTGAACGACGGGCCGTCGTGGCCCGTCGTTTGGAGCTGATCGACAAGACTCCCGATCTGCGTATCGCCACCGCCGAGCGGACCGCACATTACGCCGAACTGCTCGCGCAGTTCATCGCCGTCCGCCGGGGGGAGACCACAAGGGCCTTCCTCCCCCAGGTTGTGGGGCACGCTGCGCTCTCCGCGTCAGTGGCGGCCAGTCGCTGCTGGGCGGTCAGTGAGGTCGGGGAACCTCTTGCCGACTGGATACAGCGCGCTCTCAGCCCTCTCCTCGACGGATACCGCGCGCCTCTCGAGGACGGACGTCGCATCCGTCCGACGCCTGACGACGGACGCACCTCGGCCCCTCACGCTGATGTGGGACGCCGCCGTCCGCGTGACCGACCCCACCGGCTGGACACGGTATCCGAGGCATCGTGAAGGGATGACGCCAAACCCGTCGAGTCGGGGCTAGCGGCGCCGGGGCGCTCGCGCGGACATGCCCCCCGGCCGGACCTGTTGGCGGGGGCCTGGTCGTTCACCGCGATCGCCGAGTGGGCCGCGGACGCCGGCGAGACCGTCCGGGGGATGCTGGGGATCGTGCGGGTCCCGGACGCATCGACGCTCCGCCGGGTGCTGGCCCGCCTCGACGCGGACGCGCTGGACACAGCCCTCTGGCCTGGGCCGCCGCGGCGACCACGCCGGCCGAGGATGCCGGCGGCGGATCGCGGTCGACGGGAAGACCCTGCGCGGCTCACGCCAGGGTGACGCACCCGGCCAGCACCTGCTCGCCGCGTTCGACCAGCAGCACCACGTCGTTCTCGCCCAGCGTGGCGTCGACGCGAAGACGAACGAGATTCCCGATTTGAAAGCACTGCTCGGCGGTGTCGACCTAGCCGGCGCGGTGGTGACCGCGGCCGCGTTGCACACCCAGCGCGACACCGCCACCTGGCTCGTCCAGCCGGCGCTGTCCGCCCAGCTCACAGCCCTGCCGTGGAACCGTGTCGCCACCCGCGCGACCACTGGTCCGTGGAGAACCGACTGCACTGGGTCCGCGACGTCACCTACGACGAGGACCACCACCGTGCCCGCACCGGTAACGCACCCCAGGTCATGGCCAGCCTCCGCAACCTCGCGATCAGCATCCTGCGCCTGTCCGGCGCCACCAACATCGCCCAAGCACTACGCCACCACGCCCGCCAACCCGAACGATCATTCACCGCGATCATGAGCCTAAATTGCTAACCAGCAACTTTGCCGCCGCCCTGCGTATTAGTAGTAGGAGTCCCAGCCGCCTCCTCGGTGCGTCGCACGCACGAGCCACTTCCGCGGTGGCTCCTCCTGGGCGCGGGCCCACGCTGGTCGATCGATGATCTGCTCGCCCAGACGCAGAAAGCGAACCCGACGCGTCCGGCCATGCTCTGGCCTTGCCCCACCGGCAAGCCGCGATCCGGAGCACTAGACTCAGAAGATGACACCGCGTTACAGTCCTGCAGGTCAAGCGTTTGATCATGCTTGTCGTCGAACAGTATGTGGATCGTGCCCTCGCGATGGCTGACTCGGTCTGTCTGATCAAGAAGGGCGAGGTTCGACTCGCCGGGCACCCTTCCGGACTGAGCGCTGGTCACCTCAGGGACCAGTATCTCGGCGCAGCGCTGGTGCCGGACTCGGTCGCGACCGCGACCGTGACCGCGACCGAGTCCGAGTGAGTGGCAGAGTGAGTGGCAGAGAACTGGAGCAGCCGTGTACCAGGTGTTGGATGGCGTCAAAGTCGTCGAAGCAGCGGGTTACCTCTTCGTGCCGGTCGCCGGGGCGATCCTTGCTGACTGGGGCGCCGAAGTGATCAAGATCGAGCACCCGCGGACTGGCGATCCCTACCGGGGGCTCAGGAATGACTACGTCAAGCCGGGGATGCCCAACCCGATGCTGGAGCTCCCCAATCACGGGAAGCGCAGCCTCGGCTTGGACCTGGCCACGTCGGAAGGGCGGGAGCTCATGTATGAGCTCCTTGCCGACGCGGATGTTTTCCTCACTAGCTTCATGCGGGAGCCGTTGCGGCGGCTCAAGCTGGATTACGAGAGCGTTCGCCGGGTGAACCCACGCATCGTGTACGCGCGCGGAAGCGGGTACGGCACCAGGGGCCCCGACGCCGACAAGCCTGGCTTCGATTCCGCAGCTTGCTGGGCCAGGAGCGGGCTGATGTGGCGTATGACCCCGCCGAACGCCGAGCGCCCGGCCAACCAGCCGGGATCCGTCGGCGACCTCACCGGCGGCTTGTCTGTGGCACTCGGTGTGTCGGCCGCCCTCTTCAAGCGGGAACGTACTGGAATGGGGGAGCAGGTCGACGTCTCCCTGTACGGGGTCGGCATGTACATCAGCTCGCAGGGCCTCGGTGCAGCCAACATCGGCCTGGACCACAGCACGTCGGGGCCGGCTGGTCTGCGTAACCCGCTCGTCAACTCCTACCGAACCGCCGATGACCGGTGGCTCACGCTGTGCATGATCCAGCCCGATCCCTACTGGGCGGACTTCTGCGCACACATCGACCGTGATGATCTGGTGGAGGATCCCCGCTTCAGGACCATCGACGTCCGGGACGCTCACGGCGAGCAGCTCGTGCAGATCCTGACAGAGATATTCGCCGGTCGGACCCTGGCCGAATGGCGCGCGGCATTCACCACGCTGAAGGGGGTCTGGGATCCGGCGCTCAGCGCCCGGGAGATCGTCGACGACCCGCAGGTGACGGCAAACGGATACTTCCCGGAGGTCATGGACGGCGACGGAGCGGTCCTGACGGCGCCAGACGGCACGGTATTCCGGTCGATGACGGCGCCAGTGCAGTTCGGGGGTCAGCCGGTCGGACCGCTGCAGAGGATGCCGGAGGTCGGTCAGCACACCGAGGAGATTCTCCTCGAGCGTGGTTACGACTGGGAACGCATCGGAGAGCTGAAGGCCGGCGACGTCATCACCTAGACCTCCGCCATCCGCAAGGGCCAGGAGGGTCATGGGAGTCCAATCAAACACCGAGGTGAGGTCTCACAATGAGCCTTTTCCATCCTCGGGTTCTCCTGAACCTAGTGGAAACTCGCGCGGGAAGGGAGCGGAACCGACTTGATCGACTGTTGTCGATGTAGGCCCTGAAAATAGACGAGCCTCGGGTAGATCACAGGGTGCCTAATCCACTGTTCCCTGACCCGAGGACTCTGGTGCTAACCTACCCCGGCACGATCGACCGGCCCGAAGCGACCCGCGACTTTCTCACCGCGTTGCTCGCCGACGACCGCGAACGCCACGGGAACTGGCGCAAGCTGGCCGCCCATGACCAGGCGCTTCTCGCCCTGGCCCACCTGCGCAACGGAGACACCTACGCCCGCCTCGCCGAGGGATTCCAGATCGGGGTGGCCACCGTGTGCCGCTACGTCCACGAGGCCGTCGGCCTGCTCGCCGGCCGCGGCCGGACCCTGCTCGCCGCCGTCTGGGCCTTCGCCTGGAGCTGGAGCAACTTCCTCATCCTCGACGGCACCGTCGTCCGCACCAACCGGATCCGCGCCCACAACAAGCTCTACTACTCCGGCAAACACAAGCATCACGGCGTCAACCTCCAGGGCCTGATGGACCCCTACGGACGGATGATCTGGATCTCCGACGGACTCCCCGGATCCACCCACGACCTCGCCGCCGCGAGGTTCCACAACATCCTCCATATGATCAACAAGGCGGAAACGATCTACCTCTACACCGACAAGGGATACGTCGGCGGCGAGAGCGAACAACTCCTCACCCCCCGCAAGAAACCCCAGAACGCAGAACTCCCCGACGCCGACAAGGAGAAGAACCGTGTCCTCTTGGCCACCCGGGCCGTCGGCGAGCGCGGCTTCGCGGTCCTCAAGAACTGGCACATCCTCGACCGCTACTGAGGCTGCCCGCGTCGCGTCGGCGCAATCGCACAGGCCATCCTCGTTCTGACGAACGAAGGAATTTAGGAAAACGATGGAAAACGCTCAGTGTCACCCGCCGGCTCACCTCGTCGTCGGGCATCTCCGGCCACGTCGAGCGGATCACGCCAGCGGCGTACTCCGGCGTCTGGAGAAGCCCTTCCACGATCGACGTCTGGTAGTTGTTGATCGACGAGGCGTCGGCCTCGAGCCCGATGTACACCTCCATCCAGCGCGGGACGGCATCGCTGAACGTGTGGCGCCCCGGTACTATCGACGTGTGGTCACTATGAGGGATGAGCAAACGGGATATACTTGCGCCCCGCCTGCCGTCTCAGTCCGCGTTCCGGCCCTCGACAGGCGCGGGTGATGCCGGAGACCGGGGCAGCCGGCGGTTCTGACGACCGAGCGGGGGAACCTGGCGTCCTGGACGTGCTCGCTCTCGAGGAGATCGACCGCGATCTGTACCGCGGCACACTACTGTTCCCGGATACACTGGCCCTCTACGGCGGTCAGGTCGCCGCGCAGGCCCTCTACGCCGCCGGCCGAACTGCGCCGCCCGAACGGCTACCACACTCCCTGCACGGGTATTTCCTGCGCGGTGGCGACGCGGCCCGACCGGTGGTGTTCCGGGTGGACCGCGATCGGGATGGCCGCTCCTTCTCGGCCCGGAGGGTCGTCGCGCTGCAGGCCGGTGAGGTCCTGTTCAACATGTCAACGTCGTTCGCCGTAGCCGGCGAGGGCCCCGACCGTCGGGTCGACGCGGCACCGGACGCGGAGGCGCCGGACGCGTCCGCCGACCACCAGCTTCCGCGTCTGTTCGGCATGGAGATCCGACTACCCACTCAGCAGTTCCCGCGGCTGCGTTGGCCCGCCCAGTTCTGGGCACGCACCTGCGGGCCCCTGCCCGACGACCCGCTGCTCCACGCCTGCGCGCTCACCTATCTGTCGGACTTCAGCACCGGCTTGGCGTCCTTCGACGACGATGACGTCCAAACGGGAGTGAGCCTCGACCACTCGCTGTGGTTCCACCGTCCGATCCGCCTCGACGAGTGGGTTCTCATGGACATGGTGCCGGGTACCGTGGCGGGCGGCCGAGGCTGGTACACCGGCACCCTGACCACGGGCGACGGCGTGCTCGGGGCGAGTTTCGCGCAGGAGACGCTGTTCCGCCCGGAGCCCTGGCGCTTTCCGCCGGGCGGCCGAAAGCCGGAACTCGGGTAGCCGTCGAGCGCCCATGCGCGCCTCGCGGACACGGCTCGCCCGAGGGCGCGGGTCGCGACCGCCCGCGGGTCGGCGACTCTCAACACCGTGGTGGAGACCTGGTCGACGGTGCCTGCCGGGCACCGGCCTCATCAGGGCCGGGTTCGCGACCGACGATGCTCTCCGCGCGCACGCGGCCCTGTCGGTGTACGCGCGCGGCGCCGTCCTCCATTACCGGCACTGGGGTTCGCCGGACAGCCCCCCGGGCACGGGCGCGGAGTTCACCGACCAGATCGACCCGTTCTCCGTGACGGCTGACGAGGCGTACGCCTTCGGGCTCCAGAACGCCATCCGCGGCCTGCGAGCCCTGCTCGCCCAGTCCGCGAAGCGCTGACGCTGACAGGGGCGCATCGCGGTGCGGGAGCTCGCTGCCGGACGACGCGCGCGCCCGGCTCGTCAGGCCGGATCAGCCTGCGGTGGCCGCGCCGCGATAGCGGTGCGGCCAGCTCCTCGCCCGCCGCATCCGCGAACGCCAGGGCCCGTCCCGGCGAACTGCTCGATCATCGACGGCGACTCCTGCCGCTCTGGCCCGGCCGAGACTCTCGAAGACGACGTCCACCATCTTCGGCGCCAATCCCATGGACATCTCATCGGCGATCACCAACGAGGGCGACACCATCAGCGCTCGTGCCAGGGACAGCATCTGCTGCTCCCCGCCGGACAGCGTGCCAGCGAGCTGACGGCGGCGCTGAGAAAGGACGGGGAAAATGTCGAAGGCCTGCGCCAACGCGGCTGCTCGCTCGCGCTTGTGCAGCGTGAGCGCCATGTGCAGGTTTTCCGCGACGGTCAGGCCACCCATCGACAAGGCGACGCCGACCGCGACCGGCTTCCCGGCCGGGTTGAGCGCGGTCGCGTGGTGGGTGGACTTGCCGACGTCGAGTCAGCGGAACACGGTGTAGGGCTCGGGCGTCAGTCATGCCGGAGACGGTGGCATGGAAGGCCCGGTTCGGGCCTGCGAGCAAGGTAACGGGGGGAGAGAGCGCTTGCGTCGGGCGAGCGCCTCCTCCCCCGGCACGGCGGAGCCGCGCCGCGGCCCGCGTTCTGCCGGGTCAGCGGCCCTGCCAGACAGGCGCGCGACGCTCAACGAAGGCGGTTGCGCCTTCCTTGGCGTCCAGGCTGTCAAAGACCGCCGGCTGCAGCTGATCCTGCAGCGCCCATACCGTGGCGGCGGGCTCGACCGCCGCGGCCCTGACCAGCCGCTTGGTCACTGCCACCCCGAGCGGGCCGTTGGCCGCGACAGCCTCCGCCAGCGCGACGGCTTCGTCGAGCACCTTCACCGGATCCACCAGACGGTTGATCAGCCCGAGCTGGAAGGCGCGCTCGCGCCGGGCCGCGGGTCGTCGACCTCCTCCACGCGCAACAGGTCGGGCGGGCCGTAGGAGGTCGTGCGGGCGGCGCGCATCACAGGGTCCGGAACGTGCCGCCGTCGGCGAGGATCTGCGCGCCGTTGATGTAGCCCGACGCGTCGCTGGCGAGGAAGAC
>Ga0207710_10000048_pt1 | contig 189597 bp, 174 predicted proteins | sample KBSS24metaG_FD_184400 | JGI IMG/M metagenome (GOLD analysis project Ga0207710, IMG submission 184400) | Switchgrass rhizosphere microbial communities from Kellogg Biological Station, Michigan, USA - KBS S2-4 metaG (SPAdes) (version 2) | ecosystem: Host-associated > Plants > Roots >...
GTCTACGGCACCTGGCCGACCACTGGCGCCAGACCGGCGCCAACACCGCCTGAAGCCTTCCTGGCTGGCGTACTGACCGTCTGGGCCGGGGTCTCCGGCTGTGGTCAGGTGCCAGGTGCCCAGGTGGTCAGGTGCCCAGGTGCCAGATACCCAGGTGCCTGGAGCCCTGATGGCCGGGCAGTCAGTCGGGGCCGTAGCCCTCCAGCGGCAGCGCCCGGCTGACCGCCGCCGCGAGCCGCTCCGCCACCGCCCGGGCCTTCGCGTCCGTGACCGCCTCGACCATCACTCGCACAAGTGGCTCGGTACCCGACGGGCGCAACAACACGCGGCCCTCGCCGCCGAGGTCCTCCTCGGCGGCGGCGACGGCCGCGGCGACCAGGGGCGACGTGGCGACCCCGGCCCGGTCCACCCCGGCCACGTTGACCAGCACCTGCGGCAGCCGGGTCATGATCTTGGCCAGTTCGGCCAGTGGGAGCCCGGTCTCGGCCATCCGGTCCAGGAGGGTCAGCGCCGTCAGCAGCCCGTCGCCTGTCGTCGAGCGTTCGAGGAACACGACGTGGCCGCTCTGCTCACCACCGAGGACCAGGCCGCGGGCCCGCATCGACTCCAGCACGTACCGGTCACCGACCGGAGTGACAACCAGGTCGATGTCCGCGTTGCGCATGGCGTGGCGCAGGCCGAGGTTCGACATCACCGTGGCGACGACGGCGCCCCCAGTGAGGCCTCCCCGCTCCCGCAGGGCCAGCGCGCAGATGGCCAGGATCTGGTCGCCGTCGACGACCTCGCCGGCGGCGTCCACCGCCAGGCACCGGTCGGCGTCGCCGTCGTGCGCGATGCCGACGTCGGCTCCGTGCGTGAGAACGGCGGCCCGCAGCCCGTCGAGGTGGGTGGCGCCGCAGTCGGCGTTGATGCGCTCGCCGTCACCGTCGGCGTTGATCGCGATCACGTCCGCGCCGGCATCGGCCAGTACCCGGGGGGCGAGCGCCGAGGCGGCGCCTTGCGCACAGTCGACGACCACCCGCAGCCCGGCCAGCGAGTGGCCGACGGCGGCCAGGACGTGATCCCGGTAGGCGTCGACCAGCTCGGGCGCGTCCGACACCCGCCCGACGGCGGCGCCGGTCGGGCGCCGGCGGCGGGGACTCGCCAGGCGTGCTTCGATCGCGTCCTCGACCTCGTCGGGGAGCTTGAATCCGCCTGCGCCGAAGATCTTGATCCCGTTGTCGGGCATCGGGTTGTGGCTCGCGGACAGCATCAGCCCGAGGTCCGCGCCGGAGGCGACGACAGCGTGCGCGAGCGCGGGTGTCGGGACGACGCCGACGCGCGACACGTCCGCGCCGGCGGCGGCCAGGCCAGCGACGACCGCGGCCTCGAGGAACTCTCCGGACGGCCGGGTGTCCCGGCCGACGACGATCCGTAGCCGGCTTCGCCGCGGCGGCCCGACCCGTCCCTGCCCGACCCGTTCCAGGTCTCCCAGGTCCGCGTCGACCGATCTCCGGGCGGCCGGCTTCGCGTCAGCCGATCCTGTTAGGACGGACCCCGCCGCGAACCGCTCCGCGCCGCCCGGCGCCGGCTGATCGCCGACGGGCGGCCCAGCCGCCGCGTCGGCATCCTCGCGCGCCTCCACGACGGCGGCGGCCAACGCCAGCGCGAACTCAGGCGTTAGCGCAACGTTTGCCACGCCACGCACGCCGTCCGTGCCGAAAAGCCTCGTCATGAACCGTGACCTTCCCGGACCAGCACGGCGGGGCAGACGCCGCGCCGGGGCCCGTCGGGCCGGCGCGGCGGCGTTGACTACCGCTTGCTGTACTGCGGAGCCTTACGGGCCTTCTTGAGGCCGTACTTCTTGCGCTCTTTGGCCCGCGAGTCCCGGGTCAGGAAGCCGGCCTTCTTCAGCGTCGGGCGGCTGTCCTCCTCCGCGAGCGTAAGCGCCCGGGCGATGGCCAGGCGCAGGGCGCCCGCCTGTCCCGACACGCCGCCGCCGTGCAGGCGGGCGACGATGTCGAACGACTCGGCCTTCTCCAGCGCCTTCAGCGGCTCGTTCACAAGCTGCTGGTGCACCTTGTTGGGGAAGTACTCCTCCAGCGAGCGCCCGTTGAGCGTCCACTTCCCGCTACCGGGAAGCAGGCGAACCCGGACGACGGCTTCCTTGCGCCGGCCAGTGGCGCGAGGGTTGCCCTGAGCGTCGGTCACGACAGCCACGTTCGTCGATCCTCTCTTTCGCGTTCTCGCCCGCGGCTACCGCGCGACCTGCGCGACCTGGGTGATCAGAAACTCCTGAGGCTGCTGCGCCTGGTGCGGGTGCTCCGGACCGGCGTACACCTTCAGCTTGCTGGCCTGGGCACGGCCCAGCTTGTTCTTCGGCAGCATACCCTTGATCGCCTTTTCGACGATCACCTGCGGTCGGGTGTCGAGCATCGAGCCGTACGAGACGCTGCGCAGACCGCCCGGGTAGCCCGAGTGACGGCGGTACTGGGCCTGGTCCCGCTTGGAGCCGGACAGCGCGACCTTGCCCGCGTTGATGATGATGACAAAGTCACCGGTGTCGAGATGCGGGGCGTAGGTGGGCTTGTGCTTGCCCCGCAGGAGCTGGGCGGTCTGGCTGGCCAGCCGGCCGAGGACCACGTCGGTGGCGTCGATGACGTGCCAGGCGCGCTGGACGTCCGCGGGCTTGGGCTGGTACGTACGCACAGATCTGCCTCTTCGTTCAGGAAAGAAACGTCGTCGGGCGGTGGGTACGGCCGAGCCCTGCAACGGCAGTGCGGCTACATACTCACGCAGCAGTCTTTGAGGTTACCAGGCGAACCGGCGGCACCGCCGAACCAGGCCGGTTCGGGCGTTCACCGCCGCCGGCCAGCGCCCCCGTGACCAGTGGCCACCCCAGCTCGCCGGCCCCGCGTTCCGCCCTCTCCCGCCGCGCCCGCGCACCGTCCCGGCCGCGGCAGTGGACTACCCGCGAACCCGTCTGGCAGCCCTTCCACCAGCACGGACGCGTGGCGCTGGCGACGGCGCTGGCGACGGTGCTGGCGACGGTGCTGGCGACCCGGTCGGCAAGGCGGGCATTCTTCACATCGAGGGGCGGTGTCGGCCTTTCGCCGTTACCGTCATAGCCTGGATCACAGGGGGCCACAATCCGCGCGGGTCGCCGGAGGCGGCCAAGGAGCCGAGAGCACAGCTGTGGACTCTTCCGAACTGTTTGCCTGGTATGACGAGGACGATCCGCCCGGCCCGCTCGGGCACCGGCCGCCGCCGCCCGCGCCGCCGGCCGCACGGCCGTCCCCGCCCGTCGGCGACGCCCCCGCCGCTGCCCCCGCCCCCGGGCGGGGATCCCCGCCGCCGGCGGACGGCGGTTGGGTTCCCGCCCGCCTGCCCGCGGCGCCGGGCGGGAACGGCCAGCCCGGCCCGGCTGGTTCCGAGTTACCCGGCCGGCCTGGGCCGCCGCCGTCGGCCGCGCCTGGCTACTGGACACCCGCCTCCGGCGATCCGCTGTTCGGACCCATGCCACACCCCGGTCCGAGCGCCCCGGCCAGTGCTCCGGGCGGTAGCCCGCGCGGCCACCCGGCCCGACCCGGCCCTCCGGCCAGGTCCGGCGACCCCGCGTCGACCACCCGGCCCGCTTTCCCGGTCCCGGCGTCGTGGTCCGAGACAACCGCGCACCTGCCCGGGCCGGTCGGGACGGTCGCGCCGCCGAGCCCGGCGGAGAGCGGAATCCCGCCCAGGACACCTGGCGCGCCCGCTGCCCCCGCTGCCCCCGCTGCCCCCGCCGTCCCGCCGCGAGGGCCGACGGGACCCGGCGGCGTGGGCTGGAGCGGTCCCGAACACGACGGTCCCGAACACGACGGTCCCGAACGAGACAGGACGGGACAGGACAGGACGGGACGACACAGCGCGGGACGACACAACGCCGGACGTGACACCGCCAGCTGGGATGGCGGGGCCGGTGACACCGGCGTCTATCCGGCGACCGGTCCGCGACTCGCGGCCGCGCCGGCGCCGGCGCCGGCTGAACAGCTACCCGTACCGGCCGACCCGCCGCGGCCCGCGGCCAGCTCCCAGCCGAGCATCACCGACCCCGGCCGGCCGGCGGGCGACAGCGGAGCGCGCTGGGGCGTCGACGGGCAGGGACTGCCCGTCTGGACCGAGACGTCGGCGACGCCGTCGGCGGCCCGGCGGTCCGGCGGCGGCACCGAGACGATCGACGACGGGCTCAGCCCGCTCACCGGTCCGATACGCGGGCCCGCGGCGGCGGACGTCCGCGCGGGCACGGACGATCGCCTCGACGTCGCGGACAGCCGGCTGTCCGCCCCGGCCACCCGCGGCCACCGGGCGGCCCACTCACACTCCCGGCGGACCGGCCCGTCCGCGCGCGCAACGCGCCCACGCCCACGCCCGGTCGCGGGCACAGGCGCGGGCGCGGGGCGGCCGGGCGGCGCCGGCGGTCAGGCGCTCTGGCGGGGGCTGTCGAACCTCCCGCCGGCCGCTCTGATCGTCGGGCTCGCGGTCGTCGCCCTGGTCGTCGGCGCGATCGGGTTCCTTGTCGCCGGCCACGGCGGTTCCAGACCGGCGCCCGCGCCGCGGGTCCCACCCAACCTCAACCTGATCAACAGCGCGGCGACCGACCCGGTACCGGTCGCGCCAGACGAGTTCTTCAACTCGCCGCGGGTCTCGGTGTACGGGAGGGCCTACACCCGGCTGACGACGAAGCTGACCGCCGGATGCCCGACCCTGACCGGATCGCTGCGCACCACGCTCACGGCGGCGGCCGGTTCGACCGCGAGCACCGGCACGACCCCGGCCCTGGGCTGCCGCCAGCTCGTCCAGGCGACCTATCTCAGCCCACCGGACAGCCAGGGCCGCCAGGCCGTCGTCGCGATCGCGGTCGCGGTCCTCGACGACCACGCCACCGCGGTGAACGCGGCCGCTATCGTGACCGCCGGCCAGGGCAGTGTGACGCCGCTGCCGCTGGCGGCGAACGCGGTGCCCGGGGCGAAGACGACCAACGCGGACGGCGACACAGCCTGGCACGCGGGCGTGGCCAGCGGCCACTACCTGCTGGCGGTCAGTCTGGCCTTCACTGACGGCAGCGTGGGCTCGGCCACGGATCCGACGCTGACCCGGGCCCGCCTCGACATCACGGAGATCGCGTCAGCACCGATCGTGGCCCGCGCGGCGGCCAGGACCCACCCGACCTGAGGCCGGTCCGGCTCCGACTCGCTCCGGTGACCCGTGTCCCCGAGCCACGGCCCCGCGCCGCGGCCCCTGAGCAGCGTCCGGGACCCCGCCCCCGCCTGGTGCCGCGTGGGAGGCCGAGCCGTCAGCCTGATGGGCTCGGTGGGACCCGGACGGCGCGGGTGACCGCCGCGCGGGCGGCGAGGTCGGGGTCCGGGGGGTAGCGCACCTCGACGAGGGTCAGGCCGTGCGCGGGAGCCACGGTCACGGCGGGATCCCGCAGGCCGCGGCCGAGCACCAGCGCCGGCCACTCAGGCCCGCGCCGGCCGTCCCCGACCGCGAGCAGCGCGCCGACAAGAGCCCGCACCATCGAATGGCAGAAGGCGTCCGCTTCGACGTCCGCGGCGACCACGCCGTCGCTCACCCGGGCCACGTCCAGGCGCAGCAGCGTCCGGACCGTCGTGCCGCCTTCGCGACGCTTGCAGAACGCGGCGAAGTCATGCTCGCCGAGCAGGCTGATGGCGGCGTACCGCATCCGCTCGGCATCCACCGGCCGCGGCCAGGAGATGGTGTCGTGCCGCCGAAGCGGGTCGACGCCGTACGGCGCGTCACCAATCCGATAGACGTATCGTCGCGACAGTGCGGAGAAACGAGCGTCGAATCCAGGCGCCGCCGGGGCCAGCCCGGTGATCCGCACCGCCCGGTCGAGCACGCCGTTCATCCGGCGGGCCAGGCCGCCCAGCGGCGTCTCCTCTGGCAGATCGACGTGAGCGACCTGCCCGCTCGCGTGAACGCCGGCATCGGTGCGCCCGGCGACGGTCAGTCGCACCGCCGGCAGCCTCGTCACCCGCATCAGCGCGTCCTCGACGTCCCCCTGGACCGTGCGCTGGCCCGGCTGGCGGGCCCAGCCCGCGAACGGGGTGCCGTCGTAGGCGAGATGCAGGCGCAGCCGGACGAAGCCGCCACCGGCTTCCGGCTCCACCGGCCGGAGACGAACGACCATGTCGTCCTCGGTTCCCCTCGACGGTGAGTGGTGGCGGGGCCGGGCCAAACCGGCGCGAGCCCGCCGGCCAGAGCGCTGGCCGACGGGCTCGTCGTCACGGGTGCCGCGTGAACGGCCCCGCCGGGCGCGAATGCCGCCCGCGCGGCTCCGGCCCCGGCGGGAGGCGTACCGCTAGGACCTGCCGCCGTCCGCCTCGGACTCGGCGGTGTCCGCCTCGGACTCGGCGGCGTCCGCCGCTTCAGCTTCCGGCGCCTGCTCGTCCGAAGCCTGCGTGCTCACCTGAGCCGTCGGCTCTTCGCTGGCCGGCGCCTCACTGGCCGGCGCCTCAGCCGCTTCGGCCGTCTCGGCCTCGGCGGCGACCGCGGCGGCGGTCGGCGACTCAGCCGCGAGGTCGGCGGCCGCTTCGGCCGTCGCGCCGGTGGGACGCCGACGGGCGCTGAAACGGCTGCCGCGGGAACGCTCGGCCTCCTCGACCACGGTCTGCGCGGCCGTCGTCGCCTCGACCAGCTCGATACGGGCGAGCGGAGCGTTGTCGCCCTTACGCGGGCCCAGCTTCACGATCCGCGTGTAGCCGCCGTCCCGGGTGGCGTAACGCGGGCCGATCTCGGTGAACAGGACGTGCACCACCGACTTGTCCCGGACCAGCCGCAGGACCTGACGGCGGGCGTGCAGATCACCGCGCTTGGCCTGCGTGACCAGGCGCTCGGCGTAGGGCCGCAGCCGCTTCGCCTTCGCCTCAGTGGTGGTGATGCCACCGTGCTCGAACAGCGCGGTAGCGAGGTTGGCCAGCAGCAGCCGCTCATGCGCGGGACTGCCACCGAGCCGGGGCCCCTTGGTGGGCGTAGGCATGGCGGGTGCTCCTCATCAGGCCGGGGCCGTTCCGCGTGGAACGACCCCGGTACAGCGTCGCGTCAGTACTGCTCGGTCTCGACGAACTCGGCCCCGTCGTCGTGCGGGTCCGAGAACGACGGGCTGTAGGTGTCCGTCCCGTAGGTGTCGACGGCCTGGCGGGGGTCAAACCCGGGCGGGGAGTCCTTCAGCTGGAGGCCCATGGCGGCGAGCTTGGTCTTGACCTCGTCGATGGACTTCTGGCCGAAGTTGCGGATGTCCAGCAGGTCCGCCTCGCTGCGCGAGACCAGCTCACCGATGGTGTGGATGCCCTCGCGCTTGAGGCAGTTGTAGGAGCGGACCGTCAGGTCCATCTCCTCGATCGCCAGCGCCAGGTCGGCGGCCAGCGCCGCGTCGGCGGCCGACGGGCCGATGTCGACGCCCTCCGCCTCCGCGTTGAGCTCCTGGGCCAGCCCGAACAGTCCGACCAGCGTCTTGCCGGCACTGGCCATCGCGTCGCGCGGCGAGATCGACGGCTTCGTCTCGACGTCGACGATCAGCCGGTCGAAGTCGGTCCGCTGCTCGACTCGGGTCGCCTCGACCTTGTAGGTCACCTTGAGGACCGGTGAGTAGATCGAGTCGATCGGAATCCGGCCGATCTCCTGGCCCGGCTGCTTGTTCTGGTTCGCGCTGACGTAGCCACGGCCCCGCTCGACGGTGAGCTCGATCTCGATCTTGCCCTTGTCGTTCAGGGTGGCCAGCGACAGGTCGACGTTGTGCACCTCGACCCCGGCGGGCGGGGCGATGTCGGCCGCCGACACCTCGCCCGGCCCCTGCTTGCGCAGGTACATGACCGTCGGGTCGTCGTTCTCGGAGCTGACGACCAGCTCCTTGAGGTTCAGGATGAGGTCGGTGACGTCTTCCTTGACCCCGGGAATGGTCGAGAACTCGTGCAGCACCCCGTCGATGCGGATGCTGGTGACCGCCGCCCCCGGGATCGAGGACAGCAGGGTGCGACGCAGCGAGTTACCGAGCGTGTAGCCGAAGCCCGGCTCCAGCGGCTCGATGACGAACCGGGACCGGAACTCGGAGATCGGTTCCTCGACGAGCGTCGGTCGCTGAGCGATAAGCATGATTGCAACCTTTCGGACACGGCGACCGCTATATGACGCCGTGCGGGGTGGCCCCGGTGGCCGGGGCCACGTGGACGGGGTCTCTGTCCGCCCCGCCCACGCACTCACAACTAAGGTACCCGGGACTAAGGTACCCGGGCCTCCGGGCGCGGGTACCCGGGCCTCCGGGCGCGCGGTTTCGCCACGATCGCGCGCCCTTCAGCCTTTCGGGTGGGACAGTCTACTTGGAGTAGAGCTCGACGATCAGCTGCTCCTGGACCTGGGTATCGATCACCTGGCGGCTCGGCAGCGAGTGCACGAGGACGCGCAGCTGGGTCGGGATCGATTCCAGCCAGGCCGGGACGGTCCGCTGGCCGGCGGTCTCCCGCGCGATCACGAACGGCGTCAGCTCCCGCGACTTGGGGGCGATCTCGACGATGTCGTTCTCGCTGACCCGGTAACTCGGGATGTCGACCTTGCGGCCGTTGACGATCACGTGCCCGTGCCGGACGGCCTGGCGCGCGGCGTCCCGCGACGGGGCGAAGCCCGCGCGGTAGATGACGTTGTCCAGACGCGACTCGAGGATGCGCAGCAGTTCGTCACCGGTCTTGCCGCTGCGACGGTTGGCCTCGTCGTAGTAGCCGCGGAACTGCTTCTCCAGAATGCCGTAGATACGCGCGCACTTCTGCTTCTCGCGCTTCTGGAGGAGGTACTCGGAGTCCTTGGTACGGCCCCGGCCGTGCTCACCCGGCGGGTAGGGCCGGATCTCGATCGGGCACTTCGGCGACTCGCACTTGCTGCCCTTGAGGAAAAGCTTGGTCTTCTCGCGGCGGCACCGCTTGCAGTCCGCGCCGGTGTAACGAGCCATGATCTAACCTTCCGTGGTCGTCAGACGCGGCGCCGCTTGGGCGGGCGGCAGCCGTTGTGCGGAGTCGGGGTCACGTCCTGGATGGCGCCGACCTCCAGGCCGGCGGCCTGGAGTGAGCGAATCGCCGTCTCGCGGCCCGACCCCGGGCCCTTGACGAACACGTCCACCTTGCGCATGCCGTGCTCCTGAGCCTTGCGCGCGGCGTTCTCCGCCGCCATCTGCGCGGCGAAGGGCGTGGACTTGCGGGACCCCTTGAAGCCGACGTGGCCGGCCGAGGCCCAGGAGATCACGTTCCCGGTCGGGTCCGTGATCGACACGATGGTGTTGTTGAAGGTGCTCTTGATGTGAGCGTGCCCGTGGGCGACGTTCTTCTTTTCCTTCCGCCGGACCTTCTTGACTCCGGCGGCGCGCGTCTTTGGCGGCATGAGCTTCCCTGGTTGATCGTGGTAGGTCGTCGGTCGCTGCCCGGCGGGCGCCGTACCGGCCGCCGCGAAGGCGGCGGCCGACCGCACCCGGGCCGGTGGGCGCGACTACTTCTTCCCGGCCTTCTTCTTGCCGGCGATGGCACGGCGCGGGCCCTTGCGGGTACGCGCGTTGGTGTGGGTGCGCTGGCCGTGCACCGGCAGGTTGCGGCGGTGCCGCAGCCCCTGGTAACAGCCGATCTCCATCTTGCGACGGATGTCCTGGCGGACCTCGCGGTGCAGGTCGCCCTCGACGCGGTACGTGGCGTCGATCCAGTCGCGGAGCTTGACGACCTCGTCGTCGGTCAGGTCGCGAACCCGGGTGTCCGGGTTGATCCCGGTCTGCGCGAGGGTCTCGCGGGAGCGGCTGCGGCCGATCCCGTAGATGTAGGTCAGGGCGATCTCCACGCGCTTCTCACGCGGAAGGTCGACGCCGGACAGGCGTGCCATACCGGGTGGTTCCTCTCAGTGCTCGGAGGTTCGGGACGCCACCGTCTCCGCCGCTACCGGCCGCGATCCGAGACCACGGTCCGATCCGACAAAGCCCCGGCCTCCGACCGGGGGTGGTGCCGCCCGCTCCGGGGCGGCATGGTGACGCCGTGACGCGCGCCCGGGCGCGGGGCCCGCGAGCCGAGGTGGCTCCGGGGCATCCACGCCCTGGGCGGTTCAGCCCTGGCGCTGCTTGTGGCGCAGGTTGTCGCAGATGACCATCACCCGTCCGTGACGGCGGATCACCTTGCACTTGTCGCACATCTTCTTCACGCTCGGCTTGACCTTCACGGCCGCACTGCCTCCTTGCGCAGCCGCTGTCGGGCGCGCTGATGATGATGAAATGAAAAGGTACTACTTGTAGCGGTAGACGATCCGTCCCCGGGACAGGTCATACGGCGAGAGTTCGACGACGACCCGATCCTCCGGGAGGATTCGGATGTAGTGCTGCCGCATCTTGCCACTGATGTGGGCAAGTACTCGATGACCGTTCTGGAGCTCGACCCGGAACATGGCGTTCGGGAGCGGCTCGACGACCCGGCCCTCGATCTCGATGGCCCCGTCCTTCTTCGGCATAGCCTCCGCTGTCCTACCTCAACGACGCATCCCGCGATTACGGCTTCGCGGCGACCCGGTCACCCTGGCGAGGCGCTTCGCGGATTACGTCCACCAGACAAGGGTCCACCACTGATGAAGTCTACGTGCCGATAGCGTCAAGGGCCAACGCGCCCCCCCGGCAGCGGGTCGCGACAGGCCTCACCGGACGCTTGACGGACACCCGACAGCCGGTGGCGGGCGCCGTCAGACCGCGGAGGTCTCGGCCGGGGCGCCACAGGCCACGCCCAGCTCGGCCAGGCGGGCCGCGCCGCCGTCGAGCGCGGTCAGCACCCACGGTCCCCGCGGCGTGATCGCCACCGTGTGCTCGGTGTGGGCGGCCGGCGAACCGTCCCGGGTGACGACGGTCCACTCGTCCTCGGTCACCGTCGTGTCGGCCGAGCCCAGCGTGACCATCGGTTCGATGGCCAGCACGACGCCCTCGACCAGACGGATGCCCCGGCCCGGCCGGCCGTAGTTGAGGACGTGCGGGGGCTGGTGCATCTCGGTGCCGATCCCGTGGCCGCCGTAGTGGTCGACGATCCCATAGCCGTGCGGGCGGATCGCCGCCTCGACCGCGGCCGAGATGTCGGTGAGCTTTCCGCCGAGCTGCGCGGCGGCCAGCCCGTGCCAGAGCGCGTCGTCGCACACCTTGGCCATCGCCAGCAGTTCGGGCGGGACCGTCCCGACCGGCACGGTGATGGCCGAGTCGCCGTGCCAGCCGTCGACGATCGCGCCGCAGTCGATCGAGATCAGGTCGCCGTCGCGCAGCACCCGCTTGCGGCGCGGGACGCCGTGGACGACCTCGTCATTGATCGATGCGCAGATCGTTCCACTGAACGGCGGATCGCCGTAGCCCTTGAACGACGGGATGCCACCCTCGGAACGGATGGTCTTCTCGGCGAGCGCGTCCAGGTCCGCGGTGGTGATGCCCGGCTCGACCGCCGCGCGCAGCTTCTCCAGCGTCCGTGCGACCAGCAGCCCGGCCACGCGCATCTTGTCGATCTCGTGCGCGCTCTTGACCTGCACGTGCTCTCGTCGCGCCATCTCCGCCGCCCGTCCCCATCCGTTCATACGTCACCCGACGCCTAACGTACCTGGACATTCCGCTGACCATATGACGTCGCCTCGACCAGTGTGCACGCAGCGGCGCCCACTCGGCAGTGCATCACCTCACCGGGCCCCGGCCCGGCCCTGGTCAGGTGGTCAACCGCCGTGGTGGCGTAGGGCGTACAGCGCGCGGTCGGTGACGTTGTCGACCGGCCCGGTGGCGTCGATGCCGATCAGGATGCCCTTGGCCGCGTAGTAGGCCACCAGCGGGGAGGTCTGCTCCGCGTAGACTTCAAGACGGTGGCGCACTGTCTCCGGCCGGTCGTCGTCCCGCTGGAACAGCTCGCCCGAGCAGCGGTCGCACACGCCCTCGGCCGTCGGCGGGTCGAAGTCGACGTGCCAGATGTGCCCGCAGCTGCGGCAGGTCCGGCGGCCGGACAGCCGCCGGACCACCTCGTCGTCGTCGACGACGAGCTCCAGGACCACGTCGAGCTTGGTCCCCATCGCCTCCAGCATGGTGCCGAGCACCTCGGCCTGCGGGACGTTGCGCGGGAACCCGTCGAGCAGGAAGCCCTTGACCGCGTCGTCCTCGGCCAGGCGGTTGCGCACCATGCCGATCGTGACCTCGTCCGGCACAAGGTCACCGGCGTCCATGTAGCGCTTGGCCAGCATCCCGAGCTCGGTGCCCTCGCGGACGTTGGCGCGGAAGATGTCCCCAGTGGAGATTTTCGGAATCGACCGGGCCTGGGCGATAAAAGCGGCCTGGGTACCCTTCCCCGCTCCCGGTGGTCCGACCAGTACGAGGCGCACTACCGCAGGAATCCTTCGTAGTTCCGAAGCATCAGCTGGCTCTCGATCTGTTTGACGGTCTCGAGACCGACTCCGACGATGATCAGCACAGAGGTGCCCGCGAACGGGAAGGGCTGCTGCTTGGTCATGCTCAGAAGGGCCAGCGGCAGAATCGTGATCACGCCCAGGAACAGCGAACCGGGCAGAGTGATCCGCGAGAGGACCCGGTCGAGGTACTCGGCGGTCGGCCGCCCGGGCCGGATGCCGGGGATGAAGCCGCCGTACTTCTTCATGTTGTCGGCGACCTCCGCGGGGTTGAAGGTGATCGCGACGTAGAAGTAGGTGAAGAAGATGATCAACGCGGCGTAGGCCAGCATGTACAGCGGGTGGTCGCCGCGGGCCAGGTAGCGCTGCTCGAAGTCCTGGAAGCCCTTGTTGTCCCAGACCTGCCCGATCAGCTGCGGCAGCTGCAGCAGGGACGAGGCGAAGATGACCGGGATGACGCCGGCCTGGTTCACCTTGATCGGCAGGTAGGTCGACGTGCCGCCGTACATGCGCCGCCCGACCAGTCGCTTGGCGTACTGGACCGGGATGCGCCGCTGCGACTGCTCGACGAAGACGACGAAGACGACGATGGCCAATCCGAGCAGGCAGACCAGGGTGAACACAACCCCGCCGGCGACCTGCAGGATCGCGCTGCCCTGCGACGGCAGGGCAGCCGCGATCGAGGTGAAGATGAGCAGCGACATGCCGTTGCCCACCCCACGAGTGGTGATCAGCTCACCCAGCCACATGATCACGGCGGTTCCCGCGGTCATCGTGATCACGATGGTGGCGATCCGGAACAGGCTCGTGTCCGGGATGATCGCATGGCTACAGCTGGGGAACAGGCGTCCGCTGCGGGCCAGGGCGACGATGCCGGTCGCCTGCAGGACGGCGAGCGCGACGGTCAGGTACCGCGTGTACTGGGTGAGTTTGGCCTCCCCCGCGGTCCCTTCCTTCTTCAGCTGCTCGAGCCGGGGAATCACAACGACGAGAAGCTGGATGATGATGCTCGACGTGATGTAGGGCATGATGCCGAGCGCAAAAATTGAAAGCTGGAGCAACGCGCCCCCGCTGAACAGGTTGATCAGCGAGTAGACGTTGGTGGAGTCGCGGCCAGCCGAGCTGATACAGGAGTGGACCGCCTGGGTCGACACTCCCGGCGCTGGCAGGACGCTGCCGACCCGGAACAGGACGATGATTCCCGCCGTGAACAGCAGCTTCTTACGCAGGTCCGGCGTGCGGAATGCCCGAGTGAAGGCGGCTAGCACGTCTCCTCCTGCTTCCTCGACTGCACATCTACGACCGGCGCGGTCCAAACAGCCCCACGTCGGGCCGCCGGGACGGTGCACGCGGTGTGCCGACTGTAACAGCACAGACGGCCCACTCGTCCCGACATGGTCCGGGGGTCACACCACTTGACGTGGGTGGCCCACTGGCCTGGCCGCGCCCCGCGCCCGGCACCTGGCCAGAACCGGCAGGTCAGGGCCGGCTCATCGGGTCGAAACCGCCCAACCAGTCAGAAGCGACATTGCCGGGCAGGTCCCGCGGGCGAAGCGCGGCCCGCGAGAGCTAGAGGACGGTGACGCTACCGCCGGCGGCGGAGATCTTATCCCGCGCCGAGGCCGAGAAGGCGTGCGCGCTGATGTTCAGCGCGACCCCGATCTCACCGTCGCCGAGAACCTTCACCAGCGAGCGCGGCCGGACCGCGCCCGCGCCGACCAGGTCGGCCACCGTGACCTCGCCGCCAGCCGGGAAGAGCTCGGCCAGCGCGGCGACGTTGACGACCTGGTACTCGACCCGGAACCGGTTGCGGAAGCCCTTCAGCTTCGGCACCCGCATGTGCAGCGGCATCTGGCCGCCCTCGAAGCGGGCCGGAACCTGCTTGCGGGCCTTCGAGCCCTTGGTCCCCCGGCCGGCGGTCTTGCCCTTGGACCCTTCACCGCGGCCGACCCGCGTCTTCGGCTTGCGCGCGCCGGGCGCCGGGCGCAGGTGGTGGACCTTCAGCCCACGCCCGCGCGGCGCCGCCGCGTCGGTCTCGCCTACCGTGCTGTCGGTGTCGGTCATGAGTTCACCTCCTCAACCTCAACGAGGTGCGCGACAGTCGCGATCATCCCACGCACCTCGGGGCGGTCGTCCCGCTCCGTGGTGGCGTTGATCTTCCGCAGGCCCAGCGTCCGCAGCGTCTCCCGCTGGTTGCGGGTGCCGCCGATCTCGGACCGGATCTGCGTGATACGAAGCTTCGCCATCAGGAACTCGCTCCCGCGGCCGCCCGCGCACGGAGCATCGCCGGCGGGGCCACGTCCTCCAGCGGCAGGCCGCGGCGCGCCGCGATCTCCTCCGGGCGCATGAGCCCGCGCAGCGCGGCGACGGTCGCGTGCACGATGTTGATCGGGTTGGACGACCCGAGCGACTTCGACAGTACGTCGTGTACGCCCGCGCACTCCAGCACGGCGCGCACCGGGCCGCCGGCGATGACGCCGGTACCGGGCGAGGCCGGCTTGAGCAGCACGACGCCGGCCGCCTCCTCACCCTGCACCGGGTGCGGGATGGTCGAGGCGATCCGCGGCACCTTGAAGAAGTGCTTCTTGGCCTCCTCGACGCCCTTGGCGATGGCGGCCGGCACCTCCTTCGCCTTGCCGTAGCCGACGCCGACGGTGCCGTCACCGTCGCCGACGACGACCAGAGCGGTGAAGCTGAAACGCCGACCGCCCTTGACGACCTTCGCGACCCGGTTGATGGCGACGACGCGCTCGACGTAGGCGCTCTTGTCCGGGGCCGCGCCGCCGCCCTGGCGGTCGCGCCGGTCCCGGCGGTCGGACCCGCCGCCGGAACGACGCTGCTGGCCTGGCATCAGTACATCTCCCTACGTGTGCTCGTGGGCCCCATCAGGGCGGCCTCAGGGGACCGCGAGCCCAACAGAAGTGGGCCCATCAGAAGTCCAGCCCGTTCTCGCGCGCGCTGTCGGCCAGGGCGGCGATCCGGCCATGGTAGGCCCGACCGCCCCGGTCGAAGACGACCTTTTCGACGCCGGCCGCCTTGGCCCGCTCCGCGATCGTCCTGCCGACCGCGCGGGCCCGGGCCGACTTGTCCCCGTCGCCGGTCCGTGCCTCGGCCTCCATCGTCGAGGCCGACGCGAGCGTGCGGCCCGCGACGTCGTCGATGACCTGGGCCGTGATGTGCCGGGCCGAGCGGGTGACGACCAGCCGGGGCCGGACAGGGGTGCCCGCGACCTTCTTGCGGACCCGCGCGTGCCGGCGAAACTTCGAGGCGCGCCGGGCGGCGCTGGCGCTGACTGCCATGATCGATTCCCTTACTTCCCGGACTTGCCGACCTTGCGGCGGATGACCTCGCCCTGGTAGCGCACGCCCTTGCCCTTGTACGGGTCGGGCTTGCGCAGCCGGCGGATCTTCGCGGCGACCTCACCGACGAGCTGCTTGTCGATGCCGTGCACGACGAAGCGGGTCGGAGCCTGGACCTCGAAGCGGATGCCCTCCGGCGCCTTGACCGGCACCGGGTGGCTGTAGCCCAGCGAGAACTCCAGATCGGATCCGCGCGCCTGCACACGGTAACCGACACCGACGATCTCCAGGGTCTTGGAGTAACCCGTCGTGACGCCGGTGACCATGTTGGCGACCAGCGAACGGGTCAGGCCGTGCCGGGCCCGGGAGTCGCGCTGGTCGTCCGGCCGGCTGACGACCAGCGACTCGCCCTCGCGCTCGATGGTGATCGGCTCGACCACGGTGTGACTCAGTGTGCCCTTGGGCCCCTTCACGGTGACCTGGGGTCCATCGAGGGTGATCTCGACCCCGCTCGGCACCGAGATCGGGAGCCGTCCAATTCGGGACATTGCTCGCTCCCCTACCAGACGAAGGCGAGGACTTCCCCGCCCACGGAACGCTTGTGCGCCTGCTTGTCGGTCATCAGCCCGGACGACGTCGAGATGATCGCTACGCCCAGGCCGCCGAGCACCTTCGGCAGGCTGGTCGCCTTCGCGTACACCCGCAGGCCGGGCTTGCTGATCCGCTTGATCCCCGCGATCGCCCGCTCACGGTGCGGGCCGTACTTGAGGTCGATCACGAGGGTGGCGCCGACGCCGCCCTCGGGCGCTTCCTCGACGTGCCATCCGGCGATGTAGCCCTCCTGCTGGAGGATCTCCGCGATGTTCTTCTTGATCTTGCTGTTGGGCATCGTCACGCGGTCGTGGTAGGCCCGGTTGCCGTTGCGGACACGAGTCAACATGTCCGCGATCGGGTCGGTCATCGTCATGGGATGGTGCCTTTCTCGCGATGGTTCCCCGGCCGTCCCGTGAGGGGACCGGGACGGGGCCTGCCGCGAACATGTGGATTTGTCGGTGCGTGGCCCGGCGACGCCGGGTGGGCGGTCAGGCCACGCCGTTACCAGGAGCTCGGATCTACCAGGAGCTCTTCGTCACGCCGGGCAGCTCACCGCGGTGAGCCATCTGGCGCAGGCAGACCCGGCACAGCCCGAACACCCGGTAGACCGAGCGGGGACGGCCGCAGCGCTGGCAGCGGGTGTAGCCGCGCACGCCGAACTTCGGCCGGCGGGCCGCCTTCTCGACAAGGGCCTTCTTCGCCATGGTGTCAGTTCTCCCGGAACGGGAAGCCGAGCTCACGCAGGAGCGCCCGTCCCTCGTCGTCGTTGCGGGCGGTCGTGACGACCGTGATGTCCATGCCCCGGACCCTGTCGATCCGGTCGAGGTCGATCTCGTGGAAGATCGACTGCTCGGTCACACCGAAGGTGTAGTTGCCCGAGCCGTCGAACTGCTTGGGCGACAGGCCGCGGAAGTCGCGGATACGGGGCAGGGCGATCGTCGTGAGCCGGTCGAGGAACTCCCACATCCGGTCGCCGCGCAGGGTCACCTTGGCCCCGATCGGCATGCCCTCGCGCAGCTTGAACTGGGCGATGGACTTCTTCGCCCGGCGGACGACGGGCTTCTGGCCGGTGATGAGACCCAGGTCGCGCAGGGCGCCCTCGATCAGCTTCGCGTCCCGCGCCGCCTCGCCGACGCCCATGTTCACGACGACCTTGACGACCGACGGCGTCTGCATGACGTTCGCGTAGGAGAACCGCTCCCGCAGGGCGGGCGCGACCTCCTCGCGGTAGCGCGTCTTCAGCCGCGGCACCGGACGAGCCTCCGTAGTGGCTGTCATCTGCTCAATCCCTACAGTTCGGTTCCGGTGCGACGGGAGATGCGGACCTTCGTACCATCTTCGTTGATCTTATAGCCGACGCGGGTCGGGCGGCCGTCCGACGGGTCGACGATCATCACGTTACTCACGTGGATCGGCGCTTCCTGCGTGACGATGCCGCCGGACTGCGAGCCCCGCTGGCTGGTCTGGACCCGGGTGTGCCGGGTGATCCGGTTGGCCCCCTCGACGAGAACCTTGTTCTCCTTCGGGAAGGCCTTGATGACCTTGCCCTTCAGGCCGCGGTCCTTGCCGGTGACGACCTGGACCGTGTCGCCTTTTTTGATCTTCAGTCCGGCCACGGCCTACAGCACCTCCGGCGCCAGCGAAATGATCTTCATGAACCTCTTGTCCCGCAGCTCCCGGCCGACCGGCCCGAAGATACGGGTGCCCCGCGGGTCGCCGCCGTCCCGGATGAGGACGGCGGCGTTCTCGTCGAAGCGGATGTAGGAGCCGTCGGGCCGGCGGCGCTCCTTGGTCGTCCGCACGACCACCGCCTTGACCACGTCACCGCGCTTCACCCCGGCTCCGGGCAGGGCGTCCTTCACGGTGCCGACGATGATGTCGCCGATGCCCGCGTAACGACGTCCCGAGCCGCCGAGCACGCGGATGCACAGCAACTCCCTGGCTCCGGTGTTGTCGGCGACCCGAAGTCGCGTCTCCTGCTGGATCACTTCCCGCTCCTGAACTTTCCCGCCTGACGACGCCTGTCAACGACGATGGGCGTCGTGACGCGACGTCTTGGACTACTTGGCCTTCTCCAGAACTTCCACCACGCGCCAGCGCTTGGTCGCCGACAGCGGGCGGGTCTCCATGAGCAGCACCCGGTCACCGACGCCGCTCGAGCTGTTCTCGTCGTGCGCCTTGATCTTCTTGGTCCGCCGGATCGTCTTGCCGTAGAGCGGGTGCTGGACCCGGTCCTCCACGGCGACGACGACGGTCTTGGCCATCTTGTCGCTGACCACCAGGCCCTCACGGACCTTGCGGAAGCCGCGGCCGGCGGCCTGGCCGTCCGCGCCGGTCCCCGCGGCGCCGGTCCCAGCGGCCTCGGCATCGGCCGGGGCCGCGCTGCCCGTCTGCTCGGTCATCTCAGGCCCCTTCCGCCGACGAATCGGCCGCCACGGCGACGCCGGGCTCCTCGCTGATACCGAGCTCGCGCTCCCGCAGCACGGTGTAGATACGCGCGATGTCCCGGCGGATCAGGCGCAGCCGCCGGTTGTTGTTCAGCTGCCCGGTGGCGGCCTGGAAGCGCAGGTTGAACAGCTCTTCCTTGGCCTCGCGCAGCTTGTCCACGAGCTCGTCCGCCGACAGCCCGCGCAGGTCGTCGGCGCTCACGGCTGTCGCCATCACGCCCCCTCCTCACGGGTCACGAAACGGCACTTCATCGGGAGCTTGTGGATCGCGCGCCGCATCGCCTCACGGGCGACAGGCTCGGCCACGCCGGACAGCTCGAACATCATCCGGCCCGGCTTGATGTTGGCGACCCACCACTCGGGCGAGCCCTTGCCGGAACCCATCCGGGTCTCGGCCGGCTTCTTGGTCAGCGGTCGGTCCGGGTAGATGTTGATCCAGACCTTGCCGCCGCGGCGGATGTGCCGGGTCATGGCGATACGCGCCGACTCGATCTGCCGGTTGGTCACGTACGCCGACTCCAGTGCCTGGATGCCGAACTCGCCGAACGCCAGGCTGGTACCGCCCTTGGCCGCGCCGCTGCGCGTGGGGTGGTGCTGCTTGCGGTGGGCGACCCTGCGGGGAATCAACATGGCTCTAGCCCTCCGTCTCCTGGGCGGGCGCGGCCGAGGTCGCGGCGCTCTCCGGCGCCGGGCTGGCCGCCGCCGTCGTGTCGCCGGTGGGCGCCGTCTCAGCGGGCGCCGTCTCAGCGGGCGCCGTTTCAGCCGGCGCCGCCTGCGCCGGCCCGCTTGTGGTCGGCGCCGTCTCGGCCGGACCGGCCGTCGGCGCGCCCTCAGCCGGCGTGCTCGCCGCGGCGGATTCGCCCCGGGAGCGGCGCTCGCCGCGCTCGCCCCGGGCGGCCGCGCGGCCGGCCTCGGTACCACCGGTGGTCGTGCCGGACGAACCCGAACGCGGCCCGCGCCGCGGCGGGCGCTCCCGCCGCTGCTGGCGCTGCAGCGCCTCCTGGGCCTCGCGCTCGGCGCGGCTCTGGACGATGTCGCCCTTGTAGATCCACACCTTGACGCCGATGCGGCCGAAGGTCGTCCGGGCCTCGTAGAAGCCGTAGTCGATGTCGGCGCGCAGCGTGTGCAGCGGGACCCGGCCCTCGCGGTAGAACTCCGACCGGCTCATCTCGGCGCCGCCAAGGCGGCCCGAGCACTGCACCCGGATGCCCCGGGCGCCGCCCTTCATCGCCGACTGCATGGCCTTGCGCATCGCGCGCCGGAAGCTGACCCGGCTGGACAGCTGCTCGGCCACGCCCTGGGCGACCAGCTGCGCGTCGACCTCGGGGTTCTTGACCTCGAGGATGTTCAGCTGGACCTGCTTGCCGGTGAGCTTCTCCAGGTCGCCCCGGATGCGGTCGGCCTCCGCGCCGCGGCGGCCGATGACGATGCCCGGCCGGGCGGTGTGGATGTCGACGCGCAGGCGGCCCTGGGTGCGCTCGATGTCGACCCGGCTGATGCCCGCGCGCTCCATGCCGCGCGACATCATCTTTCGGATCTTGACGTCCTCGCCGATGTACGCCTTGTACTGCTTGTCGGCGTACCAGCGGGAGGTCCACTCCGAGGTGATGCCCAGCCGGAACCCGTGCGGGTTGACCTTCTGACCCACTACCGGGCCCTCCTTGCGTTCTTCGACGCCCCGCTCCGGGCGGTCGTCGGCTCGCGGCTTTCGACCACGACAGTGATGTGGCTGGTCCGCTTGCGGATCCGGTACGCGCGACCCTGGGCGCGGGGCCGGATGCGCTTGAGCGTCGGCCCCTCGTCCACGTAGGCCTCGCCGACCCACAGGGTGGACGGGTCGAGCCCGTGGTTGTTCTCCGCGTTCGCGACGGCGCTGGCCACGACCTTGTAGACGTCGGCGCTGGCCGCCTGGGGGGCGAAGCGCAGGATGTCCAACGCCTCGGCCGTGTGCCGGCCGCGCACCAGGTCGACGACCCGGCGGGCCTTCGTCGGCGACACCCGCACGTAGCGAGCGCTGGCCTTGGCCCCGGACAGACCGGACCGGGTGAGGCCCTCGACGAGATCGTCAGCCACGGCGCGACCTCCGGTCTTCCTTCACGTGGCCGCGGAAGGTCCGGGTCGGCGCGAACTCGCCGAGCTTGTGACCGACCATGCCCTCGGTGATGAACACCGGGACGTGCTTGCGACCGTCGTGGACCGCGATCGTGTGACCCAGCATGTCCGGGATCACCGTGGAGCGGCGCGACCAGGTCTTGATGACGTTCTTGGTGCCCTTGACGTTCTGGGTGTCCACCTTCTTGAGCAGGTGGTCGTCGACGAACGGGCCCTTTTTCAGACTGCGTGGCATGGGTGTGTCTCCTCCTTCCTGCTCAGGACGCTGAGAACGGGGTGTGCGGGTGGGCGCTCATGTCCTATCGCCGCCTGCTCTGCTTGCGGCGCCGGACGATCAGCCGGTCGCTTTCCTTGCGGCTACGCCGGGTGCGGCCCTCGGGCTTGCCCTTCGGGTTGACCGGGTGGCGGCCACCGGAGGTCTTGCCCTCACCACCACCGTGCGGGTGGTCGACCGGGTTCATGGCGACACCGCGGACGGTCGGGCGCTTGCCCTTCCACCGCATCCGGCCGGCCTTGCCCCAGTTGATGTTGCTCTGCTCGGCGTTGCCGACCTCGCCGACCGTCGCGCGGCAGCGGACGTCGACGTTGCGGATCTCACCGGAGGGCATCCGGAGCTGGGCGTACGGGCCGTCCTTGGCCACCAGCTGCACCCGGGCGCCGGCGCTACGGGCGATCTTGGCGCCCCCGCCCGGCCGCAGCTCGATGGCGTGGACGACGGTGCCGGTCGGGATGTTGCGCAGCGGCAGCGCGTTGCCCGGCTTGATGTCGGCGGTCGGCCCGGAACTGACGACGTCGCCCTGCTTGAGCCGGACCGGCGCGAGGATGTAGCGCTTCTCGCCGTCGGCGTAGTGCAGCAGCGCGATCCGCGCGGTGCGGTTCGGGTCGTACTCGATGTGCGCGACCTTCGCCGGCACACCGTCCTTGTCCCGCCGGAAGTCGATCAGACGGTACGCCCGCTTGTGGCCACCGCCCTGGTGGCGGGTGGTGACCCGCCCGTGGACGTTGCGGCCGCCCTTGGAGTGCAGGGGGCGGACCAGCGACTTCTCCGGATGATCACGGGTGATCTCGGCGAAGTCCGCCACGCTCGAGCCGCGACGACCTGGGGTCGTCGGCTTGTATCTGCGGATACCCATTCCTACCGCGCTCCGCTTCCGTTACTGGCTGTCCGGCTGGCCCACTCACGCATTCGGGCCCCCGAAGATCTCAATCGTGTCGCCCGGAGCGAGGGTGACCATCGCCCGCTTGGTGGCGGCGCGCTGGCCGATTCCGAACCGGGTCCGCTTGCGCTTCCCGGACCGGTTCGCCGTGTTCACGTTCAGCACCCGGACGTTGAAGATCCGCTGCACCGCGATCTTGATCTCGGTCTTGTTCGCGCCCGGCCGGACGATGAACGTGTACACGTTCTCGTCGAGCAGGCCATAGCTCTTCTCCGACACGACCGGCCGGATGATGACGTCACGCGGGTCGGGGATCACTTCGACTCCTCATCGGCCTCGGCGCCGGCGTTCCGCCCGGTCACCCGGTCCAGGAACGTCGACAGCGCGCCCGAGGTGAACACGACGTCGTCGCTCACCAGCACGTCGTAGGCGTTGAGCTGCCCCGGGTCGAGCAGGTGGACGCCGACGACGTTGCGCAGGCTCTTCCAGGTGACGGCGTCGGCCCGGTAGTCGACGACGACCAGCAGGTGGCGGCTGTCGGCGACGGCCCGCAGCGCGGTGAGCGCCGTCTTGGTGGACGGCGTCTCGCCATCGAGCAGCGAGGCCACCACGTGCACCCGACCGTTGCGGGCCCGGTCGGACAGCGCGCCCCGCAGGGCGGCGGCCTTCATCTTCTTGGGCGTCCGCTGATCGTAGTTGCGCGGCGACGGGCCATGGACGATGCCACCGCCGGTGAACTGCGGCGCGCGCAACGAACCCTGGCGGGCCCGGCCGGTGCCCTTCTGCCGGTAGGGCTTGCGGCCACCACCGCGCACCTCGCCGCGGGTCTTGGTGTCGTGCGTGCCCGAGCGCGCGGCGGCGAGCTGGGCCACGACGACCTGGTGGATCAGCGGGATGCTGACCTGGGCGTCGAACACCGCGCCGGGCAGCTCGACGGTCCCGTCGGTGGCGCCGGCCGCGGTGTGCACCGGTACCGAGCGGGTCTCGGTCTCCCGCGCGGCGCGCTTGATGGTCGAAACCGGGCTCATGCCGAGGTCTCCTCAGTGGCCGAAGTCGTCGTGGCCGCCGACGTCGCGCCAGCACTGTCGGCCGGCGGCTCGGCGTCAGCCGGCGCGGGTCGCTTGGCCGCGCTGCGAACCAGGACCAGGCCGCCGTCCGGCCCGGGGACCGCTCCCCGCACCAGCAGGTAGCCGCGCTCGGAGTCGATGCCGTGGACGGTCAGACCGGGCGTGGTGACCCGGGTGTGGCCCATGTGGCCGGCCATCCGCAGGCCCTTGAACACGCGGCCGGGGGTGGCGCAGCCACCGACCGAGCCCGGGGAGCGGTGCTTGCGCTCCACGCCGTGCCCGGCACCCAGGCCGGCGAAGCCGTGCCGCTTCATGACGCCGGCGAAGCCCTTGCCCTTCGACGTCCCGGTCACGTCCACCACCGCGCCGGCCTCGAACACCTCGCCGGTCAGCTCCTGGCCGACGCGGTAGCCGTTCGCGTCCGCGGTCCGCAGCTCGACGAGGTGGCGGCGCGGGGTGACCCCGGCCTGGTCGAAGTGGCCGCGCAGGGGCTTGGTCACCTTGCGCGGGTCGACCTCGCCGTAGCCGAGCTGAACGGCGGAGTACCCGTCGCGCTCGACGGTGCGGATCTGGGTGACGACGTTCGGTCCAGCCTGAATGACGGTAACCGGCACCACGCGGTTGTTCGCGTCCCAGACCTGGGTCATCCCGATCTTGGTTCCGAGAAGTCCTCGGTAGTTGCGATTAAGCATGACTGCGCCGGCCCCTTTAGAGCTTGATCTCGATGTCGACGCCGGCGGGCAGGTCGAGGCGCATCAGCGAGTCGACCGTCTTCGGCGTCGGGTCAAGAATGTCGATCAGCCGCTTGTGCGTGCGCATCTCGAAGTGCTCGCGGCTGTCCTTGTACTTGTGCGGCGACCGGATCACGCAGTAGACGTTCTTCTCCGTCGGCAGCGGCACCGGGCCCGCGACCTGAGCGCCCGTCCGGGTCACCGTGTCGACGATCTTCCGCGCCGAGCTGTCGATGATCTCGTGGTCGTAGGCCTTGAGCCGGATGCGGATCTTCTGTGCCGCCATGGTGGGCTTCGCCTGTCCTGTCTGTCTCGTCCGGCGGCCACCGTGGGGGCTTTCCACCGGATGTCTCGCCGATATCTGTTGTGCGCCGGGCACTGTGCGGCGCAGGGCACTGTGCGGGTCGCGCCTCGACCGGAGACCGGCCGTGGCGCGGGGTGCCCGGCCGGAAGGCGGCCGAGCAACGAGCGGCGGGCCGGTCGCCCCGGGGAGGGCCTCCGGCCCGCCGCTCGCGGGTGGAGCTACTTGAGGATCTTGGTGACCCGGCCGGCGCCAACCGTCCGGCCACCCTCACGGATGGCGAACCGCAGGCCCTCCTCCATGGCGATCGGCTGGATGAGCTCGACCGTCATCTCGGTGTTGTCGCCCGGCATGACCATCTCGGTGCCCTCGGGGAGGGTCACGACGCCGGTCACGTCGGTGGTGCGGAAGTAGAACTGCGGCCGGTAGTTGTTGAAGAACGGCGTGTGGCGGCCACCCTCGTCCTTGCTGAGGATGTAGACCTGCGCCTCGAAGTTGGTGTGCGGGGTGATCGACTTCGGCTTGGTCACGACCTGGCCGCGCTCGACGTCCTCGCGCTTCACACCACGCAGGAGCAGACCGACGTTGTCACCGGCCTGGCCCTCGTCGAGCAGCTTGCGGAACATCTCGACGCCGGTGACGGTCGTGGACGTCGTGGTCGGCTTGATGCCGACGATCTCGACGGTCTCGTTGACCTTGACGATTCCACGCTCGACCCGACCGGTGACGACCGTGCCACGACCGGTGATCGTGAAGACGTCCTCGATCGGCATCAGGAACGGCTTGTCGATGTCGCGCTGCGGCTCGGGGATCGAGTCGTCCACGGCCTGCATGAGCTCGAGGAGCTTCGAGCCCCACTCCTTGTCGCCCTCGAGCGCCTTCAGCGCCGACACCCGGATCACCGGGACGTCGTCGCCGGGGAACTCGTAGGTGTTGAGCAGCTCGCGGACCTCCAGCTCGACGAGCTCGAGGATCTCCTCGTCGTCGACCATGTCGGCCTTGTTGAGCGCGACCACGATGTAGGGCACGCCGACCTGGCGGGCCAGCAGCACGTGCTCCTTGGTCTGCGGCATCGGGCCGTCGGTGGCCGACACGACCAGGATCGCGCCGTCCATCTGGGCCGCGCCGGTGATCATGTTCTTGATGTAGTCGGCGTGACCCGGGCAGTCGACGTGGGCGTAGTGCCGGCTGTCGGTCTGGTACTCGACGTGCGCGATGGAGATGGTGATGCCGCGGGCCTTCTCCTCGGGCGCCTTGTCGATCTGGTCGAACGGCGTGTAGGGGTTCAGGTCCGGGTGGGCGTCGTGCAGGACCTTCGTAATGGCCGCGGTGAGCGTCGTCTTGCCATGGTCGATGTGACCGATGGTTCCGATATTGACGTGCGGCTTGGTCCGCTCGAACTTCTGCTTCGCCACTGGTGTCCCTCCAAGGACTGTGGTCTCGTGCGGTGGTGATGTGATCAGGGGACCGGGGCGACGCCGGCCGTGCTCGGATCAAGCCCGGCCGGCAACCGCCTCAGCTGTTCAAGGCGCGGACCGCCTCACTCCCCGCGTGCCTTCGCGATGACTTCCTTGGCCACGTTGGCCGGGACCTCCGCGTACGAGTCGAACTGCATCGAGTAGCTCGCCCGCCCGGAGGTCTTCGACCGCAGGTCGCCGACATACCCGAACATCTCCGACAGCGGCACGATCGCCTTGACGATCCGTGAGCCGCCACGTTCCTCCATGGCCTGGATCTGCCCTCGCCGCGAGTTCAGGTCGCCGATCACGTCGCCCATGTAGTCGTCGGGCGTGGTGACCTCGACCGACATCATCGGCTCGAGGAGAACCGGGTCGGCCTTCCGGGCCGCTTCCTTGAAGACCATCGATCCGGCGATCTTGAAGGCCAGCTCGGACGAGTCGACCTCGTGGTACTGGCCGTCGAGGAGGGTGACCTTCACGTCGACCAGCGGGTAGCCCGCCAGCACACCGAACTCCATGGCCTCCTGGCAGCCCGCGTCCACCGACGGGATGTACTCCCGCGGGATGCGGCCACCGGTGACCTTGTTCTCGAACTCGTAGCCGCCGCCGTCCCCGCCGGAGGGCTCCAGGTTGATGATCACCCGGGCGTACTGGCCGGAGCCGCCGGTCTGCTTCTTGTGGGTGTAGTCGACCTTCTCCACCTTGCGGCGGATGGTCTCGCGGTAGGCAACCTGCGGCTTGCCGACGTTGGCGACCACGCCGAACTCGCGGCGCATGCGGTCGACCAGGACGTCGAGGTGCAGCTCGCCCATCCCCGCGATGATCGTCTGGCCGGTCTCCTCCTCGGTGCGGACCTGGAAGGTCGGGTCCTCCTCGGCGAGACGGCCGATCGCGGTGCCGAGCTTCTGCTGGTCGGCCTTCGTCTTCGGCTCGATCGCGACGTGGATGACCGGCGCGGGGAACGTCATCGACTCCAGGATTACCGGCGCCTGTGGGTCGCACAGCGTGTCGCCGGTCGTGGTGTTCTTCAGACCCACCACGGCGACGATCTGGCCGGCGCCGACACCCTCGCGGTCCTCGCGGTGGTTGGCGTGCATCTGGAGGATGCGGCCGATCCGCTCCTTGCGGTCCTTCGTCGAGTTCAGCACCGGCGAGCCGGACGTCAGCTTGCCCGAGTAGACCCGGATGTAGGTCAGCTTGCCGACGTACGGGTCACTCATGATCTTGAACGCGAGCGCCGCGAACGGCTCACTCTCGTCCGGCTTTCGGTGTACCTCGGTCGCCTCGTTGCCGACCGCGTGCCCGACGATGTCCGGGATGTCGAGCGGGCTGGGCAGGAAGTCCACCACCGCGTCGAGCATCGGCTGGACGCCCTTGTTCTTGAACGCCGAGCCACACAGCACCGGATTGATCTTGCCGGACAGAGTGCCCCGCCGCAGGGCGGCCTTCAGCTCCTCGACCGACGGGTCCTCGCCCTCGAGGTAGCGCTCCATGAGCTCGTCGTCGTTCTCGGCGACGGTCTCAACGAGCTTGTCCCGCCACTCCTGAGCGGACTCGAGGTGGTCACGAGGAATGTCGACGACCTCGTAGGAGGCGCCCTTGTCCTCGGTGTGCCAGAGCAGACCCTTCATCTGGATCAGGTCGATGACGCCCTTGAAGTCCGCCTCGACGCCCCAGGGCAGCTGGATGACGGCCGGAGTCGCGGCCAGCCGGTCGATCATCATCTCGACACAGCGGTGGAACTCCGCGCCGACCCGGTCCATCTTGTTGACGAACGCGATCCGGGGCACGTCGTACCGGTCGGCCTGGCGCCAGACCGTCTCGCTCTGCGGCTCGACCCCGGCCACGGCGTCGAAGACCGCGACCGCGCCGTCGAGCACCCGCAGGGAGCGCTCGACCTCGACGGTGAAGTCCACGTGGCCCGGCGTGTCGATGATGTTGATGGTGTGGTCGTTCCACTTGCAGGTGGTGGCAGCGGAGGTGATGGTGATCCCCCGCTCCTGCTCCTGCTCCATCCAGTCCATGGTGGCGCCACCCTCATGGACTTCACCGATCTTGTAGTTCACGCCGGTGTAGTAGAGGATGCGCTCGGTCGTCGTCGTCTTGCCCGCGTCGATGTGCGCCATGATCCCGATGTTCCGGGTCGCGGCGAGGGCCTCAGATACGTCAGCCATGATCTCTTACCAGCGGTAGTGGGCGAAGGCCTTGTTGGACTCAGCCATCTTGTGGGTGTCCTCGCGCCGCTTGACGCTGGCGCCGAGGCCGTTGCTCGCGTCGATCAGTTCGTTCATCAGACGCTCGGTCATCGTCTTCTCGCGACGCTGCCGCGAGTAGCTGACGAGCCAGCGCAGCGCGAGGGTGGTGCTCCGGCTCGCGCGGACCTCGATCGGCACCTGGTAGGTCGCGCCACCGACACGGCGGCTGCGGACCTCCAGGGTCGGCTTCACGTTGTCGAGCGCGCGCTTGAGCGTGACGACCGGGTCGTTGCCGGTCTTCTCGCGCGCGCCTTCCAGCGCTCCGTACACGATGCGCTCAGCGACGGACTTCTTGCCACTGAGCAGCACCTTGTTGACGAGCGCGGTGACGAGCGGCGAGCCGTAGACCGGGTCGACGACGACCGGGTGCTTGGGAGCCGGGCCTTTGCGCGGCATCAGCTCTTCTCCTTCTTCGCGCCGTAGCGGCTGCGAGCCTGCTTGCGGTTACGGACGCCCTGAGTGTCGAGCGTGCCTCGAACGATCTTGTAGCGGACGCCCGGCAGGTCCTTCACTCGGCCGCCTCGAACGAGGACGATCGAGTGCTCCTGCAGGTTGTGGCCGACGCCGGGGATGTAGGCGGTGACCTCGATCCCGCTGGACAGGCGAACGCGAGCGACTTTGCGCAGCGCCGAGTTCGGCTTCTTGGGAGTGGTCGTGTAGACACGCGTGCACACTCCGCGCCGCTGCGGGCTCCCCTTGAGCGCGGGGGTCTTGGTCTTCTCGACCTTGTCCTGTCGGCCCTTGCGGACCAACTGCTGGATCGTCGGCAACGCCGCTCCCGTTCCTCTTCCGTTCCTGCCGGTCGGTGCTGGTCTTGTCCCGATTCGTCCGACCCACGCGGTCGGGCGTGTCGCACCCTCGGAGACAAACCACGATGGGTCGTTCCACCTTGGGAGCGCGCCACACCAGCTCCGACGGCCGCCGTACGCAAGCCACGAACCCTGGTCGTCCCCGTCGCCGCCGGCCCGGCAGGACGGGCCACAGCGCCTAGGGCTGACGCGGAACACAGGTCAAACCCACGGCGCACAGCGCCGCAGGACTTCAGAGTACAGACCGTTCGCCGCACGTGTCGAATAGGGTCGCCACAGACCGCGTTAGGCCTCGTCGGCCTGCTCGCCGCGACCTCGGGCCCAATTGGCCCACTCGCGGCGGATTCTCCCTCCCTTCCATTGAAGCGCACGGCCGGGCTCCCGTCTGCTCGATGACCGAGTCGCCGAGAAGCCGCCCGCAACGGCGAGGCGGCGCACCGCGCCCGCGCAAACCAGCAAGCCCGCCTGGGCAGACCGCGTACGACCAGCCGCGCCAACCGACGCGGAGCCGAACCCAGGCCACGCGCCAGACGGCCTGGCGCGAACCGCGCCGGCGCGAGGTCCGCACAGCTCACGCTCACCCCGCTCACCCCACTGACGCCGCTCACCCCACTGACGCCGCTCACCCCACTGACGCCGCTCACGCCGCGGCGCCCACGGGCATCCGACCGGCGTACGGCTCGCGCGCGGACCGGATCGCGTTAGCCCGCCAACGCCGCCCCGGGTCGAGATCCGCCGGCGCCCGCCACTCCACCCGCCCCGACGGGCCCAGCCGGATCTCCCACCCCGCCCCCGAGTGCAGCAGATCATGATGTACGGCGCAGACCAGCGCGCAGTTACCCACCGACGTCCGTCCACCCCGCCCCCATGGACGCAGGTGATGCACGTCCGACCAGCCCGCCGGCCGATCACACCCCGGATGCGTGCACATCCGGTCCCGCGCTACCACCGCCGCCCGAATCCCCGCCGTCGGCACCCGACTCGCCCGACCCACGTCCAGCACCTCGCTGCGCGGCCCGAACACGATCCGACGGACGTCCGCGTCACACAACACCCGCTCCACCGCCGCCGCGGGCAGCGCGTCCCGGCCCAGCCCGGTCACCCCGCCCAGCAGACGGTGGGCATACCGTTCCCAGGCCGACCCCATCATCTCGGGCCCCCAGTCCGCCGGGCTGGAGCCCGCATCCGGCCAGGCGGAGCCGAGAACGTCTGCCAGCCGAACGTCAATCGACACGTGGGGGCGCACTCGTTGCTGGGTCGGCAGTCCGCCGCTCGTCAGAAGCCGCTCGCACCCCTCGACCAGGGCGTCACCCCGGCGCTGGGTAGCTGTGCGCGGGTCGGGGAGCCCGCCCGTGCCCGGGCGCGGCGCGGCGAGCGGATCGATCGCGGCGCGGACGATCTCCGCCCCGAGCTCGTCGAGAACCGCGCGGAACTCCGTCAACCCGTCAGCACGCTCAGTCACCGACAGGCCGCGCTGTGCGCGCCTCTGACCCGGCTCCGGCGGGTCAGGCACCGGATTGAGCGCCATGACCCGCTCCCGCGCGATCTTCCCAAGCTCCTTCGGATCGACCAGCCGCGCTTTTGCTCGCAGTTCCTCCTCCAGCGCCACGCGTTCGCTCGGCCCGACCGACTCGCTCAGCTGCCCCAGAGCGGCCACGATCACCGCCGCGTGATCATGACGGATCAGACCATCCCGGAGATCTCGGCCGGTGGCATGGCCGGGCTGGTCGGCACTGGACGGAACCGGGGTGTCGCCCTCGCCCGGTGGGCTGGCGTCATCCCCCGCCGACCCGTCGGGGTACGCCGCGATCTTTCGAGCCGTTCGCACCCGGCCGTATGCATCCCCCGGCCGCAGCCGCAACCGGTCCCGCAGCAGCGCGCCGGTCGAGGTCGCCCCCAGCGACCGCGCCAGCCCACTCGCCTCCATGACGTGGATCAGCCGCGCGCAGACACCCTGCGCCTGGCTCACCGTGTCCTCCACCAACTCCAGCAGATCAACAGACAGGTCACTGTTGTCAACCAGGCGAGCAGCGGTGGCGAGCTCGTCTAGCCACAGCCGACCTGCGGCGATCACATCATCCGCCCAGCTTCCGGGGATCTCCGCACGGGATGGATCGACTGACGGGTCAGGGTTTCGTCGAGATCTCATGCACCCATGGTCGCACGCATGTGCGACACTGGCGATCGCGGCAAGGGCGGGGCCCTCGACAGGCACCGAGACCGACACCTTGACAACGCCAGCCGGTTGCCACTATGGACTTCCAACGGAAGGAGGGTGACGCGCGACGGGGCTCAGTGGTCAGATCGTTTGCGCAGGGCGCACACGAAGAAGCCTTCGAAGACCGGGCCGGGCATTACCCGCGCTGCCCCGACCACTCCGGGATCGAAGTTCTCACCCCGCCAGCTACGGCGGCCCGGCTGGCGGTCCGGTGCGGGCGGAAGGTCGATCGGCACCACCTCCACCGGGTGGTGTCGCAGCAGGAAGCTGACCGGAGCCTCGTTCTCCTCTGGGCCGAACGTGCAGGTGGAGTAGACGAGCGTCCCCCCAGGACGGAGGAGTCGGAAGGCGGAGACGAGCATCTTGCGCTGCAGGTAGCCGTACCTGGTGATGCGCTCTTCGGACCAGTAACGCAGGGACGCCGGCTCGGCCGGGTTCATCAGGCCCTCGCCGGAGCACTGGGCGTCGAGCAGTACGCGGTCGAAGGTGGCGTCGACGAGCCGGTCAGCGAACTGGGCCGGATGGCCGGTCAGGCTGGCCAGCCTCACGTGGAACTGGGCCGTGACACCGCGCAGTTTCTCCAGCCGGGGCGCGATCCCGTCGTTCGCCCAGAGCTCGGCCTGGTTGCCCGTCAGGGCCGCGATGTGGGCGGTCTTCCCGCCAGGCGCGGCGCAGAGATCGAGGATGCGCTCACCGGGCCGAGGGCCAAGGGCCAGCGCTGGCACAAGACTAGAGAGGTTCTGGATGTACAGATGACCATCGGCGAACAGGTCGGAGGCGGTGAGAAGCCGCTTGTCCCCGTCGAGCAGATACGCGTCGGGGCACCAGTCGACCGGCTCCAGCCCTAAGCCGAGGGCACGGGCGCGTTCGCGGATCTCGTCCGCCGGCAGCGGCGAGAGCTGGTTGATCCGGACGCCGGTCCGCCGGCGGGTGGCGAGGCGGGTGAAGGCCTCGGACGGACTGATGCCGAGGGCTTCGGCGACGCGCGCGGTGAAGACGTCCGCCCGCCGCTCGTTCCCGGAGCGGCGCTCCGGCCCGCGCCGTGGGCTGACCGGCGGAGTCGAGGCGCCGCTCGTTCGCCGCCCGCCCGACCGACCCATGGGTCGATGCTATTAGCCAGATCGCCGGTCCCATTCGGTTGCGGGCGGCGGACGCCTGGCAGGCTGTACGGCGGGTGGATACGCGGCGATCGCTGCCCGGCGGCTTCCAGCAACGGGCGATCGACGGTCGTCGCACGATGGTGACCGGGGCTCCTGCCGCGGGTGACCGGGGCTCCTGTCGCGCTGTAACGGAAGGGAACCGGCCGGTTACGGTCAGCTCAGCGAACTAACGGTCGAGATCGAGGTAAGCGAAACGGAGGGCCAGGTGACGGTGGGAGGAGGGGCGCATGGCATGGCCGGCGCCACCTGGGAGAAGGACTCCGACGGCACCGTGGGCGGTCCGGTTGCCTCGTGGCGGCGCCCGGACGCCGCCGAACTCGCTGCCGCCTACGGCACGACCGTCCCAGATCTGGTGAAGCCCGGTCTCAACGTGCTGATCTGCGGCATCAACCCGTCGCTGATGTCGGGCGCCACTGGGCTCCACTTCGGCTTACCGTCGAATCGGCTCTGGCCCGTGCTGCACCTGGCCGGCTTCACCCCACGGCGGCTGCATCCGAGTGAGACCCAGGAGCTGCTGGATCGGGGCCTGGGCATCACCAACCTCGTCCATCGATCGACGGCGCGGGCGGACGAGATCACCGACGCCGAGATCCGCGCAGGCGTCGGGCCGCTCACCGAACTGGTGGAGCTGGTGCGACCCCGCTGGGTGGCGTTTCTCGGGCTTACGGCCTACCGGGTCGCGTTCGGCCGCCGCCGGGCGGCCGTCGGCCGGCAGGAGGAACGGCTGGGCCCGGCGGGAATCTGGCTGCTTCCCAATCCCAGCGGGCTCAACGCCCACTACCAGCTGCCGGATCTGGCTCGGGCCTACGGAGAGTTGAGGAAGGCGGCCTACGAGGTCTGAGCCCCCACCGTGGCCATCTCAAGGGCGAAGCGTCACGGAGAAGGTGAGTCGCGGACCTGGTCACGGCACAATAGATGGCGTGAACGACCACGGGGGAATGATCGAGCTCGCGGATCTCGCGCCGGGCGGTGGCACAGCACGAGACCGGCAGTCGCGGCAGTATCGGCCGGCGCGGCAGTATCGGCGGGCGCGGCAGTATCGGCGGGCGCGGCGGCATCGGCCCAGCCGCGCCTCTCACGCCGGTGGTTGAGCTGCCCTCGCCTGATCGACGCCCCGACGGCGCCGATGGGGCTGGTCCAGAAGACCCCGCCGTCGCGCTCACCCCTGAATTCAAGGCACGCCTTCTCGACGGTTCAGTCGTGTGGAAGCCGGCGGCGACTCCGATCGCGGATGCCCGCGTGTCAGCCAAAGCCGATCTGCTCGACAGGCAGCCCGAACGCGACTCCAGCTCCCGACCGTCCGTCGGCGAGCCGCGGCTCAACCGCAAGGCCGACGAGCTGATTGCCTGGATATCCGGGGCCGGCGGGCGTGGATTGGCGGATACTCGATCGCCCGCGGCCGATTCCGAGAGGTCCCCCGCCTCGTCCGCCGGACGGGTGGCTTCGGATTCTTCCGGGGTGGTTCCGGACAACTTTCCACCCGAGGCACGCCCCGCCGCCGAGCTGCCCACCGGGGACTCCGCACCGACGGAGACCCGCGGCGCCGCCCGGGACCGCGGCGATCGAGGACTTCGGGACGCTCGAATCGCGAACGCTCTCTTCGACGCGGCCGGCATCGACCCTCGCTCTGTGTGGGGCGACCGTCCGGCCGACGACACCGGCCGTCGGCACGCGGAACACGTCGTGGCCACGGTCCGCTTCCCGAAGGCGGTCGAACAACGAATGGTCGCGGTCGCCAGCGATTTCGCTCTGTCGCACGGCGGCCGGAGCGATCCCGGCTCGTTCGCCGATCTTTACGAGTACGCCGCGGCCCACTTCGCGGGTGAGCGCCGCGCGGCGACCGCCGCGGGTGCCCGGAAACGGGAGGCCGTGGAACAGGCGACGGGCGCACTGCTTTCAGATCCTGACGCGATCGGGATCCGGCTGGCCGTTGATCACGCACGGGCGGACGACGAGCGACGCTGACCGGCAATCACGGAGAGAGCCGTTCCCCGGGAGAACCGACCTTCGATGATGTCGGGTAGACGCGGACGTCCCAGCTTGTAGGGCCGGGGACGACTGCTCGGTCTTGCATATGACTCCGGCGACCGACAAGCACGGGACCGCTCCTTCCGGGATCCTCGAAGAGGGTCGCCGGGTCACCGTCAGCGTTCCAGAAAGACGGCCGCGGGATTCGGGACCGCGACCTCTCCAACAATCCAATTTAATCCGCCCGGGCCCTGCTAGAATAAATAGTGAGGCGGTGACAGCGGCGCCTATCCAGCTATCCAGGCCGCGACCGAAGGGTGTTTCAGTGTCCGTATCCGCGTCCCCCACGAGTCCGGATGACATCATTCGGGTGATCGTCGACGCGGTGCGGCGGCACCTGGAAGCCGGTGAGCGGGAGGAGCTCTGGTTCGCCGCGGCGGTCAACGGGCTGGTCACCTTTCACGCTTCGACAGCGGCGGGCGAAAGGCCGTCCAGCGAGTCGACTGCCGCGCTGCGCGATGCCGTGCGATGGCTGTTACACGACAATCGGATCGCGATGAGTCTGTACGCATTGACGATCGACAACTTTGCGCTGCGGGCCGCCAGGGACGGCTGGCTCCAGGCATGCGTCGGACGATCCGCTCTGCAGTACCTCGTCGACGATTTCCCCGATCTCCCGGTCAACAGCGTTCTCGAGCCAGAGTATCTGCTCGACATAGACATCGAGCTCCGAGAAGCCGCCCCCGAGGTATCTCCCCCGCCGGCCGAGATGATCCCTCCTGGCACCCCACGTTCGCACTGGTGGTGGTGGGCTCCGAGCGCCACGGGCGACTGGTCAGTGAGCGTCGTGTAGGGACGTGTAGCGCTGTAGGGGCGTGTAGCGCAGGTAGGCGACAGCAGGGGCGCGTACGACGGTAAGGATGACCGTCCGGTAGCGAGGAGGTCTCGGCCGACCATGGAGGGCTCGACGAATCCCCGTCCCGCCGATCGGCGGCCCACCCGGCACCGGCCCGGTCGTCCGACCAGGCTGAGGTGTCTCGGGCCAGCGGTGGAACCGCCGTTCGACGCGGTCACCAGTGCGTCGGTCGTCGCGGTCACCGGCGACGGACGCCTGGTGCTCGCCGACCTGCGCCGCGGGCTCGACATTCCGGGTGGGCATGTCCAGCACGGAGAGACGTCGGCCGAGCAGACCGTCCGCCGCGAGGCCTGGGAGGAGACCGGCATCAGGCTGGGCGGACTCATCCGCGTCGAGGTCATCGAGTCGGACTACTTCGGCGCTGACGACCTGACCTACATGCTCATCTACGCGGCCCGGGTGGCGAAGATCGCGGAGTGGACGCCCGGGCACGAGTCGGCCGGCCGGACGCTGCTGAGCCCGGAGGACTTCCTGCGCGGATTCCGCGGCGGCCGCCCCGACCTCATGCGGCACCTGGTCTCGGCCGCGCTGGTCGCGCTCGACCCGGCCAGGCCCTGAGCACCCGCCAGGCGGACGAGCGGGCAGCCGAACGGGCAGCCGAGCAGACAGCCGAACGGGCGGACAAACGGGCAGCCGAGCGGGCGGACGGACCGGGCAGACAGCCGAACGGCCCGGCGTCCCGCGAACGGGACGCCGGGCCGTCAGAGAGCCCGGTAGGAGAGCTCAGGATCAGCGGTAGTCGCTGGTCCCGCGGTAGTCGAAGTCGTCCAGCGGGACAGCCTGGCCGGAGCCCGTGCCGAACGCGCCGTAGTCGACCGTCCCGGCGTCGTCGTAGGCGACCGAGTACATCGACGCCCGCGCCTCGTCGGTCGGCTCGACCCGGATGTTCCGGTAGCGGCTGATGCCGGTCCCGGCCGGGATGAGCTTACCGATGATCACGTTTTCCTTGAGGCCGACGAGCGAGTCGGACCGCGCGTTGATGGCCGCGTCCGTCAGCACCCGGGTGGTCTCCTGGAAGGAGGCCGCCGACAGCCACGACTCGGTGGCCAGAGACGCCTTCGTGATCCCCATGAGGACCGGCCGGGCCGAGGCCGGCTGGCCGCCGGTCTCCACCACGCGGCGGTTCTCCTCCTCGAAGCGCCCCCGCTCGACCAGCTCGCCCGGAAGCAGCGTCGTCTCCCCCGACTCCAGCACGTTCACCCGCTTGAGCATCTGGCGGATGATGATCTCGATGTGCTTGTCGTGGATCGACACACCCTGCGACCGGTACACCTCTTGGACCTGGTCGACCAGGTGGAGCTGAACCTGGCGCGGCCCGAGAATGCGCAGCACCTCGTGCGGGTCGACCGCGCCGTCGACCAGCTTCTCGCCGACGCCGATGTGCTGGCCCTCCTCGACCCGCAGCCGGGAGCGCCGCGAGACCGGGTAGGGCATCTCCTCGCTGCCGTCGTCGGGCACGACGACGACCTTGAAGGTCTTCTCGGTCTCCTCGATGCGGACCCGGCCGGCCACCTCGCTGATCGGCGCCTTGCCCTTGGGCGAGCGGGCCTCGAACAGCTCGACGACACGCGGCAGGCCCTGGGTGATGTCGTCGCCGGCGACGCCACCGCTGTGGAAGGTACGCATGGTCAGCTGCGTACCCGGCTCACCGATCGACTGGGCGGCGACGATGCCGACCGCCTCACCGACGTCCACCAGCTTGCCGGTGGCCAGGGAACGCCCGTAGCAGTGAGCGCACACCCCCATCCGGGCCGCGCAGGTCAGGGCCGAGCGGACCCGGACGACCTCGATGCCGGCCGCGATCAGCTGGCCGATCGCCACGTCGCCGACGTCAGTACCGGCCGGCACGACGACCGCGCCGGAGGAGTCGAGCGCGTCCGAGGCGAGCGTCCGCGCGTAGGCCGAGGTCTCCGCGTACCGGTCGCGCACCAGGACGCCGTCCGCGCCCTTGCGCGCGATGCGGGTCTGCACCCCGCGCTCGGTGCCGCAGTCGGTCTCCCGGACGATGACGTCCTGGCTGACGTCGACCAGACGCCGGGTCAGGTACCCGGAGTCCGCCGTCCGCAGCGCGGTGTCGGCCAGGCCCTTACGGGTTCCGTGGGTCGAGATGAAGTACTCGACCACCGACAGGCCCTCGCGGAAGTTGGCCTTGATCGGGCGAGGGATGATCTCACCCTTCGGGTTGGCGACCAGTCCGCGCATACCGGCGAGCTGCCGGATCTGCATCATGTTTCCGGCCGCTCCCGAGTTGACCAGCATGGCCACCGGGTTGGTCACCGGGAAGTTGTCCTCCATGGCCGTGGCGATGATGTTCGTCGCCTCCGTCCAGATCTGGACGAGCTCGGCCCGGCGCTCCGTGTCGGACAGGAAGCCGCGGTCGTACTGCTTCTGGACGCGCTCGGCCCGCTTCTCGTACTCGTCCAGGATCTCCGCCTTGGTCGGCGGGGTCACGACGTCCTCGATGGCCACGGTGACCCCGGACCGGGTCGCCCAGTAGAAGCCGGCCGCCTTCAGGGCGTCGAGCGTCGCCGCGACCTGGATCTTCGGGTACCGCTCGGCCAGGTCGTTGACGATCAGGGCCTGGGCCTTCTTGTTGAGCTGCTCGTTGATGAACGGGTAGCCCTCGGGCAGCGCCTCGTTGAGCAGGCAGCGCCCAAACGTCGTCTCCAGCGTGACCGGCGTACCCGGCACCCAGTCCGCGCCGCCGTCCCAGTCGGTCGGCGGCGTGGTGTCGCGCAGCCGCACCTTGATCTTCGCCTGGAGCTCGATCTCACCAGCGTCAAAGGCCATCTGGGCCTCGGACACGGACGAGAACGACCGCCCCTCACCGACGCCGCCCTCGGCCATCCGGCTGAGGTGGAACACGCCGGTGACCATGTCCAGCGACGGCATGGCCAGCGGCCGGCCCGAAGCGGGTGAGAGGATGTTGTTCGACGACAGCATCAGGATGCGGGCCTCGGCCTGCGCCTCGGCCGACAGCGGCAGGTGCACGGCCATCTGGTCACCGTCGAAGTCCGCGTTGAACGCGGTGCAGACCAGCGGGTGGATCTGGATGGCCTTGCCCTCGACCAGCTGCGGCTCGAAGGCCTGGATGCCCAGGCGGTGCAGGGTCGGCGCCCGGTTGAGCAGCACCGGGTGCTCGGTGATGACCTCTTCCAGCACGTCCCACACGACGGGCCGGGCCCGCTCGACCATCCGCTTGGCCGACTTGATGTTCTGCGCGTGGTTGAGGTCGACCAGCCGCTTCATCACGAACGGCTTGAACAGCTCCAGCGCCATCTGCTTGGGCAGCCCGCACTGGTGCAGCTTGAGCTGCGGCCCGACGACGATGACCGAACGGCCGGAGTAGTCGACCCGCTTGCCCAGCAGGTTCTGGCGGAACCGGCCCTGCTTGCCCTTGAGCATGTCGGACAGCGACTTGAGCGGGCGGTTGCCGGGCCCGGTGACCGGGCGGCCGCGGCGGCCGTTGTCGAACAGCGCGTCGACGGCCTCCTGCAGCATCCGCTTCTCGTTGTTGACGATGATCTCGGGCGCGCCCAGGTCGAGCAGCCGCTTGAGGCGGTTGTTCCGGTTGATGACCCGGCGGTAGAGGTCGTTCAGGTCGGACGTGGCGAACCGCCCACCGTCGAGCTGGACCATCGGCCGCAGGTCCGGCGGGATCACCGGGACGCAGTCGAGAACCATGCCGTTGGGCGAGTTGCGGGTGTTCAGGAAGGCCGAGACCACCTTCAGCCGCTTGAGCGCGCGGGCCTTCTTCTGGCCCTTTCCGCTTCGGATGGTCTCGCGCAGCGACTCCGCCTCGGCGGCCAGGTCGAACTCGGCCAGCCGATTCTGGAGCGCCTCGGCGCCCATCCCGCCCTGGAAGTACTGGCCGAACCGGTCGCGCAGCTCGCGGTAGAGCATCTCGTCCGGCTCGAGGTCCTGGACCTTCATGCCCTTGAACCGGTCGAAGACGCGGTCCAGGTCGTCGATCTTGCGCTGCGCGCGGTCGCGGATCTGGCGCATCTCGCGCTCGGCGCCCTCGCGGACCTTGCGCCGGGCGTCGCCCTTGGCCCCCTCGGCCTCGAGCTGCGCCAGGTCCTCCTCCAGCTTGCGCTGGCGGGTCTCGACGTCGGCGTTCTTCTTGTCCTCGAGGTTCTTCTTCTCGACCGAGATCCGGGCCTCGAGCGTCGGCAGGTCGCGGTGGCGGCTTTCGACGTCGACCTTCGTGATCATGTAGGCGGCGAAGTAGATGACCTTCTCCAGGTCCTTCGGCGCCAGGTCGAGCAGGTAGCCGAGCCGGCTGGGGACGCCCTTGAAGTACCAGATGTGCGTCACCGGCGCGGCCAGCTCGATGTGGCCCATCCGCTCACGGCGGACCTTGGCCCGGGTCACCTCGACACCGCAGCGCTCACAGATGATGCCCTTGAACCGGACCCGCTTGTACTTGCCGCAGTAGCACTCCCAGTCCCGGGTCGGACCGAAGATCTTCTCGCAGAAGAGCCCGTCCTTCTCCGGCTTCAGGGTGCGGTAGTTGATGGTCTCCGGCTTCTTGACCTCGCCGTGCGACCACTGGCGGATGTCGTCCGCCGTGGCGAGGCCGATGCGTAGCTCGTCGAAGAAGTTGACGTCGAGCACGTTATTTCTCTCTTCTGCCGTCAGTGGTCCGGAGGTCGGCGAGTGAGCCGGGGGCCGCGCTCCGTTGCGCGGATCCCGGCGCGCTAGGCCGGGCACCGCCCGCGATCCGACCCGCCGAGGCGGATCGCGGGCAGCCCATCGCTGGGTTAGACCTCCTCAACGCTGCTCGGCTCACGCCGGGACAGGTCGATACCGAGTTCCTCCGCCGCGCGGAAGACATCCTCGTCGGTGTCACGCATTTCGATCGAAACGCCGTCGCTGGAGAGAACCTCCACGTTCAGGCACAGCGACTGCATTTCCTTGATGAGAACCTTGAACGATTCCGGGATGCCGGGCTCCGGGATGTTCTCGCCCTTGACGATCGCCTCGTAGACCTTCACTCGGCCGACGACGTCGTCCGACTTGATGGTCAGCAGCTCCTGCAGGGCGTAGGCGGCGCCGTACGCCTCCAGCGCCCACACCTCCATCTCGCCGAAGCGCTGGCCACCGAACTGGGCCTTACCACCGAGCGGCTGCTGGGTGATCATCGAGTAGGGCCCGGTCGAGCGAGCGTGGATCTTGTCGTCGACGAGGTGCAGGAGCTTGAGGATGTAGATGTAGCCGACGGCCACCGGGTACGGGTACGGCTCGCCGGTGCGGCCGTCGAACAGCCGCGCCTTGCCAGAGGAGCCGATGAGCTGGACGCCGTCCCGGTTGGGCAGGGTCGAGTCGAGCAGGCCGGTGATCTCCTCCTCGCGCGCGCCGTCGAAGACCGGGGTCGCGACGTTGGTGTCGGCCGGAGCGGAGTCCGCCCCGATGCCGCGCAGCCGCTGCTTCCACTCCTCGTCGCCCGCGTCGACCTGCCAGCCGGTCTTGGCCACCCAACCGAGGTGGGTCTCCAGGATCTGGCCGATGTTCATCCGGCGGGGCACACCGTGCGGGTTGAGCACGACGTCGACCGGCGTGCCGTCCTCGAGGAACGGCATGTCCTCGGCCGGCATGATCTTGGCGATGACGCCCTTGTTGCCGTGCCGGCCGGCCAGCTTGTCACCATCGGTGATCTTGCGCTTCTGGGCGACGTACACCCGGACCAGCTCGTTGACGCCGGGCGGCAGCTCGTCGCCGTCCTCGCGGCTGAACACGCGGACACCGATGACCTTGCCGGACTCGCCGTGCGGCACCTTCAGCGAGGTGTCGCGGACCTCCCGAGCCTTCTCGCCGAAGATCGCGCGCAGCAGCCGCTCCTCCGGGGTCAGCTCGGTCTCCCCCTTGGGGGTGACCTTGCCGACCAGGACGTCACCCGTGGTCACCTCAGCACCGATCCGGATGATGCCGCGCTCGTCGAGGTCGGCCAGGACCTCCTCGGCGACGTTCGGGATGTCGCGGGTGATCTCCTCCGGGCCCAGCTTGGTGTCGCGGGCGTCGACCTCGTGCTCCTCGATGTGGATCGAGGACAGGACGTCGTCCTGCACCAGCCGCTGGGAGAGGATGATCGCGTCCTCGTAGTTGTGCCCCTCCCACGGCATGAAGGCGACGAGCAGGTTCTTGCCCAGCGCCATCTCGCCGTTGTCGGTGCACGGGCCGTCGGCGATGACCTGGCCGGCCTCGACCCGCTGGCCCTCGTCCACGATCGGCTTCTGGTTGATGCAGGTGCCCTGGTTGGAGCGGCGGAACTTGGCCAGCCGGTAGGTGCGCCGGGTGCCGTCGTCGTGCATGACCGTGATGTAGTCGGCCGAGAGGTCCTCGACGACGCCGGACTGCTGGCAGACGATGACGTCGCCGGCGTCCTTGGCCGCGCGGGCCTCCATCCCCGTGCCGACCAGCGGCGACTCCGAGCGCAGCAGCGGCACCGACTGGCGCTGCATGTTTGAGCCCATGAGCGCGCGGTTGGCGTCGTCGTGCTCCAGGAACGGGATCATGGCCGTGGCCACCGACACCATCTGTCGCGGCGAGACGTCCATGTAGTCGACCTCGTCCGGCGGGATGAACTCGACCTCGCCGCCCTTACGGCGGACCAGGACGCGGCCCTCGGCGAACGACCCGTCCTCGGTCAGCGGCGCGTTGGCCTGCGCGATGACGTGCCGGTCCTCCTCGTCCGCCGTCAGGTAGTCGATCTGGTCGGTGACCCGGCCCGCCGTGACCTTGCGGTACGGCGTCTCGACGAAGCCGAACGGGTTGACCCGGGCGAACGTCGACAGGGACCCGATCAGGCCGATGTTCGGGCCTTCCGGCGTCTCGATCGGGCACATCCGGCCGTAGTGGCTCGGGTGGACGTCACGGACCTCGAACCCGGCCCGCTCCCGGGACAGACCGCCGGGGCCGAGCGCCGACAGGCGGCGCTTGTGGGTCAGGCCGGCCAGCGGGTTGGTCTGGTCCATGAACTGGGAGAGCTGGCTGGTGCCGAAGAACTCCTTGATGGAGGCGACGACCGGCCGGATGTTGATCAGAGTCTGCGGCGTGATCGCCTCGACGTCCTGGGTGGTCATCCGCTCCCGGACGACCCGCTCCATCCGGGCCAGGCCCAGACGGACCTGGTTCTGGATGAGTTCGCCCACCGTGCGCAGGCGGCGGTTGCCGAAGTGGTCGATGTCGTCGACCTCGTAGGCCGGGTCGCCGCCGTCGTGGAGCTTGACGACGTACTCGATCGTGCGGACGATGTCGTCCTCGGTCAGTACGCCGACGTCGTGGCGGACGTCGAGCTCGAGCTTCTTGTTCACCTTGTAGCGCCCGACCTTGGCCAGGTCGTAGCGCTTCGGGTTGAAGAAGAGGTTCTCCAGCAGGGTCTGCGCCGACTCACGTGTCGGCGGCTCGCCCGGGCGCAGCTTGCGGTAGATGTCCAGCAGCGCGTCGTCCTGGCTGGCGGTGTGGTCCTTCTCCAGCGTGACGCGCATCGACGGGAAGTCGCCGAAGCGCTCGAGAATTCGGGCCTCGTCCCAGCCGAGCGCCTTGAGCAGCACGGTGACGGACTGGCGGCGCTTGCGGTCGATGCGGACGCCGACGGTGTCGCGCTTGTCGACCTCGAACTCCAGCCAGGCACCCCGGGAAGGAATGATCTTGCAGGAGTACAGGTCCTTGTCGGACGCCTTGTCCAGGGTCCGCTCGAAGTACACACCGGGCGACCGGACGAGTTGGCTGACGACGACCCGCTCGGTCCCGTTGATGACGAAGGTGCCCTTCGGGGTCATGAGCGGAAAATCGCCCATGAAGACCGTCTGGCTCTTGATTTCACCGGTGGTGTTGTTTGTAAACTCGGCGGTGACGAACATCGGCGCCGAGAACGTCATGTCCTTGTCCTTGCACTCCTCGACGGAGTACTTGGGCGGCTCGAACCGGTGGTCCCGGAACGACAGGGACATGGAGCCGGAGAAGTCCTCGATCGGAGAAATCTCCTCGAAGACCTCCTCCAGGCCGGAGGTGACCGGAACGTCGTCGCGTCCGGCGTCGATCGCCTCCTGGACCCGGTCCGCCCACGTCTCACTACCGATCAGCCAATCGAAGGACTGGGTCTGGAGCGCGAGGAGATCAGGGACCTCGAGAGGCTCAACGATCTTGGCGAACGAGATTCGGCGGGAGGCAGGCGAGGCGGCCAAGGTGGTCCTTCCGGTGGCCTGATCGTCGGACAGGCGGGGCGGTGTGACGAATCCGGCTGGGGTCTAGTCAGGTGATCAGTGTCTCGCTACGGTGTTGCACGTCGTCGAGCGGGGCGCTGGCGCCCGGCGGCCCAGGTGTCGGTCGGCGCCGGCGGACAGCCGGGTAGCGCAGTCCCGGGTCGCCGCGCAGTCCCGGGTAGAGCCGAGCCGGGCCACGCGGAGGCGGGCGGCGCGTACTCCGAGACTCGGACCGGCACGGGGGCGCGACTCGTAGTCGGCTGGCGCCGGACGTGGCAGTCTGGTGGCGGGCAGGTGGCAGGCAAGGCGGCGCTTCCTCGAGGCCTTGCGGACGGCGCGAAAGTGCGTCACCCTCAGGCCCGGCTCGTCGTACGTCGGTCGTCGTAGCTGGGCGGACGCGTCCGGGAACACGCCCAACGCCGGTGCCACATCGCCGCGGTGAGACCCAGGATCGACCACGCCGCAGCGAAAAGGACAGCGCAAACGAGCAGTGTAGCCAATCGGCACACTGCTGGCAAGCCCGCTGGACCGGAAGGTCTAACCGCTCCCGGATGATGGAACTCCGTTCCCGCCAGGGCCGTCAAGACCACAATGGAAGATCATGGTCGCCCGGGGCTCACCGGCACCCTGCGGTTGCCGGACCCTGCCCGCGGCGGTCCCCCACGTTTCCCAGTCGTCGTCGCCGACCATCCCACACACACTCGTCACACCGACGCTACAGCAGCCAGCCACCTCTGCCCCAACCGACCAGGTCACAGCCGGTTGGCGGATGATCTGTCGCGCCCGCCTCCACAGACAACCACGAGGATCCTCGCGCTATGCCCGCCCGGCCTGGACCGGCACGGACCGACGCGGACCGGCACGGTCGCGCGCCCGCGTGGCGCGGCCCGCCCGCGCCACGTGCCCACGGCAGAGGGCACCCGGCGGGACGTGGTCGTCCCACCCGGGTGCCCTCGAGGCGACCCACCGCGCGGGTGGGTCCGGGCCCCGGTGGGCGCCGGACCCTCGCCGCGCGGGTCAGAGGCGTTCCTACTTGACGGACACCGTGGCGCCGGCACCCTCCAGGGCGGCCTTGGCCTTGTCGGCGGCCTCCTTGGTGGCCTTCTCCAGGATCGGCTTCGGCGCGCCGTCGACGAGGTCCTTGGCCTCCTTCAGGCCGAGGCTGGTCAGCGCGCGCACCTCCTTGATGACCTGGATCTTCTTGTCGCCGACGCTCTCGAGGATGACGTCGAACTCGTCCTTCTCCTCCTCGGCCGGCGCGGCCTCGCCGACGGCGGCACCGCCGGCGACGGCCGCCACCGCGACCGGGGCCGCGGCGGTGACGCCGAAGGTGTCCTCGAACTGCTTCACGAAGGACGACAGCTCCAGGAGCGTCATCTCCTTGAACGCGTCCAGCAGTTCGTCAGTCGACAGCTTCGCCATGGTGGCGGTCCTTCCTCATAATGTTGATCACGATCGTGGTTCGGGTGGACCTCGCCGATCCGGCGACGTCCGGCGGGACGGGCCACCGGCGTGGGCCGGCGCCGAGATGAGCTGTCCGCGACAGTCGTCCCCTGGGGCTACTCGGCCGACGCGGCCTCGGCCGGGCCGGCGGCCTCGCGCTGAGCGCGCAGAGCCTCGGCCAGGCGGGCGACCTGGGACAGCGGCGCGGCGAACAACCCGGCCGCCTTGGCCAGCGAGCCGTTCATGGCGCCGGCGAGCTTGGCCAGGAGCACCTCGCGGGACTCCAGGTCGGCCAGCTTGCCGATGTCCGCCGAGGACATCGCGGTGCCCTCGACATAGCCGCCCTTGACGATCAGGGCCGGGTTGGCCTTCGCGAAGTCGCGCAGGCTCTTCGCGGCGGTGACCGGATCGCCCTTGACGAACGCGACGGCGGTCGGACCGACCAGCAGCTCGTCGAGCCCCCGGACGCCGGCCTCGTCCGCCGCGATCTTGGTGAGTGTGTTCTTGACTACCGCGTAGTGAGTGTCCTCGCCCAGCGAGCGCCGCAGCTCGGTGATCTGGCTGACGGTCAGGCCGCGGTACTCGGTGAGCACGGCGGCCGTCGAGGCGCGGAAGGACTCGGTGATCTCAGCGACCGCGGCGACCTTGTCGGGATTCGCCATCGGGCTCCTTCGGGGTTCGGCGGCTGGCGGCGAAGGACCCCGGATACGACGTGACGCCCCGGCGCGAGGCGCGGGGCGTCACAGAAGCACACATCCGCGCTCAGGCGGACACGAACGTACTGACGCTCCCCCACCTGCGCGGGTCGTCCCGGGAAAGTCCGGAGCCTTCGGCCGGACGCGAGACGAGCCCGCGCACGGCAACCAGCGGTCTTCGGTGTGGAACTTCTTCTATCGTACAGGACCGATCCGTACAGGACCGACCGCGACGCACGGCGACCAGGCGCCGACGCACGGCGACCAGGCGCCGACGCACGGCGATCAGGCGCCGACGGCGGGCGCCGCGCCGCCCGGCCGGATCGACGCGGCCGCGGGGCGGGGACAGGCCGTCAGGCCGCCGCGCCCTCGTCCACGAGGTCACGGGTGCGGTTCGGGTCCACGCTGATGCCGGGGCCCATCGTGGTGCTGAAGGTGATCTTCTTCAGGTAGCGGCCCTTGGCCGCCGACGGCTTGGCCCGAACGATCTCGTCCAGCGCGACCGTGTAGTTCTCCAGCAGCTGGTTGTCGCTGAAGGACGCCTTGCCGATGATGACGTGCAGGTTGCCCTGCTTGTCGACCTTGAAGTTGATCTTACCGCCCTTGATCTCGCCCACGACCTTCGCCACGTCCTGCGTGACCGTCCCGGTCTTCGGGTTCGGCATCAGGCCGCGCGGGCCGAGGATGCGGGCGATGCGTCCCACCTTGGCCATCTGGTCGGGGGTGGCGACCGTGGCGTCGAAGTCCAGGAAGCCCTCCTGGATGCGGGCGACCAGATCGTCGCCCCCGACCACGTCGGCGCCGGCCGCGGTGGCCTCGGCCGCCTTCTCCCCGACGGCGAAGACCGCCACGCGCGGCGACTTGCCGGTGCCGTGCGGCAGGTTGACGGTGCCGCGGACCATCTGGTCGGCCTTGCGAGGGTCGACACCGAGCCGGATCGCGACCTCGACCGTCGCGTCGTACTTGGTCGTCGAGGTCTCCCGGGCCAGCGCGACGGCCTCGGCCGGCGAGTAGATCCGGTCGGCGTCGATCTTCTCGGCGGCGTTGCGGTAGGCCTTGCTGCGCTTCACTGTTGCTCCCTGTGGTGTTGGCGGGCCACTCGGCCCTCCCACGTCGTCGCCCGCTACCCGCGGGCGGTGGTCCTGCCCGGACGGGCCGGCGTCGGGGCCGGCCCGGTCCGTCCTGGCTGTCAGGCCCGGCCAGGCGAGTCCTGGCTGTCAGGCCTGGTCAGTCGTTGATCGTGATGCCCATCGACCGAGCGGTGCCGGCGATGATCTTCTCGGCCGCCTCGATCGTGGTGGCGTTCAGGTCGGGCAGCTTGGTCTGCGCGATCTGGCGGATCTGCTCGGCGGTCAGGCTCGCGACCTTGGTGCGGTGCGGGACGCCGCTGCCCTTGTCCACGCCGGCCGCCTTGAGGATGAGCTTGGCGGCGGGCGGGGTCTTGGTGATGAACGTGAACGAGCGGTCCTCGAACACGGTGATCTCCACCGGCACGACCGACCCGCGCTGCGACTCGGTCGCGGCGTTGTACTGCTTGCAGAACTCCATGATGTTGACGCCGTGCTGACCCAGGGCCGGGCCGATCGGCGGCGCCGGGGTCGCCTTGCCCGCGTCGATCTGGAGCTTGATGAGCGCGGTGACTTTCTTCTTCTTGGGAGGCATGAGCCGTTCTTCCTACTGTGCGTGGGCGCCGGAAACGGTTTCGCGGTCGGGCCGCGTCAGATCTTCGCTAGATCTTCGCTACCTGGTTGAACTGAAGCTCAACCGGCGTCTCGCGACCGAAGATCGAGACAAGCACCTTCAACCGCTGAGCGTCGTTGTTGATTTCGCTGATGGTGGCGGGCAGGGTGGCGAACGGCCCGTCCATGACGGTGACGGACTCGCCGACCTCGAACTCCTGGACCTTCGGCGCCTCGGTCTTCTTCTCCTGGGTGACCTTGGGCGCGAGGATCGAGGCGACCTCTTCCAGCCGCAGCGGCGACGGCTTGTTCGTCAGGCCGACGAAACCGGTCACGCCGGGAGTGTTGCGCACGGCGGACCAGGACTGGTCGGTCAGGTCCATCCGGACGTAGATGTAGCCTGGGTACTTCTTCTGCTGGACCAACTGGCGCTTGCCGTTCTTGATGACCGGAACCTCTTCGGTGGGGACCTCGATCTGGAAGATGAAGTCCTCCATGTTGAGGCTGGAGATCCGGGTCTCGAGGTTGGTCTTGACCTTGTTCTCGTAGCCGGCGTAGGAGTGCACCACGTACCAGTCACCCGGCGCGGCGGCCAGCGCGGTCATGAAGTCCTCGGCGCCGTCGGTGGTGTCAGCGCCCTCGATGCCGGTCACCGCGCCCTCGGCCACCGCGTCCCCGCTCGCCGAACGGACCGAACCGCCCTCGGCCGCCGCCGGGTCCCCCGACGCGCCAGCGCCGTCCGGGGCGTCGGCGTCAGCGGCGTCGTGCCGGAGGTAGCCAGGGTCAGGATCGTCGTTCCCACCGTCGCCCAGCTCACCATCACCCGCGTCCACGCCGGCGATGGTGCTCGCCACCTCGTCGCGCAGCACAGCCAGAGGATCGAGGCCGTCGATGGCCTCCCCCTGCTCGGAGGCGGGCTGCTCGGGTGAATGGGACACGCGGACGATCCTTTTCTATAGATCCACTTCCCGGTGCGGCTCCGGGGCGGGCGGGGGCGGGTTGCGCGTCAGCCGAAGATGGCCAGCACCGCGTGGGTGAGGCCGAAGTCCAGCGAGGCGACGACCGCGACCATCACGGTGCAGAACACCAGGACGACCGCGACGTACGTGATCAGCTCGTTGCGGCCGGGGTAGATCACCTTGCGGAGCTCGGCGATGACCTCGCGGTAGAACTGCAGCGGCGTCGTGCGACGCCGGCCGGCCGGGCGCGCGGGCCGATCCGCCCGCGGTGCCGCGTCACGTATGTCGGTCGCCACTGTCAGCTCCACCCGCTCGATCGTTGGCCCCCGGGCGCGGCGTGCGCGCCCGGGGCCAGCCTGGCCATTGCCTCTCCCGATGGACAACGAACCACAGAGGAGACTCGTCCCGCAGGGGCGACAGGACTCGAACCTGCAACCGCCGGTTTTGGAGACCGGTGCTCTACCAATTGAGCCACGCCCCTAGGTGCGCCGACCGGGACCCGGACAAGCCGTGCCTCGATCGACCTCGCCGGGCGGATCCGGATGCGCGCACCGGCGACCCGCGATTGCGAGCACACCGACACACGCTGGGAGACCGCCCAGCCGTGATGAGCATACCCCCCAGCGGCACCGTCCGGCGCGCTGCCCCGTGTCAACGTGCCGCCCTCCGCGACCGGGGGCTCCGCCCATTCTCCCAGTCGCCCTTCTCCCGGTCGCCCTTCTCCCGGTCGCTTCGGGCGGGTGGCCAATCGGGCCCGGACCGTGGCCCCGGGGGTGTCACGGCGCCACCATGCCCGTCCCGACGGCCGATCCCGCCGCGACCCGGCGACCACCCCGCGGCCACTCGCGTCCGTCCCGCTCAGCACCGGTGGCGGCGGACTGTCCGACCTTCGTGGCAGCATGGTTGCCATGAGCCGGATCTCCCACCGAGTCGCGGGCATCGCGCCGTCCGCCACCCTCGCCGTCGACGCGACCGCCAAGGCCCTGCGCGCCGCCGGCCGGGACGTCATCGTGTACGGCGCGGGCGAGCCCGACTTCCCGACACCGGACCACATCGTCGCCGCCGCTGAGAAGGCGTGCAGCGACCCGCGCCTGCACCGGTACACGCCGGCCGGTGGCCTGCCCGAGCTGCGCGAGGCCGTGGCCGAGAAGACCCGGCGGGACTCGGCGCTGGAGATCGACGCGAGCAACGTCCTGATCGCCAACGGTGGCAAGCAGGCCATCTACGAGGCTTTCGCGACGCTGCTCGACCCGGGCGACGAGGTCCTGCTGCCGGCGCCCTACTGGACGACCTACCCGGAGTCGATCCGGCTGGCGGGCGGGATCCCGGTCGAGGTGCACACCGGGCCGGAGCAGGGCTACCGGGTGACGGTGGAGCAGTTGGAGGCCGCGCGCACGCCGCGGACGAAGGTCCTGCTGTTCTGCTCGCCGTCGAACCCGACCGGCGCGGTGCACTCCCCCGAGGAGGTGGCGGCGATCGGCCGCTGGGCGGCCGAGGCCGGCCTGTGGGTGGTCGCGGACGAGATCTACGAGCACCTCGTCTACGGCGACGCGCGCTTCGTCTCGATGCCGGTGGTCGTCCCGGAGATCGCCGACCGCTGCATCGTCGTCAACGGGGTGGCCAAGACCTACGCGATGACCGGCTGGCGGGTCGGCTGGCTGATCGGGCCGGGCGACGTGGTCAAGGCCGCCACCAACCTGCAGTCGCACGCGACGTCCAACGTCGCCAACGTCTCGCAGGCGGCCGCCCTGGCCGCGGTGACCGGCTCGCTCGACGCGGTGGCGCAGATGCGAGTCGCCTTCGACCGGCGCCGCCAGACGATGCACCGGATGCTCTCCGAGATCCCGGGCGTGCTCTGCCCGCTGCCGGACGGCGCCTTCTACTGCTACCCGTCCGTGGGTGACCTGGTCGGTCGGACGATCCGCGGCCGGACCCCGGCCAGCAGTTCTGAGCTGGCCACTCTCATCCTGGAGGAGGTCGGGGTGGCGCTGGTGCCGGGCGAGGCCTTCGGAACCCCCGGCTACTTCCGTCTCTCCTACGCGCTGGGTGACGAGGAGCTGGCCGAGGGCATCCGCCGCGTGGCCGAACTGATCGCCGAGACTGCCTGACCAGCCCATCTGCCCCTTTCGGGCCCCGCGTGGAAGCGACCCGCGGGGCCCGATCGCGTTGCTTCCAGCGCCTGGTGCACGAAGATCGGGGTAGGTGTCATGACGGAGTTCACGTGACGCGGCCCACCAGCGGCGGCGGCGGCCCCATACGCTGGCCGCGTGACGAATCACGCCGACGATCTCGACCTCGCGCTAACGCTGGCCGACGAAGCGGACGCGATCACTTTGTCCCGATTCCAGGCCATTGACCTGCATGTGACCTCCAAGCCCGACAACACTCCGGTATCCGATGCCGATACCGCGGTGGAGTCGATGATCCGCGCCCGGCTGGCTGGCGCGCGTCCCACGGACGCGGTGATCGGCGAGGAGGAGGGCGCGGTCGGCGACGCCGACCGTCGCTGGATTCTCGACCCGGTCGACGGCACCAAGAATTACATCCGGGGTGGCGTCGTCTGGGCGACGCTCATCGGGCTCGAGGTCGACGACCGGATCGTCGCCGGAGTGGTCAGCGCGCCCGCCATGGGCCGGCGCTGGTGGGCCCGCCTCGGTGGCGGAGCCTGGACGCGTACCCCGGACGGCGCGATCCGCCAGATCTCCGCGTCGGGCGTCGGCCAGCTGTCGGACGCGTTCATGTCCTTCGCCTCGCTTGAGGGCTGGACGGAGCAGGACCGGCTCGGGCCCTTCCTGAATCTGGCCTCGCGGGTCTGGCGGACCCGCGCCTATGGCGACTTCTGGTCGCACATGATGGTGGCGGAGGGCTCCGTCGACCTGGCCGCCGAGCCGATCGTGAACCTCTGGGACCTCGCCGCGCTGCAGATCATCGTCGAGGAGGCCGGCGGCCGCTTCACCGATCACGCCGGGATCGCGACGTCCTACAACGGCACCGTGCTGAGCACCAACGGCCATCTGCACGACGAGGCGCTGGAGATCCTGAAGGGCTGAGGCGAGATCGGGCCGCGGGCAACCGCCCGCCTGGCTCAGGTCAGGGCGACGGTTGCCTTCGCGGCGAGCAGGACCTTCGTGCCGGCGTGACGGACGGTCAGCCCGACGACTACCCGGCCGTCGTCCAGCTTCTTCTCGACGACGCCGCCGGCGGTGACGATGGTGCCCGCGGCGTCGTCGGGAACGGGAACCATCGCCGAGAAACGCACCCGGTAGTCGACGACCGCGCCGGGATCGCCGACCCAGTCGGTCACCACTCGGATAGCGGTGGCCATCGTGTACATACCGTGGGCGATGACCCCGGGAAGGCCGACAGCGGTGGCGGCCCTGTCGTCCCAATGGATGATGTTGAAGTCGCCAGATACGCCGCAGTAGCGGATCAGGTCCGCCCGGCGGATCGGGAACTCCCGTGTCGGGATCTCCGTACCGGCCTCGACGGCGGCGTACGCCACGGTGGAGGTCACGCGCGCTCCTCGCTGTCACGGCCTGGCTCGGGGTCCGGCCCGCGTACGATGAGCGTGCTCGTCGCCGTCCCAAGCCGCTCGCCGCTGGTCGTCACCAGCGCGTACTCGATCGTGACCGAGTCCGTACCCCGCAGGTCGCGGATGTTGGTGATCGTCCCGGTGACGTCGATCTCGTCACCCGCGACGATGGGGCGGAGCAGGCTGAAACGCTGGTCTCCGTGGACGACTCGCGAGAAGTCCAGCCCGAGTTCCGGGTCGTCCATCGGCACCGTCGAGCGCCAGCCGACCAGAGCGACCGAAAACGTCGGCGGCGCGACGACGTCCGCGTAGCCGGCGGCCTTCGCCGCGTCCACATCGTGGTATACCGGGTTGTCGTCGTTGACCGCCGACGCGAACTGCCGGATGTGCTCTCGACCCACCAGGAACGGCATCCCCGCCGGGTACGACCGCCCGACGAAGGCGCGGTTCACGGGCATCCCGTGCTCCGATCTTCTGATCCGCCGCGTTCACCGACCTCGGCGGATCACCCGAACAGCCCGCCAAGACTGGCCGCGGGCCCTGTCACCTCGGAGCTTGTCACAGCCGGAGCGCCCGCGGGCGCTACTGGCCGGAGTTCGACTCAGCGAGTCTCGCGGTGCTCCGTGTGGCTGCGGCAGTTCGGGCAGAACTTCTTCAGCGAAAGGCGATCTGGATCGTTCCGCCGGTTCTTGCGCGTGATGTAGTTACGGTGTTTGCACACCTGACACGCCATAGTGATCTTCGGACGAACGTCGGTGGCGGCCACGGCGCACTGCCTCTTTCCAGCGAAACGAACTGCGGACCGGTCCGAGCTTACCTGACCGCTCCGCCGACCCCTGGGCGCCGGGTGACCGGGCCCGGTGGATGTTCTTGCCGATCCCGGCGCGCGGGCCGTCCGCCCTGGCGGGAGCCTCTGGAGGTTCCGCGCCCCGCCCGTCGCCGAGGGCGGGAGTCGCCACCGCCGCCACCGAGCACCGGACGGGCGCGCCGCGCCGACCAGGCGTCGCGGCGGGTCCACGCCCGCGTACGCAAAAAACCCCGTCGCGGCGACCGGACGGGGTTGGGGTAGCGGTGGCCGGATTTGAACCGGCGACACAGCGATTATGAGCCGCTTGCTCTGCCAGGCTGAGCTACACCGCCGCTGGCTGCGCGGCGCCCGCGGCGGTCGCCCGCCATCCTGGACGCCGATCGCGGAGATCCGCGATCCAACCGTCGAGCCCCTTTACGGAATCGAACCGTAGACCTTCTCCTTACCATGGAGACGCTCTGCCGACTGAGCTAAAGGGGCCAGCCCGCACAGCACACATTACACGATCCGCCGGCCGTCGAGCCGGCGGGGTCCACCCGATCGCGACAGCAGGCCAGCACCGGCGGGCAGCCGGCGATCCGGCGACGGACGCACCCTCCCGTACGCCCGCACCCACCCCCAGCCGGGCCGATCCGGACGCGCCACGGTTCACACCGAATCGGCGGCGACGCTCTCCCGGGCCCGACACCTTCGCCGGCCGGACATCGTCGGCGTCGACCAAAACAGGCCCGGACGTTCGACACGCGGAGTGTCGACATCGCGATCCATGTCCGCATTCCGCTACTGGAGGTAGCAACAAAGTTGTCCACGGTCAGCGCTGCGTGACTACTTGGACCATGACCAATGCATAGCGTGACATCGCCGAACCCCGCGTTACCTCCAAGGAGTGGCGATGCGAGTGACCCGATCTATGGCCGCCGACCTTCGTCGGCGGCCGCGATGGCGTCGGGGCACCGCGACGACGGCCTTCCTGGCCGCCGCCACCTCCCTGTTCCTCGCCGGCACCGGGATGTCGGCGCCCTCATCGCTCGCGTTGGCGGGTCACGCCGTGCGCCGCGGTGGGTCGGGCACCGGGCCGGGCGGCGGGTCAGGCACCGGGTCGGCGACGTTGCCGGCCGGCTCGCCGGATGCCGGGTCCGGTCATACGCGCGTCACCCTCGCCCTGCCGACCGGCTGGCCCCGGGGAGTCGACGTCTCGTCCTGGCAGCATCCCGGCAGGAAGCCGATCGACTGGGCGGCGGTCCGGAGCGGCGGCGCCCAGTTCGCGATCATCAAGGCGACCGAGGGCACCCGGTACGTCAACCCCTTCTACGCCCCCGACCGGGACGCGGCCCGCAAGGCCGGCCTGGTCGTCGGTGCGTACGCGTACGCGCGTCCCAGCCTGCCCATATCGACCGCCGTCGACCAGGCCAGGAAGCTTGTCGCCACCGTCGGGCAGACCCGGGACTCGGGCCTACTGGCGCCCATGCTGGACCTGGAGGAACGCGGCGGCCTGAACGCGGGCCAGCTGGCCCAGTGGGCGGCGGCGTTCCTGGAGGAGGTCGTCAACGAGACCGGCCGGGCGCCGATCCTGTACACCTATCGGTCGTTCTGGACCGACTACATGAAGAACGTACGGTCGTTCGCCAACTATCCGCTGTGGTTCGCGCTGTACAACGACCAGTCCTCCCCTGGCGCGCTGCCTGGCGGCTGGGCAAAGTGGACGATGTGGCAGTACACCTCCAGGGGCACAATCGCCGGAATCCCCGGAAAAGTAGACATGAACGCCTTCTGCTGCACCGCGTCGGCGCTGGCCGACACCGCCCAGGGAAAGTTCTCCGAAATAAGCCGGCGGTATTTCACGGATCCGACCGCGGCGCGGATCCTCGGAGCGTCGACCAAGGCGGAGTCACGCGCGGGCGGCGGCGGGCGCTACCAGTTGTTCCGGAACGGGCTGATGTACTATTCCGCCCCGACCGGGGTTCGGATCCTGCGGGGCGCCATCGCCAAGAAGTACCTCGCGCTGGGCGGCACGACCGGTCTCCTGCGGCGCCCGCTGTCCGACGAGGAGGACGCCAGCGCCCCGGGCAGCCGGCAGACCGAGTTCCAGGGCGGACGGGTCTACTGGTCGCAGGCCACCGGAGCGCATGAGGTCAACGGCGCGATCCTCACCCGCTACATCGCGCTCGGCGGGACCGCGTCGAGTCTGGGCCTGCCGGTCAGCGACGAACACTCGGTGCCGGGCGGCCGGGCCAGCGACTTCACCCGCGGCAGCCTGGTCTGGAACGCCAGGACCCACACGGTGAGCGTCGTCGCCGCCCCGTGACCGGGCCGGCCGCCCCCCCGGTACGTTCTGGGTGGATTTAGCGGCTGTTGCCGCCCGCGTGGCAGCCGTGCCCGCCCAAGCCAGTTTTTCAGGCCGCCGCCGGTGGAATGAATCCCTTGATGGTCGACAGCTCGTCGCCATCGGACAAGGGACCGGGGGGAGAGATGGCACAGCTTTCTTCCATGCGGTCGCGACGTACCGGCTACTCCAGCGGCTGGCTGCTGTTCGCGGCCGTGATGATATTTATCGCGGGGTTCCACAACCTCATCTACGGGGTCGCGGACCTCGACAACTACAGCTATGTCGTGACCAAGGTCGGCACCGTCATCTACCAGGATCTCGACTTCTGGGGATGGCTGCTGATAGCTCTGGGCTGCGTGCAGATCATCGCTGCCTTCGGGATTCTGTCGGGTAACAGGTACGCCCGCTGGTTCGCGATCGCGGTGGCCGGCCTGAACATCATCAGCCAGCTTGCCTTCCTCTCCGTGTTCCCAGTGTGGTCGATCGTCCTGATCGCCCTCGACGTGCTGGTGATCTGGGCTCTGACCGCCCACGCCCACGAGTTCGAGGGCGCGTTTCCAGGCGGCGGCGCCGCGGCGGGTGAGCCCTACCCGGACGACGATCTCGCCTACTCCGAGCGGGAGCGCCAGCGCGGCCGGGCCGACTACGCGACCGCGACGTCAGCCGCCGGCCGACCTGGTCGCGGTGGCCGTCACGGGGCGCGCGCGCACGGCTCCGAACCCGAGCGCGGGGGTGGCGAGCCCGGCGGCGGCTACGGCGAGGAAGGCTACGGCGGCGGCACCGGCCGGACTGGCGGTGCTGGCGGGACTGGCGGTGCCGGTCCGGGCGCCGGCTACGGCACCGGCGGGGAGGGCCTCGGGACGGGCACCGGCTCTGGCGGCGGTGGCCCGGACAGCGGCGCGAGCGGCGGGCACGGGTCGAGAATGCCCGGGTCCGAGCCGCCGCGGGGTTCGGAGATGCCGCCCCCGCCGCCGACCACCGGACCGACCGGCTGAGTCTGGTCGAAGCCCGGCCTTTGACGGGGGCGTCCGCGATCAGTCGCGGCCGCCCCCGTTGTGCTCGCGGCCGGGGCCGGGATCCGGGGCCGGGATCCGGGGCCGGGGCCGGGATCCGAGGCCGGTATGCGAGGCCGGGATCCGAGGCCGAGCACGGGCCGCGGACCGGCCGTTTCAGGCGGTGGCGGTCACCCGGCGGCATCCAGATCGGCCCGGGTGAGCAGGGGCCGCAGCGTCAGACCGATGGCGGCCAGGTTGTCCCGGCCGCCCTCCTGCCGGTCGATGACGCACAGCACGTCGTTGACCACGGCGCCTTCGGCTCTCAGTACTGTGGCCGCTTCCACGACGGCGCCGCCACTGGTCACGACGTCCTCGATCAGCACGACTACCCGCCCGGAAAGATCGCCGCCCTCGGCGACGCGGCGGGTGCCGTACTCCTTCGCCTTCTTGCGCACGAACCGCGCCGGCCGGCCGGTCCGCGCTGACAGCAGCGTGACCAGGGGAATCCCGCCGAGTTCGAGCCCGGCCAGGATCGCGTCGCCCGGTGGGAGCAGGGCGCACATCCCCTCGACGATGTCGGCCAGGAGGACCGGGTCCGCCTCGAAGAGATACTTGTCGAAGTACTCGTTGCTCACGCGGCCTGAACGCAGGAGGAACTCGCCGGTCAGATGAGAGGCGGCCCGCACCCGCGCGGCCAGGTCGTCGGGCGGGTCGGGACGGGACGGGGACGCGGAGTCTGAACGCACGTCCTGACTGTGCCATGCGCCGGGCCGTCGCCGAGCCAGCGCCGGTCCGCTCCGTCGGGCGGGCGGGCGGGCGTCGAAGGCGGGCATGCCGAAGGCCGGCACGGTGCCTCCCGGTTGTCGGGAGTCACGCGTGCCGGCCCCGGGCCGCGGCGGGCGAATCGCCTCGCCGAGGGCACGGATCCGCCGGGCCCGGTAGAACCCGCTACCGGGCCTGCGCCCCGTCGTGCCAGCGGGTCGCGTCGGAGACGACCCAGCGGGCAGATCGCGGACGGACGACGAAGCCGTATCCCGTGACCCGTGTTCCGGGTCGGTCAACGAAGTCGTCGACCGACCCGCGGCGGTCCGCCGATCAGGCCTCGACCCGGCGGCGCCGGGACGAGACAGCGGCGCCACCCACGAGGATGGTGCCGAGTGCCACGGCGGCGGCCGGAGCCAGCGGGGAGTCGGCCGCGGCCGCCATCCCACCGCCACCGGCACCGACACCGCCGGCCGGCCTCCGCTGGCCGGGGCCCTGGCCCGGACCCTGGCCCGGACCCTGGCCCTGGCCCTGCGCCTGGCTCTGGGACTGGGCCTGGGACTGGCCCTGACCGGCCCCGGCTCCGAGCCCGAGGGCGCCGACGCCGCCGACGACGCCACCCGACGGTGCGGCGACGAAGTCGTTGTTCATTCCACACTGCCGGCCCGGACCGCCGCCGACAAAGTTGTTGTTCATTCCACACTGGCTCCCGCCGCCGCCGATGCGGTCGTTGTTCAGACCGCCCTGGCCCCCGAGTCCGGGAACCTGGGCGAGAGCCGGCGCGGCGGCTCCAGTACCGAGGACGCCGGCAATTACACCGGTCATGATTGTGATGGCCAAGCGCTTTCGCATTTTTGGGTACCCCCAGAGGCTGATGACCTTTGGCAGAGCCGTACGCTACAGCGCTTATACGCCGGGTACAAACACCGTCCGAAAGGTCGCCAATGAGGCTCAGGAAGCCACCCGCCCCAAGCGTCCGGTCTTCGAGAAGTCGTCGCGCACTGGTCGTTCTGGGTCTGGTCGCCGGAATCGCTCTGGTCGTTTGGGGGACGTTGCGGCTAACCGTCCTGAACGACGCGGGCGACAAGCGGGAGAGCCACTTCTCCGCCCTGCCCACAGCGCTTCCGACCTCCCTGACCAGGGGAGATTCCGTTGACGGGGCGGATCGGGCCGGCTCGGCCAAGTCCCCACCTCAGGTCAACCCACTCGATTTCGGGCAGCGGATCCCGCCCGCTCGGCTCATAATCCCTACGATTGGCGTAGATGCTCCCATCGGCACGATGGGCCTCGACTCCACCGGAGCGCTGGAAGTTCCCGCGGCGTGGGCGGAAAGCGGTTGGTACGGCGGCGGCGCCGCTCCGGGGCAGACCGGCCCGGCAGTAATTGTCGGACATTACGATTCAACTACCGGACCCGCCGTCTTCTATCGTGTGCCGAGTCTGAAAGCCGGTCAGAAAATCGACGTCAAGCTCACGGACGGCCGCATGCTCGAATTCGCCGTGGACAACCTGGAGATGGTCAGCAAGGACGCTTTCCCGACGGATCAGGTGTATGACCCGACGACACGCCCGGAGCTACGCCTCATCACCTGCGGCGGCGCGTTCAACACCACGACACACCACTATCGGGACAATGTCATCGTCTACGCCCATCTGACGACTCCGCTCGCCTGGCTCGTCCGGCCGACGAGCAGGGCGACGCCCGCCGCACCCGGCGGGGGACCAGCGGCCGCTCCGAGCGCGGGCGCGCCGAGCGCGGGCGCGGGTATCCACACGCAGTCGAAACCGTCATCGTCGCTGGTGCCGAAGCCGAAGCCGAAGCCGTAGCCGGCGCCGAGGTCGAGGTCGACGCCAGTCGCGGCGCCAGCGGCCGCGACCGCGTCGACGAGCGTGTCGGCCGCCAGGACTCGATCCGTGGTGTCCGGGAGGCATTCCGCTACCGTCCGTCCGCTGCCGCGACTCACGTAACCCACGGTCGGCTGGCCTCCGGAGGGCGTCAGCGCTCGGTCTCTGCCCGCCCTCGACGGGAGCGCCGCCACGAAGCCGGCCCGGGAAGATCGACGGAGGTCAGGCCCCGGTCATGCGTCCGCCTCGACCACAGTCGCCAGGTAGCCGGTCCCACTTTCGCCGTCACACTGCTCAGGCCGTTCTGGGTGTAGTTGAACCGCAGCGGTCCGAACCGCTTTCGGCCCCTGACCATGATCGGGCTCACCGGTACCTCATCCCTTCGCGTAGCGGCCGGCACATCAGTGGCTCCGCTGGTGAGCGGCTCCCACCCGCGGCCCAATGACCACTGTTCCCCGATCTGTGATCAACACGACCGATAGGGCCCGCTGTTTCCCGACAGGTCGGACCTCCGGTCCGGCCGGCCGACGCGCTTACGGGCGGGTGAGGACCATCGGCCCAGAGGAGGTGACCGCGACAGTGTGTTCAACATGGGCGGCTCGACCGCCATCGACGGTGCGCAACGCCCACCCGTCGGGCATCGTGGTGTATTCGTCCCGACCCCCGGCGGTCAGCATCGGCTCCAGGGCGAGGACGAGTCCCGGCCGGAGCATCAGGCCACGCCCGGCCCGACCGTCGTTGGGCACGTGCGGGTCCTCGTGCATGACCCGGCCGATGCCGTGGCCGCCGAAGCCGCGCGGGATCCCGAAACCGGCGGCCCGGCCAATGCGGCCGATGGCCGCCGAGATGTCGCCCAGCCGCTTACCGGGCCGAGCCTCGGCGATAGCGCCGGCCAGGGCCTCCTCCGCCGTGGCGATCAGCCGATGGTCGTCGGGGCGCGACCGGCCGACCGTGACGCTGATCGCCGCGTCGGCCGTCCAGCCCTCAAGCTCAGCACCACAGTCGATGCTGACCAGGTCGCCGTCCCGCAGCCGGTAGTCGCCCGGGATGCCATGAACGATCACGTCGTTGACAGACACGCACGTCACGGCCGGAAAGGGGCGGGGAGCCCACGAGGGCTGGTAGCCCAGGAAGGTCGACCGGGCGCCGGACCGCCCCAGCTCATCGGCGGCGACCTGATCAAGATCTCGAAGGCACGACCCGACTACCGCCTGATCCCGGGCCGCCGCGAGGGCGCGGGCGACGATCCGGCCCGCTTCCCGCATCGCCTGGATCGCGGCCTCCGACTTCAGCTCGACCATGCCTCGCAGCCCATCCCCATCGACCTACACCAATATCTATACCGGTATTACTATACCGACATGGTGCGAGCTCCTCTGACAGCGTGGGAGCGCGAACGGGGCGAACGGCTCGGCGCTCTGATCCGGGCCACGCGAGGCGAGCGGAGCATGGTGGAGGTGGCGGCCGCGACCGGACTGTCGACCGAGACGATCCGCAAGATCGAGGCCGGACGGATCCCGACGCCAGCCTTCTTCACCGTCGCGGCGCTGGCCTGCGCTCTCGGCATCTCCCTCGACCAGATCGCCGCGGCGTGCGTGCCAGACGATCAGGTCGTCGGCGAGACGGCCGAGGCGCAACCAGCCTGACCGGAGCAAGCTGGCTCAGCGCCAGTCCAGCAGCGCGATCGCAGGTTCAGGGCGGACCGGCGGGGTCGGCATCGTACGGATGCAGTTCGGGCAGCTCTCGAGCACCTGCCGAGGCCAGCGCTGCGCGACGGCGGTCACGTTCGTCAGTCCGCTTCGCGGACGCGGCCGCCGGTGTCGTCGACAGCGGACTATCGGGGCGAGCCCCGGACCGTTCTCCATCACGCGCTTCCTATCGCCCGATCTTCCCCGTACCGCCGCAGATCTCGCAGGCGGCAACGTTGTTCCCGTCGAACATGCCGTCACCGTCCTGTTCGAGCTGGGCGATCTCGACATCGCCCGAGCCACCACACTGCCCGCAGGTGGTGGTGCTCCGCCCCTGCCGCTCCGGCGGCAGGTAACCGCCACCTCGCGAATCCTTCTTCGGTCGGAGCGGCTTGCTATTGATCTGGATCTTTGGGGCTTTTCTGTCCCGTGCCATGGTTGACCACCTTCGCCCAGTTCACCGGTAGCCTCGCGTGCCCTCACAGTGGTCGCGAGGTGGCCGCTTGAGCGAGCGTCGCGACGGATCGACTCTCCCCCACCAACTCTCACATCGCACCGCCACGGTCCACCGACGCCGCGGCTACGAACAGCGGAGAAGCGCACGGCGCGGCGGCAAGCCAACCCGGCACCGCGCCGCGCCGCCATCCGCTCGGACTTCCTCGACCCGCTGCTGATGCTGGCCGCCGAAGCCGGTCTCCCCGTCCGCGATGCCTTCCCCCTCGGCCCGCTGTCGCGCGATCTCCTGCCGCTGGTCGTGCGCGGGCCGGCCCAGCGGGCCGGGATCGCCGTGGATGACGAACTGGTCGCCCGCATCGTGGCTGACACCGGCGGCGGGGAGGCGCTGCCGCTGCTGGCGTTCACGCTGGCCGAGCTCGCGGACGGAGTCGGCCGAGGCGGAGAACTGTCCGCTGACCGCTACGAAAAGCTGAAGGGAGTGCCCGGCGCCCTGGCCCGCCAAGCCGACCGGGCCCGCGAGCTGGGACGCCCGCCGCTTCGGGGGCGGGTGGTGGCAGGTGTTGGATTCGAACCAACGTAGGCTGAGCCGGCGGTTTTACAGACCGCTCCCTTTGGCCACTCGGGCAACCTGCCGTGCTGTTGCCAAGCATACGGCATGATCGGAGCGGCGCGTCGAGGGGGCGGCTGCCGCCGGCGACCGAGGACGAGGTGGCCAAGGGCGGCCGGACGGACCGGGCGCCGCGCCGAGCGGAACCGGGGCCCGGTACGACGCCGGGTCGAAGCGGGCGGGAGGCTCGACCGGGGTCGGCGGGGCCGGGGCCGGAACGGCCACCCCACGCGCCGAGACCCGGAGGGCGGCCGCGAGGGAACGGCGCTCGGGTGGCGGAGCGGCGGAGGCCACAGCTCGCCACGGGTGGCAGCCGGCCAGCCGCCCATGGGAACGCGAGAAACAGGAAGAGCGGGAGAGCCGGGTGACCGCGAGCCGGAGCACCGGTCGCGGCCGCGTACGGACTCGACCACGGAGCGAGCTAGGAGGGCCTGACTGGTGGCGGATCCATCGTTCGACATCGTGAGCAAGGTCGAGCACCAGGAGATCGACAACGCGGTCAACCAGGCGGCGAAGGAGGTGAAGACCCGCTACGACTTCCGCGACACCGGAGCCAGCGTCGGATGGTCCGGCGAGACCGTTCTGCTCACGGCGAACAGCGACGAGCGAGCCAAGGCGGCGCTGGAGGTCTTCCAGGAGAAGTGCATCAAACGAGGCATCTCACTCAAAGCGCTCGAGCACGATGAGCCGAAGCAGTCCGGCAAGGAGTTTCGGCTGGTCGTAACGGTGCGCCAGGGCATCGCCGACGACAAGGCGAAGGCCATCGCGAAGAAGATTCGCGCGGATGGCCCGAAGGGTGTACAGGCACAAATCCAGGGTGACCAGCTGCGGGTGACCGGAAAAAAGCGCGATGACCTGCAACGGGTAATCCAGCTCCTCAAGGAGGCGGATTTCGACATACCGCTGCAGTTCGTCAACTACCGATAGCCAGGATCTCCGACCACCCGGCGCCGGGCCCGAAGACCTACCTCCTGGGTCATCGGACCCAGCCGCCGGAGGGCGGCCGCCGAACAGCGCCGAGGGCGGCGGCGGGGCGGCCGCACGAACACGAAAAAGGGTGCGCCCCGCCCGATGGGGGGTTTCAGGCGGGGCGCTTCACGTCGGGGCCTGGGGGGTTTGCCCCGACGCGAGATCTGACAGGAACTAGAGTACGTCGCCGATGGCGCTTCAGGATGGCATGATGACAAATGCGTCACGCCTGACTGGCATCACCGATACGGGCCGGTGCGGTTCATCTCCTCCAGCCGCTCGATACGGCGCTCGATCGGGGGATGGGTGCTGAAGATCTGCCCGATTCCACCACCGCGAAACGGGTTGGCGATCATCAGAGCGGCCGTGGGCGCGAGTTGCGATGTCTGCTGTAGCGGAGCCGCCTGGGTCCCGGCCTCCAGCTTGCGCAGCGCGCTGGCGAGCGCGAGGGGGTCGCCCGTCAGGGTCGCTCCGGAGGCGTCGGCCTGGTATTCACGAGCCCGGCTGATGGCGAGCTGAATGATCGTCGCCGCGATCGGGCCCAGGATGATGAGCAGCAGCGTCTCGAACATGCTCGGACCGTCGTCGTCCTGCCGCCCGGCCCCGAAGATGGCGGCCCACTGCGCCATGTGGGCCAGGAAGACGATGATGCTGGCCAGCGCGCCGGCGACGGAGGCGATCAGGATGTCCCGGTTGTACACGTGGCTGAGCTCGTGGCCGAGGACGCCGCGCAGCTCACGGTCGTCCATCAGCCCCATGATCCCCTCGGTGCAGCAGACCGCCGCGTTGCGCGGGTTGCGCCCGGTGGCGAAGGCGTTCGGCGCCGCGGTCGGGCTCAGGTAGAGCCTCGGCATCGGCATGTGGGACCGGGTAGCCAGCTCCTGGACGATCGCGTACAGCCGGGGCTGCTCGACCTGGCTCACCGGGTAGGCCCGCATGGAGCGCAGGGCCAGCTTGTCGGAGTAGAAGTAGGAAACGCCGTTCATGACGAGCGCGATCGCGACCGCGATGAACAGCCCGCCCCGGCCGAACAGCGACCCGATAACGATGATCGCCGCCGACAGGACGCCCAGCAGGACGGCCGTCTTGAGGCCGTTGAAAAATCGGTGTGGCATACCGAGCGCATCCCGTCCTTCAAGGTCATGCACTGTTTCCAACGCTCACCGGCCGGTCGCGCGTTCCCGCGGCGGGTCCGGAGGAGGACCCGGCCGGCCGCCGCGCGCCCGGCCCTCCGGGACGCCTACCCGCTCTCGGCCGGTTGAGCCGGCCAGCCGCTCTCATCATCGTCGCCCGCGCGCCGGCGCCGCCAGCCGAGTGGCGAGGACGGCGGAACGCCAGTCCCGCAGCGCCTGGCGCAGCCGCGCGCGGCGGGCCGGCGCGTCCGACCCGGACGGCCCGGACGGCCCATCGGCCTCAGAACGCGTGTCGGGCCCAGACGGAAGGCCGGCGGGTGGGGCGGCCGGAGCGTCCAGCCGGTCCAGAGTGAGTTCGGCGAGCGCCGCATAGGCGTCGGCCAGGGCCGGGTCACGGGCGGCGAGGGCGTTCAGGTGCGCCGCCACCGTCCCCTCCTCGCCCCGGGCCACCGGCCCGGTCATCGCGGCCGGTCCCCACCGCAGCGTGTTCTCGACGGTGGCGGCCAGCAAGGGGCGCAGCGCCTGGCCCGGGTCGGGCAGGCCGACGGCGGCCAGCTGCTCGACGGCCACCGCGACCAGGGTGGCGACGTAGTTCGCGCCGAGGGCGAAGGCCGAGTGGTACAGCGCGCGGTCGGCCTCGGCTATCCAGGCGGTGCGTCCGCCCAGGTCCGCGACCAGCCGGGCGGCGAGCCCAGCGGCGGCCGGGTCGGCGGTGACCCCGAACGTCACCCCGTCCATGCTGATCGGCGCCGCGGCTGCCCCCGGGGCCGGCATCGTCATGATCGGGTGCATCGCCAGTCGGGCCGCGCCGGCCGGGAGAACCGGCGCCAGCACCTCGACCCCGTGCCGCCCGCCGGCATGGGCCACGACGACGCCCTCCAGCGGCAGGCCCACCGTGGCGAGGGAAGCGGCCACCGGACCGATGGCATCGTCCGGGACAGTAATGAAAATCACGTCTGGCACTTCGCCCAGGTCCGCCAGAGCAGCCGGATTCGGCAGAGCCAGTGGACCCGGCAAGTCCCGTACGGACGCCGCCGGCAGGTCAGCGGCGGCGGCGGCGCGCGCCGCCGCGGAGCGCGCCGCCACCATCCGCACGGGATGCCCGGCCGCGCTCAGCGCGAGGGCCAGCGCCCGGCCGGCCCGGCCGTAGCCGACGACACCCACCGTGATGTTCCCCACGGGCGTCGGCCCGGCCGATGACACTCGATCACCGCCACGGTGGCGGTCGGCGGACGACATGACCGACAGCCTGCCCCGAATCGCCGAGGCCGCGCACCTCGCCCCGGCCATCGGAAACGGTCCAGCCAGCGGCCGGCACCGGGCCGGCACCCGGCCGGAACCGGCCCACCGGCCACGACCGGGCACGACCGGGCACGACCGGGCACGACCGGGCACGATCAGACACGACCGACACCAGGCCGGGCCCGGCACTCTCTCGAACGGAAGTCGACAGAGCAAGAACCAGAGTATTATCAATCAGGCTGAGACGGTTCACAGACTGAGCCGGCTCACAGAAACTGGGGCGGTCACGAAATCAGCGGTTCAGTGTCCACCAGGCGACCGTTGTCTGATTTTGGACACGGTGACCAAAGGGCTCGCACGGTAACCGGATGGACGCGGGAATCGCCTGGCCCTTGAGTGGTGCATCGGAGTGGCCCATCGTCGCGGCACCCGAACGGGGGTCCGAACACCGGATCACAAACCCCTGGCCACCAGGCGGATGCCGGCCGGGCGCGGTCTGCCCGGCAGTGGCCGGCCCCCAGCTCAGGCCGGCCACCCGGGCCGCCCGGGCGTCCCGGCCACCCACCGGAGCGGCGGCGGCCGACCCGGCCCGCGGCCCGGCCAGGGCTGTGATCATTGATTCCGTGCGCCGACACGACCGGCGCATCAGCGCCGCTGGGCCGGTAAGGTGGAGCAGCGGCAGAGGAGGTCACACAGCGTGTCTGCACAGGTCAGCGACAGGCCAATCCGGCGTATCGACCGGGTTGTCATCCGCTTCGCCGGCGACTCCGGCGACGGGATGCAACTCACCGGTGAACAGTTCACCAGCGAGACGGCGACGTTCGGAAACGACCTGTCGACACTGCCCGACTTCCCGGCGGAGATTCGGGCGCCAGCAGGGACGCCGGCCGGGGTTTCGGGTTTCCAGCTGCATTTCTCGGATCACGATATTCTCACCCCCGGTGACGCGCCGAACGTTCTCGTCGCGATGAACCCGGCGGCCCTCAAGGCAAATCTCAAGGATCTGCCCCCGGGCGCGGACCTCATCGTGAACACGGACTCGTTCACCGGCGGGAACCTCAAGAAGGCCGGTTACGCCACCGATCCGCTCACCGACGGGACGCTGGCCAACTTCCAGGTCCACAAGGTCCCGCTCACCACGCTGACGATCGAGGCGGTCAACGCGACCGAGGGCGTCGTCGGCGCGGTTAACAAGAAAGAGGCCGAGCGGGCGAAGAACATGTTCGCCCTCGGCCTGATGAGCTGGCTCTACCACCGCCCGACCGACGGCGTCGTGGACTTCCTGCAGAAGAAGTTCGGGAAGCGCCCGGAGATCGCCAAGGCGAACATCGCCGCGCTGAAGGCCGGCTACAACTACGGCGAGACCACCGAGTCGTTCTCGGTCACCTACGAGGTGGCGCCGGCCCGGATGGCGCGCGGCACCTACCGGCGCATCACCGGGAACCTCGCGCTGTCCTACGGCCTGCTGGCCGCGTCCGAGCTGACCGGGCTGCCGCTGTTCCTGGGCTCCTACCCGATCACCCCGGCCTCCGACATCCTGCACGAGCTGAGCAAGCACAAGCCGTTCGGCGTGCGGACGTTCCAGGCCGAGGACGAGATCGCCGGCGTCGGCGCGGCGCTCGGCGCCTCGTTCGGCGGGTCACTCGGTGTGACGACGACCTCGGGCCCGGGCCTGGCGCTCAAGACCGAGACGGTCGGCCTAGCGGTCAGCCTCGAGCTGCCGCTGCTGGTCGTCGACATCCAGCGCGGCGGGCCGTCCACCGGCCTGCCGACCAAGACCGAGCAGGCCGACCTGAGCATGGCCATCCACGGCCGCAACGGTGAGGCGCCGGTCCCGGTCATCGCGCCCCGCTCGCCGTCGGACTGCTTCGACGCGGCGATCGAGGCCGCCCGGCTGGCCACCAAGTACCGGACGCCGGTGATCCTGCTCTCCGACGGCTACCTGGCCAACGGCTCCGAGCCGTGGCTGCTGCCGACCCGCGACCAGCTCCCCGACATCACCGTGGCGCTGGCCACCGAGCCGAACCACACCGGGGCGAAGGGTCCCGAGTTCTGGCCCTACCTTCGTGACCCGGAGACGCTGGCCCGGCCCTGGGCCGTCCCCGGCACGCCTGGTCTGGAGCACCGCATCGGCGGCCTGGAGAAGGCCGACGGCTCCGGCGGCATCTCCTACGACCCGGCCAACCACGACCGCATGGTCCGGCTGCGCCAGGCCAAGATCGAGGGCATCGCGTCCGACATCGCGCCACTCGAGGTCGACGACCCGTCCGGCTCGGCCCGTGTGCTGGTGCTGGGCTGGGGCTCGACCTACGGCCCGATCGCCGCCGCCTGCCGCCGGGTCAGGGCCCGGGGGATGCATGTCGCGCAGGCCCACCTGCGCCATCTGTTCCCGTTCCCGGCCAACACCGGCGAGGTGCTGCGCGCCTACGACCGGGTGCTGGTCCCGGAGATGAACCTCGGCCAGCTGCGTTCGCTCGTGCGTGCTCAGTACCTCGTCGACGCGATCGGCTACAACCAGGTCCGCGGCCTCCCGTTCAAGGCGGCGGAGCTGGAAGGAGTCCTGGAGGACGTGATTAACCAGTGACCGTCACCACTGAAAACACCGGGCTGACCAACCGCCTGCTCGACCTCGTCCCGGCCGCGCCGGGCAAGCAGACCCGCAAGGACTTCACCTCCGACCAGGAGGTGCGCTGGTGCCCCGGCTGTGGCGACTACGCCATCCTGGCCACCGTGCAGGGCTTCCTGCCGGAGCTCGGCGTCGCCCGCGAGAACATCGTCTTCGTCTCGGGTATCGGCTGCTCCTCGCGCTTCCCGTACTACCTGAGCACCTACGGCATGCACTCGATCCACGGTCGGGCGCCGGCCATCGCGACCGGCCTGGCCACCTCGCGGCCGGACCTGTCGGTCTGGGTCATCACGGGTGACGGTGACGCGCTGTCGATCGGCGGCAACCACCTGCTGCACGCGCTGCGGCGCAACGTCAACGTCAAGATCCTCATGTTCAACAACCGGATCTACGGGTTGACCAAGGGCCAGTACTCGCCGACCTCCGAGATCGGGAAGATCACGAAGTCGACGCCGTTCGGCTCGCTCGACCGGCCGTACAACCCGATCTCGCTGGCGCTGGGGGCCGAGGCGAGCTTCGTGGCCCGCTCGATCGACTCCGACCGCGCGCACCTCACCTCGGTGCTGCGGGAGGCGGCGAACCACCCGGGCGCGGCGTTCGTCGAGATCTTCCAGAACTGCAACATCTTCAACGACGGCGCCTTCGACGCGCTGAAGGACCGGGACACCCGGGACGACGCCACGCTGCGCCTGACCGCCGGCGAACCCATGATCTTTGGCGCGGAGAACGACAAGGCGATCCGGCGGACGGCGAGCGGCTCGCTGGAGGTGGCCACTCCCGGCGCGGACGGCGTGCTCGTCCACGACCCGGCCACGCCCGACCCGAGCCAGGCGTTCGCGATCTCCCGGCTGACCGGCGAGTCCGCCGGGGTCACCCCGATCGGCGTGTTCCGCTCGGTCGACGCCCCGGTGTACGACGAGGGCCTGGGCGCCCAGATCGCGCAGGCCCAGGCCAAGCAGGGCAAGGGCGACCTGATGGGGCTGCTCCACACCGGCGAGACCTGGACGATCTCCTAGGGAAACTCCTCTGACGGGCAGTGACGGCCCGGCGTCCCAGAGCGCCGGACCGGGGGGATGGGTGCCCGCGCCAGGAAGCCGAAAGCCAGAACGTAGGCTGTACTGGCGCGGTATCACCGTTGTCAGGTGGTATATGCCGCCGGTCGCGGCCAGCGGCCGGTGTTCCCCCCGGCGAAGGCGGAGGCGATGAGCGGGCCCTATCCACTGCCGCCCGCCGGCGCCGAGCCGCCGGACGCCGATGCCCAGCGCGCCTGGGAACGCGACCGTTCCGACGACGGTGGCTTCCGGGTCGAGCGGACCGGCGAGTTCAGCGCGAGCGAGTTCCGCGCGAGCGGATCCAGCACCGGCCAGTTCGGTTCGGGACAGTTCGGCCAGACCCGGGTCGGTTCCGGCGAGTTCAGCACAGGACAGTTCGACACCGGCCAGTTCAGCTCCGGCGAGTTCAGCACCGGGCAGTTCAGCACCGGGCAGTTCAGCACCGGGCAGTTCGCGGCTGACCAGGTCAGTGGCGGTTCCTCCGGCGGCGACATCGTCGTCGGCGGCGATCCGGTCCCGCCGCCGAGCCAGCCTCGCCCCAGCCAACCTACCGCCGCGGGGCTGGGCCGCTCCTCTTCGGGAGCGGCCGGCGGCTTCGAGGTCACCAGCGGCTACAACCAGGCGGCCGCGGCGGCCAGCCCCAGCGGGCAGTTCGGGACCGGGCAGTTCGGGACCGGGCAGTTCGGGAGCAGCCAGTTCGGGAGCGGATCGGGCAGCGCCGGCGGGTTCGGGCCGGATGCTCACCGGGCCGGTGGTTCGCCGGTCGCCGGGGACGGCATCGCCGTCGACGCCGGCTATTCGGATCGCCCGAGCCACACCGCCGAGACCGGACTCGGCATCGACGTGGGCAACGGCGCGCTGGTGCGGCCGTCCAGCGCGGACGCGCGCGAGAGTACCTATCTGCTGCCACCGATGGTCCGCCCGGCCGAGCCGGCGGTCTCGCCGCGGCCACCCCAGCTGGAGACACCCCCGGCGGCTCCGCCCCGGGCGGAGCCGCCGATGACGGGCGGGTCGACGACGGGTGGTTGGACGCCCGTCCTCGACAGCCAGGCGCTCGGGACGGGCTTCCCGAGCGGCGCCTACCCGACGCCCGGCACAGTGATCCACTCGGCGACCGACCCGGGCGGATACCCCGCCGCCGACGGTGCCGCGCTCGGATCCCGCGCCCCGGACCCCCTCGGCCCAGGCGGCTACGGGCCGACTGCCGGGCCGGGCGAGTCAGACGTGTCTGGCGGCTACGGTGCGCGCGGGGCCGACATCCTGTTCGGCGCGGACCAGAACTCCCCTGGCCCGGGCGCCACCGGTTGGACCCCGTCGTCCAGCGGCTCATACCCGGCCGGTGCGTTCCCGGACGCGTCCACCTACTCGACCCCGCTGCTCCCGGTGCCGGCGCCCTACCCGGCGCCGGGCCAGCCGGGCGCGGCGGCGTACCCCGCCGCGCCGTTCCCCGCTCCCCCAGCCACACCGGCCAGCGGTTCCTACCCGATCGCCGCGCCCTCGCCCCGCGCCCGGCCCGAGCCAACGGTGCCGGCCGCGCCCAGCGGCGCCCAGCCGGCCTGGTCTCCCCAGGCGGACGAGGCCTGGGCCGCCGCCATGTTCGCCGCGCCTCGCTACCCGGCCTTGCCGCCCGGTCCCAGCGCGGCGGTCCCGATGCTGCTGCCGGCCAGCCTGCCGATGGCGGCCCCCTCGGTGCCGCCGCGCGACCCACTGGCGGCCGGCGACCCCCTTACGACCAGCGCGCCGAGCGGTCTGGTCGACCCGCTGGTCGCCGGCGGCGCCTACCCGGCCGCGGCGACAGGCGTGCCCGCTGCTCCGTCCGCCCTGGCCGGAGTCCCCGCGCCCGCCGGGCCGGTGGAGCCGATCCCCGGCCTCGCGCCCGATCCGACCCTGGTACCCGATCCGACCCTGGTACCCGATCCGACCCTGGTACCCGCTCCGGCGCTGACGCCTGCACCGGCCTTCGCGCCCGGTTCGGCCCCGGCGACGATTCCGGAGACGCCCGCCCCGCCGCTGGCCCCGACCGTCGCGACACCGACGCTCGACCCGGGCAGCGTGGGCGGCCTGTACGAACCGGGAACGTATCCCGGCGGGTACGTCCCCACGGTGGTCGACCCGGCGGACCCGGCTGACCTCAGCCCGACCGACTACGGCTACCCGGCGCCCGACACCAGCGCGCTCCTCGAGTCACCCGTCCGGCCGCGGACCGAGGGCGGACGGGGTTCGGTCTCGCCCGGACCGCTCTACACCCCCCGGACACCGCCGGCCAAGCGGGCCTCGGCTGGCCGACGGCCTCCCGTCAAGCCGTCCGAACGTGTCCCGCCGCCCGGCCGGAGCCGGCGCGGCCGGTACGCGGTGCTGGCCGGCGTCGTCCTGATCGTCGCGGCGATCGGCGGCTTCCTGCTGACTCGCGGGCAGCCGGACCAGGGCACCGCCAACCTGCCGGCCGCCGCGCCCGGCGCGGCGTCGGGCAACGCGGTCTTCGGGGCGGGCGGTGACTCGCCGTTCCCCATCTTCACGTTGACGCCCCGGTTCCGGACGACGCCGGCCGCCAGCGCGCCGGCCAGCCCGTCGGCGACCGCGACCGCGCCGCCGGGAACATCGGGAGCCGGGACGGTGACCGTGCCGGCCGCGCCGACCCCGTAGGCCGCGCCTACGCGCTGTCCGCGCCGATGTCGCGGTGCCGATGTCGCTGTCCGCGCGGACGTCGTAGTCCCAGCTCAGATGCCATCGTCGGGACTCGTCGGGCGCGTCGCTCTTGACATTTGGTGATCTACCGTTCAGGTATCACGGTGCGTACCGATCAGATCCGGATTCGCGCGACACGTGTCCGACCTGGAGGGAAATGTCCGATCTCCTTCAGGTACTATCCCCGGAACGGATGGGTACCAGGCAATGTCGCCTGAGGCCCGGGGGGGCTGACTCCACATACCGATCCGGAGGCACTGTGTACTTCCCAGCGGGCGGGCCCGCCCACGCCGACCGCCGCGAGCCGGCGCGCGGACCGCGCCAACGGCGGTGTCCGACGTGTTCGGATGTCGTCTCGCTGACGACCGAGGCCCACCGTGGGTAGTCACCGACGCCGCCTCGAGCCCGAGCAGCCCACGAGCGCGCCATCCCGCCTCGGCGCGGGCGTCCCTGCTCCGACGGCCTCGTCCAGCTCGCCCGTCACCGGCCGGATTCCGACCGGAGGCCCGGCCGGCGCCCGGACCGCGACCCGCTCGTTCGCGGTCGGGCCGGCGGCCAGCCGCTCCGGGCTCGCCGGCTACCCCGACCGGTGGACGGTGACCGAGATCGACACGGTCAGCGGCCCGTTGTCGGGCGGTCCGAGCGCGCGCCGGGCTCAGGAGGACGCTGCCCGGGCCGAGGCTCGACGACGAGCTGACGCGGCCCGGCGCATCGCCGCCGGCCGCCTGACCGCACAGCGTCTGGCCAGCGAACGGCTGGCCAGCGAACGGCTGGCGAGCGAGCGGCTGGCGAGCGAGCGGCGGGCAATCGAACAACTGGCATCGAGCTCCCTGTCGACCGGTCTCCCCGCGGCCAGCCCACACGCGCACGGCGCTCCGGCCGCCGGCGGCTCCCCGCGCGCGGCGTTCGAACCGCTCCAGCCGGGAACCCGTCCCCGCGGCATCATCCGCTACGACCCGGACCGTTACTCGACGGGTGGCACGACCGAGACCGGCGGCTGGGACAACCACGGAACCGCCCCCCGCCCGCGGCGCGCGCCGGGGACGGGCGCGCACCGAGCGGCCCGCCGGGGCGCGGACGCCCGGGCCGGCGGCCATCGCGGCATGTCCCGGAGCAGGATGGTCGTGGTCGGCACCGCGTCGGTGGCCGGGATCTCGGCCCTGCTGGCCGGCGTCGCCCTCACCAGCAACGAGGCCAGCCGGTCGCTGGCCGGGTTCAGGAACAGCAACAACAGCAGCGACTTCGGCGGCGGCTCACCGATCGGCGCGGGCCAGAGCGGGAACCCGGCCACACCGTTGGCCACGCCGAGCTCCGCGCCGGCCGGGAGCCCGAGCGCAAGCTCCACCGGCACCATGACGACGGGAACCGGCGGGGACGGCCTCCCGATACCGGTCCTGACGATCGCGCCGGTTCCGGCCGGTGGACCGACCAGCACGGTCCAGGACCCCTATGCCGGCACGCCCACCTCCGCCGGCGACGGCATGGTGATCTACGGCGAGGTGCCGTACTTCCCGCTGACGCCGGCCTCGCCGAGCGGGACCGGCGGTCAGACGCCAGCCAGCGCCACCAGCACGCCCACCGGCGCCACGACGTCCGGCCCGACCAGCACGCCGACAGCCACCTCGACGCCCACCTCGACGCCGGCGTCGACCTCGAGGCCTACTTCACCGTCGACCACCTCACCGTCGACCACCTCACAGTCGACATCGACTGGGCAGAACCCGAGCGGGCCGGCCGGCTCGACGTCGAGTCCGGGGACGCCGGATGGAACGACAGCGGGCGGCACCACGGCCGGCGGCACCACGTCCGGCGGCACCGCGAGCGCCGACGGTTCGGCTGGCGCCGGGGCGGCCGGCGGCGACAGCATCACGGTCGAGACGATCCCGGCCTTCCCGAGCGGCGGTCCCGGTCACCACCCGGCCTGGCCGCACAGCGGCTGACCGACCCGGTCACCACCCGGCCTGGCCGGGCCGGCCGAGCCAGTTCGGCCAGCCTGCCGGCCACCCGCCCGAAGCGACGGGGAAAATGGGCGGAGCCCCCGTCGCGGAGGGCGGTAGGTTGGCTCAGCCGGTCCGGTCGACGACGTGGTCGGCCAACGACTGCAGCGCCGTCTTGGCTGGCCCGTCGGCCAGCGGCTCCAGGCACTCGCGGGCCCGGTCGGCCCACGCGGCCACCTCGGCTCGGGCCTGGTCCATGGCCGGGTGGCCGCGCAGCAGTTCCAGCGCCTCGGCCACCGCCGCGTCGGCCACCCCGCCGGCGCCGCGCGCCTCCCCGTCGAGCGCCATCAGGTCCCGCAGCCGCCGGGCTTCCGGGTCGGAGTGGCGCAGCGCGTAGAGGACGGGCAGCGTCGGAATGCCCTCCCGCAGGTCGGTCCCGGGGGTCTTGCCCGACTCGTGGCTGTCGGAGGCGACGTCGATCAGGTCGTCGGAGAGCTGGAAGGCGACCCCGAACCGCTCGCCGAAGGCGGCCAGCGCGTCGGCGGTGAACGGATCAGCCCCGCCCAGCAGGGCGCCGAGCCGCCCGGAGGTGGCGATCAGCGACGCGGTCTTCTCCGACACCACCCGCAGGTAGTGCTCGAGCGCGTCCTGGCCGGGCGCCGGGCCGACGGTCTCCCGGATCTGCCCTTCGCAGAGGGTCGCGATCGTCTGGGCCAGGATGCGGGTCGCGTCCGAGCCCAGGTCGGCGGTGATGCCCGAGGCCCGGGCGAACAGGAAGTCGCCGGTGAGGATGGCGACGGTGTTCGTCCAGCGGACGTTCACCGTCGCCGCGCCCCGCCGCAGCGGCGCCTCGTCCATCACGTCGTCGTGGTAGAGCGTCGAGAGGTGGGTGAGCTCGATGGCGACGGCCGCCGGGATGACCCCGGGGGCCGTCGGGTCGGCGAACTGCGCCGCCAGCAGCACCATCATCGGCCGGAAGCGTTTACCGCCGGCGTCGACGAGGTGGCGCGACGACTCGTTGACCAGTGGGACGTCGCTGCGCACCGCCTCGTGCAGCATCGTCTCGACGGCGGCCAGCCCGTCACGCATCGCCGTCTCAAGATCAGGGTTGGCCCTGATCCCCATGAAGTCCAGTCGTGTCGCGCTCATCTCATAGCTAGCGTACGAAGCCGGAGGCTGCCGCGTTGTTCGCCAGGTCCAACAGAGGCTGTGGCGCGACTCCCAACAGCAGCGTGACGATCGTTCCGATACCCACCGCGGCGAATGTCAGGGAAGGTCGGGTGACCACTACCGGGCCGTCCGGGATCGGGTCCTGGAAGAACATCAGCACGATGACCCGGACGTAGAAGAAGGCGGCGACGGCGCTGGTGACCAGAGCGACCACGACCAGCGGGGTGGCCCCGCCGGCGATCGCGGCCTGGAAGACCGCGAACTTCCCGGTGAACCCGCTGGTCAGCGGGATACCGGCCAGCGCGAGCAGCAGGAAGGCCAGAATGCCCGCCACGACAGGGGAACGCCGCCCCAGCCCCTGCCACTGCGACAGGTCGCTGGCCTCGCCGTCGCCGGTCCGGACCAGGCTGACCACGCCGAACGCGGCGATCGTCGTGAAGCCGTAGGCGACCAGGTAGAACAGCACCCCGCGCAGGCCGTCGGTGTTCGAGCCGCCCAGGCCGACGAGCAGGAAGCCGGCGTGCGCGACCGAGGAGTAGGCCAGCATCCGCTTGATGTCGCGCTGGGTCAGCGCCAGCACCGCTCCGACGATCATCGTCAGAATGGCGACAGCCCACACCACCGGCCGCCAGTCCCAGCGCACGCCGCCGAAGGCGACGTAGAACACCCGCAGCAGCGCCCCGAAGGCGGCGACCTTGGTCCCGGCAGCCATGAACGCGGTCACCGGCGTCGGCGCACCCTGGTAGACGTCGGGCGTCCAGGAGTGGAACGGCGCCGCGCCGATCTTGAAGAAGAGACCGACGCCGATCAGCGCGATGCCCAGGTACAGGTAGGTGTCGTTGCGGGTGGTCTGGGCGGTCGCGTCGGCGATCTGGCCCAGGTTGACGCTGCCGGCGTAGCCGTAGAGGAAGGCCATCCCGTAGAGGAAGAACGCCGAGGAGAACGCGCCGAGCAGGAAGTACTTCATGGCCGCCTCCTGCGAGAGCAGGCGGCGGCGCCGCGACAGCCCGCACATCAGGTACAGCGGCAGCGAGAGGATCTCCAGCGCGACGAACATGACCAGGACCGTGTTCGAGGCGACGAACAGCATCATGCCGGCCACGGAGAAGGCCATCAGCGGGTAGACCTCGGTCTGCACCGCGGCCGACGTCCGCTGGGCGGCCGAGCCGGGCGCGCCCGGGATGACCGCGGCCTCGGCCACGATGGCCCCGCCGGAGGAGTCCAGCCGCCGCTCGGCCACCAGCAGCACCGCGAAGATCGCGAACAGGAGGATCGTGCCCTCCATGAACAGCGTCGGCCCGTCGATGGCCACCGCCGCCGAGGCCAGCACGCCCCGGTGGCTGTGCAGGGTGACGACGCCGACGAACGCGGCGACGAAGCCGAACGCGGCCAGCACCGGCTGCAGCGCCCGCCGGTAGGGCGGCGAGGCGAACGCCTCCAGCAGCACGCCGGCCAGGCCGACGCCGAACACGATGAGGATCGGCGAGAGCTGCGCGTACTCGATCGACGGCGTCATGATCTTGTCAGACGACGCCGCCAGCACCGTCGGCGCGGCTCCCGCGCTCAAAGACTGCGCACCAACAGACAGGGCGCTCACTAGTGGCCTCCGTGCTGCGTCGAGGCGACGGCGACCGTCGGCGTCGGGTCATGGTGCCCCGAGTCGTTGAAGGTCGCGGTCACGCTCGGCGTGATGATGTCGAGAATCGGCTTCGGGTAGACCCCGAGGGCGACGATCAGCGCGATGATCGGGGCGACGACCAGCTTCTCCCGGAAGCTCAGGTCGAGCACGTGCTTGTTCTCCTCGTGCACCACCGGCCCGGTCATCGTCCGCTGGTAGAGGTACAGGATGTAGATCGCGGCCAGCACGATGCCGCAGGTCGCCACGATCGCCAGCGCCTTGTACCGGGTGAACGTCCCGGCCAGGACCAGGAACTCCGAGACGAAGCTGTTGAGCCCGGGCAGGGCCAGCGACGACAGGCCGGCGATGAGGAACGACCCGGCCAACAGCGGCGTGACCTGGGCCATCCCGCCGTAGGCGCCGATGTCCCGGCTGCCCCGGCGCTGGACCAGGAAGCCGACGACGAAGAACAGCAGCCCCGTCGAGAGCCCGTGGTTGACCATGTAGAGGACGGCGCCCGTCCCGGCCTGGGAGGTGAACGCGAACACCCCGAGCGCGATGAACCCGAAGTGGGCGACCGAGGTGTAGGCGACCAGGCGCTTCATGTCCCGCTGCCCGATGGCCAGCAGCGCGCCGTAGAAGATGCCGATGACGGCCAGGGCCAGCACCAGCGGCGCGAAGTAGCGCGAGGCGTCCGGGAACAGCGGGATGCAGTAGCGGATCAGCCCGAACGTCCCCACCTTGTCCAGCACCCCGACGAGCAGCACCGCGCCGCCGGTCGGCGACTGGGCACCGGCGTCGGGCAGCCAGGTGTGGAAGGGCACCAGCGGCGCCTTGATCGCGAAGGCGATGAAGAAGCCGAGGAACAGCAGCTTCTGCACGCCTGGGGTGATGTGCAGGTGGCTCAGGGCGACGAAGTCGAACGTCCCGTTGCCGTGCTGGGCGGCGACGACGTAGAGCCCGATGACCGCGGCCAGCATCAGCAGCCCGCCGAACAGGCTGTAGAGCAGGAACTTCACCGCCGCGTACGAGCGCTGCGCCTGCTCGGCCGGCGACCCGTAGCTCCCGATGAGGAAGTACATCGGGATGAGCATCGCCTCGAAGAAGACGTAGAAGAGGAACACGTCGGTGGCCGCGAAGACCCCGATCATGCCCGCCTCCAGCGCCAGGATGAGCGCGAAGAACGCCGGGACGCTGCGTCTGCCGTCATCGGCCTCGTGCCAGGACGCGAGCACGACGATCGGGACCAGCACGGCCGACAGCAGCAGCAGGACGATCGAGATGCCGTCGGCGCCGACCGAGTAGGAGATGCCGAACTGGCTGATCCAGCTGTGCTTCTGGGTGAACTGGAAGCCGGCCTTGTCCGGGTCGTAGGCGATCGTGGCCAGCAGCGCGAAGACGAACACGGCCAGCGAGACCAGCAGGGTGAGCTGCTTGGCCAGCACGGGGCGGGAGCGCGGCAGGAAGCTCACCACGAGCGAGCCGGCCGCGGGGACGATCAGCAGGACCGTCAGCCAGGGGAAAGAGTTCACGTCAGCCGGCCTTCACCAGCGCAAGGGCACCGGCCACGAGGACGGCACCTCCCAACATCGAGAGTGCGTAGGACCGGACGAAGCCGGTCTGGGTTCGCCTCAGCCTGCCCGACAGGCCTCCGACCCCGGCAGCCAGGCCGCCGACGACGCCGTCGACGCCGACGTTATCCAGCCAGACCAGGAAGCGGGTCAGGTAGCGGCCGGGATGCATGAACAGCGTCTCGTTGGCCGTGTTGGCGAACAGGTCGTGGCGGGCGGCGACGGTGACGATGCTGACGTCGGCGTCGGGCCGGGCCACCACCTCGACCGGGCGGATCTGGTAGCGCGCCAGCGCGCCGAGGAAGCCGAACAGGGCCACCACCAGGGTGAGCGCGGTCAGCACCCACGGGGAGATGGTGTGCGCGCCCTCCTCGGCGCTCCTGCCGAGCGCCGGCTCCAGCCAGTGCTGCATGGACGCGCCCAGCACCATCAGCCCGCCGGCGAAGGCCGAGCCGATGGCGAGGATCACCATCGGGCCGGTCATGACGCCCGGCGACTCGTGCGGGTGCTTGGCCGGGTTGTCCGGCGTCCCGTCGTGCGACCAGCGGGCCTTCCCGTGGAAGGTCATCAGGAACAGCCGGCTCATGTAGAACGAGGTGATGCCGGCGCCGAGCAGGGCGATGATCCCGAGGATCCAACCCGAGGTCCCGCCCTTGTCGAACGACGCCTCGATGATCTTATCCTTGGTGAAGAACCCGGACAGCGGCGGCATCCCGATGATGGCCAGGTAGCCGAGCAGGAACGTCACCCAGGTGATCGGCATCACCCGCCACAGGCCGCCGTACTTACGCATGTCCTGCTCGTCGTCCATCGCGTGGATGACGGAGCCGGAGCCGAGGAACAGCCCGGCCTTGAAGAAGCCGTGGGCCAGCAGGTGCATGATGCCCAGCGCGTAGCCGGCCGGGCCCAGCCCGACGGCCAGGAACATGTAGCCGATCTGGCTGACGGTCGAGTAGGCCAGCACCTTCTTGATGTCGTCGTAGGCGCAGCCGATGACGCAGCCGATGAGGATCGTCCCGGCGCCCAGGATGACCACGACGGTGCGGGCGGCCTGGGTGTCGGTGAAGATCGGGTTGGAGCGGGCGATCAGGTAGACGCCGGCGGTGACCATCGTCGCGGCGTGGATGAGCGCCGAGATCGGGGTCGGGCCCTCCATCGCGTCGGGGAGCCAGGCCTGCAGCGGGAACTGGCCCGACTTGCCGCACGCCCCGAGCAGCAGGAGCAGCGCGATCGCGGTCGTCGTCCCGTAGCTGATGGCGTGGCCGCCGGCCGCCCCGAAGACCCCGGCGAAGTCGGTGCGGCCCAGGGTGGCGAACATGAACATGATGGCCAGGGCCAGGCCGACGTCACCGACCCGGTTCATGTAGAACGCCTTGTTCGCGGCGGTGGCCGCGGCCGGCTTGTACTCCCAGAACTTGATGAGCAGGAAGGACGAGAGCCCGACCAGCTCCCAGCCGCCGTAGAGGACCAGGTAGTTGTCCGCCAGCACCAGCAGGAGCATCGAGGCCAGGAACAGGTTCATGTAGGCGAAGAAGCGCCGCCGGCCCGGGTCGTGGGCCATGTAGCCGATCGAGTAGATGTGGATCAGCGAGCCCACACCGGTGATCAGCAGCACGAACACCATCGAGAGCTGGTCGAGCAGCAGCGAGGCGTTCACCTGGAAGCCGTTGACCGGGATCCAGGAGTAGAGGTGCGTGTCGATCGCCCGGTTGTCGCCGGCGCGCGAGTGCATCGCCGCGAACAGCACGACCGCGAACACGAAGCTGGCCAGCGCGGTCAGTGTGCCGAGCAGATGGCCCCAGCGATCCGTCCGCTTGCCGCCGACGAGCAGGATCGCCGCGCCGGCCAGCGGCAGCACGAGCAGGAGCCAGCTCGCGGAGAAGACGCCGCTGGCCGCGGCGTAGTGAACCTCATGCGGCATGCCGCACCCCATTATGCGTCACTGCGGTGACCGTCCGTTCTCCCGCGCTACGCGCGGTCAGCCCTTGCGAAGCGGTGTCGTTCCGTTCGAGCAGAGTCAGTGCTTGAAGCAAGTCAGCTCTTGAAGCAAAGTCAGTACTTGAGCAGGTTCACGTCGTCGACCGAGGACGAGCGACGGGTCCGGAAGATCGTCAGGATGATGGCGAGCCCCACGACGACCTCGGCCGCCGCCACGACCATCACGAAGAAGGCCATGATCTGGCCGTCCAGTGTCCCGTTGATCCGGGAGAAGGTCACCAGCGACAGGTTGACCGCGTTCAGCATGAGCTCGATGCACATGAAGACGACGATCGCGTTGCGGCGCAGCAGCACGCCGACCGCGCCGATGGTGAACAGCAGCCCGGACAGGATCAGGTAGTTCGCGGGATTCACTTGCTCTCCCCCCTGTCTGTCGCTGGCTTGCCCGTCGCGGGCTTGACCGTCGCTGGCTCGCCGTCCGCGCCGTCGCGGGGCGCGCCCACGGTGATCGGCGAGCCGGGCCCGTCGGCGTCCCGAGGCGCGTCGGCCGGGGCGTCCTCGGCCCGGGCCGAGGCGAACTCGCCCATCACCGTGCCGGGCGCGTCGCCGCCGCCGGGCAGCCGGGCCGGGTTGTTGGCCGCGTCCGCCCGGGCGTAGACGCCGGGGCCGGGCAGCGGCGTGAGCTGCTTGCCCTCGGCGAACCGGCGGATCATCATGTCCCGCTGCGTGACCTTGCCGCCGACCCGCTCGCGGTGGCCGAGGACCATCGCGCCGACCGCCGCCACGATGAGCAGGGCCGAGACGACCTCGAACGGGAAGACGTAGTCGGTGAACAGCAGCTTGGCGATGGCCTGGACGTTGCCGTCCGTGTTCGCCGCCCTCAGGCCGGCCGCTGGCTGGTGGTGGATGACGTGGCCGATCGGGAAGACCAACAGCCCGGCGAAGCCGAGGCCCAGGATGATCCCGGCCACCCGCTGGCCGCGCAGCGTCTCCACCAGCGAGTCGGACGAGTCGACCCCGACCAGCATCAGCACGAACAGGAACAGCACCATGATCGCGCCGGTGTAGACGATGATCTGGACGTACCCGAGGAAGGGTGCGTCCTGCAGCATGTAGAACACGGCCAGGCAGAAGAAGTTCGCGACCAGCATCAGCGCGCCGTGGACGGCGTTGCGGGCCAGGACCATGCCCAGCGCGGCCAGTACCGCCACCGGGGCCAGGATCCAGAAGGTGGCCGCCTCGCCGGTCGAGGTGCTGTAGACCGGCTGGGCCGCCGCGACGACGGAAGCGGTGATCATCGCGGCAGCTCCGTACCCTCGCCATGGGCGGGGACCTCGTCAGCCCGGGAGTGCTCACCGGCCGTGCGCCGGGCGATGCCCTCCTCGGACTGGGTGCCCGCCTCGCCGGCGGACTGGCTTTCCGCGGTGGGCGGCGGCGGGACCGGCTTGGTGATGTCCCAGGTGTAGTAGTCGGTCTCGGTCTCACCCAGGCGCAGCGGGTGCGGCGGAGCCTCCATCCCCTCCCGCAGCGGCGCGAGCAGCTGCTCCTTGGTGAAGATGAGGTCGGTGCGGCTGTCGTCGGCTAGCTCGTAGTCGTTCGACATCGTCAGCGCCCGGGTCGGGCACGCCTCGATGCACAGCCCGCACATGATGCAGCGCAGGTAGTTGATCTGGTAGACGCGGCCGTAGCGCTCGCCCGGGGAGTAACGCTCCTCCTCGGTGTTGTCCGCGCCCTCGACGTAGATGGCGTCGGCCGGGCAGGCCCACGCGCACAGCTCACAGCCGACGCACTTCTCCAGCCCGTCCGGATGCCGGTTGAGCTGGTGGCGCCCGTGGAACCGCGGCGCGGTGACCTTCTTTTCCTCCGGGTACTGCTCGGTGGTCGGCTTCTTGAACATCGTGCCGAAGGTGACACCGAAGCCCTTGATGGGATCCAAAGCGCCCATGTCGCTAGTTCTCCTGACGCGGGCCGCCGCCCGCGACGACAACGGTCTGCTCACTGCCGCGGGCCGCCGGAGCGGTCAGCGCGCCGCCCGGGCCCACCGACACCGGCGGCCACGGGATGCGGTCGAGGCTGGGCGCGTTCGCCAGCTTCTCCTCCTCGCGCAGGGCTTCTTCTCTGGCCCGTCGGCGTGGCCCCGGGTCCAGCAGTAGCGCGAGGACCAGGATGACGGCGATCACGGCCACCCCGATGACCCAGGGGGTCCGGTTCGTGACGTTGAGCTGGTAGGCCCGCACCGCCGCGATGAACAGCACCCAGACCAGCCCGACCGGGATCAGGACCTTCCAGCCGAAGGACATGAACTGGTCGTAGCGCAGCCGGGGCAGCGTCCCCCGCAGCCAGATGAAGACGAACAGGAAGGCCAGCACCTTCATGACGAACCAGAGGATCGGCCACCAGCCGTGGTCGAGGCTCGACCAGCCCGGGATGGGCGGCGGCTGGTACCCGCCGAGGAACATCGTGGTCGCCACGGCCGAGACCGTGACGGTGTTGATGTACTCGGCCAGGAAGAAGAACGCGAACTTGATCGACGAGTACTCGGTGTGGAAGCCACCGACCAGCTCGCCCTCGGCCTCGGGCAGGTCGAACGGCGTCCGGTTCGTCTCCCCGACCATCGCGATGCAGTAGAGGATGAACGACGGGACCAGCGCGATGTACCACCAGTGGTGCTGGCGCTCGACGATGCCCGACGTCGACAGCGTCCCCGAGTAGAGGAACACCGCGACGAAGGCCAGGCCCATCGCCACCTCGTAGGAGATGAGCTGCGCCGCCGAGCGCAGCGCGCCCAGCAGCGGGTAGGTCGAGCCGGACGACCAGCCCGACAGCACGATCCCGTACACGCCCAGCGACGAGGCCGACAGGATGAACAGGATGCCGACCGGCAGGTCGGCCAGCTGCAGCATCGTCTGGTGGCCGCCGATGGACACCTCAGGCCCGAACGGAATCACGGCGAAGGCCATGAAGGCCGGCACCGCCGAGACGATCGGGGCCAGGATGAACACCGGCTTGTCGGCCAGGACCGGGATGATGTCCTCTTTGAGCATCAGCTTGACGCCGTCGGCCAGGCTCTGCAGCCAGCCCTTGGGCCCGTGCCGGTTCGGCCCGAGCCGCTGCTGCATCCGGGCGACGACCTTGCGCTCGAAGACGATCGCGAACAGCGTCATCAGCAGCAGGAAGGCGAAGACGGCGACCGCCTTGACCAGCATCAGCCAGAACGGGTCGTGACCGAAGACCGCGAGGTCCGGATCACTGGTGGCCGCGACGACGGCCGATGCAGCTGGGGCGGTCATCCCCGTACTCCTTCCGCGGGCCCGGCCACGGCGGCCGGGTCGACCCCGGTGGCGGCCAGGGCCGCCTGGTCCTGCTGGGGCAGCGCTCCGGCCGGGCTCAGCTCGACCAGTCCGCCGGCCGCCACGCCCAGCTCGCTGATCCACGAGCCGGGCGAGTGCGCCGGCAGCCACACGACCCGGTCGACGATGGCGCCGATCTGGACCGGCAGCGTGATCGCGCCGGTCGCGGTGGCGACCCGCAGGCTCTCGCCCTCAGCCACCCCAACCTCGGCGGCGGTGGCCGCCGAGATGATCGCGACCGACGGGCGGGCCGTGCCGGCCAGGTACTGCTCGCCGTCGAGCAGGCGCCCGTCGTCGATCAGCAGGTGCCAGCTGGCGAGCAGGGCCTGGCCCGGGCCGGCCTCGGCCGGGACGGCCGGCGCGACGCGGGGCGCGCCGATGCGGGCGACGTCGGCGTCGGCCCGGCCGAGCGAGGCCAGCTCGCGGGCGGCGGAGCGGGCGTCGGGCAGTCCGAGCCCGACCCCCATCTCGGCCGCCAGCAGGTGCAGGACCCGCAGGTCGGGCAGGGCCGGGGTGCCGGTCAGCGCGCGGCGGACCGGGCGCAGCCGGCCCTCCCAGTCGACGAACGAGCCGTCCTTCTCCGCGATCGGGGCGACCGGGAGCACGACGTCGGCCAGTTCGGTGACCGAGGAGTGCCGGACCTCGAGAGAGACCAGGAACGGGATCGTGGCCAGCGCGGCGCGGGCGCCGGCCGGGTCGGGCAGGTCGTCCAGGTCGACGCCGCCGACGACGACGCCGTCGATCTCCTTGGCCGCGATCGCGGCCAGGATCGCGGCGGTGTCGCGGCCGGGCGCGGCCGGGAGGGCCCCGCCCTGGGCCGTCAGCCCCCAGGCGGCGGCGACCTCGGCCCGGGCCCCGGTGTCGGTGACCGGGCGACCGCCGGGCAGCAGCGACGGGAGCGCGCCGGCGGCGAGCGCGCCGCGCTCCCCGGCCCGGCGCGGGATCCAGGCCAGCGCGGCCCCCGTCGCCTCGGCCAGCGCGAGCACGGCGCTCAGCGCGCCGGGCGAGGTGGCCAGGCGCTCACCGGCGATGATGACCGCGCCCTCAGCCCGCAGCGCGGCGCCGGCCCCGTCCACGGCCGGGTCGGTCAGGGCGTGCAGGGCGACGGCCTCGGCGCCGGGCCGGGTCTCGATCAGGGTGCCGGACAGCTTGGCCAGCCCGGCCGAGGCCAGCGGGGCGATCGAGTAGACGGCGCTCGCGTGCGCCCGGACGGCCTTGCGCAGCCGGAGGAAGACGATCGGCGACTCCTCCTCGGGCTCGAAGCCGGCCAGCAGGACGGCAGGGGCGGCCTCGAGGTCGGCGTAGGTGACGCCGATGCCGGTGCCGGCCAGCGCGTGGCCGAGGAACGCCTCCTCCTCGGCCGAGTGCGGCCGGGCCCGGAAGTCGACGTCGTTGGTGCCCAGGGCGAGCCGGGCGAACTTCGCGTAGGCGTAGGCGTCCTCGCGGGTCAGCCGGCCGCCGGGCAGCACGGCCGCGCCGTTGCGGCCCCGGCACTCGGCCAGCCCGGACGCGGCGTACTCCAGCGCGTCCGACCAGGACACTCCGACCAGCTCACCGGTCTCGTCGTCCCGGATCATCGGCTCGGTGATCCGGTCCGGCTGCCGGGCCCAGGTGAAGCCGAAGCGGCCCTTGTCGCAGTTCCACTCCTCGTTGACCGCCGGGTCCTCGCCGGCCAGGCGGCGCATGACCTTGCCGCGCCGGTGGTCGGCCCGGATCGAGCAGCCCGACGCGCAGTGCTCGCAGGTCGTCGGGGTGGAGACCAGATCGAACGGCCGTGCCCGGAACCGGTAGGCGGCACTCGTCAGGGCCCCGACCGGGCAGATCTGGACGGTGTTGCCGGAGAAGTAGGACGAGAAGGGCTTGCCCTCGCTGACCGCGACCTGCTCGGCCGCGCCCCGCTCGAACAGCTCGATGAAGGGGTCGCCGGCGATCTGGGCCGAGAAGCGGGTGCAGCGGGCGCACAGGACGCAGCGCTCCCGGTCCAGCAGGATCTCGGTGGAGATCGCCAGCGGCTTGGGGTAGGTGCGCTTGGGCTCCCGGAAGCGCGACTCGGCGCCGCCGTTGGCCATCGACTGGTTCTGCAGCGGGCACTCGCCGCCCTTGTCGCAGATCGGGCAGTCGAGCGGGTGGTTGATGAGCAGGAACTCCAGTGTCCCGGCCTGGGCCTTGCGGGCGACCTCCGAGCTGACCTGGGTCTTCACCACCATGTCGGCGGCGACCGTCGTGGTGCAGGCCGCGACCGGCTTGCGCTGGCCCTCGACCTCGACGATGCACTGCCGGCAGGCGCCGACCGGGTCGAGCAGCGGATGGTCGCAGAAGCGCGGCACCTCGATGCCGAGCAGCTCGGCCGCGCGGATGATCAGCGTCCCCTTGGGGACGGCGACCGGCAGGCCGTCGATGGTGAGGCTTACCTCGTCGACGGGCGTCGACGAGGTCCGCTCCGGTGCGACTGTCATGGTCAGTGTGCTCCCGCGAGGGCGTCGCCGGACTGGGGCGCCCCGTCGTCGGTGTCGGTTGGCGCGGTGTCGGCGGGCGCCGCCCGGGGCTTGTCCGCCGGGACGACCGGCAGGAACTCGCCCCGGAAGAACTTGATCCCCGACTGGATCGGGGAGACCGCGCCGTCGGCCAGGGCGCAGAACGCGCGGCCGAAGATGTTGTCGCAGGCGTCGGAGAGAGTCGCCACGTCCTGGGCGTCGCCGTTGCCGCGCTCCATCCGGGACAGGATCTTCACCATCCAGCTCGTCCCCTCGCGGCACGGGGTGCACTTGCCGCAGGACTCGTGCGCGTAGAACTCCGTGAGCCGGCGCACGACCGGGAGCATCTCGGTGGTGTCGTCCATGATCATCAGAGCGGCCGTGCCGAGCAGCGAGCCGGCCTGCATGACGCTGTCGAAGTCCAGCGGGACGTCGAGGTGCTCCGCCGTCAGCATCGGCGTGGACGAGCCGCCCGGCGTCCAGGCCTTCAGCTCGCGCCCGCCCCGGATGCCGCCGGCCATGTCGAGCAGCTCGCGCAGCGTCGTGCCCATCGGGCACTCGTACTGGCCAGGCCGGGTGACGTGACCGGAGAGGCTGTAGATCTTCGGGCCGGGCGAGCGCTCGGTGCCCATCGAGCGGAACCACTCGACGCCGCCGCGCACGATGAACGGAACTGTCGCGATTGTCTCGACGTTGTTGACGACTGTGGGCGAGTTGTACAGGCCGTTGGTGGCGGGGAACGGCGGGCGCAGCCGGGGCTGGCCGCGCCGTCCCTCCAGGGAGTCCAGCAACGCCGTCTCCTCGCCGCAGATGTACGCGCCGGCGCCGGAGTGGACGACCAGGTCGAGGCTGAAGCCGCTGCCGAGGATGTCGTGGCCGAGGTAGCCGGCCTCGTACGCCTCGCCGACGGCTGCTCGCAGCCGGCGCGCGGCGTGGATGAGCTCACCGCGCACGTAGATGTAGGCGTTGTTGGCCCGTACCGCGTAGGAGGCGATGATCACGCCCTCGATCAGCGAGTGCGGGTCGGCCATCATCAGCGGGGCGTCCTTGCAGGTGCCCGGCTCGCCCTCGTCGGCGTTGATGACGAGGTAGTGCGGCTTGCCGTCGCCCTGCGGGATGAAGCCCCACTTCATCCCGGTCGGGAAGCCCGCGCCGCCGCGACCGCGCAGGCCGGAGTCTTTGACGATCTTGATGAGGTCGTCCGGGCCCATGGCGAGGGCCTGGCGCAGGCCGGCGTAGCCGTCGGCTCGCTCGTAGGTGGCCAGCGTCCACGACTCGGGCAGGCTCCAGCGGGAGCTGAGGACCGGGGTGACGGGCATCGTCACGCTCCCTTCGTGGCGGCCGGAGCGGTGGCGGCTGGCGCGGTGGTGGCGCCCGCGCCCGCGCCGGCCGAACCTGAGCGGGCCGAGCCGGAGTCGGCCAGCGGCTTGTCCGGATCGGGCTCGGCGATGGCCGGCGCCCGCCAGCCCTGGTGAGCCTCGGCGTAGCGCAGGCCGGCCAGGCTCTCCTCCTGCGCGTCGGCGTGGTCGACCGCCTCGACGCGGGGGTCGGGCCAGCCGGCGAGCTGGCGGGAGGCCTCGGCGAACGTGCACAGCGGGCCGCCCCGGTCGGGCGCCGGGCGCTCGCCGCGCCCCAGCGCGTCGACGATGGCCGCCGCCCGCTCCGGGTCGACCTTGTCGAAGAAGTCGTAGTTCACCGTCATGACCGGCGCGTAGTCGCAGGCGGCCAGGCACTCGGCGTGCTCGAGGGTCAGCTTCCCGTCCGGCGTCGCCTCGTCGTGGTGGACGCCGAGGTGCTCGGACAGGCGGTCGAAGACCTGCTGGCCGCCCAGCAGCGAGCAGGACAGGTTCGTGCAGACCGAGACCAGCCAGTCGCCGACCGGGCGCCGCTTGTACATCGTGTAGAACGTCGCGACGGCCGACACCTCGGCGGCGGTCAACCCGAGCTGCTCGGCGCAGAAGTCGACACCCTCGGCGGTGACGTAGCCCTCCTCCGCCTGGACGAGGTGCAGCATCGGCAGCAGCGCCGAGCGCGACCGCCCCGGCGGGTAACGGTCGATGATCTCCCGCGCGGCGGCGCGGGTTTCCTCCGTGAGTGGCACTAGCGGTCCACCCCTCCCAGCACCGGATCGAGGGACGCGACACCGACGATCACGTCCGCGACCTGCCCGCCCTCGGTCATCGCCGGGACGCCCTGCAGGTTGACGAAGCTTGGCTCGCGCACGTGCACCCGATGGGGCCGCGTGCCGCCGTCGGAGACCACGTGGAAGCCGAGCTCCCCGCGCGGGCTCTCGATGGACGTGTACACCTGGCCGGCCGGGACCCGGAAGCCCTCGGTGACCAGCTTGAAGTGGTGGATCAGGGCCTCCATCGAGGTGCCCATGATCTTGCGGATGTGGTCGAGCGAGTTGCCCATGCCGTCCGAGCCGATGGACAGCTGGGCCGGCCAGGCGATCTTCTTGTCGGCGACCATGACCGGGCCGGGGCGCAGCCGGTCCAGGCACTGCTCAATGATCTTGAGCGACTCGCCCATCTCCTCCAGCCGCACCAGGTAGCGGGCGTAGGAGTCGGCCTCCAGCGCGGTCGGCACGTCGAACTCGTAGGTCTCGTAGCCGCAGTACGGGATCGTCTTGCGCAGGTCCCAGCCCAGGCCGGACGCGCGCAGCACCGGGCCGGTGATGCCGAGCTGGATGCAGCCGGCGGCGTCGATGAAGTTGACGTCCTTGAGCCGGTTGATCCAGATCGGCTGCCCGGACAGCAGCGCGTGGTATTCCTTGATCCGCTTGGGCATCTCCACGAGGAACGCCCGGATGGCCCGCTCCGCCCCGTCGGGCAGGTCCTGGGCCAGGCCGCCGGGCCGGACGAACGCGTGGTTCATCCTCAGCCCGGTGATCAGCTCGAGCAGGTCGAGGGCCTTCTCGCGCTCCCGGAAACCGAAGATCATGCCGGTGGTGGCGCCGATCTCCATCGCCCCGGTGGCCAGCCAGACCAGGTGGGAGGCGATCCGCTGGATCTCCATGGCCATCACCCGGATGATCGTGGCCCGCTCGGGGATGTCGTCGGTGATGCCGAGCAGCTTCTCGACGGCCAGGCAGTAGCCGGTCTCGTTGAACAGCGGCGAGAGGTAGTCGGCCCGGGTCAGGAAGGTGACGGCCTGGGTCCAGGTCCGGAACTCGCAGCTCTTCTCGATCCCGGTGTGCAGGTAGCCGATGACCACCCGCGATTCGGTGACCGTCTCGCCCTCGATCTCCAGGACGATGCGCAGCACGCCGTGGGTCGACGGGTGCTGCGGGCCCATGTTGACGACGATGCGCTCGGAGTGGTCGACGTCGCCGCCGAGCACCTCTTCCCAGTCGCCGCCGGTGACGTTGTAGACGCGGCCGCTGCCGGACTCGGTGAATCCGGCTTCGTACGGGTCCTCGCCGCCCGGGCGAGTGCCGGCGTCGGTGTCGGGAGGCACGAACGTGGTCATGAGTAGCTCCGTCGCGCGTCGGGCGGGGGAATCTGGGCTCCCTTGTAGTCCACCGGGACCCCGCCGAGCGGATAGTCCTTGCGCTGGGGATAGCCGACCCAGTCGTCCGGCATCATGATCCGGGTCAGGGCATCCCGGCCGGTGAACACGATGCCGAAGAAGTCGTAGGTCTCACGCTCGTGCCAGTCGGCCGTCGGGTAGACCGGCATGAGGCTCGGGATCGTCGGGTCCTCGACGGTGACGCTGACCTCCAGGCGCAGCCGGCGCCGGTAGGTCATCGACGTCAGGTGGTAGACCGCGTGCAGCCGCCGGCCGGTCGGGTCGTCCAGGTAGTCGGCGCCCGAGACGCTGGAGCACAGCTCGTAGCGCAGGGTGGGCTCGTCGCGCAGGGTCTGGGCGACGGCCAGCAGCGACTCGCGCTTCACGTACAGCGTGAGCTCGCCCCGGTCGAAGACGACCCGCTCCATGGCGTCGCCCAGGCCGGGGAAGGCCTGCTCGAGGCTGTCATAGACGCCGTCGGCCTCGTCGTCGCCGAACGGGCGCGGTGTCGAGACGAAGCCGGGGGCCGGGCGGACCAGGCCGCCGAAGCCGGACGTGTCGCCGGAGCCCCGGGCCCCGAAGGCGTCGCCGCGCTTACCGGGCGGCGCCCCGCCAGGCGAGACGGCACCGGTAGCGCCGCCCGGCCCGGGGCCGCCGGTGACGATCTCACTCATGATTCTTCCCGTTCGCGCTGGTCACGCCGGCTGCTCGGCGGCAGCGTCTCCGTCGTCGGGTCCGCGTCGCCCGCGGGCGCGCCTCGCTCCGCGACCGGCTGGCCGGCGACAACCGCGCTCTTCTTGGTCCGGCTGAAGACGGACGGCGGGGCGATCGCGGCCGGCTTGCGGGCGTCCAGGGCCGGGGTGACCGCGCCGACGCCGGCCGGCACCGGGGCGCCCTCGGGCAGCTTGAAGCGCTTGCGGTCGTTGACCGAGATCGTCTCGTCGATCGAACCGGCCGGCAGGCCGGCCCGGGCCGTCGCGACCTCGATCGGCTTCGGGTAGGGCGAGTCACCGACCTTGCTGTAGGTGATCTTGCCCTCGACGTCGCCGGCCAGGATCTTCTCGTGCAGCTTGAGGATCGCGTCCATCAGCATCTCCGGCCGCGGCGGGCAGCCGGGCAGGTACATGTCGACGGGGACGATGTGGTCGACGCCCTGGACGATCGCGTAGTTGTTGAACATGCCGCCGCTGCTGGCGCAGACACCCATCGACAGCACCCACTTGGGCTCGGGCATCTGGTCGTAGATCTGGCGCAGCACCGGGGCCATCTTCTGGCTGACCCGGCCGGCCACGATCATCAGGTCGGACTGGCGCGGGCTGGCCCGGAAGACCTCCATGCCGAAGCGCGCGAGGTCGTAACGGCCGGCGCCGGTGGCCATCATCTCGATGGCGCAACAGGCCAGGCCGAACGTCGCCGGCCACAGCGACGCCTTGCGCGTCCAGTTGGCGAGCTTCTCGACCGTCGTGAGAAGCACGCCACTGGGCAGCTTCTCCTCTAGTCCCATTCCAGGCCTCCCCGGCGCCACACGTAGGCGTAGGCGACGAAGACGGTCGCCACGAACAGCACCATCTCCACCAGACCGAAGACACCGAGGCTGCCGAACGCCACGGCCCACGGGTACAAGAAGATGATCTCAATGTCGAAAACGATGAACAGCATCGCGGTCAGGTAGAACTTCACCGGGAAGCGGTGCGGTCCCACCTGGCCCGGCGTCGGTTCAATTCCGCACTCGTACGCGTCGAGTTTCGCGCGGTTGTACCGCTTTGGCCCGACAAGCGCGCCAGCGGCCACGGAACCGACCGCGAAGAGGCTGGCGATCACAAGAAGTACGAGGATCGGCACGTAGTTCGACAGCATGCCGAGCTCCTCCCTGAAACTCTGGTGCAGGACGTGGCGAGTAGTTGGGACGGTTGGCCAGGGCCACCGCCGGCGCTCAGGCTGGCCGCTTCGTCCGGACGGTCCGGCCTGACCGACTGGAGCCTACGCTTCCCGGGACGACGGCCCGCGGCCCGGTTTGCTCCCGGGGTGCCCCCACCCGGCGTGGCCGGCCGGCGTGCCGCCCGGTGGCTGCCTGGGAACTCCAAGCCGCTTCGACCGCCGCCGCGGTGGCGACGGAGAAAATGGTGGACAACCCAACGGGGATCAACTTTTCGCACGTGAGTGACACCGCTCTCGCCCCAGCCGCGAAAGAGGGAGGACCGCTGATCTCACCGCCGTCGGATCCTCCGGCATCGCATTCTGGAGTTCGTGGCACCGGAAAACCTCAGAGCGCCGTGAGACTTCTGGCACCGTGGGGTCTCCCGCCCCGGGCGTCGCGGTCATTCAGGCCGCCGGCGCGAGGCGTGTCATCGCGTTGATCAGCCGATCCAGGGCATCACCTCCTCGGGGGTCGGTGAGGTTCGCCATAATCTTCAGCGCGAAACGCATCAGGGTCGGCCGGCCGAGTCCGTAGCGGGTGGCCACCCGCATCACTGACGGATTGCCGATGAGCTGGACGAAGATCCGCCCGAGCGTGTAATAGCCGCCGTAACGCTGGCCCAGGGCGGCCGGATAGTCGGCTAGGACGCGCTCCCGGCCCGGGCCGTCCGGGCGGGCCAGCGCCTGGGCCACGAACTCGGCTGCCAGCGCCCCGGTCTCCATGGCGTAGGCGATGCCCTCGCCGTTGAACGGGTTGACCGCCCCGGCGGCGTCGCCGACCAGCAGCATCCCGTCGCTGTAGTGCGGCTTGCGGTTGAAGCCCATGGGCAGGGCCGCGCCCCGGATCGTCCCGAGCGCGTTGTCCTCGCCGAAACCCCACTCGGGCGGCAGCCCGCCGAGCCAGCGGCGCAGCAGGTCGCGGTAGTCGGTGTTGCCGAAGGCAGGCGTCGTGTTGAGGATGCCCAGGCCGACGTTGGACGTGCCGTCGCCCATGCCGAAGATCCACCCGTAGCCGGGGAGCAGCCGGCTGGCCCGGGGCTTGCCCTCCCACAGCTCAAGGTGGGACTCGAGGAAGTCGTCGTGGGTGCGAGGGCTTCGGTAGTAGCGCCGGACGGCCACCCCCAGCGGCCGGTCCTCGCGGCGGCTGATGCCGAGCGCGTTGGCCAGCCGGGCGCTGTTGCCGTCGGCCGCCACCACCAGCGGGGCGCGGTACTCGCGCACGCCGTCGGCCGTGCGGGCCGTGACCCCGACCACCCGGTGGGTGCGTTCGTCCCGGATCGGGCCCGTGACCGTCGTCTCCTGGCACAGCCGGGCCCCGGCCTTGACCGCCGTCTGGGCCAGCAGCTCGTCGAAGTCGAGGCGTGGGCGGACCAGGCCGTAGTCGGGGTAGCTGGCCAGCTCGGGCCAGGGCAGCTCGAGGCGGACGGTGCCGCCGATGATCCGCAGGCCCCGGTTGCGGGCCCAGCCGCCGGGCGCCGATCCCGGGCCGGCCTCACCAGCCGAGGTCGCCGGCGCTGGCTGGGTCGAGGTCGCGGGCTGGGTCGAGGTCGCGGGCTGGGTCGAGGTCGCGGGCTGGGCGGGTGTGGTGTCGATGCCCATCTCGATAAGGGACCGGACCGCGCGGGGCGTCAGCCCGTCGCCGCAGACCTTCTCCCGCGGGAAGCGGGTCTTCTCCAGCAGGGTGACGTTCAGGCCGGCGCTGGCCAGGTGGTAGGCGGTCGACGAACCACCAGGCCCGGCGCCGACGACGACGACGTCGGCCTCGTCGGCTCGCCCACTCGTCATGCCGCCCAGCTCCGAATCGCCCACTCGACTCGCTCCCACGACACCGGGAGCAACGCCCGTCACCAACGCTCGTGAACAATTTCACGAGCTACCACTACGAGTCTAGGGCAACGCCGCCGATGATGGCATCAACCGTCCGTCGGCGATCTGGTGACTATCCCGCGCCAGCCCCTTCCGACACGCAACGCCGCCCGCCCGTCACTCTCGGATGCCATCATCGGGGTGCGCGGGCCGTCGAGCGCCGACTCGGCCGGGAAACCGACCGGTGCGAGCTTCACCCGGTCCGGGTAGGCCGGAGAAGGTAACCCGGCCGCGTCCCCGTCCGGCCTGGGCCGGTCGGGACGGTCGGGGCGGCGTACGCGAGGAGCGGGTCATGGCCTACAGCCTCAGCGCCGACGTGGCGCGCACAGTTTCCGGGCCCCGACGGGAGTCGGTGACCCTGTCCACGGCCGACGGGCCGATGCCCGCGCTGGTCTCGCATCCGGTCGGACCGTTGCGGGGCGGGGTGGTGGTGCTTCCCGACGTCGGCGATCCCGTCCCGGCGGCCTCCCCCGACGACGATCTTCGCGACGACGATCTCCACGGTGACGATCTCCACGGTGACGAGGGCCGGGGTGACTACCTGGCCGGCGGCCGGGACGCTCTGGCCCGGGCGGGCTTCCGCGCGATCACGCCGGCACTGTTCGGCCGGTCCGGCGGCCAGCCTCCGTTCGACCCCGGCGTCGGGCCGAAGGCCGGTCCCGACCCCTGGCCGGGCCTGAGCCCGGCCAGCCTGGCTGACGTGGCGGCGACCGTGGTGGACGCGGCGGTGGCGCTGCTCGCCGACGAAGGCAGCGCCCTCGACCGGTGCGCGCTCGTCGGCTTCGGCCTGGGCGGGTCGGTGGTGACCTACCTGGCCGCGCACCGGCCGGTCGCGGCGGCGGTGTCGTTCGGGGGCGCCGGACTGGGCCGCGGCCGCTTCGGCCTACCGCCCCTGGTCGCGGTGATGGCGGACCTGCGAGCGCCCTGGCTGGGGCTCTTCGGCGAGCTTGATCCGGACATCTCGGCGGCTGAGGTGGAGGCGGCCCGCGCGGCCGCCGCCGGCGCGGCGGTCGCCGCCGAGGTCACCCGCTACCCGCGGGCCGGGCACGACTTCTACCGGGCGGACGCCCCGGGCCACGAGCCGGGCTCGGCCGCGGACGCCTGGGCTCGCTGCGTGACCTGGCTGGACGCCCACATACCCGGCTGACGCGGCCGCGTCCCGGCTGGTCAGGCCGGGCGGACAGCCCGGTGCAGGGCGACGATGCCGCCGGTCAGGTCGCGCCAGGCCACCGCGCTCCAGCCGGCGGCGGCGATCCGCCGGGCGAGTTCCGCCTGGTCCGGCCAGGCCCGGATCGACTCGGCCAGGTAGACGTAGGAGTCCGGGCTGCTGCTGACCGCCCGCGCGAGCGCGGGCAGCGCCCGCATCAGGTACTCCAGGTAGACGGTGCGCCACGGGCGCCAGGTGGGCCGGCTGAACTCGCAGACCACCAGCCGGCCGCCCGGCCGGGTCACCCGGGCCAGCTCGGCCAGGGCGGTCGGGACATCGGCCACGTTGCGCAGGCCGAAGGAGATGGTCACCCGGTCGAACGTGGCGTCGGGGAAGGGCAGCGCGAGCGCGTCGCCCGCCACCAGGCGGACCGAGCCGGCCTCGGCCGGCTCCGCGGCCAGCCGCCGGGCCCCGACCCGGAGCATGCCGACAGAGAAATCGCAGGCCACGACGTCGGCGCCCCGCTCGGCGAAGGCGCGGGACGAGGTCGCGGTGCCAGCGGCGAGGTCGAGCACCCGAAGCCCGGCGTCGACGTCGAGCGCGTCGGCGGTCGCCGCGCGCCAGCCCCGGTCCATCCCCATCGACAGGACGGTGTTGGTCAGATCGTAGCGACGGGCCACCCCGTCGAACATCGCCGCCACCTCGGCCGGCCGTTTGTCCAGGTCGGCCCGGCTCACCGGCGGCCCCTCCCGTCGCTGCCGGCCTCGTCGGCCTGCTCGGTCCCCGTCGGGTCGGTCCCGGCCTGCTCGGCTCGGGCCAGCGCCTCCCGGGCGCGGTCCTGGTCGAGCAGGCCCGCTCGGCGGCGGGCGACCGGCGCGGCCAGGGCGTCGGCCGCCGCGGCCCGCTCGCGGGCGCGATCGACGGCGTCCCAGTCGGTCGCGGCCCCGATTGCCCTCAGCCGGGCCAGGGTGGCCTCGTCGCACAGCGCCCCGGCCAGGCCGGCCGCGTAGGTGTCGCGGGCGCTCACGCCGAGCGCCGCGGCGACGGCATGGTCGCGCTCCAGGTCGGTGTCGAACATGGCCGGGTCGTCCGTGGAGACGGAGCAGGCCAGGCCGGCCGCGCGCAGCGCGGGCAGCGGATGGTCGGCCAGGTCCGCGACGACCCCGAGGCGCAGGTTCGACACCGGGCAGACGTCCAGGACGATGGCGCGGGCAACCGCCTCGGCGGCCAGGCCCGGATCGTCCAGGATGCGGACGCCGTGGCGGATCCGGCGGGCACCGAGCGCCTCGACGGCACCCCGGATCGACTCGGCGCCCGCCGTCTCGCCCGCGTGCGGCACGGCGGCCAGCCCGCCGTCGGCCGCGATCGCGAAGGCCGGGGCGAACGGCTCCGGCGGGTGGCCGATCTCCGGGCCGCCCAGGCCCAGGCCGAGAACGCCGCGGTCGCGGAAGGCGACGGCGTGCCGGGCCACCTCCTCGGCCGCCTCGGGCGGCAGCACCCGGTCGATGTCGGGTGTCAGCGCCACCTGGACGCCGAAGCGCTCGAGCGCGTCCGCCGCGCCGTCGGCGTACCCGTTGAAGATCGTGCCCCAGCTGACGCCCCGGGCCACCCGGAACCACGGGGAGAAGATCCCCTCGATGTAGACGGCGCCGGCCGCCGCGGCCCGCTCGGCGTAGTCCACGACGACCTGGTGGAAGTCCTCGGCCGTCCGCATGACGTGGGTGGTCAGCACCCACGTCCGCAGGAAGTGGTCGAACGTGCTGAACCGGTAGAACTCTGCCAGTCCCTCGACGGTGTCGGCCGGCAGGGCCTCGCCGTTGCGGCGGGCCATCGCCAGCAGGGTGGCCGCGCCGACCGTCCCCTCGAGGTGGACGTGCAGCTCGATCTTCGGTCCCGTCGGGCTGGCCACCGGGCCAGCTTAGCCGGCCCGATTCCGACTACTTCGGCATCAGCGGACGGTCCGCCGTCCGACAGCCGGGTCGCCGGCCGGACGGCAGCCTAATATGGCGATGTTCGTCGTTGTTCGTGGTTCAGCTGTCGCCGGTTCGGTGGTTCCCGGATCAGTCGTTCCCGGTTCCTGGTTCCTCCCGTCCGGGGTGAACGCCGGTCTGTATGCAAGCGCCTGTGAGGTGAATATGCCGCTCCTGCGCGACCTGATCGGCGCCGTGCTGCGCCGCCGCCGGCTCAGCCAGGGCCGGACGCTGCGCGAGGTCGCGGGCGCGGCCCAGGTGTCTATGCCGTACCTGTCGGAGCTGGAGCGCGGCCGCAAGGAGGCGTCATCCGAGGTGCTGGCGGCGATCTGCCGCGCGCTCGGCATCACCCTGGACGAGCTGCTCGACGAGGTGATCGTCCGGTCGCGACAGATCCGAGCGGCGGCGGGACTGGGACGGCCCTCCGACGCGCCCGCCCAAGCCGTCGTGCCCGCGCGGGCGACCGGCCTACCCGCGCGGACCGGGGCGGCCGGCGCGCCCGAGCCGACCGAAGCCACCGGGACCACGGGGACCACCGGGCAGCTCGGTTCGCCCGGCCACCGGCTGGTCGTGCCCCGCGTCGGCGGCGAGGCCATCCGCCGCCGGCCGGGCGGTACTCCGGACTCGCCGACCTGCGCCCTGCGCGGCCGCCGGCCCCGCGACGGCGGCCGTGGCCGTGGCCGTGTCGGGTCCACCCGTCGTCCGGCGCCACGCATACAGCACGCTCGGCCACAGCCGGCTGGGGCGAGCCCGGCCGGCCGACCAGCCCTGGTGGTCGGCCACTTCGAGCGGGCGGCGACGTTCGCCGAGCTCAGGTTCGGCGCTCGCTGAGCGGCCGGCGCCCGACCGGCCGGGCGGAGGCGGCCGGTGGCCTAGTCCCGGTGGCCTAGTCCCGGTGGAACACCGCGACATCGCTGTCGGCGGCCCGCCACCGGGTAATGCGTAAGACGTCCCCGGCCACCTCGGTCAGGACAACCGTGTCGATGTCCAACCGGAACCGGTCGGGCTTCACCTCGACGGCGTGCGCGCTGATCTTTCCCTCGCCCGGCCAGGCCTGGGCGTCCTCGGCCGGCGGGTCGACGGTCGGGCTGTGGAGCGCGACCCGTGGCTCGCGGCGGAGATCGGCCGCCCGTCGGGTCCCGGGCATCATGCCCAGGTAGATCTGGCCGTCCGGCCCGAACTCGACCTCGGTCCCGCTGATGCGGGGAGCGCCGTCCGCCGCGACGGTCGCCATCGTCGCGTGCTTGCGCGCGGCGAAGGTCGCTCGGACGGCCGAGGCAAGCTCCGGCGCGCTCGTTGCCACATCGGTCCAGGACGTCATGTGTGCACTATCGCGCCTGGCACCGACAGAAACGGCGTGGGCGTCGAAATCCGCCGGTCAGCGGCCTGGCGGGCGCTCCGCGCTCGGCGGCGCCAACAGCGGCAGGGCCAGCGAGCGGACGGCGGCGGCGACCCGGTCGCCGCCGTTGCCTTCCAGCACGGCGAGGATCGGCTCGCTGTGCAGGGCCGCGAGCAGCAGGTGAGCGATCATCGGCGCGTCGAGGTCGGGACGAGCCTCGCCGATCAGCCCGCTCAGGTGCGCGTGCCAGACCGCGTAGACCGGGTGGGACTCGTCCGGGCCAGCCGTCTCCCCGACCCCTCCGACCGCCTCGACGACCTCCTCGACGGCGGCAGTCTCGACGGCGGCGGCCTCGGCCGGCGTCTTACCGGGCCGGTCCGGTAAGGCCGGATCCGACCGGGCCGGATCCGACCGGGCCGGATCCGACCGGGCCGGGCCCGACGGGCCTGGCCCGGGCTGGTTCGGGCCGGCCGGTGCTGGCCCGGGTGGTTCCAGGTCGCCCGGCTCAGGGCCGAGGCCGGTGACGAGCACGGCGGCGCGCCTAGCCGTAGTCGAGGTGCAGGGGACGGTCTGGTTGAGCGCCGCGACCAAGCCCTTGTTACGCCTGACGAGATCGACCGCGGCGTCGAGGAAGGCCGGGATCCGCTCGGTCGGCGGCGCCCCTGGGCCGAGCGGGGGATCGCCGGCGACCAGCGCTTCGTTCATGGTCAACGCCCGCTCGTACATCAGGGCGACCATCAGGCCGGCCCGCGAGCCGAAGCGGTGGAAGACGGTGCCCTTGCCCACCCCGGCCGCCCGCGCGACCTGCTCCATCGTGACCTGCTCCGGGCGGTTGCGGGACAGCAGGTCCTCGGTGGCCGCCAGGATGGCCCGCCGGTTGCGCGCCGCGTCGGCCCGTTCCCGACCGCTGCGCCGCATCGCGCTCCCCTCGCGCACCCGTTCCGCGCGTCTCGTCGTGTGTACCGCCCGCCCACCGTGCCGGTGGCCGGCACTGAGTGTCCAGTGTCGCGCCGCGTCAACCTGGCCGCCCACGGCTTCGAGTCCTCCACCCTGGACAACCTGACCGGCGGTCCACTACTGTCCAACCCGTCGAAGTTGACCCATGGTCCAGTTATCCCTTCGGTGGAGGCAGCGATGCGCCGCGTCCGTTACCACTCCTACGGAGATCCCGATGTCCTCGTGGTCGAGGAGGCCGACGTCCCCCAGCCTGGCCCGGGCCAGGTGCTCATCCGCGCGGAGGCGATCGGCGCCAACTTCGTCGACACCAAGGTCCGGCGTGGTCCGGTGAGCGGGCCGATGTTCGAGCGACCGCTGCCGGCGCCCCTGACAGGTGACGTCGTCGGGACGGTCGAGGCTGTGGGCGAGGGTGTCGCGGGCAGCCTGGTCGGCCGGCGGGTGGCGACTCTGTCCGAGGATGCGTTCGCCGACCGCGTGGTGGCCGACGCGGCCTGGTTGGCCGACGTTCCCGCCGGCCTCGGCGACGTGGAGGCGAGCATGTTGCCCTTGGCCGCGCCAATTGCTCTCCGGGCGTTACGCCTGGGGCGGCTGGGCGCCGGCGAGACAGTGCTCGTCGACGCGGCGGCGGGCGGCATCGGGCATCTGGCGGTGCAGATGGCCAAGCTGCTCGGCGCGGGGGCAGTGATCGGCGGGACGAGCGGGACGGCCAAGCACGAGTTCGTCCGGGGCCTGGGAGCCGACGCGGTGGTCGACTATTCCCGTGACGACTGGCCGGCCCAGGTCCGCGCAATCGCCCCGGACGGAGTCGACGTCTTTCTTGACTCGGCCGGAGGCAGCGTCCTGCGCGACGGGATCGACGTCCTCGCGCCGCTCGGCCGGGCGGTGGCCTTCGGGCTGGCCGAGGGTGACGTGAGCGGGCCCGCTCTCACCAGTCTGTTCGCGGTGAAGTCCGTGACCGGGTTCTCGGTGCTGGCGTGGCGGTCGGCTCGTCCCGACCTGGCGCGCAAGGACGTTGAGGAGGCCGCCGGTTGTCTGGCCGACGGCCGGTTGCGAGTCGCCCTGCATGCCCGGCTCCCGCTCACCGAGGCGGCCGAAGCCCACCGCATCCTGGAAGGCCGGGCCAATCTCGGGCGCGTCCTGATGGTGCCGTAGGTCGCCACGGCCTCCCCCGTGGCGACCTACGGTGCTGGGCTCGCGCTGGTTCGCTACCGGGAGGCGGCCAGGGCTCGGGCGTCCGACTCGCGGCTGATCACATGGTCGACCAGGCCGTAGTCCTTGGCCTCCGAGGCGGTAAACCAGCGGTCGCGGTCAGAGTCGCGCTCGATCTCCTCCCGAGGACGGCCAGTGTGAACGGCGATCCGCTCGAACAGCGTGCGCTTGGTGTGGATGATCTGCTCGGCCTGGATCGCGATGTCACTGGCAGTGCCGCCCATCCCGCCGTGCGGCTGGTGCATCATCACCCGGGTGTGTGGCAGGGCGAACCGCTTGCCGGGCGCGCCCGCGCACAGGAGGAACTGGCCCATCGACGCCGCCAGCCCGATGCCCACGGTGGCGATGTCGTTACTGATGTACTGCATCGTGTCGTAGATCGCCATGCCGGCTGTGATGACCCCACCGGGAGAGTTGATGTACAGGTAGATGTCCCGCTCAGCGTCCTCCGCCGCGAGCAACAGCAGCTTGGCGCAGATCGCGTTGGCGCTGGCGTCCTCGACCTCGGAGCCGAGGAAGACGATCCGGTTGGCCAGCAGCCGGTCGTACACCCGGTCGTCGAACCCGGCGGCCGGCCCAGTGGCCGCCATCCTGATGGTGTCCCGCATCCTGCGCCCCTTCCACTGCGCCGCGGCCCGCGCGGCGGCCGGCACCGCGCCGGCGTACTCAGCGTCGCCCAGGGTGAGGGGAGAACGGGGTCCGGTCTGCCGGCGGCAGATTCGCCAACGGCAGACCGGAAGGGATGTCGGCTCGGGGCTACCGTGCATCGCGACTGGTGGCCGGTGCCCAGCCCGGGTGGCTCGTCCGAGCGACCCGGTCAGTCCAGCTGAATGATCATCGATTGCCAGCGGTCGATCGTCTCGGGACGCGCGCCGGCAGCGGCCATGAAGCCGACGGCGCCGCCCGGCGCGGCGTCGACGGTGTCGAGGACAGCGAGGATGGCCTCTGGGTTGAGCATCAGCGCTCGCGCGAGCGGTCCGTCGTCCGCGAGCGCCGCGTCGTCGGCGAGCGGCTTGTCGCCGGCGGAGCCGGCCGCGCCTCGATCCCGCAGATGCCGGTATTCGGCCCGGCGCATCAGCGACGATCGGATCCGCTCCAGCCGCTCGCCGGTGGCCAGGTAGTCGGCCGTGATCGCGTCCCGCTCGACCCCGGCCAGGCGGAGCAGGACGGCTGTGGTGATGCCGGTCCGGTCCTTGCCGGCGGCGCAGTGGACCAGGGTCGGTGCGTGATCAGCCGCAACGAGGAAGTCGAGGATGCGCACCAGCCCGCCGGCGGCGTGCTCGAGCATGAGCGCGTAGAGGCGGCGGTGGTCGCCGGCCAGATCACCCAGCGGCGCCTTCTGGCTCAGGCCGGTGAAGTCCACCAAGGGCTCGTGGATCCAGGCGATGTCGGCAGCCTGGAGCCAGTCGGCGGCGCGTGGGTTCTCGAACGCCGCCCGCAGGTCGACGACGCCACGCAGCCCGACCTCGTCGCGCAGCAGCGCGACGTCCTCGGGGGTGAGCGCGTCCAGGTTGTCGCCCCGCAGGAGAACGCCCGGGCGCACCCGGCCACCGGCGGCGGGGAGACCCCCCAGATCGCGGACGTTGTGGGCGCCCGTCAGTTCGATCCAGGCGGGGCCACGCGCAGTCGAAGTCACGGTTCGGAGGCTAGAACGACGAGATTAACGCCAGCACAACCAGACTCGGCGGATCGACCGGAAGCCCGCCGGACAAGGTCGCGGACCAGCCCTTCGAGCGGGCGAAACGCCAGCTCAACGGGCCACCAGGCCGGAGGCCGGGCGCCAACCGCGTCGGCCGGGTCGCGTCGATGACACCCACCGCTCGCCCCGGCCGCCCTCCGGTCAGGCCCGGCGCGGCCGCCCACCGGTACGGCGCCCGCTCCCCCACCCGCCGGTCAGACGCATGCTTCCCCGCCCGCCAGTCAGACGCATGCTTCCCCGCCCGCCGGTCAGACGCGCACATCCCCGTCCACCGGTACGGCGGCCGCGCTCGGGCGCCACCCCAGCGCGGGTGCCACCGAGTGCCCGCGGTGAACTCGTCCCCGCCGCCGATGAGGACGTTGCCGGTCAGCAGGTTGAGCCCGGTCTCGCCCGCCCAGCGAGCGGAGCGCAGGCTGCCAGCCCCGTACCAGACCCGGCTCACCAGGCCGGGGTTGTGTGGCTGTAACCGCGGCCGTTGGACGTTGCCCGGCGACTGGATCACGGTGTCGGGCCCGCCCAGGTAGTCGCCGCGCAGGTTGTCGACGAGACGGGTGATGCGGCCGTGGGAGAGGTCGAACTCCCGCCAGTCGCCGTCGTACACCAGGTCGCCCAGCAGTTCGGCGTGGGGCATTCCGGTGCTGAAGCCGACCTGCAGACGGCCCCGGGACAGGACGTCGGCCAAGGCCAGGTCCTCCGCCAGCCGGAACGGGCTCTCATAGCCGATCGGAATGACCGCTGTGCCCAGCTCGACCCGCCGCGTCCGCTGCCCGGCGGCCGCGAGGAACACTGCCGCCGAACCGACTCCGTGCTCCAGATGGCGCTGGCGGATCCAGGCCCCGTCGTAGCCGAGCGCCTCGCCGTACTCGAACAGGCGAAGTGTGTCCTCCAGGCCGGTGTAAGGGTCGTCGTCGGCGAAGTTGCCGGGGGTCAGGAAGGCCAGCGAGCGGATACCGACCGGGCCCGCCGAGGCCGCCGGGCGCGGTGGCGCGGTCATCGCTGCTCGAGCGGGATCTTCTCCCCGGCCTCGATCGCCACGGGCAGCCGGTTCTCGGCCGGCGGCAGCGGGCAGGTGGCCAGCTCGGTGTAGGCGCAGGGCAGGTTGGTCGCCCGGTTGAAGTCGAGCGAGACGCTGCCATCGGCCGCCGGCGGGTCCAGGCTGATCGCGCGGTTGGCCGGGTAGGTCGTCACTCCGGAGGTCGCGTCGGTGAACAGCAGGAACAGCCGGCCCGGTCCGTGACCGGGGAAGGCGGTGAGCGCCAGCGGCTGGCCGTCCAGCGTGAACTCGACCCGGCCCGGGGCATCGTAGACGTGCTCCAGACCGTCGACCGCGGCGCCCACCGTAGTCGGCCGGGGCTGGGCGAACGGGACGTAACGGCCGGTCACCCGCCAGCGCGGGTCCGGCGGATAGGCCGGCGTGCCGGTGAAGCCGAGCCGTAACGGGGTGTCGGGATGGCGAGGGCGCAGGATGTCGTGCCCGCCGCGGCGGGCCACCTCGAGGACGACGTCACCCCAGCTCGCGTTCACTCCGCCCCGCTCGGGTATGGGCTCGAAGCGGTGCTCACCCCGCGCCGGGACCCCGTCGACGACGATCTCCTCGCCGTCGTCGAGGCGGACGACGACACCGTCCGGGCCCGTCGACCAGGCGCCCGGCGCGTCCGGGAACCGGCGGGACTCCTCGTCCAGCCAGTGCAGGCTCGTGATGGCCAGGAACCCGTGCCGGTCGGCCAGCCGCGCCTCCTGCCGGCGATGCCAGTCCCGCCACTCGTCGGCGAAGGTCTGCCGCTCGACCGTTATGTCGCGAGCAGTCACAGTGCGCTCCTCTCCCGCGGGTGGGTCCGGCGGCGACGCCGACCGGGCCGGCCCTCGCCAGCGGTCACGACCACGATTATTACCAAAATCTCGACCGAAATTGTCGAGAAAACGACCGTCAGCGCTGGAGAGCGGGGAGGCGTGGCCGCCCAGGGGCCGCGCGGGCCGGATCCCGCGGCCGGCCAGGTGGCCACCGGCCCGAAGCGACCGGGAAAATGGGCGGAGCCCCCGGTCGCGGAGGGCGGCAGGTTGGCTACGGCGCGGAGTCGAGGAAGGCGCTGACGTAGCGGCCGAGTTCGTTCGCTCCATGGCGCAGCACCGCGGTGAAGTCCTCGAACGCGGCCTCGTCGGCGCTGTCCGAGACCCACTTGACGATGTGGGCCTCGAAGCCGGTACGGGCGGCGGCCTGAGCGACCGCGTAGGACTCCATGTCGACCACGCTGGCCCGAGCCGCGAGCCGCGCCCGCAGGTCGGAGGCGGCCACGAAGGTGTCGCCACAGGCGATGACCGAGCCGTCGCCGCCGGGCAGCGGGATGGTGTCGTCGATCTCGAGACCGAGCGCCCGCAGCGAGGCGGTGTCGAGGTCCCACGCCCAGACCTCGCTCGGGCGGACGATGCCGTTCACCCCGGTTCGCAACCCGCCGGCCATACCGAGGTTCAGGACGCCGACGTCGGCCGGCTTCTCGGTCGCCAGGCGGTGCGCGACGGCGGCGGCCGCGTTGACCTTGCCAACCCCGGTGACGAGAACGTCCAGCACGTCGGAGCGTTCCGTTGGCACGGCCGCGGCCTCAGCCGCCACCGCAGCCACCAGCAACCACTTCACGGGCGAGCAGCCTCCGACCTCAGGGGCGGGCCGCGGTCAGGGGCAAGCGGCCAGAAGCGGGCGGTCAGGGACAGGCGGTTAGGGACAGACGGTCAGGGACGGGCGGTCAGGGACGGGCGGCCTTCGAGCTCGGGCGCCCCGGCCGTCCCGAACGCTTCGCGCCCGTCGCCGGCTTCGTCGCGGGGGCGGCGGGCCGAGCCTTCCCGCCCTTGCCACCCTTCTTCGCCGCGGGCGGCGGGGCGGGCAGGAACCGGGCGCGGGCCGCGTCGGCCGCCGCCCGCTGCCGGCGGCCCAGTGGGTAGCTGGCCACCCCGACCACGCTCAGTGCGATGATCGCCGCGAGCAGCGGCGTCACTCCTACGACGAGCAGCACGACCAGGACGACGGCGAGGAGTCCGACCCGGATCGCGAAGTACGGAGCCTGCGCGCGTATCGCGGCCGACGCGGCGGCATCTTCTTCGGGAGTGGCGGGCGTGCGACGCATTTTTCCACTATCGCAGAGCGACCGGCGCCTTGGAGCCGGGGTCGGCTATCCCCTCGTACCGTCACGGACGGGATGCACGGCGCGCCAGGCGCGCGCGGCTCGACATTGCCAGGCCGGCGGCCAACAGATCCGCCACGCTCTTCCCGGGGTCAGCCCAGTCAGGGGCGACGGGCTCCGCCCAGTTCCCCGGTCCAGCGCCGGTAGAGATGGTGGGGGACGCCGGCCGCGTCCAGGACCCGGCCGGCGACGAAGTCGGCCAGTTCGGACGCGCTCTGGGCCCCCGCGTAGAAGCCCGGGCTGGCCGCGGCGACGACAGCCCCGGCGTCGTGCAACGTGAGCATGTGCACCAGTGTCGACCGGGTGAAGGGCATCTCGCGGGGCACCACGACCAGGCGGCGGCGCTCCTTGAGGGTGACGTCGGCCGCCCGCTGGAGGAGGTCCTTGGACAGCCCGAGCGCGATCCCGGCCAGGCTGGCCGTGCTGGCCGGGACGACGATCATCCCCCGGGTCGGATACGAGCCACTGCTCGGCGGCGCGGCCAGGTCGCCCGGCGAGTAGTGGCGGACCAGTTCGTCCAGTCTCCCGGCCAGGGCGGCCCCCACTGGGGCCGGCCGGCCGCTGTCGGCGCCGGCGCCAGCCCCGGCGCCAGGCTCGGGGCGGCCACCTGGGCTGAGCCATTCCCGCAGCCCGGTATGCCAGTCGCCGTCCCGCCAGCCGACACCGGTCTCGTCGAGCAGGGTCAGCCGCGCGGCCCGGGAGACGACCAGGTCGACAGCTTCCCCCGCCGCGAGCAGCCCGCGCAGGACGGCCGCGGCGTAGGGGGTGCCGCTGGCCCCCGACACTCCGACCACCCACGGCAGCCGGTCGGCCGCCTGCCCGTCGCCACCGCCGTCGGAGCGGGTCAACCCCGCAGCCCCCGGCTGATCAGGTCGACGAGCGCGAAGACGAACATCCCGATCCCGACGAAGCCGTTCGCGGTGAGGAAGGCCCGGTTGACCCGGGACAGATCCGAGGGCGAGACGATCGCGTGCTCGTAGCAGAACGCGGCCGCGGTCAGCGCCACCCCGGCCCAGTACCAGCCGCCGAAGTGCTCCGCCAACCCGAAGATCACGAACAGCGCGAACGTGACGACATGCGTCACCGCCGAGGCGATCAGCGCGGCTTTCACCCCGAACCGCGCCGGTACGGATCGCACTCCGATCTGGCGGTCGATCTCGGCGTCCTGGCAGGCGTAGATCAGGTCGAAGCCCCCGATCCACGTTCCGACGGCCAGGCCTAAGACGACCGCCGCCCACGACCAGTGGCCGGTGATCGCGATCCAGGCGCCGATCGGCGCGACGGTCTGGGCGACGCCCAGGACCGCCTGGGGAAAGTCGGTGAACCGCTTCGCGTACGGGTAGACGATCAGCGGCGCGACGGCCAGCGGCGCCAGCGCCAGGCAGAGCCACGACAGCGCGGCCGCCGTCCCGAGGAACACGACCAGCGCGACGAGCGTCCCGATAACCGCCGTCCGCACGGCCATCGCCCCGGTGACCAGCTCCCGGCGGGCCGTGCGCGGGTTGCGGGCGTCGATCTCCCGGTCGATGATCCGGTTGGCCGCCATCGCGACCGTCCGCGCGGCGACCATGGCCACCGTGACCAGCGCCAGGTCGACCCAGTGGACGGTCCCCGAGACCCGGAAGCCGGCCGCGAGCGCGGCGATGTAGGCGAAGGGCAGCGCGAACACCGAGTGTTCGATCACCACCAGGCGCAGGAACGCCCGCACCCGGCCGCCGGCCGGGACCGGCGAGGGCAGCGAACCAGCCGCGAGATTGACCTCCTCCCCGCCGTGAACGGCGGGGATTCCCGCACCTCGCGATACGGGTTCCTGTTTCACCAACAGATGCCTCCCCACTCTAGGAGCGGAGTGGTCTCACTCCGTCTCCACAGGCTGACACCGCGAGCCCCGCGGCCAAAATGTTGATCGCCGCGTTGACGTCTCGGTCGTGGAGATGATCCCGGCGCCGGTCGGCTATCCGACCGTGGATGCGGGCGACCTCCCGCCGGGCCTTCGCCCGGTTCTTCGATGTCTTCGCCGTGCGGGACAGCGCCCGCTGCGCGCGGGCCAGGCGCGCCCGGTCCCGCTTCTCGTGTCTGGGGTTGGCCACCTTCTCGCCCGTCGACAAGGTCACCAACGACGCGATTCCGGCATCCAGCCCGAGGTGGGCGTTCGACGGCGGCAACGTCCCTACCGGGCACTCGACCAGAATCGACAGGTGATACTGGCCTCGTGAGTTCCCAGATACGGTCACCTGAGACGGGTCGACGCCCTCCGGTAGGGGGCGGGACCAGACCACCGTCAGCGGCTCGGACTGTTTCGCCAGTGTGAGCTGGCCGTTTCGGTAGGTGAAGCAGTTCCGAAAGTAGGTCGCCGAGTCGGTAGTCTTCCCCTTCTTCTTGAACGTCGGGTACTTCGCCCGCTTCCGCCAGAAGTTGACGTAGGCGGTGTCCAGGTTCCGTAGCGTCGCTTGCAACGGGCCTTTTGACGGCTCTGCAAGCCAAGCGGTGTCCGGGTCCCGCTTCCACGCGGTCAGCATCTTGTCGGTTTCCGCATGGGTTACCCGCCGCTGTTCCTGAAACCAGGCCCGGTGACGTTCTTCCAGCGCCCGATTGTACACGTAACGGACACAGCCGAACGTCTTCGCCAGATTCTCGGCCTGCTCCGGAGAGGGATAGAAGCGGTACCGATACGCCCGCTTCACCACCCGGCTCACCATACCTGACAGAATACCAGAGAATGCGGTCACCCTGATGCCGGAGTTGACGCGCTAACCCCGCCCTAAAGGACGGGGTTAGCGCGCTCCGCCTCATGGTCAAAGCCCGTACTCCTTCCAGCGGGCGTCGACCCGGGACCGCACGGCCGGGTCCATCACGATCTCCTCCGGCCAGCCGCCGGCCCGGCGGTAGCCCTCGGTCGGCAGCTTGCGGGTGGCGTCCACGCCTACCTTGCCGCCGAAGAACTGCTCGTACGCGGAGTGGTCCAGGTGGTCGACCGGGCCGACGGTCGTCAGCAGGTCATGGGCATAGTCCACGTTGCCGAACGCCCGCCAGGCGACCTCCGAGTAGTCGTGGACGTCACAGTCGGCGTCGACCACCACGATCAGCTTGGACAGCGACAGCAGACCGGCGCCCCAGATCGCGTTCATCACCTTCTGCGCCTGCTTGGGGAACCGCTTCTCGATCGAGACGATCACGCAGTTGTGGAACACCCCCTCGACCGGCAGGTCGTAGTCGACGATCTCCGGGATCGTCATCCTGATCAGCGGCAGGAAGATCCGCTCGGTGGCCTTGCCCATCGGGCCGTCCTCCTGCGGCGGACGGCCCACGACGATCGACTGGAAGATCGCGTCGGAGCGCATTGTCATGACGTCGACGGTCAGGGCCGGGAACGGCTCGATCGGCGTGTAGAAGCCGGTGTGGTCGCCGAACGGTCCCTCCGGCAGGCGGTGCCCGGGCTCGAGCCAACCCTCCAGCACGACCTGCGCCGTCGCCGGGACCTGCAGCGGAACGGTCAGGCAGTCGACCAGCTCGGCCCGCTCACCGCGCAGGAAACCGGCGAACAGGTACTCGTCGATCTCGGCCGGCAGCGGCGCCGAGGCGGCGTAGGTGACGGCCGGGTCGCAGCCGAACGCGATCGCGACCGGCAGCCGTTCCCCCCGCCGCTCGGCCACCGCGTGGTGGGCGTTGGAGTCCTTGTGGATCTGCCAGTGCATCCCGACGGTGCGGGCGTCGTGGCGCTGCAGCCGGTACATGCCCAGGTTGCGGGCCCCGGTCTCGGGATGCTTCGTGTGGGTGAGGCCGAGGTTGAGGAAGGCGCCGCCGTCGTTCGGCCACGCATGCACGCCGGGCAGCGCGAATAGGTCGACGTCCGAGTCCTTGAGCACGATCTCCTGGCAGGGCGCCGAGCGGACCTTGCGCGGCGGCAGCGTCCGCAGCGACGCCGCCTTGCCCAGCGCGTCCCGGAAGCCGGAGAACCCGACCGGCAGTTCGGGCCGGATCATGCCGGCGATGCGCTCGCCGATCGCGTCGAGGCTGTCCGCGCCGAGCGCGGCCGCCATCCGCTCGTCCGTCCCGAAGACGTTGATGGCCAGCGGCATCTCCGAGCCCAGTGGCTGGTCGAAGACCAGCGCCGGGCCGCGCTCCCGCAGCACCCGGGTCACGATCTCCGTCACCTCGAGCTTCGGGTCGACCGGGACCCGGACATGCCGCAGCTGCCCGGCCCGGGAGAGGTGACGCAGGAACGCCTGTAGGTCCGACCATGCCATGGGGCCCATCCTCGCAGCTTCGCGGCGGGATGCCGCCGTGGCGGCCGTCGCCCTGTGGACAACCGGCCGTGGCCGGCGCCGATGACTTCCGTCCCGCGCGGCCGTCCCCAGGAGCAGGTGCCCGCGGCTGACCGGAGGCCAGGCGTGAGGCACGGTTGACGCGCGGTTCGGCCTACAGCGCGTCCGGATCGAGGGAACGCGGTCGATCGAGGGAACGCGGTCGGAGGGAGCAGGGTGTGACGACGCACGGGGCAATGGAGGACAGGGCGGGCGCGGGCAGCGCCGCGACGCCGGATCGGGCCCGGACATTCGCGCTGATCCCGGGAGCGGGCGGGTCTGCCTGGTACTGGCACCGGATCGTCCCGCCGCTACGCGCGGCCGGGCATGACGTCGTGGCGATAGACCTCCCCGGCGACGACCCGGGCGCGGGGCTGCCCGAGTACGCGGCACTGGTGCGGTCGGCGATCGCCGACCGGCCGGACGTGGTACTGGTCGCGGCCTCGCTCGGCGGGTTCACGGCGGCGATGGTCGCCGGCACGGCGGCTGAGGAGAAGACCGAGTCGGCGGCCGCGGTGACCGCCGTGGTGCTGGTGAACGCGATGATTCCGCTGCCCGGCGAGACCCCGGGCGCCTGGTGGGAGCGGACCGGCCAGCCGGCGGCTCTCGCGGACGCGGCCCGCCGCGGCGGCTACAGCCCGACGTTCGACCTCGCGACCTACTTCCTGCACGACGTGCCGGCGGACGTCGCGCGGGATGGCGAGGCTCACCAGCACGAGGAGGCGGCCGCCGTCTTCGGGTCGAGCTGCGATTTCGCCGGATGGCCGGCGGTGCCCATGACGGTGATCGCGGGACGCGACGACCGCTTCTTCCCGGCTGCCTTCCAGCGGCGAGTGGCCCGGGACCGGCTGGGCGTGGAGGCCGAGATCCTGCCCGGGGGCCATCTCATCGCCCTGGCCAGGCCCGAGACGCTCGTTCGCCGGTTACTGGAAGTCTGACGCCCGGCGCCGGACCAAATGCCGGCGCCGGACCAAATGCCGGCGCCGGCGGGGACTGTCAGGTGCCGGAGCCGACCGACACGACCGGCAGCGCGGTCGAGGAGTAGTGCGAGACGACCCGCTCGTCATGGGGGTCGTCGGCCGGGTCCCGGTGGACGACGAGGTGGCGGTAGAGCGTGTCCCGCTGGGCCGGGATGCGCCCGGCCGACCGGATGAGGTGGATCAGCTCGTTCCGGTTGGTCCGGTGCCGCGCGCCGGCCGAGGAGACGACGTTCTCCTCCAGCATCACCGAGCCCAGGTCGTCCGCGCCCAGGTGCAGGGTGAGCTGGCCGACCTCCTTGCCGGTGGTCAGCCACGATCCCTGCAGGTGGGCGACGTTGTCGAAGAACAGCCGGGCCACGGCGACGAGCCGCAGGTACTCCATCGTGGTGGCCTGGGTCCGCCCGCGCAGGTGGTTGTTCTCGGGCTGGTAGGTCCACGGGATGAACGAGCGGAAGCCGCCGGTGCGGTCCTGGACCGCGCGGATCATCGCCAGGTGCTCGATGCGCTCGGCGTTGGTCTCGCCGGTGCCCATCATGAACGTGGCCGTGGACTCGACGCCCAGGTTGTGGGCGGTCTCCATGACCGACAGCCAGGTGGCGCCCGGCTCCTTGAGCGGGGCGATCGCGTGGCGGGGACGCTCGGTGAGGATCTCGGCGCCGGCTCCGGCGAAGCTGTCCAGGCCGGCCGCGCGCAGGCGGGTGATCACCTCGGCGTGGCTCAGGCCCGACGTCCGCCCGATGTGGACGACCTCGCTCGCGCCGAGCGAGTGCAGGGTCAGCTCCGGATACGCCTGCTTGATCGCGGAGAAGGCGCTCTCGTACCACTCGATGCCGAACTCGGGATGGTGGCCGCCCTGCAGCATGATCTGGGTGGCGCCGAGCTCGACGGCCTCGCCGGACTTGACGACGAGGTCGTCGATCTCGCGAACCCAACCCTCGGAGTGCGACGGCGGCCGGTAGAAGGCGCAGAACCGGCAGGCCGTCACGCAGACGTTCGTGTAGTTGATGTTACGGTCGATGATGTAGGTGGCGATGTTGTCGGGGAAGCGCCGCCGCCGCACCGCGTCCGCCGCCCGGCCCAGGCCGTGGAACGGCGCCCTGGTGTAGAGCGCCAGCGCCTCGGCCGGCGAGATCCGCCCGCCGGCACCGGCGCGCTCCAGCGCCTCGGCGACGTCGACCTCCTCGGCCGCCGCCACGTCGGTCAGGGGCGTCCCGCTGCCCTGGGCCTCGGCCGCTCCGGCTCGGACATCGTCAGTGGTTCCGCTCGTCTCGCCCACACTGTGATGGTAGGACGGCCGCGACGCCGCGCGCGGGGGCGCGCGGTGCGCTGTGACGTTCCCTAACCGGCGGGGGCAACCGCCAGGGCCCCTCCCGACCGGGACCGCGCCGGGCGCTGGCCGGAACCCACCCGCCGCCGCGGTCGGCTCAGGAGCTGGCCGGCCGCTCGGACGAGTAGCCCGCCGTCGGATTGCCGGTCGTCGAGCTGCCGGTCGTCGGGTAGCCGGACGAGGCCGGGCCGGACGGCGGGACGACCGCCTCGTCGGGATCGTCGGCCTGGCCGGTCGTCTCGCCGGTCGAGCTGGCTCGGTCGTCGTCGGACGGGACGGCGCTCCCGTGTCCGTTCACCGACGGCACCGGCGCCAGGGGCGGCGGCGCCTCGTCGTCCGCCGCCGGGTCCGTAGCTGCCCCGGTCGTCGGCGGAACAGTCGTCGGCGGAACAGCGGTCGGCCCCATGGTGGTCGGCGGCAGCGTGGTGGGCGGGGTCGTCGGCCCGGTCGTCGACGTGGGCTCGCTCCTCGCACCGCCCGAGCGGCCCTTGGTCGCCGCCTCCTTGGCCTTTGTGGCGGCCGCCTTGACCTTCGCCTTGTTCTCCGGGTTGGTCGCGGCCTCCTTCACCCGGGTCGCCGCCGCCTTGACCTTGGCCTGGTTCTCAGGGTTGGTCGCGGCGGCCTTCGCCCTGAGGCCGGCCTCCTTGGCCTTCTCGATCGCCTGCTTGGTCTTCGGGTTCGTCTTGAGCGCGGTGAGGCGCTCCGAGAGTGTCGGCATACACAAGGGTTATCCAATTGGGCCAACGTTCGAACCCTGTTGGTCAGAAATTTGACCGGAGCCACCCCGCGGGCCACCACCCACGCCGGCCCCGCGCCGATCAGCGGGAACGGCCGAGGCGCGGCGGGTCGAACGTAACCGACGGCAGGAAGGGCGTCAGGTCGGCCGGGCCAGGCGTGGCAGTTGTGTTCGTGGTCGTGCCCGGCGCGCCCGCCGCGCTGGGCGAGCCGCCCGGCGGGTTGCCCTTCTTGTTGACCTTGTCAGCCACGTCGCCGCTGACCGAGTGCCACAGCTGGTTCCACAGCTGGCCGCGCTCGTGGTGCCAGAAACCCATCGCCCGGTCGTAGGCCATGACGGCCAGGATGATCATTATGATCAGGATGATCAGGCGCAGCCGGGGCCGGGGCAACGGGCGGCGGGCCCGGGGCGGCCGAGGAGCTCGCGGTTCGGCGTAACGCTCGGGACGGCCTCGGGACGGCGGCGGCGGGCCAGGCGGCGGTGCCGGCCGGGCGCGCGCCGACTCGCGTCGCGACGGTCCGTAGCCCCGGCGCGGCGGAGACACCGACGACGGTTCCGGACGGGCCCAGATCGACTCGCCGGGTCCGGCCGAACCCGGCGGCCGGCCCGGCCCGGCCGGTGGGGCCACCCGGGCCTGCCCACCGGGACCACCCGGGCCACCCGGGCCACCCGGGCCACCCGGGCCCTGCCCGTCCCGGCTCCGTCCACGCGCCGCCGGCCAGACCATCTCCCCGGCCGCCACGTCGGCGCCGGCGCCAGCGCCGACGGCGGCGCCCACGGCACCGGGACCACCGGGGCCACTGGCGCGGCCAGCGCCGCGGCCTGTGCCGCCCCCGTCGTTGAAGGCCGGCCCGCCCAGCCGGGTCCGGCCGTCCCGCGCGTCGGCGCCCGGCCGCGGCCGCCCGGCGGCCGGGCGCGGCCAGGTGCCACCGAGGACCTCGGTGACCCGGGCCCGGTGGTCCGGCCGCTCGGCCGGCCGGTCACCCGGACGGGCCTCACCCAACATGGCGGTGACCAGCCGGCTGGCCCGGGGCCGGGCCGCCGGGTCGCGGTTGAGCGCGGCCGTCACGATCGGGCGCAGCTCGGCCGGCACGTCGTCGAGGCGGGGCGTGCCCTTCAGCACCCGCTGCGCCACCTCCATCGGCGCACCGTCGCCGAAGGGATGGTGGCCGGTCGAGGCGTAGGCGACGAGCAGTCCCCACGCGAAGATGTCCATGGCCGGGCCGAGCGGCGCGCCCTCCATCTGCTCGGGCGACATCCAGCCGGCCGAGCCCAGGACGATCCCGGTCCGGGTGTGGCGGGTGCCGGCGTCGACGGCGCGGGCGATCCCGAAGTCGATCACCCGCGGTCCCGAGTAGGACAGCAGGACGTTGCTGGGCTTGAGATCGCGGTGGATGATCCCGGCGCCGTGGATCGACTCCAGGGCCGAGGCCACCCCGAGCGCCACCCCGGGCAGGACGCTGCCCGACAGCGGTCCGCGCGAGTCGACGACCTTGTCCAGGCTGTCCCCGTCGATGTACTCGGTGACCAGGTAGGGCCGGCGGGCGCGGGGGTCGGCCGCGAGCACCTGCGCGGTGCACATCGGGGCGACCCGGGCAGCCGCGGCGACCTCGTCGGCGAAGCGGGCCCGGTACTCGGTGCTGGCCGCGAGGTCCTCGCGGATCACCTTCACCGCGACCAGCCGGCCCGACGGTGAGCGGCCGAGGTAGACCACTCCCATCCCGCCGGCGCCGAGCCGGCCAAGGAGGGTGTACCGGCCGACCGTCGCCGGGTCGTCCGCCCCGAGGGGCGCCGTCCCGCGTGGGCCGGCCGCGTTCGCCGGCGGCGTGGGCGCGCTCGGTGCCCGGTTCGCCATGGTCCTCCCGCGCCTTCGCGACCTTGCCTGCTTCGCGACCCTGCCTACACCGACAGCGGACCCCGCCGGGCGCCCGCGCCGCGCCGTCCGGTCGTCACCCTGCCACGCCGCGTCGATCTATTCTCCGTCACGGTAACCCGGCTCCGGCGGCCGGGACCGCGCTTGTCCAACTCGTGACGTTCTCGCCCATCCTCGCAGGAGCGGGGCACCTGCGCCCACCCGTCCCCCGACCGTGCCGGGCAGGGAAGAAGGACCCGAGAGCCCGGATCGGCGCGTCTGGCGCGCCCGGGCGGCAGTATGGGGGGTGGGTCCCGGAGGAGCCATACCGGAGGAGCTGTACGTGGACACAGGCACGCAGGCCACATCCGACCGCGCTGTACCCGAGGGCGTGGCCGACGACGTGACCGAGGTCGACATGCTCATCGTCGGCGCCGGTCCAGCCGGGCTGTTCGGGGCGTACTACGCGGGCTTCCGCGGCATGAAGGTCGCCCTGATGGACTCGCTGCCCGAGGCGGGTGGCCAGGTGACCGCCATGTACCCGGAAAAGATGATCTACGATATCGCCGGCTTCCCGGCCGTGCGCGGCCGCGACCTGGTCAACGCGCTGGTCGAGCAGGCCAGTGTGTTCTCGCCCACCTACCTGTTGGGGCAGCAGGCGGCCGAGGTCACCCACACCGACGACAGCGTGCTCGTCACCAGCGCTCAGGGCGGGCGGGTCCGGGCGAAGGTGATTGTCATCACCGGCGGCCTGGGCACCTTCACCCCCCGCCCGCTGCCGATCGGCACCGACTACCTGGGGCGCGGCCTGGTCTACTTCGTCCCGTCGCTGGACGCCTACGCCGGCCAGGACGTGGTCGTCGTCGGCGGCGGCGACAGCGCGTTCGACTGGGCGCTGGCCCTGGACGGGCTGGCCCGCTCGGTCACGCTCGTCCACCGCCGCGACCGGTTCCGGGCCCACGAGCACACGGTCAGCCGGGTGCTGGCCGGCTCGGCCGAGGTACTGACCTTCACCGAGGTGGCGACGATCCACGGCACCGAGAAGGTCGAGAAGGTCGAGCTGGTCCACGCCAAGACCGGTGACCGGCACGTCCGCCCGGCGGACGCGATCGTGGCCGCGCTCGGCTTCACCGCCGACCTGGGCCCGCTCACCCGCTGGGGCCTGACCATCGACAAGCGCCACATCGTGGTCGACTCGACGATGTCCACCGGCGTCGAGCGGATCTTCGCGGCCGGCGACATCGTCGAGTACCCGGGCAAGATCCGCCTGATCGCGACCGGGTTCGGCGAGGTGGCGACGGCCGTCAACAACGCGGCCCCGGTCGTCGACCCGGCGGCGAAGGTCTTCCCCGGCCACTCGTCCGAAGGCTGACGCCGAGCCGGGCCGCCGGGCCGCCAGGCCCGCGCCCGGCGCACACTGGACTACATGCGCGGACTGCTGGTGGTCGGTCACGGGTCACGGCGGGCCGAGGCCAACGAGACGGTCGTCGACCTGGCCGCCTCGCTGGCCGCCGGCGGCGGTTTCGCCGCGGTCGAGCCGTGCTACCTGGAGGTCGTCCAGCCCGACATCGGCGCCGGCTACGCGGCCCTGGCCGCGGCCGGCTGCACCGAGATCGTCGTCCACCCGTTCTTCCTGTTCGCCGGCAACCACACCAGCAAGGACATCCCGGCGGCGCTGGAGGCGGCCCGGGCCCGCTTCCCGTCGACGACGTGGACGCTGACCGACCCGCTCGGCCTGCACCCGGGGGTTCTGGACGCGGTCCGTGACCGCATCGCCGCCGCCCGGCCCGTCCGGCGCTGATCGCGTCCAGGATTCACGCCGGCCGGTTCCACCTTGCTTCACCTATCGATATTCGATAGATTTCCATCGTCGCTCGATGGAAGGCTGGGCTATGGGAGAGCTGACTGTGCGCGCGCTGCGGGCCGTGCTCCTGGTGGTGCTCGCCGGCACCGTGTTCGTGCAGGCCGGGATGGTGTGGGCCTTGGCCGGCGGGAGCGACCCGGAGGACGGGACGCTCCCGCTGACCGCACTGCGCCTGATCACGATCCTGGGACTGGTGTCGGTCCAGGTCGTGCTGGTCTGTGTGGGGCGGCTGGTGACGATGGTGCGCCGGGGAACCGTGTTCTCCCACGCGGCCTTCCGCTACGTGGACCTCGTGATCGGCGCGATCGTCGCGGCCGCCCTCGCCTGGTTCGCGGTCACGGGCATCAACGCGCCGGGCCAGCGGGACGACCCGGGCGTCAGCCTGATCATGGGCGGGATCGGCGTGGCCATCCTCGGGGTCGCGCTCATCGTCCTCGTCCTGCGGATGCTGCTGGCTCAGGCCGTCGCGCGCGACCTCGAGGCGACGCGGCTGCGGGCCGAGCTGGACCAGGTGATCTGATGCCGATCGCCGTGGACATCGACGTGATGCTGGCCCGGCGGAAGATGTCCGTGGGCGAGCTGGCGGACCGGGTCGGGATCACGCCCGCCAACCTGGCGGTCCTCAAGAACGGCCGGGCCAAGGCGGTGCGCTTCGCGACGCTCGCCGCGCTCTGCGAGGTGCTCGACTGCCAGCCGGGTGATCTGCTGCGCTGGGTGCCCGAGGGCGCCGCGGCCGGCGAACGCGCCCCGGCACGGGCGTAGCCCGCCCCGCCGACGCGGCCGGCCCACCGAGGCCCGACTCCGGTCCCCGTGTCCACCCAGATCAACTGAATGATCGCGCGGCAGCACCCATCGACCACCCGCGCCGAGCGGCTCCGCGGGACATCCAGAATCCCGCCCGAAAAGATTGACAGGCCCGCGCTGGACGGGCACGATCAGCGGCTGTAACAACGGCATTCCGGCACCTGGGATTCCGGTGCCCACGCTTTCTTCTGGTGCCCGGAAGGGCCTCCGTCGTACCGGCAAGGCGCGACTCTGATGTGGCTGTGTCCAGGAGGAGAAATGTCGCAGGCAAAGATGATCGTGTATTCGAGCCCGTCCTCTCCCGACCGCGAGGACGACTACAACAAGTGGTACAACGAGATTCACCTCCCCGAGGTCTGCGCAATACCTGGAATCCTATCCGCGGTTCGTTTCAGGATGTCCGAGGAGCAGATGGCCCCGGGCGTGACCGTCTCCGATCATCAGTACATGGCGATCTACGAGATTGACGCATCCGATTTCCAGGCGCTTCTCGCGGAGCTGGTCGCGCGGTCGCGGGACGGGCGGTTCACCATGTCGGACGCCATCGACCTGACCGTCAACCCGCCGGTCACACTCCTGTTCGAGCCGCTCGCAGGCTGAGTTCTCACGGTGACCCGACAGACAGGTGAGTCCACGGTGGACGCCGCCGCCGCCCGAAGTTCCGGTGTCTACCAGGTGGTGACCGTCGACGTGTGCCTGGAGCGGCCGCATCGCCTCGAGGCCGAGAACCGCGCCCTGCCCAAGCCAGTACCTACCGGTACTTTCGCTAGCCGCGCGGGCTCTCGTCACAGGCCGTAGAGGCGGCGGGCGTTGACGGCGGCGACCAGCTGGGCGAAGCGCTCGGCGTCACCGGCGCTCCAGTGGCCGGCACTCACGCCGTCGGACAGGACACGGGAGAGCCCGAGGCGGAAGCCGACCGCGCCCAGCAGGTGCGTCTCGGGCAGCCCGAAGCCGTCGGAGCCGTAGAGCAGCTTGCCGAACGGCGCCAGCTCCATCGTCTCGGCGATCACGTCGGCGGCCCGGAAGCCGACGTTGTGAACAGCCAGGCTCAGGTCGAGGTGGACGTGCGGGTAGACCTGCGCCAGGTAGGCCGCGTGCCGGTGGAACGGGTAGCAGTGCAGGAGCACCAGCGGCGCGCCGGTGACCTCCAGCGCCCGGATGAGCGGGGTGAGCAGCAGCGGGTCGCCCAGGGTCAGGTCGGCGTCGGCGTCACCGATCCCAGTGTGGATCTGGACCGGCAGTCCGGTGTCGGCCGCCGTCCAGATCAGGAACGCGCACAGCGTCGCGTCGGCCAGCCGGGGCGGGGTGGCCGGGACGGCGTCGCGGGCCTCTCGCCAGGTCCGGGCGGCCGCGGCGACCTCGGACTCGGCTGGGCGCGGGCCCGGCAGGCGCAGCCCGACCCGGTAGGCGGCGATCGACTTGAACGCGACCGCGTGCGGCGCGTGCGTGGAGACCAACGCCCGCAGCGCGTCGGCGAACCCGACCCCGCGCGGGTCGACCGCGCCGATCGCCATCTCGGCCAGGTTCTCCAGCCGGGCGATCTCGACGGCGCCGGCCCCGGCGGCCGACGCGAGCTCCGCCGGCGTCAGCAGGTCGCCGTGCCGGTAGCCGGTGTCGACGCAGAACGTCGAGACCCCGGCCGCCCGCAGCAGCCGCCGGGTCACCTCGGCCGTCCCGAGGTCGGCCCGGCGGGCCAGGTAGTCCTCGGCGGGCGCCCGGGGCGCGAGCCCGAGCAGCGGCGCGCACCAGCGGCGGACGCCCAGCCCGATCGCCGAGTCGAACAGGCTGGCCCCGGGCGCGGGAGCGACGGCCTCGGTCAGCCGGGACTCGAACGCCCGCCGGTCCAGCCCCGGGCCGGGGACGACCCGGGCGACGCCGTGACAGTGCTGGTCGACCAGGCGCAACCGGCCCAGATAGGGCACGTCCTCCCCCAGCGGCGCCACCTCGTCGTCCACTGTTGCGAGTCTGGCCCGCCCCGGGGGTGCCGGCGAGTCGTCGCCCCGGGCCGCGGCCGGGGCAGAATGACGCTGGGCGCGCGCTCCCCCACCGACGGAGGTGCACAGCATGGCGCCAGTCGGATCACCGCGGTCGCCGGCAGCGGCGCGCGGGCCCGCCGCGCGGGCGCTGAGCCCGGCCGACCGGGAGGGCCGGGCCGCGCTGGCCCGCGACCTCGCCCGCGAGCTGACCGCCCGGGCCGTCGACGTCGTCGCCCTGAGCTGGGTCGACACCGCCGGCATCAGCCGGGTCAAGGCCGTCCCAACCTACCGCTTGGAGCACGCCGCCGCTTGGGGCGTCGGCGCGTCCCCGACGTTCGACACGTTCACCGTGCTCGACTCGACTCCGGTCGGCCAGTTCGCCGGCGGCCCGGTCGGCGACCTGCGGCTGCATCCCGACCTGGCCCGGCTCACCACGCTGTCGGCCACACCCGGCTGGGCTTGGGCGCCGGCCGAGCGGCGCGGCCTCGACGGCCTCCCCCACCCGCTGGACGCCCGCGAGCTGGCCCGGGCCGAGCACGAACGGCTGGGCGAGCGGGGCTTCACGGCCCGGGTCGCGTTCGAGATCGAGTGGGTGGTCGCGGCCGGCGGCGACGGTGGCGCCGAGGATGGTGGCGACCGCGGCGGGTTCACCCCGGCCGGCCCGGCGCCGGCCTACGGGCTCACCCGGCTGGTCGCGCTGGGCGGATACCTGCGCCGGATCGTCGCCACGCTGACCGACGCCGGGCTGTCGGTCGATCAGATCCACCCCGAGTACGCGCCCGGCCAGTACGAGGTGTCGATCGCCGCGACCGACCCGGTCGGCGCGGCCGACGACCTTGTCCTGGCCCGGGAGACGATCCGCGCGGTCAGCGCCGAGTTCGGCCTGCGGGCGTCGTTCGCGCCCAAGGTGGACGCGGCCGGGGTCGGCAACGGCGGTCACGTCCACTTCAGCCTGTGGCGCGATGGACAGAACCTGATGGCCGGCGGGGACGGACCGGCCGGGATGACCGCCGAGGCCGAGACGGCCACCGCCGCGATCCTGGTCCGGCTGCCGGCGCTGCTGGCGCTGGGCGCGCCGAGCGTGGCCAGCTACCTGCGGCTGGTCCCGTCGCACTGGGCCGGCGCCTACGCCTGCTGGGGCGTGGAGAACCGGGAAGCGGCGCTGCGGTTCGTTCCCGGCGCGGCCGGGGAGCGGGCCCGGGCGGCCAACCTGGAGGTCAAACCGTTCGACGCGGCGGCGAACCCGTACCTGCTGCTGGCCGGGCTGCTCGTCGTCGTCCGGGCGGCGCTGGCCGCCGGGGAGGGACGGCGGCTGCCCGCGCCGGTCGCGGCCGATCCGGCCGGCCTGGCGGAGGGCGAGCGGGCCCGGCTCGGGATCACCCGGCTGCCGGCGACGCTGGGCGAGGCGACGGCCGCGCTGCTGGCCGATCCGGTGCTGGGTGCCGGGCTGGGTGAGGCGTGGCTGGACACGGTGGCCACGGTCCGGCGGGCCGAGATCGACCTGTTCGCGGGGGCGTCGGCCGAGCAGGTCGTCGCGGCCACCCGCTGGCGGTACTGACAACCAGGTCCGGACGGGCCATCCTGCCAAGATTTTTCCCGCGTTGACCCTGGGTTGCCAGCGGCGTGACCTGCCCGTTTGTAGGCGTCGGTCCGTCGTTGGAGCGGAGGGGCGAGCGGGGCGGACGGAAAGTCGCGACGCGGGCCGGGACGGTAGGTACCGTTCGAGTACATGACCGGTGTACGGGGTGGGGCCGGCGGGCCGGCGGAGCGGGCGCATCCGCCACGAGCGGGCGATCCGACGATCATCGACGCCTACCAGATCCTCGGGCGACTGGCCGGGGACGATCACATGCCGCTCTACCTCGGGCAGGCGGCGGACGGGCGCCGGGTCGCCGTCCGGACCCTCGGCCCGGAGTTGGCTGCCTCGGCCGCGGCCCGGGGACGGTTTGAGCGGGCCACGGCCACCCTGCGCGGGCTGGACGACGAGCACGTCAGCGCCGTCGTCGACGCCTCGCCCGGCTTACCCGAGTCGCCCGGATCGTCCGGCTCCTCGGAGAGCGGCGGGGCGCGCGCCCAGGCGTCGCCGCCCTACTTTGCCGCCGCGTTCGTCGACGGGCCGACCCTGGCCGAAGCCGTCGCCACCGGCGGAGCCCTGACCGGGCCTGAGCTGGCGGCCGTGGCTCGAGCCACCCTGGCCGCCACCGCCGCGTTCCACCGGATCGGGATCATGCACGGCGGGCTGGCACCGGACGTCGTCGTCCTGACCGACAGCGGCCCCGTCCTGGTCGATCTGTGGGTGCACCGGGCGGTCCGGGCCCTGCTCGGCGAGTCCGGCCGCGCGTCCGGCGGCGACGGGGAGCACGCGCCGGACCGGGTGGCCGGGCCCGCGGCGGGGCCGAGTGTCGCGGCGGACGTCGGTGACTGGGGTCGGCTTGTCCGTCACGCCGCCGGCGCGCGGACGGCGAGCCCCGATGAGCTGGGCCGGCGGTTGGGGCCGGCGCTGGCCGCGGCGGTCCTCGCGGCCGAGGCCGATCCGGCCCGGCGCCCGAGCCCGGCGGACCTGCTGGCCACGCTGCCCGTAGCCGCCCCGCCCGAGGTCATCCTGCCCGAGGCCGCCCCGCCCGAGGCGGCGCCGGATCCGGAGCCCGCGCTGGCCGCGCAACCGGCCGCCGCGCCCACCCCGGCGGACTCTCAGGACATGGACGGCTGGTTCGACGAGCCCGGCTTCGCGGCCGCCCTCGCCGGCTACCCGGGCGGCTACCCGGGCGGCGACGAGGACGCCGACGGGCCGCCGGGAAGCGGTGGGCGCGGCCAGGGCGCGGACGACTTCGGGCTGTTCGGACCGGACGACTTCGCGCCGGACAGCCTGGCACCGAACAGCCTGGGTCCCGGACCGGGCAGCTCAGGGCCGGAGGACGACCGGCCGATCCTCCTGTCGGGCTCCGCCCCGGCCGGTGGCGACCCGGCCGGCCGAACCCGGTCCGGCGCGGCCGGCGCGGGCAAGCCAGGCACCCGGGGCAACCCGGGCCGAGGCGGCGGCCGGCTCCGGCCGAGGCTGCCCCGGGGCAGCCGGCGGGTCGCGGTGGTCGTCGCGGCGGTCCTGATCGCGGGCGCGGTCGCCGCGTCGGCCTCGACGCTGCCGGGCCACGGCGGTGGGTCGGCGCCGAGTGCGCTCGCGCCGCCGGCCGCGCCGAGCCCAGCCGCGTCCGGCGGCCCGGCCGCGTCCGGCGGCCCGGCCGCGTCCGGCGGCCCGGCTGCATCCGGCCCGGGTGACGCCGGCGCGGCCGGCCTGACCGGCGCCTCGGCCCCGGCGACAGCCACCGTGCGCGCGACAACGCAGGCACCGGCGGCGACCGCCGGGGGGCCGGCGTCCGCGCCCCCGGCCGCGCAACTCGCGCCGGCGCGCCCAGCGGCCGCGACGCCGGCGACCCACCGCCGCACCCACGACCCGTCCCAGCCGGCGCCGCGCCCCAACCCGCCGGCCGCGACGCCCCCGCCCCCGCCCCCATCCCCATCCCCGCCCCCGCGGGCGACACCGGCACCTCCGGCGCCCAGCACGACCCCGCCCGTCGACCAGGGCCCGCCGCCGGACATCAACGCCGGCCAGACGCCGCCCTCGCCCACCCCGAGCGGGACCCTGTCGGGCCAGCAGATTCCGGTCTTCGAGCTGACGACGGCCAGCCACCGGTAGGCGGGCAGGCAGCCGACTCACTCTCCCCCGTACCGGCCCGGCCTGGGATGATGGGGACGACGGGTATCCGCGGCGTCCCTACGGTGATATACGCCGGTACGACGCAACGGGTTTTCAGGCCCGAGGGGGATGGATGCGAACCGAGTCGCCGGCGTCTCGCCTGGTCGCCGGCCGCTACCGGCTGCTGCGACAGCTGGGCGCGGGCGCGATGGGGACGGTCTGGCGTGCTCGGGACGAGTTCCTCGACGCCGATGTGGCCCTGAAGGAGCTCAAGCTCCCGGCCGACCTGGGCGAGTCCGAGCGGGCCGACCGGGTCGAACGCGCCCTGCGGGAGGCTCGGCACACCGCGCGGCTGCGTGGCGAGTCGACCGTCGCGACGATCCTCGACGTCATCGTCGAGCATGGGCTGCCGTGCATCGTCATGGAGCTCGTCCCGTCGCAGTCGCTGATGGAGGCTGTCCGCGACGACGGGCCGCTGCCGCCGAAGGAGGCGGCCCGGGTCGGCCTGGCCATCCTGGCCGCGCTGACCGCCGCCCACGAGAACGGGATCATGCACCGGGACGTCAAGCCGTCCAACGTGCTGATCGGGCACACCGGCCGGGTGGTGCTGACCGACTTCGGCATCGCCACGTCCGGCACCGACTCCACCCTGACCGCGACCGGGCTGGTCGGCACCCCCGCCTACATGGCGCCCGAGCGCCTCAACGGCGACCCGGCCACCCCCGAGGCCGACCTGTTCGGCCTGGGCGCGACGATCTACTTCGCGGTCGAGGGCCGCCAGCCCTTCGAGCGGGACTCGCTCCAGGCCGTCATTGCGGCGATCATGCTGCAGCCGCCGTCGCCGGCGCGGCGGGCCGGCCCGCTCCTCGACGTGATCGAGGGGCTGCTCGAGAAGGACCCGGCCCGCCGGCTGGGCCATGAGGAGACTCGGGAACGGCTGCTCGCGGTCGCGTTCGCCCCCGAGGCGCCGGCCACGCTTCCCGATCTGGCGCCGCCTGGCTCGTGGGACGACACGTCGGACGCGGACGCCCCCACCGCGCTGGCCACGCGGGCAGCCCCCCGGACCGGGGTGGACCCGGCGCCGCCCGACGGCTCCGCGTCCGCCAGCGCCATCCCACCGACCCGCCCGCTCGCTCCGGCCGAGGCGGCGAGAGCCGGCACCCCCGGGACAGGCGCGCCGGACACGAGCCCGTCGGACACGAGCCCATCGGAAAGGGGCCCGTCGGAAAGGAGCCCGTCGGCGTCCAGCGGCGACGCGCTGCCCCCGCCCACCGGTGTCAGCGCGACGCCGGAGAGCGGGGCCATCCTGATCCGCTGGGATCCCTACCCGCCCGGACCGGGCGGCGGCACGGTCGCCTACCGGATCCGACGGATCGTGACCAATCCCGTCACCGGGGACCGGACCCGCTCGGGCCTGGGCACCACGCAGGCGACCGAGCTGTCCGACGCCGGCGCGCCGCCGGGCGCGCCGGTCGCCCACGAGGTCGTCGCCGTGCTGCCCGACGGGCGCCGCTCGGCCCCGGCCGTGACCTCCTCGGCCGCCCCGGCTGACCCACCGGTCGCCGCCCAGGCCCGGGAGGTGAGCGAGGCCCGGGCCGAGGTGGTAGGCGACGGGATCGTCCTGCGCTGGCGGTCCGGGCCGGGTTCCGCCCGGGTCCTGATCGAGCGCACCTTCGACGAGACGTCCTCGATCAGCGGCGCGATGCGGCGCATCCACGTCGACGGCGAGTCCTACACCGACGACAACGTCCTGCCCGGCGCCACCTACCGCTACCGGATCAAGACCGTCCCCGACGGCTCGGCGGCGGGCGGGCCGAGCCGCGGCGTCGACGTAGTGGTCACCACGACCGCCCGCCCCCGCCCGGTCTCCGACCTGGAGGCCGAGACGACCGGCGGACGCACGACACTGCGCTGGACGCGCGTACCCGGCTCGGTCGTCCAGATCTTCGCGACGCCGGCCGACGGCCTGCCCGACCTGGCCGGGCAGGCTCCGCTCGGCCAGCCCGACCAGGAGGTCCGCGCGGCCGATCTGGAGACGGTCACCGGTGGCGGTCACGGCCGGCTGGTCGGCGAGAGCCGGCGCGGCCGGCTGGTCGACCCGGTCGGGGGCGAGGTCGTCTACACGCCGGTCAGCGTCACCGACGCCCGGGCCGTCATCGGCACCGCGCTCTACCACCCGGGCTACGAGCAGGTCCGCGACCTGCGGGCCGAGGACCGGGGCGGCGAGATCGTCCTGACGTTCGGCATGCCGCTGGGCATTACCGAGGCGCGGGTGTGCTGGCGGCGGGATGTGAGCCCGGACGGGCCGGGTGATCCGGCCGCGCACAGCGCCAAGGTGACCAACACCAGTCTGGAGATCAAGGGCGGCTGGCATCTGCCGACCCCGGCCGGCGACCCGCGGCCCTATCACCTGGCCGTCTTCCCGATCATGCGGACGGCGTCCGGGGTACGGGTCGCGCCGGTCGGCGCGCGGATCTCGGTCCGGGTCGGCGGCCCCTCAGCCAGCACCGCGGGCGGCGGCCCCTCGGACGGCGCTCCCCCGGCCAGCTCATCCCCGGCCAGCTCATCCCCGGCCGCCGGCGGCGCGGACGAGTCCTGGTTCGACGACTGGCGGGCTCGGCCCCACCCGGCCGGCGGGACGGGACTCGGGTCGAACCCGGGGCTGGCCCCAGCTCGCCCGGGCGGACCGGGACGGCCCTCCGCCCCGGCGGTCCACGGCCGGCACCTGCCCGGCAGGCGAGGGCGCGAGGGCGGCGGGACGGCCGGCTACCCGGTCACGCTCTCCTACCAGATCTCCCGGTCCGGCCTGCTGCGCCGGACGCTGCACGTGGAACTGCGGGCGGACGGGCCGCTGCCCGACCTCGTGCTCGTCGCGTTCCCCGGGACCGTCCCGCCGGTGTCCGCGCACGAGGGTCACACGGTCGCCCGGCTGCCGATGTCACGGCCGGGGTCGCCGATGCGCCACGACATCCCGCTCGGTGACGCGCCCCTGCCGATGGCGGTCCGGCTCGTGATCGAACCGGGGACGCCAGCCGACAACGTGACGATCCACCACCCGCGCAACGACAGCCTGATCATCCGCTGAGCGGCCGCCGCGCGGCCGGCGCGTCGCTCAGCACCGCTCCGGCGCCCGCGTCAGCCGCTCGGCCAGCGTCGGCGCCGCCGGCTCCGCGCCGGGGCGCACGACCGGCGTACCCGGAACGACCGGCCTACCCGGAACGACCGGCCTACCCGGAACGACCGGCGTACCCGGAACGACGCGCGTCGCCGGCACCGCGGCGGACCCGTAGCCCGTCGCCGCCGGGTAGCCCGTCGCCGCATGGCCCGGGTCGGCGTCCGCCGCGGCGCCGTCGCCCTCCCACTGGCGGGCGGTCAGCCCGCGTAACGCGGAGGTGGACCGGGCGACGCCGCGCACGGCCGCCGCGCCCCGCGCCGCGAGCTCCCGCCCGGCGACGGCGGCGAGATCCGTCCCGACGGCCAGGCCGCGCACCGCCAGCTCGAGCGTGCGCAGCAGCCCGTCGGCGAGGCGGTCGCGCAGCCGCTGCCCGGCGACGACGGCCGCGTTGCGCCCGTCGTCCCGGCGCAGCACCAGGCCGATCAGGGCGCTCAGGGCCAGGCAGGCCAGCATCGCGGCGACGGCGTAGAGATCGAAGACGCCCAAGGCGACGAACCCGACGCCGAAAGAAAAGGCGACAATGCCCCCGGCGCCCAGCCAGGTCGGCAGATCAAGGTACCGCTCCCGCTCCCGCGGGCCAGGTCCGGCGCCGGCCGGACGACGTCTCGCTTCGGACATATGCGGCACCTACCCCGAGTCGGTCGCCTATATCTCCTCTCATCGAGTCTTTACCTGGTATTGCCGTCGGTGCTGGATCTTTTCCGTTCAGTCATCTATCCGACAGCCGACCGATCGGCCGGCGACGCCGCGCGAGCCAGGGGCCGGCCGGCCCCGCCGGGGCGGCCGGCCCGGCGGAGCGAACGTCCGGCGAACGAACGTCAGGCGAACGAACGTCAGCGGCGCGGCCCGGCCATGGCGGCCGCCCGGCCACCGGCCGGCGCGGCCCGACCGTCGCCGGCCGCCCGGCCGGCCCGTGCCCCGGCTCCGGCCCAGCGGGCCCGCTCGGCGGCCAGGAACGGCCCGCCGCCGCTCGGATCGAGCACGCCCTCCTCCAGCCAGGTGTAGCGCCCGTCGAGGATGGCCCGGGCGGCGGCGTAGCCGGCGGCGTCGTCGTTGGCCCACAAGGCGTCGAACAGCGCGTCGACCCGGCGGCGGGCCTGCCGGCAGAACAGCTCGGCCAGCTCGGTCGCGTCGGCCTGGCCGTCGTCGGCCAGCATCCGGGCCCGCACGACCGACGCGCTGATCGCGAACAGCTCGGCGCCGATGTCGACCAGCCGGCCCAGGAAGGCCTGCCGCTTCTCCAGCCCGCCTTGCCAGCGGCTCATCCCGTAGAACGTGGAGCGGGCCAGCCGGCGGGCGGCCCGCTCGGCGAAGCGCAGGTGCCGGGCCAGCGAGCCGAACTCGGCGTAGGAACTGGGTGCCGACCCGGGCCCGAAGGCGAGCCCCGGCAGCCAGCGGGCGTAGAAGCCGGCCGCCTTCGCCGCCGTCGCCGCCTTCTCGGCCAGCTTCACATCCGGCTCGATGATCTTCCCGGCGATCGAGAGGTGGGTGTCCACCGCCTCCCGGGCGATCATCAGCTTCATGATCTCGCTGGAGCCCTCGAAGATCCGGTTGATGCGCATGTCCCGCAGGAGCTGCTCGACCGGAACGGGACGTTCACCCCGGTCGGACAGCGACTGGGCCGTCTCGTAGCCGCGCCCGCCCCGGATCTGGACGAGCTCGTCGACGACCCGCCAGGCCAGCTCGCTGGCGTAGAGCTTGGCCACGGCCGCCTCGATGCGGATGTCCTTGCGGCCCTCGTCGGCCATCGCGCTGGAGAGCTCCACCACCGACTCCAGGCCGAACGCCGTGCCCGCGATGAACGCCATCTTCTGGGCGATGGCGTCGTGGCGGCCGATCGGCTGGCCCCACTGGACCCGGTCGGCGCCCCACTCGCGGGCGATGCGCAGGGCGTACTTCGTCGTGCCCGCGCACAACGCCGGCAGCGCGAGGCGGCCGGTGTTGAGCGTGGTCAAGGCGATCTTCAGCCCCTCACCCTCGGCGCCGAGCCGGTCGGAGGCCGGCACCCGGACGCCCTCGAGCCGGGTCACGCCGTTCTCGATCCCGCGCAGGCCCATGAAGGCGTTGCGGTGCTCGACGGTGATCCCCTTGGCATGAGCGTCGACGATGAAGCAGGTGATGCCGCCCCGGCGCCCGCCCCGCGAACCCTGGCCCTGGCCCGCGGCCGGGGGCGGCACGACGGCCATGACCACCAGCCGGTCGGCGATGACGCCGTTGGTCGTCCACAGCTTGCGGCCGGTGAGCTCGTAGGCCGCGCCGCCCTCGACCGGGACGGCCTGAGCGCTCATCCGCGCCGGGTCGCTGCCGACGTCCGGCTCGGTGAGCAGGAACGCGCTGATCTCCTTGCGGGCGACCAGCGGCAGGTAGCGGCGCTTCTGCTCGGGCGTGCCGAACCGCTTCACCGGCTCGGCCACGCCGATGGACTGGTGGGCCGACAGCAGCGTCGGGATACTGCTGTGCCAGCTGCCGGCCAGCGCGAGGGCCCGGTTGTAGTACAGCGACGTCAGCCCGAGACCGCCGTACTCCTCCGGGATCTTCATGCCCAGGGCGCCGAGTTCCTTCAGCCCGTCGATGACGTCGGCCGGGATGCGCCCGTCCCGCTCGATCTGGAGCGGGTCGACCCGCTCCCGCAGAAAGGCCTCGAACTTGGCCAGGAACGCCTCGCCCCGCACCCGGTCGGCCTCGGCCGGGCGCGGGTGCGGGGAGATGAGATCGATCCGCAGTTGCCCGCCGAACAGTTCCCGGCCGAACGACGGCAGCCGCCATTCGGTCTCCCGCGCGGCCTCCGCGACCTGACGGGCGCCTCTTTCGTCCACGTGCGGCATGTGTCGCCTCCGAACTCGCCGAGACCGCTGGCCCCATGGGCCGGTGGACGTCCACCTACCCAGCGTAACGACGCTAACACCGCTTCACATCGCCGTCGGCCCCAGCCGGCACCGGGCGGCTCAGCCTCGCTTCTCGTGAGGGACCGACGGCCTCGTGACCGGCGCCACGTCCATGAGTCTCTCCAGGCCGGCGTAGTCACCCGGGTTGGTGGTGAACAGCGGCAAATCCTCCGCGATCGCCGTAGCGGCAATCATGAGGTCCGCGATACGACGACGAGGCTTGCGGCCGGCGGCAACGACGGCAGCGGACAGCCGTCCGTAGACGCGGGCCGCTTCGGTGTCGAAAGGGATCGGGTCGAACTCGTTCTCGGCGCGCTGCAGCGTCTCCATGCGCCGGGCGCGTTCCTCGTGCTCGTCGTACAGGTTCTGTTCGTCGTTTCGCCGGACTTCGTGCGGCCCGGCGGACAGCTCGGCGAGTGTCACCGCGCTGATCGCCATCTCGTCGGGGAGCTCGGCGGGGTCGATCCAGCTACGCAGGATCAGGATGTTGGTGTCGAGCAGGCCCCGCGCGGCAGGGTCAGCGCTCATACGCGCTGACGGCCCCATGGTCGGCCGCCGCGTCCTGGTCCGCGCGGAAGGCATCCAGATTTATCCCGGGGGCGTTGCGCGACATCGCCGCAAACTCGTGCCGGGAGACGAACCTGCGCCTGCGTCGGATGGGGACGAGCTGGCCGATCTGGTGACCGTCCCGGGTGACTGTGAAGGACTGTCCGTGTTCGACGGCGTCCATGATCTCCCGCGACTTGGATCGCAGATCCCGCTGGGTGATCTCCGGGCTAGTCATGTTCCCATGGTAGCGCGGTGTGGCACCTCGTGGCACACCGCTGCCACGGACAAACGTCCACGCGCCTGTCCAACTCCTGTTCGACGAGCGCGTGGAGGAAAAAGGCCGGGCGCGCGGTTGTCCGCCGCGCGCGGCGGCGCGACTGTGGCCTCAGCGGGACGTGTCGGGCTCGGACGCGCCGCGGCGCAGGATGGTGCGGCCGAGCCAGACGACCGGGTCGTAGCGGCGGTCGACCACCCGTTCCTTCATCGGGATGATCCCGTTGTCGGTGATGCGGATGTGTTCCGGGCAGACCTCGGTGCAGCATTTCGTGATGTTGCAGTAGCCGATCCCGCCGTCCTCGCGGACGGCGTCGCGCCGGTCGACAGTGTCGAGCGGGTGCATGTCCAGGCCGGCGTAGCGGATCATCAACCGGGGCCCGGCGAAGGCCGGTTTGTTGTCCTCATGGTCGCGGATGACGTGGCAGACGTTCTGGCACAGGAAGCACTCGATGCACTTGTGGAACTCCTGCACCCGGTCCACGTCGGACTGGCCCATCCGGTGGTGGCCGTCCTCCCCGGCCGGCGCCCCCGGGGTGAACGCGGTGACCCCGGCCGCCTTCACGTAGTTGTACGAGACGTCGGTGACCAGGTCGCGCACGACCGGGAACGTCCGCATCGGGGTGACGGTGATGGTCTCGGCCGGGTCGAACAGGTTGAGCCGGGTCATGCACAACAGCCGAGGCCGGCCGTTGACCTCGGCGCTGCACGAGCCGCACTTGCCGGCCTTGCAGTTCCAGCGGACGGCCAGGTCGGGCGCGGCGGTCGCCTGCAGGCGGTGCAGCGCGTCGAGGACGACCATGCCCTCCTCGACCTCGACGGTGTAGTCGCGCAGGTCACCGCCGCCCTGGTCGCCCCGCCACACCCGCAGGGACAGGTCGTAGGCCGCCATCAGCTCTCCTTCTTCGCGGCCGGAGCCGGGGTCGTCGATCGGGTGGCCGATGGGCCGGGCGTGGCCGCCGGTGCCGCCGGTGCCGGCGGCGCGGCCGCGGGCGAGGCGGCGAACAGGTCGGCCAGCTCGGCCGGGACGGGATCGAGGGGGACGGCTGTCAGCTCCAGGCGCCCCTCGACCAGCCGCAGGACGTGGTTGACCTGGCCGAACTCCGGGCTGGGCCCGGGGTAGTCGTCGCGGGTGTGCCCGCCGCGGCTCTCCTTGCGAGCCAGCGCGGCGGCGGCGATGCACTCGGAGACCGTCAGCATCGAGCGGATGTCGATCGCCAGGTGCCAGCCCGGGTTGTACTGCCGGTGCCCCTCGACCTGGACCCGGCCGGCCCGCTCGCGCAGGGTCTCGATCTCCTTCAGCGCCCGGATCAGCTCGGCTTCGGTCCGGATGATCCCGACCAGGTTCTGCATGACCTCCTGCAGGTCGGACTGGAGCGTGTACGGGTTCTCCGGCGGCCCGGCCGGAGCGGCCGCCGAGCCGGCCGCGGCCGCCGAGCCCGCCGAGCCCGTCGAGCCCGTCGCCCCGAACGGGTCGAGCGCGGCGGCGGCGACCGCCTGGACCTGGGCGTCGCCGGCGCGGGGACGCTCGGCGAGCCCGGCCGCGTAGGCGGCGGCGTACAGGCCGGCCCGCCGGCCGAAGACCAGCAGGTCACCGAGGGAGTTGCCGCCAAGGCGGTTCGAGCCGTGCATGCCGGCGGCGCACTCGCCGGCCGCGTACAGGCCGGGGATCGTCGCCGCCGCCGTGTCCGGGTCGACCTTGATGCCGCCCATCACGTAGTGGCAGGTCGGGCCGACCTCCATCGGCTCCTTCGTGATGTCGACGTCGGCCAGCTCGCTGAACTGGTGGTACATCGACGGCAGCCGGCGGCGGATCGTCTCGGCGTCGCGGCGGGAGGCGATGTCGAGGTAGACCCCGCCGTGCGGAGAACCCCGGCCCGCCTTGATCTCGGAGTTGATGGCCCGGGCCACCTCGTCGCGGGGCAGCAGCTCCGGTGGCCGGCGGGCGGTCTTCTTGTCGGTGTACCAGCGATCGGCCTCCTCCTCGGTGTCCGCTGTCTCGGCCGCGAACACCTCGGGGATGTAGTCGAACATGAACCGCCGGCCCTCGGAGTTGCGCAGCACCCCGCCGTCGCCGCGCACGCCCTCGGTGACCAGGATTCCCTTCACCGACGGCGGCCAGACCATTCCCGTCGGGTGGAACTGGACGAACTCCATGTCCATCAGCGCCGCGCCGGCCCACAGGGCCAGGGAATGCCCGTCGCCGGTGTACTCCCAGGAGTTCGACGTCACGCGGTAGGACTTTCCGATGCCGCCGGTGGCCAGGACGACGGCCGGCGCGTCGAAGCGGACGAACGTCCCCGACTCCCGCCAGTAGGCGAACGCGCCGGCAATCCTCGGCCCGCCCTCGCCCGCGCCCTCGCCGTCAGCGGCGTCGCCCTCGGTCAGCAGGCGCAGGACGGTGCATTCCATGAAGACGTCGATCTTCTCGGCGATGACCTTGTTCTGGAGCGTCCGGATGATCTCCAGGCCGGTGCGGTCGCCGACGTGGGCCAGCCGCGCGTAACGGTGGCCGCCGAAGTCGCGCTGCAGAATACGACCGTCCGGGGTGCGGTCGAACACCGCGCCCCATTCCTCGAGCTCCCAGACCCGGTCGGGCGCCTCCAGCGCGTGCAGCTGCGCCATGCGCCACTGGTTGAGCATCTTCCCGCCGCGCATGGTGTCGCGGAAGTGCACCTTCCAGTTGTCCTCGGGCCAGACGTTGCCCATCGACGCCGCGATGCCGCCCTCGGCCATCACGGTGTGGGCCTTGCCCAGCAGGCTCTTGCAGACGATGGCCACCCGCGCCCCGCTGGCATGGGCCTCCAGCGCCGCGCGCAGCCCGGCGCCGCCGGCGCCGACCACGACCACGTCGTAGCTGTGTGTTTCCGCCGTTGTCACGACAATCCTCCACGCCGCCGCGACCGCGTGCCGCGGCGGCTGTTCATGGCGCGGTACCCGCTGTTGCGCGGTGCTACTCAGCCAGCCCAGTGGTAGTCGGTGAGGTGGCCGGCGGCTACCAGCCAGATGTAGAAGTCGGTCACCATGATCCAGAGCAGGCTGGCCCAGGCGAACCGCATGTGGTTGCGGTTGAGGACCGACAGCCGGCTCCAGACCCGGTAGCGCAGCGGCGCTTTCGACAGCAGTTTCAGCCCGCCGCCGCACAGATGTCGGCAGGAATGGCAGGACAGCGTGTAGAGCCAGATCGCGACCGCGTTGACGATCAGGACACCGGTCCCGACGCCGATACCGATGCCGTCGGGGAAGTCGAATGCGAGCACCGCGTCGTAGGTCAGCAGCGCGGCGAAGATCACCGCGAAGTAGAAGAAGTAGCGGTGGATGTTCTGGAGAATCAGCGGAAAACGCGACTCGCCGCTGTAGGAACGGTGCGGCTCGGCGATCGCGCAGCCCGGCGGGGACAGCCAGAACGACCGGTAGTAGGCCTTCCGGTAGTAGTAGCAGGTCAGCCGGAAGCCGAGCGGGAAGATCAGGATCAGAATCGCCGGCGAGAACGTCCACAGATCACCGAAGATGTGCGGCGTGCGGTGCTCGGCGCAGCGGTCGGTCAGACAGGGCGAGTAGAACGGCGACAGGTACGGCTTCGCCCAGTAGTTGCTGTCGCGGAAGGCGGCCCAGATGCCGTAGGCCGTGAAGCCCACCAGCACCACCGCCGTGACGAGCGGGTTCGCCCACCAGGCGTCCTTGCGCAGCGTGCGCGGGCTGATCGCGGCCCGGGCCGGTCCGCGCCCGGGCGGGGCGTGGAACTGCCCGCCGGGCGGGCGTTTCGGTTCCGCGCCCTCCGAGCGGGGCAGTACGTCGGTGCTCATCGGCCTCCTCCTCCTCGACGCCGAGCCCCGGCCGCGCACGCGGATCCGGGCGCGCCGCCGCCGGGCGGCGCGGGGTCACGGGCTCGCGCGGCGGGCGCCGGTCGCGAGCCGAGCAACCCACTCAGGGCGAGCGGGCCAGTCCCCGGGCCGGGCGGCGCGCCAACCGGCAGGACACCGAACGACAGGACACCGAACGACAGGGTGGTCGGCCACTCGGGCGAGCGGCCGACCGCGGCACACGGGCCGGACGGGGGACGCTCATGGGCGGATGCGCCGTCGCCCCGCTCCCCCGGATCCACCGGGTCTGCCGCCGAGCGGCTGGTAGCCGCCGCCGACGCCTTCGTCGACCTCGAGCCGATCCGCCAACCGGGACGCGGTGGCATACCGCCGGATCGCCCGGACGTGCCGCGCGGCTTCCTCAACCGCGCGACGCGCGGCGATCAGCTCCTCCCGCGGGTTCGTCGAACGCCCCATCGGCCCCTCCCAGTCCTCGGCTCCGCCTCCGGCTCCGGTCTCGGCGCCCGACCCCGGCTCGGGCGCCGCTTCCTGGCGGCGTCCCACGAGCAGGTGGTCGCGACGAGGCGGCCGCGCTCCGAAGAGTGCCGAGCGTGGCTAGCAACACCCGCGCGACACATCAGGCTCACGGTCGAGTGTGGTCCATCTCTCGCGCATTGGCCAGAGGTCACAGGTCATCTGATGGCTAGCCTGCCCCATCGTCTGATAAATGCAACCTCGATGTATCACTCAAGGTAGACAGCTTGATCCAGTCCGTGGGCAGCGGGTTGTCAAGGGGTGGCCGCCGCGCGGCCAGCCGCCGAAGAACCGGGAAAAGGTGGTTCATGACCGCGCCGGGCGGAGAAGATGACAGGGTGAGAGACACGGCCCCAGGCGGTACCGGTCGCCGCAACAGCGCCCGCCGCGACAGCACCATCGGACTCATCTGTGCCGTGCTCGGCATCTTCATCTTCCAGCTGGTGCTCGGCGTCGTCGCCATCGTGTTCGGCCATCGCGCCCGCCGGGCCGGCAGCGGTCTCGGCACCGCCGCGTTCGTCATCGGGATCATCGACGTCGTCCTGGGGGTCCTGTCGTTAGCCTCCTGGCACTCGACGGGCCTGATGTCTGTCTAGGACGATTCGGACAGCCGTCCGGGCGGCGCTCGGTGCGCCCGGACGCGGGCAGAGCTGACCCCTGAACCTGATCACTCCTGGCCGTCGACCGGTGACCGGTGTGCTCTGAGCAGTAATGCGCTCACAGGCGTGACGGGGGAAACACATGTCGGTTCGTGGTCGGCTGCGCCCGTTGGCTGTCCTCCTGGCCGGCTTGCGCCAGGTCGTCCCACGCCAGGTCGTCCCGCGCCGGGCGGCCGTCACGACGGCGCTCGCCGTCGTCACGCTGCTGGCGGTGAGTGGGTGCGCGGCGTCAGCCCGCGGGACCGGTCCGTCGACCGGCTCCTCGGGATCGGGCTCGGGATCGGCGACGGCACCGGCGGCACGGCACGCGAGCGTCCGGCCAGCCCCGGCCGGCGATGCCTTCTACCGACCGCCGACGCCGTTGCCGGCCGGGCAGCCCGGGGACGTGCTCTGGTCCCGGCGCGTCGACCCGCCGGGCCGGCTTCGCCAGCTCGGCGTGTCGACCGTCCAGGTGCTGTACCTGTCAACTGACGCGCTGGGTCGGCCGACGGCGGTGAGCGGCACCGTCATGCTTCCTCACGTCGACCGGGCCACGGCGCCGATCGTCGGTTTCGCCGTGGGCACGCAGGGCCTGGGTGACCAGTGCGCCCCGTCCCGGGCGATCGCGGCCGGCACCGAGTACGAGATGTCCGGCATCGCCGAGGCGCTACGCCGGGGCTGGGCGGTCGCCGCGACCGACTACGAGGGCCTGGGCACTCCCGGCGAACACACCTACGTCGTCGGCCGGGCCGAGGGACCGGCGGTGATCGACGCCGTCCGGGCCGCGATCCGGCTGCCCGGCTCCGGGCTGTCCCCGAGCGCCCGCGTCGCCTACACCGGTTACTCCCAGGGCGGCGGATCCGCGACCTGGGCCGGCGAGCTGTCGGCGAAGTACGCGCCGGAGCTGCACCTCGCCGGGGTCGCCGCCGGCGGCGTCCCGGCCGACCCAGCGGCGCTGCGGGCCTCGCTGGACGGGACGGTCTACGCCGGGCTGGCCCTCGGCGCCGCGCTGGGCTTCGACACCGCCTACCCCGACCTGCACCTGGCCGACCATCTGACGCCCACCGGCCGGGCCCAGCTGGTCGCGCTCGGGAACGCCTGCGCGGCGGCCATGCTCAGCCCGCCCTACCAGTACGTCCGGATCGCCACCTACCTGACGTCCGATCCGCTGGGCGATCCGGCGTGGAAGGCCCGGTTCGCGCAGAACACCCTCGGCGCCGACCCGCCCCGGGTCCCGGTGCTGCTCTACCACGGCGAGGCCGACACCACCGTCGCCTTCGGGCAGGCCGAGCGGCTGGCCCGGACCTACTGCGCGCGGGGCGCGGAGGTGACCTGGATCGCCTACCCGGGCCAGAACCACGCCGGCGCGGCGACCGCCGGTCGGCCCAGCCTGTTCGCGTTCCTGGCCGCGCGCTTCGCCGGCGCCCCGGCCAGCCGATCCTGCCCGGCCTGACGGCCTCCCCGTCCGAACCTGCTGGCCGGACAAGGCGCCTGAGCCCGGCTAGGTCGTCTGCCCGCCGCCCGGTCTGGTGCCGCCGGTCGGCTGCCCCTGCGTCGGCGCGCCCTGGGTCGGCTGCCCCTGCGTCGGCGCGCCCTGGGTCGGCTGCCCCTGAGTCGGCTGCCCCTGGGTCGGCTGCCCCTGAGTCGGCGGCGGCTGCTGGCGCGTCGGCGGAGGCGAGGTCGGCCGCCGCGACGGCGGGGGCGACGTCGCCGCGCGGGTCGAAGCCGGGGAGGTCGTGGGCGCAGCCGTCGTCGGCGCCGCGGAGCTGGCCGCCGCCGACGGCGACGGTGTCGGGGTCGCGGAGGCGTGATGCTTGCGCGCGCCGATTGTCGGGGCGACGGCGGCGGCGGTCGGCAGGTCGGACCAGCTGCCGCTGGTGTCGGTCGGCGCGGCGGTGGCGACGGACGTGTCGGCGGCGGCGCTGCCCGAGGAGTTCTTGGACGAGAGCCACACGCTCGCGATGGCCGCCGTCGCGCCGAAGAACAGGACGGCCGCCACCACGATGGCGATCATCTTCATCCGCTGGCTCGGATCCGGTCCGGGCGGGGGCGGCGGCGTGGGCGGCCTGGCGGCCGGCGGTGGGATGATCGGGCCGGGCGCGGTGTCCGCGTCGTCCGGCAGGTAGGGCTTGACCGGGCCGTACTGCGCGGTTCCGCCGGTCCGGCCGGCCGGCTCGCGCGGCGCGTCCCAGCCCGGCGGGAACGCGCCGGCGATCTGGGTCTTCGGGTCGTCGTAGTCGGCGTCGCCGTAACCGGCGTCGCCATAGCCCTGCTTGTCGTAGCCGCCGTTGTCGTAGCCGCCGTTGTCGTAGCCGGCCTTGTCGTAGCCGCCGTCGGACCGGTAGGCCGCGCGGTCGTCGTAGGCGGCGGTGCCGCCGTAGCCCGCGCGGTCCCGGCCGGCTGTGCGGTCCGTGTAGCCGGGCGCCTTGGCCCGCTCCCCGCTGAGGTCGGGACGGTCGGACCAGCCAGGTCCGTCGACGCGCGTCCGGTCATCGTCGCCGCGTCGGGTCTGTCCGGTCGGCGCGGTCCCGGCGCTGGGTAGCCCACGGGTTCGCGCGATCTCGGGCCGGGCGACCTCGGTCCGGGCGAGCTCAGCTCGCCCGGCCCCGACCCGGGCGAGCTCAGGGCGAGCGAGCTCGGTCCGGTCCGGGTCGGGCTGCGCGCTCTGCGCGCGGGTCAGCTCAGCGCGACCAGGCTCAGCGCGGGCGATCTGGGTCCGGTCCGCGTCGGCCAGTGGGAGTTCCTTGTGCGCGACGTCCGTACGCGGCGGTTCCTGGCGCGGCGCTCCGGCCCGCTGGCGCGGGTCCGCGAGCTGGGGCCGCTGCTCAGCGGTCGGGTAGGCACCAGGCTGTCCCCCGGCGCGGCCCGGCCGGACCTGGGGACCGGGAGCCTGCTGACCGCCCGCCGCGGGCCGGCCCGGTGCCTCGTTCTGGGTCCGATCACCGCGGTGGGCGTTCGCCGCCGCGACACCGGAGCGGGTGACCTCGTCGGTCCAGTCCTGCTCCGAGTAGGCCGGGCGAGACGGCGTCGAGCGAGGCCGCCCGGCGCTGGGCCGGTTGTACAGCCGGGGATGGGTGATCTCGGGTTCACCCCGCTCGGTGTTCCGGTCATGTGACCGCGACTCATGTGACCGCGGCTCATGCGACCGCCAGTCGTCAGCCTCGCCGGAGCCGGGCTCACGCCCGAACCGCTCCGGCCCGGACCGCGCGGGCGTGGCCGGCACGGGCGTGGCCGGCACGGGCACGGCCGGCCGGCCGGCCTGGGTCGGCTCCTTGAGCGCGTCGGGATCGACGACCTCAAGGTCCATCGGGTTACCCCCCGTCGCGTCTGGATGCCTGCCAGCGAAAGAGATCGGAGCCCCCACTCGTCGCGGTCACCGGCGCGTCCCGGTGTGGCGCCTGGCGGGACAGCGACGGCTCCCACGGTGTTCGTCCCGAGCAGTCGCGGTGATCCCCCGCCGGATCACGGAATCCGCGGACCCACCTCGTGGGGATACTTCTGATCTCCATCGACGCCGGTCGCGGCTTATCGTACACACCACCCCGGCGGGTACCTCTTCGCGCCCCCGGCGGGTGTGGCATCGCAACCGACGGCCAACAAAGAATACGGCCCGACGTTTCCCCGGCCGGCCCCCACGCCACCCGATCGGACCGGGCGGAGCCGGCTCCGCCCGGCCGCCGGATTCGCTCCCGCCGGCCGCCAATCCCCGTTGGCGCAGGAGGCGCCGGTCACATCCGCGCGCCACCGCGGTCGGCGACCGGAATCGCCACGACCAAACTCGCCGACGGCTTCCAACAGCGTCCCGAAATCGCCGGAGAAAGCAATTCCCGAAAGGCGGAGACATTTACCGGGTAGCGCCCGGTGAACGCCACGCGCCACCACCGGGCGGACGCCGGCACCGCTCACCCCCGACTCCCCCAGCCGCGTCGCCGGCCGGACGGCGTGTTCCGACCGAGCGCGAAGCCCGTTGACCCAACCCCGGCACCCGCCTTCGTCAACTCGACGAAATTCGACAAAACAGTCAGATCGTCACGCTGCGCGACGGCGTCTCGGACGTCTGGACCCCGGCGGCGCGACAACTCACCCGCGGTCGATCAAGCCGAGAAAGCCCGCGGCGGAAATCCCGAGCGGGCCGTTTCCGTGCCGGATTGAACGCGGCCAGCGACCGCGCCGACGGCGGCCGCGGGCGCAAGCCGCCGGCCGCGGCTGAGGCGCGAAAGCACCCGCGCGGGCGGGCCGGCGCCAGCCGTCCCGCCCCGCCACCAACCCGGCCGCGACCCACCGCTGCCCCAACCAGCGGGCCCATCGCGGCCCGCGCGGCGGTCCGGGCCGCCATTCGGCTGGCATCGGCGTCGGATACCTGACAGCGCGCGGGCCACCGGCCCCGCCCGCGCCTGGTCGGATACCGGGGCCGATCCCCGGGCCGATCGCGGCGCGGGGCAAGATTGACCCGTTCGGACCACGTGGCCGCCCAGCCCGTGGCCGCCGTCCGAGCCAGCCGGAGGTGCAGTCCGTGGCGGACCGCGATCCCGCCCCCACCTCCCGGGCCCGCCGGTCCCTGCGCGAGCGCATGGGCACCTGGCTGCGCCCCCGGGCCCGGCCCGGCGACCCGGACGGGCCCGCGAGCGGGCCGGACGCCGTGGTCTCGGCCGTCCCGGGCATGGGCCCCCGCCTGATCCTCGCCGGCCCGACGAAGGACCCCGGCGACCCGGCCGAGAGCACGGTCGCCGAGGGCACGGTCGCCGGCGACACCGTTGTCGGCGAAACGGTCGTCGGCGTCGCCTTCCGGGTCTGGGCGCCGCACGCGAGCGCGGTCGCGGTGGCCGGCACCTTCAACGGCTGGTCGCCGACGGCGAACCCGCTGGGCGACGAGGGCAACGGCTTCTGGTCCACCGACGTCGCCGCCGCCCGCCCCGGCGACGAGTTCAAGTACGTCCTGACCAGCCCCGACGGGGCGGGGCTGTGGCGGATCGACCCGTACGCGGCCCACCTGACCAGCTCGGTCGGCAACACCGTCGTCCCCACCCAGTTCGACTGGGCCGACGGGTCCTTCCGCGCCCCCGACCGGGCCGACCTGGTCGTCTACGAGCTGCACGTCGGCAGCTTCAACGACTCCCCCGGCGGCCCGCCCGGCACGCTGCCGGCCGTCGAGGCCAGGCTTGACCACCTGGTCGCGCTCGGGGTGACGGTGATCGAGCTGATGCCGCCGGCCGAGTTCCCCGGCGGCTTCTCCTGGGGCTACAACCCGTCGTCGATCTTCGCGGTCGAGAGCGACTACGGCGGCCCCGACGCGCTCAAAGCCCTGGTCAAGGCGGCACACGCCCGCGGGATCGCGGTGTGGTGCGACGTCGTCTACAACCATGTCGGCCCGAGCGACCTGACCATCTGGCGCTACGACGGCTACAGCGCCGGCCGGGACGACGGCGGCGTCTACTTCTACGGCGACGAGCGGGCCGCCACCCCCTGGGGCCGGTGGAACCGGCCGGACTACAGCGCGGGCGAGGTCCGCCAGTACCTGCGCGACAACGCCCTGAGCTGGCTGGGCGACTACCGGATGGACGGCCTGCGCTGGGACGCGACGGCCTGGATCCGCAACATCGACGGCGGTACCGACCCGGCCCGCGACCTGCCCGACGGCGCCTCGCTGATGCGGTGGATCAACGACGAGATCCAGGCCCACCATCCCGGGGCGGTCTGCGTGGCCGAGGACCTGCGCCGCGACCCCCGGGTCACCGCGCCCACCGCCCAGGGCGGCCTCGGCTTCGCCAGCCAGTGGGACGACGCGTTCGTCCACCCCATCCGGGCGGCGGTCATCACCCCGGACGACGGCGACCGGGACATGAACTCCGTCGCCGCCGCCATCACCAACCGCTACGGCGCGGACGCCCTGAGCCGGGTGATCTACACCGAGTCACACGACGAGGACGCGAACGGCTCGTCCCGCGTCCCGGAGGAGATCTGGCCGGGCAACGCGACGAGCTGGTACTCGAAGAAGCGCTCGACGCTGGGCGCCGCCGTGGTCATGACCGCCCCCGGCATTCCGATGATCTTCCAGGGCCAGGAGTTCCTGGCCGACGGCTACTTCGCCGACGACCGCCCGCTGGACTGGACGAGGGCGACGACGTTCGCCGGCATCGTCGAGCTCTACCGTGACCTGATCGCGTTACGCCGGAACCTGGGCGGCCAGACGGCGGGGCTGCGCGGGCAGGGGGTGGCCGTCCACCACGTCAACCAGGCCGACAAGCTCGTCGCCTTCCACCGCTGGGACCTCATGGGCCCGCGCGACAGCACCGTTGTGCTGGCCAACTTCTCCGACCGCGCGTTCGGCGACTACCGGCTCGGGTTCCCCCGCTCGGGGAGCTGGCGGGTCCGGTTCAACAGCGACTGGGCGGGCTACGACCCCGAGTTCGCCGGCACGCCGTCCAACCCGGTCTGGGTCGACGCCCCGGGCCGGGACGGCATGGCCTACTCCGGCTCGGTCGGCGTCGGCCCCTACACCGCGATCATCCTCTCCCAGGACGCCTGAGTCCGGCCCGGCTTCGGCCGCGGACCGCCACGCCGGCGCAGCCTCGGCGACCTTCATCAGCAACGGATCTGGCGCGCCAACCAGCAGCGGTTCGCCAGCGCCGTGATGGGACCGGCGTTCGAGCAGATGTGCCGCCGGTGGGCGGAGGACCACGCCGGGCCGGACAGTGTCGGCGGCGACGTGGCCCGGGTCCTGTCCGGGCTGGTGTCCGACCCGTCGACGCGGACGTCGCACGAGGTCGACGTCGCGGTCTTCGATCCCGAGGACCGGCTGCTGGCGATCGGCGAGGCGAAGTGGGGCGAGGTCGTCGGGCTGGGCCACCTGCGGCGGCTGTCCCACATCGCGGATCTGCTGGCCGCGCAGGCGCGGCGGCCGGGTGTGCTCGCGCTGTTCAGCGGCAACGGCTTCAGCGCCGACCTGCGGGCCGAGGCCGAGCGGAGCGCCGGGCACGTCCAGCTCGTCGACCTGGAGCGCCTCTACACAGGTGCATGAGACCGCTCGACGATGATTATGGACATATGTCGCCGCGGGGCGGCTAGGCGACGCGGGCCAGGGTGAGGCCGTCGGAGACCGGCAGCATCACGACCTGCACCCGGTGGTCCCGGGCGAGCGTCGCGTTGAACGAGGCGATGACCAGCGTCCCCTCGTCGGAGCCGGCCGGGTCGAGCACCCGGCCGCCCCGCAGGGTGTTGTCGAACACGATCAGCCCGCCCCGGCGCATCCGGGGCAGCAGCGCGTCGAAGTAGGCCGGGTAGCCGGCCTTGTCCGCGTCGACGAACGCCAGCTCGAACACCGGCTGCTGGGGCAGTGAGCAGATCGTCTCGACGGCGGGGGCGATCCGCAGCTCGATGCGGTCCTCGACGCCGTCGCGGGCCCAGAACTCGCGGGCCACCGACGTCCACTCCTCGCTGACGTCGCAGCACAGCAGGTTTCCGTCCGGGGGGAGCGCCCGGGCGATGCACAGCGACGAGTACCCCGTGAAGGTGCCGACCTCGATCGCCCGGCGGACCCCGCCGAACGCCGTCAGCAGGCCCAGCAGGGCGCCGACCTCCGGCCCGGCCACCATGCCCGCGCGGGCCGGGAAGCGGGCGGCGGTCAGCGCGGCCAGCTCATCCAGCAGCGGATCCGGCTCGGTGCAGTGCTCCAGTGCGTACTCCCACACCCCCGGGGGCATCTCCCGCGCCTTGCTCGACCGCGTCCCGCTGGCCATGGCACTCCTTCCGCCGCCCCGCATCCGCCCTACCGATCAAACACCGTGCGCGCTGGTCCCCACTCAACACCTCACCGCTCCAACGTGCCGAGGCCGGGACTGTGCGTGCCGGCGGTGTCGGCTACCGTCAGGGCCTCGGTTAGCGTGTGGAGTCCGGATCACGCGGATCGGAGGTCAGGCGATGAGGCAGATCGACGTCGTCGACGAACGACGGTTTTCGGCCAAGCCGGGCGCGGTCGTCGACGCGCTGACCGAGTACCGGGACGTCCGCGGCCAGCTCTGGCCCGAGATGATCACCGACTACCGGGTGGTCGAGGGCGGCTCGGGGGCCGGCACCCGCATCTCCTACCGCCTGCACGCGACCCGCAAGCGGATCCGCTCGGTCGACGCGGCGGTCACCACGGCCGAGTCGCCGACCGGCGCCGGGACGACGATCACCGAGACCGACCAGAACTCGACCCTGCGCACGGTCTGGACGGTCGAGCCCAGCGGCACGGACCACTCGACGGTCCGGGTGTCGACGACCTGGAGCGGCGCGGGCGGCGTCGGCGGCTTCTTCGAGCGGCGGTTCGCCCCGCTCGGGATCCACCGCCTGCACCGGGGCGTTCTGGACGCGCTGGCCGGCCGCCTGGCATGACCGGGGCCGCCGCCGGGCAGGCCCAGGTCAGGAGCAGCAGCCTCCGCCGCAGCACCCGCCGCCGGCGGGGACCGCGGCCGGCGTCGGCGCGGAACCCGCGGCCCCCCGGGCCACGACGGCGATCGGGGTGAACACGCGGACCGTGTCCCCGTGCCCGTCCGGGCAGGGCGTGGTCGCCGGCACCGGATCGGTCATCGCCCGGTTCACGGCGAAGCTGGAGTCGCAGGTGCGGCAGCGATACTGATAGGCCGGCATGGTCCGGGATTCTACCGCCGGGCCGCGGCCGGGAGGGCGGTGAGCGGTGCGCGCACGCGGCGGTGCACCGGCGGGGAGGACCCTCGACGGCCAGGTGGTCGTGGTGACCGGCGCCGCCCGCGGCCTGGGCGCGGCCCTGGCCGAGCGGCTGGCCGCCCGCGGGGCGCGCCTGGCCCTGGTCGGCCTGGAACCGGCGGAGCTGGCGGCGGTGGCCGCGGCGTCCGGCCCGGCGGCGACCGCGTGGCGGGTCGACGTCACCGACTCGGACGCGCTGGCCACGGTGGCCGCCTCGGTGCTCGAGCGGTTCGGCCGCGTCGACATGGTGATCGCGAACGCGGGCATCGCGGCCGGCGGGACGCTGCGCGTCAGCGACGCGGCCACCTACGACCGGGTCATCGAGGTCAATCTGCTCGGCAGCGTCCGGACGGCCCGGGCGTTCCTGCCCGCGCTGATCGACTCCCGGGGCTACCTGCTGCAGATCGCCTCGGCGGCCGCGCTGTTCCCGACGCCCGGGATGAGCGCCTACGGCGCGTCCAAGGCGGGCGTCGAGGCGTTCGCGCACGCGCTGGCGGCCGAGGTCGCCGGCCACGGGGTGGACGTCGGGGTGGCCTACCTGTCCTGGACGGACACGGACATGGTGCGGGGCGCGGCGGCCGTCGGCGGCTTCGACGCGGCCCGCTCGAAGCTCCCGCCCCCGCTGGGCCGGGTCTACCCGCTCGGGCCCACGGCCGAGCGGATCGTGGCCGGCATCGAGCGCCGCGCGCCGCACATCTACGGCCAGGGCTGGCTGCGGGCGGTCCTGGCCACCCGCGCCTTCGGGCCGGCGCTGCCGCGGCTGGCCGCGCGCGGCGGGCGGCTGGACGTCGCGGCGACCGAGGCGGCGATGCGCGCCAGCGGCCCGGCCGGGCTGCGTGCCGTCGGGCCGGGCGGCGCGGCCGACGCGGCGGCGGCGGGCCTGCCCACCGCCGACCCGGAACCGGGCGCCGATCCGGACCTGGACGCGGGCCCGGGTCAGGCGATCGGCAGGTAGCGCGGCCGGGCCCGGCCGGCGTCCTTGACGAACCCGGGCCCGGTCGAGGCGACGATCAGGTTGCGTAGCACGCCCAGCCCGTCCACCTCGAGCTCGACGGTGTCCCCCGGCGTGAGCCACGGGTACTTCTCCGACCCGTGCATGAACGACAGCTCCAGGATGCAGCCCGTCCCGCAGGTGCCCGAGCCGAACAGGTCGCCCGGCGCGACATCGGCCGCCTCGGCCGCGTAGACCACCATCTCGGCGAAGCTCCAGTACATCTCGGCCAGGTCGGCCCGGGAGTACTCGACGCCGTTGACCCGGGCTGTCATGATCGCGTTCGGCACCTCCCGGGGGCCGCCCGGGGCGAACTCGGACGCGGTGACCAGAAGCGGGCCGACGGCCGTCACCGAGTCCTTGCCCTTGTGCGGGCCGAGGCCGACCGCCATCTCGCGGCGCTGGACGTCGCGGGCCGAGAAGTCGTTGAGCACGCAGAACCCGGCCACGTGGGCCGAGACGTCGTCGAGCCGGATGTCGCGCCCGCCGCGGCCGAGGACCAGCCCGACCTCGAGCTCGAAGTCGAACTCGCCGCAGCGGGGCGGGACGGCCACGGGCGCGTCCGGCCCGACGATCGAGCTGGGATGGGCGAAGTGGAAGACCGGCAGCTCGAACCACAGCGGGTGGACCGAGCGGGCCGAGCGGGCGGCCGCCGCGGTCGCGTGCCGCTCGAACGTGTCGAAGTCGCGGAACGCCGGCGGCGGCGCGACCGGCGCGAGCAGGGGGGCGGCCGCGGCCGGCACCGGGGCGGCCACCGGCCGCGGCCGCAGGTCCGGGTCGGCGTTGACGGCCATCGCGAGCGCGAGCACCGCCTCGCCCGAAGCGGCCGCCGGCCCGGCCACGACCGGCACGATTTCCTCGCCGTCGAGGTAGCCCACGAACGGCCCGTCGGCCCCAGCCACCCTGGCGATCTTCATCGAGTCCCCTCGCTTCCACGGTTGGCCCGGGCCCGGGCGGTGGCCACCCGCCCGAAGCGACCGGGAAAATGGGCGGAGCCCCCGGTCGCGGAGGGCGCCAGGTTAGCCACGCGGCGGCGCCCGCCCGGACGTCAGCGGGCCAGGCCGGCGGTGAACTCCTCGGGTAAGCGGGTGTCGGCGTCGAACCAGGTCTCGTGCAGGACGACGCCGGTCAGGACGGCGCCGGTCAGGTCGCACGGGAGTGGACGCCCGCCGGAGATGCCGGCCCCGGAGGCGCCGGCCCCGGAGAAGCGGGCACCGGTCAGGTCGGCGCCGGTCAGGTCGGCGCCGCGGAAGTCGCACCCGGAGAACCGCGCCCCGCGCAGAGCCGCGCCCCGCAGCGCCGCGTCGCGGAAGTCGCACCGGCGGTAGTAGCCGGACAGGCGGATCTCCGTCATGTCGGCCCCGGTGAACGAGCAGCCGCTCAGCCAACGGGTGCCCGCGACGACCAGGGACGACAGGTCATAGCCCGAGAAGTCCACCCCGTCGATCCGCGAACTGCCCAGCAGCTCGTCGATGGCGGCGCGGGCGTCGCGGGGCCGCCTTGGGTCCGGAGTCGGCATCGGCCAACTCTCCCACGTCTCACCGCCCGCCATGGGGCTGGCCGTGGACGATCGCGGCGTCGAGGGCCACAACGAGCCGGGGGGTGGGGCTGCCCCCACCCCCGGCCTGACGCCGGCCGCGGGGAGGATCCGGCGGAGCGCACCAGTGATCGGACGGCGCGATTCCGAGATCGTCATGCGCATGCCAACGGATCCCCGAAACCCTCGACACGACGGGCCTTTCCAGGCCGGTGCTCCCCACGGCGACGTGCCCGATGGCGACGTCTCCTTCGACTACGACCTCGTGAGCGCCGGCGGCCGCTTCGGCCCGGACGGCTACAGCTACGGCCCCGCCGGCCGCCGGGCCGAGGGCTACCCCGGCGCCGGCAGCGATCCCGGATCCGGTCCCGGGCCCGCGCGGGGGCCGCGGCGCTCCAGCCGGCCCGAGCGGGCCGGCATCACCACCCGCGTCGCCCGCTGGAGCGTCCGCCACCGGCGGGCGGCCATCGCGGCCTGGGTGCTCGGCGTCGTGCTCGCCGTGGCCGTCGGCGCCATGGCCGGCACGAAGTCGCTGACCGACTCCGACGACTCGACCGGCGAGGACGGCCGGGCCCAGCAGACGCTGGCCGACCACCACTTCCAGGCGCCTTCGGTCGAGAGCGTGCTGATCCGCCAGGCCCACCCGGGCGCCGCGCCCCCTGCCAGCTCAACGGCGGGCGGCCCGGCGGCCGACCCGGCGGTGCGGTCAACGGTGGCCGACGTCGCCGCCGCCGTGACCGCGACCGGGAAGGTCACCACCGTCCGGGTACCCGTCGCGACCCCCGGGGCCAGCCTGGATCCGGGCCTGGTGTCGAAGGACGGCCGCTCGGTGCTGGTCACCTTCGACATGTTGGGCGACCCGGACACCGCCGGTGACCGGGTGCAGCCGGTGCTGGACGCGGTCGCGAAGGCCGGCGCCGCCCATCGGGGCATGACGGTGGCCGAGTTCGGCGCCGCGAGCGCCGACCAGGCGTTCAACAGCCGGGCCGGCCACGACCTCGACCGAGCCGGGCTGTACTCGATCCCGGTCACCCTGGGCATCCTGCTGATCGTCTTCGGCGCCGTGGTGGCGGCCCTGCTGCCGCTGGTGCTGGCGCTGACCGCGTTCGCCGCCGCGCTCGGCCTGGTCGGGCTGGCCAGCCACTTCGTCGTCGGCATGGGCGAGCCGACCACTCCGGTGATGCTGCTCGTCGGGCTGGCCGTCGGGGTCGACTACGCACTGTTCTACATCCGCCGCGAGCGGGAGGAGCGGGCCCAGGGCGCCTCGGCTCCCGACGCGCTCGACATCGCCGCCCGGACCTCCGGCCACACGATCGGCGTTTCGGCGCTGACCGTCGCCGTCTCGATGGCCGGGCTCGCGCTGACCGGGCTGGCCACGTTCACCTCGATCGCCGTCGGGACCGTCTGCGTCGTGCTGGTGGCGATGCTCGGCTCGCTCACCGTCCTGCCGGCCACCCTGGCCTGGCTCGGCGACCGGATCGACCGGCTGCGCCTGCCCGGGCGCGGGCGGCGGGCCGCCCGGCTCGCGCGCTCGGTCGGTAGCACTTCGGTCGACAGCACTTCGGGCGCCGCCTCGCCCTTCGCCCGGCGCGGCCCGCTGGACGCCGTCCTCCGCCGGCCCCGCGCGGTGATCTGGGTGTTCGGCGGCCTGCTGGTCGCGCTGGCCCTGCCCGCGTTCACCCTGAAGACCGCCGAGCAGGGCATCTCGGACTTCCCGAACGACCTCCCGATCGTCCAGACGTTCCACGAGGTCGACGCGGCCTTCCCCGGCGGCCAGCAGCCGGCCCAGATCGTGGTCTCGGCGCCCGACGTGACGACGGGAGCGACGGCGAAGGCGATCGCGGGCATCGCCCCCCGGGCGCTGGCCACCGGTGAGATGTTCGGGCCGGTCACCGTGGACGTCTCTCCCGACCACCAGGTGGCCGTGGTCTCGGTGCCGATGGCCGGCAACGGCCTCGACCACACGTCCACCCACGCCCTGTCCACGCTGCGTCACCACGTCCTGCCGGCCGCGCTGGCCGGGGTGAAGCATGACGGCGTCCACGCCGACGTGACCGGGATGACGGCGAGCTCGACCGACTTCAACCACCGCCTCGGCGGCCGCACCCCGCTGGTGATCGGCTTCGTCCTCGTGCTGGCGTTCGGCCTGCTGTGGTCGGCCTTCCGGGCGCCGGTCGTGGCGGGCGTGGCGGTCGGGCTCAACGTCCTGTCGGTCGGGGCGGCCTACGGCCTGCTCACGCTGGTCTTCCAGCATCACTGGTTCGACGGTCTGCTCGGCTTCACCTCGACCGGGACGATCGTGAACTGGCTGCCGCTGATGCTGTTCGTGATCCTGTTCGGCCTGTCGATGGACTACCAGGTCCTGGTGCTGTCCCGGATCCGCGAGGAGGTGGCGACCGGCGCGCCGGTGGCCGACGCGGTGCGAGCCGGGCTTCGGCGCAGCGCCCCCGTCGTGACCAGCGCGGCAGCGATCATGGTGGCGGTGTTCGCGGTGTTCGCGACGATGTCCCAGGTCAGCTTCAAGCAGCTCGGGGTCGGGCTGTCGGCGTCGATCCTCATCGACGCCACTGTCATCCGGGTCCTGCTGCTGCCGGCGATCCTCATCCGGCTCGGCGACCGGGCCTGGGGCCGGCGCGGTCCCGGCGCGGGGGCCGGCCCGGCCGTCACGCCCCGGCGCCCGGACGGCGTCCCGGCCGCGACCCGGTGGTGAGTCGGCGCCCCTGACCGACGCCCCTGGCCGGCGTAACTGGCCGGCGCCATACCGTTAACCCGCTGCTCGGGTGACGGTATGACGCCGGCCATATTCGGTTCAGACGGACGCGCCGATGTTGCGTCGGCGTTACTCTGCACTTCATCGTCCGGTACCCGGCTTGAGGACTGGAACGGCGCAGATGGCACTCATACGACCCCCCGTGGCGACGCCCGCGGTCGCGGTCACCCGCTCCGAGCTGGACAAGCTCCTCGACGGCCCCGGCGGCTCCCGCGGCCTGGTCATGACGATGGGCGCGCTGCACGAGGGCCACGCCGAGCTGATCCGGGCCGCCCGGGCCCGGCTCGACGCCGACGCCAGGCCCGGCGCCAGCGCCGGCCAACTGGTCGTCTCGATCTTCGTCAACCCGCTCCAGTTCGGTCCGAACGAGGACCTTGCCCGCTACCCACGCACCCTGGACGCCGACCTGGCCCTGTGCGCGGCCGAGGGCGTCGACGTCGTCTACGCCCCGGACGTCGTCCACGACGAGACGCCGCTGGTCCGGGTGAGCTCCGGCGCGGCGGGCACGATCCTGGAGGGGGCGGTCCGCCCCGGCCACTTCGACGGCGTCCTCACGATCGTCGCGACGGTCTTCCACCTGGTCCGCCCCGACTTCGCTGTCTTCGGCCGCAAGGACGCCCAGCAGTTCGCCCTGGTCCGCCGGATGGTCCGTGACCTGGCCTTCGGCGTCGAGATCGTCGGCGTCCCGACCGCCCGCGAGCCCGACGGCCTGGCCCGCTCCAGCCGCAACCGTTTCCTCGACCCGCCGGCCCGGGCCGCCGCGCTCGCCCTGCCCCGGGCGCTGGACGCCGGCCGGCGGGCCCAGGCGGCTGGAGCCGACCCCGACGGGGTGATCGCCGCCGCCCGCGCGGTCCTGGCCGCCGAGGCGGGCGTAAGCGTCGACTACGTCGCCCTGGCTGACGCCGACACGTTCGGCCCGCCCCGGCCGGGCCAGCCCCGCCTGCTGCTGCTGGCGGCCCGCGTCGGCACCACCCGCCTGATCGACAACCTGGAGCTGGCCTCATGACGGACCACCCCGGCCGCCTCCGCCGCTCCGCTCCTCAGTTGTCCCTCCCTACGATGCTCGCTTCGGAGTCGGCCTCATGACGTACTTGCCCTGCCGGCTCGGCGCGCCCCGGCCCGGCTGGAGCCGCGCGGCCGACATCGTGGTGATCGGCTCGGGCATCGCCGGGCTGACCGCCGTCCTGCGGGCCCGGGCCGCCCGGCCGGGCGACACCGTGCTGCTGGTCACCAAGTCCGTCCTGGACGCCGGCTCCACCCGCTGGGCTCAGGGCGGCATCGCGGCCGCGTTCGGCGCCGGCGACAGCCCGGCCGACCACCTGGCCGACACCCTGGTGGCCGGGGTCGGGCTGTGCGACCGCGACGCGGTCGACGTCCTGGTCACCGAGGGCCCGGACCGGGTCCGGGAGCTGGCCGCGCTGGGCGCCGCCTTCGACCGCGACCCGGCCGACCCGGCCGCGTTCTCCCTGACCCGCGAGGGCGGCCACCTGCGCAACCGGGTCGTGCACGCCGGCGGCGACGCCACCGGCCTGGAGGTCGAGCGGGCGCTGATCGCCGCCGTCCGGGCGGACGCGGAGATAGAGGTCATCGAGCACGCGCTCGTCCTCGACCTGCTCACCGACGCCGACGGCCGGGCGGCCGGGGTGACGCTGCACGTGCTGGGCGAGGGCAGCCGGGACGGCGTCGGCGAGGTGCGGGCCCGGGCCGTCGTGCTGGCCACCGGCGGGATGGGCCAGGTCTTCGCCTCGACCACCAACCCGCCGGTCTCGACCGGTGACGGGGTGGCGCTCGGCCTGCGGGCCGGCGCGGTCGTCACCGACCTCGAGTTCGTCCAGTTCCACCCGACCGCGCTCTGGCTCGGCCCGCACTCGTCCGGCCAGCAGCCGCTGGTCAGCGAGGCGATGCGGGGCGAGGGCGCCGTCCTGGTCACCGCCGGGGGCGAGCGGGTGATGGACGGTGTCCACCCGCTGGCCGACCTGGCCCCCCGGGACGTCGTGGCCAAGCAGATGTCGCGCGTGATGGCGGCCGAGGGCGTCGACCACCTCTTCCTCGACGCCCGGGGGCTGGGGGCCGAGACGCTGCTGCGCCGCTTCCCGACGATCGTCGCCCGCTGCCGGCAGGCCGGCGTCGACCCGGTCACGGCGCCGATCCCGGTCGCGCCGGCCGCCCACTACGCCAGCGGCGGCGTGCGCACCGACACCTGGGGCCGCACCAGCGTCCCCGGCCTCTACGCCTGCGGCGAGGTGGCCTGCACCGGCGTCCACGGCGCCAACCGGCTGGCCTCCAACAGCCTGCTGGAGGGGCTGGTGTTCGCCGCGCGGATCGCGGCCGACCTGTCCGGGGCCAGCCTGGCCCCGCTGACCCCGCCCGCCGAGGCCGAAGTCGGCCGGGGCGCCGGCCTGGCCGACCCGGCCAGCCGGGCCGAGCTGGCCCGGGCCATGACCGACGGGGCCGGGGTACTGCGCTCGGCCCAGAGCCTGCGGGCCACGGCCAAGGCGCTGGCCGGGCTGGGCGACGGGGCGACCGTGCTGGCCGGCCCGGACGCCTGGGAGATGACCAACCTGCGGACGGTGGCGACCGCGCTGGTCAGCGCGGCCACGGCCCGGACCGAGACCCGCGGCTCGCACTGGCGCGAGGACTTCAGCCAACGTGACGACGCTCACTGGCATGGTCATCTGCTCACCCGGCTCAACGCCGAAGGTGAGCTGTCCGTTACGTTCGAGCCGTCGGCCTTGACCGCCGGCACGGCCTCGCGCCGAGCCGACGGATGAGCGGGGCCGGCCGACTTCTCGGACGGAGCCACATGAAGATCTCGCTGGACACCCGCAAGGCGCTGGCAGCCGCCGGGCTGGACCCGGACGCCGTCGCGCGCCTGGTCCACGCGGCGGTGGCCGAGGACCTGGCCGGCGGCCCGGTCGGGGCCCTCGACACCACCTCGGTGGCGACCGTCCCGGCGGAGATGCGCGGCCGGGCGGCCGTCGTCGCCCGGGCCGGCGGCGTCGTCGCCGGCCTGCCGGTCGCGGCGGCCGTGTTCGAGGTCGTCGCGTCCGACCCCAGCCTGGGCGGCGGGCGGACGAACGACGACCTGGAGGTCGCCCCGACCGCCGCCGACGGCGACCGGGTCGCGCCCGGCCAGACCGTCATGGTCATCACCGGCCCGGTGCGGGCCCTGCTGACCGCCGAGCGCACCGCCCTCAACCTGCTCTGCCACCTGTCCGGGGTGGCCAGCCTGACCCGGGCCTGGGTGGACGCGGTCGCCGGGACGGGCGCCGCCATCCGCGACACCCGCAAGACGACCCCGGGGCTGCGGGCGCTGGAGAAGTACGCCGTGCGGGCCGGCGGCGGGGTCAACCACCGGATGTCGCTGGCCGACGCCGCGCTGGTCAAGGACAACCACGTGGTGGCGGCGGGCGGAGTCGCGGCCGCGTTCGCCGCCGTCCGGGAGCGCTTCCCGCGGCTGCCGGTCGAGGTCGAGTGCGACACGGTCGAGCAGGTCGCCGAGGCGGTCGAGGCCGGGGCCGACCTGATCCTGTGCGACAACATGTCCCTGGCCGACCTGCGGGCCAGCGTCGCCCTGGCGAAGCCGCGGCGGGTGGCGCTGGAGGCCAGCGGCGGGCTGCGCCTGGCCGTGGCCCACGACGTCGCCGCGACCGGGGTCGACTATCTGGCCGTCGGCGCGCTGACCCATTCGGCGCCCATCCTCGACCTGGGGCTCGATCTCGATCTCGCCCCGGACGTCGACCCGGTCGCCGGGGCGGGGGCCGGTGGGACGGCGGCGGCTGGCAGTGCGGCCAGCGCGACCGGGACGGCCGCCGGGGCCGGCCCCAGACGCAGGGACGCGGGCTGATGCTGCTCGCGATCGACATCGGCAACACCAACACCGTCCTCGGGATCTTCGACGGCGAGCGGCTGGTCGACTCGTGGCGGGTGCGCACCGACCGGCACGCCACCGCCGACGAGATGGGGCTGCTCTACCGCGGCCTGCTGGCCGGGTACACCGTGGACGGGGTGTCGGTGTGCTCGACGGTCCCGGCGGTGCTGCGGGAGGTCCGCCGCACCGTCGTGCGCTCGTTCGACAGCGTCCCGGCGGTGATCGTCGAGCCGGGCATCCGCACCGGCGTCCCGATCCTGATCGACAACCCGAAGGAGGCGGGGGCCGACCGGATCATGAACACGCTGGCCGCCCACCACCTCTACGGCGGGCCGGCGGTGGTCGTCGACTTCGGGACCGCGACCAACCTCGACGTCGTCTCGGCCCGCGGCGAGTACCTGGGCGGCGCGCTGGCGCCCGGCATCGAGATCGCGCTGGACGCGCTGGCCTCCCGCGCGGCCCAGCTGCGCAACGTCGAGCTCGTCACGCCCCGTACAGTTATCGGGAAGAGCACGGTCGAATGCCTCCAGGCGGGCATGATCTTCGGCGCGGTCGGGCAGGTCGACGGCCTGGTCCGACGCATCGCCGAGGAACTGCGGGCGGAGCCGGCCGTGATCGCGACCGGCGGTCTCGCGCCGCTGGTCGTCAAGGAGAGCGAGACGCTGCGTTACCACGAGCCGCACCTGACCCTGATCGGTCTGCGTCTCGTCTTCGAGAAGAACATCTAGCCGAGAAGAACGTCTGGACGCGCGCCGGCGCCAGCACTGGGGAATCTGATCATGACTGCTGCCCTCGACGGGCCACTGCTGGCCGCCGTCGCGGCCGAGTACGGCACCCCGGTCTGGGTCTACGACGCGGCGAGCATCCGCGCCCAGATCGACCGCCTGCGCGCCTTCGACGTGATCCGCTTCGCCCAGAAGGCGTGCTCGAACGTGCACGTCCTGCGCCTGATCCGAGAGGCTGGCTGCGCGGTCGACGCCGTCTCCGGCGGCGAGCTGCGCCGGGCCCTGGCCGCCGGCTGGACCCTCGGGCGGGGCGCGGCCCGTGAGCCGTCCGAGATTGTCTTCACGGCCGATGTGCTCGACCGGGCCACCCTGGCCGCCGTCGTCGAGCTGGGCGTCCCGGTGAACGCCGGCTCGCCGCAGATGCTGGAGCAGGTCGGCGCGGCTGATCCGGGCCACCCGGTGTGGCTGCGGATCAACCCCGGCTTCGGCCACGGCCACAGCCGCAAGACGAACACCGGCGGCGAGAACAGCAAGCACGGCATCTGGCCCACGGCGCTGCCCGACGCCTTCGAGATCATCGACCGGTACGGGCTCGACCTGGTCGGCCTGCACATGCACATCGGCTCCGGCGTCGACTACTCACACCTCGAGAGCGTGTGCGAGGCGATGGTCAAGCAGGTCCGCCTGTCCGGCCGGGACATCCGGGCCGTCTCCGCCGGCGGCGGCCTGTCCATCCCCTACGCCGACGGCGACCCGGTCGTCGACACCGACCGCTACTTCCGGCTGTGGGACGCGGCGCGGCGCGAGCTGGCCGCCGAGCTGGGCCACCCGATCAGCCTGGAGATCGAGCCGGGCCGGTTCCTGGTCGGCGCGGCCGGCGTCCTGCTGGCCGAGGCGCGGGCGGTCAAGGACATGGGCTCGAACCACTTCGTCCTGCTCGACGCCGGTTTCAACGACCTGATGCGCCCGGCGATGTACGCCAGCAGCCATCGGGTCTCCGCGTACGCGCCCGACGGGACGCCGCGCCGCGGCGAGCGGCTCGACACCGTCCTGGCCGGCCCGCTGTGCGAGTCGGGCGACGTGTTCACCCAGGCGCCGAACGGCGACGTCGAGCCGGTCGGCCTGCCGGTCACCGCGGTGGGCGACCTGGTCGCCTTCCACGACGCCGGTGCCTACGGGGCGAGCATGTCGTCGAACTACAACTCCCGGCCGCTGGCGCCCGAGGTGCTCGTCGACGCGACGGCCCCGTCCCCCGTCCGCCTGATCCGCCGCCGCCAGACCGTCGACGAGCTGCTCGCCCTCGAACTCGATCTCTGAGTGGGCCGGGGCCGCTCGGCCACCCGCCCGAAGCGACCGGGAGAATGGGCGGAGCCCCCGGTCGCGGAGGGCGGCAGGTCGGCCCGGGCGCGGCCCGTCGTTTTGCGGCGGTGTGGCCGGCGCTGGGAGCATGGCGGGGTGCGCCTACGTATCTTCGTCGAGCCCCAGCAGGGCGCGACCTTCGCCGACCAGCTCGCCGTCGCCCAGGCCGCCGAGGCCGGCGGCTTCGACGCCTTCTTCCGCTCCGACCACCTGGCCCGCATCGGGCCGGGCGACCCGGGCCCGGGGCCGACCGACACCTGGGTCACGCTGGGCGCGATCGCCACCCACACCGAGCGGATCCGGCTCGGCACGATGGTCACCAGCGCCACCTTCCGGCTGCCGGGCCCGCTGGCTATCGGAGTCGCCCAGGTCGACGAGATGAGCGGCGGCCGGGTCGAGCTCGGGATCGGCACCGGCTGGTACGAGGACGAGCACCGGGCCTACGGCATCCCGTTCCCGCCACTGGGCGAGCGCTACGAGCGCCTCGAGGAGCAGCTGGAGATCATCACCGGCCTCTGGGCGACGCCGCCCGGCGAGACGTTCTCGTTCCCCGGCCGGCACTACCAGCTCACCGACTCCCCCGCGCTGCCCAAGCCCGTCCAGCGGCCCCGGCCGCCGATCATCATCGGCGGGTCCGGGCGGCGGCGGACGCCGGCGCTGGCCGCCGCGTACGCCGACGAGTTCAACGTCCCGTTCCATCCACCCGAGGCGGTGGGCGAGGTGTTCGACGCCGTCCGCGCCGCCCGCGAGAAGGCCGGCCGCGGCGAGGCCAGCCTCCGCCTGGGCGTCGCGCTGACAGTCTGCTGCGCGCCGGACGCGGCGACGCTGAACCGGCGGGCCGAGGCCATCGAGCAGCGGCTGCCGGGCCTCGGCGGCAGCCTGGACGCGTTGCGGGCGAACGGGCTGGCCGGGACACCGGACGAGGTCGTCGAGCGGTTGGGCGCCTACCGCGAGCTCGGCGCCGAGGTCGCCTACCTCCAGGTTATCGACATGTCGGACCTCGACCACATCGCGCTGCTCGGGAAGGAAGTGCTCCCCCTAGTGGCCGCCTGGTGACGCGGGGGCGGCCGGCGCCCCCGACGACCCCCGGCTACGGGGGAGCGAAATCCACCGCGTAGCGTTTGTGTCACAACACGACGCAATCGATGGACCACATGCCCACCAACCCAGGTCTTGGGGGTGGGTTCGTGGTGACAACGAGACGCGATATGAAAGTGTTACCCGAATCCGGTGGGGGTGGGGAGGGCGCCATGGGCGCGGCGGTCGTGGCGTTTTTCAACAACAAGGGTGGCGTGGGCAAGAGCACCCTCGTTTATCACCTCGCGCACATGTATGCCGAGCTGGGCAAAGTCGTCCTCGCCGCCGATCTGGACCCGCAGGCCAACCTGACCGCGTCATTTCTCAACGACGGCGCACTAGAACAACTATGGACCAACCCGCATCAACGCGCGACGGTGTCGGGAATGCTCGCCCCGCTCGTGGAGGGCACCGGGGACATCGCGCCCGGCCCCGGGCAGGCCGTGGGCCGCAACCTGGTCCTGCTCCCCGGTGACCTGGAGCTGTCCAACCTCGAGGACGAGCTGTCGAACGCCTGGCCGCGCTGCCTGGAGGGACCGTCCAACCCGCGCGCCTTCCGGGTGATGTCGGCGTTCGGGCGGCTGCTGCGCAAGGTCGCCGAACGGCACGCGGCCGACATCGTCCTGGTCGACGTCGGCCCCAACCTGGGCGCGATCAACCGGGCCGCGCTGGTGGCCAGCGACTTCGTCGTCGTGCCGCTGGGGCCGGACCTGTTCAGCGTCCAGGGCCTGCGCAACCTCGGCCCGGCCCTGCGGGTGTGGCGGGAGGGCTGGCGCGACCGGCTGGCCCGCTCGCCGGCCAGCGTGCCCGGCCTGCCCGCCGGCACCATGATCCCGCTGGGCTACGTCATGCTCACCCAGACCGGGCGCGGTGAGCAGCCGACCCGCTCGCACCAGCGGTGGCTCTCGCGGGTGCCCGGCGTCTACGCCGAGGAGGTCCTCGGGCTGGGCGGCGCGGCCGCCGCCGGAGCCGGCGCCGGCTCCGACATCAGCGTGGACCGGCACATCAGCGTCGACCGACGCTGCCTGGCCCAGATCCAGCACTACCGGGGCCTGATGCCGATGGCTCAGGAGGCCCGCCGGCCGATCTTCCAGCTCCGCCACATCGACGGCGCGATCGGCAACCACCAGCAGACCGTCCGCACCGCCTGGAACGACTTCTCCACGCTGGCCATGCGGATGGCCCGGGGCATGTCGGCGCCGGACGCGGACGCCGCCGTCATCCTCGGTGAGACCTACCGGGCGCCGGCCCAGCCCGGCGGACCGGTCGCGATCCGCGCCCTCGCTTCGGCCGGGCGTCCCTCGCTCGGGCCGGGCGAGAGCCGGCTCGACCCGCTGGCCAACCGCCCGAAGCGGCCGGGAGAATGGGCGGAGCCCCCGGTCGCGGAGGGCGGCCCGCTGGCCACCCGCCCGAAGCGGCCGGGAGAATGGGCGGAGCCCCCGGTCGCGGAGGGCGGCCCGCTGGCCGGTGCGGGGGCCGGTCCGACACCGCCAGGGGCCGGGGCGATGCCGCCGGGGCCGGCGGTGTCCGGGCCGACCGTCCTAGGACCGCGCACGCCCGGATCGCCCATGCCCGGACCGCCCCGGCCGGCCTGGCCGGGGTCGGCGCAAGGCCCGGCCGGGCGTGGCTTCGGCGCGCCCCGCGTGCTGGCCCCCGGCGACGGCGAGCCCGGCCGCGACCAGAACAGCCGCGACCCCGCCGCCCGTGACCCCGCCACCCGCGACCAGGCCGCCCGCGAGCGGGCGGAACGCCGGGAGGCCGGACGCTCACGGGTGATCGAGTATCCGGTCCGGCCCAACCGCAACCCGTGGCAGGGCCGCCCGGCCAACGAGGGCTGGCCGGCCTCGGCCGCCGCCCGCTTCTAGGCCCCTCCAATCCCGCGCCGCCCGGCGGGGTCCCACCCGGGCGGCCGGTCTCACTCGGGCCCGCCGCCCTCGAGGGCGCGCCGGCCGGGGCGGGCCACGTCCCGCAGCGCCGAGTCCAGGCCGGAGGCCAGCGAGGCGGTCACGGCGGCGGCCGGGTCGGCCAGATGGCCGTCGCGCCAGATCCCCCGTTCGGTCATCCAGGCGACGAACTCGGGCGCGGGGCGCAGACCGAACATCTCCCGCACGCCGGCCGCGTCCCGGTAGCCGGCGCCGAAGGCCGGCCGGGACGACCGATCGGTCCCGTCGAGGCGGCCGGGACGGGCCGTCACGAAGCCGCAGCCGGCCGCGGCCAGCAGCATGAGCAGGTCCTCGACGGTGTTCTTCTCGGCATCCGGGTAGCCGCTCAGCGCTATGTCACTGCCCATCGGCAGGCCCTGCAGGGTCCCGACGAAGTAGTCCTCCAGGCCGGCCCGGATGATCTGGCGCGGACCGTCGAGGCAGTCCGGCCCGTAGGCGCCGACGCTCGAACTGACCAGGAACGGGCGGAACGCCCGGGCCATCGCCTGGGCCCGGGCCACGCAGGTGAGCTGGTCCAGGCCGGCGTTGGCGTCGACCGCCAGCGCGCAGCCCTGCCCGGTCTCGGCGAACAGGACCTCCTCGCCGGCGAACTCGCCGGGACGGCGGGCGCGCGCCGCGAGGACCGCCTCCCGCCCCTCGACGAGGAGGTCGACTGAGATGCCGAGGCGCCGGTTGGCGGTCTCGGTGCCGGCCAGCGGCACGAACAGCAGGTCGAGCGCGGCGTCGGCCTCCAGCGCGGCGAGCTGGGTCGCCGGATGGGCGGCCAGGCAGGTCTGGGCGGGCAGGCCGAGGGCGTCCAGCAGCGCGCCGAAGCCGGTCGCCAGCCGGGCCAGGCCGGCGGCCGAGTCGCGGGCCGCGTCCACCCCGATCACCGCGTCGCCGCACGCGGACAGCAGCCCGTCGACCACGGACAGGAGCATGGCGGCCAGGTCGTCGCCGCCGCCGCGGCGCGCCACCACCCGCGCGCCGAGCACCCCGGGGACGCCCATGGTGTTGCGGCAGCGGGTCACCGTCCGCAGCGGCCGCGCGGCCTGGGCCAGCTCCCGGTCCGTCATGATCTTCGCGACGGCGGCGGCGACCTCCGGGGTGATCGCCCCGGACAGCCCGGAATGCCAGAGGACGGCGAAGTCGGGCGCGAGGACGCGTTCGCGCAGCTCACCCACGGTCAGCGAGGAGATGGCCCCGAAGTGGAACTCGCTGTGGCCACGCATCACGATTTCGGTGACGACATCCTCCACGAGAGGATTGTCGACGATCTCGGACAGGCGCACGTCGGCCAGCGCGCCCCGCGCGGCCAGGCGCTCGGCGTCGGTGAGCGCGCCGACCCCCGCGAGCAGGTCACCGGACTTCACCTCGCCCGCCTTGGCGAAAAGCTCGACCACGTCCGAGAAGACGTATCGCTCTCCCCGTACGGTCGCCCGAAACGCCACCCGTCTACCTCCGCGCCTACCACGCGCCGCCGGATGCTTCGCGCGGAGGGCCACCGGAGCCGTCGCCCCGTGACCGCTGTGACGTGTCCACCGTGAACCGTCGCGCTCAACGGTAAAGGCGACCGATCCGACCACCGCGGCGACGTCGCCAAGGCCAACTGAATAAACGTATTGCGACTGTCGAACTACTCTGGGAATACAGTTCGGGTCAGGACGCCGACCGGGGCGCCGAGGCGCCGGGGCGCCGGGGCGGAGTCGTGATCATGCGGCCCGCGACCGGCTGGCGCCGACCGGTGGGGGCGCCCGGGCCGGCGGCTGTCCGTACCGGCGAGCTTCCGTTCCGCTCTGCGCGGAACCACGTGACGGAATCGGTCCTGGTCAGCGACGGTTGCCTCAAGCGTCTTCGCTGGTGGGCCCACCGAGGCGGCAGGTTCACCACCCTCGACGAAGCGGGCGGGGGCGGCGGATGGGTTTCCGCGCGATGCGTGAGGACTCGCGGCGGCGGAGCTAGCATGCGGATACCGGCTGCCGTACAGGTCGGTCGCACCGCTCGAAGGAGCGCACATGTTCGAGAGATTTACCGACCGGGCACGAAGGGTCGTCGTTCTGGCGCAGGAAGAGGCCAGAATGCTCAACCACAACTACATCGGGACCGAGCACATCCTGCTGGGTCTCATCCACGAGGGTGAGGGCGTCGCCGCCAAGGCGCTGGAGTCGCTCGGCATCTCCCTCGAGGCTGTCCGGTCGCAGGTCGAGGAGATCATCGGGCAGGGCCAGCAGGCGCCGAGCGGGCACATCCCGTTCACTCCGCGCGCCAAGAAGGTGCTGGAGCTGTCACTGCGGGAGGCCCTGCAGCTCGGCCACAACTACATCGGCACCGAGCACATCCTGCTCGGGCTGATCCGCGAGGGCGAGGGCGTGGCCGCCCAGGTCCTCGTGAAGCTCGGCGCGGACCTCAACCGCGTCCGCCAGCAGGTGATCCAGCTGCTGAGCGGGTACCAGGGCAAGGGCGACCCCGCGACCACGGGTGGCCCGTCCGAGGGGACCCCGTCCACCTCGCTCGTCCTGGACCAGTTCGGCCGCAACCTCACCGCCGCCGCTCGCGAGTCCAAGCTCGACCCGGTCATCGGGCGCGAGAAGGAGATCGAGCGGGTCATGCAGGTGCTCTCCCGGCGCACCAAGAACAACCCGGTGCTGATCGGTGAGCCCGGCGTCGGCAAGACGGCCGTCGTCGAGGGCTTGGCGCAGGCCATCGTCAAGGGCGAGGTGCCCGAGACGCTCAAGGACAAGCAGCTCTACACCCTCGACCTGGGCGCGCTGGTCGCCGGGTCCCGCTACCGGGGTGACTTCGAGGAGCGGCTGAAGAAGGTCCTCAAGGAGATCCGGACCCGGGGCGACATCATCCTGTTCATCGACGAGCTGCACACGCTCGTCGGCGCGGGTGCCGCCGAGGGCGCGATCGACGCCGCCTCCATCCTCAAGCCGATGCTCGCCCGCGGTGAGCTGCAGACGATCGGCGCCACGACGCTGGAGGAGTACCGCAAGTACCTGGAGAAGGACGCCGCGCTCGAGCGCCGCTTCCAGCCCATCCAGGTCGCGGAGCCGTCGGTCGCCCACACGATCGAGATCCTCAAGGGCCTGCGCGACCGGTACGAGGCGCACCACCGCGTCTCGATCACCGACGCCGCCCTGGTCGCGGCGGCCTCGCTGGCCGACCGCTACATCTCCGACCGCTTCCTGCCGGACAAGGCGATCGACCTGATCGACGAGGCCGGCTCGCGGATGCGCATCCGCCGGATGACGGCGCCGCCGGACCTGCGGGAGTTCGACGAGCGGATCGCCAACGTCCGCCGCGAGAAGGAGTCCGCGATCGACGCGCAGGACTTCGAGAAGGCGGCCTCGCTGCGCGACCGCGAGAAGACCCTGCTCGCGGAGAAGGCGAAGCGGGAGAAGGAGTGGAAGGCCGGCGACATGGACGTCGTCGCCGAGGTGGGCGACGAGGAGATCGCCGAGGTCCTGGCCATCTGGACCGGCATCCCCGTCTTCAAGCTCACCGAGGAGGAGACGGCCCGACTCCTGCGCATGGAGGACGAGCTGCACAAGCGGGTCATCGGGCAGGAGCAGGCCATCAAGGCCGTCTCCCAGGCCATCCGGCGCACCCGGGCCGGCCTGAAGGACCCGAAGCGCCCAGGCGGTTCGTTCATCTTCGCCGGCCCGTCCGGTGTCGGTAAGACCGAGCTGTCCAAGACGCTGGCCGAGTTCCTCTTCGGCGACGAGGACGCGCTGATCCAGCTCGACATGTCCGAGTACATGGAGAAGCACACCGTGTCGCGGCTGGTCGGGTCCCCGCCCGGCTACGTCGGCTACGAGGAGGGCGGCCAGCTCACCGAGCGGGTGCGGCGCAAGCCGTTCTCGGTCGTCCTGTTCGACGAGGTCGAGAAGGCCCACCCGGACGTGTTCAACACCCTCCTGCAGATCCTGGAGGACGGTCGCCTGACCGACTCCCAGGGCCGGCTGGTGGACTTCAAGAACACGGTCCTGATCATGACGTCGAACCTGGGTACCCGGGACATCTCCAAGGGTCCGGGCATCGGGTTCGCCACCGGGTCGGGCGCGATCGACTACGAGCGGATGAAGGCGAAGGTCCAGGACGAGCTCAAGCAGCACTTCCGGCCCGAGTTCCTCAACCGTATCGACGACATCATCGTCTTCCACCAGCTCTCGCAGGACGAGATCATCGAGATCGTCGACCTGATGCTGGCCCGGGTGGACGCCCAGCTCAAGAACAAGGACATGGCCCTCGAGCTCACGCCGACGGCCAAGGCCCTGCTCGCGAAGAAGGGCTACGACCCGGTGCTCGGGGCCCGGCCGCTGCGCCGGACCATCCAGCGGGAGATCGAGGACACCCTGTCCGAGAAGATCCTGTACGGCACGCTGAAGCCGGGCGAGATCGTCGTGGGCGACATCGAGGGCGAGGGCGAGGACGCGCACTTCGTCTTCCGCGGTGAGCCCAAGCCGAACTTGGTGCCGGACGCTCCGCCGATCGACCTGGCCAAGTCGGGCGAGTAGGCATGCGGTAACAGCCGACGTCGGGTGACCGGGCGGTACGGGTCCGGTCACACCTCGACGCTCCTCGATGAGGGCGGCCCCCAGGCGGGGCCGCCCTCATCGCGTCTCCGGGCCCGGCTCAGCCCCGGGCGGCGGCCTGAGCCACGGCGTCGTCGCCGTCCCCGTCATCGAGGTCGCCCCGGGCTGGTCCGTACCCGTAGCCGTCCCCGGACCGGTCCGAGAACGGTCCGTCCGGCCGGGAATGGACCAACGCCGGCGGCAGGGTGACGATCGACTGGGCATCGTCGTCCGGACCGACGTCGACGGTGATCGCGCACGGTCGGTCCCGGTCGTCGTAGGCCACCGCGACGACGACGGCGGGCGTCCCTCGGACACCCGGGGACAACTCGACCGCGACGCGCTCTCCCGGGGCTGGGGGCTGGCGCATGTCGACCTCCTGTGGTCGTGCTCTCGTCGCGGTGATCACCGCGCTCCCGGCGCAACGATAGGAAGCTCGCGCCCGGGTCGACCAGCACCGGATGATCGGGTTGTGGACAAACCCCGCCTCCGGCGACGCGAAGGGGACCGTGACCGACGGCCATCCACAGCCACCCGGACGAGAAGTACCGCCGAACGGCGCGCGGCGTCCCCACCCGGGTGACGAGACGTTTGACGCGGCAGAAACAGGAAAAAACCGATTCACTTTCCCCGCCGCGGTTTCGCGTTCCGACCGGACCGGGCGGCAACGGCTTATGGCGGCCTTATATCTGCCCGGAGGCCGGGTTAGCGGCCGCGCCAACCCGCGCAACCGCTGCAAGCACGCGCCCGGGGCCAACCCCGCAACAGTGCCGGAGAGCACGACCGGGGGTGGCCCGCGCCAACCCGGGGCGTATATCTTGAACCCGGCACCGCACTATTCTTAGGGCGCGCGGCGGGCTTTGCTCCCGTTCGCCGCATCAGGCTCGAGTCCGGGGGGCCGGAGGTGGCGCAGATGAACCTTGTGACCCATGGTACTATTGTCGCTCAATCCCTGGTAGCGCTACCGGACAAACGGCCGGGAGTCACCACGGATACGACGTTGATTCACATCGCGGGGATCACGGCATACATCGCCTACTTCTCGATGGCCGGCACGGCGATCTGGGGAGTGATCCTCGTCAGCCGGGTCCTCGACCCCTACGTGCGCCGGCAGACCGTGTACGGCGGCCACATGCTCCTGGCCATCACGACGGTCATCACCTCCACGATCCACGCCTGTCTCCACATCTTCCGCCATGACGTGTACTTCAACCTGGAGAAGGTCTGGATCCCCTGGATAGGCGGCGCCGACACGGTCGTGAGCATCGGGATCGTGGGCCTGGAGATGGTCCTCGTCGTCGCGTTCTCGATCTGGTTCCAGCGCCGGATCTCCTACCGCCGCTGGCACCACCTGCACTGGTGGGCCTACCCCGGCTTCGCGCTGATCGCGCTGCACTCGGCTCTCGCCAGCAAGGAGCAGCACTTCGGGTTCATCTGGGCCACCTTCGCGATCACGATCCTGGCCTTCATCGCCCTGGCGGTGAACCGGATGCTTTCGCCGGCGGTCATGGCGGACAACTCCGAGTCCTGGTTCGACGTGGTCGAGGACCAGCGCGACCGCAACCTGCTCCGTTGAGCGGCCGCCGCCACCCGGCCCGGCGCCACTCAGCCACCCGCCGGACCGACCTCAGCCCGCCCAGTTCAGCCCGGGGCAGCGCCCCGCCGTTCCACCTGGAGTTGCTGTGACATCTCGTTCCCTCGTCGTGTTCATGCTCACCGTCGTGATCTTCGCCGCCTGCCTTCTGATCAACTGGGAGGGGCGGAAGATCGCTCCGGCGCCGGCCGCCGGCAAGGTCAAGCACACGGTTCCGGCGGCGGCCGTCGTCCGCAAGTAGGCGCTCGCGCGCCGGCGTACCGCGGCCGCCCGGCACCGACCGCCGAGCGTCCCGGAGGTTAAGACCAGGTGTGTTCCGGCCCGGCGGCGCGGTGGCCCGGTCCGGGCCACCGCGCCGGGCCCGACGCGCCGCGCCGCGGGCCGCCGGCTGGTCGAGGCGCGGCGGATCATTCCGCCGGCGCGGCGGATTCCGCCCGAGGGGCGGCGCGGGCCGCCCGGGCCCCGGCACCGCGCCCCCACCCCGCCCCGGGCGGCGACCGCGTCCGCTAACCGGAGGTAAAACGGGCCCGGCCAAAGCCCGCGACCATTCCTAAGATGCCTTAACATGCCTTAACAATGCGTTAGTGGCAGCACGGCCCAGCGTACCCCCGCTATTCCATCCCAACCGGATTGGTACTAGTCTGTGCCGCGAGCCGCCGGCGGAACCGTCGAACTGGGGGGCGACCGGCGCATCGGTGCCATCGGCGGCTCAGGCGGGAGAAAGCAGAGCCCGCACCTGGTGGGGGCCCGGAGAGCGACAAAAGAACAGCACCTGTCCACCGTCGCGCGGGGCACTGTCGCCCGGTCATGCCAACGGCCGGGAAAATCCGAGAGGCCCACTGGTTCGACGTTGTTGAGGAGTGTCACGATGCCGCAGTCATTCGCGCAGTCGCCCACCGACCGACCAGCGCGGTCGAACGCACCCGCGGTGCGAGAACTCGACGGACTCGAAAAAAGAGACCCCCGGACCGGACGGGCGGTCAGCAGCGCGGTGACGGCGACCATCAGCGTCGACAACAACCGGTGCCACCTGTACGCCATCTGCCAGGACGAGGCACCGCACGTCTTCGACGTCGCCTCCGACGGCCGGTTGCACTACCGGGGCCGTATCGGCGCCGAACACCTTCCCGAAGCCCTGCAGGCGGTGCGTTTCTGCCCGATGCAGGCCGTACGTCTGGACATCAACTGAATGCGAGGAAAACCTTCTTCGGGCCGGTCCCGCCCGCGCGGCCGGACCTCGTCCTCCACCGGCGGCGCCTTGGCCCGGGCCCCGATGAACGTGGTCGTGGTGGGAGCGGGCATCGCCGGCCTGCGCGCCGCCGAGCGCCTGCGTGAGCTGGGCTACTCCGACCGGATCACGATGGTCGGCGCCGAGCCGCACAAACCCTACAGCCGGCCCCCGCTGTCGAAGCAGATGATCTCGGGCGCACTGCGCCAGGACGATCTGCGCCTGCCGGTCTTCGCCGACCTCGAGCTGAACTGGCGCCTGGGCCGCCCGGCGCTCAGCCTCGACACCGACAACCGCAAGGTCCGGCTGAACCACGGCGAGGAGCTGGCCTACGACGGCCTGGTCATCGCCACCGGCGTCGAGGCCCGCCACCCGGCCGGGGCGCCGATGGACTCCGACCGGGTCTGGGCCATCCGCAACCTGTCCGACGCCCGGGCGGTGCGCGGCCAGCTCCTCAAGCGGCCGCGCCGAGTGATCATCGTCGGCGGCGGCTTCATCGGCACCGAGGTCGCGGCGACCTGCCGCTACCTCGGCCTGGAAGCGACCCTGGTCAACCCGGGCAAGCAGCTGCTGACCAACGCGCTGGGCGACCAGATCGGCGAGTACGTCACCGACCTGCACCGCGACCACGGCGTCGACCTGCGCCTCGGCTGCCGGGTCAGCCGCTGGCGGGTCGCGCCACCGGGACGGACGGCCCGCACGGGCGCCCCGGCCATCCAGGCCCAGCTGGACGACGGCGCCGTCGTCAGCGGTGACCTGGCCATCATGGCGACGGGTTCGGTCCCGTCCGTCGAGTGGCTGCGCGGCAGCAAGCTCGACTACAGCAACGGCGTGCTCACCTCCCCCACCTGCCACGCCATCCTGGGCGACAAGATCACCCCGGAGATCGTCGTGGCCGGGGACGTCGCCCGCTGGGCCAACCTCCGCTTCGACGCCGAGCCGCGCCGCATCGAGCACTGGATCCTCGCCGCCGAGCAGGGCCAGGCGGCCGCGCAGGCGCTGATGGACGGACCGGCCAAGGCCGAACCGTTCACCCCGATACCCCGGGTGTGGACCGAGCAGTACGGCGTCCGCGTCCAGATCACCGGACGCCCGATGCTCGGCGACCGGTGCGTGCTCGCCGAGGGCACGCCCAAGTCCGGCGCGTTCGTCGCGCTGTTCACCCGGGAGGACGTCGTCGTCGGCGCGATCGGCATCAACTCCGGCCGGCAGCTGATCGAGTACGGCGCAATGATCGGATCGAAGACCGGCCGGACGATGTCCGCCGCCGGCTCGCCGCGCGCCGCCCTGCCGGCCGGCTCGTCGCGGTCGTCGGGCTCATCCCGCTCGGCGGGCTCGGCCGGCTCCACGGTGCTGACCGCCGCGTCGGGCTCGGCCAGCGGCACCGAGGCGGCCGAGTCGACCCGGGTCAAGACCGCGGAGCCGGTCCTGACCGCCGCGAACGCTCACCTGCCGACGGTCCCGATCGTCCCGCTCGACCCGAGCCAGTTCACCGTGACCGACCATCCGGTCTCCGGCCCGCTGCCGGTGTTCGAGGCGCCGTCCCCGATCGCCGCGGCGGTCGGTCCGAGCACACCGGCGGTGGTGGCCAGCACAGGGGCCATGGCCACGACGGGAGCCATGGCCACCACAGGAGCGATGGCTACCACAGAAGCGATGGCCGCGACCGGGCCGACGCCGGCGGCGACCGCCACGACCAGCGGTATGACCGAGATGACCGGCGGCTATCCCGTCCCGGGACAACCGGTCCAGAGCCAGCCGATGCAGGCCCAGCAGATGCAGGCCCAGGGAGCGCCGACTCCGGCACCACAGGCCCAGTTGACCGGGCCGCCGGCCCAGGGACCGGCGACCGGCGCCTACCCGATCCCGGGCTACCCCGCCGACCCCTACTCGACCGGCGCCTACCCGGCCAATCCCTACGCCACCAGCGCCTACCCCGTTGCGGGCTACCCGCCCACCGGCAGGCCGATGCCGGGCCAGCCGATGCCGGGCCAGCCGATGCCGGGCCAGCCGATGCCGGGCCAGCCGATGCCGGGCCAGCCCATGCCGGGCCAGCCGCCCCAGGCGCCAGCCACCGGGGCCTACCCGATCCCGGGCTACCCCGCCGACCCCTACTCCACCGGGGCCTACCCGATCCCGGGCTACCCCGCCGACCCCTACTCCACCGGGGCCTACTCCACCGGGGCCTATGCCGTGCCGAGCTACCCGCCGGCCGGGTACCCACAACCCTGGTATCCCGGCGGCTATCCCGGCTCCCCGCGGGTGCCCGTGCAGCACGCTCCCACGCAGCCCGTGCCCGCACCGTCACCGATCCCGGACCAGCCCCTGCCCGGGCCGACGGCCGGCGGCTACCCCACCGGCTACCCGTCGCCGCCGAGCTACGAGACGGCCGGCTACCGGACCGTCGGCTACGAAACGACCGGGTACGGGACGATCGGCTACGCGACGACGGGCTCCTACCCGACGCCCGCGGCTGGCTACCCGCCGTCGCCCGCCCAGCCCTACGGCCCGGCCGCCTACCCGGACGGATCGTCCCGTCCTCCGGCGTCGCCGGCCCCGGCCCGGGCGGCGACGGAGTCCGCCGCCGCCCGGCTGCCGCTGTCGTTCGAGCTCGCCCCGGTCTACCAGCCGCCGGCCGGACTCGCCGCGCTCGCCATGCCGCTGGGTCTCCCCGTCACGACGTTCGGGTCGGCCTCGGACGGATGGGGCGCCGCGGGGCCGCCGTCCCAGCCGTGGCCGCCCAGCCAGGCCCAGCCGGCCAGCCAGATCCAGCCGGCCCAGGCCCCGCCAACGCCACCCACGCCCACGCCCGCGCCACCCCCGTCGACCCAGAACGGGACGCCGCTGTACCAGCCGGTGGACCCGCTGGCCGCCCGGGATCCCCTGGCCGCGCGCAACCCGCTCACCCAGCCGACCTACGAGGTCTGAGGTCAGGCCGCCGCCCCGGTCACCGGGGTTTCCTGGGCCCCGTCCGGCCCGGCCCGTGCCGGGCCGGACGGCTCAGGTGCGGGGCGGGTCCCGGAACCGGGAGTCGCTGGGCCCGGGCCGGCGCCGCCGGCGTGGTCACGGCGGACTGAGCGGTCCGCGTGGTCTGGGTGGTTTGGGTGGACCGGGTGGTCTGGGTGGACCGGGTGGTCTGGGTGACCGTCGCGGGGATCTCGACGGCGTTGCCGAACGCACGCTCACCGTCGCAGAAAGTACTGATCACCGTAATCCAGCCCCGGTCTCGGAACACCACCTGCCCGGCCGTGGTGTGCGCCGCGTCCAGCCGGAAGTCCGACGCCGGCACCGCGTAGATCAGGCGCGGGCCGCCCGCGTCGCACTCGACGGCCGCGACACCGCCCGAGCCGGCCACGGTGATCGGGCTGGGCGACTTCGGCGGCGGCGGCCGGACGGGGACGACCGTCGCCGAGCTCGGCCCGCCCGCGGGCGAGGGGCTGGGCGCCGGCCGGGCCGTCGGGGCGGGCCGCGCCGCCATGGGCGAGCTCGGCGACGTGACCAGCACGGACAGGCCGGCCGATGACGGCTGGGCCACCCCGGCCGAGGCCGAGGGCGTCGGTGACGGCCCGCCGAGGCGGGGTGAGGGCACGACGGCGGTCCGCGCGACGGACGCCGCCGCCAGCGCCGCGGCGGTGGCCGCCAGCGTCGCCGCGAGCCAGGTGGCCGCGCCGAGCAGGCTGGTTCGCACGCCGGCCATCTTCGTGCACCGCCCCCGGGCACGGCGTTAAGAGATGGATAAACTACTTAACGTAACAAACAAGGCTCACTTAGTGGGCTATCGCCCCTTAGGTCTGATTTAGACATCCCTGGGGTTTTCAGCGATATGCCGGAACCCTATGGTGATTACCATGGCGAACATCGTCATCGCGGAGGATGAAGAACGGGTCCGCACCTCGTTGGTCCGGGCGCTGACGGCGCAGCGGCACTCCGTCACGGCGGTGTCGTCCGGCCTGGCCGCGATCGAGGCGGCCCTGCTGCGGGACACCGACGTCCTCGTCCTCGACCTCGGCCTGCCCGACCTGGACGGGACGCAGGCCCTGCGCATGATCCGGGCCGTGAGCCAGGTCCCCGTCATCGTGGCCACCGCCCGCGACGACGACAGCGAGGTCGTGCGCGTCCTCGACTCGGGCGCCGACGACTACGTCATCAAGCCCTTCTCGTCCTCCCATCTCGAGGCCCGCATCCGTGCCGTCCTGCGCCGGGCCGGCGGCGAGGCCGGCCGCGAGGTGCCCGAGCTGCGCGTCGGCGAACTCACCATCGACCGCGGCCGGCGCCGGGCCACCCTGGAGGGCCGCCCGCTGGAGCTCTCCCGCATCGAGTTCGACCTGCTGGCCTACTTGGCCGCGCGGGAGGGCGCCGTGGTCGGCAAGCGGCAGCTGCTGGCCGAGGTGTGGGGACAGCCCTACGGCGGCGCGGACAAGACCGTCGACGTCCACCTGTCCTGGCTGCGGCGCAAGCTCGGCGAGACCGCCGCCGCGCCGCGCTACGTCCACACCGTGCGCGGCGTGGGCGTGCGGCTGGCGCCACCCGGTGAATGAGACTCAGCCGGGCTTCCCGGTGAAGCCGGCGAGGCCTGTGACGCCGCCGCCATGAGACGCCGCCTGCTCCTGTTCACGGTGGCGACCACGTCCGCCGTGATCATCGCGTTCCTGGTGCCGCTGCTGGCGATGGTCCGGGAGACCTCACACCTGCGGGCGGACGAGGCGGCCGGCAACGTCGGCACGGCGCTGGCCCCGATCGTGGCCAGCGAACCCAACCTGAAGACGCTCGCCCTGAGCCTCCAGCGGATCAACGCCGACAGCGACTGCCGGACGACCGTGTTCATGCCCGACGGCGGTGTGCTCGGCGCGGCCGCCGCCCTCGACGCCCCGGTGCGCCTGGCCCAGACCAGCAACCGCACCTACGCCATCTCGGTCGCCGGCGGGCGGGCGGTGCTGGTCCCGGTGCTGATCCCCGGGCGCGGGACGGCGGTGATCCGCACCTTCGTCCCCGACCGCAACCTCAACCGGGGCATGACCGAGGCCATGGTCGCGCTGGGCGCGCTGAGCCTCGCGCTGCTGGCTCTCGCCCTGGGCCTGTCGGCCGTGTTGGCGCGGGCGCTGAGCCGGCCGCTCGAGGAGACCGCCCGCACCGCGGTCAGCATCCTGGCCGGGCGGCTGGACGCGCGGGCGAGCCTCACCGGGCCGCCCGAGGTCGCGCGCATCGCCGGCTCGCTCAACCTGATCGCCGACCGCATCTCGGTGATGCTGCAGGCCGAGCGGGAGGCGGTGGCCGACCTCTCGCACCGGCTGCGCACGCCGCTGACCGCGCTGCGGCTCAACGCCGAGAACCTGCGCGACCCGGCCGAGGCCGAGCGGCTGACCGCCGACGCCGACGCGCTGGAGCGGATGGTCACCCACCTGATCAAGCAGGCCCGCCGGCCCAGCGCCCGCCCGGCCGACATCTCCTGCGACCTGGGCGCCGTCGTGCAGGAGCGGACCGCGTTCTGGTCGGTGCTCGCCGAGGACCAGCTACGCACGATCAGCGTCTGGACCCCGCTGCGGGAGGTCAAGGTGTCCGTGCCGGCCGAGGACCTAGCCGCCGCCGTGGACGCGCTCATCGGCAACGTCTTCGCCCACACCGAGCCCGGGGTGTCGATGACGGTCACGGTCGAGGACGGCGCCAGCGGGCCGACGCTGCTCGTCGAGGACGGTGGGCCCGGCATCGCCGACCCGCGCGTGCTGGAGCGGGGCGCGTCCAGCGCCACCTCGTCCGGCCTCGGGCTCGACGTCGTGCGCACCACCGCCCGCCAGGCAGGCGGCGAGATGGTCCTGTCCAACCTGGAGCCGACCGGGCTGCGGGTGCTGGTCCGCTTCGGGCCGCCCCGGGCCGAGCTCAACCCGCACCGGCCGTCCCGGCTGCGCCGCCGCCCGCTGCGCCACCGGGCCGGGCGGGCGCCGGGCAAGGGCGCCGCGCGCTCCTGAGCCGCGCCGCGCCTCAGGAGCGCGGTCTCTCAGGCCTCTGGGTTCGCTCCGTCGCTCGCGCGCTCCCGCTCAGGCCTCTGGGTTCGCTCCGTCCCGCTCACAGCCGGCCGGTGGCCGTCGAGGTGGCCCGGGACGCGCGCAGTGTGCGCGGGCCCAGCAGCTTGGCCATCAGGTGCTCGCCGGCCGTCACCGGCGGGTAGCGGGGCGGGTTGGCGGCATCGGCGCAGGTGGGCAGGCACTCGACGACGGCGTCGTGGTTGACCTCCTGGAAGAAGGCGACCGAGCGGCGGCGAGCCGGCCCGGGCCCGGGCGGCGGCGGGACGACCCGGTGCAGCGTCGAGCGCCAGCGGTCGTTGGTCCACTGGGCCAGCAGGTCGCCCACGTTGACCACGAACGTCCCCGCCGCCGGGCGCACGCCGAGCCAGGCCCCGTCCGGGCCGAGGATCTCCAGGCCGTCGACGTCGTCGGCCAGCAGGATCGTGCACGCGCCGTAGTCGGTGTGGGCGCCCATGCGAAGCTGGCCCGGCGCCGGGCCGGGCGAGCCGGGCTGGCGCTGGTAGTAGTTGGTCCGCATCACGTTCGGCGCCCGCCCGGTCCGGCTGACGAAGAAGTCGGGCCGCAGGCCCAGGGCCCGGGCGAACAGCGACATGACGGTCGCCCCCAGCCGGGTCATCGCGGCGTAGTAGGCCAGGAAGGCCGCGCGCAGCTCCGGCGGCTCGGGCGGCCAGATGTTCGGCGCGAAAAGCCGGCCGGCCTCGGCCTCGTAGTAGGGGTCGCCGGCCGGCCAGCGCTCCACCCCGATGTTGAACGCCTCGAACAGGTCGGGCGCAGCCGGCGCGTCGCCCAGGCTGTAGGCCAGCGCCTCGCTGCCCAGCGGGGCGTAGCCGCGGTTGACGGCGGCCGACGGTGGCCGCAGCGCCAGCTTCGCCGCCACCGGCAGCTCGAAGAACGTGCTGGCCGCGGCCAGCATCCCGTCGATCAGCCCGGCCGGGACGCCATGACCGCTGATCCGGACGAAGCCGACCGTCCGGCACACCTCGTCCAAGCGCTCGACGACCGCGCGCCGGGCGTCCCGGGCCGCCGGGCCGGCGTCCAGGCGCCGGGCCGGGTCGGTCCACGGGGACAGGTCGACCGTCGCCACCCCGCCGTCGTCGGGGACCTCCGTCATGATCGCAACCTCCCGCCCGGCCCGGCTGGTCGCGGGCCCGGCCCTTCTGGGCCCCGGCCACGGTAGGGCGCGATGGTTTCGCGTGGATGTCACGCTGAGCGCCCAGCGCGGTGACCACGTCCAGCCACCGTGGGGACGACGCGTCGAACTGCGCCATCCACAGGACAGGGCGCGCCGCCAACCTCGATGATGTCCCCACCTTGTCGGCATCGCGACACTCCTGATGCCTCGCTACATCGATGCCATTCAGTACGTAGGCACGGGCGATGCGGACGCGGACTGGCACCGTGTCGGATAGCGTGATCGTGTCTAGCCCGGGCGGGGACGGAGGCCATGGAGAGTTCGGTTCTGCCCATCACGCTGTGTGTCGTGTTTGGCGCTGTGGTCGCGTTCTTCGTCCTGACCGGCAACGCGCGGACGGGAGGCTCACGGCTCGACGCCGACGAGCGGGCCGCGCGGCGCTCCGCGCGCGGGCGCCGCCAGCGCCGGACGCCCTACGTCGGGCCGGCCCGGGCCCGGGAACGGGTCAGCGGCTGGTGGTCCGACGCCCGGGACCGACGCGCCCCGAACGACCGGACGCCGGCCGGGGCCGGTACCGGAGCGGGCGCCAGGGCCGGCGCCGCCGCGACCGGCCCCCGACCGGCCCAGCGGGCCGAGGCCACCGGCCCCCGCCGCGGCCATCGCCGCCGGACGACCTGGTGGGAGGATGCGACCGCGTTCCTGCGCGGCCGCACGGCCCGCGCCGGGGCGGATCGGGACCGCGCCGCCCACGACGCCGCCTACGACGACGGGGACGACTGGGACGCGCTGCCCGACCAACCGAGCCTCACCGTCGCCGGTGACGATGACCTGTCCGAGACATCCTCGTGGCCGGAAAGCACCGGTTCGGTACCGTCCTCCCCAGCGCCGGCCGCGACCAGCCCCGTGCCGGGGGCCGGCGGAGAGCCCGGCGAGCCGGTGAGCGCCCATGTCGCCCCGGCCAACAAGACTGACGCGGAGGCCGCGATGGCGGACAGGGGTGGCCTGGGTGGCCAGGGCGGCCCGGGGGTGCCCGGGTCCGTGGGCGAGAGCGACGACCCGGAGGCCACGGCCTGGCGGCCGGGCGGCCCGGCGACCTCTCCCCCGCCGTCCGGCTCGTACCCGGGGCCATTCACCCCGACCGCGAAGGGCGCGGCCGAGCCGCCGCCCCGCGCGGCCCCGACACCCGCGCCGCCCCCGCCGGTCGACGAGTTCGACGAGGACGCGCCGACCGACCGGCTGACGACACCGCCGGAGGACCTGGCGGACGACATCGTCGCGGTCGAGCCGAGCGTCCCCACCTCGGCGCCCCTGCGGCTGGCGGCGGCCGGGCGGACCAAGCGCGGCAAGCGCGGCGGCCCCAACGAGGACGCCTTCGTCGTGGTCGACGGCCTGCTGGCCGTGGCCGACGGCGTCGGCGGCGAGGCCGCCGGCCAGATCGCCTCGACCCTGGCCGTGACGACCGTCGCCGGGTTCCGGCCCCAGTACGCGACCGACCCGCGCGACGGACTGCGCCGCGCCGTCGACCGGGCCAACAAGATCGTCCTGTCCCGGCCGGACGACCAGCCGGAATGGCGGGGCATGGCCTGCACCCTGGACGTCGTCGTCCTCGGCCGCCACCAGGCGACCGGCGAGACGCTGTTCGTCGCGCACGTCGGCGACAGCTCGGTCTGGCTCCAGCCGCGCAAGCAGCACCCGCGGCTGCTGACCACCCCGCACGCGATCAAGAACGGGCCGCTGCTCAACGCCATCGGCCTCGGCCCCGACGTCCAGGCCGACCTGCTGGCCGAGAGGGTCGCCGTCGGCGACCGGGTCATCCTGGCCAGCGACGGCATCACGAAGGTGATGACCCCGCAGGCCCTCGACGGCCTGCTGATGGAGCTGAGCTCGGAAAGCCCGGAGCGCGCGGCCGACCGGCTGGTCGAGGCGGCTCTCGTGGCCGGGGCCCGGGACGACACGACCATCGTCGTCGGGGACGTCGTCAAGGCCGACTGACCGTCCGGGGCCGGGCCGCGGCCCGGCCCCGCCTCGGGCTCAGTGGGCCCGGGTCGCGGCCGGGCAGCCCAGCGAGCTGGCCCGGGTCAGCCCGCCGACCGAGAGCCGGGCGGACAGGCTGACCGGCCCGGCGGCGTCGGTGAGGATGCCGGTCCAGCCGTCGGCGGCCTGGAAGACGCAGGCGTCCCCGTCGCCGTCGACCGCCCAGTACGGCGTGAAGTGCACCAGCACGGTGGCCAGCCCGGGGGCGGAGAAGTCCACCTGGAGCGAGGACACCCCGAGCCGGGTGAGCGTCGCCGGCCCGGTGACCAGCCCGGTCGAGTCGGTGACCAGCCACACCCGCCAGTGCGGATCCGACCAGACCTCCCGCAGGTAGGGCAGGCCGGCCCGCAGCAGCGCGCCCTCGGCGGCGGCGGAGGAGTCGAGGCTGACGTCGGGCAGCGCGACATAGCGGATACCCCGGCGCAGCAGCCAGTCATGGTAGGTCTGGGGGGTCAGCGTCCCGTCGTAGAACAGGCCGTTGTACTCCATGTCGAGCTGCCGCTCCCAGCCGCGGGCCAGCGGCACGGACGGCGCGACGAAGCTCGCCTCCCAGTGGGAGCGGGTCAGCGGGATCTCGACCCGGCCGGGCGCGACCGGCCCGTGGTCCAGGTAGCTGATCAGCCCCGTGTAGTAGCCCTTCGAGCCGGACGGGTCACCGTAGGTTGCCAGCGCGCCCTGGACCGGGCCGATCGACCAGCCGATCAGCGGGACCGCCGCCACCAGCAGCACCCGGGGCCGGTGCCGCAGCAGCAGCGCGGCCGCCGGCCCGGCCAGCAGCGTCGCCGGCCGGGCGATGTTCCCGCCGATCTGGGTCGGGACGAGGAAGAAGAAGGTCGCCGCCGCCGCCCACAGCATCAGCCCGACCCGCATCGCCCGCTCCGAGCGAGGCGTCACCATCAGCCCGGCCAGGATGAGGGCCATCAGCGGCAGGTAGGACATCAGCGGGAACGGCTGGACGCCGCTTTCGGGGAAGGCCAGCGCCACCAGCACCCCGCTGGCCGCGCCGACCAGCGGCAGCACCCGGCGCCGGTCCATCTGGCTGGCCAGCGCCAGCCCCACCAGCAGGACGAACCCGCCGGCCAGCGGCGAGGCCAGCGAGGACAGGACCGCTCCCGCCCAGGACGTCTTGGTCCGCCGCTCCCGGACGCCGAGCAGGGCCAGCGCGCCGAAGGCCATCCCCAGCGCGAACGGCATCCGCCCGACGATCAGGTTGGCCACGGTGACCACGCTGAACCAGACCAGGACCAGGTCGTGGCCCGCCCTCCGGCCGGGCCCGCGCAGCATCCGGGTTACGATCACCGTCGAGGCGACGCAGGCCAGCACCCCGATGACCTGGACCCCGAGCAGCGCGCCCAGCGGCGGGAACAGCACGCTGTAACCGGGCACGGTATGACCGCCGTACCACTGGTCGTCGTAGAGCAGCGCTCCGCCATGCTTGAACAGCCAGACCCGGTACTCCTGGGCTGGCGTGTCCGGCCCGGTCAGGCCGAGCAGGACGGACACCGCGCACAGGACGGCGGTGATCACCCAGGGGTGGCGGCGCAGCCAGGCGCCCACCGAGTGCGGGAAGGCGGCGGGAGGCGCGGATGCTTCGGACACCATCCGACCCCTCCTCCCGCGCGTTCGGCTTCCGCTCCCCCTCAGGTCTACCCGTCGGCGTGCCACTGGCGGGGGCCCTCGCCGCGATTGTCACGGTGGTGGCGGAGGGACGACTGGGACCGCGCACCCCGGACACGGCCAATCCGACATCCTGGCTGACCATTCTGGCATCGCGGGTCCCGGGCGCGTCCGCGCGGGCCGGCTGGGCCGCGCTGGAGGCTGTCGCCGCGCTCGCGCTCTGCGCCTGCTGGCTGCTCCTCGTGGCGCGGGCCCGGGCCGGGGCCGTCAGCGCCCGCCGGACCGGCCTGGTCGCGTGCGCCTGGAGCCTGCCGTACCTCGTCGGGCCGCCGCTGTTCAGCCGGGACGTGTACGCCTATGTCGCCCAGGGGCGGCTGGCCGGCGCCGGCCTGGACCCGTCCACGCACGGGGTGAGCGCCCTACGCGGGCCGGGCACGCGGACCCTGCTCGCCAGCATCGACCCCCGCTGGCGGGAGACCCGGGCCCCCTACGGCGGGACGGCCGTCGCCCTGGAGAAGACGGTCGCGCACCTGCCCGGGATCGTCGCGCCGGTCCTCGCGCTACGGGTGATCGCCGCGCTGGCGGTGACCGTCACGGTCCTGGCCGCGCTGGAGCTCGCCCGCCGGCTGGACCCGACAGGGCGGGAGCCGGCGCCGGCCGCGGTGGTCGCGCTGCTCGCGGCCAACCCGGTCACCATGATCTTCGCGGTCGGCGGGGCGCACCTGGACGCGATCGCCGCCGCGCTGCTCCTCGTCGCGGTACTGCTCGGGGCCACGGCGCCCGGGGCCGCCGACGCGCCGGCCCGGGGCCGGCGCGCGGGTGCCGTCTGCCTGGCCACCCTGGCCGCCACGATTAAGATCACAACGGTCCTGGGGCTGCTCTGGCTGATCGTCGCGGCCGCCTGGGCTACCGTGCCGCCCTCCGCGACCGGGGGCTCCGCCCATTCTCCCGGTCGCTTCGGGCGGGAGGCCCGCCCGGACCGGCGGCGGCGCTGGCGGGGGCTCGCGGCCGACCTGGCCGTGGCCGCGCTGAGCGCGCTGGCCTCGATGGCGGCGGCCGGCTTCCCACCGACCTGGCTGCACGCCCTGGCCACCTCGACCGCGTCCGGCACCGGTATCGCGCCCGCCTCCGTCCTGGCCACGGCGATCGGCATCGGCGGTCTGATTGTGGGCGCGCACGGCGTGGCCGACGCCGTCACGCCGGCCTGCCGCGTGCTGGCCCTGGCCGCCGGCGCGGCGGCGGTCGTCACGCTGCTCGCCCGCTACCGGCGGGGACGGTGCGACGGCGCGGCCGTGCTCGGCTACGGCTCCTTCGCGATCGCGCTGGGCGGGCCGGTGCTCTACCCGTGGTACCTGGCCGCCGGTCTGCCGTTCCTGGCGGTCAGCTCCAGCCGGCGCGCGCTCCGCCTGGTCGCCGTCACCTCGGTGGTGCTGGTCCTGACCTCGCTGTCGTCGCTGACCCCGACGTGGCGGTGGCTGGGCCGTCATCCCCTGCTCGACGCCGCCGCGGGCGCCGCCCTGGTCGCGGCGGCCGCCCTCCTGGCTCTCCTGGCCCTCCGGGCCGACCGGCCGGAGCCGCCCGAACGGCCAGAACGGCCAGAACCGCCAGCGCCAGCAGAACCAGGTCCCGCGCCACAAGCAGCAGGGTCGCGGTGACCCGCCCGTCGATCAGGTCCTGGTAGCGGACGGGGTAGATCACCAGCGAAAGCAGACAGGCCCCCAGCAGCAGCCGCGTCACGGCCGCGTCCCGCCGGCCCACACCGGGCCGGCCCCCGGGCCCAGCGGGCTCGAGCAGCGCCGGGCGGACGGCGGCCACCGCCAGCGCCCACACCAGGTACTGCGGGCTGAGCACCCGGCTGGTCAGCATGACGACCAGCAGCAACGCCAGCGCCCGATCGGCCAACCCCGCGAGCTCACCGGCCCCGCCCCCGCGCCGCGGCCACCAGCACCACAGCGCGACCGCGACGATCACCACGGCCTCGGCGACCGAGCAGGCGGACGCGACCGTCCGGGCCGCCGCCGAGGAGAACTGCTCCGAGCCCTGGCCGTAGGCCGCCCCCGGACCGGCCCCGACGACGTGAGCCACCACGAACGGCAGGGCAGCCACCGCCTCCAGCTGGAGCCCACGGGCCCGCTGGGCCCCGGTGAACGTGGCGGCGCCGCCCAGGGCGCCCATCGCGGCCAGCGCGGCCACCAGCACGGCGCCGGCGGCCAGCAGCCCGCCGGCGAGCCGGGCCAGTTCGCGACGGCCGGGCGGGCGCGCGACGACGAGCAGCAGTACCGGCCAGACCTTGACCGCCGTCCCCAGCCCGGCCGCGAAGCCGAACCACCCCCAGCGCGCCCGTCCGGCCGGCTCCCGGCCTGGGACGGGCTGGAGCGCCAGCAGCGCCGCCACCGCCAGCGCGGCCGGCGCGACGTCGAACCGGGCCAGCGCCACCGGCCCGAGCGCGATGATCCCCACGGTCCAGAACCGGGCCGCCCGCCCCGAGCGCCGGGCCAGCGCGGCCGTCACCGCCAGGTCCACGGCCAGGATCTCGATGAAGAAGCCGATCTCGTAGCCGATCTCGGCGCCACCGACCGCCCGGGCCAGCACACCCGGCCCGGCCAGCACGAACGCGGCACCCGGCGGGTACTGCCAGCGCACGTCGGCGTTCGGCAGACCGTGCCCGTGGACCATCCCGGCCGCCCACTGGGCGTAGAGGCGGACGTCGCCCAGCACGCTGTGCTGCGCCCCGATCTCCCGCCCGACGATGGCCAGGACGACGAGCACAACCCGGCTGACCGCCCAGGTCGTCCACAGCCGCCGGGGGCTCCACGGCCCAAGCCAGGGCTCAAGCCACGACTCAAGCCACGACCGGGCCCACGAGCCGACCCGCGGCCGGAGCCCGCCGGCCCGCCCGGCCCGCCCACCCCGGCCGTCCCGCGCCGCCCGATCGTCCACGTGAGCATCGTCCACACGGCCTCCCGTCCCCCGCGCCCGCACCCCGCCGGAACACCCCACCAGGAGTACGCTACGTAATAGATCACTCACTCAACGTCTAGGTACCGCGAGCCCCGCGGCCGCTCGGTCCAGCGCGGGCGCGGTGCACCACTCTGGGCACTGCGCACCACTCTGGACACAGGAGGTGTCTGGATTGCTTGGGTCCCCATCCGCGTGGGACACGGCGCGCCGCCAGCTCGACGAGGCCGCCCGCCACCTCGACCTGGACAGCGGACTGCACGACCTGCTCCGCACCCCGCGACGCTCCGTGACCGTCAGTGTCCCGTTGCGGCGCGACGACGGGCACCTGCTCGTCCTGCCGGGCTACCGGGTCCAGCACAACCTGGCCCGCGGCCCGGCCAAGGGCGGCATCCGCTACCACCCGGCCTGCGACCTGGACGAGATGAAGGCGCTGGCCATGTGGATGACCTGGAAGTGCGCGCTGATGCGCATCCCCTACGGCGGCGCCAAGGGCGGCATCGCCGTGGACCCGAGCCTGCTCTCGGCCGGCGAGCGGGAGCGGATGACCCGGCGCTACGCCGCCGAGCTCGTCCCGCTGATCGGCCCCGAGAAGGACATCCCGGCCCCGGACGTCGGCACGGACGAGCAGACGATGGCCTGGATCATGGACACCTACTCGGCGCACAGCGGTTACACGGCCACCGGCGTGGTCACCGGCAAGCCGCTGGCCGTCGGCGGCTCGGTCGGACGGGCCGGGGCGACCAGTCGCGGGGTGCAGATCGCCACGTTCGCCGCGCTGGCCGAGGCCGGCATCCCGCTGGCCGGCGCGAGCGTCGCCGTCCAGGGCTTCGGCAAGGTCGGCGCGCTGGCCGCGCGCCACCTGCACGACGCCGGCTGCCGGGTGGTCGCCGTCTCCGACGTCAAGGGCGGCGCCTACACCCCGCGCGGGCTCGACCCGACCTCGGTCGCCCGCTACCTGGAGCGCGGGGCCGACACCGTCGTCGGCTACCCGGGCACCGACACGATCACGAACGAGGAGCTGCTCGCGCTCGAGGTGGACGTGCTGATCCCAGCCGCGCTGGAGGAGGTGATCACCAGCGCGAACGCCGCCGCCGTCCGGGCCCGGATCATCGTCGAGGGAGCGAACGGGCCGGTCGACGCCGACGCCGACCCGATCCTGGCCGAGAACGGTGTGACGGTCGTCCCGGACATCCTGGCCAACGGCGGCGGGGTGGCCGTCTCCTACTTCGAGTGGGTCCAGGACATGCAGGCCTACTTCTGGACCGAGGACGAGGTGGACGAGCGGCTGCGCGTGCTGATGACCCGGGCCTACGGCGAGGTCTCCGCGCTGGCGGCCCGGCGCTCGGTGAGCCTGCGCGCCGCGGCGCACATCATCGGCGTCGGCCGGGTCGCGGAGGCCCATCTGACCCGCGGCCTCTACCCCTGACGGACCGGGTACCCCTGACGGACCGGGCGCGGGCCGGGCCGAGCTCGGCCGGGCCGGGCTCGGCCGGGCCGGCCTGGGCCAGCCGGGCGGCCAGCGCGAGCACGGCCGCGCCGTCGTCCAGCTCGGACAGCCGGTTGCGCCGGCGGTGGCCGCAGTCGCGGCAGCGGTGCTCCAGCGCCGTGCGCCCGCCGGTGGTGTCGATGCCGACCGGCTCCATCAAGCCGCGGCAGGCGGCCGCCCGGTCACCCGGGTGGACGTCGACGTGCCGCGACCACAGGCAGGACGGGCAGTGGTTGGTGTAGCCGTCGCCGCTGACCACCCGGCCGCACACGAGGCAGGTGAAGTCCTCGGTGGTCCGGGTGAAGCGCCGCTCACTCACCCGTCCACGGTACGAGGTGTCTTGTCACACCGGGCAGACCGTCACACCGGGCAGACCGTCACACCGGGCAGACGTAGTCCTCGGCGAACGCGGCGGCGGCGACCGGCGACGTCCGCAGCCGCTCGAGCCGGATGTCCTGGATCCGCCGGGCGTAGGGGTCGGCGTCGTCGACGTGGACGAGGCCGAGCAGCTTGGTCGAGGCGTCCTGGGACAGCCAGGCCCGCCGCTGGCAGACCTCCGAGTAGCGCAGCAGCGGCAGGTCGTCGCCGGCACGGACGGCGGCGGGCAGCGCCAGGCCCAGCGACTCCCCGTCCGCGATGGCCAGGCCCGCGCCCTTGGCCGCGGCCGGCGGGACCCGGCGCGCCGCGTCCCCGGCCAGCACGAGGCGCCCGAACCGCATCGGCTCGAAGAAGATCGAGTCCATGGAGACCACCGTCGGCGGCTCCAGTAGCGGGCCCTCGGCCAGTGCCCAGCCGTCGATGCCGAGGCGGACCCGCAGCTCGGCCCAGATCCGCTCGGCCGGCCAGTCCGCCGGGTCGCTGCCCGCCTCGACCTGGAGGTAGAAGCGGCTGGTCGTGGAGTCTCGCAGCATGTGGCCGGCAAAGCCGCGCTCGCTCACCGCATAGATGATCTTGTCAGTGGAGGGCGGGACCTGGGCCAGGACGGCCAGCCAGGCCCAGCGGCTGCGCACCTGCTCGGTCCGGCGCAGCGCGCCGGCCGGGATCGAGGCCCGGGACACTCCGCCGAAGCCGTCACAACCGGCCAGGTAGTGGGCCCGGACCTGGCGGGGCTGCCCGGCGGCGGTGACGAACGCCGCGGTGGGCGCGACGTCCATGAGGTCGCCCAGCCGGACGTCCGCGACGGCGAACTCGACCGTCCCACCCTCGTCCAGGTAGGTGGCCAGCAGGTCGCGGACGAGCCGCTGCTGCGGGTAGACGACATGGTGGAGCCCGCCGGTGTAGTCGGCGTACTCGACCACGAAGCCCCGGCCGCCATGGCGGAACTCACAGTTGCGGTGCGGGGAGCCGGCGGCGCGCAGGCCGTCGGCCAGGCCGTGGCGCTCCAGGACCCGGACCGGGCCCGGGCCGAGCAGGCCCGCTCGCGGTCGGGTCTCGATCTGCTCGCGGGTGCAGCGTTCCAGCACCAGGACGTCCAGCCCGGCCCGGCGCATCAGGATGGCCGATACCAGCCCGGCCACCCCGGCCCCGATGACGACCACGTCGGCCCGCTCGCCTCGCCCGCCCGCGCTCCTCGGCATGACCCCACTCCTCCACAGGCTGGCCCCGTCTGGTCCCAATCTTGTCCCGCGGAAACCCGCACGCCACGCGACCGCCTCGTCGCACATCCGTACGTTCTGCCGCCGACAGGCTACGTTTCCGCCGACGCGACGTACCCGGCTGTCGGTTAGGCCTGGGAAAAACCCCACATTGGCCGGAAGTCCTGGACGCCCCACCCTCGCCCGTTGTTGCCTCGGTCCAGGACCAGAGGGACAGGGCCAGTAGTGACAACAAATAACCAACCCGTCCGGGGTAGTCACCCATGGGGGACCCCAGCGGCAGGGCCTCCACCGGACGGCGTAGTGTGAGTTGCTACGTCCACAGCGTCACCGCGATAGCGACGCTCGGGCGACATCAACCGGACATCACCGGACATGACCGGCCGCCGGGTCAGCACCCGGACGAACCCACGGACAGGAGGATGGAGTGACCGCGCCGTTTCGGTACTTCCGTGGGGACCTGCCGGCTATGACGGGGGCTAGTGTTTACCGCACCACCCAGATGGACTAGTCTCTCGCTAGCGACGTCACGACAACCACCGGGCCGAACGCCGAATCCTGCCCACGGCCCCGGTGTCCCCTCCGAGTCGTCACCAGGGCAGGAGCGGGGGACCCATCCTCCACCGGTCGCCGGCGGAACAGCGCCGGCAACCTAGGGGTGAAGCCGTCCAACGCACAGGTGCGTCGGCGGCCGGGCAGCCCAGCCCGAACCCGACAGCTCACCTCGCAGGCGTACGGGAAGGAACCAGGGTTGTCTGCGCAGTACGTGCAGCTCGATGCCGACGCGGATCGCCGCGCGAAACGTGGTCGCCACCGCGCTCAGGGCACTCCGTCGAACGCGTCCCGCCTCCGCGCCCGCGCCGCTGTCGGCGCGGTGACCGCGGGGACCGTCGCCGTCTCAGGGGTGGCTCTCGCCGGGTGCGCGACCTCGTCGCCCACCGACCCGGGGACCGATGAGATCGCCGCGACCTCGCCGATCAACCTGGCGGCGCTCGGCGGCTCCTCGACCTCGCTGGCGTCCTTCCAGGACGCCCACCACGGCGCGACGGTGGCCGACGTCAGCAGCATCAGCAGCCAGCTGACCTCGCAGACCGCCCTGCGCGGCAAAGCCGTACCCGTCCTGTCGGTGACGAACCCGGCCGTGAGCGTCCGGGCCAACCAGCCGGTCAGCATGGGCTTCTCGCTCAAGGACCAGGCGACCGGCGCGCCGCTGGCCAACCAGCTGGTGAAGGTGCAGGTCAAGCTGCCCGCCGGCTGGACGACCTTCAAGTACCTCTACACCGACACGCGCGGATACACCAGCTACAACGCGCAGGTACTGACGACCACGCAGATCACCGCGGTCTTCGACGGCTCGGCCGGCTACCGGTCGACGCACGCGACGAACGTCGGCACGCTGACCGTCCTGCCGACACCAGCCCCCGCGCCCCGCCCCGCGGCGAGCGCGACGGCCCGGACCTCGCTGGCCGCGGTGTCGACGCCGACCGTCGCGGCACCCGTCCCGTCGAGCTCCCTGGGTTCGAAGGCCGCCTACCTGGCCTCCACCCAGGAGGGCAAGCCCTACGTCTACGGCGCGGCCGGCCCTCGCGCCTTCGACTGCTCCGGACTCGTCCAGTACGTGTTCAAGCAGCTCGGCCGCACCCTCCCCCGCACGGCGGAGGCGCAGTACGCGGCCACCACCCACGTCTCCCAGTACAACAAGCAGATCGGTGACCTGATCTTCTTCGGGACGCCGGGCAACATCTACCACGTCGGCATCTACGCCGGCGACGGCAAGATGTGGGTCGCGCCGCACTCGGGCGCGTCCGTCATGCTTGAGTCGATCTACTCCACGAGCTACCTCGTCGGGCGCGTGATGTAAGCACCTGGCGACGTCTCGAGCGCAACCCCTGACCCGGCGCGCCTGACCGTCCCACCACGACCACCCAGTCCCACCCACCGCACGACCACCCAGTCCCACCCACCGCCCAGCGCCGACCGCGCGCGGCCCCGGACAGGGCCATGCGAGCGTCCCGGCGCTCCCCGACGGTCCGTGCGCGACCACCCCCTCCGGTCGCGCGGGGGCCTCACGCCGCCGGGTCGGTGGTTGTCGGGATCAACCGCTGGCCCGGCGGCGACCCACCGCCGCCCGGGACCCGGGACGACTCCGGGCCCGGGCGAGACAACTCCATAACCCAAGACTTCCGCTGGTGTTTCCCGCGCAACCCCCCCCGGCGTGGGGGATGTCGGCGGAATCAAAAGCCGTCGCCGGCCGTCCGCACACCTCCCCCCGGTGTGGACGGCCGGCACGGCCCATTTCTGGGGGCGTTCACGGCTCAGATGTGGGCTCAGGTGTGGTAGCCCTTGGAGAACTTCCACATCTGCTTGCTGAGGTCCTTGTTCCACTTCAGGGTGTTCCACTGCTGGAATCCCAGGCCGGTCGGGCAGGACGCGGGCTGCGGGTTCTCGCCGAGGACGGCCACGGCCGCGAAGAGTCTCGGCGCTCCGGCGCCGCTGGCCGAGCAGGCGACGTCGATCGCCATCCGGCCGCCCTCGCCGACTCCCCACAGGTAGACCCGATGCATGTCGATCTTCGACCGGTGCTGGGAGATGTAGGAGACGATGTCCCGGATGTACTGCTCCTCACCGGGATCGCCGACCCGCCAGGTGCTGGCCACCGCCTCCGCGTAGCCGACCGAGAAACGGTCGTCGCGGTTGTTGCCGAGGCTCTCCAGTCCGCTGGCCGAGCGCACCTTGTCGGCGGTGTTCAGGTCGGCCGAGGCCACCGCGCTCGAGTCGTCGTGCAGGACGATGACCAGCGGCAGCGCCTTGCTCGGCTTGCCCAGGGCCTGCACCATCAGCTGGCGGCCGTGGGAGGAGTAGCCGTCGGGGATGGTGGCCGCCTTCGCGTGGGCCTTGCCCCCGCTGGACGCCCAGGCCCAGAGCACGACGACCGCGACGACGGCCGCGATGATCCAGCCACGCCGTTTGGCCCAGGCGTCGTTCTGCTTCTTCCACCACGCGGAAACCGGGTTCGGCACCTGCTAACCGAATCACACCGAGGCGCGCCCCCGCCGTGATTTCACCTCCTGGCCACACATGTCGCCGTGCCGGCAGGGTGTGACTCCCGCTTCGGGCGGGTGGCCGCGGCGGCGCCGCCGGGACGGACCGCCGGATAGTGTGAACATCCCGCGGGCGTGCACACCTGGGCCGCGCGGACACCTCAGAAGGCCCCGGGAGGCACCGGCAGGATGTCAGCGGAGATCGGGCCGTCACCAGAGACCGGGCCGGCTGGCTCGGGAGGGACGCGTCCGGCGTCGACCGGTCCGGACCTGACCGGTCCGGACCTGACCGGTCCGGACCCGGCCGCGGACGGCCCGCTGGACGCCCTCACCCGCCGGCTGGCCTCGCGGGCCGCCCGGGGCCGCCCGGCCCGCGAGGCGCTGGCCCGCCTGGCTGAAGGCGAGGCCAGCCTGGACGACCTGGTCGACGCCAGCGCCCTGCCCCGCCGTTCGGTCGAGGAGCTGCTGGCCGACGCCGGCCCGGACGTCGTCACGACCGAGCGCGGCTTCCGCCTGGCACCCGGCCGGGCGGCGGCCTACCGGGAACGCTTCGATCTGGCCGGCCTCGCCGCGACCGCGCTGCCCGACCCGCTGGCCACCCGGCTGGCCGGCGCGGGCGAGACGCTGGCCTGGCTGACGGCGGCGGTCGAGGCCGCCCCGGGCCCCGACCGCGACCTCGACCACGTGGCCGCCACCCCCCTGACCGTCCTGCGCCGCGCGCTGTGGCTGGACAGCACGTTCGACCTGGCCGGCGCGCGCGTCCTCTGCCTGGGTGACCACGACCTGACCTCGCTCGCGCTGGCCCGGGTCAGCCCGGCCGTCGAGATCACCGTGGTCGACGTGGACGAACGGATCCTCGACCACATCGCGGCCCGGGCCGGCGCCGCCGGGCCGCGCGTGCGCTGCCTGTTCGGCGACCTGCGCCAGCTGCTGCCGCCGTCGGCCGCCGAGTGGGCCGACCTGGTCGTCACCGACCCGCCCTACACCCCGGAGGGCGTCGGGCTGTTCCTCAGCCAGGCGCTGCGGGCGCTGCGCGACCGCGACGGCGGGCGGATCGTCATGGCCTACGGCTTCTCCGAGCGCCAGCCCACCCTCGGCCTCAAGACGCAGGAGGCGGTGAGCCGCCTCGGCCTCGCCTACGAGGCGATCCTGCCGAACTTCAACCGCTACCGGGGGGCGCGGGCCATCGGCGCGGCCAGCGACCTCTACGTGTGCGCCCCGACCAGCCGCAGCTGGACGGCCCTGAGCCGGCTCGGCCCGGGCGGGAGCGCGATCTACACCCACGGCGCGCGATCGGTCGAGGCTCGCCCACCCGTCCTGGAGCAGACGGCGGCCCGGGTGGCGCCGGACATCGCGGCCGCCGGCGGCTCCGGGGTGTCGGTGCTGGTCGGCGACGGCTGGCCGGCGACCGGGCCGGAGGTCACCCGCCTCGGCCTGGCCACGCTGCTGGCCCGGGGCCTGCCGGTCACCGACGGCGCGCCGGCCCCGGTGGTCGCGGTGAACCTCTCCGCCGACACCGGCCCCTGGCTGGCCCGGGTCCTGCTGGCGGTGAACGCGAGCCGGCTGGCCGTCCTCGTCCCGAACAACCATCCGGACCTCACCGACGCGGCCGGGCTCGCCCGCCTGCGCCGGGTCAGCGCGGGCAAGTACCGGCTGAGCATCCGCCGGGCCACCCCGGACGGCCGGCACGCGGTCGTGGCCGCCGACGCGGTGCCCACCAGCGAGCTCAGCCCGTCCGACCTGCTGGTCCGCCGGCTGCTGGACCGGGCCCACGGGAAGATCGGCAACGTCTGGCGGGACGCGCTGGTGCGCGCCGCCCGCGACGCCGGGCCGGCGGCGGGGCGGGCGCTGACCAAGAAGTCCGCGCGGGCGATCGTCCGCGACCGGCTGCCCGCCGACTGGCTGGGCGAGGTCTCGGCCCTGGAGCTGCCGTTCACGCGGCTGTCCGAGGTCCTGACCGCGGTGGCCGCTTCGGCCGCCGACCTGGAAGTCCCGGTCCCCTGAGCCGGGGCCCGAGGCCCGGGCCTCGGCTCAGCCCGCCGCCGCCTCCGCCCCCGCCCGTTCGGCGGGCGCCGCGGTGCTCGCGGCCGCGACCGGCGCGGGCGCGCTCGCCTGGGCCGGGACGCCCACCTTGCGGGCCAGGCCCGCCCAGGCCGCGTCGCCCTGGCCGATGGAGTTGAGGACCTCGCCCTGCAGGGTGGTCACCTGCGCGCGGGTGCCGTCGAACAGGCGCGAGCACCACACGGCGGCCCCGCCGTAGTCCTGGGCGCCCTGGTCGTAGAGCGCGTCGAGGTGGGCCGCCGGCGCCGCCGGATGGGCCCGGGCCGAGGTGGCCGCCGAACCCAGGGCGAAGCAGGCCGGCCGCAGGGCGTTGCCGTCCTGAGCCGCGATCGCCGCCCGGGTGGCCCGGGCAGCGGCGGCCACGGCGTCACGGGCCGGCGTCAGGGACTCATACCAGTGCACGGCACCGGCATCGGTGGGCTCACCCGTTGGCAGGACCGACGTCGTCGCCGCGAGATCGGCTCCGCCGGCGCCGCGCGACCGTGAGGGACGGCTGGCGGCGACCGAGGCGAACACGATGATCAGAATGGTGAGCCCGATCACAATCGCGCCGCCGAGGCGAGCCTGACGCTGGTGGTCCTTGCTGCTGGGGCGAGTACTGGTTCGCTCCGTCGCTTGCTCACTCCTCCGGCTGGCGAACCGGCCTGGGGGAAACCGGTCCGAGCATTCTTCGCGCCCCACCGGCGGGTGCGCGGCGCCACCTTACCTGGGCGTAATCCGGGCCCGCGCGGCGCCACCTCCGGATGGCACCTCTCGCCGACCGATCATGTTTGGTACGGTTTGTCGGCGTTGACGGAAACGACACGGTCGGTGACGGCCGGAGGGCGGGGCGGTGAGCGACCGGCTGACGGTGGTCGAGACCTACCGGTCCCAGGCCGACCGGGGTCGGGCCGAGCTGCTGGCCGCCTCGGGCCCGTTCACGATCGAGCTCCGGTTCCAAGGCGGCCTGCGGCCGGGTCTGCGGGAGGCCTTCGTGGCGGCGGCCGACCGCTGGACCCGGGTCATCGTCGGCAGTCTGCCGCCGGTCGTGGTCGACGGCGAGACCATCGAGGACCTGGTCATCACGGCCGACGCCCGGCCCATCGACGGCGCCGGCGGCATCCTCGGCCAGGCCGGCCCCACCCACCTGCGGCCGGCCGGCGCCGGGCCGGCCGCCTACCTCCCGGCGCGGGGCGTGATGTTCTTCGACGCCGACGACCTCGAGCGGATGAGCGCGGACGGCTCGCTCCCCGACGTGATCGCCCACGAGATGGGTCACGTTCTCGGTATCGGCACCATCTGGAAACATCGACGCCTCCTGCGGGGAGAAGGCTCGCGTAACCCGACGTTCGCCGGGGAGGGGGCCATGCGGGAGTACCAACGGCTGCGGGGCGCGCCGCGCCGCCGGCGGGTGCCGGTGGAGAACACGGGCGGGGTGGGCACCCGGCACGGCCACTGGCGGGAGTCGGTGTTCAGCGACGAGCTGATGTCGGGCTACCTGACCTCGCCGGGCAACGCACTGAGCGCGCTCACGATCGCCAGCCTGGCCGATCTCGGCTACCGGGTCGACCCGGACGCGGCTGAGCCGTACGAGCTGCCCGTCCCGGGGCCGTCCGGAGGCCCGCCCGGAGGTCGGTCTGATGGGTGAGAGTGCCGCTGGCGGCGCCGACCGCGACGGGCACGACCATGGCGTGCTCCGGCCGGACGCGATCGTGCTCGGCGAGGAGACCCTCGTCCCGCCGCTGAACCTGGTCCGCCCGGCGCCGAACAGCTTCACCCACACCCTGACCGTCGACGAGCCCTACTGGTTCGACGGGCACGCGCGCGACGGCGACCGTCCCGATGGCGTCCTGGCGGCCGGGACGCCGGTGACGCTCCTGGTCAGCGGGCGGGAGCTGTGCCGGGTGATCGACGCGGGCGGGATGTACGTCGAGGTGCGCGCGGCCAGCCTGCGCCGCCGGGACGGCTCGGGCTCCTGACCCGGGCCGGCCGGGTCAGGGATCTGTTTCCGGAGCGGGCGGCCGCGCTGGCCGACCGCGCAGGGTGATCGCGACGGCCAGCAGGGCGTAGAGCGCGGCAACCAGGAGGAACACCGCGGCCGGGCCGCGCCCACCGGCGCTGGCGAGTCCGCCGGCGGCGTACAGGGGCAGGGCGACCAGGTCGGTGAGCAGGCCGGCCAGGGACGTGATCGTGGCCCGGCCCGGGCCCGGGATGCTCCGTTGCAGGGCGGCGTCCGCCCGCACGGCCGCCCACTGGAACACGCCGAGCGCGGCCGCGATCGCCAGCAGGCCGGCCACCCGCGGCGTCGCCGCGCCCAGCGCGAGCACGACCGCGCCGACGCCAAGGACCGGGCCCAGCCCCGCCGACCGCCCGCTCCCCCGCCCGGCCAGCGCGGCGCCGATCATCATCGCGACGGTCATCGCGCCATCGAAGACAGGCACGACGGACGGGGCGACTCCGAGGGAGCGGGAACGCAGCGGCAGGTACTCGTCCACGCTGAGCAGGCCGGTCACGCCCGCGACGGCCAGGACCAGCAACCGGGTGCCCGGCGACAGGCCCACCAGCGCGCGGGCGGCCCGCGCGAGGGCGCGGATCGACGGGCCGACCGCTGCGCCGTCGGCTTCGTCCCGCGCATCCCGCTCCGCCGGCCCAGCCGGCGCCGAGCCGGCGTCAGGCAGGGACGCGCCGAGCGCGCCGGCGACCGCCGCCCCGGCCACGCTGAGCCAGCCGAGGGCGCCGTAGCCGCCCACCGCCAGGACTGGTCCGGCCACGGCGGCCGACGCGAGCGCGGCGGCCGAGCTGGCCGCCTCCGATCGCCCGATGACCGCCGCGTAGTCGTCGGCCGCGCCCAGCCGGGTGAGCTCGTCATGGACGAGCGCCTGCGCCGTGCCCGACCGCAGGGCGCCGCCGGCGCCCCAGAGCACGAAGCCGGCCGCGAAGGCCGGGTAGCCCGGCCACAGCGTCCAGAGGGCAAAGCCCAGGCCGGTGACCAGCGGAGCCAGCCCCAGCAGGAGCCGGCGCGGCAGCGCGTCGGCCAGCAGCCCGAACGGGACCTCGCACACCAGCGACGTCGCCGTCCAGAGCACGAACAGCGTCGAGATCTGGGCGTCGGACAGCCCGGCCGCGGCGAACATCGTCGCGTAGACCGGATAGAGGAGGACGAGGTCCTCAGCGAAGGCGTACGCGTAGAAGTGCCGCGCCAGCCGGGCCCGGGAGGCGGGCCCTGGGGTGGATCAATGTCGTCGTCGGATCATGGTCCGAGCTTACCGTTGCATGAGAGCGCTCAATAGCGTCGTTCATGCCGCCTCACCTTTCGGTGGGGCACCCCGGGTCTGACCGGCCGTGGCCGTGCCCGGTTCCCGCTTCACAGCCACCCGCCCGCTCTCGCGGGTCTTACGGTCGACTCCACGGCGTTTTCCGTCTCCGACGTACTGGCGGCGACGAGGTTACGCAGGTTGACCGCGGCGTTCACGTCGCGGTCGATCACCAGCCCACACGGCTGGCAGTGGAACGTACGATCCGACAGCGTCAGGCTTGGGTTTCGCCAGCCACAGCCGGAGCAGGTTCTCGAACTTGGGTACCAGCGGTTCGCGACGTCGAGCCGCGAGCCGTACCAGACGGTCTTGTAGGCGAGCTGGCGGCGGATCTCCGCCATACCCGTGTCCGCAACGGCGCGGGCGAGGCGCCGGTTACGGACCATCCCCGCGACGTGAGATCCTCAACCACCACCACGAGGTGGGACGTGGCGAGCCGAGTGGTCAGCTTGTGCAGGCCGTCGCGGCGCTGGTGCGCGACACGAGCGTGGATACGTGCGAGCCGGGCGGCGCGCTGGCGGCGGCCGGCGCTGCCCGGCTTCGACCTGGAGTACGCCCGCGACGCCTTCCGCAGCTTCCGTTGGGAGCGGGCGAGACGCTTCGGGTTCGCGACCGTCTCGCCGGTCGAGAACACAGCGAGGTGTTTCACCCCCAGATCGACACCGACCGGGCCGCCGCGCCGCTGCCGTGCCGATGGTTCCAGGGACACCTCCCGGTCGACCTCGACGGTATACGACACGAACCAGCGGCCCGCGGTCCTCGACACGGTCGCGCCCAGCAGCCGCGCCGACCCGTCGGCCAGCTTGCCGGTGAGGGCGCCCATCGGCTCGTGGGTCTTCACCTGGCCGATCCGGGGCAGCTTCACATGCCGATCGTCGGCCGGGCCGTAGGCGCCGGTGGTGTACCGGAAGCTGTCGCGGGCCTTCCCGCGCTTCTTGAACCGGGGGAACCCGACCCGCTGGCCCTTACGTTTCCCGCGCCGTGAGTCGGAGAAGTTCTTCAACGCCCGCGCCAACTGATCCAACCCGGCGGAGAAACACCGGTAGGCCGGTGACGAGGTGCCCGCCATAGCGGCGGATCCTTTTTCACCGGCCCCCGGTCCGAACCACGCGGGCCTGTTTCCAAGCACGTGGCTCTCCAGTGGTCTATCCCGTGACTGTGGT